>Ga0268298_10000002_pt1 | contig 753993 bp, 675 predicted proteins | sample WWTPWeurt_MetaG_FD_194462 | JGI IMG/M metagenome (GOLD analysis project Ga0268298, IMG submission 194462) | Activated sludge microbial communities from WWTP in Nijmegen, Gelderland, Netherland - WWTP Weurt | ecosystem: Engineered > WWTP > Aerobic digester > Activated sludge | place... | reverse complement strand
TTGAGCGATGTGGGTACACCCGGTCCCATCCCGAACCCGGCAGTTAAGCACATCAGCGCTGATGGTACTTGGAGGGCGACCTCCTGGGAGAGTAGGTCATTGCCAAGGGGCTTTTCTTTACTTATTTACCGCATACAGAAATGTATGCGGTTTTTTGTTTAAAGATGCTACAATTGCTGAAGGGAGAATTCTCATGCAAACCCCCACCTCTGTTCTCAAAAATACCTTTGGCTATGACACCTTCCGACCTCTGCAACACGAAGTGATCGAAAATGTGTTGGCCCGTCGAGATACGCTGGCTGTCATGCCCACAGGCGGCGGCAAATCCCTTTGCTACCAGATTCCTGCTCTTATCTTTGATGGGCTGACTGTCGTAGTATCCCCGCTCATCTCCCTGATGAAAGACCAGGTCGAGCAATTGCGCGCTTTTGGCGTTCCGGCAGTTTTCCTCAACAGCTCGCTTTCTGCGCAAGCCTACCAGGAAAATATGGACTATGTGAAGCGCAGCGAAGTTAAATTGCTATACGTTGCTCCTGAGACCCTGCTGACCCCGCGCATTCTCTCGCTTCTCTCCACCCTGAAAGTGGACCTACTCACCATTGATGAAGCGCACTGCATCTCTGAGTGGGGCCACGACTTTCGCCCGGAGTTCCGCCAGATCGCCGAAGTTCGCAAACGTTTCCCCGACGCTGTTTGCATGGCACTGACTGCCACTGCCACCTCGCGCGTCCGGCAGGATATCCGTCAAACCCTAAAATTCTCCAACACCAACGAATTCATAGCCAGTTTCGACCGCGAAAACCTTTATATTGAAGTCCTTCGCAAAGATGAACCCACGCGTCAGACCTTAAAACTGCTTGACCGCCACAAAGATCAATCCGGCATCATTTACTGTTTCTCACGCAAGCAGGTGGATGAACTTGCCGCCGATCTTGCATCCAAGGGCTATTCCGTCCACCCCTATCATGCCGGGTTGGAAGACGCCGAGCGCCATAGAAACCAGGAAGCCTTCATCCGCGACGATGTGCAGATCATCGTCGCCACCATCGCCTTTGGCATGGGCATCAACAAACCCAATGTGCGCTTCGTCATCCATTATGACCTGCCAAAAAGCATCGAAGGCTACTACCAGGAGATCGGCCGTGCCGGGCGCGACGGCCTGCCTGCAAATTGCACTCTGCTCTATAGTTATTCGGATGTCGCCAAGATCAGTTACTTTATCGACAAAATGGAAGGGGATGTAAAACGCTCCGCGATGCAACACCTGGATGCGATCGTGCGCTTCGCCGAGGATGAACGGACCTGCCGCCGCAGACCGCTGCTCAATTACTTTGGCGAATCCACCTCCGCCGAAACCTGCTCCAACTGCGACAACTGCACCTCCGCCCCGGCCGCCTTGTCCGATATTACCATCCCCGCCCAGAAGTTCCTCTCCTGCGTCAAACGCGCGGATGAGAAATTTGGCGCTGGTCACATCGCGGATATTCTGCTTGGCTCAAGGAATGAGAAAGTACTGCGTTGGGAACATGACAAACTCTCCACTTATGGGATTGGGACGGATCTGAACAAAAAACAGTGGATGCACCTTGCCCGCCAGCTGCTTACTTTTGGCTACCTAAAACAGGAAGGCGAGTTTCATACGCTTAGCCTCACGCCCAAGGCGTTGGATTCGCTTCGGAAGCGGGAACCCATTTTCGGTGTGGTCCAGGAAGCGCAGGAACGAGTTAAGAAAGACGGGCGGAAAAAGGCTGCCGAGTTGGAATATCACCGCGGGCTATTCTCCATCCTGCGGCAGAAGCGCAAGGAAATAGCGGACGAAGCGGGGGTGCCGCCCTATGTCATCTTTTCTGACCGCACTCTGATCGAGATGTCGGCTTATTTCCCGCAGACTGAGTCGGGGTTGTTGGCCATCTCTGGTGTGGGGCAGGTGAAGGCGCGCCAGTACGGGGAGGTATTTTTGGGAGTTGTGAAGGATTACTGCCAGCGGCACGGCTTAACCGAAAAACCCAAGGCCGCGGCCGTCACTCGCGAAAAAAGCGACGCCAACCGGCGCTATGTGCAGGTTGGGGAGGCTTATAACTCCGGTGATACAGTTGCGGTGTTGATGGAACGTTATCGGGTCTCCGCAGGGACGATTCTGGAGCACCTGACGCGCTACCTTTCTGCGGGAAACTCCCTGCGAAAAGACGGGGGGCTGGATTCGTTAACGGCAGCTTCCCCGGCGGAGAGACAGGACGCCTTCGCCGCCTTCGATGAAGTTGGGACGGCATTCCTTAAGCCGGTCTTTGACAAATTGGAAGGCAGGCTTTCCTATGATGATCTGAAAATCCTAAGGCTGCTATATCTGGTTCACGGGGGCAGTTAATCATCTTCTCATCCCGGGGTGAATCGTGTATAATCCCGCTCGCAGGTTCGGCAGTGAGGCGTGTTCACTGGTCAAAATCAAAGGAGTATTGAAGCGCAATTATTGATCGTTCGATCATGGAGTTCGTTTCAGGTTTCTTGATGGACGCCTTCGGCTGAATCTGTGAAAGACAGCCGATTTTTATTTTCCAAACGGAAAGGAGGTGAAACCAGTGGCAAGTGTCAATTTACGAAATGGCGAATCCCAGGATTCCCTGCTCAAGCGCTTTCGCAAAAAAGTGGTCAAGAGCGGTGTGCTGAGCACGGTTCGCCGCAAACGCTGGTTTGTTTCCAAGAGCGAAACACGCCGTATGGAAAAAAAGAAGGCGATCCGACGCATCAAGCGACGTTCTTTCAAGGACAATGAATAGGAAGAGGCATGTATGACAAAAGAAGAAGGCAAAATCAGAGTGGATGGTGTGGTGATTGAAGCGCTGCCCGGCACCCAGTTCCGTGTGAAGCTGGACAACGGTCACGAAGTTCTGGCGTACCTTTCGGGGAAGATGCGCAAGCACTACATCCGCATTTTGCTTGGCGACCGTGTCGCTCTCGAAATGTCCCCCTATGATATGTCACGCGGGCGAATCACCTTCCGCCAACGCAAACAAGCTGTCGCTGCTCCTGTTGAAGAATAGTCGCTGCACTTTTTGTACAAAGAAAGGGCTCTCCGTTGTGGAGAGCCTTTTTTGATCCCCAAATTTTTACGGCAGATCACGCCATGAACCCAGGACCTTCATGTAGTTTGCCCGTTCGAAAGCCGCAGGTTCGCGGACGTTCTTCTGGCTCATACTGCCCTGCATCTGCTGGATGGACTCGTATTCGTGTTCCTTCATCCAGGTCTCAAGCCCGTTCAAGATCGGGGCGACCGCCTGTTCGCCGTTATGGAGCAGGTTTGAAGCGGTCATGGCCACCCTGGCCCCGGCCATCATGGATTTGAGCACATCCGCAGCGGTATGGACGCCGCTGGTGAGAGCGAAGTCGGCATTTATTCTGCCATATAAGATCGAGACCCAGCGTAGCGGCAGGCGCATTTCTGCAGAGGTGCTCAGGTCCAGGCTGTGGATGATATCGAGCTCATCCAGGTCAAAATCCGGCTGGTAGAAGCGATTGAACAGCACCAGTCCATTTGCGCCAGCCTCCACGAGTCTGCGGGCAAAGTTGGGCAGCGAGGTGACGAAGGGACTAAGTTTGACTGCCAATGGGATATGGATCGAAGCGCGCACTTCGGCTACGAGGTCGATCTGGGCAGCCTCCACATCCTGGCTGGCAAGGTTGGGGTCGGTGGGCAGATAATACAGGTTTAGTTCGAGCGCATCCGCACCGGCTTCTTCGATGTGTTTGGCGTAGCGGGTCCAGCCGCCTTTTGAGACGCCGTTCAAACTTGCGATAACGGGGATATTCAAGCCCTTTTTTAGCGCGCTCAAATTGTCGAGGTATTTCTCCGGGCTGAGGCTGTATACGCCGTTGTCGGGCAGGTAGGTGAGCGCTTCGGCAAAAGAATCGGTCCCGCGCGTCAGGAAATGATCAAGCTCGAGGCTTTCATGGATGATTTGCTCCTCGAAGAGCGAATACATCACAACGGCTGCAATGCCCGCTTCCTCCAGCCTTTTGGCCTTGTCCAGTTTCTTTGAAATTGGGGATGCCGAGGCTACGAGCGGATTCTTCAGGTTCAAGCCGAGGTAGGTGGTGGATAAATTGGTCATAGTGTCTGCCTTTTGTAGTTGTAAGTCCTTTGATTATAGACGATTGGAAAATAAAAAATGCCAGCCCCTAAAAACGGCTGGCATTTTGGATGTTACTCCTTCTTGTCTGCTTCGTAATGCATGGATGCCATTTGCTGGTAGAGCGCCCAGCGGGATTTTGCATCGTGCTGCGCTTCCTTGATCAGTTCTTCGGCGCGTTCCTCGTTCATCTGGGTCAACATCTTATAGCGGGTTTCGTTGTAGGCATATTGAGTGAACGGGATGCTCGGCTCCTTCGAGTCCATCACCAGCGGATTCTGACCCGCCAGCGCCAGGCGCGGGTCGTAACGGTACATCGACCAGTGACCGGATTGGACCGCAAGTTTCTGCTGTTCAAGGCCCTTGGCCATGTCGAAGCCGTGCGCGATACAGTGGCTATAGGCGATGACCAGGGATGGGCCATCGTAGGATTCAGCATCCAACAGCGCCTTAAGAGTCTGCTGATCATTGGCGCCCATGGCGACCCGGGCGACATAAACATACCCGTAGGACATGGCAATCAGGCCGAGATCCTTCTTTGGCATGCCCTTGCCGCTCATTGAGAACTTTGCCACCGCCGCTCGTGGCGTGGATTTGCTGCTCTGACCGCCGGTGTTCGAATACACCTCGGTGTCGAGCACCAAAATGTTCACATTACGGCCGCTGGCGAGGACGTGGTCCAGACCGCCGTAGCCAATGTCGTAGGCCCAGCCGTCGCCGCCCATGATCCAGACAGATTTCTTGACAAGATTATCGGCAAGACTGACAAGATCCTTGGCGCGTGTGTCGCTTGATTTTCCAAGTTTTTCTTTCAGCACGGCCACACGTCCACGCTGCTCCTCGATCCTGGCTTCATCGGATTGATCCGCGCTCAGAATGGCAGTGACCAATTCCGTGCCAAGAGTCTGTTCGAAGGACTTCAGCAATTCCTCGGCATACTCCTTCTGCTTGTCGATCGTCAGGCGCATGCCCAGACCAAACTCGGCGTTATCTTCAAACAACGAGTTAGACCAGGCCGGGCCGCGGCCATTGGCGTCCTGCGCCCATGGGGTGGTGGGCAGGTTACCGCCATAGATCGAGGAGCATCCGGTGGCATTCGCAATGACGGCGCGGTCGCCGAATAACTGGGAGACCAGTTTGACATACGGAGTCTCACCGCAGCCCGCGCAGGCGCCGCTGAACTCGAACAATGGCCGCAGCAACTGCGAATTCTTGATGGTCGAGGGGTTGATCAACTTGCGGTCCAGGTCGGGAATATTAATGAAGTAATCCCAATTCTTTGCCTCAGCCTCACGCAGCGGCGGTTGGGCTTCCATGTTGATGGCCTTTCGTCCCACCGCAGTCTTGTCTTTCACCGGGCACACTTCCACGCACAGGGTACAACCGGTGCAATCTTCCGGCGCAACCTGCAAGGTATAGGCATAGCCGTCAGAAAATTCCTTGAATTTGGATTTGACGTGTTTGAACGTCTCCGGCGCGCCCGCAACCAACGTCTCATCGTACACCTTATGGCGGATGACCGCATGTGGACAAACCATCACACACTTGCCGCACTGGATACAAATATCTGCGTTCCAAACCGGGATTTCCAGCGACAGGTTGCGCTTTTCCCACTGTGTTGTCCCGGTGGGGAAAGTGCCATCCACAGGGAAAGCCGAAACGGGGATATTATCGCCATCAGAGTCGATGATCTGGCCGAGCACGTTCCTGACAAAGTCCGGCGCTTCATCCGGAACCGGGAGCCTGCGTAGGGTCGTTGAGGTAACCTCCGCTGGAACATTGACCTCGTACAAATTCGCCACGGTCGCGTCCACTGCTTCGAAGTTCTTCTGCACAACGGCTTCCCCGCGCTTGCCATAGGTCTTCTTAATGGCATATTTGATCTGCTCAATGGCCTGCTCTCTTGGCAGGATGCCGCTGATGGCGAAAAATGCGGTCTGCATGATGGTGTTCATGCGCCCGCCCATGCCGGTGCGTTCGGCCACATCATAGCCGTTGATAACGTAAAACTTGAGTTTCTTCTCAATAATATCCTTCTGCACTTCCTGCGGGAGTTGCCCCCAGACTTCATCGGGACCATACAGGCTGTTGAGCAGGAAGATACCGCCTGCCCGGGCATACTTGAGCATATCCACGCGTTCAAGGAAGGAGTACTGGTGGCAGGCTACAAAATCCGATTGTCCGGCTTCGATCAGGTACGGGGCACGGATGGTCTCCGGCCCAAAGCGCAAGTGCGACATGGTGATCGTGCCGGACTTCTTGGAGTCGTAATAGAAATAACCCTGAGCAAAGTTTTCTGTCTCTTCGCCGATAATCTTGATGGAGTTCTTGTTCGCGCCTACGGTGCCGTCGGAGCCGAGGCCGAAAAACACACAACTGACCATACCTTCAGAATGAAGTGAGAAAGATGTGTCCACTTCAAGGCTGGTATGGGTAACATCGTCATTGATGCCAACGGTAAAGTGATTCTTAGGTTCGGCTTTCTTCATCTCATCGAAGACAGCCTTGGCCATCGCCGGGGTGAATTCCTTGGAAGACAGGCCGTAGCGCCCGCCGATGATCTTGATGTTCGTGCGTTGGCCTTCAACGAGGGCGCTGACCACATCCATGTAGAGCGGTTCGCCGGTTGCGCCGGGTTCCTTGGTGCGGTCCAAAATGGCCACAGATTTTACGCTCTTGGGGAGGGCCTTGATGAAATGCTCCACTGAGAACGGGCGGTACAGGCGCACACGCAGCACACCGACCTTTTCACCGTGGCTGTTCAGGTAGGCGGATGCATCTTCGACAACCTCGCCGCCGGAACCCATAATGATAATGACACGCTCTGCATCGGGGTCGCCGTAGTAATCAAAGAGGTTGTAGTGACGCCCGGTAATTTTGGCGAACTTGTCCATCATCTCCTGTGTCATGCCGGGAGTGGCGATGTAGTAGGGATTGGAGGCTTCGCGCATCTGGAAGTAGACATCCGGGTTTTGGGCCGTGCCGCGTAGGACGGGGTGCTCAGGGGTGAGGCCGCGGGCCCGATGGGCGCGGATCAGATCATCGTCAAGCATGAGGCGCAGTTCTTCATCTGACAACTGGATGATTTTGTTAACCTCGTGCGAAGTGCGGAAACCGTCAAAGAAATGCAGGAAGGGTACGCGTGCCTTGAGGGTGGCGGCCTGCGAGATGGCGGCGAAGTCCTGCGCTTCCTGCACAGACCCGGAGGAGAGCATGGCCCAGCCTGTCTGTCGGACGGCCATCACATCCTGGTGGTCGCCATAGATCGAGAGGGCGTGGGCGGCGATGGCGCGCGCTGCCACGTGGAAGACGGTGCTGGTGAGTTCGCCTGCGATCTTGTACATGTTGGGGATCATCAGCAACAGGCCCTGCGATGCGGTGAAGGTGGTAGTCAGCGCACCGGTCTGGAGCGCGCCGTGTACGGTTCCGGCCGCGCCGCCTTCGGATTGCATTTCTACTACAAGGGGAGTGGTGCCCCAAATATTCTTCTTTCCTTTGGCAGACCATTCGTCTGAAAATTCGCCCATTGCCGAGGAAGGGGTGATCGGATAAATGGCAATCACTTCGTTGGAACGGTGGGCAACGCTTGCGGTCGCTTCATTGCCGTCAATCATGATGATTTTCTTTTCCATTATTGGCTCCTATAAAAAGGCGTATGCCTCAGAATATACTCAATCGTCAAGTGTATTCCCGCGGGATGAATTACGTTAGTTATATATGACTTAAATCCTTATGCCTGTTGTCATATATTGGACAGGAATGGTGGAAATAAAAAACGCCCCGGGGTTTCCGAGGTGTTTTGAAGGTTTTTGCTATTTTATTCTTTGGGTTGTGGATCCATGTCGGGGATCTCGTTCAGCGAGTAAAAAATGCGAGCCCCATTATTTCCTGCCGCGCTGACCATCAAATCTGCGCCGGAGGAGGGACCGCCCACCCGCAGCACGGCATCACATTTGTCGAGCAGTTTGACCGCGATAGGGTGGAAGATCTCATTGAACGGTTCATCACCGATCTCTTTGGAACCTGCCAGCGCCAGCAGCGGCAGCGCAAACCATTCGCCCAATACGGGGATATGTCCCTTGCGGAAGATGGACAGCGCAAATGATTCCATGAAATGGACATTGGCCGCGATCTTTTCCGGGTCATCGTTTGTGCCGGAGCGATAGGGCCCGGCGATCAGGATCATCATTGGTTTCACCATTTCACCAGATAAGGTCTTGCCAGCAAAAGGGCTGCCAGCGTTTTGGCGTCGGGCATCTCTCCGCGTTCCGCCATGGCGATGGCCTCTCGCACTGGGATCTTTTCCAACGACAGGAATTCATCCTCATCCATCTCAAGCGGATTATGTTTCAAGTCGGTGGCAAGGAAGACGCCCATGTATTCGGTCGAGTACCCCGGCGCGAGGTAGAACGAACCGACATGTTTCAACGTGCCCGCCTCCATGCCGGTCTCTTCGCGGATCTCGCGCGCGGCGCATTCTTCGTAAGGCTCATCGCCATCGCGTGTTCCGGCGGGGAGTTCGAGCAGGTCCATGCCGGCAGCGTGGCGATATTGCCGGACGAGCAGCAGGTTGCCCTCCCCATCGACCGGGATGATGACTACCGAGCCGCCATGTTCTACGATGTCAAATTTGGTCTCGCGTCCATCGGGAGTCTTCATCGTATCGCGGCGAATGGCGAATGCGCGGCCTTTCATTAAGGTTTCGGAGTGTAGCAATTCAAACGGCATGAGTTCCATCCTTGGAAGACCTGAGTCGGTTGCTTAATAGAAAAAAGCCCAGGCTGCTAACCCGGGCTTTTGGAAGTTTGATCTTACGGAATTTTCAACACGGTTCCAGCTGCCAGTGTGGGGTTGGTACCGGTCAAACCGTTTCCAGAGATGATGTTTTCCGGCATGACATCCCCATACTTGCAGGCGATGCTGTAAACGGTCTCGTCGCTGGAGGTGACGGTGTAGCTGGCCGGGTGAGCCTGAAGCGCGCGGCTGCCGGGGAAAGATCCGCTTTGCGGGATGGATAACTTGGTGCCTGCGGAGAGGTTATAAGCCTCGGTTGAGGTCAGGCCGCTGAGCGAAAGCAATTGGTCGGGATCCACATCGTAGCGGCGGGCAATACAATACGGGAATTCACCGGTCTTCAATTCGTAGGTGGTGGGGCGCACGCCGACCGGCACAGATGTGGAAGGTACCGAGGTGACGGCAGATCCGCTGGCGTTGGTGGGGGTGCTGACATTGACCGTGGGGGTGGCCGAAGGCACTTCAGCTAGGGGAGTACCGGGGGTGACACTTTCAACGACGGCAGCCTCAGGGGTGGTTGGCGCTGCTCCGCCCGCGGCAGAAGTCTGTGCAGCGGCGGTCTGCTTGGCGAACTCTTCGATCATGGCCATCGGATTCTCAACAGAGGCGATCGGCGAAACGAACAAACCGGTGGGAATCACAGTCGGTGTGGCGGCGGGGGCGTTCGAAAGGGATTGTGTGCAGGCGGAAAGCACCATCGTGGCGATCATGAAGATGGAAAAAACCAACACACCTTTTCTGCTATTTTTCATATGTTCTCCTCGTTCAATGTACTGAAAAAAGATGGTAGCACATGACCTTTAAAGCGTCAAGCCATGCTCAGGGTCTGCAACCAAAGGATAATAAAATCGATTCAAAGGAAGAATTTGCGCTTCCCTCCCGGACGGATGACTGGATCTGCTCCCAAACCGTGCAAACGCCTTTGCGGAGTCTCGGGTCTGCTGCAAGTGCAACCTCGGAGAGATTTTCCGCCTGCTTGAGCTGACCATCCCTTGCGTAGGCTTCAATAAAGAGCAGCCATTCGGTCGGGTCTTCGGGCTGGTATTTATTCGCGATGGCCTCATCGGCAAGGGATGCGGCCTGCTTAACATCTCCCTTTTGCAAAGATCGTTCCACATGGGTAAAGTAGTAGCACCAGCCAGGTTCAGGCTCAGGGAAGAACATGGGTTGCGCGGAGGAGGCTCCATCGAGCAGGATGCGCGCAGGGTCGGAGAGGGGAATGGCCTGCGTCAGCACTTCCGGCTGGCGGGAGTAAATTTCGGCATCGTTGCGGGCCGGGTCGAGCACGCGCAGGCATCCATTCCGGGGCATATAGATGACCACCGCATTGGAGGTGGAACCATGGAAGTCCACGGTGCGGTAGGGATAGTTGATCTCCGCATCTTTTTCCAGCGATGTGAGGGTGGACCCGCCGAGCCTCTTTTCGGTATAGAGCAGCATATAAGGAAGATCGGAACGGGTGTATTCGGGCGCATACATCCAGTTGATGGGTGCCGTGAAGGACAGGTCGGTCTCGTAGTCGATGGGCATTTGATGGGTGAGCAGCACTGTCCCCGGTTGGAGGGCGGGCATGCGCCACGCCATCTGCCAGTAGATCTCGCCCTGCTTCTGCCAGTCTCTGCGGAAGATGTTGGCATTGAAGAATTGTTGTCCGATGCCCAACGCCACCAGTGCAGAGAGCAGGAGGATGCGCACGCGCGGGTTCTTAATGAAAAATTCGAGCAGGCCCAGGATAAAAGATGTTCCGCCGATCATCATTGAGATCATGAAGCGGTCATAGGAGGATTGCAGGGTGAGGGGCAGCCCCGCTGCAAGCGAAGGCAGGCGCCCGAGCAGGATTCCCAGCAGGCCGATTAACATCAAGGATATGGCAAGGGATCTGTCCTGCGACTCTTGGTCTTGGGATGAGCGGAGCAGTATCGGCGCAAGCAAGGCAAAGGAAACGGCGATCAGGCCCAGGGTCAGGAGGGAAACGGGCGCGGGCAATGAGGAAAAGGTCAGGACGAGGACTTGTCCCCAAATGTAGAGTCCGGCCTTCCAAACGGCATCCAACGATTGCGTCAAAAAGAAAAACAGGTTTGGAGATTGGGTCGCGGTGACCTCATAGGAGTTGTAGGGCCCGAACTTATAGTAGTAAACCAGCCAGGCTGCATTGAGCATCCAGATCAGCAGATAGGGCCACCAGGCTTTGAGGGATTTGAAAAATCGTTCGAGGAGGTTTCCTTGAAATAAAGAAAAAAGAAAGAGGAAGCGGATGCCTTCGAGGCCGAAGAAATATTCGGTGGGGAAGAGCCCGCAGACTTGTAGCAACAATGCGAGAACAAGGTCGGTGGCTTTTCGGGTGCGAAGGGCTTTGAAGGTGAAGCCAAAGGAGAGCAGGTAAAAAATAAAGGGGATGAGTTCCTGGTTAATGTGGGTGTAGGCGACCCAATGCTGGCTATAACCGGGGAAGACCAGCATGAGCAGGGCGGCGGGGAAGGCGAGAGTCTTGCGATTGGGGAATATCTGGCTAAAGGTCCACCATGAGGCGAGGCCGATGAACAAGCGGATGACCAGCGCGAAGACTTGCCAATACAGCGGCACGGGCGGAATGAGGCTGGTGGTGAGGTAAAAGATGGGGCCGAGAAACGGGCGGAACGGCATGAAAGCCGGGATAAATTCGGCCGGGCCGAGGAATTTGGCGATCCACGCGAAGGGCCAGTCATCCCAATAGAAGCCGGTGGCGGGGAGTAAAAGTCCGTAGGCGATGAGAGTGATGGCTGCGATCACTATTGCTTTGCGAAGAAAAGGCATATATTCAATTATAAAAGGAAAACAGGAACGGCTCTTGAAAAAAAGAGCCGGAGGATTAAAGAGGGGTTTTCGTCAAGGCAATATCTCTTGCACTTCTCTAACGTCCTAATGACAAGGGGACAACATATAAACGATCAGATGACCTGTAAAGCCAATTACAGGAAAGCAGGATTGAAGAAGCGCTTCAATATGCCGGCCAGATTGGCGGGATCTTTTGGAGAGAATTAAAACAAGAATCGAGGCAACGGTAATGACCAATGGGGCGACAATCAATAAATTGAATAGCCCGCTGTCATAACATTCCCGTGATTGTTGCGCCATCCCTGATGCGAACCAACCCAGTCCGTAAGGAACGCCAAAAATCGTCACCGCGATGTTAAGGCCAATTGAAACTGACCATAGATTTTCTGCCCACTGTAAAATATTTTTATTTGGCATGCAGGATCTCCTGAAAACTCTAAATTTAAACATCACGATCATTAATGAATCTACCTGTAAGGCATCGAGTCTGCTGCCGTGTTGTGAATGCACGGAAGGTCTTATCAGCTCTTCAGACTATAACTAAGTAGTCGGTCGAAATAAATTTTATAAAAATATACTCCCGGCGGCGGGGACGCCGCCGAGAACGGCGGCTTGAGCGAGAAAAGTTTTATAAACTCTTTCAGACGACCTAGCCACCTGACAGTTTCAAAAACAGGACGCGGACGAGCGCGGAGAACGCGGAGAAAAAATTTTTTTCTAACTGTTTTCACAAAAAATCCGCGTATATCGGCGTTTTTCCGCGTCCAATTTAAAAGTGTCAGGTCGTTAGCAGACGACTACTTAAATTAATTGCAGACAGGAGCTATCCAAAATCCCATTAACGTAATGCATGGAAATGCGCCCATAAGGATAACGAGAAGGCTTAGAAACATTCCCCCAAAATTAGCAGAGGCCTCCTGACCCCTTGTTAGAGATGACATGCCCATCCAGAAAGCCCATGTGACGATAAAGATGAAGAACAGATTACCCATATAGGTTGAATTTGTGCAGCCCTTTTCGAAATAACCAGCGGCTACAGTCGTTATGATTATCGAAAGAGCCGCACCGCTGCCAGCTCGGATTAAGAGCCAATTTGTGTTCGATAAGGGTTCTTCAATCATTTTTTCACGGGCTTCTGTATTTCCTTTATCCGGTGCTGACGTTTGGGTATGCAACGCGAGCGCCCGTCGAGCCGCGTCAGCAACATCAGGATTTGAATCACCCATGACAATGCTGAGCGCCTCGATTGCCTCTTGTGGTAACTGCTGTTGTGACACCCTTAATTCTTCGCAAGCATCATAGCGCGTATTGGGATTATCGCTTTGGAGCATTTTTATGAAGTATTGGATATCTGACATAGTCATGATCTCCTATAATATAAAAATTATACATCTCCCCCAGATGAAATCCAACCTTAACCGGTCACCGCAAATACATTGACCGCCACGTTCTTGCCCTTGAAGACGATCTTCCCCAGGTCCTCCAATTGGAAACCGTCCGGCAAACCTTCGCGGGTATAGCCATCGATCAACAAAGGGCGTAGGGCCTCTTTGGTGTATTCCTCAATGCGCGAGGCAAGATTGACCGTATCGCCGATGCAGGTGTAAATGGCGCGGCTGTGTGTGCCGGTGTAGCCCGCGATCATCCGCCCGGAGGCGATGCCGATGCCGATATGCAGCGGGTTGCGTCCGCGGGTCAGTTGGTTCTGGTTGAAGACCTTCAATTGCTCCAGCATGGCCAGCGCGGCGCGGACGGCCTTCTCTCGATGTCCTTCGTAAAAGATGGGTGCGCCGAACATGGCCATCAGGCCATCGCCCACCATCTGATTAACTGTCCCGCCGTTGTTGGTGATGGCGTCGAACATCAGGCTGAAATATTCATTGAGCAAGTCGATCGTCTCGGTCGGGTCCTGGCTTTCGGCCAGGGTGGTGAAGGAGCGGATGTCTGCGAAAAGCACGCTGGCGACGACTTGTTTGCCGCCGAGTGAAAAACCGGTGCGCAGCAATTCCTCCGCCACTTCCTTGGTGGCAAAGGTGCGGAACAGTTTACGCTGCTCATCGCGCAGGCGTTTCTTTTCAAGGCTGGCATTGACCCGCGCGCGCAGCAGGATCGGATTAATGGGTTTGGTCAGGTAATCTTCTGCGCCCAACTCCACGCACTTCACAACCGCATCCAGTTCATCCATGGCCGAGGTCATGATGATCGGGATCTGCCGCAGTTCCACATCCGTCAAACAAGCCTCGAGAACTTCAAAGCCGTTCAGCTGAGGCATTTCAATATCAAGCAACATCAGGTCGAAAGTGCCTGTGCGGAATTTCTCCAGCCCTTCGCGGCCATCCCCGGCAGTTTCCACCACATGCCCCTGCAGTTCAAGGCTGCGCGAGAGCAGCATGCGGTTAACCGTGTTGTCGTCCACGATGAGCAGACGGGCCGGTTCGGATTCTGGGGAAGGATTACCGTAGACCATTCAATTGTTCCCGCGTCTGTTCGAACGCTTCCTGCAACGCCTGGAGTTTGTCGCCCACTTCAAGGTTGTTGTCACGCCCCATCATTTCCAACTCACGTGCCAGCGCCGAAAACCTGACCGCCCCGAACGTGGCCGCATTCGATTTCAGGGAATGCGCTGCGCGGCGAAAGGTTTCCGCATCCCCGGCGGCCAGCGCTTTTCTCATATTTTCGAACTGAATGGGAGTGTCTTCGAAGAAAGTATTCATTAGTTCGGCGAGGAAATCCGCGCCGGTGGCATCGCGGAGAGAGTTGAGGATTTGTACATCAATATCGGACATGGTTCACCTTTTTTCCATCGAGACTTGCCAAACTATAGTTCTTTATCCGTTGATCTTCGCCGATCTTTATGAATTTGAATCGATTCGGGGGAAGTATGACGCCAGCCGATGGGGTCTATTTTGCGCGCCACGCTTTTTGCAGCGCATCCACCAGTTCCACCACGCGGATGGGCTTGGCGATGTAATGGTTCATACCTGCGCTCAGGCACATTTCACGGTCGCCTTGCATGGCATTGGCGGTCAACCCGACGATGAAGGGGTGTTTTTCCGGCCAGCGCAGGAGGATTCGGCGAGTAGCTTCCAGTCCATCCATCTCCGGCATTTGCACATCCATCAACACCACGTCATAGGCCTGCCGTTCGAGAGACTGAAGGGTCTCAAGGCCGTTCCCGGCTACATCGGCGCGGTAGCCCATCTGCTCCAGCAGGCGCAGCGCCAGTTTCTGGTTGACCGTGTTGTCTTCGGCGAGGAGAATCTTCAATGGGTTCCGCAGCGCCATTTGCGGGTCCGGTTTGAAGCGGCCGGTGGTGGGGTGTTCATCCTCCACCTCGGGCTTGAAGAAGAGTCCCACCAGAGTATCGAACAATTGCGATTGCTTGATGGGCTTGGTCAGGTAGGCTGAGAAGAGGTTGCGTTCATCACCCACCTCGCGCCGGCCCAGTGAACTGAACAGCACCAGCGGGAAGCGCGCCTTACCTTCCTGGCGGATGCGCTTCGCCAGTTCGAGGCCGTCCATTTCCGGCATGTGCATGTCGAGGATGGCAATGTCGAAGGAGTCGCCGTTCTCCAGCCAGTGCAGCGCCGTGACGGGGGAGTCGGTGTCGCGCGGACTCATGCCCCATTTGGCGGTCTGGATGTTGAGGATGTAGCGGTTGGTCGCGTTATCGTCCACAATGAGCACGCGCCTGTTCTGCAATTCCGGCTGCACGCCGGTATAGGTCCGTTTTTGGGCGAGCGGCAGGGTTGCCACTTCGGCTTTGATGGTGAAGGTAAACTTCGACCCTTTGCCCAGACCTTCGCTGGCAGCCCACATGGTGCCGCCCATCATTTCCACCAGACGCTTGCTGATGGCCAGCCCCAACCCGGTGCCGCCATATTTTCGAGTGGTGGAAGAATCGGCTTGCGAGAAGGACTGGAAAAGCCGTGCCATGCCTTCCTCTGAAAGGCCGATGCCCGTATCGCGCGCCTCGATGATGAGCAACGCTTCATCTTTGCCGTCTTCGTTGACATAAACCTGGCTGGAGGCAGTCAATACCACCTCGCCATGGTTGGTGAACTTGACGGCGTTGCTCAACAAATTGGTGATGACCTGGCGCAGGCGGGTTACATCGCCGATGATTGCGTGCGGCATCTCGCCTTCGAAGAGATAGGCGATGTCGATGCCTTTCTCCACGGCGCGGGTGGTCACAAGATCCAAAGCAGATTCGACACATTCGCGCAGGTCGAAAGGCTGCGACTCGAGGTCCATGCGGCCCGCTTCGATTTTGGAGAAATCCAAAATATCGTCGATGATCGCGAGCAGCGCATCGCCCGACCCGCGGATGGTCTCCACATAATCGCGCTGTTCGTCGTCGAGTTGGGTATCCAGCAACAACCCGCTCATGCCGATGACGGCGTTCATGGGGGTGCGGATCTCATGGCTCATGGTGGCGAGGAAGGCGCTCTTGGCCTCGTTGGCCTGTTCGGCGGCGGCGCGCGCGGCACGGGCCTCTTCGAACAGCAATGCATTTTGGATGGCGGTGGCCGTGCTGGAGGCGATGGACTCGACCAATTTGATGATGGCTTCATCGTAGGCATTCTCATGCTCGAAGTTCTGCATGGTGATGCCGCCGATGAGTTCCTTCCCGACCACCATCGGCACCATCACCACCGATTTGGGGATCTCGTTCAGGGCGGTCATGCTTGAGCCGAGTTTTTTCCAGAGGTATGGCGATTGCCGGTTGAGCACCAATGTCTTGCCCTGCAGGGCCGCCTTGCGCGTGAATTCACTGAGGTGGAAGGGCGGGAACTCGAGCCGTTCGCTTTTCTTGGTCACGTAATGCGCTTGGATCGTCTCGGTCGCGCGGTCGTATAAGCCGAGGCCGAGGTTATCCTCCTTGACCAGATCGCGCACTTTTTCGCCGACCACCTCAAGGATGGTGTACACATCCAGTTGCTGGCGTAAGACCTGGCCGATCTCGTTCAAGATCTCCAATTCGGCGGCGCGGCGCTCGGTCTCGTTCAAGAGACGCTGGGTCTCGTCGAACAGGCGCGCGTTTTGCAGGGCCACGCCCATATTGGCCGAGAGGATTTGCAAAATTCGCAAATGGCCCTCGTTGAATGCGTGGGCCTTGTAACTTTGCACATCGACAACGCCAAGCACCTGGTCGCCGACGGTAATGGGTACGCCGATGTAGGACTTTATTTCATCTTCATCTTCCGGCGCGGTGATGTATGCCGCTGCGCCACTCTCATCAATTTCCCTGGCTGTGTTCAATAACAGCGGCTGTTTGGAGGCGATGATCCTGGACGTAAGACCCTCACCCAATTCCCATGGCGGCTCATTTTCATAATCCAGGTTGTCGCTAAAACTATAGACCAAACGTACAATGTTGGTGCTGGCATCGTACAACAGGATATCCACGATTTCGGCATGGAAGGCCTCATGAATCTTGACACCAACGTTACGCGTAATATCGTTCACATCCAGCGTGCGAGACATGGATTCGCTCACGCTGTTCAGGATGGCAAATTCGGCGGCGCGCTGTTCCGTTTCCTGGAGCAGGCGCTGGGTCTCGTCGAAGAGGCGCGCGTTCTCGATGGTCACGCCAATGGAATTCGCGATGGTGGTCAGCAGGCGCACGTTGGAATCGGTGAACGCATCCTCCCGCTCGAGGTTTTGAAGCGAGATCACACCTTTTACCTCGTCCCCGACCAGCATCGGCACCCACAGACCCGATTTAACCACCACACTTTCATCGTCCGGGTCGGCGCCCAGGTTGACCGAGTTGAGTCTGCGCGAATACTCGTCGAAGTCGCGGTTGACGAGGATCGCCCGGCCGCTGCGAATGACCTCACCGCTGAAGCCGCCGAACCCCTCCCGCAACGGGAGCGGGTCCTGGTAAAGCCGCTCTCCGTTTTCGATGATATAGGGATAGGAGGTCATGCTGCTTGCTTTGTCGTAAAGCGCCAGCACTACTGTCTGGGCGTCGAAGATCTCGCGGATCTTGTCGCCGGTGCGGTCATAGATGGTCTGGATATCCAGTTTCGTATCCAGTTCGGTCAGGATGCTGTTGATCAGGCTGAGTTCTTCGGCGCGCTGGCGGGTCTCCTGCAACAGGTTCCGTGATTCGTCAAAAAGTTTGGCGTTTTGAATGGTGATGCCCATGCTGGCGGCCAGCGTGGAAAGCAGGCGCACATCCTCGGGTTGGAAGGCCTTCTCGCGCTCAAAGTTCTGGATCGAGAGTGAACCGAGCACCTGTTCACCGGCCAGAATGGGAATGGCGATCAACGACTTGGGAAAGGAATCGCCCGCCAACAGGGTCGAACCGAACTGCCCGGCCAGGGTGGCCACATTCTCGTTCAGGAAAAGTGTTGTGCGGTTGCGAATGACATACCCGGAGAATCCGGATAATGGTTGTGTCTCGGGATGTACAAGTTCCCCCTTCCAATACATGTAAGGGAAGGAGACTGTGTCTGCCTCGCGGTTGTAATAAGAAATCACAACGGCCTGGGTATTGAAAATGCCGCGCACCTTTTCGCCGATCAACTCATAGATCGATTGCACATTGGTTTTGGAGGACAGACCGCGCTGGACGCTGTTGATGATCTCCAGTTCATTGGCGCGCTGCTGAAGCACATTAAAGTAATTTGCATTCTGGATGGCAATGGCTGCCTGCAGGGAGAGTTCCTCCAGAAAACGCAGGTCGGCGGGGGAGAAGGGCGCGCCACCCTCGCGCCAGACGGCCATCACACCATTGACCTTGTCCCCAGCCAGCAGCGGGGCCACCAGCAGCCGTTCGTTACCGACCGCCTCGGTGCCGGGGATCTGCAGGGTGCGGGGATCGCTGTTGGTGTCGTTGATGAATTCCGCCCGGCCTTGCTGGGCCAAGGACCCGATGATCCCCTGGCCCATCTGGATCGAATCAGCCATGATCTCGGCTGCGATATTTCCCTGAGCCACCAGAGGGCGCAGCATGGTGCCGTCTCCCTGGGGCAGGAAGATCGCGCTGCTGGACCCGTTGAGAAGTTCACGGGCATGGCTGGCGATGCGCTCCATCACTGTGGAAAGGTTGAGGGTGGCGGAAATATCGCGGCCCACCTCGTTCAACACAGCCGACTCGCGCGCATGGCGGGATGCCTCCTGAAAAAGGCGCGAGTTTTCAATGATGATCGAGGCCTGGTCGGCGAAGAGTTGTAATAGATGCAATTCCGAATCTTCAAACTTGCGTTTTTCCGCGAAGTGGATGTTCATTACCCCCACCACCTTCATGTGGAACTTTAGCGGCTGGCCGATCAACGCGCCCTTCCAACCGGTGCCTTGATACAGGGGGTGCGTTTCCATATCCTCCACCAGCATGATTCCGCCACTATGGGCGACCGTATGCGTCATGCCGCCGGGGCGCGGGTTGGCGACCGGCATGCGGGAGATCAGGCCGTTGGCAATGGCTGTGCCGAAGCGCAACTCGTTATTCTCATAAATGAACAGGTTGATGTTCTCGATGCTTGGCATTAGCGCGGAAGTGCGCTGCAGGATGGAATCCAGCACGCTGGCATATTCGAGATTGGAAGAGAGTTCGATGCTGGCCAGACGGATCGCTTCCAATTCCGTATTTCGTTTTTCAGCCTCTTTCAGCAGGCGCTGGGTTTCGCTGATAAGGCGCGCATTCTCCAGCGCTGCGCTCAAGGAGTGTGCCAGCGTTTCCAGCAGGTTCACATCCGAGGGGCTGAAGGAATGTTCCTTATCCATGTTTTGCAGCGAGATCACCCCGCGTACTTCTTCGCCCGTGATGAGCGGAACGTACACGGCTGATTTGGGAACCAGCGGCCCCAGCAGCAACTGCGCATTGTATTCGCGCATTTTTTCTTCGACATTCTCGTTGAATACAAAAGGCTTTTTCAGGCGGGCCAGGGTTTTCATCAGCCCGCTCATGGGGCCGGGTTGAACGTGTTCACGACCTTGAAGGTCGGTGTAATAGTTAATGGTCTGGGTTTCGGCCTTCAGGTCGAACGTGGCAATGATGGTGGTTTGCGCATCAAAGAGGTTGCGGATGCGGTCGCCGACAAGGTCGTAGACCGCCTGCAATTCCAGGTTGGAAGCGAGGCCGTCCTGCACGCTCTTAATGATGGCCAGTTCCGCTTCGCGCTGCTTCAATTCCCTGCGGATTTCTGCTCCCGAGACCTTATGGGTGGCCTGCTTTTTTGTAACGGAGGTATGCGGAGAGGTTTTCTTCGCCCCGGTTTTTTGTACTGGCTTGTTCTTCTGTCCGGTTTTAGGCATGGATTCCTCTGACGTTGATTCAGTTTACATAGCGGAGGAAAAATCGTCAATGGTATGGGCAACAAAACAAGCGTGAAATGCCCGTCTGTCATTCTATTGAAATGTTCACAGAACTACTGGATTAAAACCGCCTCAGGCAGGATCCCCACCTGACCTGCCTGGCAGAAAAGGGAGTTCGTGGAGTTGAAAGGCGGGGTTTTTATGGGTGCCTGCGGACAGCCATTAAGGTAATGTCATCGAATTGCCTGGCTTCACCAATAAATTGCGCAAGTTCGCGGCCCATCTGTTCGACACAGCCCGCTGCATTGGCTGCCTCCTGCCGCAGGACATTTAACGCCCGCTCACGACCGAAAAATTCCTCATTGGAATTTTGACTGTCTGGAATGCCGTCTGTAAAGGATACGAGCAGATCCCCCGGTTCCATGCGGGTTTCGCGACAGGAATATTTTGCATCTTCGTTAAAACCGACAACAGGCCCCGATGGATGTAGTTCCTCCACTGTTCCATCTCTGCGAAGCAGGCATGGCGCTTCGTTCCCGGCGTTGATATAAGTAAGGCTGCCATTTTGAACATCGATCAAGGCAATAAAGACTGTGGAAAAAACAAGCGCCTGTTCGTGGGTAGTGGCGACATACTTGTTGGTGAAGGCAATTGAATGCCACAACCGGTCGGCGGCGGGTAATGTGCCGGGGATGGCCCCGCTCGAAAGGTAGGTGGAGGTGAAGGTGGCGCGGATCAAACTACGGAAAAGGGTCATAAACAGAGCCGCGCCAACGCCCTTTCCGCATACGTCGCCTACCACGCAGACCAGGTTACCATCTGGCAGGGTGAAGGCGTCATAATAATCGCCGGCTACCATGTTGGCCGCCTTGAAATACGCCGCAATCTCCCAGCCCTGGGCCAGCGGCAATGTGGAAGGCAGAAATTCGGCTTGAATATCGCGGGCAATGTGCAACTCGCGCTCCAGGCTTTGCAGGTAAAGATGTTCCTTGTCGCGCAATTCTTTTTTTTCCAGGCTTGACGAAATGCGCGCATGCAGAATGGCGGGCTCAAAAGGTTTGGGCAGGTAATCTTCGGCCCCCATTTCAATGCCGCGCGCCACACTTTTCAGGTCGTTGTTGGCAGAGATGATGATGATGGGAATGGCGCGTGTGGCGGGGTCAGCCTTTACTTTTTCCAGCACGGCAAAGCCATCCATGACAGGCATCATAATATCGAGCAGGACGAGGTCGGGCATTTCGCTTTGTATTTTTTCAAGCGCCTCCCGCCCGTTGGATGCGCTCAGGGTTTCGTAATTCAGGTCTTCGAGTTCCTGTTCGAGATAATCGATGTTGAAGGGTTCATCATCCACGATCAGGATGCGGGGTTGAGGGGTCATGGCTTATCCCAGGTAGTGTTTCAGTTTTTGAAACAGCAGGTCTTCATCAAAGGGTTTGGTCAGGTAATCGCTGCAACCGGCCTCCCTGGCGCGTTCCACATCGTTCTGCATGGCATGCGCCGACAGGCCGATGATGGGGGTGGCCCGCATCGTTTCACGAATGCGGCGCGTGGCTTCGTAGCCGTCCATGATGGGCAGGGAAATATCCATCAGGATCAAATCGGGGTTTTTGCCAAGCGCCATTTCCACCCCTTGTGCGCCATCGCGGGCAAAGAGCAGGTTGTACTCGTCTTCCAGCAATTGAGTGACGAGGTCAATATTTATTTCTGTATCTTCCACCACCAAAATTGTTTTCATGCACTCTCCAAAAGGATCTGAATTTCGCGGGTTAGTTCTTCACCATTAAAGCCTTGTTTCTTCATCACAAACGCAACCGTTTCGCGCAGGAGTTGCGCTTCTTCATCCGTTAATTCTTTTGCACTGATGACGATGATCGGAATATTGCGTAGTTCGGGGTTGGCGCGTAACTGTTCGATGACCCCAAAGCCGTCTAATTTGGGCATCATCAAATCGAGCAGGATGACATCCGGGCGGTCGGCGGCGATGGTTTGCAAGCCTGCTTCACCATCCAGCGCGGATTGCAAACTGAACTCCCCGGCGGGCAGGGTCTGACGCAGCATATCCGCTATGTGGGGATCGTCATCCACGACCAGCACGCGTTTGTGGGAATGCGCGATGACGCGCCGCAGTGTGTCGGTGACAACAGCGGGGTTGAGCGGTTTAAGTAGGTAGGCCGCCGCGCCGAGTTTGAAGCCGAGCGCTTTTTTATCCACGATGGTCAGCAGGACGACAGGGATGTTCCTCGTTATGGGGTCCTCTTTCAGGTCGTTCAGTGCCTGCCAGCCGTCCGTTTCGGGCAGGAGGATGTCGAGCAAAATTGCATCCGGTTTTTCGGTGCGCGCCAGGTGCAGGCCTTCATCCCTGTCTTTTGCGCCGACGATGTCGAAGTCGTTGTGATTTAAACTCTCCTGCAAAAAATACACGGCGTTGGGGTCGTCGTCTATCACCAGAATTTTCTTTTTAGCAAAGGACGATTGGGGCTGCGCTTCGGTTTGGGAAACGGGGTGCGGCCTGCCCGGGGCAGGATGCGCGTTTTTCTCCATTCGCGCAGGGTTGTTTTCGTAGCGGATTGGAATCGTCAGCGTGAAGGTTGAGCCTTGGCCCAATTCGCTGGTGGCGGTTAGATCTCCGCCGAGCAAATGTGCAAGGTTGCGGCTGATGGCGAGCCCCAGCCCTGTGCCACCATATTGACGTGTGGTGGTGTTGTCGGCTTGTTGAAATTCTTCGAAGACGCGTTCCAACGCTTCTGCGCTGATGCCGATGCCGCTGTCGCGGATGGAGATTTCAATTTGCTCTTCCACTTTTTTCACGCCGAGGGTTACCTTGCCCGCGTGCGTGAATTTGGCGGCGTTGCTCAACAGGTTGAGGATGATCTGCTTGATTTTGTCCTGGTCGGAGTAAACGACGCCGATATTTTCTGTAATTTGTTTTTCAAGCCGCACTTCGGGTTTGAGCAGGGGTGTGGAGATGTTGATGCACTGTTCCGCCAGTGTGGTGAGGTTGAAATTGGCGGGAATCACATCCATGCGCCCGGCTTCGATCTTGGCGATGTCGAGCACGGTATTGATCAAGCCGAGCAGGTGTTCCGCGCTCGATAGCACTTTGTCCAGGTTTTCGCTTTGTTTTTCGGGCAGCAGGCCTTCGCCTTTGCGGCGGACGATACGCGTGAAACCGATGATGGCGTTGAGCGGCGTGCGTAACTCATGGCTCATGTTTGCCATGAAGGCACTCTTGGCTTTGTTGGCGTGTTCTGCGGCAGCGCGGGCTTCCTGGGCTTCGTCGAAGAGGCGCGAATTTTCGATGGCGATGGCGGCATGACGTCCCAGACCGACGAGGAAGTCGAGGTCGATGGTGGAGAAGGTTCCTTCGCGGCGGTCTTTGTAGACGGAGATGACTCCGATGGTCTTGTTGCTGGCGATGAGCGGGGCCACCATCATGGTCTCGGGGCTTTCGTCTTCGTCGGGGGTTCCTGCCACGTGCTGGCGGCGCGGGTCGAGGTGCAGGTGTTCGACCACCTCGGCAATGCCGGATTTGGCGATGGCGCCGGTGACGCCTTTGCCCATTTCCAGGGTACCCGCGCTGTTTTGTTGCGCATATTTGCCGAGCGCCACTTTGGTGAGGAGGTTTAGACCGTCGTCGTCCAGCAGGCGCAGAATGGTGTCGCGGGCGTTGAAGAGGTTGTGGATATTCTCGGTCACGATGTGGATCACGCGTTCCATATCCAGCATGGAGGAGAGTTCGCGCCCGACGTTGGCGATGGTGGCCATCTGGCTGGCGTTGCGCTCCGTCTCGTTGAAGAGGCGCGCGCTTTCGAGCGCCACGCTCATGGATGACGCCAGAGTGGTTAATAGACGCAGGTCTGAATCAGTGAAGGCATGTTCGCGTTCGATATTTTGCACCGAAATGACGCCGATCGCTTCATTGCCCAGCAGCAAGGGGACGTAGATGGCGGATTTCGGCTCTTTGGCATCGTCGCCGCCAATGACATAGGAATTGACTTCCATGCTGCGTTCTGCCATTTTTTCATTGACCATGAGGGGTTGACGGTTGCGCATCACAAATGGGCCAAAGCCATTCTCGTCGTGCGGGATAGGCTCTTGTGTCAAACGCATACCGCCTTCCACCACGAAGGGATAGAGTTCCATGTCGGTCTGTTTGTCGTGAAGCATGATGTAACAGGTTTGCAGGTTGAAGATCTCGCAGACCTTGTTGCCAACCAGATCGTAAATGGCTTGCATATCCAACTTGGAAGCGAGCCCTTCCTGCACCGAGTTGATGATGGCAAGTTCAGCATTACGCTCTTCGGTGATCTTTAAGAGGCGCTGGGTCTCATCGAAGAGACGAGCGTTCTCGAGCGCCACGCTCATGGAGTTGGCAAGCGTTTGCAACAGGCGTACGTCGCTCTCGCTGAAGGCGTGTTCTTCCATGCTGGCGAGGTTGATCAATCCGCGTGCTTGATCGCCTGTTACGAGCGGAACGAAGACCACCGATTTTTCAGATTCGGTTCCGGGCAGGGTGAAACTGCCATATTTCTTTTCCTCTTCCAACAGGTTTTCGTTAATGACCACTGTTTCTCGGGTGCGAAGAACATGGTGGGTAAAACCCTGTTCTCGGTAGGGTTGCGGTTCAAGGAAGAGGCGTTCTCCATTTTCGTACATGTAGGGATACAGGGTCATGCCCGTCTGCGGGTCTTGAATGCGGATGTTCATATCCGTATTGTTGAAGATCTCGCGGATCTTATCGCCGACCGCGTCGTAGATTCCCTGAATGTTGAGTTCGGCGGCAAGGGCGGCTTGTACGCTATTGATGATGGCAAGTTCCGCGTTGCGCTCTTCGGTGATCTTGAGCAGGCGCTGAGTCTCATCGAAGAGACGTGCGTTTTCGAGTGAGACGCTCATGGCATTGGCAAGCGTTTGCAGCAGGCGCACGTCGCTTTCACTGAAAGCGTGTTCTTCCATGCTGACGAGGTTGATCATGCCGCGCACTTGATCGCCTGCGATCAACGGCACGAACACCAGTGATTTTTCGGATTCAGTGCCGGGCAGGGTATATGCCCCGTATTTCTTTTCCTCTTCGAGCATGTTTTCATTGATGACGATCGTTTCACGGGTACGAAGGACATGCGCCGAAAAGCCTTTGTCTATTGGCAACGGGGCGACTTCAAGACGCTGCCCGCCCTGGTTTGCGTAGGGGATATGAAGTAATTTTGTCTTGGGGTCGTAAATGCGGATGCTCAGATCTTTATTGTTGAAGATCTCGCGGATCTTATCGCCGACCGCGTCGTAGATTCCCTGAATGTTGAGTTCGGCGGCGAGGGCGGCTTGCACGCTGTTGATAATGGCGAGTTCCGCGTTGCGCTCTTCAGTGATCTTGAGCAGACGCTGAGTCTCATCGAAGAGACGCGCGTTTTCGAGGGCGGTTCCCATATGTGCGGCGACGATTTCCAACAGGCGGATGGTTGATTCAGTATAGGCATCCTCGTGTTCATAATTCTGCACTGTGACCACACCGATTGTTTCCGTCCCCGCGATGATTGGTACGAACACACCTGACCTTGGTGATAGATCATCTACCAGCATCTCTGAATCATATTTTCGAGATTCGGCATCAAAGTTATGGTTGAATACCATTGTTTTTCCCGATTGCAACACATGCCCGCTTATGCCTCCCACTGGCATGGGAGGCAGGGTGACTCGCTCGCCTCGATTGACCGCATAGGGAAAGGTTGTTTGTTCGGTTTTTGAATCGTATAGAACAATCCCAAATGTATTTGCATAAAAAATCTCACGCAGTTTATCGCCGACTACATCCACAATGGCTTGGAAATCTAACTCGGCGGCAAGTCCTTCCTGGATACTGTTGATGATGGCGAGTTCCGCGTGGCGCTCTTCGGTAATCTTTAAGAGGCGCTGGGTCTCGTCAAAGAGGCGGGCGTTTTCGAGGGCAACGCTCATGGCGTTGGCAAGAGTTTCAACGAGGCGCACATCGGAGTCGCTGAAGGCATGCTCATGACTATTCTGCAAAGAGATGACTGTAATAACCTTTTTGTCGGTCTTGCCAGTTTTCAAAGGAACATTGACAACCGAATGAGGTAACACTCCGGCAACGATATGACTATGGCCGAGATTTTGAATTCTTTCTTCCATACCTTCATTCCAGACTATGGTCTTACCGTCTTGAAAGCTTGGGAGTACAGATTTTTCGAGAGGCGTGAATGCATGCTCTGATACGGGAGATCTTTTTCCCCTCTCAATGGAATAATCGTCATGCCGGATTCTATTTTCGACATCCCAATTCTGAATCATTACGATCTCAGAGTTCGTAATCTCGTGGATCTTGTCACCAACTGCCTCATAGATGCCCTGAATGTTGAGTTCGGCGGCGAGCGCAGCTTGCACGCTATTGATGATGGCAAGTTCCGCGTTGCGCTCTTCAGTGATCTTGAGCAGACGCTGAGTCTCGTCGAAGAGACGCGCGTTCTCGAGCGCGGTCCCCAACGACGCGGCGATGGTGGTGAGCAGGCGCAGTTCCGATTCACCGTAGGCATTTTCGCGTTCAAAGTTCTCCATGCCTATATCGCCAAGGAAACGGTCACTGCTGATGATGGGGACAGATACCATTGATTTGCTTTGGTCGGTGCCGGGGACTACTTTAATATTCAGTTTTGCGAAATCTGCCACTGTATTCAACACGAGCGGTTTTCGTGTTTTGATTTCTGTTTCATAAATTCCACCTGGGTTTGGTGGAGTTGGTAAAATTTCGTTAATCCGTTTGCCATGCTCAAACATGTAAAGATAATGAACAATATTGGATTTTTCGTCATACCAAGTAATTGAAAGGTCAGGTGTGTGGAACACCTCGCGTAACTTATCGCCGACCAGATCCACAATGGCTTGGAAGTCCAACTCGGCGGCGAGTCCCTGTTGGATGGAGTTGATGATCTGCAACTCTGCCACGCGCTCCTGCTCGGCTTTGAAGGATTGAGCATTTTGCAGGGCCACGCTCATACTATTTGCAAGCGTCTCCAAAAGGCGCACATCCGACTCGCTGAAAGCGTATTCGCGTTCCTGGTTTGACACACCGATGAGTCCGCGAAATTCCGAACCTCGTAAAAACGGCACAAACACCGCCGAGTGCGCGTAATCTGCCGTCATTCCGTAGCTTTCAACGTCTGCAATCGAGCGTATGAACACCGTCGCGCGTGATTCAATACCCTTTCGCGCAATAGGCATATCAGGTTTCCAATTTTTTACCTGCCTGACTATGCCATCTTGGAAGAGATAAGGATATTGAGTTAAGTCTGTGGTTGCATCGTAAAACGCAAAAAAGACGGTCTGTGCCCGATCCTTGAATATTTCCCTTATTTTTTCACCTACGAGGGTATAGATGGATTGAATATCCAATTCTGCGGCGAGTCCCTGCTGGATGGAGTTGATGATCTGCAACTCCGCCACACGCTCCTGCTCGGCTTTGAAGGATTGAGCATTTTGCAGAGCCACGCTCATGGCATTGGCTAACGTCGTCAACAGGCGCAGGTCATTTTCGCTAAACGCATTTTGCCTGTAACTTTGAATACTGACCACCCCCCGCACCTGATTCTCCAACAGGATCGGTGCGCCCAAAAAGGACTCATTCAAATCCTGTTCTCTGTCAGGGGATGGAACATCCGTCACCCCCAGTTGACGTTGTTCCTCTGCGCTTCCTAACATAACGGGGGAACTGGTTCGGATAACCTGAGAATATAACCCTGCCCCAAATGGAAGCGGCATAGGCGGTACCGCAGACCCATGCTCTACATAATAATGAGAAAACACAGTTTGATTCTTGTCGTCATAGCTGACAATATAAGTTGTATCGGCTTTGAAAATCTCGCGAACCTTTTCGCCAACCAAGTTGTAAATGGCTTGAATATTTAAATTAGAAGCTAGCCCCTTTTGCACGCTATTGATAATGGCAAGTTCCGCCACGCGTTCCTGCTCGGCTTCAAAGAGCCGTGCGTTCTGGATGGCAACGCCCATGTTGGCGGAGAGGGTTTGCAGCAGGCTCAAAGCATTTTTGTCGAAGGCATTTACCCTGTAGCTTTGAACGCTGACCACGCCAATGGCTTGCTCGCCCACGATGATGGGAACCAGGATGCCAGATTGCGATTCTTCAAGAACTCCCATGGCATTTAACGATGTCGAATTAACCGAGCCTAAATTATCTGCCTGATCTCCTGAATCAAATACAATGGGCTGTTTTGTTTTAATTACCGTGGTAGACATCCCCGAACCGAACGGAATGGGCGGTTCCAGCCCGACATCTCCCAGATCGTAATTGTAAAAAGACTCGATCATATTCGTTTGCGGGTTGAACAAACGGATAAACGCCAGTTCCGCATTAAATATGCTTTGCACTTTATCGCCCACAATCTTTGTGACCGTCTTGACGTCCAGCGTCTTTGCCATCGCTTCGCCCACGGAGTTGAGGATGGCGAGTTCGTCCACGCGTTGATTGAGCGCTTCGGTTCGTTCTTCGACCTTGCGCTCGAGTCCTTCCAATAAACCCGCATTATCCAATGCGACAGCGCCTTGATTCGCCAACATGCCGAGCATATCGCGGTCGGTGTTGTCGAATGCCCCGTAGAGCGAGTCCATGTCTACGTAGAGGTAACCGAGGATTTGGTTTTGGGCAATGAGGGGAGCAACGATTATCGATTTTCGATTATTGCCTTTCGACTTTTGACCTTCAACCTTCGACCTTCGACTTTCAACCACCAGTTGCACCGTCCGCGTGAGGCGTGCTTGGGCGAGGTGTTTCTTGATCGAAGCGAGAACTTTCCCAGCGTCTTCTCCGCGTGGAAGGAAGGAATCCGCTACTTGGGGTTTGCCGTCTTTTTCAAGGATCAACATCACGCGCTCGCCGCCGCTGAGTTCGGTGGCTTCTTCGACGAGGAAGGTTTGGATGGCTTGGACGGTTTTGAGGGCGTTGAGGCGCAGGCTGGTGTTGGCAAGGCGCTGGAAGGGTTCGCGCAAATTGGATTCGATGACAAGGTGCGGGTATGTAGGGGCGGATCGCGATCCGCCCCTACGCGCCCAAAATTGCAGCAGTTCGCGATTGTCTTTGACCTTGTTGAGCGCATTGCGGCGCAGACCTTCATCGCGGATGTTTTGAATGCTTTCGAGCAAAAATTTGTAGGCGTGCTCGAGGGCTTCGCGGGCTTCTTTTGTTTTCTTATTGGCAGTGAGCGTCTGCGTGTGCCGCCACCAGATGGCTTGGGAGGATAAGCCATCTGGCTGGGCAAAGTTTTGGGCGCGGTGCAGGGCAGTGGCTTTGGCAGTGGCTTTGAGCGCGGAAGCGGGGTCACCCGCGGCGAGGTGGATTTTTGCCAGTTCGGTCAGTTCGATATGTTCACTGCCAGTTTGGGCGGCTTTGTCGATCTTCAAGGCAGATTTGTAGTGACTTATGGCGCTCTTCAGGTCGCCTTCGGCGAATGCCAGTTCTGCCCGATTGCTGGCAACGCCACTCTCCATGTTTGGGTCGCCAAGGTCAGGGGCAAGTGCCGCAAACTCTTGCAGGTGTAAACGCGCCGAGGCAAGGTCGCCGAGGCGGATTTCTACGTCGGTGATATTCTGAAGCGCATGGATCAACAAGAGTTTGGCGCCCATGACACGAGTCATTTCGATGACCTCACTAACCAGACGGCGGCTGTGGGGGTAGAGACCGAGTTCCATATAAGCAAGCGCCAGATTGGCTAGGGCGACCGCATGTCGCTCCTTGTAACCTGCCGTCTCGAATGCATCCAACGCCTGCTGAAGGTGCTGAATACGTTCCGCGAAGTCGGCATCGGTATTACTAAGCACAATGAAGGCATTGCCGATGCCGTATTGGTCCCCCGCCTGCTGGCAGAGCGCGAGCGCGGTCTGCGCGGCGCGGCATGAGTCTTCGACACGGTTTAGGTGAAAGAAGGCATTGGCGAGTGACCAATATGCACGCCCCGCGCCCGAGTCGTCGCCGAGTTCCTGGTAAAGGGCGATGGCTTTCTGCGCGGTTTCAAGGGCGGCGTCGAGTTGGCGCGTGCGGAATTGCGCTTCGCTCAGGCGGAAGAGGGCGAGGGCATGTTGGGATTTATCAATGGTAGGGGCGCGGTTTCCGCGCCCAGGGCGGGGGGACCCCGCCCCTACGGCGGCTTTTGCGGATTTGACCGCGGCGTTCAAATCACCCGTCCGCATTTGGACGAGGGCGAGGCGGTTGAGGGCTTGGGGCAAGAGCCGAGAATCGGGTTTCGATATTCGAGTATTCGAATATCGAGTATCGCCTTTCGAATATCGTTTCTCGCCTTTGGCGAGTTTCATCATCGCTCTGGCGTCTTTCATGGCGAGGTCAAGTTGACCGATGGCGATGTAGGATTCTGCGCGCAGGTCGAATAAATCCATCGTCGTAGGGGCAGGGTCTCCCTGCCCTTTGCCAGGGCGGGAAGACCCCGCCCCTACATTTTCCAATGCCTGGGTTGCAAAATCAATTGTCGCCGCGTGTTGACCCGTCCATGCCAGTTGGCGGACGTGTTCGATTTCATCAGATTTGTTGTCCTGGGCTGCTTTCCGAACCGATTGCTTTCTCGTCATGTCAGGCGCTCCTAAAACATTTAACGCTTACCAGGCAATTTACTAAAGAACGGAATTTTCGAATGATTTTATCAATTTAAAGGAGATGCTGTGCGCAATTCGCGCAACAATTGCTGGTCCAAATTGATACCGTGCGGCAACTCCACGGCGTTCAGGTGTTGGGTCATCTGCGCGTATAACATGCCGCGCAGACCCTCGTGTTTTTGCGCCAGCCGCTGCACGGTCCCGGAAGGCAGGATCAGGAACTCGCATTCCTCTTCGGTAATGATGTTGACCATGCGCTGCAGGCCGGTCAGCGCGGCCGTTTCGCCAAAGAAATCGCCTTCATGATAAACGTTCAGAATGACATACTCTTCATCTTTGATATAGCCTTCGCCCACACTGCCTTTCAAAATGAAATATGCCATGTCGCTCCTCTCGCCGCGGTAGGTGACGATCTTGCCGCCGGGCGCGTCCACCACCAGGGTTTCTTTGACGAGTTGTGCCTGCTCTGAGGGACTCATTGCACTCAAGGCCGGAATACGGGCGAGCAAGCGCTTCACATCGACCATGGTAGCGGGTCGGCCTCCCCCGAGTCTGGGCGCCGCCTCAGCCCCTTTCAGCAAGGCGAAGATGCGCCTCCATTGTGCGCCGGATTCGCTTAACCCCGGCAGGAACAGAACCATCAGCCCGACTGCCAGAAATAAATATGAACTGTATAACAGCATCGAACGCACATCGAATAAATCGGCTAGCCCCGCCAGCGCCATGCCCAGCACAAAGGTCACATCGCGCACGACGAAGAAGGCGCTGTTCACCCGTCCGCGGGCTTCGCGCGGCGTGGCGCGCTGGATGACCAACTGCCGCCCAATGTAGGAGGGTGTATTCACCAGCCCAATCATGCCGGTGAGGAAAATGCCGAGCGCCATGCTGTGAGCGAATGAATACCAGATCGAAAACAGCGCCATCGAGACATAACTGATGACCAGCCACTGTCCTTCGCGGATGCGGTCTGCCAGGCGCGCCATGAACAGGCTGCCAATCGCGATCCCGATCGCTTCGGCGGCTTGCTGCAAGCCGAAGTCGAATTCGGTGCCGTGCAGGTCGTTGAGCGCGAAGGGCAGCAGGAGCGTGTTCTGAAAGCCGATCAGCAGAAAGATGGGGCCCGCAATGATGAACAGCGAGCGCAGAATGGGAGTATTGGTCACAACGCCCAGGCCCGATTTCAGGTTCTCCGTCACCGCGCGGATGCTGGTCGATTCGATAACAGGCAGGGCGGGGATGACGGTGAATAGAATCAGACCGGCGGAGAGAACGAACGAGGCGGCGTCGAAATAAAACGCCCACTCCACGGGCAGGCTTGCCACAATGAAACCCGCCGCCGCGAAGCCGATCATCTGCGACCCGACGGAGGAAATGGACATCAACGCATTGGCGGATGCCAGTTCATCGTCGCTTGCCACTTCGGGCAGCACGCTGGCATGAGCCGAGTCGAAGAACTGCGTGATGCCGCTGGTCAGCGCGACAATGACATACAGCCAGTTGAGATGTAGGTGGATCAGGCTTGGGATGAGGACGATCAAAATGGCGCGCAGCAGGTCCGATACGAGCATGATGCGTTTGCGATCGTAGCGGTCCACGTAAACACCGGCGATCAGCCCGATCAGGACGGTCGGTCCGGAGGTGGCGATCAACATCAAGCCCACGCTCAGAGCCGAGCCTGTCTCCCGAAAGACAAGTACAGAGGCCGCCAGCGTGGTGAGTGCGCTGCCGATGGAGGAGACCAATTGACCGCTCCACATCAGGGTGAAGTTGCGGTTGCGAAAGATCGCGAAGGATGACTTTGATTTGGTGTTTGCCATATGGGTTTTCGGTGAAAATCCTAGTCTTGTGTGATCGGGAATTGGATTTGCGCCAGCAGCGCATCCATGGTCTGGCTGGCTTCTTCAACCGTGGCGCCTTGCAGCATGATCTCGCCCAGCCAATCGGGCACGCCCTTGTCGGAGCCGAGGATCTTTTGCCCGACTTCAACCGCCACTTTGGCGTGAAGCACTTGGGGGTGGCTTGCAATGGAGTCGAGAAAATTAACATTATTCACAACACCCGAGATCGGGCTGGGCAGGTCTGATGTGATCATGTAGGTAAGGGGTTGAGCGGCTTTTTGCGGGCGGATCGGGACGCCCAGACAGGTGAGCAGGTATTGCTCCACCAAATCCACGCCCCACACGTGAGAGTGGAAATAATAGATCGGTCCGCCGCCGATGCGGGCGTTGACCTCGATCAGGCGCGGTCCGTTCGTGGTGTATTTCATCTCCACATGGAAGGCGCCGTTCGTAAACTCGAGCGCCTGGAGGACTCGCTCTGCGAACTCGATCATTTCGTTTTGTTTGTCCGTTGGGAAATCCGGCGGCATCTGGGAGCCCGCTTCTTTCAGGTGTGTGGGCTGGGTCAAATCGCGGATGACGCTGGCATAAGCTCGCCTGCCTTCAGAAAGCAGCATGTCCACATCAAATTCTTCGCCGTTCAAGTATTCTTCCAGAGTCATGTCGAAGCCTTTTGCCCAGATGATCTCTTCATCATTGTCGCTGTGTACGCCTGATGTTTTGAGGTGCCCCTCCGCTTCGGCGATGGTCTGGGAATGGCGCTGCTGTAATTGCTCTTTGCTGTGAATGAGATAGGTGGAGATCGAACTCGCGCCGGAAACAGGTTTCAACACGGACGGGAAGCCGACATGGGCGGAGGCGGCATCCAGGTCCGCTGCCGATTTGATGCGGAAGAAACGCGGCGAAGGAATGCCCGCTTCCACACATACTTCGCGGGTGAAGATCTTGTTCTTGCTGAATCCGATGGAGAGCAGTGGATGTCCCTGGAACCCAAGCACATTTGCCAGCAAAGCCGCCAATGGGCCAGCATGGTCTTCAAAGGTGGCAATGCCGTCAAATTGCAAGCCAGTGGCTTTGAGCGCGGTGAAGGCACGCTCGGGCAGGGTTTCGGTGGGCAATAAGTCCACTTCGATGAACCTCTCGAACAGACCCTCCTGAACGGCTCCTTGAGTCCAGTGGCCCGGCCCATCCATCACCACCATCTTCACTCCCAACTCGCGGGCGTGTTCGTACATGGGACGTTTGCCCTGATAACTTCCCATCACAAAAAGCAGGCGTTTCCCGCGCAGGAGGTCCAGCCGCTGTGTCTCGACCTCGCTCCCGGAAGTCCGTAAAATCTGCCTGGTTTCTTCGCCAAGGTGGAAGGAGGTTTTCAGGCTGGCGGCTTCGCTCTTGTGGTTTGACATGGATGCGCCTGAAAAGGAAGCCAATGCTTCATTTCGGTCATCGTGGATCTCAAAAGACATTTGAAGCCCCATCACCTCAAGGGCGGAGCGTACGTTCGACGATGGGTTGACGATCTTGAGGTGCGGCGATTTGAAACTCTCCGTTCTGGGGGCTTTGTCCCCTTTGGAGGATAACGCTTTCGCAATAATAAAGATCGCCCGTACTCCGGCGCTGCTAATAAAACGGACCTGACTTAAATCAAGCAGCGCGTAGCGCATGCCCGCCTCCACTTCCTTTAGCACCTTGGACTGGAACCCTTCATAGGTGGAGCTGTCCAGATCGCCGGATGCCTGGATAACGGCAACGGGTACGAATTCATCATGCAAGGTGATCTTTATTTTTAGTGAAGCCATTCATTTACCTCCTGGGTGTGTGTTGTGAGAGGAGAGGGCCGCGGGTTGATGCCTGTTCGTTTAAGCGCGAACCGCCAACAGCACCCCGCTGATCATAGCGGGTGGTTGGCGGTTATTCATAACCTCACGTACGGATGATGACCTGGCTGCCATTCCGTTACTCCTCGATCTCTGGTTATGTTTAAGTGTACAGGTTTATATATCTTTAGTCAACAAAATTCCCCCAAATAGGCTGATTTAGCCGACCATCCTTTTGATGTTTGTAGGAGGCGTTTGGATGACCAGATCGCATCCCGGCCAGACCGCATCCACTCCCGCTTCTTTCGACCTTTGAACGGCCTCTGCCACCGAACCTTCATCGCCCTGCCACAATGTCGCCACCGGATCGACATTGCCAAACAACATCGCCTCTTTTAATACAGCCCGCGATTTCATCAAATCATTTAACTGATCGACCGAGATCGCATCCGCTCCCGTCTGCGCCAGCAGACTCATGGCGGAATCCGTTTTGCCGCAGACTGAAAGCACGGTGGGATGGGGCAGGCTTCCTGTAAGTCTTTGAAGCGCAGGCAGGACGAATGTCTCAAACGGCTTGGGTCCAATGAATCCCGGCGAGCCGCCCATCTCATGAATCGTGATGAAGTCCGCGCCCGCCTTTAAATAGGCATTGCCAATATCCACCAGAAAATCAGAAAGGTGCGCGAGCGCGTCCAACACCATTTGCGGATCGCTCTTCATCTCGCGGATGAGATTCTGCACCTTGCAAATGTAGATCATCAATGTGTACGGTCCGGGGATCATGCCCGAAATGACGGCATGTTCGCCGATGTCTTTTTTTAATAAACGGATCGCATCACAGATCAACCCAATCCGCCCGAGGCTTTTTACTTCGCTAATCTCTGATCCTCTGATCTCTTTCGTACTCTGAAACAACAACTTCCTTACCTGCGGGAATTGCATCTCTTCCCCGTCGTAGAAGATCAACTCTGCACCCAGCGCCTCAGCCGGGGAACACAGATCCAACGGCAACGCCGCGGATGGCATCCCCGTTAATTTGAAGGTGCCCGCCGCCGCCCGCGCCATTTTTTCCGCATTGTGATGAATCTCTTTCAGGGATAGACCCTCGCTCTTCAGCCCGTCTGCTGTGACGTGAATCAACCCGCTGAATGCAGGCGTTGATGTGATCCTCTCTCCATTCAACAACTTCAAAATCTCATCACGCATCCGGATCTCCAAAAAAATACGAGTTACAAGTTACTCGACTCGTAACGTGTAACTCGCACCTGGGCACAAATCTCTAACGAACCATTACCCTTTTACCGCCTTCGCAATTGCCGCAATATGTTCCGGCGTATTCCCGCAGCAACCACCGACAACCTTTGCACCCAGCTCCACATACTTTTTGGCATAGGTTGCCATGTCTTCGGGACCCATGTCGTATACGCCTTGTTCGGTCTCCAGATCCATGTGCGGTACGCCCGCGTTCGGTTTGACCCACAGCGGCATATCGGGCTTGGCGGTTTGATATTCTTTTACAACCGCTTCCATATTATCGAGCGTGGTGCCGCAGTTCGCGCCGATGAGCGTTGCGCCCATCTCGGAGTAGCGCTTCATCACGTCCTTCGGTTTGACGCCCATCATCGTGCGGGTGCCGCGGTCATAACTAAAGGACACCACAATGGGCAGGTCAGTGACAGAACGCGCGCCTTCAAAGGCGGCGGTGGTTTCTTCCACAGCGAACATGGTTTCGATGATCAACAGATCCACACCGCCTTCGGCGAGGGCCTTGGCCTGCTCGGTGAAGGTGGCTTTCACTTCATCCGCATCCAACGGCCCATAAGGCTTGATGATCCCGCCGACCGGTCCCATGGAACCGGCCACCAGGCCGTTATTCAGCGCTGCCGCCTTGCGAGCGATCTCCGCCGCGCGCATGTTGACTTCGGGTGTGCGGTCCTGATACTTCGAGTCCTTCATGCGCATGCGAGTCCCGCCGAAGGTGCAGGTCAGGATGATATCGGACCCGGCCCGGGCGAAGGATGAAGCGAGATTTAGAATCGTATCCGGATCATCGATGATGAGGTCCTCAGGCGGCTTGCCGGGTTTGAGTCCCATCCTTTGTAGGTTTGAGCCGGTTGCCCCATCCGCAACCAGAATTTCCCCGCTGTTCAATCGTTCTAGAAATTTGTTCATAATTCTCCAAATATATTCGGTGGTTGCGTGGCCTCGCGTGTTCTTTGCGAGGCGTATCGAAACCACCAGTTTACAAATATCTTTTCATTAATATGGTGGTCTTGATACGGGCAGGAAGAGCATCCACCCTACTCGACCACCGATATAAAAAATTATTTCATAAAATTCTTCGCCAGCGGATCTGCCTTGCGATTTGGGATCAAGTGCGCAATATGTTCGAACGGCTCGCTCATGTGCGGGAAGCTCGTCGCCAACATGAACTGATTTTGGAATTCCGGGTCGGTGGGCAATTCAAAACGCTCCACCTTGCGTGTTACAGTGTCGATCTCGTTACGCTTATCGACATTGAGCAACGCAATGCGCGCGCCATCGCCCGCGGCATTCCCAACCGCATACACCTTATCCAACTCGCAATCGGGGATCAACCCGATCAGCATGGCTTTCTCTTTATCGATGTAACTTCCAAAGCCGCCAGCGAGGATGATTTTATCAGGGCTTTGCAAATCCATGCGCTTCAACAAGGTCCGCGCTGCGGTGAAAAGCGCCGCCTTTGCCAGTTGAATCTGGCGCACATCCTGCTGGGTAATGGGGATGTCCCGTCCGATGGAGGTTTCTTCCTTCCAGGCGATGACATACTCCCAGCCTGATTCTCCCTCACGGACGCGCTTCGAGTCTAAGTTTTTCTTGAACTTGCCCCGAGAGTCTACGATGCCCGCCCGGAACAATTCTGCCACCGAGTCGATGATCGCCGAACCGCAGATGCCTTTGACCTGACCCGTAAACTCGGCATGGTCGCTGTTCCAACCTTCCACGCCGATGACCTTGTACTTGGGTTCGAGCGTCGTTTCATCAATATGGACTCTTTCGATGGCCCCCGGTGCGGCCCGCATGCCATACTCCACGTGCGCGCCTTCGAGCGCCGGTCCCGTCGGCGTGGATGTACACACCAGTCGCTTGCGATTGCCCAGGACCAACTCCGCGTTGGTGCCGACGTCGATCAGCAGCCAATTCTCATCCTGCTTGTGCGGCTCTTCCGCAAGGATGACTGCACTCGTATCCGCGCCGACGAAGGAAGCGATGGTGGGAAGGATATGAATATTGCCGGATGGGTTGATGTGCAAGCCCAACTCTCTGGCCTTGATATCCACGGATTTGTGGATGGTCGGCACGAAGGGAGCCAGCCCCAAGTCTTTAGGGTGCAAATTCAAAAGAACATGGTGCATGGTGGAATTGCCCACCAGGACCATCTCATGGATTTCATCGAGTTTGACATGAACAGACTTCGTTGCCTGTTTGAGTAATTTATTCAATGTACTGATGATGGCTCTGTGCAATTTCTCCAGACCATCGGGCTGGTCAATTGCATATTGAATGCGTGACATGACGTCCTCACCATACACGATTTGCGGATTCATTTCGGATTCAGATGCCAGCACTTCGCCGGTGCGCAGGTTGCACAGATACAAGGCCACCGTCGTCGAGCCGATGTCCACTGCGGCGCCGTAACTGTCTTCGTGGTAGCCCGCTTGCACGGCGATCACCTCCTTGTCATTGCTCACGGTGACGGTTACATTCCATTTTGCGTCTCGTAAGGTTTTGGCGAGAGTCCGCAGACAGGCATAATCAATGTCAAAGTCATACCAACGCGGAAGTTTTTCCTCGCCGCCACGCACCAGCCCCATCGATGTTTCCAGTCCCTTGGCGAGACGTTCCCAATCCGCCACGGGGCGCTCCAGCGTGGGCGGACTCATCGAAACCAGATACTTGCGAATCGCAGGCTTGACTTCGATCTCGCGGTTGCTGGCGCTCTTGCGGACAATCTGTTTGTTGCCGCGGCTTTCTTCCGGTACGTTGATGAGTATATCGCCGCAGATCTTTGCCTGGCACGAGAGACGTACCTGCCCGATCTCCCAGCCTTTGTCTTTCAAAAGTTTGGGGCGGCGTTCAAGATAAGCGCGTTCTTCCGTACCGACGGGGGAGAGGTTCTCGCGACTCGATTCGATGTTGTACTTCTCGAAGCGCCCAGATTCCACCAGGACCATGCACTTGCCACAAGTGGCATTCTCTGCGCAAATCGACTCGATCTCCACGCCCAATTCCCGTGCCGCCGAACGGATGGAGGTTCCTTCATCCACCTGCCCGCGCCTGCCGGAAGGTTGCAAAATGATATTGTGTTTCTTTGTCATAGTTGTAAACCGCAAGGCACGCAAAGACCGCGAAGGAATTCTTTCCTCTTTCTTCTTTGCGGGCTTCGTGTCCTTTGTGTTTAATTTTCTTTTCGAGGAATTTCCACTCGTGCCGCTTCCGCTTCCAACTCGGCCAGCAGCGCTTCAGCAACTTCTTCTGCTGAACCTTCGCGCTCGAGCCATTGTCCGCGCTTGTATTGCCTGGCGTAATCGGTTGTGGATGTGGCGTTAATTGCCATCGCATATGCGTCGATCTTATTCTGAACCTTTTGCGAAAGTTCCTTTTTTACGGTCTGCCCATCCGCTTCCACAGTGAACGATTGCGGGATGTCCTTCCAATACATGACCCGGTATTTTGCCATTGTATGCTGCCTCTCAAAATTATATATAATTTCTGAGGGGAGATTTTACGAGAGGTTCGCCCGTGGGTCAATGAAAAAATTCACCTGTAGGGGCGGCCCCTCCCTGCCATTCAAGGTGACTGACTTTCACATGACGGGTCGCTTACTCGGAGAGCGCATTTCCTGCCAGCCAGCCGGTTGTCCACGCGGCTTGAAAATTAAACCCGCCAGTGATGCCGTCAATATCCAGAACCTCCCCGGCGAAGTACAGGCCGTCCATGACACGGCTTTGCATCGTCTTGAAATCCACTTCCTTCAAACTCACGCCGCCGCAAGTGACAAACTCGTCTTTGAATTGTCCCTTGCCCTGAATTTTGTATTCCCCCGCGGTCAATTCCAGCGCCAGTTTTTGCAACTCGGTCTTGGAGACATCCGCCCAATTCTTTTCTCCAACGAAACTCACCAACTGCTTCCATAATCGAATCGGAATTTGCGAGAACGCCGAATGCGTCGACACTTTCTTGCGCGCGTTTTCGTGCCAGTCTTTGTTGCGCTGCAAAACCTCCAGCGCAGAATTAAATTTATAGTCACCGAGCCAGTTCACAGTTAAGAGCGAAGCGTAGTTCTTATCAAATAAAATGCGCGCGCCCCAGGCAGAGAGCCGCAAGACGGCAGGTCCGCTCATGCCCCAATGTGTAATCAACAGAGGGCCGCGCGCAGTAAGCCCATCCATGTTCACGGTTGCATCTTCCACAGCCAGCCCCGCAAGATCGCGAATCCGTTTGTCTTTGATGTTGAACGTGAAAAGCGACGGCACTTGCGATACGATGGTATGACCCAGTGACTGGATCAGATGCTGCGACTTGCGATCGCCGCCCGAGGCAAACATCAGTTTCCTGGTTTGTAGATGGAAGGTTTGCGCCTCTTTCTTAACCTCCAACTTGAATCCACCTTGCCGGGTTTTTTCCACGCCCAAAACGGATGCGCCCAACTGGACACGCACGCCTGCCTGGCTGGCCGAATCGCGCAGGCAGTTTGCGACGGTGTGCGAGTCGTCGGTGATGGGAAACATTCTTCCATCGCTTTCGGTTTTTAATTTTACATTTCTCGACCCAAACCATTCCACAGTATCCCTGGGTTGGAAGCGGGTGAACGCGCCGCGCAGTTCGGGGCCCCCGCGCGGGTAGTATGTGACCAGTTTGGCAGGGTCGAAGCAGGCATGGGTCACATTGCAACGTCCGCCGCCGGAGATGAGCACTTTGCCAAGCGTTTGGCTGGCTTTTTCCAGGATCAACACGCGCAGTTTGGGGTTTTGTTCAGTGGTCTGGATGGCGGCAAAAAAACCTGCCGCACCTCCGCCTACGATGATAATGTCCCAGATGGGGGAGAGGATGTTTGACATGATGCTGGATGATACTGCATCCCGGGTGATTTGCGTAAAGGCTTCGTAAAATTACCGAATCATGCGGCAGGTAACAAAATTGTAAAGGTCTGACAACCAAAGCAGATGTATCATTAAACTCGGGCCTCTTAACAGCCCTAACCGAATGTCAGATTTCTCCCTTAATGCCTTGCACCGTTTGGAGATGGCCCTTGGCGCTCCGAAAAACCTTACACATGAGTGTGAGGCGTTTATGGAATGGCTGGACGAGGATGTTCATCCACAGTTCGCTGCCCTGTATGCTGTGCGTGAATATGATACATATCAATTATTCTCTGTAATTGGCGCAGATGTTTTACCGGGTAAAACCTTTTCAATGGATGATGACCCATGGAATTGGATGGAAGCCAATTTTGTCGAACTTCCCGTTGGCGAGCAACACGCCCTCCCGATCACCTGGCGGGGTGAACATTTTGGCCTGCTCACTGTGGTAAGTGCCTCCCATGGCGAAGCCTTGGCAGAAGAGCAGGTTCTCCTGAAACTTGCCCTTACCTATCTGGCTCCATTCTTGCCGGGTAAGGCTCGCCGTGGGGGGGAAATCAAGTCCTATGAAGAAACGATTACAAGGCTGAGGGAAAGTGAAGAAAAGTACCGAACTTTCATGGAACAGCTGCCTGCGGTTGTGTATGTGGACCTATTGGATGGGCAGGCTACTGCGGTATATGTCAGCCCTCAGGTGGAAGCGTTGCTGGGAGTTACTGTGGGGGAATGGATGCAGGAGGGGCTGCCTGGTTGGATGGAACGCATTCACCCGGACGATCGCGAGCGGATCCTCGTTGCCTATAACGGCCTGGTGACCGTGGGCCAGGCTTATGATGTCGAATACCGTATGACTCTTTCCGGTGAGCGCTCTGTCTGGATCCAGGATAGGGGGAAGGTGATCGGTGGCGAACATGGGGAGTTGCTGCTTTATGGCGTGATGATGGATATTACCGAACGCAAACTCCATGACCGTGAGTTGGAAGCCGAAGCCATGCTGGTGCAGGCCTTGGGCGAGACGCTGGACCTTGTCCCTTTGTTGGAACGGTTGTTGGAGTCTGCCCGGCACGCAGTACCCGTCGCGGATAAGGGCAGTGTTCTCATGGTGGAGTCTGAGGGGCAGTTGCAGATTTACGCCTTGAGCGGCTATACCGACCCCCGCCTGCAGGGATATAAAGTCCCTTATGGGCGTGGATATTCGACTCGCGCCGCTTATGAACGAAAGCCGATGATCTTTACGAACATTCATGAGCATGGGGATATCTGTTTTGAAACAGATATTGCAGACTCATTGGATGTCCAAAGCGCCATTGTGGCGCCTTTGATGATCCAGGACCATTTATTGGGAGTCATCTCACTGGATTCGACCTGTCCGACTGCCTTCAAAGATTCGGACCTCCGTTTGTTGGTCAAGTTTGCGGCCACTGCTGCGTTCATACTTGAACGGGCCCGCTTATTCGATGAAACACAGATGCGCCTGGCAGAGTCTGAAGCGCTCTTCGACAGTGGGCTGGCCTTGAGTAATCTCTTGGATCCGCATGCCATTGGACAGGCGATCGTTAAGATACTTGAGCAGCGTATGAACTGGCATCACGCCACAGTGCGCATCCGGCGCGGAAATAGCGATCAGCTGGAAGTGATCGGCTATGGCATGTCTGGCATGGACGCGCTCGACCTGCAGAATGAGATCGAGCGCATGAACCGGGCGATCCAGACGGTGGGGAGGGGGATGGCTGGTTGGGTCATGCAGCATGGAGAAGCAGTCTTCAGCAACGAACTATATACGGACTCCCGTTATATTGAAACCTACCCCGGGATGTGTTCAGGAGTGTACGCCCCGATTTCCATCGATGGCAAGATCGAGGGCGTGATCAGTGTGGAAAGCGAAACCCCCAACGCCTTTGACCATCACGCCACACGTTTCCTCTCCACGCTGGCGGCCCAGGCGGCCAGTGCCTTGAATAATTCTCATTTGTTCAAGGATATGCAGGAACGCCTGACCGAATTAAACGTTTTGCACCAATCGAGCCAGAATCTCCTGGTCTCCGGATTCGACCCAAAGGCGACCTACGTTAATTTGCATGAGGCAGTCCGGCGCATCATGCCAAGCGATGTATTTGTCATTGTCCTCGCGGACGGCGTGGATGGTGCCGACTATCGCGCAGTTTATCGGTTTGATAAAGGCGACTATTACCCACCCACTCGTGTGCCCTATGGACAGGGACTGAGTGGACAGGTGATCTCCGGCGGTCAGACTTTGCTTGTTTCGGATTACTTCGAGAGGGCAGATATTCAAGCCGTCCACTTTGGTGGTCGCGAACATGTCCGCTCGATTCTGGCGATTCCCCTGCGCCGTGCTGGCCGGACTTTCGGCATGATCTCTGCGCAGTGTTACGAACCAAACATATATAACGAAAACCACCGCGATCTGCTGGAAACCATTGCGGCTCAATTCGCTTCTTCCATTGAGAATGCCCGTCTGTTCGAGGAAACCCAACAGCGCCTGCATGAACTCGAGATTTTGCAGGTGGTCTCCTCCGCTTTAAGGCAGGCACATACCGCCCAGGAAATGCTGCCGATCTTCGTGCGGTATGCCTCCCGTGCGGTGGGTGCGCAGACGGGTTCGATCTATCTGTTGGATGAAGTTTCAAATGAATGGGTCTCGCAAGGGTGGGTGGACGTCGAAGGGAATTGGGTGGTCAATGCCGGGGAGATGCGCCTTCAGATTGGAGGGGGCATCACAGGCCAGGTCGGGGCCCGAGGCGAACCGCGGATCATCGAGGACTGGCGCACAGAGACGGATGTTTCCGCCTTTCCCAGCGAGGCTGAATACCTCAATGAACTTTGCAGCGGTATTTCACTCCCGTTCCACGCCGAAAAGCGCGTGATCGGCGTAATGCATATCTGGTACGCCGCCCGGCATGATTTTACCGAGAGCGAAAAGCACCTTCTCACAGCAATTGCCGACATGGCCGGGAACGCCCTGCAGCGGGCCCGCCTGCATGAAGAAACGAACCGCCAGGTTCAACGGTTGATGGTGTTGCGCGACATGGATCGCGTCATCACCTCCAGTTTCGATTTGCGCATCGTATTCAGCGTCCTGCTCAATCACATCACCGAGCAATTGAAGGTGGATGCCGCCAATATACTGCTTTTTAATACCTATACCAGCCTGCTGGAATATGCCGCCGGTCGCGGCTTTCGCTCGAACCTTCAATCGCGCCTGCAAGTCTCCATCGGTGCAAGTTTGGCGGGGCAGGTGGCCATGAACCGTCAGATGATCGCCATTCCGGATTTTTCCCTGGCGCATGGAAAGTATGAGATTCAAAAGCAATTGGCAGATGAGTCGTTTCAAGCCTACTACGCCTATCCGCTCATCATCAAAGGCGAGCTTAAGGGCGTGCTTGAAGTCTTCCATCGTTCGCCTTTACATGTCAAGCCGGATTGGTTGAATTTCTTCGAGACCCTTGCCGGGCAGGCTGCCATTGCCGTTGAGAATGCCCGCATGTTCGACAGCCTGGAGCGCTCCAACCTTGACTTGATGCTCGCCTACGATAAGACCATCGAAGGCTGGTCGAAGGCATTGGATCTGCGCGACCGCGAGACCGAGGGCCATACCCGCCGCGTCACAGACCTGACCTTGAGGCTGGCCAAACAACTTGGCATGAACCCCACTGAAATCGTTCATATCCGCCGCGGAGCGCTGTTGCACGATATTGGCAAGATCGGCATCCCCGATCACATCCTGCTCAAACCCGGCGGCCTGACCGAGGAAGAGTGGATCATCATGCGCCAGCACCCGCAGTATGCCTACGATATGCTTGCCACTGTGGAATACCTGCGGCCCGCGCTGCACATTCCTTATTGTCACCACGAAAAATGGGACGGCAGCGGCTATCCGCGCGGTTTGAAAGGCGAGGATATCCCGCTGCCTGCGCGCATCTTTGCCATCGCCGATGTCTACGACGCATTGACCAACCACCGGCCCTACCGCCTGGCCTGGGCCAAGGAGCAGGCGCTGGATTACATCCGCGCACAATCGGGAAAACACTTCGACCCCAAAGTGGTCGAAGCATTTATGGAAATTATCGAGAAATAGTTTTGAAGGTTGGGGGGTTAGATCAGGATCGGACCATTTCCGCGTAAATGATCAGGGCGCGTCAGCAGCCATACAGCCCAGTCTGCAATATGATCCGGGGTGAGGTTGGGTTTTCCTTCGGCGTCGAATGGGGCAGACACCGCCACACCCGGAGACAGGATGTGGGTGCGGATTCCAAACTCGCTGTTTTCGGCACGGATCAATTCCATCAGCGTTGTCAACCCATGCAGGGCCACGGCAAAGGCCCCATCCTGCGGGTAAATGCCCAGGGCGGAGTCTGAACCGATGGCCATGATCTCGCCGCGGCTTTGTTCACGCATCACCGGCAATGCCGCACGCGCCATCAAAAAAGGCTCGCGCAGGTTGGCGTTCATTACCAAATCCCAGGTTCTGATATTGTGATTGTGAATCGTCCCGCCGCTCCAGAACGGGGAGATAAGGATCAAGATATCCAGCCCTCCGAACGCGCTGCGCGCCTGACCGACAATGGCTTCTGTTTCTTCAAGCGTATCCAGGCCTGAGACTTGAGTCTTTACCTTTCCCCCGATCTCTTTTATTTTACCGGCAGATATTTCCAGCAGATCGGCTTGTTTGCCGCACAGATAGATGTTCACACCCAGACCAGCCAATGCCAGCGCAACAGCGCCAGCCAATTCTGTTGAACCGCCGGTAAGGATGGCGGTCTTGCCTTGAAGATTCGTCATGCGTCTACTTTTCCTGGTTTGGCAAGACGCTGGTGCCTGCCACCGCATCGCTGACAGCGTCGCCAATGAGATTGATGGATAACACCGCCAGGAAGATTCCCAACCCGGGGAAGACCGTCAGCCACCAGGCCTGACGCACAAACTTCATGCCCGCATTGAGCATGGCGCCCCATTCTGCGGTGGGCGGTTCCGCGCCGAGGCCCAGAAAGTTAAGCGCCGCACCTGCGAGGATCGAAGAGCCAATTCCGAGTGTGATCAACACCAGCAGCGTTCGGATCGAGTTGGGCAAAATGTGTTTGATCAGGATCCGCGCATCGGAACTGCCGAGGGCGCGTGCCGCTTCGATGTAGGTCATTTCACGCTGGGTGAGGACGCTGCTACGGGTCAGTCGCATAAAGGAGGGCACAAAGGCAATGCCAATGGCCAGCATGGCATTGGTAATACCCGGGCCGAGGATGGCAATGATGGCGAGCGCCAGAAGAATATCGGGAAAGGCCATTAATACATCGGTGAACCAGGAGATGAGAGCGTCCAGCCAGCCGCCGAAGTAGCCTGAGACCAGACCCAACGCTATGCCAATCAGCGCTCCGATGGTGATGCCCGCCAACCCGATGCGCAGTGAGAGTTGTCCCCCGTAAAGGAAACGCGTGAAATTATCGCGTCCAATGCCGTCTGTTCCCATCGGATATTCGAGGCTGGGAGGTTGGAGCGCCAAAGAGGGGAATGTCTTGTTGGGATCTTTATCTGTAAATAGCGGGGCGGCATAAGAGGTAAAGATCAGCAGGATCAGAAGAATACCGCCGATCTGTGCGCTGCGGTTGCGAAGAATCTGCCTGAGCAGGCGCAGGCCGGGTGAATTGGGTCGAATGGGAAGCGATGAATGGTCGGCGGTCATTTGAGGCGGATCTTGGGGTTGAGTAAAACATAGGTGATATCGGTGAAGGTGTTGATCAACACATAAATGGCGGCTGTGATCAGTACCACACCCTGCACCATGGGATAATCGCGGTTGTAGATGGATTGCACGGCCAGGCGGCCGATCCCCTGGCGCGCGAACATGGTTTCCACAATGGTTGCGCCGCCAAGCAGATAGGCCATTTGCAGGCCGACAAAGGTCACCACAGGGATGAGCGCATTCCGCAGCGCATGTTTGAGGATAACCAGGTACTCGGGCAATCCCTTGGCCCTGGCGGTGGTGATGTATTCCTTGTTGAGCACATCCAGCATGCTGGCGCGAACCATGCGCGCGACGACTGCGGCTTCGGGCAGTCCCAGAGTCAGGGCGGGCAGGAAGAGATCGGCGAAGGAAGAACCGTTCGAAATGCTTGGAAAGAGTTTTAATTTCACCGAAAAGAACAGGATGAGCAGGAGACCCATCCAAAAGGTTGGGATCGAAAGCCCGCTGACCGAAATGCCCATCACCAGCGTATCGAACCAGGTGCCATGCCGCAGGGCCGCGAACAGGCCAAGGATGGCGCCGATGCTCAAGGCCACCGCCAAGGCCGACATGGCCAGAGCAAAGGTGCTCGGCAATTGTTCCCCGATGGAGGTTGAAACGGGTTGATAGGTGCGGATCGAATCGCCGAGGTCTCCGTGAAGGGCGTTATTGAGATAACGCCCATATTGCACGTAGAGCGGGTCGTTTAAGCCGAGCTGCTCACGCAGCTCGGCTACTTTTTCTTCGGTTACTTTTTGGCGGCCAAGGATCGCCATGGTGACATCCCCTGGCACGAGATGAATGACCGAGAAGACCAGCACCGAAATGCCAAAAAGCACAAGGATGGATGTAAATAAACGACGGACGAGATAGTTGAACATTCAACCTATTGCGTGATGGAAATTTCGTAGATCCAGGGATAGCCTTCGAGGTCAAAGCCGAAACCCTGCACGGAGGGTGAGGTCAGGTAGGAGGTGTTCACTGTGAACATTGGCAGGGCGAGTACATTCTCCATGATGATCTGTTGGGCTGTGGCGTAATCTGCTTTGCGGGCAGCCTCATCCGTGTTTGTGTCTGCATCGGCGAGGGCTGCATCCAGGTCGGCGTTGGTGAAGTTCGACCAGGCGCCGCCGCCGTTGTTGTTTTCGGAGTGGAACAGATAGCGCAACGGAGAAGGATCGGGGCGGGTCCAGTACATGTATACGAGGGTGTAGTTCCCGGCCAGCAATTCTTCGTAGGCGGCGCCATCATCCATGGAGCGGTATTGGACTTCAAAACCGGCATTGGTCAGGTAACCGATCAGCAGTTCGTTGAAGGCTTCGGACCAGGCTGGGTTATCGGGCCAGTCAATGGACAGGTTCTGGCCATCCTTCTCGCGGATGCCGTCACCGTTCGCGTCGCTCCAACCGGATTCGTCGAGCAGGCGGCCCGCTTCTTCGAGATTATAGCGATACAGGTTTGCGGCTTCTTCATCATAAGCCCAGGTGGTGGGGGAGATCACGCTATAGGCAGGCAGGCCCAGGCTTTGGAAGGCGGTTTGGGCAAGTTCTTCCTGATTGACCGCGAGGATCATCGCCTTGCGCACATTGATATCATCGGTCGGCGCCTTGTTGGCGTTGATCATCAAAATGGCAGGGATGCCGGGCTGCGCAAAAGTCTGGACGGAAGCGGTGCCAGCATCGGACATGGCAATGGCATCGAGCGCGGGCGGTTCGCTGGCGATCAGAATCTCGCCGGTCTCAAAAGCAGTGAGGCGGGTGGCGGCTTCCGGCAGGATGCGGAAGATGACCTGATCCAGATTGGCCGCTCCCTGATGGGAGGCGAATTCCGGTCCCCAGTTGTAGTCGGGGTTGCGTTCCAGCACGATCTGCGACTGGGCATCCCATTGGACGAACTTGAACGGGCCAGTGCCAACCGGATTGCGGCCATAATCCGTGCCGAATTGCTCCAGCGCGGCAGGGGAGGAGATGCTCAACCATTGGCGGGAGGCATCGCGCAGGAAGAGCGGGTACGAAGCACCGAACTTTACCGTCACAGTGTAATCATCCACCACCACAGTTTCAACATAGGAGTGATCCTGCAGCAAAGACTTGCCGCCCGACTCAAGCACCGCATCGCTGTTGATATGGTCAAAGGAAGCCTTGACCGCATCGGCTTTGAACGGTGTGCCATCGTGGAAGGTCACATCCTGGCGCAGGGTAAAAGTGAACTCGGAGTAATCTGCATTCGCTTCCCATGCGCTGGCGAGGCCGGGGTGCAGTTCACCATCTGCTGAAATGGAAAGCAGCGAGTCGAACAGGCTCTGCAGGATGAATTGTTCATGCACATAGACGGCATCCCCGGGGTCGAGAGTTTCCGGTTCGACGGCAATGCCAACGGTCAGAACCCCGCCGGATACGGCTGGCGCTTCTGCCGGTGCTTCAGTAGATTCGGCAACCGGAGCCTCGGTGGCGGCTGGCGCTTCTGTGGCTTGAGTCCCGCCACCGCATGCGGCCAATAACAGTCCGATCAACATCATGACGGACAACCCCTTGAGTAAGGTCTTCTTCATTTGTTTCTCCTTGCTTGGTTTGGGAAATAAAGTGTACCGAATTTCGGCGTTTGGGTGCAGACCCAATGGTCCGCCACCCGTTGACATTCTATCACGGCTGAGATTTGCCCTGCGAACTTATCGACGATTGTGTAAATCTATTGAAAACCCCAAACTAAAACCCCACTCGAAATCGGACGGGGGTTCCATTGCAATGGCTGGGTTACAGCGATAACCCATGTACCGCAGCCCCAAATAACCCGGCTTTTGAGTTCAAAATAACATGCACCGGCATCCTGGTCAACAGGTCGCGAAAACGACCCTTGCTGCGGATGGATTCAAGGAAACCTGGACGTTTTAATTCGTTGATGATGCGCGGTGAAATGCCTCCGCCGAGGTAGATCCCGCCGGTCGAAAGAACTTTAAGAGCCAAGTTGCCCGCCTCCGCTCCTAGGATGGTCACGAACAAGTCCAGGGTGGCCACCGCCAGTTCACAAGGGCGTGAAGCGTCCTGGGCAGCGTTGAAGATGATCGGTGCAGGGTCTACGCAAACGGCGAGTTTTTCCGTCAACCAGGCCGGTTCCTCAGCGTAGCGGATGGACTTTAAATAAGAATACAGGTTGGGAATCCCCAGTCCGCCTGAACAAACACGTTCAAAGCTGACATGCTCATGGCCTTGCGCATGGATAAATTCCAGCAGGCCAAGTTGCAGTTTTCCTGCCGGGGCAAAGGAGGCATGGCTGCCTTCGGATGCATGCGCGCGATACCTGCCGCCCTGAAATGTAAGGAACGCTTCGCCCAAGCCGGTCCCGGGCGCCACAACTGAGATATTCCCGCCCCTGACGGGTTCGCCAGCACTGAGCGTAAAAACATCCTCCGCTTCAAGGATCGAAATGGCGTATGCCACCGCTTCAAGATCATTCAGAAGCACAACAGTTTCCCAGTTGAAGATGGACTTGATCTTCTCTGCGTTGATTATCCAGGGAAGGTTTGTGATCTGGGCTGTCCCTTCCACCACCGGCCCTGCCACACCGAAGCAGCCCAATCCGACTGGAAGGTTGATCTCTCCCAAAAATTTTGCAATGATCGCCTCCAGGCTTTCATACCCGGCGCTGGGATAGCTAATCTCTGCCAGTGGTTTTCGTGGCCCTGCCTCAACTGAGAAAACTGCCAGGATGGTTTTTGTGCCGCCAATATCACCGATTAGTACATTCATAAGGGAAAAAGGAATTCAACTTTCTATGGAATTTGATGCTTTTAGGAATTATAAGTTATAAACCATGCGTCCATATCATATTTTTTGCACGGTTTGAAAAGGAATGCAGAAACTATTAATCTGTGGGGAGATTTGAACTGGCGTTGATCCTTGCTTTTAATTCCTCGGGGAAGCCATCCAAATTAAAGTAAAGTTCCCAGGCCTCCGTGTGCTGCGTAAATTCGCCGGGGTTGAGTTTGACCAGCGGGGAGAGGCTTTCGAGTTCAACAAATTGCTCATTGCCATAGAGTTCGGCATTGCTATTATGGTCCGGGTAAGAAAGGCCGGAATCGGAACCAAAAGTCTTTTTAAACAGCACTCCATCCAGCCAGTACGCGAGCCAGCCTTGTGGGTTGAAATAACCTATTTTGAAGGGCGGCAACGCATCAGCTTTGAACAGGATAAAGTCGTCGCGCAGGCTGAGGCGCGGATCAGCGATGCGGCTATAGGGCCAGAGGGAAATATTTCGATTGGGTAAAAGCCCGGCGGGGTCCGCCTGCCCCACCGGCATGGGCAAAATCGCCGTTCCTCCCAAGCGGAATTGAGTGATTGTCCACGGGGCCAGTTCCACTGCCCACAAGCCATCATTGATGAGGGTATGAGTCAATTTGGCGGATGGTTTATTTTCAGCCAGGCGAACCTCGATGCGTTTGCGAATGCCTGTGCCGGGTTCGGTGTTGGTTTCAAGGATCACGCCATTGGGCAGGTCGGTGATTTTTAATTCGCCTGTATCCGGCGCATAGGTGCGCGGCATGGCTTCGGGCGCATGCCACAGGCGATGCCCGCCCCGGAAATAAAAATCTCCGTAGGGTGTTGGGATGGGTGTTTCAGGACTCAGGTCCACCAGCAGATTCGATTTTCCCTTGGGCGTTAATCCGCTGATGCGCAGCGAATGGGTGAAATATTCGATCGCCAGAAAGTCGTTTTTGAGGGTACGTTTATTCATTGGGAGTTTATCTTTTCAGGTCGAGCCAGTCCAACTCTTGCGGGGTGAGTTTGAGTTCAGCGGCGGCAACATTTTCTTTGAATTTCTGAACAGCATGCGGACCCACAACTGCATACATATTCATGGGTTGATTCATGACAAACGCCAGTGCGATCTGTGCCGCGGTGACACCTTTTTCTTTTGCCAGTTGTCCGGTTCGTTCCAAGCGTTGAAAGTTGCTTTCTTTGGCATACGTCCGCACCACCACTTCATCCCATTCGCGTGCGCCGAAAGTGTGCAGGTTGTCACGCCGGAATTTACCGGAGAAAAATCCGCTCGCCAACGGTGACCATGCCATGACCGCCATGTTATTTTTTGCATGCCAGCTTCGCGCTTCATTGCCTGCTTCTCCGCTGATGCTGAGGCAAAGCGGCCAGGGTTCTGCATGAGAATCGGCCAGGCTGTATTGCGGGCTGCTGGCAACGAAGGGCCTCAGCCCATTTGTCTTTGCATAGGCATTTGCCGTTTCCATGCGTTGATGTGACCAGTTTGATGCGCCAAAAGCATGGATGCGCCCTGCACGTTGGTGCTCATTCAAAGCATTGATGACCGGCTCAACGGGTAAATCTGGATCATCGCGATGAAGCAGGTACAAGTCGATGTGATCCGTTTTAAGTCGTGCCAGTGAATCGAACAGGTCTGCGGTGATGTCGAAGGGAGTCATCCTGCGGCGGTCTTCGGAATGCGCTCCGCCCTTGGTGATGATGACCATTTCGTCGCGTAATCCACGGGCTTGAAGCCACTTGCCGATAATCCGCTCGCTATTGCCACCGCTGTAAACGTGCGCCGTGTCGAGCGTGTTGCAACCTGCTTCAAGAACCTGATCGAGCAGGGCAAAACTTTCTGCTTCGTTCAAGTCGCTGCCGATCATGGTCGAGCCTTGAATAATGCGGGCAACTGGCTTTTTGATGCCGGCAATTTCTCCGTATTGCATGTCACCTCTAATTTCAAATCAGGGGAAGGCATTGCCTTCCCCTGATACTGATTTTATAAACCTTTGTTCAAGTGATAGTACAGATCATTCCAGCGCAGTTTCTCGCGGAATTCCTGCACGCGAGTGTTCTCGTCAATGACGAGGAACTCGATGCCAGCCATGTCCGCAAAGTCTTGCAGGTGTTCCGTGGTGAGCGAGTAGCTGAAGCTGGTGTGATGTGCTCCGCCTGCGTAGATCCACGCCGCCGCAGCAACGGAGAGGTTGGGGCGTGGAACCCACAAAGCGCGCGCCACGGGAAGTTTGGGAAGCGGCGCATCGTTCGGGACGACATCCACGACGCTGGCGACCATGCGGAAGCGATTGCCCATGTGGACGATGGACGCTCCGACAGCGGCACCCAACTGCGAGTCAAATACGAGGCGGACGGGGTCTTCCTTCCCGCCGATGCCGAGCGGATGAATCTCCAGCTTGGGTTTATGCGCCGCAATGCTTTCGCAAATTTCGAGCATGTGCGCGCCGAGGTCTTTGTCGCCGCTGGCGCTGAAGTGATAGGTGTAATCTTCCATGAAGCTGACGCCGCCAGGCAGACCCGCGTTCATGACCTTCATGGCACGTACGAGAGCGGAGGTCTTCCAATCGCCTTCTGCGCCGAAGCCGTAGCCGTCACGCATCAAACGCTGCACCGCGAGACCCGGCAATTGCTTCAATCCATGCAAATCCTGGAAGGTGTCAGTGAACGCCATGAAGCCGCCGTCTTTCAAGAATCCGCGCAGACCGAGTTCGATGCGGGCGCCATCGCGCAGGGAAGAATGTCTCGCACCGCCGGGTTTGAGCTCAGCGACGACATCGTATTCATCGAGATAGGTTTTGATGAGCGTATCTACTTCCGCATCAGTGGCATCGTTGACGTATTTGACCAAGTCACCAACGCCATAGCCGTTGGTGGAATAACCGAACTGAATTTCGGATTGCACCTTGTCGCCTTCGGTCACGGCAACTTCGCGCATGTTGTCGCCGAAACGGGCGACCTTGCCACCCTGCCAGTCAGCCCACGCAGACGCGGCACGAGTCCACACGCCCAATTGTCGCTGGACTTCTTTGTCAGCCCAATGACCCACCACCACCTTGCGTTCGATGCGCAGGCGGCTGCCGATGAAACCGAATTCACGGTCGCCATGCGCGGCTTGGTTGAGGTTCATGAAATCCATGTCAATGGTTGACCAGGGAATCTCGCGGTTGTATTGCGTGTGCAAATGCGCGAACGGTTTCTTGAGCAGGGTCAAGCCTGCAATCCACATCTTGGCGGGAGAGAAGGTGTGCATCCACGCGATGAGACCGATGCAACTCTTGGAGGAATTTGCCTCAAGGCACAGGTCACGAATGGCATCGGGCGTGGTGAGCACGGGTTTGAACACCACCTTCACAGGGATGTGCTTGGAAGCGCCAAGCGCCGCCGCGATCTCTTTCGAGTGCTCGGCAACTTGCTCCAACGTCTTGGGACCATACAAATGCTGGCTGCCCGTAATGAACCAAACTTCATATTGTTTCAGATCGATCATCGTAATTCTCCTTTTGTTAATATGTCATTGCGAGGAGCGTGCTCTTCGCAATGAAGCAATCTCTTCATCGTGTTGGGGATTGCTTCGGGCTGTCGCCCTCGCAATGACATTTCATTGACCATAATAGGCGTTTGCGCCGTGTTTCCTTAGATAGTGTTTATCGAGCAATTCCTGTTGCATGGGTTGAATGTTCGGGTTGAGCAGCATCGTCTGAATATTCATGAACGCGACCTCTTCCATCACCACCGCATTGTGGACGGCATCCATTGCATCCTTACCCCATGCGAACGGACCATGACTATAGACCACCACGCCGGGAATGGCATCTGGATTTTTATCCTTGAACGTTTCGATGATGACGGTCCCCGTCTCTTTCTCGTATTCAGCCTGAATCTCCGCCTCAGTCATTTTTCTTGTGCAGGGGATTTCTCCGTAAAAATAATCGCCATGCGTGGTGCCGAGCGCCGCAATGCCGCGCCCAGCCTGCGCAAAACTCGTCGCCCAGCGGCTATGGGTATGGACAATGCCGCCGATGTTCGGAAAGGCTTTGTACAGTTCCAAATGGGTAGGGGTATCAGAGGACGGCTTGAGGTTGCCGTCTACAACTTTGCCTGTTGTCAGTTCCAGCACAACCATGTCTTCACGTTTCATCGTCTCATAGGGAACGCCAGATGGTTTGATGACGACCAGCCCTTTCTCACGGTTAACGCCAGAGACGTTACCCCATGTGAAGGTAACAAGTCCGTGTTTCGGTAGAAGTAAATTTGCTTGAAATACTTGTTCTTTGAGTTTCTTGAGCATAAGTTCTCCAGAAGATGTAGCGCGAGATTTATCTCGCGTTTCATTACTCCTATTCATACGCAACATAAATGTTGCGCTACAAAAGTTCCACCGCCGCACGCTCGATCCTCAGGCCCGCTTTGTAGCGTTCCATGAATGCGTTGAAACCATCCACGTCCTTTTTGTCAGGTGCAATGGTGGAACTTTTTTCGTTGGCGAATACTTTTTTATTCAAATACTCTTCGAGCGTTTCATTCCCTGTCTTATTCAATATAAACGCTGCCAGCAAGGCAATGCCCCATGCGCCGCCTTCGCCTGCGGTTTCCATCACAGAGACAGGCGCATTCATCGCCGCCGCCATTATGCGTTGACCGACGCCTTCCGTTTTGAAAAATCCGCCGTGTCCGAGCAGTTGATCCAGTTGCACTTTTTCTTGAGCTAGGATATCCATGCCGATCTTCAATGTACCCAGCGACGAGAATAAATGTGTACGCATGAAGTTCGGCAATGTGAAATGGCTTTCAGGGGTGCGGATGAACAACGGGCGTCCCTCGGTCAGGCCGGTGATGGCTTCGCCAGAGAGATAGTTGTAGGCGAGCAACCCGCCACCATCGGCATCGCCCATAAGCGCCATTTTGTACAGGGTCTCAAATAATTTCGATTGGCTGATCTCCACACCGAGCGCCTTCGTGAATTCACCGAACAGCCCCACCCAGGCATTCAGGTCAGGGGTGCAATTATTGGCATGAACCATTGCCACGGGTTTGCCTGTGGGCGTCGTCACCATGCCAATCTCGGGGTAGAGTTTGGAGAGCGCCTTTTCCAGCACGATCATTGCGAAGACCGATGTCCCCGCCGAGACGTTCCCGGTTCGGACTGCAACGCTGTTGGTGGCAACCATGCCCGTGCCTGCATCGCCCTCCGGCGGGCAGAGCGGAATGCCAGCCTTGAGCAAGCCGCTTGGGTCGAGCAGTTTCGCGCCTTCTTCGGTCAGTGTGCCAGCGGATTCGCCAGCCACTAAAACTTTGGGCAGGATGTCTTGCAACGTCCAGGTGACTTTCTCTGCTTTGAGCAGGTCATTGAATTGCCCAAGCATCTTTTTGTCGTAGTCGTTGATCGCGCTGTCGATGGGGAACATTCCTGAGGCTTCGCCCACGCCCATCACCTTTTGCCCCGTCAACTTCCAGTGGACATAGCCCGCCAGCGTAGTCTGGTGGTTGATGTCTTTGACATGCGCTTCCTTGTTCACCATCGCCTGATACAGATGGGCAATGCTCCAGCGTTGAGGGATGTTGAACTGAAAAAGTTCGGTGAGTTTCTCAGCGGCTTGTCCCGTCATTGTATTGCGGTAGGTGCGGAAGGGGACGAGTAAATTGCCGTCCTGGCCGAACGCCAGATAGCCGTGCATCATGGCGCTGAAACCGATGGCGCCAATAGTGCTGATCGTCACACCATATTTATCCGAAACCTCTTTGCTGAGATTGCGGTAACTCTCCTGCAAGCCTTTCCAAACATTTTCCAGACTGTACGTCCAGATGCCGTGCTCGTATTGGTTTTCCCACTCGAAACTGCCTGATGCGATTGGCGCATGATTCTCACCGATCAGTACGGCTTTGATGCGCGTGGAACCAAGTTCAATGCCAAGAGAGGTCTTGCCGCTTTCGATTGCTTTTTTGATTTCGTTTTTATCCATGTTCATCTCCTGTGATTCGCGATATGAATATCGCGGTATGTCTATCCTGGATACCAAATCTTGCGCGGATCATCCTCGGCACGGGCGTAATCGAACGCCGAGTCAATCATCTTTTTCAGATCATATTCAGGTCGCCAGCCGAGTAAGAATTTGGCTTTGGCGTTATCGAGCCATGTGGAGTGGAATTCGGTTTTGATCTCCACGGTGGGCAAGCCGCGCGTCTCGTGCAGATATTTGCCCATCTCGCCGTAGTCCACGGGTTCGTCCATGCAGATGTTGAAGAGTTGTTGATGTGCTTTGGGATTGTCGAGAGCCAGCAAGAGGGCGCTGACCAAATCGTCAACGTGGACAAAGTTCCGTTTAACGGGAACAGCTTCCAGATTAAGCATGATCGGGATGGTCCGCGTCCGCACATAATCAGTCGCAGTTTTCTCATCCACAAAATCACGCCAGCGCGGACCGCCGAAGACATCCTCTCCGAACGAGAGTTGATATTTGAAGTCATCCTTTTCCATGATCCACGGCGCGCGCAGGCAGCAGCCATTCAAGTTGTATTGAATGTAATACTGCTCAAGCATGACTTCTTCGAGAACTTTGGAGAGCGCGTAACAGCCTTGATACGCGGAATGTTTTTGGGTTTCAGTGACAGGGATGGGATGCGGATAAACGAAATGCCCCATGCCCGCATCGCCGCCGACCATGATGAACTGCTTGAAGGTGGGGGAGGTGCGGCAAGATTCAAGAAGCCAAAAGAGACCTTTGACCGCCACGTCCATAATTTGCTCAGGCGTCTCTTTGACAGTTGCGAGATGCAGAGCATGCGTGACACCGTCCATCGCTTTTTCGACGAGGTCGCGATGTTCGATAGAGCCGTGAATATTTTGAATGCGCGGGTGAGGGGGAAGTTCGCGGTTGTGGCACAAGGCGCGAACGGTGAAGGAGTTGAAACGTGAATCATTCAATAGGCGATTGATGAAAGTTTTTCCCACTTTGCCTGTCGCGCCAGTGACGAGAATGGTGTTAGACATGCTAATCTTCTTTCACACGGGATGATTGACCGCTGACCGCAGACGGCAGACCGCAGTCTATGGTCGGCGGTCTGCCGTCGCTCTTTCTCAGCATTTCGTCCATTGCCCATTCGCTTCACTGGATGTGATGACGCTATCCACAAAGCGCACGCCCATCAAACCGTCGAACGAATTCGGGAAGTAGAGCGCGAGCGGGTCTGCTTGCTTGCCTGCACGGCGAGCCGCGATCGCTTCGGCAGCGTCAGAATAAATATTTGCAAAGCCATCGGGGAAGCCTTCGGGATGTCCTGCAACCAAACGTGTGCAACGTGCAGAGAGCGGCAAGGTGCCAGGCCCGTTCGGGGTGCGGTTTTGCGAGGGCGCATTCAACGGCTTGAAGGTGAGCGCCTGCGGAAATTCCTGCATCCATTCGAGCGAGCCTTTGGTTCCGCTCACGCGAATGCGCAAACAATTTTCCACGCCAGCCGCGGCTTGCGTCACCCAGAAACTGCCGCGGGCGCCGTTACTGAATCGGAGCATTGCCCCGCCAAAGTCATGGATGATGCGCCCTGGCACGATCGCGCCGATCTCCGCCGCCACTTCGTCCACTTCCAAGCCCGTGATGAATCTCGTCAGGTTGTGCGCATGCGTGCCGATGTCGCCCATCACGCGTGACGGTCCGCCGCGCACGGGGTCGAACTTCCAATTATCGGGCGAAAAAGTTTTTGTCTCATCCGCCTTGCCGCCTTGCACATACTCCACCTGCACGAGTCGGATCGTGCCGAGTTCGCCCGCTTCCACCATCGCCTTCGCCTGCCGCACCATCGGGTAGCCCGTGTAATTGTGCGTGAGGCAAAACACCAAACCCGTCTCCTGCACTTTTTTGTGCAGAGTTTCGGCTTCGGCGAGCGTGTTGGTCATGGGCTTGTCGCAGATCACATCAATGCCGCGTTCGAGCGCCCACATCGAATAATCAAAATGACTGTCGTTCGGCGTCATGATCGCAACTGCGTCGATGCCATCTTTTCTGGATGATTCTTTTTCGAGCAATTCTTTGACGTTGGAATAAATGCGGTCTGACTCGAAACCAAGTTCCTCCGCATCTTTCTTCGATTTGGCTTGGTCAGCCGAAAAGATGCCTGTCACAATCTGATAGCGGTCATCGCGCCGCGCCGACTGGCGATGCATGGCACCGATGAACGACCCCGTCCCACCGCCGATGACGGCGAGCCTCAACCGACGACCTAAAAAGTCAATGACTGGATTCAACGACATCTTATTTCTCCTTGGCTATAAATTCACGGATCGATTCAACGACTAATTTATGATCTTCTTCCTGAGGCAAGCCGGAGACGGTGATGGTTCCGACCATGCCCGTCCTTTTTACGATAATGGGAAAGCAGCCGCCATGCGCGGCAAATTCACTTTCGGAGATGAGATAAGACTGCTCGATGGTTTTGCCTTTGTGCTTGAGCATTTGCCCCATGTAAAACGAACTGTGACCGAAACGATTCACCAGCCGCACCTTGCGCTTGACCCACTCATCATTGTCCGCTGAGGTGCCAGGCATACTGTAATGGAAGAGTTGGTGTTGTCCACGCGTGATGTCGATGGTGATGGGGAGGTTCTCGCGCATGGCGCGTTCCACCATTTGAGTTCCCAACTGCCAGGCGGTCACCTCATTGAAACGGGTGAACTGAAGTTCCTGTTCTTGTTGCAATAAAGTGTTTAGTATGTCTTCCATGCGCTTGTCCTTTGGTAATATCATACCGACGAAAACCCAATTCGCTTTAACTAGAGAAAAAATATGCTGATTTTTGAAAATTTTAGATATAACGATGAGGTCTTTTTTGAGGACGAGAGCAGCTGTGTAACTGCTCTCGTCGGGCAAACTAATTATTATGAGCTCTTGTTTTTGTTGTATACATCGAACAATACGGCCAAAAGAAGCACCATGCCTTTAACAACTTTTTGCCAGTCGATCCCAACGCCGAGGATGGACATACCGTTGTTCAAAACGCCGACAAGGAAGGCTCCCACCACGGCGCCGATGACCGTACCGATACCACCGCTTGCCGAGGCGCCGCCGATGAAACACGCTGCAATGACATCCAACTCAAAGCCTTCGCCTGCATTTGGTGTGGAACTATTCAAGCGGGATGCAACCACCATACCTGCAAGGGCCGCCAGAACACCCATGTTGACGAATGTCAGAAATAACAGACGTTGAGTATTGACACCGGATAAGCGCGCCGCTTTCTCATTTCCGCCCATGGCATAGATGCGGCGTCCGATCACGGTCTGACTGGTCAGGAACGAGTAAATGGCAACCAGCGGGAACATGATTACTAACAAATTGGGAATACCCTTGTAGGAAGCCATCAAATAACAGAAGCCCATTACAGCTGCGGTGATTGCGACTTGTTTGGCAACAAAAAAGTAGAACGGTGTAACTTCAAACCCGTATTTTTCCTGGTTGCGCCTGGTGCGAATATCTGCGAAGATCAGCAGGATCGAGACCAATACCCCGACCACGATGGTGGTGAGGTGAAACCCTTCGTAATGGAAGAAGTCCGGAATGTATCCACCGCTGATGTTGCGGAAGCCTTCGGGGAAGGGGCCAATCGCTTCGCCGCGGACCATGACCAGAGTAAGGCCGCGGAAGATCAGCATGCCTGCCAGGGTGACGATGAAGGCAGGGATCTTTAGATAAGATACCCAGTATCCCTGCCATGCGCCGATCAGCCCTCCGATTAAAAGGCAGATCGCAATAACCAGAACCCAATTCCAGCCCCATTTGACGATCATTACACCGGCGATTGCGCCGACGAAGGCTGCCAGCGATCCAACGGATAGATCGATCCAGCCGGATACGATGATCAATAACATACCCAGAGCCATAATGATGACATAGCTGTTCTGGAGTACGAGGTTTGTTATGTTGATCGGTTTCATCAGGATGCCGTCGGTCATGAAATAGAAGAAAATCATGATCACGATCAACGCAATCAGCATACCGTATTCGCGAATATTGTTCTTGAAAAGATTGGACAGGGTTTTCATTGTGCAATTGCCTCTTGTTCAAACATGATGTGCTTCATTACGATTTCCTGCGACGCTTCCTTGGCGGGCATTTCGCCAACGATTTTGCCGTCCCGCATTACATAGATGCGATCACACACCCCAAGAATCTCAGGTAGTTCAGAAGAGATCATGACGATTCCCTTGCCCTCGCTGGCGAGACGGTTGATGATCGTATAGATTTCGTATTTGGCGCCTACATCAATGCCGCGGGTTGGCTCATCAAGGATAAGAATGTCTGGATTTGCGAACAGCCATTTGCTCAAAACCACTTTCTGCTGGTTGCCGCCCGAAAGGTTCAGAGCTAACTGCAAAATACTTGAGCATTTAATATTTAGTTTATCTCGATACTCACGGGTGACCGTCAACTCTTGGGGTTCATTGATCACGCCTGACGTGGAGATCGCCTCCAGGTTGGACAGGGTGATGTTATCTTTGATCTCTTCAATCAGAATCAATCCATAGGATTTGCGATCTTCTGTAGCGTACGCAATTCCATTAGCAATTGCCTTGTCAATGGTGCTGATGTCGATCTCGTTTCCGTATTTGTAAGCCTTGCCGCTGATGCGGGCTCCATAAGCCCGGCCAAAGATGCTCATGGCCAGTTCGGTCCGGCCTGCGCCCATAAGTCCTGCAATCCCAACCACTTCACCCTTTCGAACATACATGTTTATATTATCGCTCACCTTGCGGTGTTCATGAAGCGGGTGGTATGCATTCCAGTCTTTGACCTCAAAGATCACCTCGCTGATGTTTGATTCGCGGGGCGGGAAGCGATGGGTCAGATCACGCCCCACCATGCCACGAATGATGCGATCTTCTGTAATTGCATCCTTTCGTGTATCCAGAGTTTCGATGGTGGCACCATCGCGTAGAATGGTAATGGCGTCTGCCACTTTCGATACTTCGCTTAACTTGTGGGAGATCAAGATCGAAGCGATCCCTTGCGATTTTAGTTGCAGTAATAATTCCAGCAGTTTTTCACTGTCATTTTCATTGAGGGAGGCGGTGGGTTCGTCCAGGATAAGCAACTTGACCTTCTTTGCCAGTGCTTTGGCAATTTCGACCAGTTGCTGCTTTCCAACGCCCATATTGGTAATTAATGTATTTGGAGATTCGTGCAGTCCCACCTTTTGAAGCAATTCCTTGGTCCTGGAAACAGATTGGTTCCAGTCGATAATTCCGTTTTTCGCGCGTTCATTGCCAAGAAAGAGATTCTCGGTAATGGACAGGTAAGGGATAAGAGCCAGCTCTTGATGGATGATTACCAGCCCTACTTCTTCTGACTGGTTGATGTTATGGAACCTGCATTCATTGCCCTCGAAAAATATTTCCCCGTTATATGTGCCATAGGGATAGACGCCACTCAATACTTTCATCAAAGTTGATTTGCCTGCCCCATTCTCTCCAACGAGGGCGTGGATTTCGCCACGTTCAACGCTAAAGCTCACATTGTCTAGTGCTTTAACGCCCGGAAAGGTCTTTGTGATGTTCCGCATTTCAAGGATGACTTCAGACATGGTTTTCTATCCTTCAAAGTAGTTTTTCATACATTTTACTGCTTAAGAAATTGATGTGTGAGGCATTTCGCCTCACACATCAATTTAGAACGTCTTACTTCAGATCTTCAGCCTTGATATAGCCACTTTCAACAAGGAGTTTTTCGTAGTTGCTGATGTCCACGCTGTAGGGGGTCAACAGGTAGGAAGGAACGACTTTGACGCCGTTGTCATAGGTCTTGGTGTCGTTGACATCAACGGTTTCGCCCTTGAGGGCCTGGTCCACCATCTTGGCGGTCTGGGCAGCGAGTTCGCGGGTGTCTTTGAACACGGTGTAGGTCTGTTCGCCGGCGATCATAGCCTTGACAGAAGCAACCTCTGCATCCTGACCGGTGATGACAGGCCAGGGCTGGTCAGCGGTGCCGTAACCAACGCCGCGCAAGGCAGCGATGATACCGCGGCTGAGGCCATCGTACGGAGCGAGTACACCATCAACGCGCTTGTCGGTGTAGTTGGCGCTCAGGAGGTTTTCCATGCGGGACTGAGCAACAGCGCCATCCCAGCGAAGGGTACCGACTACGTCCATGCCCATTTGACCACTGGGGATGACAACTGTGCCAGCGTCGATGAAGGGCTGGATGACGGACATAGCGCCATCATAGAAGTAGAAGGCATTGGTGTCGTCAGGAGAGCCGCCGAAGAGTTCAACGTTGAAAGGACCAACGCCGGCAGGAGCTGCTTCACCGGGGGTGAGGCCAAGTCCGTTGAGGAGCTGGGTTCCCTGGATTACGCCCACGCCGAAGTTATCGAAGGTGGCGTAGTAGTCAACGTTTTCGGTCTTGGAGATCAAGCGGTCGTAAGCAATCACGAGTACGCCGGCTTCCTTGGCCTTGCCGAGAACGTCGGAAAGGGTGGAGCCGTCAATGGCTGCGATCACGAGCACTTTGGCGCCCTTGGTAATCATATTCTCGATCTGGGCGATCTGGTTCGGGATATCGTTATCAGCAAACTGCAGGTCGGCTTCATAACCAAGATCCTGGAAGGACTTAACCATGCTTTCGCCATCGGAAATCCAGCGGGTGGAAGTCTTGGTGGGCATGGAGATGCCAACGAGTTTCTTTTCGCCGCCGGAGGTATCACCACCAGAGGTATCGCCACCGGTAGCAGCGCCACCGCCACAAGCAGTAAGGATCATGCTGACGAGCATCAGAACTGCTAATACTTTAAAAAGCACTTTCTTGGACATATCTTCTCCTTAATTTTGTTAGTTGCATATTTGGCGTTTCGAATGGCCGGATCTATTCAAAGTACGATGAATTGCCATCCGGCATGCACCAGAGCCGCCATTAGCTAAGGTGCGCTTGCATTTACAAGTTGATGTTTTTGCATCACCTCCTTCTAAGTTATATTAAACTACTTTCTTGTGATAGAACCAAAGAACTTGAACTTTCACGCACGATCAACGTTGGCTGAATGAATCTGGATTCAGCATTAACAACCTCTTTTTTCTGCCGTGCTTGTATCATTTTAACAATATTTTGAATAGCTTGTTCGCCCAGTAGCTGCAAATCCTGGTAGATCGTGGTTAGGGATGGGAAAAAATAAGCGGATTCAGGAATATTGTCAAATCCGACCACTGCCAGCTGCTCTGGAACTTTGATGTTATGGCGATTCGCTTCTCTTAAAACGCTGAGGGCCATTTGATCATTGGCAACGAAAACAGCGTCCATCGTTGGAAAAGCCTCAAGGAGTTGTGAAAATGCCTGCTCTCCGCTTGCGGAAGACCAGTTACCTTCAGCGCATTGCTGATCCGAAACCTCTAGGCCGGCTTTTTGCAGGGTTTCTTTCCAGCCGCGTTTGCGTTCCTCGGCCTCCCACCAGGTTTGAGGTCCAGAAATATGACCGATATGCTTTTTTCCCAAATCAATCAAATGCTGGACGGCCTTTATCGCTCCCTGATAATTGTCTGTTGTAACACTGGGGATTCCGGTACGTGGCTTCATGGCCAGGAACAAAATGGGAACGGGAATTCTCGCGAACTTTTCTCCAAGCCAAGCGTGATTATCGCCAATTTCTGGAGCGGCCCACAAGATGCCGTCCACTTGACGGGACAGCAACGAGTCAATCACAGAGTCAATCGTGTCTGAGGAGAAATTGTCTAGCTCTTTCATCAAGAGCATATAGCCAAGGTCATCTGCTGTGTCTGCAATTCCATTGAGTGTGCGGGACGGACCAATGTACTTAAGACCAAACGTAACCACCCCCAAGGTGTAACTTCTTTGTTGAATCAAGCTGCGAGCTAATGTACTGGGACGATATCCAAGATCCTCTACAACCTCTTCAACACGTTTGCGTGTCATCTCGGAAACATAGGAGTTCTTGTTCATCACACGCGAAACAGTCTGGGTGGATACACCAGCAGCCATGGCTACATCTTTGATCGTTACGCGTTTCTTTTGAGTCGCAAACATTGAATAGGCATCTAACATGTTATCGATAACATGTTATCGATAACATGTTATCAAAATTGACAACCGAAGTCAAGTGGCAATTTTTCAACGGTGTCTATTCCCAAAAAGGGTAAAAGATGAGTGGCTGATTGATAGGTAATGGCACTTATAGGCGTACATCGCCAGCGATTGTTATTTTGTTGAAGCACCCAGACTAAACATTGAGGTGATGGTTTGCTAAAAACATTGAGTCTGATTTCAGACGTATTGAGCCGGATTCCATGTTTGGGCACTGAATCGAATTCAGGGTGGGCCAGGTACGTTTAGATTAGAGATGGTAAGTGTGAACAATTTCATATCTTTTTTATTTTTTATTCACCTGGCTTTTATGATGGCCAGGCAGGTACCTTGATAAGATACCTACCGACGGAATGAATCGCCTCGCCAAATTAGATTAATTGATGTGATAGTCCAAATCACCCTAAGTGAATAGGTATCGTCTGCTGTGAATTTTCAGGCTGCCTTTGGATGCGATCTTATGCATTTTCTTCGGAGTTGGATTTTAAAAAAACAAAAAGCAATAACCGAGTCTGGCTTGGCTTGGTATTATTTGTTTGGCCTGGTGGGTCTGTTAATCAGTATGGTGTTGGGGTATGTGCTGGTTTCGGGCACGATCCAACATACCAGGGAGATGGAAATCCATAGTTTTCTTGATACTGCGAATTCAGCATCAATTAGTTTGCCTGCAGATCAGGTTAGGCTGTTGGTTGAATCTCCAAGAGAATTGAAAGAGGCGATTTTTAAGGATATTAGCCTGCGCCTAAACGCTTTGCATGAGATTAACCATTACTCCGGCTACTATTATCTTTTAGGTGAATCTGATGGACAAATTACCTTGTTGGCCGATTCGGATGGGAATCGCAGCAATGATGCTTTAAAGTACCTGCTGGCTGATGTGAAGAAAGTCTTCAAGGATGGAAAGCCAGTTTCAGTTTTACCAGCCGAAGATGGTTCGAAAGCCTGGGTATCAACTTTGATCCCCATCATAGACTCGAATTACGGTCAGGTTGTGGGGGTGTTGGGCTTTGATATACCAGAGGAACAACTCAACCAAAGAATCAAAATTTCTCTGCGTGGACCCATTCTGATAACCTTGTTGTGGGTCCTTTTGTATATCAGTTTTTTCACGGCATTTATTCGATCCAAGGTGAATGGCATTAAGTTGAGCCGCGAAGTCAATGCCCATCTTGAAAGCGAAAAGGCCCGGAATCGTCAATTCTCTGAAAGCCCGGCGATCATGCTGTTGATCGACCCAGGCAGCGGGGAAATTTTGGACGCTAATTTAGCCGCACAGAAGTTTTATCAATATACCTCCGGGGAGATTGAAGGCATGGCGATCCGTGATTTGACAGCATCTTCCGAAAGCCAGGTGCATGAAAATATGTTGGCGGCCGAACAAAATTCGGGCGGGTATTTTGCTTTTCAACATCGTCTTCGCAGCGGGGTTGTCCGTGACGTGAAAGTGAATTTTAGTCTGATCCGGATCCGGGGTAGGAAGGTCCTGCATGCGGTGGTTCATGATATTACCCAGAGCGTGGAAGCGGAGCGGCAACGACAGGCCAGCGAGGCAAGGTTTCGAAGTCTGTTTGACGATTCGCCCATCTCACTTTGGGAGGAGGATTTTTCGGCCGTTAAGCAACGGCTGGATCAATTGCGTAATGCTGGCGTAACCGACCTGGATCGATATCTGAGCGAACATCCTGAAGTTGTGTCGGAATGTATATCCCTGGTCAAAGTACTTGATGTCAACAAGGCCACCCTCATCCTATATGAAGCTGGAACGAAAGATGAATTGATCGCCAGTTTGAATAATAGCCTACCGGAAGCGGGAAATGATTTTTTTCGTTTTGAACTGCTTCAAATCGCTTCCGGCAAATTTCACTTTGAGGTCGAGATGATCGCCCGCACTTTGAGCGGAAGGGTCATCACAGTCAGCCTGAATTGGGCGGTTGTTTCGGGTTTCGAGAATGATCTTTCAAAGGTTATTGTTTCCATTATTAATATTACCGAGCAGAAAAGGGCGGAAGAAAGCCTGATCAGAAATAACAAGCAGTTGGAGGAATTGATCATAAAGGCCAACAGCCTGGCTTCACAGGCCGAAGCGGCCAACGCCACCAAGAGTGAATTCCTGGCGAACATGAGCCACGAGATCCGCACCCCCATGAATAGCATTATTGGTGTCGCGGATTTGTTAATGGATACCAACCTGACGGCAGAGCAGCATAAGTTTGCCGGTTTGATTCGTTCCAGCGGAGAAGCGCTCCTGTTTCTGATCAACAACATCCTTGATTTTTCCAAGATGGAATCCCAGCGGATGGAACTTGAAATTTTGGATTTCGATCTTGAAAAGATAATGGGTGAGGTGATTGAGATTCTTGGTTTGCAAGCGCGGGAAAAGGGTCTTAAATTATTGCTTGAAAATCAGGCCGGTGTTCCCGCTTTGTTGCGCGGAGATCCCTGGAGACTCCGCCAGGTGCTGATCAACCTGATCGGGAATGCAATTAAATTCACGCCCAGCGGGCGTGTTCAGTTGAAGGTTGAAAAAGAAAGCGAAATAGAAAAGAGGATTTCGATTCGCTTTTCAGTCACGGATACAGGCATCGGAATTCCGCAGGAACGCATCTCAAGGCTTTTCAACCCGTTCATGCAAATTGACAGTTCGACCACCCGAAAATATGGCGGCACTGGGTTGGGTTTGGCGATCTCAAAACAACTGGTGGAATTAATGGGCGGGGAAATTGGCGTGGAGAGTGTGTGCGGGGAAGGCTCTGTATTTTGGTTTATCGTGGACTTTGAGAAGCAACATCATTCATGCTCGCTGTTGGGCGAAGGTTCCGATGGCGCTGCCTGCCTGCCTGGGGTATCCCATGAGATTTGCAATCTATCACAGACTAAATTTATGGAAAACCAGGCCTCCATCCTGCTTGTTGAAGATAACCTGACCAACCAACTGGTCGCACTGTCGATTTTGAAAAAACTTGGGTATCAGGCCGATGTGGCGGCCAGCGGGATTGACGCTCTTCTGGCCATGCAAAGATCCAGATACGACCTTGTGCTGATGGATTGTCAGATGCCAGAAATGGATGGGTACAACGCAACGGCAGAGATTCGATCCCGCGAGACCGCCTCAAAAAGTGCGCGAGTCCCCATCATTGCCATGACTGCGCATGCCCTGGAGGGCGATCGCGAAAAGTGCCTCGCCGCCGGGATGGACGACTACATGACCAAACCTGTGACGGCTATTGACTTTGAAAGAAAGATGGGGTTCTGGCTCGCGAAGTCCGTGGTCAGGGTGAAATCCTTGCCCGCTCTCAAGGAAGCGGCAGAAAGTATACCCGTCCACAATGAGAGCGCCATTTTCAATGAATCAGAATTGATCCAGCGATTAATGGGCGACAAGGAACTTGAGAAAGTCGTTGTCGCGGCTTTCCTTGAAGAAATTCCACAACAAATCGCGGAATTGAAACAGGATATTGCCAGCCGGGATTCTGGCAAGGCGCGCATTCAGGCGCATACCATTCGCGGCGCTTCGGCGAACCTGGCAGCGGAGGGGCTGCGGCGGGCCGCCCATGAAGTTGAGAAGTTGGGAGAACTTGGCGACCTGGAAGGTATGACCAGTCTGCTTCCAACCATCGAGTCCCAGTTTGTTTTGTTCGAAGAAACCATCAAAAATTCAGGAGTGTTCGCTAATTCCTGAAAGGAATAAGGCCCGTTTTCCGCGGCCTTAAGGAAAATGCCAAAGTTTCGTATGGAAAGAAATGCCTTGCAAGTCCTTGTGATCGACGACTCTCCGATTGACCGGCTGATGTTGACGTCCATTCTTCAAAAAGAAGGATATCAAATGCTGGCCGCCTCCTCGGGCATGGAAGGGCTTCAAATTGCAGAAAAGAGAAATCCCGACATTATTCTGTTGGATGTTTTGATGCCCGGCGAGAATGGCTTTGAAACCTGTGTGAAATTAAAGGCGAACCCGGTAACGAGTCAGACCCCGATCATTTTCCTCTCCAGCGAAAACGACAAGCACAGCAGGATTTCCGGGCTGACCATAGGCGGGGTGGATTACATTACCAAGCCGTTTGAAACGGAAGAAGTGATAGCGCGTCTGCGAATTCATTTGCGCATCCGACAGGCCTTTGAGGCCCTTGTGGAACAACAGACGAACGAACTTTCGCATCTGGCGATAGCCCAACAATCCATTTTGGTTCAGCCTGAAGATATGCCCGATGCAAAATTTGCCGTATATTACCGCCCCCTGCACGCGGCAGGCGGGGATTTTTACGATGTGATCCCGCTGGGCGACGGCATTAATGGATTCTTTAGCGCCGATGTCAGCGGCCATGACCTTGGGGCGGCCTTTGTAACTTCTGCTTTAAAGGTTTTATTACACCAGAACTTTACCCCGCTCTATACGCCACTGGAAATTATGAACCTGCTAAATGGCGTTCTACGCCCGGTATTGAAAGATGGCAGCGTTCTGAGTGCCTGTTGTGTGAAATTGAACCGGCGTACTGGGCGCCTGACTGTAGTGGATGCCGGGCACCCGCCGCTTATACGCCTCGCAGCAGATGGGACAATGGATGTCATCTCTGCCAAGGGGGATCTGCTGGGCGCTTTTGATACCCCTTATTTTGAAAGCATGGAAGTCAAGGTGTCAAAAGGCGACCGCTTCTTTTTTTTCAGCGACGGTTTGATCGAGAACTTTCATGGGTTGAACGTATCGCGCAAAACGGGCCTGCGCTACCTTGGGGAATCGCTTACGACCCGCCGCGACCTGCATCTTGACAAAGTCGTGGAAGAAGCTGCCCAGTCGATCTGCAGGCCGGGCGAATTGGCCAGCGATGACATCCTGTTGTTGGGGGTTGAGGTTTAAATGGATACGCTGTGCCGAAAGATTTGGATTGTCCCCGCCGACCTTGAGGCCGTAAATTCAATCTGTGCAGAGGTTGCCGGGTGGCTGGGTGAAAATGGCATGGACAGGCATGGTTTTTCGATCGAGATCTTGATGCGGGAGGCCTTGAATAATGCCATTATCCATGGCAGCCAAAACGATGCCTCCAGGAATGTACAAGCCCTGGTGTGGTGTGACGCGGAAGCCATCTGGTTGAAAGTCTGTGATGAAGGAGCGGGCTTCAATTGGCATGCTGCGCTTCAAAGCGAAATGGCGGGCGATGACAAGGAAAGCGGGCGCGGTCTGAAACTATATCAACTCTATGCAGACCGGGTCGAGTTTAACGAACGCGGCAACCAGATTACGCTGGCACGTTCGCTGGATCATGGCAGATTGGCTGGGTCGGTTCAAAATGAGAATAAAGGAAGGTAGTTATGCAACCGGAATCTGAAAATCAAATGGAACAAATCATCCGCTTTTATAAACCGGAAGGCGACATTACAGCCTCCAGCGCTTCGCTGATCCGGGTTGAATTGAAGAACCTGATTTCGGAAGGCGTGCGCGATCTTGTGATCGACATGTCCAATACCCGGGTGATCGACTCGAGCGGAATTGGCTTGTTGGTCTCCACCCATAATTCGCTCCAGCGCCTGAATGGAAATTTGATCATCAAGAATCTTTCGCAAGACCTGCTGGAGTTGCTGCAGGCCTTCCGGCTGGATAAGCACTTCAAGATCTCCGGCGACCTCCGACTTGGAAAACTGTAAAGGATGTAAATACTATGCTCGATATGGATGATGCCTTTATCAAGGAATACCTGGCTGAGTCGCGCGAACACTTGGCCGATATCGAAACCGATCTATTGAAGATCGAAACGGCTGGAGCGGAAATTGATGAAGTTCTGGTCAATAAAGTCTTTCGCGCCGCGCATTCGATCAAGGGCGGGGCTGGTTTCTTCAACCTGCATACTATTCAGGAACTTGCCCATCGCACCGAAAACGCTCTGGATATGATCCGGTCGCGTGAAATGATCCCTGCCCCGGATGTAATCAATGTCTTGCTGATGGCGTTCGACCGCCTGCGAGAGTTGCTGAACAATTATCAGACCAGTCATCTTTCGGATATATCCGAGATCCTGGTTGCGCTGGCAGGGATCGTCTCGGCGAACCTGGAGCCGTCCAAAAAAGAATCGCTGATCAGGACGGTGAAAGTGGCCGCTCCGGGTGTAAAGACCGTTCTTAATATCCCCGAGTTCGATTTTGAACGCGCTAAAAACAACAATCACTATTTATACCTGATCGAATATGACCTGATCGACGACATCCAACGAAAAGGCAAACGTCCGTTGGATGTTCTCTATTTGTTGAACAATTCGGGGTCGATCATTGAATCTGTCTTCGACCTGGAAGGGGCAGGCACCCTGGATGACGAGCCTTCCAGCCAACTCCCGTTTGTGATCCTGTTTTCCACGGAACTGCCGCCCCAGATGGCCGATATCATCTTTGACCTTCCGGCCAATCAGGTCCATGTGATCTATACCCCGCAGGTGGAGGTAAAACCGCAGCCACCGATCGAAACGCGCGAACAACCTGCCGAACTTCCGCATGCGGATCCTATCGACTTTGTTCCGGTTGCTGCTCCCTCGACAGAACCTGCGCCACAGCCTGCCGCTTCTGCTCCCAATTCCGGAGCAATGAGCCAGCCAAACGCCATGGAAACCACCTTGCGCGTGGATGTCAGCGTGCTCGAGTCCCTGATCAACCTGGCGGGCGAGCTGGTGCTTAGCCGCAACCAGTTGCTTGATGCCATGGCGAGCGGGGATAAACGCACCATGCAGATCGGCGCGCAGCGCATCAACCTGGTCACCTCGGAATTGCAGGAAAGCATCATGCTGACCCGCATGCAGCCAATCAGCAATATCTTTAATAAATTCCCGCGAGTTGTACGCGACCTTTCGAAAGAACTTGGCAAGGATATCAGGCTTGACATCTCCGGTCGTGAAGTGGAGATGGACAAGACCATCATCGAAGGGTTGAATGACCCCATGACCCACATGATCCGCAATGCCGTGGATCATGGCATTGAGATTCCGGATGAGCGCATTCATCAGGGCAAACCCGCCTTTGGAACGATCCGGCTCAAGGCGTATCATGAAGCGGGGCAGGTCGTGATCGAAATTCGAGACGATGGCCGGGGGATCGATCCGGCAAAAGTGGCGGCATCTGCGGTTGCCAAGGGGCTGATCACCACAGAGCAGATGCGGGGCATGTCGGTCAAGGAAATGATTGCGCTGATTTTCATGCCCGGGCTTTCCACGGCTGAAAAGATCAGTGATTTGTCTGGCCGCGGGGTGGGCATGGATGTGGTCAAGACCAACCTCGATAAACTGGGCGGCAAGATCGAGATCGATTCGGCGGTTGGCATGGGAACGACCATCATTGTCCGCCTGCCGTTGACGCTTGCCATCATCCCGTCCCTGTTGCTCTCGGTCAATCAGGAACGCTTTGCGATTCCACAGGTGCATGTCAGAGAGTTGATTCATATTTCTGCCGACCAGGTCAAGAAGCGCATTGAGGTGGTGGGGAACTCGGAAGTTCTAACGCTGCGGGGCGAGCTGATACCCCTGGTGCGTTTGAGCGACATCATGAGCGCCGATAAATATTACCGCGACTCTCAAACCGGGAAGACCGATGAAGACCATCGCGCCAAACTGGCAGACCGCCGTTCGCCGCGATACACCCTTGACGACTCGCAGCCGATTCGGCAGGCAGATGCCGACCAAAAGGAGAAATTCAGCCGGGCTGCAAATGACCGGCGCTATCATGCCTCCAGCCATTTGAATATTGTGGTCATCACAACCGGCGCTTTGCAATATGGGCTGGTTGTCGATCAGCTTCACGACACAGTGGAGATCGTTGTGAAACCTCTCGGCCGCCATTTTAAAGGCCTGCGCGAATATGCCGGGGCGACTATTTTGGGAGATGGAAACGTAGCCTTGATCCTCGACGCCGCTGGGATCGCCTTGAAGACCGGGTTGGTCTCCATGGCTGGCAGCCGCCATGCCCAGGAATTGAGCGCGGAAGCCGTCCGCGAAGAATCAAAGGACAGGCACTCGCTCCTCGCGTTCCGCAACGCTCCCACTGAATACTGTGCCATCCCCATGGACCTGGTCGTGCGCATCTTGCAGGTGCAAAACGAACAGATCGAATGGGCGGGTGGCCGCAGGACGATGCAGCATCGCAACGCCTCGCTTCCGCTGGTAACCCTTAAAGATACCGCCCAGGTTTCCGAATTGCTTCCCGAACAGGAAAAGGTTGTTGTCATTTGCAAGGTCTTTGGCCATGAAGTCGGCCTGCTGGCGGGTATGCCGGTGGATGTTCTGGAAACCACGGCAGTCATCGACCACGAAACGTTGCGCCAGAAGGGCGTTCTTGGGTCTGCAATCATGGATGGGAATACGACCCTTATTCTGGATATTTTTGAAATGGTGGCGATGGCCTTCCCCGACTGGACCGTGGAGGCTGGGAACGCAACTGCGCTTCCTGCCGAGACCGAAGATTTGATCCTGCTGGCCGAAGATTCGGATTTCTTCCGGGGGCAGGTGCGGAGGTACCTTGAAAGCGACGGGTATTCCGTCCTCTCCGCTGTGGATGGTCAGGAGGCCTGGGAACTGTTGCAGGCCAATGCCAGCAAGGTTCGCATGGTGGTCACTGACATCGAAATGCCACGCATGGATGGCCTCGGCCTGACCCGCTCCATTCGTGCCGACCAACGCTTTACCCCCCTGCCGATCATAGCGCTTACCTCCCTTGCCAGCGAAGAGGACAACGCGCGCGGATTCGCCGCCGGGGTAAACGACTATCAAGTAAAACTCGACCGCGAGAAGCTGTTGGAGGGCGTTCGCAATTTATTGCGCTCAAAGACAGAGCGGGATTGATGCAAACCCCTGGAAGGAGATAACCGAAATGCAAAAATTAACTGAAGAATACCGGATTAATGATACCAACCTGGCCCTGAGGAAGGAGTTTATCAGCTTCGGAGCGGAGGAAGTCCGTATTTTGCGACAACTTGCGGGATGGGGGCAACGGGTGGCGGATGTGATCGCCAGGGAATTTTATGATCGCCAATTTAGTTTTAAACCTGCCCTGGAATTTTTCGAAGGGTATGCCAGGGAAAAGAATATGCCCCTCAGCCAATTACGCCAGCGACTGGAAAAGTCCCAGGCGGGGTATTTCCTCCAGATCTTCCAGGAGGCGAAAGCGGGTCAATATGGAAGCGAATACTTTGAGAAACGCCTCAGCGTCGGGCGAACTCACAACAAGATCAACCTGCCGCTCAAATGGTATCTCGGCAGTTATAGTCTTTACAAAGACCTGACCCACAAGCACCTTATCAAATCCTATTTTTTTCGCCCGCGCTTCCGGGTGGCCGCTGAACGCGCCATCTTTACCGTGTTTAACTTTGACATGCAAGCCGTGGCAGATGCCTTCTTTTACGATTACTTGCAGTCCATTGGCATGGACCTCGCTTCCGTCCCAATCCATAACCCCCATCACGATCTTTCTGAATATTACAAGCCGCTGAAAAACACCCTGCGCAATGTTCTGGTCACAGTCACAGATAGTTCAAAATCCATCTCGTCCTTTTCAGAGCAACTGGCGTCTAAAACCAATATTGTCGCAACTGCCGCGGAGGAGTTAAGTGTCAATACGGCCTCCGTGGCCGACGGCATGGAATTGGCGAACGATAACCTCCATGCGGTGTCTGTGGCTGTTGAAGAAATGACCGCCACCACTGGTGAGATTGCCAAAAACTCGGATAAGGCTCATGCCACAACAACCCAGGCAGCCCATGAAGTGGATCAATTTTCGATGGTGATGAACCGGCTTGGAGAATCGGCCCAGGAAATTGGTAAAGTGACCGAAACAATCACGCAGATCTCATCCCAGACGAATCTGCTTGCGCTTAATGCCACGATCGAGGCAGCCCGGGCGGGAGCGGCGGGGAAAGGTTTTTCTGTTGTTGCTGGTGAGATCAAGGAACTGGCAAAACAAACTTCGGAAGCAACCAACATCATCAAGGAAAAGATCGACACCATCCAGACTTCAACTGCCGGAGCCGTCGCAGATATTGACCGGATCGTCCATGTGATCCGGGAGGTTAATGAGACTGTGATGAGCATTGCCTCTGCAATTCGTGAACAAACGACGGCTACTCAGGATATTGCAAATAATATTTCCCAGGCTTCATTCAGTGTCCGTGAGGTAAATACCAGGGTCGCCGAAACTTCGGTGGTCACCAAAAGTATTGCCAGGGAGATGGCTGAACTGAGCGGGGTGGAGGTGGATGCTTCCCTGAATGATATTGTCATCTCTGTGACAAACCTCAAAAATATGGCGCAAGGACTTCGGGAAGTTTGCAGTCAATTCAGGCTGGATGAATTGGGTCGAAATGACCTGCTGTCCGAGATCGATACCTTTAAAAATGCGCACCTGGGCTGGTTACATAAAGTGGAGACCATGCAGCACGGCGGCATGGTCATCAACCTGGTGGATGTGCCACGGCATACTGAATGTTCTTTTGGCCGTTGGTATTACGGCGTTGGGATGAATAAATTTAGCCATGCCAGAGAGTTTAAGGATATTGAGGCTCCACATGAAAGATTCCATACTCTCCTAAAAGAATATGTTGCGATCTTTAACAAGCAGGGGCCGGGCGCTGCCAGAATAAATTATGAACAATTGATATCCGCTTCAAAAAATATTGTCGATCTTCTCGATCAACTAAAAAAGATCGTTTGAGTGTGCGAGAAAATGTTAATGGCATCAAACAGATAAGTTTGAGCGCCAAGGAGCGCAGAATATGCAGAGACTGATCTTTCAACCATCCATCAACTTGATCAACCGGCTATCCTATTCAAGGAAATTTATGTTGATCACGGTTGTATTTCTCATTCCGATCGTCATCCTGACCTACCAGCTGGCGACCCAGTTTGGCGCAGATATCGCCTTTATCAACCAGGAACGCAAAGGGGCGGCCTACCTGCGCCCAACCTTGAATCTCCTTCAGCATGCGCAACAACATCGTGGCGCAGCCAACACATATTTGTCCGGCGATGAGACCTTCAAGGCGGTTATGTCAGAGAAACAGGCCCTGATTGCCGAGGATATCGCCGCCATTGACGCTGTAGATGCATTGTATGGAACAGACCTTGAGAGTGTTCAACCCTGGCAGGAGATTAAGGATGAATGGCAGGGCCTGCTGGACCAAATGGACACCCTGACAGCCGCGGATAGTTTTGACCGGCATACTGAATTGATATCCAAAATCCTGGGCTTCCGGGTGTATATAGCGGATCATTCCAATCTGTCCCTGGACCCGAACACGGATATTTATTTTTTGATGGTTTCCACTGTCAAATCCTACCCGCAGACTTCTGAAATGCTGGGTCAGATCCGCGCCATTGGTTCCGCAAGTCTGGTGGATGGCGCCATCAGCAATACAGAGTCGGTGAACCTGACTGTGCTTTCCAGGCTGGCGGATTCGAACTCTTCGCAGGCTTCGTATGATGTGCAACAGGCCCTCGAATTTACCCCCGCATTGCGCGATCGGCTCGAAGAACTTACATTGAGCGCGGAAGCGGAGGAAAATGCTTTTCAAGACCTGATTCAGAATGAAGTCTTTAATAAGAAGACCATTTCAATCACGTCCAAGGAATTTTTCACTGCGGCCTCAAAGGCCATTGACGCGCAATTTGCTGTGGCTGGTGAGTTAAATAATGCGACAGACGACCTTTTGGCCGAACACCTCCAGCGCTTGAATGTCCAAAGGCTTTTGGCTTTTGTACTTGCGGGCATCCCCGTCCTTTTGGCATTCTGGCTATTCATGGGCTTCTACCTTTCTGTCAGTGAAGCCATGCAGGGTGTCAGGCAGGTTGCCACTTTAATTTCAGAGGGCGATGTGAGCCAGGATCTGGAATATCGCTCGAAGGATGAAATGGGGCAGGTCGCGGATGCGTTCCGTGAAATGACCTCTTACCTTCAGAATATGGCGCGCATCTTCGAGAAGATCTCCCGGAATGACCTAAGTGAGAATGTTACACCAAAGTCCGAACGGGATACGCTGGGCAATTTATTTTCAAAGATGATCGGCGGGCTGCGCGGTTCGATCGGTCAGGTGGCGGATAATGCCGATTTATTGGGCGATGCCTCGGAACAGTTGGGCGCCAAAGCCAATATTGTCGCTGCGGCCGCCGAGGAACTTAGTGCGAATACGGTTTCGGTTGCCGCCGGGATGGAACAGGCCAATACCAGCCTGCACGCAGTTGCGGTCGCCGTTGAAGAGATGACCGCCACAGCCAATGAGATCGCAAAAAATTCCGAAAAAGCCCATGCGACCACAGACCAGGCTGCGCACCAGGTGGATCAATTCTCGCTCGTGATGAGGGAACTAGGCCAGTCTGCTTTGGAGATCGGGAAGGTAACAGAGACAATTACCAGCATTTCCTCCCAGACCAACCTGCTGGCACTGAATGCCACCATTGAGGCGGCCCGGGCAGGCGCAGCTGGGAAGGGGTTTGCCGTGGTGGCAAGTGAGATCAAGGAACTTGCCAAACAGACCGCATCTGCAACCAATGTGATCAAAGAAAAGATCAATACGATCCAGGGATCGACCGCCGGGGCCGTTGCCAATATTGATGGCATTGTCCATGTGATCCGTGAGGTCAATGACAATGTGATGAGCATCGCTTCGGCCATTCGTGAACAGACGGTGGTCACCCAGGATATTGCCGGGAATATCGCCCAGGCCTCCAGTGGCGTCAGGGAGGTCAATACGCGGGTGGCGGAAACCTCTACTGTAACGGGCAGCATTGCCAAGGAGATTGCAGAATTAAGCGGAGTCAGCCACCCCGGCGGCGCAAATCAGAACGCAGCATCGGTCAATGCGTTGAGGAATATGGCTCAAGCCCTGCAGGAGGTTTGCAGGGGGTTCAGGTTGCACGCTTCAGATGGACAGGAATTGCTTAATGAGATTGAGACCTTTAAGAAAGCGCATATGACCTGGATCAAGAAGGCAAATGACATGCAGCAAGGCGGGGCGCTCATCAACGAAAGGGATATCCCAACCCATATGGAATGTTCGCTCGGCCGCTGGTATTACGGCGTAGGCACGGGGCAGTTCGGCCAGGTCCGCGAATTCATGGATATCAATACTCCTCACGAACGCTTCCACAAACTGTTGAAGGAATACGTTGAGGTTTTCACAAGACAGGGCGCAGGCCCTGCCCAGTCGAGCCTGGAGCAGTTGAAACTGATTTCCATTAACATTGTTGATCGCCTTGATCAATTAAAGAAAATCGTTTGATTCAAAAAGTAACAAGATTCTAGGTAGGCATTATTGCCGAGGAGAAAATATGAAAATTCTAGATAACCTAAAGATCAGTAGAAGGCTGTTGTTGGGATTTGGTTCTGTGATCCTGTTGATGCTAATCGCGATCGGTGGCAGCATATGGAGCCTGAACTCCATAAATTCCGTAATAGAGAATATCCGCTTCCAAGTTACTCAAACCAGCCATTCCCAGGCGATGTCGGAGAATTTACAAGGCGTGTACCAGCACCTGGCTATTATGATACTGGAAACAGATCCCGAAAAACAGGCGGCAGCCTTGGCGGATCTTGAAGGCCATTATGCAGCATATTTTGAATCGATGGATTGGTCTCAGAAGAATTCCGATTCAGAAGCGGAAATTGCCATTCTGAAAAACTTATCGGATATCATGGCTGCCAATCGTCAGGTAAACGATCGGATATTGGAACTCATTGATGCCGGGCGAGTGGAGGAGGCAAGACATCTTTATTTGACGGACAGCCTGGACGGTGTGCCACCCATGGAAAAAGCCCTTGCCGACCTGGATAAATCGGTCGATGATGAGATGATCGCATTGCAAAAGCAGGCTGAAGATTTAAAGACTATGGTGGACTTTATTTTGATCTCGTTCGCAGTCATTGCTTCTGTGGTCGGCGTCTTTATGGTTATGAGTATTACTGCCAGCGTAAGCAAACCGATTCAAGAATCTCTGGTTTACCTGACTGAAATGGCGAAGGGAGATTTTTCGATCAAAATTTCCAGTAAATTTACCAGCCGTAAGGATGAAATGGGGGATATGGGCCGGGCGATCGCATTGTTGCTGGAAAGTATGCGCAACTCGGTCGGTCAGGTCCGCGATGGAGTAGGGACGATCGCTTCCGCTTCAACCGAACTTTCGGCAATTTCCACCCAAATGAATTCCTCCTCCTCCGAAGCGTCCTCCCGCTCCAATGGGGTTGCATCGGCTGCAGAGCAAATGAGCGCGAATACCTTCTCGGTCGCCGCCGGGATCGAACAGGCGGTTACAAACCTGCGCAGCGTGGCCACGGCTACTGAAGAAATGACCGCCACCATCGGTGAGATTGCTGGGAATTCAGAGAAAGCCCGCCGGATCACGGGAGACGCGGTCTCCCAGGCAGACCGCATCTCTGCCGCAGTCCGCTCCCTCGGCCAATCTGCACAGGATATTGGCAAGGTCACCGAAACGATCACCTCCATCTCCAACCAGACCAACCTGCTGGCCTTGAACGCAACGATCGAGGCGGCCCGCGCCGGTGCTGCCGGCAAGGGCTTTGCAGTTGTGGCAACCGAGATCAAGGAACTGGCAAAACAAACCGCAACGGCTACCGAGGATATTAAGGGGAAGATCTCCGGCATTCAAAATTCGACCGCAGACACCGTGGATGATATCGAAAAAGTGATGCGGATCATTCATGATATCAGCGATATCGTCACCACCATCGCCACAGCCATTGAAGAACAATCTGTGGTCACCCGCGACATTGCATCCAATATTTCGCAGGCAACTCGCGGTGTGGATGAGGCCAATGAACGGGTTGCCCAAACCTCCACAGTGACTCAATCGGTTGCCCAGGATATTTCTGCGGTGAACCGGGCCGGGAATGAGATCGCTCGCGGCAGCCAGCAGGTACAGGCCAGCGCGGCCGAACTCTCGAACCTGGCGGAGCAGTTGCGTAATATGGTTTACGCCTTCAAAGTTTAGTTTGGCGGAGGGTTTCGGTTCTCTGCTGGAAATGAGATGAATCATGAAAATTCAAGAGGAACTCACCCTGGTATCCACGTTTTATGTAGGTGGAACGTTGATGGGCGTTAATGCGATGAGTGTGCAGGAAGTTGTCCAATTGAACAACCTCACGCCGGTCCACCATGCCAGCCCTTACATTGCCGGGATCATCAACCTGCGCGGACAGATCGTCACCGTGGTCAACCTGAAGGAAAGGTTGGAGATCGATGCGTTCGAAGATCGGCCCGCCCGGGAGATCTTTATCGTATCGGCGCAGGGTGAAAATATCGGCCTGCTGGTGGACGAGGCCGCAGATGTCATCCCGGCCGACCTGGAGAACCTGGCCCCCTTGCCTGCGAACATGAGCGCCAAACAGCAAAGGTTTTTGAAGGGCATTTTTCAGGATGAAACCCGCCCGATAGTAATTTTGGATATCAACCCGGTACTGGATGTGGAGGAAGATGAAACTGCGAGTCTTGGTAGTCGATGACACATCGCTGTTTCGGCGCATCATCTCAGAGGCGCTTGCGCTGCTGCCCGATGTGGAAGTGATCGGCACCGCCCCGAATGGAAAGATTGCCCTGGAGCGCGCTGCGGCCCTGTCTCCGGATCTTATTACGCTTGACATTGAGATGCCGGAGATGGGCGGGCTTGAGGTGCTGGATGAACTGAAGCGCAAGGGAATCGAATGCGGCGTTATAGTTGTCAGCGCCTTGACTCTCAAAGGCGGAGAGTTAACCATCCGGGCGTTGGAAAGAGGCGCATTCGACTTCATTACCAAACCCACAGAAGGCGATCCCAAAACCAACCTTGCCGCGATCAGCGGGGCGCTTGCCCCCATTGTCAGCGCATACCGTCGCCGGTGGGAGATTCGCTCCATCCTGAAGCAGACTTCTCCCGTGGCGGTTTCCAAACCCGCCCCTGTGGTTGCGGACCGTGCGGATCGCCAGCCTGTCCTTAAGAAATCCGAAATTGTGTTAATTGGCATTTCCACTGGCGGGCCCAATGCCCTGGCCCAAATGCTTCCTGCGTTGGGTGCGAAGTTCCCTGTTCCGATCCTGGTTGTTCAACACATGCCGCCATTCTTCACGAAGTCTCTGGCAGAAAGCCTCTCGTCAAAATGCAGCCTGACCGTCAAGGAAGCGGAAGAAGGCGAAGCCGCTCAATCTTCAACGGTTTATATCGCTCCCGGCGGAAGGCATATGAAGATATTGCCGGATGCAAAAAGTGACCTGACGATTCGTTTATCCGACGACCCAATGGAGAACAACTGCCGCCCCTCAGTGGATTACCTGTTCAGGTCGGTGGCGAATAATGTTGCCAGACCCGTTACAGCCGTCATCATGACCGGCATGGGCAGCGATGGTGTGCTTGGGTTGCGGTTGTTAAAACGAAAGAACTGCCATATTATTGCCCAGGACGAAGCCTCCTGCATCGTTTTTGGGATGCCCAAAGAAGCGATCAAAGCAGGCGTGGTGGATGTTGTAGCGCCTTTGGACCAGATCGCTCATGAAATCAGCCGTTCAGTAAAGAGTAAAACCCTGTGATTAAGATTCAGCCTGAAGAAGCGCGCACATTATCGCAATACGTTTATTCGCTGTGTGGGGTGCATCTGGATGAGACCAAAGCGTATCTGCTGGAGAACCGCCTTGCAGCCTTGCTGCAGGAATCCTCCTGTGCCAGTTTTTCTGAATTTTATTTAAAAGCACGTTCAGACCCCACCCGCAACCTCCCGCGCAAGATCGTCGACGCTGTTACAACCGGCGAAACCTCCTTTTTCCGCGACAATGCCCCGTTTGAACTCCTTCAATTCAAGATATTGCCTGAATTAATTGACCGACGAAAGAAAACGACCCCGCCCGGCAGGCCCATTCCGCTTCGGATCTGGAGCGCGGCCTGTTCCTCCGGCCAGGAGGTTTATACCACTGCGATCATCCTGCAGGAAACGCTCGGAAACCTCTCAAACTATAACATTCACCTCCTGGGCACTGATATTTCAGATCAGGCGATTGCCCGCGCTTCCTATGGCGTTTTTTCAAAGATGGAGATGGATCGAGGGCTGCCCCTTGAGAAGGTCCAGCGCTACTTCACCCCGGTTGATAAGGGCTGGAAGATTCGGGACGAACTGCGCGCAATTGCATCGTTTAAAAAGATCAACCTCATGGATGATTTTTCCCTCCTCGGTAATTTTGATATCATCTTTTGTCGAAACGTGGCGATCTATTTCACAGAGGCGGACAAGGCCCTGTTATTTTCCAAGCTTGGCAGATCTCTGGCCAAAGATGGCTCTTTGATCATTGGCAGCACAGAAGCGCTGACCGGGCTGGCTCCCCAATTTGAGGCCATGCGGTATCTGCGCAGTGTCTACTATCGCTTGAAGTGACTCATTTTTACAGCCCGCTGCATAACCGTTCTTAATGGGTCAGTTTTATGGGGTTTTGTAAGTCCAATTTATTTGAGATATACTCATTTTATCTATCTCAACACAATTTGGCGGCTCATGACAGATAACAAACCACATCATATCGGAACGCTTTCCCCGGAAATGGCGCTTCTTGGCTTGCTTTATAAAGAGCCCGGTCATGGCTACGACCTGCACCGCAAGGTCAATGCCGACCTTGGACAAGTATGGCATTTAAGCCAGAGTCAGGCATATGCCATTTTGAAGCGACTAGAAGCGCAGAGAGATATCTCAGCGGAGAAAATTCCACAGGAAAAACTTCCCAGCCGTCAATTATTGCAAATGACCGGACAGGGTCGCCAAAAATTCCTGGACTGGCTGAACGCCCCCAGCGGCGGAAGTACCCGCGCCATTCGCATGGAGTTCATTACCCGCCTGTATTTTCTAAAAATGTACTTTCCCCAAAAAATTTTAAAAGCATTCGAACAACAACGCGCCGAAGCAGACACACATATTCAACGCCTTGAAGCCACGCTCGCAGAATTGCCCGTTGGGCAGGTATACAACCGTATGAGTCTGGAGATGCGTTTAAAGCAGTTAAAGTTCGTTCTTGACTGGCTGGACGAAAGCCAGAAAAACTTCTTGTAGGTTTTACAGTTTCTGGGATATACTCACTCAGTGAGTATAAACTCAATCTCAAAGGAGAATCCCATGAAACGAACCCTGGCCCTAATTCTTTTGCTTTCCATTTTTTTGACAGCCTGCGGCGCCTCAGCCACACTTGCGCCTGAACCTCAGACCCTGACCGTTTTCGCCGCTGCCTCCCTCACAGACGCCTTCACCGAAATTGGCGCTGCCTTTGATGCCGCCAACCCTGGCGTGACCACTACCTTCAATTTTGCGGGCTCGCAAGCCCTGCGGACTCAAATTGAAGAAGGCGCGCCAGCGGATGTATTTGCTTCTGCCAGCGGCAAGGAAATGGAAACGCTTATAACCGGCGCGTTCGTTGGGACAGATGTGTCCCAAGTATTTCTGACCAATAAATTGGTTGTCATCCTGCCTGCGAATAACCCTGCTGCGCTTGAAAAATTGGAAGACCTTGCCAACCCCAACATTAAACTGGTGCTTGCCGCAGAGGAAGTTCCTGTTGGAAAATATGCGCGCCAGGCGCTTGACCTGATGGATGCCGTCTTTGGATCTGGATACAAAGACAAGGTTTTGGCAAATGTCGTTTCCAATGAAGATAATGTCAAGCAGGTGGTGGCAAAGGTCCAGTTGGGCGAAGCCGATGCGGGCATTGTCTATGTCTCAGATGTGGTCGCCGCGCCTGAATTAAAGTCTATTGAAATCCCCACGGACTTAAACGTCATTGCAAAATATCCTATCGCGCCGCTAGTCAGGACGGAAAACGCAGAACTGGCCAATCGATTTATAGAATATGTCCTTTCTGCAGAAGGACAGGCGCTCCTTGCCAAATGGGGATTTGCACCTGTTAAGTAAGATTTAGTAAAATAAAAGTCGCGGGATCAAGTCCCGCGACTTTTTTCTTATGGAAAAATTTCGAAAATTCACCGGTCATTTTCCAGGGGAAGGCTATTCAATCTGGGTATTTGTGATACCCGGCGTGATATTGCTCGCATTTTTTGCGTTGCCTTTGGCCGCGATCATCCTGCGCTCCATCGATTCCAACTTTGTGGATCATGCATTCTCGCAGCAATCTTTCATGGCCTTGCGACTTAGCCTGATAACAAGTTCGATCACAACAGGGGTTGCAATCATTTTAGGGACTCCGCTGGCCTACATGCTGGCGCGCTGGAGATTTAAACATAAGATCTGGCTTGATCTGATCCTTGACCTGCCCATTGTTTTGCCCCCGTCGGTGGCCGGGGTGGCATTGTTAATTACTTTTGGGCGTAATGGCTTGTTGGGTACTGCCTTGCGATTGTTTGGGATCGGCCTGCCGTTCACGACTGCTGCAGTGGTGCTGGCACAAATATTTGTTTCTGCCCCGTTGTTCATTCGTTCCGCCCGCATTGGCTTTGCCCATGTTGACCTGCAACTGGAAGAATCTGCCCGGGTGGAAGGGGCCAATCACTGGCAGATGTTTTTTGGGGTCATGTTACCGCTCTCTGCCCGGGCCCTTGCGAGCGGCGCCATCCTGACCTGGACGCGCGCGCTGGGAGAGTTCGGCGCGACCATTCTCTTTGCAGGGAACCTGGAGGGTGTGACCCAAACGATGCCTTTGGCGATCTATCTCGGTTTTGAACGCAATATCGGTGTGGCATTGGCGCTATCAGTGGTCCTGATCCTGGTATCTGTAATTCTTCTATTGCTTACCAAGAAACTGGAACGCCCCGAAGACTAAAGGAGCGATGAAAGGCGTTGGCGTAATCAGCAGATCCTCGGCAGCATTTCACCAGCCAGCATATCTACAACTCTGGTAGTGCCTAGAACCGTCTTGAGCAACACACGCGACTTTGGCTCCGCGACGATCTCTCCGATGACCACGGCGTCTTCGCCATACTTTGTGGACTTCATCGCCGCCAACACCTTTTCTGCCTCTTCCTTCGGGACGATGGCTACTAACTTCCCTTCATTCGCCACGTAAAGCGGATCGAACCCAAGCATCTCGCACGCCGCATTGACTTCCGGGTGGACAGGGATGGTTTCTTCCTTCAAAATAATCCCCGCATCAGACTGTGCCGCAATTTCATTCAAGGTTGTTGCCAACCCGCCGCGAGTCGGGTCACGCAGCACGTGGACATTCCGACTCACGTCCAACATTACCGCAATTAAATGATTCAACGGCGCGACATCGCTCTGCAAACTGGATTGGAATCCCAACTCTCCACGCGCGCCAAGAACGGCAATTCCATGATCGCCAATCGTGCCGGAGAGAATAACCACATCCCCTGGCTTCGCATTCGCCCCGCTGACGTTCACATTCTCTCGCACCACACCAACTCCCGCCGTGGTGATATACATTCCGTCCGCCTTGCCTTTTTGCACAACCTTCGTATCACCCGCCACAATCTGCACACCGGCTTCTTCCGCTGCCAATCTCATAGACTCAACCACACGCTTGAGCGTATCCATGGGCAAGCCTTCTTCGAGGATGAAGCCCGCGGTGAGATACAAGGGTTTCGCGCCAAGCATTGCCACGTCATTGACAGTGCCGCACACGGCTAACTTGCCGATGTCGCCACCGGGGAAGAAAAGAGGCGAGACGACGTGTGCGTCCGTGCTGATGGATAGTTTCTGTCGCAGTCCCGGTTCCACCAGCGCTGCATCATCACCTGCATTCAACGCCGTATTCTGAAACGCCGACACGAACGCCTTCTGGATTAGTTGATGACTCATCCGTCCGCCCGCGCCGTGACCCATCACGATCTGTTCGTTGTGGGTGAGTGGCGGCGCGCATACCGCGCCTTCGATGTTTACTGTTTCGTTATTCATAAGACCTCAAGTAAATGCAGAATGATGAATGATGAATATTTGATTTGCCATTCTGCATTCGTCATTCTGACTTCTTCATTTGTATTTGTAATACGCCGCACACGCACCTTCAGACGAAACCATCGTCGCGCCGAGCGGATTTTCAGGTGTGCATTGCTTGCCAAACGCCGGGCAGTGATGTGGTTTCTTCAAGCCTTGCAGGATCTGCCCCGCAATACAAAGCGGAGATTCTTCCGCATGCAACGATTCCACGTCAAAGCGTTTTTCAGCGTTGAACTCGTCAAACTCAGGACGCAAGCCCCAACCGCTCATGGGGATCATCCCAATACCGCGCCACTTGCGGTCACATTCCATGAACACTTTATGGATGGCATCTTGCGCGGGTTTCAAGCCTTCAATGGTTACCGCGCGTTGATAGGCATTGGCAACTTCCACTTTGCCTTCTTCGAGCAGTTGCACCGTTTTCAAAATTCCCTGCACGAGGTCGAGCGGTTCAAAGCCCGTGACTACCATCGGAATGCCAAACTTCTCCACCAAGGGCGGATACTCGTGATACCCCATGACTGCATTGACATGCCCCGCCAGCAAAAATCCCTGCACGCGGTTATGCGGCGAACTCAAAATCGCATCAATCGCAGGTGGCACACGGACGTGCGATACCAAAATAGAAAAATTCTTCAAGCCGAGTCGTTGTGCTTGCAAGACGCTCATCACATTCGGCGGAGCAGTCGTTTCAAATCCAATGGCAAAGAAAACAACTTGCTTGTCAGGGTTCTTTTCTGCCAACGTCACTGCATCGAGCGGCGAATAGACCACGCGCACATCCCCACCTTGGGCTTTGACGGAGAACAGGTCGCGGCTTGAACCGGGCACGCGCAGCATGTCACCGTATGAGCAAAAGATCACATCAGGTCGCGCCGCAATCGACAGTGCCTTATCAATCAGCTCCAGCGGAGTCACACACACTGGGCAGCCCGGACCATGCACCAGTTCGATCTGAGGCGGCAGCAATTGGTCAATACCATGCCGCACAATTGAATGCGTCTGCCCGCCGCAAATTTCCATCAACGTCCACGGGCGCGTTACGGTGCGGCGGATCTCCTCGATCACGCCCTTCACCATTTCCGCGTCGCGATATTCGGTCACATATTTCATGCGGTTTCTTTGCCCAACTCTTCTTCAAGCGAGCCCATCTGCCGCAGCAACTCCAATGTTTCCATGGCGTCCTTCTCGCTCAACAAACTAATTGCAAACCCCACATGGATGATGCAATACTCGCCGACCTTCGCTTCGGGCACATAACTCAAACACGCTTCACGAAAGATGCCGCCAAAATCGACCTTCGCCATTTGCAGCCCCTTGTTTTCATACACCTCAACAATTTTTCCTGGCACACCCAAACACATTTCAACCTCGCAATCTGGACGCGGCGATGTACGCCTGCCCTAATGAGAGTCCTCCATCGTTGGTCGGAACTTCTCGATGAATATAGATTTCAAAACCATCTTTGCTCAACAACGAAATCGTTTTTCGCAACAAGGTCATGTTTTGCCAAACCCCGCCCGATAACACCACACTTCGCAACGATGTTTCGCGGCTGATCTTCTGAACCGTCTCGCGTACTGCTTCTGCCAATCCATTATGAAACCGAGCGGATATTTTGGATGTGGAGATTCCCGCCATCACATCCTTTATCAACGCCTCAACAGCGCTTCCGACTCGTACTCGACCTGCTTCAACCCCAAAGACATACTGCCCCGCCTCAGCCGAATCTGCCACTGCCTCGAACTCAATCGCCGCCTGCCCTTCGTAGTTGACCTTCTGCCTCACCCCCGCCAACGCCGACACTGCATCGAACAACCGTCCCATCGACGAAGTCATGGGCGTGTTGATTTTCTTTTCAAGTTGCACACGCAACGTCACTTGGTCTTCCGCACAAAATTCGCGGACAGACTCCAGCGCATCATCCCACTCCAAACCAAGACTCCACAGCAAAGCCAACGCGGTACGAGCGGGTTTCTTGATTGCGGCATCCCCGCCGGGCAGAGGAAAATATTCCAAATGCGCCGCGCGTTGATAGGACTTGGCATCTGCCACCAAAAATTCCCCGCCCCAGATCGCACCGTCGTCACCATAACCCGTCCCATCGAATGACACGCCGATAACCGGCTCGGTCAGTCCATGCTCTGCCATGCACGCTGCGACATGCGCGTGGTGATGTTGCACCGCAATCGTTGGCAGGTTTTCACGTTCAGCACGTTCGAGAGCATAGCGCGTTGCCAGATAATTCGGGTGCAGATCGTGAGCAATCGCTACCGGTTTGACTCGGAATAACTTCTCAAAATGCTCCACGCCCTGCTCAAAGGATTTCAACGTCTCGTAGTTTTCCATATCCCCGATGTGATGGCTGAGGAAGGCATAGTTTCCATTCGTGATGCAGAAGGTGTTTTTCAGTTCAGAACCTGTTGCAAGCAGGGGTGGAACGTCGAAAGGCAGTTTGACGGGGAAGGGGGAGTAGCCACGGGAGCGACGGATTGGATAAATGTTTGAATGTTCAAACGTGCGAACAACAGAGTCGTCACATCGAATATGAATATCTCGATCATGCATCAAGAACGCATCCGCCAGTTTGGACAGTCTTTCGCGGGCTTCGGCGTTGTCGGTGGCGATGGGTTCTTCGGAGAGGTTTCCGCTGGTCATAACCAAAGCGGACAATCGACGATGGACGATAGACGATTGTCCATCGTCTGCGGTCTGTCGTCTATCGTCAAAAAGCAAATAGTGAAGCGGCGTGTACGGCAGCATCACCCCGAGCCAGTCTTGTTTGGGTGAGACTTCTTCAACAATCGTTGACTCAGGTTTCTTCTTCAGCAAAACAATCGGGCGGGCAGGTGAGGTTAGTAATTCTTTCTCTGCGTCACTGACAAAGCAATGCTGTTCAATAGTTTCCAGATCAGGCATCATCAACGCGAAGGGCTTGTCCACGCGCAGTTTGCGCGTTCGCAATTCAGTTACGGCTTTTGCATTTGTCGCGTCACACGCAAGGTGAAATCCGCCAAGACCTTTGATGGCGACGATCTTTCCCTCGGCAAGGGGGCGTTGGCTTTCACTAATTGCCATATCATTCTCGTAATTCGTAATGCGTATTTCGTAATTTTTATTACGCATTACGGAATGCGCATTACGCACTTCAAGCCACACCTTCGGTCCACAAACGGGACACGCCACCGGCTGAGCATGTAACCTTCTATTTGTCGGGTCTTTGTATTCGCGTTCGCAGTCGGGACATAACTTGAATCCCGCCATCGTCGTGAATGGACGGTCGTAGGGAATGTCTTGAATGATCGTGAAGCGCGGTCCGCAGTTGGTGCAGTTGATGAAGGGGTAGCGATAGCGGCGGTCGTTTGGGTCGAAGAGTTCGCGCAGGCAGTCGTCGCAGATGGCGACATCGGGCGAGATGGGCTGGAATGCGCCATCTACACTTTCAGAGTGGATAATGTCAAATTGGGTGAACCCGTTACCGGGTCCGAATGAGGCGTGGAAGTCGTCTATGCGCGAGAGGGGCGGGGCGTCATCCCGTAATTTTTGCAGGAAGGAGTCCAGTGAATTCTTATCCCCATCAACTTCAATGTCTACACCTGCGGATGTATTTTTGACCCAACCTTTGAGATTGAGACTGGTGGCAAGGTTGTAAACGAATGGACGAAAACCAACCCCTTGCACAACCCCCGTGATGTGAACCTTGATGCCGTTCATGAGTAACTCGTAATGCGTGATGCGTAATTACGTTTTACGCATTACGTATCACGCACCCTTTCTCGAATGATCGATCAGCCAATCCACCCACGCTTCAAGACCTTCGCCCGTGCGGCAGGAAAGTGGGAAGGTGGTGACGTTTGGGTTGAGGACTTGCACGCCTTGCGTGAAGTAGTCCATGCGGAAGTCAACGTAGGGCAGCAGGTCGATCTTGTTGACCACGAGCGCATCCACGCCGCGATAGGTGCCGGGATATTTATAAGGCTTGTCGTCGCCTTCGGGCACGGATGCGACCAGCACGGTCTTGTGTGTGCCGAGTTTGAAGTTCGCCGGACAGACGAGATTGCCGACGTTTTCAACAATGAGTAGATCGAACTGCGTGAGGTCGAGTTGATCAAGTGCGCCGCGTAACATGACCGCATCAAGATGACAATCGCCACCGGTGTTGATCTGCACCGCGGCTCCGGCTCCGGCAGCGGCGGCGCGGTCAGTGTCGATGGAGGTGGCAATATCGCCGTCAACGGCAGCAACGCGGAGTTTGCCTTTGAGTAGCGGCAGAGTCTTTTCGATAAGCGAGGTTTTGCCCGCACCGGGCGAGGCGATGATATTAATAGAAAATACGCCAGCCGCTTCGATGCGCGCGAAATTCTCTTCCGCGAGGCGGTCGTTGGCATTGAGGATGTTTTCTACAACCGAGATTCTTTGAGGCATAGGTGTATTGTATGGTGGGCCACGGATTGGAAATAGTCTCTTTTTCCCCACAAATTAGATGATTTTCTTCCGTGTTTTAATAGACCTCTGCATGAGTGCTCCCGCCGCCGTCCCCGGCGGCGAGGACGCCGCTTTGAGCAGGATAAGATGGACTTTTGCAAGAAGTCTAATTTTCTACATCAATGGATTCCAAAAAAAACTCTTCACCGCTGATGACCTTTGCACCCACCCCCCGGCATTGCGGGCAGATCAGTTCTCCATCTTTCGGGTGATATTTATTGAAGCAGGTCATGCACTGTAATTCAGCCGGGATGCGCCGAAAGTGCAGCGTCGCTTTTTCTGCGATTGTATCTTTGGCGATGGTCTCCCAGTAAAACTGGATCGAGTCATCCACCATGCTCGAAAGTTCACCGATGACAATATTCAACGCCGTGACTTGCGTGGCGTTGGCTTTGTCCGCATGATCAAGCGCGATCTTTAGGAGGGATTGTGTGACAGGGAGTTCATGCATAGTGGATACAGGCTATTTTTTACACAGATGGACTGGAAGCAGCCATCATATTTTCGATGCTATCGGCCAATGTGTATCATATCCTGCTCTATAACGAAAGTCGAAAAACACTTATTTCTTCATTCGAAATTCCCAAGGGGTTATCCCATTGAGCAGCGTTAATTCTGCACAAGGCAGAAGGAGGGCGGACTACTCTCCCATCACCTGAATCTGGATCGTGCGCGTGCGGGCGCGGGTTTGGTCAAAGTCAATGAAATAGATGTGACCGAATTCGCCGAGATCGAGTTGACCGTCAATGATGACCACCGTCTCGCTCCGTCCCACCAGTGCGGAGCGGAGATGCGCGTCGGTGTTGCGGCAGGTCTTTTCGTCCTCGCCGTGTTCCATGCCAAATTTTTTGGCGATCGGCCCAGGGTGCTGATACATGCCATCTTCGCGGAAGGTCGGCATGATTTTTTCCAGTGCGTCGGCGAAATCCTGCTGTAATGTTTTCAATCCATTCTCAGTGACATCGAACGCGTCCTCGTCAATGATGACGCAACACGTGGTGTGATGCGAGTACACCGTCACGATTCCGTTGCGGATACCTGAATTCTTGACGGTGTTACGCGCGAGTTCAGTCACGTTGTGGAAGGTGGGCAGCCCGTCGTTGGACGTCACCTTGAATTCTTCCCTGTGAACCATACTGTCTCCTATGAATTCCGCTTCGCCAGATCGTCTCTTGCCCTGCTCACCGCGTGAACCATTTCATTTAGCAACGCATGTGGATTTGCCGACGTGAGGATGCCGGAAGCCGAGCCCGCCGCTTCCGACCCTGCCATGATGAAATCGTAGACTTGTTGCGCGTTGGTGATGCCCGCGGCTTGTTCCACCAGAATGGACGGATCAATGGACTTCACCGCGCGGATCACTTCCTGGACGTATCCCATGTCGCTGACCTTGCCGCTGCCGATCAGTTCCGTCGGCTCGGGGTTCAGGATGTCGGGGTGGAGCAGGGCGAGCGCCTGCGCTTCGGCGATGGTGTCGGCGCAGACGAAGGTGAGCAATTCCAACTCATTGGCGCGGTCAATGGATTTTTTGATGGCGTTCAAGGTCATGGGGCGCTCGCTGTGGTTGAGCACCACTCCCTGCGCACCCGCGGCTTTCAGCGCTTCGGGGAGCACGTCCGCGATGCCGCGGCCTGGTTTGATGAAATCCATGTAGGGGGCAAGGACGAAGATGCGCTCGGTGTTTTCGCGCACGCGGCGGATGTCGGTGTAGGGCGCGATGAACAGCACATCCACATCGTACTGCTTCGCGGCGGCGTCGGCGGCTTGGGCGTATTCCAGCACAGCATCGCCGTAGATGTAGTTCTTGACGGTGGTTTCAAAAAATGGCGCGCGGATTTTTATTTTCACGGATTTAATTATCTCTCATTCTATTATCGCGACAAATCTGTAGCGCAATTTGCCAAATTGCGCCTGGCAAATTAGCAATTTGCCCTACATCGCGCGGATCGCGTTCTCGGGCAGGAAATCCTGTTCGAGGCTGTCGTACAGTTCCCAATGCTCCGTGTGGCTGACGGAACTTCCCGCCGCGAGTTTGACGAGCGGCGCGAGACTTTCCAACTCGATGAAGTGTTCGTCGCAATAGATCTCGGCGTTGCATCCGTAATCGGGGAGCGGAGCATTTGCTTGAACGGCGAAGGTCTTGCGGAAGAGGACGCCCTGATTCCAATATGCCAGCCAGCCGCGCGGATTGAAGACGCCGATCTTGAAAAGCGGCAGGTCTGGTTTGGCGGAGACGAAAATAAAATCATCTTCGAAGCGCAGGCGCGGATCGTTGATCTTGCTGTACGGCCAGAGCGCGACGCGGCGGTTGGGAAGCAGGCCGTCCATGTCCACCGTTTCAGATTGGAAGGGGAGAATGGCCGTGCCGCCGAGTCGGAACATGGTGATCGTCCATGGGGCGAGTTCCACATCCCAAAGACCTTGGTTGGCGAGCGTGTGATTCAACGTCACTTGATTTTCGGAAGGGAAGCGAATCTCGATGCTTTTGCGGATGCCCGTGCCGACTTCCTGTTTGCCTTGCAGAAGGATTCCGTCCGCGAGTTCGGTGACGGTCACGCCGTCGTTGTCAGGGATGTAGGAACGCGGTATCGCTTCGGGTGCGTACCAGAGGCGGTGTCCACCCATGTAGCGATACTCGCCGTATGGAGTCGGGATGGCGATCTGCGGGACGGATGCCAGCAGATTCTCCGAGCCTTTGAATCGCAAGCCGAGGATGCGCGGACCTGCCGCGTCAGCGTAGGTCAACTCCAGGGGACCAGCGACCCGCACACGGGTGGAAAGAACCGCTTCGTCCGTCATGCGGAATCACTCCCCGATCATCTGCACGATGACAGTGCGTTCGCGGGCGCGCGTCTGGTCGAAATCTGCGAAATAGATTCGGCCAAATTCGCCGAGTTCCATCGCGCCGTTGAAGATGGGAATCGTCACCGAGCGGCCCATCATGACCGAACGCAGGTGCGCGTCGGTGTTGAGACTCCAGGCGGGATGCTCGTCGCGCGACTTTGCCATCTCGATGTGCTTCGGCCCAGGGTGGAGGTACTGCCCTTCGGTGCGGCAGGTGGGGGCGATGTTCTCGAAGACGTTCACCAGGTCTTGCAGGAGGAGTTTGGTTCCCCAATAGTTGACATCGTCCGCGTCCTCCTGCACGAAGACACTGCAAGTGGTGTGTTGGGAATAGACGACCACGATGCCGTTGGCAAGCCCCGATTTTTTTAGAAGCGCCTGCACATCTTCGGTCACGTCGTGGAAGGTGGGCATGCGGTCGGATTGGATTTTGAACGAGTTATGAATAACTGTCATGTGTGCTCCGTAAGTTTCAGGCAACGATTACGTCAACGCCCATTTGCCTGACCGAGTTGAGAAAATCGGTCGGCGCATTCGAGTCGGTAATGAGGGCATTGAAGGATGCGATGGGTTGGATGGGGACAAAGCCTGCCTGCCCGATCTTGGAACTATCCACCACCAGCACGGTCTTACGGGCGCGCTCGACCATCTTGCGGTCGGCTTCGGCCATCAGCACATTGGCGGTGGTGGCGCCGCTTTCAAGGGTCAAGCCGTCCGCGCCGAGGAACGCGATGTCGGCGGTGATGTCGTTGAGCAGGTTGATGGTCTGCGGCCCGACGGTGGCTTGATAATCGGGCAGGTAGAGTCCGCCGAGGATGGTCAGGTTGGGAGACGGCCATGTCAGGATCTCGTGCGCGATCGGCATGGAGGTGGTGACCAGCGTGATGAGGTTGTTCATCCGCAGTTCAGGCGAGATGTGCCGCACTACTTGAAGCGTGGTGGTGCCTGATGCCAGCAGGATGATGTCGCCGCGGTTGACCATCTTCGCCGCGACCTTGCCGATGCTGTCCTTCGCGCGGATCTGGAGCTTCTCTTTTTCCGCGAAGGTGTCGGTGCGGAAATTGCCAGGTACGGAAATCGCGCCGCCGTGGACGCGTTTGAGGCGGCGCTCCTCTTCGAGCAGGATCAAGTCGCGGCGGATGGAGGTCTCGGTCAGGTCATATTGCTTCACGAGGTCGGCAACGAAAACCTTGCCCTGCTCGCGCACCATCTGCGCGATCTGGGAACGTCGCTCGGTCGCGTTCAAATCCTGAGTGGAATCGTTTTGCATGGCAATCCTTTGGCTACTAAACTTCGATCACATCCAAATTCAACATGGCGGCCACGGTCTTGATCTTGCCGCCGAGATGTCCCATTGCCAGCGCCTGATGATGCGGCGCGCCCGCCATGCACCAGGCATTGCACCAATCCTGAATGCCCATCGTTTTGGGTTTGTACAACATCTGCGGAGCCGCCACTGGCCGCGCCTTGATCGGGATCGACTCGCCTTCGGAGTAGATCAACCGCCAGCGATTCTGAATCGAGACGAGCGACATCATGGTGACGGGTCCCGCGGCGTACGCAAATTCGAGTCCCGCGCCGAAACCGTTGACGCCCTGATAGTAGATACTGCTCTTGATCGAAACTTCTTCGGGCTTGGACGCCAGCGCGGGATTGCCGTGCCCGTCGTGCGAAAGGATGACCGAATTATTCGGGAAGTCAATCACGTAATTTTCAAGGAAGGTCACCTGTCCCGCGAGTTCTTGCAAAATCAACATCGCCACCAGCGTGGTCACGTCCGCTTCGGTGGAGCAGGGGATGCCGATCTCGCACAGGCGACCCGTGCCATACGAGGGGATGATGCCGACGCGCGGATCGGTCAGCCAGACTTGATCGAAGGTCGCCAACGCGTCGAACTTGTTTTCGCGGGATACCCTTTCGAGAGCCAACGCCAGCCGACAGGATTTCTCGAACAGCGCCGCGTCCATATCCACTTTGTAGCGCGCCGATTCACTCTTGACCAGCGCCTGCACGTCCGCGTCCGAAAGTTCCTGCATCGCCACCGCGAACTTTTCGGGTTCCACAGGCCAGCACACAGGTCCGACAAATTGGCGCAGGCTGAGGAAGTCCACCATCAAATCGGTCATGCCTTCGAAGGCGTGTCCCACGATGCCGATGCGCGCGTTCTTGAGTTTACGCGCCGCTCCCGCCGCGGAAATATATTCTTCGAGTTTCGCCAGGCCTGCGGGATCGTCAATGTGCGAAGTGACCATCCAAAATTGGCGACCCAGGCGCAACAACGCGGAAGTCATTTCGGGGACGCCCGCCATGCCAGAGTTGACCATGATGAGGTCGAAGTCCGCGTCTTCGGGTAGGAACTGGATCTGCTGGGTGTTCCACACCAGCACGGGCGCGGTCGTGCTCAGGAAACAGCGCGTCGGCACAAGGCCTTTGGTGTACGCCACTTCCACCGCCACGATCAAGTCCACGCCCGCGGCGTTGAACATTTGCGCGGCGGCTTCGGCTTGATGCTCCTCCTCCACCAGCGGCGGGCAGACGGTCTCCGCATATCGTCCGATGATCGCGCAGATGCGGTCAGCCGCTTTTTGCGCCACTGGGCGCATGTGCGCGGTCTTGTTGTAATCGTCTTCGAGCAAAGCCATCACCAGCACGCCGACTTTTGGTTTTGTTGCCATGTTCCTTCTCCTTGTTACGGATTTTTATATTGACGAAGATAATAGTCGTTGAGAGTCTGATCCAAATCGCAATAGCGTCGATATGCCGCGACGTAATCCGCCGCCTGCGCGTTGGGCGCAATTTTATCTTTTAATTTCACCATCTGCCCGCACCCCGCTTCGATGGATTCAAAGACGCCCGCCGCCACGCCCGCCAAAATCGCATCGCCCAACAAGGCGGTATCTTCATTCTCCAAAGTGACGACGGGGACTCCGCACACATTGGCCTTGATCTGATTCCACAACGCGCTGCGCGCCCCGCCTCCCGTTGACCGAATTTCGGACGCGACCACCCCAGCCTTTTCCAACACTTCGAGATTTCTCTTCAGCAGAAAGGCCACGCCTTCCAAAATGGCGCGCGCAAAATGTCCGCGCGTGTGACTCAGCGTGAAGCCCGTGAACGATCCGCGCGCGGAAGGATTCGGCTCGGGACTGTACGCGCCCATCAAGTGCGGCAACATGGTCAACCCGTCACTGCCTGCGGGAACGTCTGCGGCGAGCGCTGTTAGCAGGTCATACGAATCCGTCCCATCTTTTTCCGCCTGAGAAATTTCCAGCGCGGCAAACGTATCGCGGAACCATTTGTACGCCATACCCGCCGTCGGGCAGACAGGCACGAACAGATATTCCCCAGGTACGCTGTGGCAATATACGGGAATGACTTTGCTTTTATCCACATCGGGAGATGGGATGGAAACTTGAATTGTCAACGCCGCGCCCGTCGTCTCAGAGACGACGCCCGTGCGGATGTTCCCCGCGCCGATCGCGCCGACCGATTGATCCATGCCGCCGCCGACCACTTTGGCAGACTGAGAAAGTCCAGTTTGCGCCGATGCTTCCGCTGAAATATTTGCGATCACATCGCCAGGCGGGAGCAGGCGCGGCAGATTGTCCTCGCTGATTCCAATTTCATGCAGAACGTCATGCCACCAATCGTGCGTGGTGATGTCGAGCAAGAGCGATGTGCAAGCAATCGAGTCGTTGCTGGTGTATTGGCCTGTCAACTTGTAAATCAGATAATCCTGCACAAGCAGAAATTTATCGGCGCGGGAAAATATCTCTGGCTCGTTGTGTTTCAGCCACAGAATTTTGCAGGCGCTCCAGGTCGGAATGATTTCGGGAATCCCCGTCTTCTCGTATACGTCCGCCGCGAATTTTTGGGCGAGGATTTCCGCTTCATACTCGGCGCGATTATCCAACCAGACGATGGCGGGATAAACAGGCTTGCCCTGCGCGTCCAACGCGATCACTGTCTCGCCCTGGCTGGATACTGCAACGGCGGAAACATTATTCCCGCCAGATTGTTGTAAAACCTGCCGCACGGTGGCGACGCAAGCCTGCCAGTAAACCTCCGCGTCCAGTTCCGCCCAATTGGCGCGCGGCGTGGAAAGTTGATACTCCTGCCGCGCCACCGCCAGACATTTCCCGTCCGCGCTGAACAGGCCAGACTTGACCGATGTGGTGCCCGCGTCGATTCCGAGTAATAGTTCCATGTTCGGTTACCGCGTCGAGCCTTCGCCGATGCCTTTGATGATGTACTTCTGGAAGATGGCATACACCAAAATGGCAGGGATGGCGGCGAGAAAGAGTCCCGCAAACTGGAAGGTGGGATCGCCCGAATAGCGCGAGATGAGCGACGCCAGCGCGACCATCACCGTGCGCGAGTCCATGTTGGTCAATAGGATCATGGGCGTGAAGAGGTCGTTCCAGGTGACGATGAAGTAGTAGATCAGGCACAGGATGATGGCGGGACGTCCCATCGGGATGATGACGTAGCGCAAGATGTCGAAGTAGCCCGCCCCGTCCAGTTCGGCGGCTTCGATGATCTCGTCGGGGATGCCGCGGAAGGTGGCGGTCATCAGGAGAATCGCTTCGGAGAGGAACATTCCCAGATAGGTCAGGATGACCGCCCAGTAGGTATCCACAAGATGAACTTTGGAGAACAGCATGTAGAGCGGGATGATCGTCACCTGCACGGGGACGAACATGCTGGAGATGATGAGGAAGTAGATGACGTTCTTTCCGATGAATTTCAATTTCGCGAAGGCGTAACTCGCTACGATGCCAAGCGCCAACAGGAAGAAAATGGTGACCACGGAGATGAACAGCGTATTTCCAAACAACTTGAAAATATGGAATTGGCTGATCATCGTCTCGTAATTGCCCCAGGCGAGTTCTTCGAAGTTCGGGAGGTTGAAGGGGTTCTTGAGATACTCTGTCCGATTCTTGAGGGAGTTCATGAACACGAACAGCAGGGGATAGATGTTCGAGATGGCAAGGATGGATAATGCCAGAAAGATCAGAACCTTGGTTAATTTTTGGCGTTTGTTCATCATTCCCTCTTTATTCCCAGTCGCTGACTTTGTTGGTGAAGACCATTTCGGCAAAGGTGAGTGCCAGAATGATGATCAATAAGATCACGGCCAGGCCTGTGGCGAAACCAAAGTCGGCGCTGGCTTGATAGAACTTAGTATAGATCATGTAATCAATGGTGGATGTTTCGTAGCCTGGGCCGCCGTAGGTGATGGAGTAGATGAAGGCGAACGTGCCTGTGAACGTCCAAACGATGGCCATGATGGCGCCGTATTCGATGGTGCGCGCGACCATCGGCACGATGATGAGGAAGGTGCGTTGCCAGAAGTTGGCGCCATCCAGGCTGGCGGATTCGATGATGGACGGGGGAATCTTGGTCATGCCCGCGAGAATGACGACAGACTGCCAGCCGATGGAGAACCACGTGAGGCAGAAGACCAGCACGAACAGGGCTGTGCCGCTGTTGCCCAGCCATTCGATGGACAGAAACTCCAATCCGATGTTGCGCAAGACCGCGTTGATGGGACCGTCCAGGCCGAAGGCGATGCGGAAGAGATACCCGATGATGACGGCGGAAATGATCTGGGGAACGTAGACGATGGCACGGAAAAACTTCCAGCCAGCGACCTCCTCATAGAGCAGGACCGCGACCAAAAGTCCAATGAAGATCTGAAGCGGCACGCTGATGAGCAGGACGAGGCTGTTGCGGAGAAGAGTCCAAAAGGGGCTATTGGTGAAAATTTCGACGTAGTTTTGAAAACCCACCCAATCATTTTTATACAATCCGTCCCAGTTGGTAAAACTTCGATAGATGGCCTCCCCGATCGGATAGAAGCGGATGAAGAGCATCACGAATATCACGGGAAGAACGGATAGGATGCCCTGCAGGGCCTTCCGCTTGCGAAAGTTGGTACTCCATTGAGAGGCCATGAATTGAAATCTCGGTTTGGGGTGGATGCAGATGTCATGGAGTACCCTCTTATGGAGAGTACCCCATGAAAATTTCACGAACTTATACTACTGACCCTTATCCTTGTCGAGTTGCGCGGCAAGTTCTTCGGGGGTCATCTTGCCGGTCAGGACGAGCGGCAGGAGTTTGTTGAAGTCATCCACCACGGCGGGGGAGAGGGAGTTATCCACCCAGAAGACGTAGTTCTGGCTCCACTCGAACATTTGCGCCGCGATCGTGCCGGGTTGCAGTTTCAGTTCCTCGGCAGAAATGTCCTTGCGGACGGGCACGATGGTCTGGAATTCGCTCAGTTTGAGAACTTCGGCTTTGGAGTTCAGGAAGGAGAGCAGTTTGACCATCATCTCCGGGCTCTTGGAGTTCTTGGCAACGACCATGCTCTGACCCGGGCCGCCGATCAGGCTGTCCTTGATCTTTGCATCGGCTGAAATGTTGGGCGGCAGGATCGCGCCGACATTCTCCGCGCCGAGGGCATCCTGCGCGTCTTTCACGCCGAAGGAGCCGTTCGGGATCATGGCCACTTCACCCGCCAGGAATTTATTCCACGAGTCGGCGGAGGTGGCAGCATCCTGATTCAGGTAGCCCTTGGTATACAGGTCCTGATAGGCGTGGAGCGCCGTCAACAAGGCCTGGTCATCGGCGAAGTTGGCCTGACCAGCATCTTCAGCAAGGATCGGTTCGAGACCGTTCTGCTGTACCCACCAGTAGGAGGCAATGTAGAAGAAGTTATAGGTATAGCCCTGGCCTTCATCGGCGGCCATCGGCTGGTAGCCGGCAGTCTTGATGGCTTCGAGGGCGGCCATGAAATCTTCCATGGTGCGGGGCGGATTCTTGTCAAAGTCGAGACCGGCGGCCTTGATGATTTCCTTGTTGTAGAGGAAGAAGCAGACCTGGTTGTTCGGGACGGGGTAGCCGATGATGGGGCTGCCCGGCTTGAAATCGAGGGTGACCGTATCCCAGCCGTTGATCTGCTCAATATCTTCTTTCGGAATATACGGAGTGATATCCTGAGTTACGTCGCGTAATGCAAAGATAAATTGTCCAGCCCAAAGGTTGGCGGAGTCAGGTGCGTTACCTGCTAGCCCAGCGGTTCGGAAGGTCTGATGGGCCTGGAGAGCATCCGACTGTACAACCAGTTCAACCGTTGTGCCAGGATTAGCCTCTTCGAAGCGTTTGAAGGCCTGGGAGATGTACCATTGATCCTGGGCGAGTTTCTGTTCGCTGGGACCGATGAAGCTGTCGCGTCCATTCACCCAAACCGTGAGTTTTACAGGCTCATCCCCTTGGGGTGCGCCTGAGCACCCAACTGCCGCCAAAAGGGAGGCAGCTATAACGATCAAACTGGCAAACAAACGAAAGTTATTCTTCATTTCAGTTTCCTCTTTTCTTGAAATGTGATCTTTAGCCAATTATTGGCGATTCAGGTACGATCATCTGCAAGATTTAGGGTTTATGTGCATTTTTTCGGCTACACCTCTTTCTTTGACAAAAGCAAGCATTGATCACCTGTCTATTCAAATCAGCTACTTCCGGTTCCAATAAAAACCATAAAAACATGAAACGAAACAAAAATAAAACAAAAAAAGTTTTGTTTTTGTTATTTTATTATACTGTTATGACTGAGTCAAGAACTAATTCAGATTCCCACTTGATTACAGCAAAGGCGGGTCTTGCGCTAAATTTCGTCTGAGCCTTTAGGACGAATCAGGCCGCACATAGAGTTTCAATGCTGGTGACGGTTTTCGGGCCTCAGCTTTGCTCGCAATGGGAGGGGGGCGTGATCTGTGCGGCGGAAACAACCTGGGTTTCTTCTGGTTATGGAAGTGTGATGGATTTAAGAGGCTTGGCACATGGATGCGCGGGATAGATGAATCTCCCCTCTTTATTAATATTAAAAATGGAAAAACTAACGACCTGACACTTTTAAATTGGACGCGGAAAAACGCCGATATACGCGGATTTTTTTGTGAAAACAGTTAGAAAAAATCTTTTCTCCGCGTCCTGTTTTTGAAACTGTCAGGTGGCTAGATGGAAAAACTGATAGCGGAATTTGTAGGCGGCGTCGAACGACGCCCTCATGCTTCTGGCTTAATCCCCAACCTGTTTCAGCGATACTCTGGCATTCATCCACGCCCAGACGATTTCCACAGCCTCGGGCACAAGAGCGGCAGTCCGCTCGGATAATGTCCGCGAGAACAGGAATTGATATCCGCGCACCGAAAGGAGGGCAGAGTTCGGTTTGGTCTTGTAAAGCGTCTCGCAAATGGATATCAAAGACTGGGCGGTGAGGTGATGCGTGAACGGCGATTTCTGAAAATCGCTTTCCACTTCGATAAGCCTCACTTCTTCAGGAATATTGCCCGTGTGCGCATCCGCAAAGCAGATATATTCGTACTGGGCAATATCTTCCGCCATTTCTGGCGTAAGTTGTAGGTAAAAGGCGAAGTCCACTTGCAAGCCTTCGGGGAAATCATCCTCATACGAATCGGGCGCAGACAATCCCATTTTGACCGTTAACGCTCGAAGGATGTGCCAGGCAACGCCATCGTCTTCCCGGTCTGGATTCCCAAATCCTAGTAATAAAATTTTTTTCATTCAACCTCTAAAACTTTCATTACAGACCTCCGAGTTTTTTAAGACCTCAGAGGTCTTATCGATTACTCGCCATACCCCGTGCCGAGGATGTAATGCTCCAGTTTGGTGACATTGACTTTTTCCTGCTCGATCAAGGCTTCTGCCAGCCTGCGAATGGACACGACACCAACAACCTTTCCCTTTTCCACAATAGGCAGGTGGCGGACGTGGTGCTTATACATTAATTCGGCGCATTCAGAGAGCAGCGTTTCCGGGCTGACCATCACCAGGTCCCGGCTCATCAATTCACGCACCAGTGTATCTTTTGCCTGTTTGCCTTTGAGCTCTCCCTCGCGGGCATAATCGCGCTCTGTAAAGATGCCAACGATCTTTTCGTTTTCAGTCACTAAAAGAGCGCCGACGTTGCTCTTGCTCATCTCCTCCAGGGCCCTCATAACGGTCTCTTCTGCGGGAATGGTGAAGATATCTGCGCGGGATTTTTCATCGATTATTTTACGAACGGTCGTCATAGTGAACTCCTGTTTTTTTGTCAAAGGATGAAGGACGACAACACTCTAAAACCTAATCGCGTTTCAGGGTCTTGATGATTGTACCGTCTGGGGCGATAAAGTCAACCTGGATGGGCATCTGCCCGACGGCATGGGTGGAGCAGGACAGGCACGGGTCATACGCGCGGATGGCGGCTTCGACGCGGTTGAGCATCCCTTCGCGGACATCCGGTCCCTTGACGTAGGCCTTGGCGACGCTGTCCACAGCGGTGGTCATTGCCCAGTTATTGTGACCGGTCGAAACGATCAGATTCACTTTGAACAATTTGCCGTGTTCATCTGCAGTGTAATCGTGGATGAGCGTTCCGCGCGGGGCTTCGATCACGCCCACGCCGTGACCGGTGTAATTCTTGCGCGTGTTGAGAATGTCTGTGCTGGTGATGTCTTTGTCTTCGCAAAGCACGCGCACGCGTTCGGCGGCGAAGAGGGCTTCGATCAGGCGGGCATAGTGATAGTACAGTGTGTTCTCAACCATCTTGCAGCTGTTGAGGCTCTTGAAGATCTTGAGTTCTTCATTTGCCAGCGGAGTATCGATCTTCTCGGCGAGGTTCAAGCGTCCCAGCGGACCGACGCGATAGACGCCGCCCGGATAGCCTAATTTTTTGTAGTATGGGAATTTGAGATACGACCACGGTTCGACGTGTTCTGCAATGTGATCCAAATAATTTGCAACCACGAATTTTTCCAACGGCTTGCCTTCACGGCTGATGAGGCGGATGTCGCCGTCGTACAGTTCGAGTCCGTACTCAGGTGTGGTCAGACCGAAATAACCAGTGGGGAAGACGGCAAACTTATTGATGTCTTCCATGTTCTTCGCCGCCCAATCCTTCATGATCTGCAAGCCGATCTTCAAGGTATCAACGGCAGCATCCACGCCTTTCAAAATGTTGTCGCGTTCTTCAATTGTCAGCGCCTTGTTAACGCCGCCAGGGACAGCAAACACCGGGTGGATTTTTCTTCCACCAAGGGTCTTGATGATTTCCTGACCGAACTTGCGCAACTGCACAGCCTTGACCGTCAGCTCAGGGTTCGCGCCGATCAAACCGACGACATTTCGCATTTCAGGCGCGGCATCAAAGCCGAGCAAGAGGTCGGGTCCTGCCAGTTCAAAGAAGTGCATGCTATGGCTCTGAATGACCTGTCCCATGTGCATCAATTCGCGCAGAAGGCTGGCTGGTCGCGGAGGAGTCTGACCCGTCAACGCGTCGCCTGCTTTGGCGGAGGCGAGGTGATGACTCACCGGGCAGATGCCGCAAATGCGCGGCGTGATCTGCGGCATTTCAAAATACAGCCGCCCTTCGCAGAATTTTTCAAATCCGCGAAACTCGTTGACGTGCATATAGGCATGGTCAACAGTGTTGTCTTCTTTCATGTGGATTGTCACCTTGGCATGGCCTTCAATGCGGGTGACCGGTTCAATCGTAATTTTTTGTGTTGTCATAAGCTATTCCTCATTCATCATTCTGCATTCATCATTTCTAATGCCAATGCAACAACTCATCTTTCAATTCCGGCTTGCGTCCCTGCGCCAGTTCTGAAAGCACATAAAAGATCACATCGGGGTCGGGCGGGCAGCCGGGCACGTTGAAATCGACAGGCACTACTTCATGTACAGCCCGCGCCTGAGTCATCGTTGCCAGTTCGGGGTCGTTGGGGATCTGGCTTCCCGCTTCGTTGCTTTCGGCTTCCACATAGGCACGGCGCAGCGCCGCTTCCACACCGCAGAGGTTTCGCAAGGCAGGCACGCCGCCAAATACGGCACAGTCACCCAGCGCCACCAAAATCTTCGAGCGTTCGCGCATCTTGTGTGCTACTTCTTCATTCGCTGTATTGTTGATGCCGCCTTCCAGCACACCCACGTCCACGCCGTTTACATCGGGTTCTTTCAAATCAGTGATGGGCGTGGCGCGTAAATCAGCCAGTTCAACGATCTTCAAAATGCGCTCGTCCATATCGAGCAAAGACATGTGGCAGCCTGCACATCCGCACATCCAATCAGAAGCGATTTTCGGTTTAGTCATAAGTTCCTCAATTCAGCGACACGCTTGATTTGCGTTCATGGATGGCTTTCTTCCAATCCGCATCCAATGTCAATTTCATTCGTTTGGCAAGCTCGGTCAGCACATCCAGGTTGTCGCGCACATTTTCCGGCGCGTTGATCGCCTTCTCGGTTTTGTGAATGCGTCCGTCGAGGTTGATGTAATGACCTTCCTGTTCCGACCAAATGCTCACGGGCAGAACCACATCGGCCTGCCCGGTAAGTTTTGACTCATAACTTGCCTGCACCACAAGGTACGGCGATTTTGTCGCCTTCTCCACCAACTTCTTCGAGACATAATCATCACCCACGGCAAGATACATCACTGTTTCACCATTGGGATTGAATGGCTGCTCGAGTCCCATCAACGCAGCGGACTGGCTATTGGACTCGCCTTTCAGCGAAAGGATGTTGCTGCGTTCGCCATCCACGGCTCCCACCTGGACTGCGAGCTGGTACAGCGCTTCGATCAGTTTTTCATCACGTTGGGCTGTGACGCCCTTACCAAAGACGATCATCGGTGAGATGGCATTCGCCAACAAGCGAGCGGCTTTGGTCAAGTCCGCTTCGGAGATGCCGGTTTCAGCGATGGCTTTCTTGATGCAGGCATCGGCATCTTTGACGTTCAGGGACTTGCGTTCGAGGTTTTCTTTTGCAATGACCGCTTGCAACGCAAGGATCAGCACATGGTCAGAACCAGCTTTCGGCTTGAGAGCGAGGCGGGCGACTTCATCCAGTGAAGTTTCATCCGGGTCGATATTGATCAAGTTCACGCCAGCGTTCAAGTTGCGCTTGAATAAAAATCCCGCCACCATGTGGCTGCGGTTGACATTCGCGCCGACGCACAGAACCGTGTCCGCAGTTTTGAGGGCATCGAGTTTGCCTTCAAAGTTTTCGCGCGTCTCGGCAAATTTCGCCACTGCCGCAGTCGGCACACCTTCTTCGATGCTGGTGACAAGTTTGCTATGAAGTTTGGTTTCAAACAGATCTTTGAACGCTGCAAGTGTTTCCGCAGATAAACGAGTGGACGCCAACGCAGCCACACTTTCTTTCGCCATTTTTTCTTGCACAGCGCTCAAGGCTTCATCCCAAGAGACGGGTTCGAGTTTGCCGTTCTTCTTCATCAGCGGAGAAGTGAGGCGCACGCGATTGTCATTGGTGGTGTGATAGCGCCCATGCTCGCACATCGCGCCGCGGTTGACGGCTCCATCCCAATCACCTTCGATGCGCACAATGCGATTGTCACGCACCATGATCTTGATCGAGCAACCGACCGAACAGCCCACGCAGAAAGATTTGATTTCCTGTAAATTTTTATCGTGCGATTGATACGCGCTGGTGCGGTCGATGAGTGCGCCGGTCGGGCAGACCTGTACGCAGGAACCGCATTTGATACAAGTGCTCTCGCCGAGCGGAATATCGGTATCGGCGACGATCAAGCTCTTTGCGCCGCGCTCTGCGACCGAGAGGGTGAAGTTGCCCGCCATCTCTGCACAAGCCCGCACACAGCGGCGGCAAAGGATACAGCGATTGTTGTCGAGCACAAAATACGGATGTGATGTGTCGACCGGAAAATCATTCCATCCCGGCTGAATGGGCCAGTGGGTCATCTCTTCGCGGTAGGCGGAGTTTTGCAGTTCGCAATCTCCGCCGCTGACCTGGCAGAACGGGCAGAAGTGGTTGCGTTCGCTGAATAGCATCGAGAGCACGAATTGACGCGATTTCTTGAGCGCTTCGGTTTCGGTCTCCACCACCATGCCATTGCTGACCGGCAGAGTGCAGGATGCCATCGGCACGCGGATGCCTTGCACTTCCACAATGCACAAGCGGCAGCCGCCGTACGGAGTCAGTTCCTTGTGGTCGCACAGACGCGGAATGTGAATGCCCGCCATCTCTGCCGCACGCAGAACCGTCGTTCCCTCAGGGACGTCAATCTGTTGTTTGTTGATCGTTATTTGAACCATGTAATCCTCTGTAAATTATTAGCTATTCAAAGCGCTTGGCATCGTCAGCCGACCGTAGACCGCCGACCACTGACCGCGGTCTGCCGTCGGCGGTCAAAATATCACTGTGATGCCTGCCCAGCATGTTCTGTCATCAAATTCATCTCACACACGCCCGTCGGGCAACTGCCTAAGCGGATGTGCGCTTCTACTTCGGTATGAAAATGCTTGAGCATGTCGCGGATCGGAACGGTGGCGGTCTGCCCAAGCCCACAATTTGAGGCGCGTTCCATTTCCGCGATCAAAGTTTGCAGCGTATCCAAATCTTCCAGTTTGCCCTGTCCCTTCGAGATGCGATTCACGATCTCATAGGAGCGTTGTGTGCCCACACGGCAGGGCGTGCATTTGCCGCAAGACTCAAAGCGGAAGAATTGCAGCAGCACTTTGACCAAATCCACGATGCAGGTGTTCTGATCGCAAATGAGCAGTGCGCCAGAGCCAAGCGAAACGCCTGCTTTGCGGAAAGATTCAAAGTCCATCGGAACATCACGCAGGGATGCCGGGATGATCGATCCGCTGCTGCCGCCGGTTTGGGCGAGTTTCAACACGCTGCCGGGTTTCATCCCTTTGGCGTAGATGTTGATGACCTCGCGCAAGGTGATGCCCATCGGCACTTCGATCACGCCGCTAAAGTTGACATTGCCCATGATGGTGTAAACCTTCGTGCCCGGGCTGGAGGGCGTGCCGAACGAGCGATACCACTCCGCGCCGTTGCGCAAAATAGCAGGGATGTTCGCGAGTGTCTCCACGTTGTTGACCGTGGTGGGCTTATTCCATAAACCGCGCGTCACCGGGTAGGGTGGGCGGGGTCGCGGTTCTCCGCGTTTGCCTTCGATGGACTCAATCAATGCTGTCTCTTCGCCGCAGACATATGCGCCTGCACCTGCGTGCAGATGAATGTGAAAGTTAAAGTTCGTGTTGAAAATATTCTTGCCGAGGAAACCAAATTCCTCCGCTTGTTCAATTGCGTGTTGCAAACGGCGATAGGCATGACCATACTCGCCACGGATGTAAATGTAGCCTTCGTCCGCGCCGACAGCATAACCAGCGATTGCCATCGCTTCAAGAATGACGTGCGGGTCGCCTTCGAGCACGATGCGGTCTTTGAAGGTGCCCGGCTCGCTTTCGTCGGCGTTGCAGATGACATATTTCTTTTCGCCTTTTGCCGCGCGCACAAATTTCCATTTGCGCCCGGTCAAAAAACCCGCGCCGCCGCGTCCTTGCAAGCCGGATTTTTCAACGACATCAATCACTTGTTCCGGCGTCATGTCGCTCAATACTTTGCCAAGCGCTTCATACCCGTTGTGAGCGATGGCATCTTCAATGTTCTCAGGGTCGATGCGCCCGGCACGCTCCAGGACGATGCGCTGCTCCGATGGGTTGTATCCTCTATGAGCGCGGAGAGAACCGATCTGTCCCGTCAACTGTTTGGGCGGGGCAAGCAAATCCTCGGCAACGCGTCCCTTGTAAAGATGTTCTTCCACCAAATAACGCGCATCGCCCGGCTTGACGGGTCCATACACGGTGGCTTCGGGGTAGACCACAACAATCGGAAGGATATTCGTCCGCTCGATGTCTTGGATCTCGGCGATATCCACTTCATCTTGCAATTGATAGGCTTCCAACGCCTCTTTCAGATTTTCGAGTAGTTCGCTCGCTCCGAGCCTCATACTCTCTGGATCTGTGGAGACCAACAGCATGGCACGTTTGGTTTTCATGGCTGGCTCCTATTCGTAGCGTTCCAAAATTTCCGGCAGTTGTTCCACGGTGACGTTGCCGTACATATCGTCATCGATCAACAGCACCGGACCGACACTGCACAAGCCGATGCACGATGTAGTGACGAGCGTCCACTTTTTATCGGGTGTGGTTGCGCCATTTTCGAGGTCGAGCGTTTCGCGCAGAGCATCCCAAATCGCTTTGCCGCCCACAACATGACACGGCGCATTCTCGCAGAACTTGATGACGTGTCGTCCGCGCGGCTGGGTGGAGAGCATGTCGTAAAAACTCGCCAGCCCAAACAACTGTCCCTGTGAGACGAAACTGCCATCATGGTTGATCTGCACTTTTACTTCGCGAATGGCTTCAGCAGGGATGTACCCCAGCACGTGATTGATCTCGCTGAGGATTGGGATAAACGCATCGCGCCCATATCCATGCTTTTCAATGGCTTCCTGAACGACTTCCTTGATTTCACGTTCAACCGCTGGAGCGTACATTCAACCTCTTTCTTTTTTATGTCATTGCGAGCCGCGCTCTTGTTCTTTGCGGCGAAGCAATCTCTTGTCAAACCATAAGATTGCTTCGTCGGGGAGAGCGCCCTCCTCGCAATGACAGGGTTACGACAAAACCGATACTGCGTTGAAATTACAAACTTGCATACAAATGCCGCAACGAATGCATTTGTTGATATCAATGACATGCGCCTGCCTGCGCTCACCGCTGATGGCTTCCACCGGGCAGTTCCTTGCACAGACCATACAACCAGTACAAGCCTTTTCGATTTCAAAGTGGATCAGATTTCGGCAAACCTTCGCCGGGCATTTCTTCTCGTACACATGTGCCTCATACTCATGGCGGAAGTGTTTGAGTGTGCTGAGTACTGGGTTCGGTGCGCCTTGACCTAAACCGCACAAACTGTTCTTGGCAACTTCATGGCACAGGTCTTCGAGCTTTTCAATATCGCCATGCTCGCCTTTGCCATCGCAGATTTTTTGCAGCAGTTCCAGAATGCGACGCGTACCGACGCGGCAGGGCGTACATTTTCCGCAAGACTCTGCCTGCGTAAAGTCCATGAAAAAGCGAGCGATGTCCACCATGCAGGAGGTTTCGTCCATCACCACCAAGCCACCCGAGCCCATCATCGAACCAGCTTGAGTCAATGCTTCGTAATCGAGCGGCAGGTCAAGATGTTCTTCGGTGAGACATCCGCCCATCGGTCCGCCCGTTTGCACGGCTTTGTAGGTGCGTCCGTCTTTGATGCCGCCTGCTACATCGAAAATGATCTCGCGCAGGGTAATGCCCATTGGCACTTCGATCAAACCCGGCTTGGCAACATTGCCGCCAACCGCGAAGGTCTTCGTACCTTTGGAGCGTTCGGTGCCCATGCTGGCGTACCAATCCGCGCCTTTCAAGATGATCTGCGGCACGTTGGCGTATGTCTCTACGTTATTGTTGTTGGACGGTTTGCCCCAAACGCCCTTCACCGAAGGGAATGGGGGACGGGGACGCGGCTCTCCGCGCTGACCCATGATCGAAGCCATCAGAGCGGTTTCTTCGCCGCACACGAAAGCGCCCGCACCCACGCGCACTTCAAGGTCAAAGTTGAAGTCGGTGCCGAGGATGTTATTTCCAAGGAAGCCAAATTCACGCGCTTGGTCGATTGCTATATTGAGCGTTTCCACTGCCAGCGGATATTCCGCGCGGCAGTAGATGTATCCATAACTCGCACCGACAGCATACGCGCCAATGATTATGCCTTCGATCACCGAATGCGGATCGCCTTCCAACACGCGACGGTTCATGAACGCGCCGGGGTCGCCTTCGTCTGCATTGCAGACCATGTACTTGATGTCACCGGGAACCTGACGAGTGAGTCCCCATTTGCGCCCGGCGGGGAAGCCCGCGCCGCCACGTCCACGCAGACCGGATTGGGTCACTTCATCAATGACCTGTTCAGGCGTCATCTCGCCGATGACCTTGCCTAATGCCTGATAGCCATCTACGGCAAGATAATCTTCGATGTTCATCGGGTCGATCTCGCCGCAGTTGCGAAGCACAACACGCACTTCCTTCGGGCGCAGCGGACCTAACTCTTCATCCACGACAACTTTATGAACTTCACGGAACTTCTCAACAATGCGCCCCTTGAGAAAATGTTCTTCCACCAAAAACGGCACATCGTCTGCGGTCATGCCGACGTAATGCACACCTTCGGGGTACACCATCATTTCAGGACCATCAGAACAACTTCCGATGCGTGAGGTTTCGAGAACTTGAATTTCGTCCAACAAACCTTGTGCAACGAGTTCGTCCTGCAAAGCATCTACTACTTCATGGGCGCCTTTTGCCAGGCACTCCGGGTCAGCACATACTAAAATATGAGATCGATAAAAAGGCATAATTACTCCAAAAGACGAAACCCTAAAGGTCTTTAAGACCTTTAGGGTTTTAAACTACATTGGTAAAACATAATCCTTCACAGGTATTCCCTTTTGAACATGTTGCTTCATGATCTGACTTGCAACTTCCGCCTTTACCTTGCCATATACAACTTTGGGCTGGTCGCCAATCACCACCTGCACGATGGGTTCCTGCTCGCACATACCCATGCACCCGGTTTGGGTTACGGTCACACCGCTTAATTTTTCGGCTTCGATGAAATTCAAAACGCTTTTCATCGTGTCACGCGCACCTGCCGCAATTCCACATGTGCCCATGGCTACGATCACCTGAATTTGACCTGGCGCGGCTTTCATCTGTTTCTTGGCAAGCGCTTCTTCACGAACACGCTTCAGTTCTTCCAACGATTTAATAGCTGGCATGGTTTACTCCTCTCAATATTCGATCTGCGGCGTGAGCGCTTCAATGCCTTCTTCGATCATGCCGCGTAGAATTTTCAACACATCCGGCTCGGTCAGTGAGAAATCGCCGAGTACCGATTTGATTTCTTCATCATCTAATTCGAAATTTTTTGTTGAACCATCTTTCGCTGTCATTTGATAGCTAAATACCCAATGAATATGCGGGTATGAAATTAACAAGGTCAGGAAGGTGGTGCCGACATCACCTAGGGGCATGCGGTCAATGTGACTGTGACGAAACGACGCCTTGATCCGCGTGCCTTTGCCGGGTTCTGATTTCAGGCTTAAGCCACCCTCGGCCTGCTCTGCCGCCAACTTCAAGAGCGGAATCCCCAGCCCAACCTTGCGTGTGGTGCGCGTAGTGTAGAACGGGTCAAGCACCCGTTTGGCGGTTTCTGCATCCATGCCTCTGCCGTCATCGCGGACAGAGACTCTCAGTAAATCGCTTTGCAAGTCTTCGGCTACATCTATGAGGATATTTCGGCTTTCCGCCGCAACGCTGTTTTCAGCAATATCCAAAAGATGCAGAGCGATCTCGCGCATGGTTATCCTTTTGCTCTCGGAGGGTACCCTAAAGGGCGCTTTCCTCGCCGCCGAGAACGGCGGTTTGAGCCTCGTTATTAGCCTTGAACCTTCTTCAATACCTGCGGGAACTTGTTCGGGCGCAATTTGCCTTGTACTTCTTCGTTGACCACGACCACCGGCGCCTGACTGCATGCGCCCACACAGCGGCATTCTTCGAGTGTGATCTGCCCGTCGGGCGTAGTGTCGCCGAGGTCAATATTCAACATCTGCTTGGCTTTTTCCACCAATTGCGGAGTGCCCGCCACATAACAAGCCGTGCCCAAACAGAACTTGATGGTGTGCTTGCCGCGCGGCTTGGTCTTGAAGAACGAATAGAACGTCACTACGCCGTGGACTTGCCCAAGCGGGACGTTCAAATTCTGTGCGATGTATACCTGCATGCAAGGGGAGATGTGGCCGATCTTCGATTGCACTTCGTTCAATACAAGCATGACTGCGCCGGGGCGGTCTTTGTTCTCTGCAATAGCCTTGTCGATCAATGGCTTTAGGTCTTCGGATTTGAGAGGGTCATTTGCGGGGATGTCTTTGAGTAGCCGTGTCATTTTTGCCTGTTAATTTATTGTGATAAATTTCACAAATATAGTTTACATGGTCATGACGAATCAGTCAATGAAGGATGTCATACGAAGGCTATGTAAAACATCTATCTATTAAATCGATTACATTATTTTTTTTCTATATTTTCCCCATTTAATGCCATTTGGACTTCCGCAAGAGTGGGTTCTTCCATTTTTAACAAAGTACAACCTAGGAATTCATCCAACCGGTGAACATCGCCTGACTGAATAATAGGTAACCGTTTGGATGATGGGAATGTTTGATGAAGGATTTCCGGGGTGGTATGGCGCGAAATTTCCAATGCAGAGAAGTTCCACCAATCGGCCAGGAAGCCGAGGGCTGGGAACAGGCCAAATGCTTTTCGATCCACATGCGCGGGAATCACCATGCCCTGCAGGCGGGTAACTTTATCGAGGACTTCTTCTATGCAATACTCGGTTGCGGTGAGCAATAAACGCGGGTCGCTGCGGATGAATCTGCCAGTCTCATCCACAACATATTGTTCGCCAAAGAGATCGGGCTGGTTGAAGGTATCGGGGAGGGCAAGGTCTACTTCTTGCTGCCAGTTTTCAAGGTCTGGTAAAGAAGCGAAGAGACAAAGCAAGTGAACGTCCTCGCAGGTTTGCACTTCCATGCCGGGGAACACAATCAAACCCGTGCCCTCTGCCGCCGCTTGAACGGCGCATACGTTGGCGCTGGCGTTGTGATCGGTGATGGCAATGATGTCGATGTGACGCTTGAGCGCCTCCTGCACTATGAGCGGCGGAATCATCTCCACTTCGGCACATGGCGAGAGGACGGTGTGAACGTGCAGATCGGCTCGGAAGGTTCTCATCTTATTAATGGAGGTTTATTTCCCAAAGCAGGCCGCAGGTTTCGTAACTTGCTTTTGAGGTGGAGAGTAGAATGACGCCTTGTTCATTGGCCTTTGTGATCACGGCGGAGTCAGGCTGCGCATTTTCGGTGATGATGACGGCCGCAACTTCGAGCATGGCTGCAACGGCGACAATATTCATGTGCGCCTGTAGAGTAATCCAAAGATTATCCTTTTTTGCGCCTGCCATGACACATGAGAGCAGGTCGGATGAATAGCCGCCTTCAGGAGTTATGGCGGTAAAGTTCCGCCTCTCTGTGAGGACGGTGAGTTGTAATTGGTCAATGACGTTTTGGAGATTCATAGCGGTCCTTTCTTGCTGTTCAGCAGTTGGTTTGGGATCAGGATGCGCATGACCAGCTTTGTTCCCGCCCCGGGTTCTGAGTCGATTTCCATTTTATCCACGCATTTTTGGATGTTGACCAGCCCCATACCGGCACCGAAGCCCATGGCCCGAACATCATCGGTGGCGGTGGAATAGCCAGGCTGCAGGACTTTCTGAATGTTGTCGATGCCGGGACCATCGTCTGAGGTGGACAGGGTTATTTTACGAGGCTCGATCTCCAGTTTGAGAATGCCGCCATTTGTGGTGTGGATGATGAGATTCATTTCCGCTTCGTAGGCCGCAATGCCGCAGCGCCTGGCCAGCTGCTGGTCGGCGCCAAGGCGAAGCAGGGCGCGCTTGATGTTGCCTGAAGCGGTCCCGCCGCGGGTAAAATCTCCGGCCTTGATGGTGTAGCGTAGGACAAGTGTGGTGCGGTCTGAAATAATATCTTCGAACAGGTGGCTGGCGCGGTATCGACGAACTTCCTCTTCTTTGTAATCATGTTGTACAGCCAGCAGGATGCCGCGAGTGATGTCGCCCTTGGTGATGATGCCTGCAAGTTTCTGATTCTCGTCCAATACGGGTAAGCGCCCCAGTTGTTTTTCGCTGAAGACTTTAAGCGCCTCTACGACACTGTCGAAGGAGTTGACCGTCGTCAGTTTTGTGCTCATGTAGTTTTTTACTTGAGCGCCCAGTTCATTTTTCTGCAGAGCCCGCACAATATCTTCCAGACTGATGACGCCCACCAAAGATCCGTTCTCCACAACGGGCATCCCGGAAATACGATTAACTCTCAAAAGTTCCAGGGCACTAGCAAGCGGAACATCAGGCGGAATGGTGATGACGTTGGAGGCCATGACTTCCCGGATTTTCAAGTCATAGGAAAGTTCCTCGATACGATTGATCTCATGCGCATCGCGATCTGTGAGCGGACGATGCCGCCCGAACTTTTCCTGCTCGGTTTGAGGTCTATTGGGGCTCATTGTCTTCGTAGCTTGCGAGGCCTGCATCGTGCAACCTTCCACTCAATTCGAACATCCCCATGGGGCTGGAGATCAAGGGGATATTTTCCTGCAAGGCGATCTCAAGTGTCTCCTGCTGTGGCTGTTTTCCACGGATGAAGATGATGGCACGAAAGTCGGCCATTTGTGCGGTTCGTACTACTTGTGGGTTGGTTAATCCGGTGATCAGCACTGCCCTCGGGCGGCTGTAAGCCAGCACGTCACTCATCAGGTCGGCACAGCAACCGCCGTGAATATTAACGTCCATACTCAATTCTTTCGTAATTACTTCGCCTTGTGCGAGGGCGATGATCTGTTCCAAGTTTATGTGCATAATAAAAAATTCCCTTTACCTCTAAATTATTCGTTATTATGCTTTTATTTGAAAGTCTCATTCTTCATGCTTTGGGGGTGATTATCTGCCTGAAATGTGACAAATTTCACAAATAATCTGGGTGCATCATTATGGCATGAATAAGAATGAAAGAAAGACGGCGATCACTCAAGTCCTTCCTTCCTTATTTATAAGTCTGTGATAAAGTCTGTCTGGATCCTGCCCAGAGGAATACATCATGAGAGACTGCATTCTCCGCTACGGTACAAACCCCAATCAATCGCCTGCCCGCGTGTATATGCAAGACGGTAGTGACTTGCCCATCACTGTCCTTGGCGGGTCGCCAGGCTACATCAACCTGCTGGATGCGCTCAATGCGTGGCAACTGGTTCGGGAGTTGAAGCAGGTCATCGGTCAGCCTGCGGCGGCTTCGTTCAAACATGTCAGCCCATCGGGTGCCGCCATCGCTGTCCCGTTGACAGACATCCTCAAGAATATCTACTTCGTGGATGGCATGGAACTCACGCCGCTCGCCACCGCCTATGCCCGCGCCCGCGGCGTGGACAGGATGTCTTCGTTCGGCGATTTCATTGCGCTGTCTGATACTGTGGATGTTCCCACCGCCAAACTGATCTCTCGCGAAGTCTCCGATGGCGTGATCGCGCCTGCGTATGAGCCCGAAGCGCTGGCGATATTGAAGAAAAAGAAGCAAGGCAAATATGCGATCGTTCAGATTGACCCAGCCTACGAACCGCAGTTGACCGAGACGCGCCAGGTCTTTGGCGTGAGCATGGAACAGCGCCGTAACGACCGCCTCGTGACCCGTGACGACTTTACCAACATTGTGACGAAGAAAAAAGACCTGCCCGAGTCTGCTATCCGCGATATGTTCATTGCGTGGATCACGCTCAAGTTCACGCAGTCCAACTCCGTTTGCTATGTGACCGACGGGCAGACCATCGGCGTCGGCGCGGGGCAGCAATCGCGCGTGCATTGTGTGCGGCTCGCTGGCTCCAAAGCGGACTTGTGGCGTCTGCGTCAGCATCCATCCGTGCTCGCGCTTCCATTCAAAGAGGGCGTCAAACGTCCGGACCGCGACAATGCCATTGACCAGTTCCTGCAACCCGATGTCACCGCCGAAGAGAAAAAGAACTGGGCGAATGTCTTCACTGAAATTCCGAAGCAACTAACCGCCGAAGAACGTCGCGCATGGCTGGATGGTCTCACCGATGTGACTCTCGGCTCCGACGCCTTCTTCCCCTTCCGCGACTCGATCGACCGCGCCGCCAAGAGTGGAGTGAAATATGTCCTGCAGCCTGGCGGTTCCAACCGCGACGAAGATGTTATCGCCGCCTGCGACGAATATGATATGTTGATGGTCTTTTCAGGATTAAGGCTCTTCCACCATTAAAAAATTAAGAATGCGGATATTCTTCATTCTTAATCCTGCATTTTGCATTTGAAAGATACTCCCATGCCAACAGCCATTCTCTCTGCCCATGACAAGACCGGTCTTGTCGAATTTGCCCAAGGCCTTGTTACCCTTGACTGGACTCTGCTCGCTTCTGGAGGGACAGCCAAACTACTACGTGAAAATAACGTTCAAGTCACCGAAGTTGCGGACTATACCAAGTCGCCCGAAATTCTTGGTGGACGTGTCAAGACTCTCCACCCTGCCATCCACGGCGGGCTCCTTGCACGCCCGACTAATGAAGATCACCAACAACTGCTGAACCTCGGCTGGGACTATATCGACCTCGTCGCCGTTAATCTTTATCCTTTTGAAGAGACGGTCGCCAGACCCAACGTCACCTACACTGACGCCATCGAAAACATCGACATCGGCGGCGTGACCCTCATCCGCGCTGCGGCAAAGAATCATGAGCGCGTGACTCTCGTCTGCGATCCGGTTGATTACTTGCCCATCCTCACTGAAATCCGCTCTGGCGGCGTCTCCGCCCAATCGCGCGCCAAACTTGCCATCAAGGGTTTCGTCTCCACTGCCCACTACGATACAGCCATCTACAGTTATTTGAAGGACAGGCTTTATCCGTAATAAGGCAAAACGTTCCGAAGGTTGAGTTTTTCCCTTTTATTTGCTTGAAAAAACCTTCGGGACGGTTATTCCCAATAATATCTAATTGACCTCTTGCAAAAGTCAACAAAACATATTGCTCAAGGCGGCGTCCCTGTCGCCGGGGATTGCGGCGGGAGCACTTATGCAAGAGGTCTAATAAATAATCTGAAGCAGGTTGATTTTGGTGAGGAAAAACTCACAGCCGGATTAAGTGCTCGTGAATTACCGGTTGAGATATAAAAGAAATCCCTGAAAACTTTCTTTTCCGCGCTCATCTGCGCCCAATTCATAAAACGGTCGGGCGGTTAGAAATTAGTTCATACTTTAAATCTGAGTTAAACTTGGTGAAATATGTCCCGCGCCCGTATCCTGCGAACAAAGTTAATCCCGCCGCCGCGCAATGCCCGTACCCTTATCCGCCCGCGGGTAAATGAGATTTTAAAACAGGCATTGGAATATCGCCTTGCCATTTTGCAGGCGGAAGCGGGATATGGCAAGAGCACAGCCCTTGCAGATTTAACAGCGGAGCATCGGCCCATTATCTGGTATCAAGCTAATGACGAAGACAATGATCCGCTGGTTTTCCTCCTTCAGTTATGCCATGCCCTTCAAAATGTTTTTCCTGCGCTTGAGAATCTGCCAACTTCTTTTCTGGAGACGTGGGATGGAATCCAGGGGCCATTGCCCTGGCGCGGAATTCTTGATCAAATCATCAATGCTCTTGCGGATTCATCGATCCCGCCCACGCTTTTTGTTCTGGATGATGCCCACCTGCTGACGGAGAGCGGAGAAACGCCACACATCCTGGATCGGCTGATCGGGCTTGCGCCCGTGGATTTTCACGTCCTGCTTGCGGGTCGCCCAACCATCAAATTACCCACGCTCACGCGTTGGCGCGCAAAAGGGGAAGCGCTCGTCCTTGACCAATCGACCCTGACTTTTACGAAAAGTGAGATCGCTTCACTCTTCAGCGCGAATTACGGGTTGGATCTTGCCAATGAAGAACTTGACTCCCTGCTGGAATATACCGAAGGCTGGGCCATCGGCTTGCAATTGATCTGGCAAAGCATCCGCTCTCAATCGCCGCTGACTTTGGAATTCCCTTTACGCTGGCAGGCCGACTCGCTCGAAGCGCTGTTCGACATGCTTGCGCATGAAGTCTTTGAGCGCCAGCCTGCCGATGTGCGCGAGTTCCTGCTTGTTACATCCGTTTTACGAGACCTGACCCCGGAAGTCTGTGATGCATTGCGAACTTCAGCCGGGTACCCGGCCCAGGATTCGGCCTCCATGCTGGCTTATTTGCGCAGGCAGGACCTCTTTGTGGCCGAGACCGCCGCAGGCACGCTCCGTTATCATCACATCTTTCATAATTTTTTGCATCAGCAATCATTACCTGAAACGCGCACTCAATGGCATCGCGATGCCGCGTATTATTTCATCGCTCAGAACAATCCGGAGGATGCCATCTATCACCTCGTCGAAGCCAGGGCCTGGGAGGACGTTGCGGACCTGCTGGATACCTATGCTGCCACGCTTCTTTCCGCGGGGCGCCTGGATACGCTTGCGAGTTATATTGATGCACTCCCGAGCCTTGCCCTGCAACAACATCCCAGCTTATTGTTCACACTGGGCGAACTGGCGCGTATGCACAGCCGTTTCGACGAGGCGCAAGGCTGGTACAAACAAGCCGAAGTGACCTGGCGACAGCGCGGACAGCAGGATGGTATTGCCCGTGCCTTGCGTGGGCAGGCCCGCGTCTACCTCGACACGGTCAACCCGACGCAGGCAGAGAAATTGCTTGAAGAAGCCATTCGCCTCAGTGATGGATTCGAGGATCGTGAGGCGCAGGTCCGGTTGTTTGAACTGCTGGCAGAGAACAAGCTTAACTCCGGGCATGTCGAAGAAGCGGAGCGGCTCCGTCAACGCGCCGATGAACTGCGCGCCGAAGGCCCATCCAATGACCAGTTATGGTTCCGTGTGCTGCTACGTACCGGGCGGCTCGAAGAGGCTCGAAAAGGGCTTGAGGAACTGGCGGAAACAGAGTCGCGCGCGCCGGTGCAAACACCCCGTGCTCATCGCGAGACAAAACTACTGCTTTCCCTCATTTACTCGCTCATGGGCATGAACGAACTTGCTTATCAATCGGCTCTGGAAGGCATTGAACGCGGGGATAAGTTGAAGTCACCTTATGTCGCTGCTGTGGGGCATATGCGGCAGGGCCATGCCCTTAACCTGACGCAGAATGGCGATGATGATCATTTTGCGCTGGCCACCTCTGCCTTCGAGACCACCATCTCGGTAAGCAAAACATTGGATGTTCCGCGCCTGTCGGTCGAAGCGCATTGGGGGTTGTGCCGCGCTTATGGGTATCGTGGCGACCTGCAAATGGCTCAACGCCATGCGCAGGAGGCTATTGATATTGCCTCTGAAGCTGGAGATGAATGGGTTGCTTCGCTCACCCGCCTTACAATGGGAACGAGTTTGATGATGGCTTCGCGCTATGAGGCGGCTGAAGTCTGGCTTAACCGGGCAGTGCGTGGCTTTGAAGAATGCAGCGACACCTTTGGGCGCAACGCCGCCCGATTGTGGCTGATATATGGCTATTACAAACAAAAGAAATTGGGTCTTGCTGCCAAGTTGTTCCCGGACGTGTTGGCCGCCTGCCGCCAGAATGGATACGCCTTTTTATTCACCCGCCCCACATTATTAGGTCCGCTGAATGAACGCCTGTTTGTGCCCTTACTTTTACACGCGCGTGAGAATGGTTGGGAGGGTAGTTATGTGGAGCGCCTGCTGGATGCGCTCGGCTTGCGGGAGATTCGCATCCACCCCGGGTTTCGGCTTGGCATTGAAACCCTCGGCGGATTCCAAGTCAAGAGGGGAAATGAAACCCTTCCACCCAATGGCTGGCGGCGTGAAAAATCCCGCCAACTCTTTCAGTTGTTGATTACTTATCGACAATCTCCACTTGATCGTGACCAGATCTGTGAACATTTATGGCCTGAAGCCGACCCCGCCATGGTACAGCGCAATTTCAAGATCGCGTTGAATACGTTATATCAGGTACTGGAGCCTGACCGGGATGCGGGCAGCGAATCCGCTTTTATTTTGCGCGAAGGTACAACCTACACCCTGCGCCTCCCCGCAGACCTGTGGCTGGATTCAGACCATTTTGCTCGTCTGGCCCGTGAGGGACTTAAGCCCACCTTCCGCTCCACAGCGATTCTCGAAGAAGCGGTGGCTCTGTATCGCGGTGAGTATCTGCCAGACTCGTTATACGAAGCCTGGTCTGCTGAGGAACGGGAGCGTCTGGCCACGCTCTTTTTGGAAGCGGCCGATAAACTCTGCGACCTCTATCTACAGATCAACCGCTTTACCGAAGTGATCGATCTTTGCCAGCGCATTCTTGCCCGCGACAACTGCTGGGAACGCGCCTACCGCCACCTCATGCAAGCGTATCATATCCTTGGCGACCGGGGACAACTGGCGCGTACGTACCAGCGCTGTCAGCAAACCCTGAAAGACGAGTTGGATGTGCCTCCTTCCCAGGAAACGCAGGACTTGTATAGAAAATTGACCCGATCATAAAGGGGTGTCGCGAAACCACCATCCCGGGAATTCCCTCCTTTTATCTTATCCCCTGAAATTCATGGGCACTTGTAACCTCTCTGTTACCCTCCTCTGATATTTTGTACGTGATGGAAACCATCCCGCTGCCGCAAATCTCTTCGTTCATTGTCCGCTTCGTTTTGGATGAAACCCCCGGCCGACCCAAATCTTTCCATGGCTCCATTCGTCATATTCAAACGGCGGAAGAGATCAATTTCAACGAGTGGAATGAAGCAACGGAATTCATGTACCGCTTTGTGCAGATTGATGACTTGCAGCCGCCATCATTTCGCGAACTCCCAATAATCAATCCCTAAGACCGGAAGGTATCATGCGCAACGTACAAATCCTCAGCACGGGCAGTTATGTCCCTGAACGCATTATCACCAACGCCGAAGTGGATGCCATGATGGGGCAGGCCACCAGCGAATGGCTGGAAGCCAACGTGGGTATCAAAGAACGCCGCTGGATGTCTCCCGACCAGGTCACCTCCGATCTGATTGTGGCAGCGTCGCAGCAATCTCTCGACCGTGCCGGTATCACAGCCGCTGACCTAGACCTGATTATCGTCTCGACCGACACGCCGGATTATCTGTCCCCCAGCACTTCCATTGTCGTGCAACAAAAACTCGGCGCGGAGAAGGCTGGCTGTTACGACATCAACTCTGCCTGTGCCGGCTGGGTTACGGCTCTCGACCAAGGCGCAAAATATCTCATGACCGAACCGCAGATGAAATATGTTCTCGTTGCGGGCGGGTACGGCATGAGCCGCTTTATCGACATTAAAGATAAGAAAACCGCCAACCTCTTCGCCGATGGCGCGGGGGCGGTGGTTTTAGGGGTGGGGGAGGAGCCGGGCTTCCTTGGCTCAAACTTGCTGGCAGTCGGCTCCTTCCACGATGCTCTGGGGATTTATACGGGCGGAACGTATCGGCCATGCACACCGGAGAACATGGCGCAATTTGGCGGGCCGAAAGTGGAGTTTGTCAAGAAATTCCCCAAGACCTTCAACACCGAATACTGGCCCAAACTGATGCAGGGTGCGCTTGACAAAGCCGGTCTGAAATTTGATGATGTCAATCATTACTACTTCACCCAACTCAATCTCCGCACCATCGAATTCATGATGGACTTGCTCAAACAGCCGCTCGAAAAAGCGCACTGGGTCATGGACAAGTGGGGCTATACCGGTTCTCCCTGCGTGGTGATGGCTCTTGATGACTCGATTGCCCAAGGCAAGGGACCCAAACCCGGTGACGTGATCCTCTTCTGCGCCAGCGGCGGTGGGATCACGATGGCATCGTCGGTATGGAAGTGGACGGCGAAATAAAACATGGAAAGTGGAAAGTAGTGAGCAGATTGCTCGACTTGCCACTTTTTACTTTCCACAGTCAGGAGCAACCATGTACATCGGCGATTATCTGGCTCGAAGAGAACTGTACTCCCCCGACAAACTCGCATTCATTGACGCGGGCAAATCTCCCGAATGGCGGCTGACCTTCTGTGATGCGAATCGCCGCGCCAATAAACTTGCCAACTGGCTGAAATCGCAAGGCGTCGAAAAGGGCGACCGTGTTGCCATCCTCGCCAAAGATGGATACGAACATCTTGATCTCTTCTTCGCCTGTTCCAAACTCGGCGCCATCCACACCGCGCTCAACTGGCGTTCGCATTGGCGCGAACTGCTTGAGATCTTCCAATACACCAATCCCAAAATTTTAGTTTTCTCCGACGACTTCAAAGAAGGCGTAAGCAACCTCACTGACCACTTTCCACTTTCCACTCTTCACTTGGATGGAAACGGAGTCAAGGATTCACTACCCTTCGAGGCAACTCTCCAATCCGCCTCTGACTCCGCCGTTACCTGTCCCAGTCTCGAAGCGGAGGATACCGCCGCCTTGATATTCACCGGCGGCACGACAGGACTCCCCAAAGCCGCGGAAGTATCTCACCGCATGATCGCGTGGAATACACTCAACACCGTTATCCATGATGTGACGCATAACGATGTCTATCTCAACGTCTTCCCGATGTTCCACACGGGCGGACTTTTCGTTTACACCCTTCCGCAAGTCATCTTTGGCGGGACGACTATCCTCATCCGCGCTTTTGATCCAGCGCAAGTTTTGACTTTGCTCGAGCGCGAGAAAGTGACGATCTTTGCTGCAGTGCCGACCATGTATCAAATGCTGACGACTGCACCCAATTGGGACTCGGCAAATTTATCTGTACTTCGTTTCTGTACATCCGGCGGCGCGCCATTGCCTGTTCCACTGGTGGAGAAGTACACTAAAGAGAAAAATATCCGCTTCAAGCAGGGTTTCGGCATGACCGAGTTCGGTCCCGGCATTTTTGCGCTTGCGCCAGAAGATGCCATCCGCAAGGCTGGCTCAATCGGACGACCAAACTTTTTCGTCGACGCAAAAATCGTCGATGAACAGAATCAGTTCCTCGGTCCGAATGAGGCGGGGGAATTGATTCTCAAAGGTCCATCCTACAGCTCCGGTTATTTCAACAATCCCGAAGCGACCCAAGCCGCCGTCGATGAACGCGGATATTTTCACACAGGCGATGTTGCTCAATTCGATGATGAAGGTTATTTCTACATCGTCGACCGCAAGAAGGATATGTTCATTTCGGGCGGCGAGAATGTGTATCCGGCGGAAATCGAAAAAGTGTTGTACCAGCACCCAGCGGTTCACATGTGTGCTGTGATTGGCTTGCCCGATGCAAAGTGGGGCGAGGTTGGGAAGGCTTGTGTTGTGTTGAAATCCAATCAAAGCGCGACGGAGGAAGAATTATTGAAATTTATGACAGAGCGGTTGGCAAAATATAAAGTCCCCAAGTCTGTGAGTTTCATGGCAGCCCTGCCCATTTCTGCCGCAGGGAAAATTCTTAAGCGTGAATTGAAAAATCAGTTTGCAGTGGGTAGTGGACAGTGAGCAGTGGGTGAAAACCCGCTCTTGCTATCCACCATCCACCAACCACTTCCCACTAATTTTCCAAAGGAGAATAACATGTCAACAGTTCCAACTTTACCCGGTATCACATCCAAAATGGTGGATACCTCCCGCTTGAAGATGCACGTCCTTTTCAGTGGAGCGGAGAACGGCACGCCGGTTTTGTTCGTGCATGGGAATGCGTCTTCCGCTTCATATTGGGAAGAGATCATGCTCAAACTACCCGCGGGCTTCCGCGGCATTGCGCCTGATCTGCGCGGATACGGCGACACCGAAGACAAGTTGATTGACGCGACTCGCGGCATGGGCGATTGGATCGATGATCTCGCCGCGTTGCTCGATGCTTTGAAGATCGAAAAGACTCATGTGGTCGGTCACTCGATGGGCGGGACGATCGTGTTCGGCCTGGTCGGCTCATTGAACGGACGTGTGCTGAGCGGAACCGTCGTCAACCCCGGCTCGATCTACGGCTTCGGCGGCTCGAAAGACCTCGATGGCACGCCTTGCTACGATGATTTTGCCGGTTCTGGCGGCGGCGTGGTCAACCCTGAGTTTCCCAAGTTGATGGCGGCAGGCGACCGCTCCACGGATAACCCGCAAGCCTCTCCGCGTGTGGTGATGAACAGCTTCTACTGGAAGCCGCCTTTCGTCCCTGCCCGCGAAGAAGATCTGCTCACTTCGTTGATGACTGAAAAAGTCGGCGAACAAAAATACCCAGGCGACTTTGTTCCCTCTGGCAATTGGCCCAATGTCGCTCCTGGAAATTTTGGCCCCATTAACGCGCTTTCTCCCAAGTATGTAGGTGACAGCGTAGAAAAATTTATTGGCGCAGCGAGCAAACCAGCCATCCTTTGGGTACGAGGCGACTCAGACATGATCGTTTCGGACAACTCATTCTTCGATTTCGGTACCCTCGGCAAGTTGGGCTACGTCCCCGGCTGGCCCGGTGAAGAAGTCTATCCTCCACAGCCGATGGTAGGGCAGACCCGCAGTCTGCTCGAAAAGTATGCGGCTCAGGGCGGCTCGTTTGAGGAAGTTGTCATTGCCGATACGGGTCACACCCCATACGTGGAGAAGCCTGAAGAATTCATGAATGCGTTTGGGAAAGTTTTGAAGTAATCAGTGGACAGTGAATAGTGGGTGGCGATCAGTAAAAGCCACCCATTATTCACTACTCACTATCCACTATAAGGAGGCGTAATGCCTAAAGTGAAATCCCTTCCGCGCGGGGTAGCCATGGTTGGTGCGGGGATGTCAAAGTTTGGCGCTTTTGCCGAAAAGAACTCGCGTGATCTGTTCGTCGAGTCTTATAAGGCAATGAGCAAGTCGGTGGATAAAGGTTTTGATCCATCGATCATTGAAGCCATGTACGTTGGTAATTTTTCCAGTGACCAATTCGAGCACCAGGCGCACCTTGCTCCGATCCTCGCGGACTCGGTCGGGTTACTGCCGATCCCTGCCACACGTGTTGAGGATGCCTGTGCGTCGGGCGGCGTGGCATTGCGCCAGGGTGTGATGGCGATCGCCTCCGGTATGGCAGATGTAGTCCTTGTCGGCGGTACGGAGAAGATGACCGCGCTCAACACGGCGGCTGTCACCGAAGCGTTGGCCACCGCTGCCGATGTTCCCTTTGAAATTCCCGCGGGCTTTACCTTCCCAGGCTTCTATGCCGCGATGGCATCCGCGTATATGGCTCAGTATGGCATGAAGTCTGAGCATCTTATGAACGTAGCAGTCAAGAACCACGACAATGCCGCGCTCAACCCGAACGCACAATTTAGTGTCACCATTCAAACCTGGATGGAAGGACGCGTCGCGGCTGCGATCAAAAAGGGGAAGCCCGCCCCAGCCTGGTCCACCATTTGGGATTTTCTCCACGACGAATCAGGCAACCCGACCATTGCGTATCCGCTACGCTTATTCGATTGCTCACCCGTATCCGATGGTGCGGCGGCGATTCTGCTCGTAGCAGAAGAGATCGCACATCAATTCAGCGACCATCCGATTCATATCGTCGGTTCGGCGCAGGCTTCGGGTTCGGCATTGCATGACCGCCCGTCGCTGACCAGCATCCCTGCGGCAAAGACCGCGGCGGCGAATGCTTATGAGATGGCAGGCGTGACAGCGAAAGATATTCGCATTGCCGAAGTGCATGACTGCTTCACAATTGCTGAAGTGATCGCCAGTGAAGACCTCGGTTTCTTTGCTCCGGGTGAAGGTTTCAAAGCCGCAGAAGATGGCATGACCGCACGGGACGGCGCGAAGCCCATCAATACCTCGGGTGGTCTGAAAGCAAAAGGACATCCCGTCGGCGCTTCCGGCGTGGCGCAAGCCGTTGAAGTGTTCAAGCAAATGCGGGGGCAGGCAGAGGCGCGTCAAGTCGATGGCGATGTCTCATTGGCATTGACTCACAACGTTGGCGCGACGGGGTCCACTTGTACCGTCCACGTGTTCGAGCGGAGGAATTAATCATGGCAGAAGTAACAGCAATCCGCCCTTTCACTGCGGCGGCGTTCAATCAATATCTTGCGGAACATAAACTGATGACCGCGAAATGCGCGAAATGCGGAGGCGTGTATGCACCTCCGCGCGCGATTTGCCCGAAGTGTCACAGCGAAGAGATGGGATGGGCCGAAGCCAGCGGCAAGGGTAAACTCGCTGGCTTTACTGTCATCTACAGCGGACCGACCTTCATGGTGGAGCAGGGCTTCGATAAAAAGAATCCCTACGTTTCGGGAATCGTTGAACTGGAGGAAGGCACGTTTATCAGCGCCCGTATAAACGGATTGACTATGTCGAAACCGGAAGAGATCAAAGTGGGCACGCCGTTGATGGTCGATTTTGTTGAATTTGGCGAAGGAGAAGCGAAGAAAACCTATCTTGCTTTTAAGGCGTAGTTGAATACTGCCGCGGCGAGGGTGACCCCACGAAGCAGCCCACTGAATATGGAGACTGCTTCGGCCAGGAAACTGTTGCCCTCGCCGCGACCCGGTTAAACGGGGGGATTGTAACTGGCTTGTAACACTCATACGTTAACCTAGCAAATCGCAGGATGTTCTGGCTCTTCCAAAAGTCCATGTCGGCGGCATCGTAGATCATCTTATTCTCCCCTCAGGATCAGAGATAGCCTTCGAAAAGGCATTTCAGGCCAGGGCGTTGACGTTCCATCACAGCATCCTTCAGAATTGAAGTGGACGGGAAGGCCGGGGCATCCTGCAGGCAAAAAATATTAACGTCAGGCGCAAACCCCGGCGTACCTTGTTTCATAAAAAATATATACACCAAGAGGAACTCAACATGCGCATGAAAGATAAAGTAGTGCTCGTAACCGGCGGCGCGGCGGGAATTGGGAAAGCCACCGCCCTGCGTTTTGCCGAAGAAGGCGCGAAAGTCGTCATTTGTGATGTGAACGAAGCTGTCGGTCAGGAGACCTTAAATCTACTCGGCGAAGGCGCAGCGTTCTATAAGGTCAATGTGACCAGCCGTGAAGATGTTCAAAAATGGGTGGATGACGTGGTTGCCAAATATGGCCGCATCGATGTGATCGTCAGCAATGCAGGCGTTTTGCGTGATGGACAATTGGTCAAGGTGAAGGAAGGCAACCTGGTCGGACAAATGTCCGAGCCTGATTTCGACCTCGTGATCTCTGTCAACTTGAAGGGCGTGTTCAATTGCGCTCAAGCCGTGGCGCCTGTGATGATCAAACAAGGCGGCGGAGTCATTCTTAATGCTTCCTCTGTTGTTGGTTTGGATGCCAACTTCGGACAGACCAATTATGTTGCCACAAAATTTGGCGTCATTGGCATGACCAAAGTTTGGGCGCGTGAACTTGGCAAATTTAACATCCGTGTCAACGCTGTGGCCCCCGGTTTCACCGCCACTGAAATGGTGACCGCCATGCCCGAAAAGGTTTTGGATGGCATGAAGTCTCACACCCCGCTTGGCCGTTTGGGCGAACCACGTGATATTGCCAACGCCTATCTCTTTCTCGCCTCTGACGATGCCTCGTTCATCACAGGCGAAGTCCTGCGTGTGGACGGCGGGATCGTGGTCGGGACTTAATTCGTTGGGGCGACCTTTACGGTTGCCCTTTTCTCTTTCCATTGGCATGTAATCACCTGATATTTATTTCAATATAAAGGACAGGGGCAAGTCCTGTCCCTACGAGACCCGATGAACTCTGCCGACATCCTGACCAAACGAGCACTGCTGACACCCAACTACGAAGCGCTGGTTGAACTTTCCACTGGGATTCGCTACACCTACGCAGACTTGAATCAGCGCGCCAATCGCGCGGCCAACTTTTTGAGTGAAAAATGCAACGTTCAAAAAGGAGACCGTGTGTCCATTCTGGCGCACAACAGCGTTATCTATGTGGACTTGTTGTTTGGTTTGGCAAAACTCGGTGCGATCCTTGCGCCTTTGAATTGGCGCCTCACCTCCCGTGAATTGACCTACATCGTCAATGACTGCCGGCCCAAGGTTTTGATCGTTGGCCCTGAATTCGTTCCGGTTTATCACGAAATGAAAGACTCCATAAAAGTGGAGCACCTGCTTTCTTTGGAAGGCGCAGAAGTTTCAGGCGAAGCGTATGAAAGGCTGCATGCGCAGGCATTGGCCGAAGAACCGAAGCGCGTTGAAATTTCAGGCGATGAAGCCGTTTGTATCCTCTATACCTCTGGCACAACCGGACGACCCAAGGGCGCTGCCCTTCCGCACAGGCAGGTGGTGTGGAATTCGATCAATACCGTCATGTCTTGGGGCTTGAACGAAAAAGATATTTCACCCATTCTGACTCCGATGTTCCATTCGGGCGGGTTGTTTGTGTTTCTTGTGCCGCTTTTTCATGTTGGCGGCAAACTATTACTTGGACGCACCTTCGACCCCGATGCTTCTTTGAAATTGATCGTGGATGAGAAGTGTACAGTCATTCTCGGCGTGCCGACCTTGTTCCAGGTGTGGATGAATTCGGCTCAGTTTGAGAAAGCAGATTTCAGCCATGTGCGTTTCTTCATCAGCGGCGGTGCGCCGTGCCCGCCTTCGCTTATTCAGGCATGGAGCGAGAAGAAGGGCGTGGTCATGCGCCAGGGATACGGCCTGACCGAAGTGGGGGTGAACTGCTTTTCGATGACCGATGAAGATGCGCTGCGAAAAGTCGGCTCGGTGGGCAAACCCATCTTCCATAGTGAAATGCGCCTGGTGGATGAGAATGGCCGGGATGTGCCTACCGGTTCGACGGGCGAACTTATTATCAAAGGCGACCATGTTTGTGCCGGTTACTGGAACAACGAAGAAGCCACCAGGCAATCTCTCAAAGACGGCTGGTTTCACACCGGCGATATGGCGCGTATGGATGAAGAAGGCTATTTCTACATCGCTGGTCGTTTCAAAGACATGATCATCAGCGGCGGCGAGAATGTGTATGCGGCTGAGGTGGAAGCGCTCTTCCGCGAACATCCTGCCGTTGCCGATGCGGCGTTGATCGGTCAGCCGGATGAGAAATGGGGCGAGGTTGGCGTGATGATCGTGGCTTGCAAGCCGGGGCAGACCGTCAGCGCGGGTGAGTTGTTGCAATTCTGCACGGGACGTTTAGCGAAATACAAACTCCCGAAGCGGATCGAGTTTGTGGATGCGCTGCCATATTCACCGTATGGAAAAGTGATAAAGGCGGAGTTGAAAAAGCAGTGGATTGTGGAAAGTGGAAAGTAGTGAGTGGGTTATCCACTTTCTACTCACTACTTTCCTATGGAGTACACCATGCCAAAAGTCAAAACTAATAACATCGAACTCTACTACGAAATTCACGGCGAGGGCAAGCCGCTCGTTTTGATCTCTGGTCTTGGCTATTCCAGTTGGCAGTGGCACAAGATGGTTCCGCTGTTGGCGGAGAAGTTCAAGGTCATCACGTTCGATAATCGCGGCGTGGGGCAGAGCGATAAGCCTGCCGGTCCATACACGGCGGGATTGCTTGCGCAAGATACGGTCGGATTGTTGGATGCATTGAAGATCGACAAGGCGATTATCGCCGGTCATTCAATGGGCGGGTTTATTGCTCAAGCCATCGCGTTGGATTTTCCACAGAGGGTGGAGAAACTGATTCTGTGTTCGACCAACTTTGGCGGGCCCAACCATGTGCCGGTCACGCCGGAGGCGATGAAAGTCCTCACGGATGTTTCGAGTGACGCGCTCACTCGTTTCAAGAATGGGCTGGCGGTCAGCACGGCTCCGGGTTGGTCGGAAAAAAACCCGGCGATGATCGAGGAGTGGATTCAGTGGCGGCTGGCGAATCCGATTGAGCCTGTTCCTTATCAGGCGCAAATGGCGATTGGACTTGGGCTGATGCCCGAAGCGGCTGCCTTTGAGAATAAACTTCCGCGCCTCAACGTCCCGACCCTGATCCTGTTCGGCGCGCACGATCAAGTGGTACCACCCGCAAATGCGGACTTGCTCGCGCGGAAGATCGCGGGCAGCACCGTTGTGGTTTTTCCCGACGCAGGGCATTTCTTTCCCATTGAAATTGCGGAAGCCGCCTCGCACACTATGATGGATTTTGCAGCCTAAGAGGTGGTCTCTTATGCTGTTGATCGAAATAAAAATAAAAGGAGAAGAATAAAATGAAAGTTTTTCGCACACTCGCATTTTTGCTGGTAGCCCTTTCGCTCGTGTTGGCTGCCTGCGCTCCCGCAGCAACCGAGGCTCCTGTCACGGAAGAAGCGGCAACTGAGGTCCCTGCAGTAACCGAGGCTCCTGCCGAAGCCGCCACAGAAGCGCCCGCTGGCTTGACCTGCGCTGAACCTGTGAAGGTCGGCCTGATCACCGATGCTTCCGGCGCGCTTGCCATTTACGGCGCTCACATCCTGCGCTCGTTCATGCTTGGCATGGAATATGCCACTGGCGCGGCTGGCTCTGCGGGTGAGAAGTTCGACTTCACCCAGACCCAGGAAAATACATTCAAGATCGATGACTGTGAAATTCAGGTCTTCGTCCGCGATGATGCCAGCACCCCCGACAATACCGCCACCGTTGCCCGCGAGCTCATTGACGTGAACGGCGTGAATATTCTGGTGGGTACCGTTTCCTCCGGCGCCACCGCCACCCTGCAGGGCATCGCTCTCGAAAGCGGCATCCCGCTCATTGTGGCTCCTGCTGCTGCGAATGACATCACCGGCGCGAACTTCAACGAATACACTTTCCGCGTCAGCCGCAACAACTATCAGGATGCGATGAACGAATGTATCGCCCTGACCCAGCAGTACAAGACCTTCGTCCAGATCGCGCCTGACTATGCGTTCGGAAAGGGCTCTGCTGCGGCCTTCCGCGATGCCTGCTCCCTCGAAGGTGCTGAATTCGTCGCTGACGATATCTTCGCCCCGTTGGACACCACCGACTTCACCCCGTACATGGAACAGATCGCTGACTCCGGCGCAGAAGCCTACATCGTGACCTGGGCTGGCGGCGGTTTCGTCTCCCTTATGCAGGCCGCTGCCGATCAAGGTGTGACCGAATCGATGGCGCTCGGCGCGACCTTCATTGACAACGTCCTCATGCCGACCTTCTTCGCGAATGCAGTTGGCACCACTGCGGGCATTCTGTATCACTACAGCGCCCCCAGCAACCCCGCCAACGACTTCCTCAAGGAACAGGACAAGGCCCGCTACGGTGTGATGCCCGACCTGTTCGATGCCGATGGCATGAATGCCGCGATCTTCGTGGTGCAAGCCATCAAGGCGACCGGCGGCGATGTGAGTGGTGAAGCGCTCAAGACCGCCATGGAAGGCATGGAATTCGAGGGCCCCAAGGGCACTATCTCCATCCGTCCTGAAGACCATGTTGCCATCCAGGATATGTTCATTATGAAACTGGTCAATGTGACCGATCCGGATGCCGCATACTATGAGTACGTTGACACCTCCCGCCCCGAACCGCCCTGCCTGCTCCCCGAAGCGCTGAAAGATCGCTGCGGTGACCTGCCCTACGGCAACCTGAGCGGACAGTAATTCATACCCTCACCCCAACCCCCTCTCCCTCTGGGAGAGGGGCAAGAGGCGAGGGTATACTTTCAACTGCTGACCGTGGACAGCCGGCTGTGATTGACTAACGGTCTGTCGTCTGCGGTCAACGGTCACATCTGGAAGGCTTTATGGAACCCGAGATTATTTTCGAAACCCAAAACCTGACCAAACAATTTGGCGCACTCGTCGCTGTGGATGGGGTGAGCATCAAAGTCCGCAAGAACTCATTACATGCCATTATTGGCCCCAATGGGGCTGGCAAGACCACATTTTTTAATTTACTCAGCGGAAACCTCGAACCCACCAGCGGCAGGGTCATTTTCAAAGGACGGGACATCACCCATCAGCCCGTTCACCGCACGATCCATTTTGGTATTGGGCGTTCCTTTCAGATCACGAACATCTTTCCAAATCTCACGGTATTTGAAAACATTCGTCTTGCTGCTCAGGCCATGGGGCGGGATAACTTTAAGTTCTGGCAGGCTGCCTCCCAATTCAGGCAATATGAAGCGCGTACGCTGGAGATCGTCGAAAAGGTCGGCTTGAAAGATCGGGCCCATACCCTGGCGCGTACTCTTCCGCACGGCGACCAGCGTAAATTGGAACTCGGTATGATCCTTGCCCCCGACCCTGAGGTGCTTCTGTTGGATGAACCGACCGCAGGCATGGCTTCGGAACAGGTTCCGGAATTGATCGCGCTTATTCAAGGCATTCAGAAAGCCGGCAATAAAACGGTTATGTTGGTGGAACACAACATGAACGTGGTGATGAGTGTCTCCGATCAGATCACGGTTATGCATCAGGGCAAAATCCTTGCTGAAGGCTCCCCCGCCGAGATCGCCGCCAACAAGGGAGTGCAAACAGCCTATCTTGGCGGACTTTACGAACTTAATGTGTAAAACTGTGGATGGTGGGAAGCGGGTAGCACTTAGCCCCCCTCCCACTGCCCGCTACTTGAGGTCAAATGGAAGACATCCTTGACGTACAAAACATTCATACCTTTATAGGCCAGTATCACGTCCTGCAGGGTGTGAACGTGCGTGTCCCCAAAGGTTCCATTGTTGCCTTGTTGGGACGCAATGGCGCCGGCAAGACTACCACACTCAAATCCATTTTAGGATTAACACCCCCGCGGATTGGCAGGGTTATTTATAAGGGTAGCGAGGTGAGCGGGATGCATTCCTTTGACATTGCCGCAATGGGGATCGGCTTTGTGCCCGAGCACCGCGCAATCTTCCGCGACCTGAGCGTGGAAGAGAACCTCAAGATCGCCGAACGCAAAAAGGGAGATTACCTGCGCAAACGCGATTTCATCTTCCACCTGTTCCCCGACTTGAAGCGTCTGATCGCATTGCCCGGTACCAGCCTCTCTGGCGGACAGCAGCAAATGCTCGCCATTGCACGCGCGCTGGTACCCGATAATCAATTGCTGCTCATTGATGAACCCAGCGAAGGCCTTGCCCCCGTCATTATCGAAGCCATGATGGAAGCCATCCGCCAGCTGGCAAAAGAATCAACCATCATTCTCGTCGAACAAAATTTTCTTGTTGCCAGCCGCCTTGCGGAATACTATGTCATTCTTGAAGAAGGGCGTTCAGTTCAGGAGGGTAACATGAAAGATCTCGCCAATGACAAAGCCGCCATCCATCGTTTTCTGGGAGCCGCCTGATATGAGATCCTTTTTTCGCAAGAACATGATGGTCCTGGTCGCCTTTACCATCTTTACAGCATTCCTGATTGCCGCAGGACAAGGCATGGATAAACAGGATTTTGTCATCACCCTTTTACGCGGGCTGGCAGTTGGTTCGATCACCTTCCTTGTCGCTTCGGGCTTCTCGCTCATCTTCGGCCTGCTGGATGTGCTCAACCTCGCCCATGGCACGCTCTTTATGATCGGCGCCTACCTCGGCTGGACGGTGGTGGTGCGCCCGGATACATTTGTGGATTTGCTGACGCCGCTGGCTCTGATCATAAGCGGGTTTACGCTTGGGGATGTGTATCCGCTTCTTGCCAACCGGATCAGGCCCGGCTCAAGACTGAAGCGAATTCTTCCCTGGATTTTGATTCTTGTCTCAGCGCTGCTCTTCATCCGGATCCTGCCGCGTTACCCCATCGCCATTTGGAATGTGGAGAACTATGGGCAGAGTCCCGTCACGTTTGCCTTCATGGCAGATTCAGGCACACGGCTACCGGCGCAACCTGCTGCGTTCACTGAAGTGACCATGCCCAGTGCGTTCATTGGCTTATTGCTTGCGAGCCTCATTGGCGCATTCGGCATTTCGTTGTTCGATTCCACCCCCCGCATGGTTCGTTTGAGTTGGAAGAAATTCGCTGGCATTGCGGTAGCTCTGGTCATTGCACTGGCCGGTATTGCCTTCAATGACAGCCTGACCTCTTATTTTCTGTCGCTAAGTTCCAACGGGTTGTTCGTGTTTGCGGTACTGGTGGCCACTTTGAGCGGCGCGGCTCTCGGCGGTCTGATGGAGGCAACCCTCATTCGCCCGTTGTACAGCCGGCCGATTTATCAACTGATGCTCACATTGGGCATGAGCGCGATCGGCATTGAAATGGTGCGCGCCATTTGGGGACGGCCCGAATTTGTGATGCCCAAACCAGAATTCTTCAACGGCACCGGCGATGCCTGCCCTGCAACGACTCTGACCGATTGGTGGGCGAATCACTGCTCGACCATTTTGCTGTTTGAGGGTCGCGTGCGCGTGTATAACGAGATTTTTATTCCGCTGGTTGGGCTGGTCGTTTTGATCTCGATCTGGATCCTGCTCCAGCGCACACGCCTCGGCATGATCATACGCGCCGGTGTGCAGGATAGCCAGATGGTGGAAGCGCTCGGCATCAATGTCCGCCGCGTGTTCACGATGGTGTTTGCCCTCGGGGTAGGCTTGGCGGCTTTGGGTGGCGTTCTGGCGGCTCCCTCTTCAGGCCTGTCGAATGCGATGGGGGAGAGCCTTTTTCTCAACGCCCTGATTGCTCTTGCCATCGGTGGTCTGACGAATTACCCCGGCGCGGCGCTGGGCTCGATCATTGTCGGCATGATCCAGCAGTTTATGATCAAGTATGGGCAGATCGGAATCTCCATCCCATTTACAGAAATTGTCTTCAAACCCACTCCGCCACTGGTCCCCGCCTCGACGGTACTGTTGATGGTCATTATTTTACTTATCCTGCCGAACGGCCTGCTCGGGAAAAAGGAATAACTGGATTGGAGTCCAACCTCTTCAAGTGTTGAACTCGCACATCATCGGATTGCCATGAAAACATTCTTAAACTCCAACCGCGGTTCATTGATCACCCTGCTGGCTTTGGCCCTGCTCCCCTTTATCGTCGGTTTATTTGACGGCGCTTCGCCGCTGACCGTCCTTGCGAACGGCAGCGGGCAGTCCAAGTTCATTCAGGGCCTGGCCATTGAGATCTTCATTCTCGCCATCTATGCTTTGAGTTTTGACCTGATCTTCGGTATCACCGGTATGTTGTCCTTTGGACATTCCATGTTCTTTGCCGTTGGTGCCTACCTGACGGGCATTGCGATTAAGAGCTTCGGCCTGTCCCTGCTGTCCACGCTGGGCCTGGTCTTTATGGCTGCCATTGTGCAGGCGGTACTGTTCGGTTTGGTGCTCCCAAGAGTTAAGGGGATTACGTTTGCGCTGGTGACATTGGGCCTGGGGTCGGTCTTTCACATTCTGGTCATGTCCAGTGAATTGGGCAAATACACCGGCGCGGATGTCGGTTTGCAGGGCGTGATTGCGCCGGAGTTTATCAGCCCGGCCAATGAAAGGCTGCGCTTTTACTTCGCCATGCTGATGGTAATGGTCCTCGTTTACCTGCTCTACCAGCGTTTTGTGAATTCTCCGACCGGCCGGGTCTGTGTTGCCATTCGTGAGAATGAGGCGCGCGCACGTATGTTGGGATATAACACTTTCTATTTTAAGCTGGCAGCCTTGCTGCTTTCTTCCTTCACCGCGTCACTGGCCGGGTTCTTTCATACGTTGTACCAGCCCATCGTTAGCCCGAATGTGGCCAGCATGGGGTTTACCGTCACCGCCCTGCTTATTATCTTGATCGGAGGCGTGGGGACTCTTAATGGCGCATTCGTTGGCGCACTGGTCTACCGCTTGTTGGATTATGGCCTGCGTCGCTATATTGGCGAGAGTGCCAGTTTTATCAACGGCGCTATTTACGTTTTGTTTGTATTGTTCATTCCATATGGAATTGTAGGGACCTGGCAACTGCGTTCGTTGCAGATTAAACGAGGCTGGCATCGGCTGGCGAGTTTGTTCCACTAGACCTCCCTGGGGTTCAAAACGGCCACCTTTCGATTTACATAAAGGTGGCCGTTTTATATATTTAACCGGTGGTTTTACGGTCTGAACCAGATGCAGAATGTTTAGCCGATTAATGTTTTAATTAGGTCCTGTTTCTCGGTTTCATCCACACCTGCCGATTGACGCATGGCGTCAGTACTTTTTCCAGCCGGTTATAAAGGCCAATGGTCAGTGGGAATTTGGCGGCGAAAAAAATACCGATTGTTGTGAGCCTTCTTCCAGCACAGCCTGAAATGTATCGATTCTGATGGGGAATACTTACATATGAGTTGCCCCTCATACCGTTTATAGATAAAGAAGCGCAAATCAAGTGTCATATTTTCAATTAAGAAAAAACTTAAATATTGATTTTGAATTTCCTAAATGCTATCCTGAAAAAAGGAAAACAGCGCGAGCTGTTTATTTTTGCTTGCAAAAAGGAGATTGATCATGGAACTTGGTGGTTACGCAAACAAAATCGCATGGGTCGATTTGACTTCTGGCAAAGTGGAATTCAAACCCATTGCCGAAGATGACGCCCGCAAATACATCGGCGGGCGCGGTTTGGGCGTGAAGTATGTTTTTGATAATGGGCCGAAAGTTGATGCCCTCTCCCCCGATAACATCCTCTGCTTCATGAATGGGCCTCTTACCGGCTCGGAAGCCAATATGAGCGGACGTATGGCCGTTGTCACCAAGTCGCCTCTCACCGGAACTGTGACCGATTCTCATCACGGCGGTTGGTCTGCCGCCCGCCTGCGCTGGTCTGGTTATGATGGTCTGGTTTTCAAAGGCAAAGCCGCCAAGCCCACTTATGTTTATATTCATGATGGCCAGTTTGAGCTGCTCGATGCCTCTGAAGTTTGGGGCAAGGGTGTTCACGATACCGTCAAGCACTTCAAAGAAAAATATGGCGAAAAAGACCTGACCGTCATTACCATCGGTCAGGCCGGCGAGAACCTTGTCAAGTATGCCTGCTGGGTCAACGAAAATGACCGCGCCTCCGGACGCGGCGGTACGGGCTGTGTGGGCGGCTCGAAGAATCTCAAAGCCATCGTCATTAAGGCAGAGAAGAAAATTGTCAAAGCCGCAGACCGTGACAAATGGAAAGCCGCTCACTCCACCGCCCTTGCCATGATCATGGACGAGCGGGTGGTCACTTCCCCGCGCAAAGGCGGGCTCTCCGTTTATGGTACCAACGTGCTCATGAATATGACCAACGTCATCGGTGGTTTGCCTGCCAAGAACAGCCAATTTACCGGTTGGGAACATGCTGAAAAGGTCAGCGGCGAATACGTCAACGATAACATCCTTGTCGATAACCCCACCTGCCACGCCTGCCCGGTCGCCTGCAAGAAGGAAGTAGAGATCAAGGATGGGCCATACAAAGGCCTGCGCATGGAATCGGTGGAGTACGAACCTGCCTGGTCGGTCGGCACGAACTGCGGAAACGATGACATCCGCGTGGTTGCCAAAATGATTGACTGCGCCAACGACTTTGGCTTCGATGCCATCGAAGTTGGGCATCCGCTCTCTGTTTGGATGGAAGCCAGCGAAAAGGGCTACACCAACGGCTCTGGCAAACTGGATTGGGGGGACGGTGCCAAGATGGTCGAAGCCGCAGAAATGATCGCCTTCCGCAAGGGTTTCGGCAACGTCCTCGCGGATGGCGCCAACGCCACTGCCGCTCACTTTGGTCATCCCGAACTCGCCATGACCGTCAAAGGTCAGGGCGTGCCAGCCTACGATCCGCGCGGCATCAAGGGCATGGGTATCGGCTACGCCACCTCCAACCGCGGCGCGTGCCATCTGCGCGGTTACACCCCCGCAGCCGAAGTCGTCGGCAACGTGCTCGGTCCTACAACCGTCACCGACCCGCTCGAATGGAAGGGCAAAGGCGAGTTGACCATCATCTTCCAGAACGTCCACACTGTCACCGACTGCCTGGACATCTGCAAATTCGCCACCTTCGCCGAATCATTGGATGCCTTTGCTGCGCAATACTCCGCCATGGTCGGCATCGAAGCCACCGCCGCCGATTTGCTCAAAGTCGGCGAGCGCGTTTACAACCTCGAACGCCACATTAATAACCTCAACGGCTTCCGCGAAGGTTCAGATTATCTGCCCAAGCGTTTTACCACCGAACCCTCCACGTATGGCGGCAGCAAAGGTCATGTATGCGAACTCGATGATATGCTCAAGGAATACTACGAGAAGCGCGGATGGGTCAATGGCGTTGTCCCCGAATCCAAACTAAAGGAATTGGAACTGGCCTAGCGGTTCTTCCCTAACCATAGCTGGTCCGGTTTCCTGAAACCGAACCTTCCTGAATCAAAAGCAGGGCGACGTACGTCGCCCTGCTTTTATTACCGTGATCCGCAAGATATATCTTGCAATATGTCTATTACCCACCTCCCACTGCAGGGAAAATGTTCACCACATCCGGTTCCATGATCTTCGTCTGGAACTCCTCTTCCAAAAACTGTACATCGCGCCCATTAATAAAAAAATGGACATGCCCGTACATGTGCCCGTCAGGGTGAATCAATTCCTTTTTCATGGGTGGGAATCTTTCAATGACGATATCCAATAATTCCTTTGCAGTAATGCCGTAATTCACATCAAACTCAACAGACTTGCCTCCGGCAATATCGCGCAGGGTTGCAAAGAAATTAATTTTCATGGTCTCTCCGGTTTCCTAAAATTCGGTTCGCGTAAAATTTCCACGTTCATTTTACCGCTTGAAATGGGAGAAAAAAAACTGATGATAGAATCAGGGTTGAGGGGCGTGTCAATTCCAAGCGGAGTCAGGCGCGGGTTTCTTCCGTCCACATAGACAGGCACATCCTGCCGCAAAGTGCCGTCAGCATTTAACAAATGAAGAGCAGTCTCAGGGTATTGTTCAACCAAATACGCCAGCAGTTTACGAAAGGAATCAGATTCCCCGTCGTTGATTTCCAATGAAGTCATTCCGATCATTGTGCGCATGTTGGCATAAAATTTTAACTGCATATGATCCTCGTTCAAATTTTATCATTCTCACAGCAGGATGGCATAAAAATTCTGGCCCGAGTCTTCACTTCGAGCCAGGTAATCTTGCAGAATATTTCAAATCACTCCTACGGGCATTGGATGATGCCCTGCGCCCACAAACATCCGCCGCAGACGGGGGCAATATCGTTGCCGTAGCAATCCTCATCATTGGTCTCGGAGAGGTCGCACCCGCCGCAGAAGGTGCAGGGAGCAAAGACAAAATTATGCAAACGCTCGCGATACGCAACATACTCCGGGTCGAGCCAGATATCTTCGAGCAGGGTGTCGCGTACATTGCCAACCACATGCTTCTTCGAAAGTTTGGGCTTGCCATGCAGGTAGCTAGTGTGGGTATGCATCAACGGCCAGCACGGGCTGACATCGCCGGTCCACGCGATGGACATGGTGCCGCTTTCAACAAAGTTGCAGACATCATTTGCGCCGCCCCAGTTGTTGCCCGCAAAACTGACATTGCATCCACTGTTGAATGCTTCGGTCAATGCGGCCTGGGTATCTTCGTTAAAGTCTATTTTGGGCAGGCTGAGCTTGGGAAGCATGGGTGACGGAAGATAGGCGATGTTACTCGTGGTGCGGTTATAGAGCCGGTCTGCCTGCATCTCCGCTGTGGCAGGTTGGACGTTGCTCACGGAATAATATTTCGCGCCGAAGGTATGCCCCAGTTTGATGATCCTGGGCAGGTCGTTGATATTGCGCTTCATGGCGACGAACGCCACGCCGATCTCAGGTTGTGGGAAATGCCCGCCTTTGCGCATCTTGAACAGACGGCGCAAATTTTCGAGGATGAGGGGCAGTTCGGCTCCAAGTCGCACATCTTCAAACCCTTCGGGGGTGGCGCCATCCAGAGAGACCCAAAGCACATCAAGACCGGCCTCGATCAACTCGCGGGACTTCTTCTCGGTCAGGATCGTACCGTTGGTGATGAGTTCTACTTTTACGCCCAGTTCCTGTTTGACGCGTCGAATCCATTGGATGGTTTTGGGATGAAAGAGCGGTTCGCCGATGCCGCCAAAATAAACATCGGGAATCGGCTCCATTTGTTTGAGGCCGTTGAGAATGCTCTCGAAGGTTTCGTCTGTCATTTTGCCGATGGGCTGGTCCCAGGCATTGCGGAAGCAGGTGATGCAGTCGAGGTTGCAGGCGACAGTGGGTTCGATATAAATTTTTGTCAGGTGGGTGACCGGCCGATGCATACGGATAAAGTTGTGGCCGTCGTCGAGGCGGACTTTCGAGCCGGGATTTAGCCCATATTGATGGGCAACTTCGGGCGGAAGAATGAGGCGCCCGTTCTCATCCACTTCGGCCCAGGCGGTGGTAGATTTCGTTGAAAGGATACCCATGTGTACTCCTTATGAACAAGTAATACTACATATCATATCCATTTTAGGGGAAATTGCATGTGACGAAAGTTACTTTTTATAAAGGGCAGGCAATATGTCAATCGTTCAGGATGACATTGCCGGTTTGGGTGGTGTCGTAGCCGGCCAGTTTGGAAATCGCCGTTCGGAAGCGGGGGGCGGCGAGCAGGTCAAAGAGCGGGGCGAGGAGCGGCGAGTTGGCATACTCCTGCGGGAAGACCAGATCATAGCGTTCCTGAAAGAGGGGGACAAAGTCCAGATCGAGGGCCTGGGCGGCGGCGGCAATCACCAGCCCACAGGTGGCGCGCCCGGAAGCGACCGCGGCAGCAACGCCAAGATGGGTATATTCCTCTTGCTGGTATCCGTGGATGGCGTCGGAAGAAATTCCCATTTGGCCAAGGTGGTAGTCGAGCAATACGCGCGTGCCGGAACCGCGCTGGCGGTTGATGAATTGTACGTCGGAGCGGGTGAGGTCGTGAAGGTTGTGGACCGCTTTGGGATTCCCGCGGCGCACCACCAAGCCTTGTTCGCGCCCGGCAAGTGTAACGAGTTTGACAGGCACATCCGGCACGAAGCGGCGAATGTAGGAAATGTTGTATTCGCCGGTATCGGGGTCGAGCAGATGGGTACCAGCCATGTGCGCCTCGCCGCGCGTGACAGAGATCAGCCCGCCCTGCGAACCGGCGTTGGCAGAAACCAACCTGCGGTCTGACTCGGTCAGGAATTGCGCCATCAGGTCGAGGATCAGGTCGTGCGAGCCGATGCAAAAGATCGTGCGTTCCAGTTCGCTTTGGGTTCGGTACAGGCGGACTTGCACCTTGCCACCCGCTTCCATGCCCTGCACGCCGGAGGGCAGAAGGACCAGACCATCGGCTTGCACCAGCGAGGTGATTACGCCCGCACCACGCGAAAGCGGCGCTGCCAGCAGGGTTCCGCCCACCCTGCCTGCCGCCACGCGCACGAAGTCATCGTCACCGGCGGGCGAGGTGATCTTGCGAGTCAGTCTGGCTTCTTCGGTTGGTAATTCCAGCGGGCGCCGCCCCAGCCATTTTGCCATAAGTGGCTCGACAAAGATTTCATTGGTGAGCGCGGCAGAGACGGGATACCCCGGCACGCCGATGATCGGAATTTGGTAATTGGTAATTGGTAATTGGGATTCCGATTCCCGATTTACCATTCCCAATATTACTGGATGTCCCGGTCTCACGGCGACCCCGTGAACAAGTAGCGTTCCGAGTTTTTCTACAACTTTTGCTGAAAAATCTTCCATGCCCGCCGAGGAACCGGCATTGAGCAAAATCAAGTCGTGAGCTTGCGCAGATTCCATCACCCGCTGACAAATTAAATCAAAATCATCTTTGGTGATCGGGTAGCGCGTCGGGGCGCCGCCCATCGTTTTGATCTGCGCCGCCAGCACCAGCGAGTTGTATTCCAAAATGTCGCCGGATTTGAGTTGCGAACCGATCGGAACCAGTTCCGTGCCGGTCGGCAGGATGGCAACCTTTGGCTTGCGCGCAACCGCGATACTCTGATGCCCGGACGCGGCAATTGCGCCGAGGTCCACGGGGCGAAGTGTATGCCCGGAAGGCAAAACCAACTGTGTGGCGACGATGTCCTCTCCCAGCGGACGGATATGACTCCAGGGGGCCACCGCCGCCCGGATGCGAATGAAGGCCGGTCTTTGGATGTCTGGCGTAATGCGATTTTGTTCATCCAACGATTCGACATTTTCAATCGGGATGACCGCATTCGCCCATTCCGGCAGCGGGTCGCCCGTATCCACATAGTGCGCGGACTCGGCTTCGATGGGGAAGGTCAGCGGGGTGGAAGGGCCCGCTCCGGAGGTGTTTTCGGCAATAACTGCGAACCCGTCCATCGCCGAGGCGTGGTAATGCGGGGAGGAGATGGAGGCCCAGATCGGCGTGGAAAGCACGCGCCCGAGTGCGTTTTCATCCAGCGGGATCGTTTCCGAGCCAAGCACCTGCCACAAACCAGCCGCCGCCAAAGATTTTTGTAGATGATTTTGCGCTGTTGCCAGCGGAATATCATGAAGATAAATGGACATTAAGGATCTCCGTCTTTTGCCGGAATTTTCAGAATAAAATCACTTCCGCCGTCTCTCCGGCGCCGTACCCGGTGACATCGGGTGGAATGCGCAAGAGACCATCGGCGGCGGTCAGGGTAAAGATCAGGTTGCTTTTGCCAAAGATGGGTTCGGCGATCCAGCCCCCCTCTTTCTCTCCCCCAAAATTCTCTGAATTTGGGGGGAGATGGAGGGGGGTAAGTTTGACCGGAATCCAATCTTCGCGCCCGGCTTGCGAGGGCAGGTTGACCGTCAGTTTGGTGGCGATGACCGGGCGGGGACGAGGCGTTTCGCCAAGCAGGTTTTCGATCACCGGCACCACGAACAAATATCCATTCACCAACGCGCTGACCGGGTTGCCCGGCAGGCCAATGACGGCTTTGCCGCCACATACCCCGAGGATGGTCGGTTTGCCGGGGCGGGTGTTGATTCCGTGAACCAGTACGCCCGGAGCGCCAAGGGAGGCGATTACATCGGCAGTCATATCGCGCGTGCTGGCCGAAGACCCGGCAGTGATAACCACCACGTCACATTCGGTCAAAGCACGCCGCGCCGCCGCTTCCAGTTCCGAGCGGATGTCCGGCACGATGCCATAAAAAACCGGTTCGCCGCCGGTCTTTGTCACCAGTGAGGCGAGGGTGTAGGCATTAATATCCCGCACCTGTCCCGGCTGGGTCTGCTGGAACGGGTCGATGATTTCATCGCCGGAAGAGATCAGCCCCACTTTGGGCTTTGCCGTCACCGCAAGATGCGTGATGCCCAACGCCATCAACCCGCCCACTTCCGCCGGGCGGATGCGGCTACCGCCCAAAAGAACGACCGCGCCTGATTTCACATCCTCGCCAATTTGGATGATGTTCTCGCCATCGGCAACCGCGCGGAAGATCTCGATCTCACTACCTGGTGTTGGGCGATTCCCGCCGAGAGCGACCTGCGTATTTTCCAGCATGACCACCGCGTCTGCGCCGGGCGGTAACATCCCGCCGGTGTGGATCAGCCCGCACTGGCCGGAACTAATGCTTTGCAGCGGAGCACTTCCCATCGGGATTTCGTCCACGAGTTTCAGATAGGCTGGCATCGAGTCGGAAGCGCCGAAGGTGTCGCGTGCCCGCACGGCATAGCCATCCACCGTGGAGCGCAGAAACTCTGGCAGCGAGTGTGGCGCGGAAATATCTTCGGCGATCACCCGCCCGGTCGCTGAAGCAGTTTCTATAGTTTCTGGTTGGAGGTTTCGATTGGGAAGTTTGGAAAACAATAATGCACGCGCGGCTTCGGGAGGCAGTAATTGAAGGAATTCAGGCATGGGAATTGGCTCATCACATCAGAATGTCATAAAGCAATTCGATTATACAATACTGCCCGGCGCCTATAGCCCTCTTAAAAAATCCCTCACACTTGAGTCAACGGGATTTTCTTTGATCTGTTTTGGCGTGCCGGCCTGCTTCAGCGTGCCCCCGATCATCACTGCCACCCGTTCGCCGAACTGCGCCGCTTCTTTCAAATTATGAGTCACAAAGATCGTTGTGCGATGATTCTCCGCCAGCGCACGCGAAAGATCTTCGAGTAATTTCTCACGCGTCTGAGGGTCGACTGCCGAAAACGGTTCATCCATCAAAAGCAGTTCGGGATCGAGGACAAACGCCCGTGCCAGACTGACGCGCTGCGCCTCGCCCCCGGAGAGTTGGCTGGCCCTGCGCTCCAGAAGTTTTTCAACGCCCATGGCTTTGGCCCATCGATCAATCCGCGCATCGCTTTCTTTTTTATCCATCCTGCGGAACTTCAGCCCCAGCCCGATATTCTCGCGTACAGACATATCCATGAGCAGTGGGTCTTGAAAGACAAATGCGATCCGCCGCCGATATTCGAGTTCGTTCCAGTCGGTTTGCGCTTTTCCGTGCAAAAGAATTTCACCCTGCGCCATTTTCAGCAGACGCGACAGCACAAGAAGAAAGGTGCTTTTTCCCGAGCCGTTCGGGCCCACCACCGCGAGAGTCTCGCCCTGCGGAATTTGGAGTGTATCGATTCTCAACACCTCGCGTCTGTTGCGATGAACGATCAGGTCCTTCACTTCGATCATATTCGCCTGGCGCCTTTCTGTTGAATCCACGTCAGCGCGAGGTTGATCAGGTAAGTGATGACCAGCAGCAGCGCGGAAAGCGCCAAGGCCTGCTCGAATTCACCTTTGGAGGTTTCGAGTACGATGGCTGTTGTGAGTACGCGTGTCTGCCCGCGGATGTTGCCACCCACCATCATCGACGCGCCCACCTCCGAAATGACCGAACCGAAGCCCGCCATCAACGCAGCCAAAAGCGGCAGGCGAGCCTCCCGCCACAAATGCCAGACCATCTGGAGTCGTGAAGCGCCGAGTCCCAAAAGTTGCTGCTGCAAACGCGGATCAAGCGCCTCAAGCGCGGCAGCGGTCAGTCCCATCACCACCGGCGCAGAGATCACCGTCTGTGCGATGACAATTGCCCAGGGGGTGTAGATCAGGCGCAAATCACCGAGCGGGCCGCTGCGCCAGAGCATCATGGCCACCACCAGACCCACCACCACTGGCGGTAACGCCATGCCTGTGTTGACGATGCTCAACAACAGTGAACGGCCGCGAAAAGTTCCAAGCGCCAGCCAGGTGCCGAAGGGCAGGCCGATCAACAGGCTGATGATCGTGGCCAGCCCGGAGACTTGCAGGGAGAGGAGGGTGACTTCGAAGATTTCCATGGAAAATAAAACACGTACACAGATTCCCCAAGTTTACCTGTGTACGTGCCTGCGTCAATTGCTGGAGGGTTATCCGCCCAGGCCGAGTTCTTCCTCGGTCTTACCGGCATCGGGGACAAAGAGGGGCTGACCAAACTTCTCCACCCCAAACTGGCCAATGACTTCCTGTGTGGCAGCATCCACCATGAAATTGGCGAACGCAAGGGCTCCCTCATAGTTGATCTTGTCCGATTTGTCGGGGTTGACCGTGATGACATGATAGACATTTAACAGGGCGTTGTTCCCTTCGAGCAGGATCTCGAGCTGGAGTTTGTCTCTGTTCGCAAGGTAGGTGGCACGGTCGGTGAGGATGTACGCCTGCTTTTCGGAAGCGACGGTGAGCGATGCGCCCATGCCCTGCCCGGTCTCGATGAACCATTCCGGTTTCTCGGTGCGCGGGTCGAGGCTGGCCTTCTGCCAGAAGCTTACTTCCTTTTTGTGCGTGCCAGAGTCATCTCCGCGGGAGACGAAAGGAGCGCTTGCGTTATAAATGGCAATAAAGGCATCCTTGGGACCAAGACCTTTGATTCCAGCCGGGTCGTTGGCCGGGCCTACGATGATAAAGTCGTTGTGCATGACGAGGAAGCGATCCTTGCCGTTGCCGCCATCCATGAACGTGACTTCGGAGGAAGGCGCGTGAACAAGCAGCACATCGGCATTGCCTTCTTCGCCCATCTTGAGCGCTTCACCTGTGCCAACGGCCACGGTCTGAACGGTGTAACCAGTCTGCTCCTCAAAGAGGGGGACTAGCACATCCAGCAACCCGGAATCCTGGGTGGATGTGGTGGTCGCGAGGATCAGGTTTGGGTTGGCGGGGGCCGCTGCTTCAGTGGGCGCCTCGGTGGGTGCTGCGGTAGGAGCTTCCGTCGCTACAGCGGCCTCGGTAGCAGGGGCTGCTGTCGGCGTGGCTGCTGCGCCGCAGGCTGTCAGCACTACAGAGAAGACAAGCAACCATGACAAAAGTAAGTTTCGTGAAGTGGCTTTCATAAAGTTATCCTTGGTTTGATTTTTTTGAATAGCGGCGGATGCCCAGCACCACCAGAGCACCAAGCAGACCACCGATCATTCCGAAAAAGATGTGGCTGGCAAACGGATAGACGACCCCATACCGGAAGGAACCAAAAGGCCAGCCGGAGATAAGATTGATGGCAAGCTGACCAAGGGGTTTGGTTGCATGCGCAAAACCGCCCAACAGCACAAGAAACCATAGTTTGCTGGCGTAACGCGGCAGGTAGCGGTATGCCAGGTCCATGACCAGGCCGGGCAGCAAATAGAACAGCCAGGTAAAGGGATTCTCACCCTGCAGAAATGGCAGCATGGAAGCGGCAGAGGCGCCCACGCTGGTTAGCGTACCCGCGCCACGGAAGCGGGAGGAGGCGCGCCCAAGAATCATCAACGCCATCCACTCAATGCCGTGGTGGCCGGGCAGCCCCGGCGAAAAATCGGTGGCGCGATGCAAGACCACCGCCATTAAACCGCTGCCGAGCAGCAGCAACGCTTCAAACCAGGTCAGCGACCATTCAGTTTGAGAGGCGCTTGATGTGTTCTTTAGAGATGATGTTCCATTCATGGTTTTTCTCCTCAACATAAAGTGTTGCCTTGCCATTCTTTAAAATGGGGCGGATCCATTCGCCCACATCCACAACCATATCCGGTGCCAGCTCAACCTGTTCCAGGGTGCAGACACGATCCATATGCCCCAACGAACAAATTTCAAGGACAGGATATTTGCCCTTCAACTCGCGCAAGCCTGGCAGCCACAGATAACGGCCATCATTTCCAGCACGATGCAGGCCGATGGCGGACAATGCGCCGATGATGCCCCCATGCGTCCCCGTCAGTCCTTCGCATCGAATTCCGGAACTGGAAGCGGTCTGCTCCGCTTCAGGCATGGTCAACACTGTGATCTTGGCCCGGCTTCCAAAATCCAGGACATCCTTGCTGACGGAGTCCCATTCGGCGAGGCACAACCCCGCGTCCGAACCGGCAGCACATTCGCGTAACAGAAACTCGCGTGCAGCCTCCCAAACTTCATTCGGCATTTCGGTTTCCACAATCAGGCAGGCCGAACTGTTATGGGATGTGTATGGAATCCTCGGGTCAACCAGCAACTGGTGTCGGGTGATTCCCTGCGGATGGGCAAGCCCATTTTGCTTAAGCCAATCGGCCAACTGCCGGACGCGGTGCCCGGTTCCACGAGATTCCAGGTTGTCGGTATCATCGATCCCAAGTAGGTAGCGCATGAAAAGTGCCTTCCGTAAATAAGGTTTTCCTTAATATAAAAGTGAAAATAAAAAACACGTTATTTAATCGTGATCTCAGCGATGTCCTTCACCCAGTCTGCCTTGGGGATGTAAGTGGTGGCGAGTTTCATCGTGCCGCGGTTGCTGAAATCCAGGATGGTGTTGTCATCTACCTGCTCAAAGGTCAGGGTGGAGGAGCCGGTGCCGGTGAGAGTGACCTCGGTAAACTCTGTGATTCCCGCCAGAGCCAGGACATCTGAAAGTTTTGGACCTTCCTGCACTTTACCTTCCACGGTGATGCTGGCGAGAGGCAAGGCCTTGACAGCGTCAAGGGTTATATCGAAGGAGGAGCCATCCGCGTTGACGATTTTAAAAAGGACCTTTTGAGCGGGAGCCGGGGCGGGTGCTTCCGTGGCTGGTTCAGGGGCAACCTCTGTTGCCGGGGATTCTGTGGCTACGGGTTCAGCAGGCGCTGAGCCACATGCGGCAAACAGCAGAATGCCAATCAGAACGATGGAGAAGAGAATAATATAACGTTTCATGGGTTCCTTGGTGTGAGGTGGGGTAAATTTACAAAGCAACCTGCTCACCGCTATGACGGGTGTTGTACCCGGTCAGCGTTTGCAGCGTTTTCCGAAAGCCGAGGGTCTGGATGTAATCCAACAGGGGCGTAAGATGCGGTTCTTCTTCTTGCGGCAGGATAAGATCGTAGCGTTCCTCAAAAAGCGGGATGAAGTCCAGCCCATGTTGATGGGCGGCTGCCTGCAGGCCCAGGGAGACATCGGCCTGACCAGATTCAATAATGGCAGCCGCTTCACTATGTGTTTTGACCGAATACTCATACCCGTTTATCTTCCTGGCCGGAATATTCTTTTTACGAAGTTCGGCATCCAGCCACAGGCGTGTACCCGAGCCCGGGTTGCGGTTCACGAAGCGGATCTGGGGGCGCGTAAGGTCGGCGATGGAACGAATGCCCTTGGGGTTGTTTTCCGCCAGGATGAGCCCCTGTGTGCGATACGCCAGGGTCACAACCTTTACGCTGCGGTCTGGGAAAAGATGTTTGATAAAGGGGGTATTGTATTCGCCGCTTTCGTCGATCAGGTGTGAACCTGAGATCTGACAGAGCCTCTGGCGTAAATTAACCAGCCCATCCAGAGAACCCACCGGCATGCTCAATATGTTGAGGTGCCCGGAAAGGTGGTTGGTAATTTCTTCAAGGGCCAGATCATGGCTGCCTGAGAAAATAAGAGTTGGCTGCTTGCTTTTGGGGAGGATAATCTCTTGTAGCAGAAAGGCATCTCCCCTGGCGCGATAAAATTTTTCCTGCACTTTTCCCGTCCGGCGGATCTCGCTGATCTCGATCAAGTCTGCCGATTCAAGCGCGAGGATGTGATGACGCACCCAGGCGGGCGACTGTTTCAAGGTCCGCGCCAGGAGCGTGAGGTTGGCAGGCGCGGCCATCAGCAGGCGCAGAATATCCATGCGGCGGGGGTCAGCCAGTTGTTTGATCTTGTCGAAGGAGGTGACAGGAGTGACGACTTTCATTTTGGATAAGGGAAAACTTAACAGTGAGTTTACTGGTTTCTCCAGACCGAGTCAAGCAAATTTTTGTTGAGGGGGATGAGCGCCGCATCCCGAATCGACTCGAGCGTTTCGAGCGCATCCGCGGCGTGATGATTCAAATTCTTGATGGCGACGGAGATCATTTCGCGGTCAGCCAGCAGGCTCAGCGCTTTCAATGCGAAGATGCCGTTGCGGCGGCATTTATGCCCGGTAACATGACTTATTCTGACATAAACAGTCATTTTTTGGGAACGCTATTAAATTTCAACTTATACAAGAGAGACCAGCAATCATCTCTTGTCCCCTGTTATAGATCATTCCTGCTCTTCTTCGGTTTCATCCTCAGAGACAACAATATTCACAAATATGGTTTGCCCGAATACTTCGTTTTTACGGTTGGTGAGAATCCAGTACCCTGTGTAAGTACCTTCTACATCCGGGGCGGTTAAGGTTATGGATATTTTGGCTTCATCTCCCGGCGCAACGTATTGGTTAATGGTGGTCGTTTCACCTTCCATATCGAATCCGCTGACAAAGATAAGGCTGTATTCAGGACGCCAGGCACAGGCGCCGGTATTTTTGAGCCGCCAGATCTTTTTAAAGGGTTCGCCAGGCATCAGGACCGTACCATCTTTGATCGTGATATCTTTGAGATACTCGGAATTATCACAATCGGAGTAACCAGCAGAATTTGCAGGATATGGCAGCGGTGTGGCAAAGTTTTGGAGTTGGGCTGGCAGGGTCTGGGTGGGGAGAGGCGTCTGTGTAGGCGCAGGAGTCGATGTTGTTATCGCTGTCACTGTGAGGGTCGGTAGAGTCTCTGTTGTAGGAGTCACCGCAGAAGTCAACGCCTGTGCGATCTGGGTGTTGATTTTCGGGCCAGAGTCTACACTAGCAGAGGTGGGCTGTACGCACGCATTGAGCAAAATGGCAAGAATAAAAAAAGTGGCGAGTTGTTTCATAGGTTATTGTTCTATCTCAATGCCAAGCACGACGGTATCGCCTTCTTTCAGACCGGACTTCACTTCGGCATACAGTTCATTTTGTGCGCCGATCTCGATGTATTGAAAGGCGAACCCATTTTCTGTAACGAGGAAAACGGCGTAGCCATTGTCCGTTTGATGAAGCGCCTCAAGCGGGATGAGGAGAATGTTCTTTGCATCCAGACTGATGATCTCCACCGAAGCCGACGCGCCGATGGGCAGGTTGAATTTGCTGATGGGCATATCAATTGCCACCGCGCCATGCACCACAGTGGAGTTCCCGCTGGTATATAGATCACGATCCACGCTGGCAACTGTGCCTGTGAAAGATGAGTCAGGCAGCGCGTCGAATGTGACTTCGGCAGGATAGCCTGCCGTGGCTTTATCCCAATCGGATTCGTCCATGTAAAATTCAATATAAGCTTGCGAAAGGTCTGCCACCGTAATGACCGTGTCTGTACCAGATTCAGCGCCGATGGCGATATCCACCGATAAAACCGTGCCGTTGATCGGTGCGAGAATTCTCGTTCCGTCCAGTTTGTCTTGCGCTTCGTTGAGCGCACGTTTTGCGGCCTGGATTTCCAGAAGGCTGGGGATGCTTGCGCCTGCTCGAATCTCTCCGCTGGTCAGAGCAGCGTACATATCACTCGCATCTGCCAGCGCGGCTTGCGCATCGTCGATGGCGAGGCGTGCTAGTTGAATGTCCGCTTCGGTAGGGATGGCAAGGTAACTGCCGCTTTTACTGCGCTTCACGAAATTTTCAAAGACATACTCGTTGTAGTAGTCATTGCGGGACTCGTTGAGAGAAACCGCTGCATCTTGCAAATAATCTATGGTTACCTGCGCTTGTTGTTTGGCTTGCGAATCGTTTGGGTTCGCTTTCAATCGGACTTGTGCAACCTCAAGAGTTTTCTGAGCTTCAGCGATCTTTTGCTCCCAATACAGCACGTCCGGGCTGATAAGATACTCAAGAAGATATCGTGCATCACTGTAAGCCTTTTGGGTTTGGGCAAGCGTATCCAACGCCGAAGCGATGGCAGCAGGCGAGGTCAATTCCATATAGTTGCGCCTGGCAGTGTCGTACTCCGCCTGCGCTTCGGTTGGGTCAACTTCTGCCAGCAGATCCCCAGATTGAACCGCATCACCCGGCTGGATGTAAACAGCCAGCACGGTTCCGCCTACGGTAAAGGCGAGCTCCTCTTCATCTTCCACAGCAAGAATGCCCGTCCCGCTTGCAGAAAGAGTCATCTCGCCGCGAATTACGCTGGCCGTTTGTGGCCTGGTTTCTTGTTCTGCGGCTTTTGTTTGTGCGGCAAAGACGGAATATCCGCTCATGCCTGCAAGGACGAGCGCACCAAGCGCAATACCAGCCCAGACTTCCTTAGGGAGTTTTGATAACCAAGTCTTTGCATTCATCATCCGAGTTCATTTCTGTTTTTAAGAACCTGCGATTTTCTGAAGGTAATCAATGACTGCTTGAATCAAAGGCGTAGGGACTCCGCCTCCGCCCAAGCCGGGAGCAGGCTGCCCTGCCGGAATCTGATCTCCGCTGGGAATCCCGTCACTTGGAAACCCGCCTCCATCGGGAGGAGTGAAGTTGCCGCCTTCAGGAAACCCACCCCCGAAGCTCCCGCCGCCCGAAGGAGTAAATCCATTGCTGCGGCTTGAGCCGTTGTTCCCTTGCCCTTGCAGACGGTTCCCGCCCATGCCGTTTTCCTGAATCACAGTAAGCATATCTTCCTGTGACAGTTGCATGGCTTCAATGGCTTGCGTCTGTTCGGCAGTCATGGTTTCACCGATCTGTTCCACCAGCGCGTCGATCTCCTCCTGCGCGGCGGCGTCGCTTGAAAGCAGGGAAAGATACACCTGCCATAGCGGAAGTAATTCTTGCGCCTGTTCCGGCGTGATGGCATTCCCTGTGTCCTTGAGGCTGAGTGTGCCAATCACAAGTTTGGTGATTTCTGGCAATTCATCAGAACCGGGCATAGTCTGTGCATCGGGCGTATTCGTTTGAGACACATCGCAAGCAGACAGGATGAAGGCAAGCAGGATCAATATTGAAAAGAGAGTCTTTTTCATGTAAATTCCTTTATTGGAAACCTGAAGTTCTACTTCAGGCAGGCATTCCAAAAGTAGAGTCCTTTGTTGATTTGGTTTTGTAAAAATTCTATTCATACCGCAACGCTTCGATGGGGTCGAGTTTCGAGGCTTGGTTCGCCGGGTAAAAGCCGAAGAACGCACCGACAATTGCCGACGAGCCGAAGGCCAGCAAGACCGAACTGACCGAGATGACCGTACGCATGTCACTGAGTGAACCGAAGATGTACGCGCCGCCCACGCCCACCAGTACCCCGATCAAGCCTCCGATGATACTAAGCAACAGCGCTTCGATCAGGAATTGAAGGCGGATATCATTGGGAGTCGCACCAACGGACTGACGAATACCGATCTCCCGCGTTCGTTCGGTGACGCTGACCAGCATGATGTTCATAATGCCGATGCCGCCCACGATGAGCGACACGCCCGCCACCCAAGCCAACAAAGAACGAAATGCGGCCGTCGTGGATTCTTGTGTCGAGATGATATCCTGCTGGGTAGTGACACTAAAGTCTGCCGTGTCCAAAGTCACATCATGACGTTTGACTAACAGCAATTCGATCTGGGTGATGATGTTATCGAGATTGGCATCGGGATTAACTTCCACGTAGATCATGCGGACCCTGTCGCCGATGAAGCGGGCAAACATGGATGGAGTAAACTTCTGAAAGACTACGCTGATCGGCAAATAAGCCCGCGAGTCAAAGTCTGTGTTGCCCACCAGCCCCTTTTCGGTGAAGACGCCAATGACTGCCAGTTTGGTATTCCCAACCTTCACATATTGCCCAACCGGGCTGGCCTCGCCGAAAAGTTCTTCTGCAAGGCTGGAACCCAGTACAACCACTTTGCTCTTGCGTTCGATCTCTTGATCGGTGAAGTAACGCCCATCCGCAACATCCATATCGCGGACAGATGGAAAGCCGACCGAGGTTCCAAGGATTTCCACATCTTCCAAAGCCACATCGCCGTATTTGATGGTTTCGCTGGAGTTCTGTTCCACGACCACGGCCGTCACGCCGGTCACGCCGGTTTCGATGGCGGCGGCATCGTCGTAGACCAACCCGCCTTGCGGAGCTTGACCGGGCCCGCCGCGCGAAAAGGCGCTTTGCACAAAGACCAGGTTCGAACCGAGGCTCGTGATCTGTTCCTGAATGGAGGCTTCCGTGCCAGCGCTGATGGCAACCATGATGATGACCGCCGAGACACCGATGATGATCCCCAGCATGGTCAACAACGAGCGGATTTTATTCTTGAGAATGGCTTCCCAGGCAATGGACAAGGCTTCACCGGGTCTCATGTTGTGCCTCTGCTTGATGGGTTCCGTTATGTGCGATGGTATCCACCAGGCCATCGACAAGGTTGATGGTGCGCTGGGTATGTACCGCCGTTTTGGGATCATGCGTCACCATCACAATGGTTGTGCCCTGCTCGTGCAATTGATGAAGCAGGTTCATGATCTCGGTGCCGGAGCGGGTATCAAGGTTGCCTGTCGGCTCATCGGCGATGACCATGACCGGGTCATTGATGAGTGCGCGTGCAATTGCCACACGCTGCTGCTGTCCGCCGGAGAGTTCGTGGGGCTGGTGATTTATGCGTGTACCAAGACCCACCAACTCAAGCATGGCGCGTGCTCTTTCCAAACTTTCTTCTTTTGTTTTCGGGTTGACGCGATTATATAAAAATGGAAGAGTCACGTTTTGCAGGGCAGTCGTTCTTGCCAATAAGTTATAAGATTGAAAGATAAAACCGATCTTCTGATTACGGACGGACGCCAACTGCACTTTATCAAGTTGACTCACATCTTCGCCGTCGAGAAAGTACTGCCCCGATGTCGGCTGGGATAAACAGCCAAGAATGTGCATCAACGTGCTTTTGCCCGAGCCAGAGGGGCCCATGATGGCAACGAACTCGCCTTGATAAATCTCGATGTCGACTCCATTCAAAGCCGCCACTTGAATATCGCCCATACCATAGACTTTGGTGATGTCTATGGTTTTGATTGTTATGCTGTGCGCTGCGCTCATTGTGTCTCCACAATGCCGGTTGTGACGGTTTCGCCTGCTTCGATCCCAGAGATGATCTCGGCGTATAACAGGTCCTGAATACCGACCTGCACCACGCGCAAACGAGGCTCGCCGTTCTCCAGCACGAAGACCGCATACTGGTCACCGGCCTGGTGCAAGGCTTCAATGGGGATCAAGACCGCATTTTCTGCGCGCCCACCGATCACATCCACCGAGGCAGTCGTGCCAAGCGGAAGGTTGAAATCGTCCACGTTGACCTCGGTTAACTGCACCAAAGCCCGCACCACTGAGGTATTGTTGGATGAATACAAGCCAGGGTCAACCTGCGTGACTACGCCGCTGTAGGTTTTGTCCGGCAGAATATCGAAGATCACTTCGGTCTCGTATCCCGCCACCACGCTTGCCCAATCGGATTCATCCAAATACACTTCAAGGAACGGCTGGCTAAGATCAGCAATTGTGACGACCACCGAGCCGCTGCTGACACTATCACCGATAGAAATGTCAATGGACATGATCGTGCCCGAGATTGGAGCAACGAGGCGCGTTCCGTCCAGATCGGCTTGCGCGATTTCCAACGCCGAATTGGCCTGCTCCAATTCGGTCAAGCCGCCGCCCGTCGCATTCTCCGGCACCTCGCCGCCGGTCAACGCGGCATACAAATATTTGGCTTCCTCTAAGGTGGCTTTGGCTAATTCCAAATCTGCCCGTGCCGCAAGGACTTCACTCTCCGAAGGCGCATTCAACTCCTTGCCGTCCGAAAAATATTTTGGCAGGTAATAACTCAGATAATTCCTCTGCGCTTCTTTCAACTCGTTTTGAGAAATTTCAAAATTGAACCTGGCTTCCTCTAAATCTTTTTGCGCTGCCGCATCATTTGGCGACTCTTTGAGCTTCGCCTCAGACTTCGCGATATCTGATTCTGCCTCGGCGATTTGATCCTCCGCCCGCAACGCTTCCGGGCTGATGAGGTATGCGAGAGTGTTCCACGCATCCGCGACATCGGTGGTCGCGCTTGCAATTGTCTGCTGGGCGGTAGCAATTGCACTGGGGGAGGTCAATTCAAGGTAAGCACGATTCGCTTCGAGATAGGCGGCTTGTGCATCAGTATCATCGATCTGCGCCAGCAGGGTTTCGACTTCCACCTTGTCCCCGACTTTTGCAAAAACGCCGGTCACTTCGCCTGCCGTGCTAAACGTGAGGTTGCTTTCGTTTTCGGAGATGAGAGTCCCCGTGCCGCTGGCATAAAGGATCAAGTCCCCGCGCGTGGCTGTTGCAGTTTGTAATTCTTCTGTGCTGGTAACCTCGCTGGCAGTCTGTGCGCTTTGGTAATAAGCATACCCGCCGCCTGCCGCCAAAACGAAAATGACAACGACGGTGATCCAGAGCGCTTGCTTTGGCAGTTTGGAAAGAACAGATGTTCCTCGCGCCTTGCCCGGCGCTGTATTGGGAGTAGAGGTAGTGGACATAGATTCCCTATATTCAAGATATGAGATCGGATATTTCCCTTCCAATATAAAAAACAACCCTGTGAAAACCCTGTGAAAATTATGAGCGTCAGATACGGACCGCCATCGTCTGTCGTTTATGGGCAGAAAGAAATAACTCTACTCACCTTCTATTTTCATTGCTCAGCCTTTACAACAACTTCACAATCTATACAGAATTTACACAAATCCTTCATGGCCTTTTCACAGACTGGGCTCCTACAATGCAGGTGTTCGATAAAACCAAATAACCTGTAGCCCTCTCCCGCATTGCGACTCCTCTCTCCTCCTGGTGGAATGCGGGGGAGGGAAAGGAGAAAAGAAAATGAAAACTTCAACAAAAACAAATCTTGTGCTCGATCTCGTGATCTTCGCCGCCTTTCTGGTGATCGCCAGCCCCAAACTGACCGGTAACACCATTCATGAATGGCTGGGCGTTTCGTTCACCGCCGCGCTTGTAACCCACCTACTTTTCCACTGGCACTGGCTGGTGGAGGTGACCACGAAATTCTTTAAGAACTTCTTCAACCAGTCGCGCCTCAACTATATCGTGGACATGCTCTTCTTTGTCCTGATGACCGCCGCCCTCTTGAGCGGACTGCTGATCTCGAAAGATGTGATGTCCTTCCTCGGCATTCAACTGGACGTGAGCCGCAGTTGGAAGACCATTCACACCCTCGCTTCAGATGCCTCTGTGCTTTTGCTCGGTGTGCATGTTGCCCTGCACTGGAAGTGGATCGTATCCAACATCAAGCGTTATATCGTCAGCCCGGTTGCTGCAATCTTCAAGCCGCGTGAACAGAAACCCGTCATTGCGCTGACTCTTCAGACCCAAAAGGAGAAATAGACATGAAAACCATTTTACGAATTCTCGTCATCCTGCTTGTGGCAGCGGCAGTTTCCGGCGGAGTCTACGCTTTGGTTGAAAACTCCAGCCTTGTTTCGAGCAGTGAAGCGGAGCGCGGAGCGCCTCCTCAAATGACCGGCACAGATTCCCAATCCATGCCCACCCGTCCCGAAGGCGGCGACGAACACAGCGCATCGCTCACACGCGGATTTGGTGAAATGCTCGCCACCCTTGCGAAAGTATCGATCATCGCGGTCATCATTCTGTTCATTCAAAAAATACCTGTGCGCAATTTTCGTAGAACAAGTCTATAGACTTGTTCTACTGTAAAAACGGAGCAACCTCATGACCCTCAAAACCAAACGCACCCTTCCGCTCGTCCTGCTGCTGATCTGCATTCTGCTCTTCATGGCAGTGGCGATGGGCAGCCAAATCATCACCTCGTACACCGTCACCCCCGCCACCATGCAGGCATGGACGGCAAACCTCGCCACCACCCTCATGGGGGCGCAATAAATTTGGAGAACTACAACCATGAAAAAAATGATCGTACTTTTTTTGACTCTTTCCCTCGCGCTTGCCGCCTGCGGATCAACCACAGCGGACTCAACCACCACCACAACAACAACGACGACAGACACGGCTCAGACCGCGCCGATTGTTGCCTCTGAACCTTTGGCAGTTTCCTACGCTGACGAAGACCAGACCCCCGCCTCAACAGAGTCAGCAGTAAAAATCACACTCGCAGGCGACAGCATCACTATGGAAGGCAGCGGCGCAACGGTGAATGGCTCAACCGTCACCATCTCTGAACCTGGCATTTACGCCATCAGCGGCACGCTCAACAACGGACAGGTTTTGGTGGACAGTTCCAGCGAAGGAACCGTCAATCTGATTTTGAACGGCGCGACCATTTCCAATGCATCCACTTCGCCGGTCTTCATCTCCAGTTCTGACAAGACCATCATCACCTTAGCCGATGGCACCCAAAACACCATCACCGATGGCGCTTCATACGTCTTCACCGGCGCCGAAGTGGATGAACCCAATGCCGTCCTCTTCAGCAATGATGATCTCGTCATCAACGGCAGTGGCGCATTGACGGTCAATGCCAATTTCAACAACGGCATCGCCAGCAAAGACTATCTGCGCGTTATCAGCGGAACCATTACCGTGAACGCCGTCAATGACGGCATCAAAGGCAGAAACTATATCGCGGTCAAAGACGCAGCCATCACGGTCAATGCCGGAGGCGATGGTCTTCAATCCAACAATGACGAAGATGCCGAAAAAGGATACATCCTGATCGAAGGCGGAACCTTCAACCTCACCACCGGCATGGACGGCATCCAAGCCGAAACGCGCCTGACGGTGAACGCGGGCACGTTCAACATTTCCACGGCGGGCGGCAGTGCGGTTAACTATGCAATGGAAGAAAGCGCCAAGGCTCTCAAAGCCGGTGGGGATGTGACCATTGCGGGCGGTACCTTCAACATTGACTCTGCGGATGACGCGGTTCACTCGAACGGAAGCGTCACCATCAATGGCGGCGACCTGCAAATTTCCTCCGGTGATGACGGCATCCATGCCGATGTTGCGCTGACGATCAATAACAGCACGGTGAATATCATCAAAGCCTATGAAGGTATCGAAAGCGTGCTGATCACCATCAACGGCGGCACGATCCACCTCAACACCGAAGATGACGGCATCAACGGTTCGGGCGGTGTGGACGGTTCCTCTGTCAACGGGCGACCCGGGCAAAACGGATTTGAGTCTGGCAATGCGCAGGTCTTCCTCAACGGCGGTTACTTGTACGTCAACGCCCAGGGCGACGGGCTGGACTCCAACGGAACGATGGCAATGTCTGGCGGCACGGTCATCGTCAACGGACCAACGGACAACGGCAACGGCTCACTGGACTTTGGCACATTTGATATCACTGGCGGCTTTCTGATCACAGCAGGCAGTTCGGGCATGGTGCAATCGCCCAGCACAACTTCCACGCAGTATTCGGTCACGTACAACTTCGAGACCATGCAAGCAGCGGGCACGCTCGTACGCATCCAAGCCGAAAGCGGCGAAGAGATTCTCACCTTTGCTCCCGCAAAAGGATTTCAATCGGTGGTCTTGTCATCGCCCGCTTTGACGAATGGCACAACCTATGTCGTCTTCGCGGGTGGCACATCCACCGGCACGGCATTGGATGGTCTGTACTCCGGCGGCGCTTATTCCGGCGGTACGCAGGTTGCCAGTTTCACTGCCTCTAGTGTGGTCACCACCGCAGGCGCGGCGGGCGGGTTTGGTCCTGGCGGGGGAGTATCTGGCGGCGGAATGTCCCCCAGCGGAACACCTGGCGCGCCAATGGGTCCGCGCCCGTAATTATCGTAGAACAAGTCTATAGACTTGTTCTACTTTTTTTCACAGCAACTTCACAGGCTGTTCTTGGGTTCTCCACAGCCTGTTTTTTTACAATGCAAGCATGTCAAACAAACTCAGTCACACCATTCGGCGCTTCAATCGCTTTGAACTCAAATACCTGCTCAGTCTTCAGCAAGCCGAGGTTTTCAAAAAAGCCTTACGCGCCTACCTGCTCGCAGATGAACACGGCAATGGCAACGGACGGTATGCCCTCGCCAGCCTGTACTACGACTCGCCTGACCTGCGCTGCTATTGGGAAAAAGCGGATGGCATTCGCTTCAGACGCAAATTACGCATTCGCCGCTACGAGACGCCTGGTACACCGCTGACAGCGGATACGCCCGTCTTCGTGGAGATCAAGCAGCGGCTGGATCGAGTGACTCAGAAGCGCAGAGTCATTCTTCCGTATGGAGAAGCGCTGCGGTTGTGTAATCAGCGTCAGTACCCCGAACAGGTTGCGGCGGAGGACGAAGCGGTGGTGGATGAAATCTACGCTTTCATCTGGCAGTACAACCTGCATCCGGTCAGCATCGTGCGCTATGAACGTCAGGCATTCATCGGCACCGATTATGACATCGGCCTGCGAGTCACCTTCGATACCTCGCTCAGTTACCAGATCCATCAACTGCGGCTGGAAGAGGAAGCCTCAAGCCTGCCCATGGTTTCACCTGACCGCACTGTGATGGAGATCAAGGTCAACGAGCGCATTCCCTACTGGCTGACGGAGATGATCGCGGCGCACAACCTGCGCATGATCCGCATCAGCAAATATTGCCGCGCCATTGAATTGACACAAGGCATGGCTTCAACTTTTTTGCAGTTGGCTTAATTCAAGGAGAACCACATGGAAATCAATTTGCAAGACCTCACCGGAGAAATTTCAGTCCTCGATATCGTCATCGTGATGACGCTTAGTTTTTTGTTGAGCGCGTTTATTGGCTGGGTATATAAAAGCACACATCGCGGAACGTCATACACGCAAAGTTTTGTCTTTACGCTGGTCATCAATGGCATGGTCGTGGCGCTGGTGATGTTGATCGTCGGCTCGAACATTGCACGGGCGTTCTCGATGGTGGGTGCTTTGTCCATCATCCGCTTTCGCAATGCCATCAAAGAGACGCGGGATGTCGGCTTTATTTTCTTCACCATGGCAATCGGCATGGCGGTTGGGACGAAGTTCTATCTGCTGGCAGTGGCGGGGGCGGTGGTCATCAGTTTGATGATCGTCATCATGATGCGCTTCGATTGGTTTGCGCGTGACATGGCGAGTCAGATTTTGCGGGTGCAAGTTCCCAGCAGCCTGCCGTTCGATAATCTCTTTGATGCGCCCTTCGTCAAATACACTCACACCTCCGAACTCATCAGTGTGGATACCATTCAGAACGGCGCCATGACCGAACTGACCTACAGCATCGGCTTGCGAAAGTCCAACCGCGTGAACGACTTCCTCTCCGAATTACGCGGGTTGAACGGCGGCAACAAGATCACACTCATTGCCGGGTACAACAGTACGGATCTGTAATTGTTATTGAAACCATAAATAGATATTTCATCATTAAACGTAAGAAGCGGCGAAGAGAAGCCTCTTCGCCGCTTCTTACGTTTTCTAAATTTTATATCCGTATACATGAGATACGCCCCATTGGAATTTTTACTCTGAGATTTTAAGGCAAATTAATAATTAGATCTCTTGCAGAAGTCCTAAAAAGAACGAAGGACTCCGAAAGTTCTACTTTCGGAAACCCCGCCTGAAGTAGAACTTCAGGATTCCAAATCACTTATGCAAGAGGTCTATTATCTAGCCAATAAAGTTTTCAAGAAATCCCAAGTCTTTGCAAGCGACGGCACGAACAGCCGCTCATCTGGCGAATGTAAATCCTTGATCGTCGGACCCATTGAGATGGTATCCAGTCCGCCGCAGCGGTCGCTGATGATTCCGCATTCGAGTCCGCCGTGGGTGAGTTCCACTTTTGGCTCTTCTTCTTTGATGGATCGATAAGTTTCGACGCATTTCTTTAATAAGGATGATTCCATATTCGGCTGCCAGGGTGGGAACATCTTCGTTCTTTCGGTCTTTGCGCCTGCCAGCCATGCGACAGTTTCGACTCGTCTGGTAATTTCTTCCAGTCTCGAAAAGACCGAACTGCGATGGTTCGAGATGATGGACATCCCATCTTCCATTAATTCAATCACGCCAATATTATTGGACGTTTCAACGAATGCGGGCATATCCGCGGACATAGACGAAACGCCATGCGGCAGCGCCGCCAACAAGCGGATCGCCGCCTGTGTTTCAGCGTGGCTGATGGCGCGGACAGGTTCGCTCTTGATTTCATTCAGAGAAAGCACAAGCCCTGCTTCAGTTTTGGCGAGTTCTTTTTGGATGGTTGCACACAAGGCAGAGAAAATTGCTTTGCATGATTCTGCCTTGTCATTTAAACAAACGAACACCGCTTCCGCATCGCGCGGGATGGCATTACGCGCTGTCCCACCTTTGAGCACGGACAAACGAATGGGGATATTGCGTTGAATTTCATCCAATAGGCGCGCGATAAGTTTATTGGCATTCGTGCGGAATTTGTTGATGTCTTCGCCTGAATGTCCGCCCTGCAAGCCGTTGACCTTTAATTCAAATGCAATTTCATCTTGTTTTTGCACGTCCCATGTGACGGGCAAGGTGATATTCACACTTCCGCCGCCCGCACAACCGACGGTGAACACGCCTTCGGTCTCTGAATCGACATTGATAAGCGTTTTGCCTGAAAGCAGCGAAGGGTCGAGGTTATCCGCGCCGACAACACCCATTTCCTCTTCCACAGTCAACAGCAATTCCAGCGGCGGGTGTTTGACGGATTCATCTTCCACGATGGACATCATCAGCGCAATGCCAATGCCATTGTCCGCGCCGAGGGTGGTGCCATTGGCGCGAATCCAATCTCCATCGCGGATAAGTTGAATGGGGTCATGCTCAAAATCGTGTGTGGACTCGTTCGTCTTCTGCCAGACCATGTCCATGTGACCTTGCAGGATGAGGGCGGGGCGATCTTCATAGCCAGCGCTGGCAGGGACATAGATGACCAAATTACCCGCCGCGTCTGTCTTGGAAGTGCAGTTGTGTTCTGCCGCCCATGAGGTGAGCCAGTTGCGAATCCCTGCTTCGAATTTTGTTCCGCGCGGGATGGAGGATATTTTTTCGAAATTTTTGAGAATGAGTTCAGTTGGGTTCATGGTGTCCTTCGGTACAGCGACATTTATGTCGCGTGTGAATCGCAAGATAAATCTTGCGGTACTTAAATCTTTTTGTATTCGGCTCGGTCATTGAGCAGGGTCATCTTCATGCCATCAGGGCTGAAGGCAATCATTGAGTCATCGATGAAGGCTTTGAGATTCCAATGCGCAAGGAAGGTATCACCTTGCCAGTGTTCGAGGGCGGCGGTGTTGGCTCCGTAGGTGAGTTGAAGAGAGTCATCTTTGGATGTCACGGTCATCTCGCCGAAGAGGTCGTTGGAAAATGTCCCAGCGAAGGAATCAAGCCCAATGGACGGAGGCAGGTTCGGGTTACGTGCGAGGCGCATTTCGTCCACTTGACCTTTGACTTGTGCCATGTATCCCTGTGCCACCATCTGAAATTCGGATGACCAGTCGCGGTCTTGCTTGTCGAGCAGAATATCCGCGATGGCGTAGAAGAGCGCGGCGTGGGCGAGAGTTTGATGGACGTTGACCATGACAGCGAGCGCGAGTTTGCGCTGCGGGAAGAATGCGACGGCGGAGTTGTAGCCAGGCATTTGACCGCCGTGCATGAAAACTTTTTCGCCGCGATAATCCATTGCCCACCAACCGAGCGCGTACGTCCAGAAGTGCGTGGCGGGTTGAAGATAGGCGAGCGGAGCAAGTTCGGAGTTGAGCACATCTTGCATGACGATCTGCGGCGCGGTGAGTTCGTTGAAGGTTGAAGGTTGAAGGACTGGCGCGCCGTTTTGCAATAGGGCTTTGAGCCATTGCGCGAGATCGTTGGCGGTGGTGTGAATGGAGCCAGCGGGTTCGTGGATAATTTTGAACTGGTCGGTGGGCTGCTGATTGCCGAGGAAGCGCACGCCCGCGGGATAAGTTTCATCAGCAATGGCATGCGGCGACGCAAAATTTTTGTGGTCGGTGATTCGGTCGTATCCGCTGAACGAGCGGGACATGTTCAGCGCGTTGAAAATTCTTTCGGTGATGAAATCGTCCCATGACTTACCAGTGACCGCTTCGATGAGTAAACCCGCCACACCGTATTGTTGGTTGGCGTATTGAAACTGCGTGCGGAAATTGGATGTGGGTCTGAGATACTGCATGCGGCGCATGATCTCGCGCTGGTCGTATCCGCGATGATAGTAAAGTTTTTGCGCACGTTCCAAGCCAAGGCGGTGACAGAGCAAGTCGCGCACGGTGACGTTCTTGGTGACCCAGTCATCGTAGAGTTGAAAATCGGGGATGTGTTTGACGACGGGATCATCCCAGTTGAGTTTGCCTTCGTCCACCAACATGCCGATGAGCGCGGAGGTGAAGGCTTTGGTGGTGGAGCCAATCGCGAAGACAGTATCCGCGTTCACTGCTTCGGGCTTGCCCGCTTCGCGCACGCCGTAGCCTTGTGCAAATATCTCATCGCCTTGAGCAACCGCTACCGCCCCGCCAGGGATTCCCCAAGCCGTAAGAGTTTTAGAAATAGTTTCATTGAGTTGGGTTGTGTTCATGTCTTATCCATTCTTCATCAAAAATTCTAACCACTGAGACACAGAGGCAGAGAGAAGCCTCCTACGGACGGAGTTTTTTTAAATTTTCTTCTCAGTATCTCCGTGTCTCTGTGGTTCAAATAATTAACTCAAGTTGCTATCATGCATATTTTGTGAGGTTGGTCAAGATTTTTAACGCAAAGTCGCTAAGATTTAAAGGGTTTTTCTTTGCGACCTTGCGTCTTTGCGTTAAATTTTTAAACAAAATCCATAAAGGTGGCAACTTGGGTTAATTACCAATCTCCAATTACCGCCAAACCTTCTCTACAGCGTCGTAACTTCCAACGCGCAAGTCCGTTTTCATCTTCACCAACTTATGCTTCTCCACTCGTTCCGATGGCGTGCGCGGCAGGTCATCTGCGTACTCAATAAATCGTGGCACTTTGAAATATGCCAACTGCTCGCGTGCATAATCCAAAATGGATTCGGGCGGCGTATCTTCCTGCGTGTGCCCTGTTTTCAACACGATATATGCTTTCACTTCTTCGCCGCGCAACTCGTCAGGGACAGGCACCACCGCCGCCACTTTCACAGCAGGATGTTCCATCAACACGCCTTCCACTTCCACCGATGAAATATTTTCACCCGCGCGTCGTATCGTATCTTTCAAGCGGGCTTTCCAATGAAAGTATCCTTTCTCGTCTTTCGTCACCATGTCGCCAGTATGCAGCCAACCATTTTTCATAATCGCAGATGTGGCTTCGGGGTTGTTCCAATAGCCCAGCATCATCGGCTCGCCGCGCAAGACTAACTCGCCAATTCCACCGTCTGGCACATCGTTTCCGTCGTTATCAACAACGCGCGCTTCTTTGGTCGCAATCGGTTTGCCCATCGCGCCGCTGCCCACACTGCTTGCATCTTCAAACGGGATCAACAAATCCACGCCTGTTTCAGTCATGCCAAATGCTTCACGCCACGGCACATTCCATCGGCGCTCAAACTCTGCATGAAAGTTCGGGTGAATTCCCGAACACAGAATCATTTTCAATTTATGCCCACGATCCAAGGCGGGGTCTTCGGGCATCTTCAATAAAAAGAACGGCATCGTGCCGAGCATGTACAACACGGTCACATTGTGCTTGATGACCTCACCCCAAAAATGCGATGGCGAAAATCTCGGCAGAATCACCAGCGGTGCTCCACCGATCAGACATGCCACCGAGTTCCATTGCGGATCCATATAATAGAAAGGCTGCGCGGTCAGGTCGCATTCGGCAGGCGTCAGCCCAAAATAATCCGCCGCCACTTTGCCCAGCATCATCCAATATTTATGCGTCAACATGCAACCTTTCGGGAATCCCGTCGTGCCCGATGTATATTGGATGTTGATCAAGTCCCCATCTGTGACATTGACAATTTCAAACGAGTCAGATGACTCATTAACCAATCGCCTCCAATCGGACCTGTTACTTGATTCAGTCACGAGAAGCATTTCCTTCACGGACGGCAAGTGCGCGCGCACGCGCTCCCATTGCTCCAGATAATTTTCGTGGACGACGAAGTATCCCGCCTGCGAATCATCGAGTGTGTAGGTCAAGTCATGGTCGTGGTAGTTGATGTTGACAGGCACGATGACCGCGCCCAACTTCGCCAGCGCAAACCAGACGATGGGGAAGTCCACGCCGTTGGGCAGCATCACCGCCACGCGCTCGCCCTTTGTCACACCGACAGATTTCAGCGCATTCGCCGTCTTGTTCGCCAGTCGATTCACTTCTGCGAACGAAAGCGGTTTGTCTTCAAAGATGAACAACGGTTTCTCTCCAAACCGCTCCGCCGCGCTCTCTACCAAATGACCTAAACTCTTCCACTCCATGCACGCTTCTCCTTTGGTTAATTTCTCAACCACTAAGGAGCACAAAGGGTCACAAAGTAAAAACCTTTGTGTGCCTTTGTGACCCTTTGTGGTTATGCTTTCTTCAACCGCTTACCAAACATCTCACTCAACTCACGGCTGGACTCTTGCAAGTCCACCGCTTTCGGGTCGAAGACCCACTGCAACATAATCCCGTCAATTGCGCCCTGAACTACGGACGCCATGCTCTGCTCATCAAACTTCGCAAATTCCTTCTGCTCCACGCCAATGCGGAAGATCTTCTTGAGGTGTGCGCGGCACGGGTCATATGCCGAATCGCTGAATGCCTTCTTCTCTTCAGGTGACGTAAAACTGCCCCACAGATCCACCAGCGCCACGAACTGCGAACGGTTCTGTGAGATGTACTCAAAACTGGCTTCGATGTACACGCGCAGTTTGTCACTGCCTTTGGTCTCTTCTTCCACCCGCCCGCGGATGTACGCACCTTGTCGATTCAAGATCGTATGAATGGCAGAAGTGATGAGGTCATGCTTACCGTTGAAGTGATAGGCGATCAGTCCCTTGGTGATTCCGAGGCTCTTGGCGATCTCCGCAAAAGACGTTTGGGTATAGCCCTGTTCGGCAATAGTCTGCAATGCTGCGTCGATGATCTGCTTGCGGCGGGCTTCTTCAATGAAGGTCTTCTTTTCTTCTACAGGTTTACTTTTGGCTGGCATAGTTACTATCCTTTCACCATTCCACCATGAGTTTGGGCACGGAGCGGAATTCATGTCCACGCGGCGCGGAAGGGTGAGTTGATTTTAAGTGCAAATGCGGCAAACGCTCGAATAACACACGCAAGCCGATCTCACCTTCCAATCGCGCCAACGCAGCGCCAAGGCAGTGATGTCGTCCGCGGGCAAAGGCGAGATGGTGAGAAGCATTCGCTCGGTGGATGTCGAAGCGGTCGGGGTTGGTGAAAAAATCAGGGTCGCGGTTGGCGGCTCCCAACATGCATTGAACCGTATCGCCCACTGCAAAATCCACGCCGCGGACGGTGATGGGCTGGGTCACGTGGCGGGTGGCAGTTTGCACAGGAGATTCCCAGCGCAGGGTTTCTTCCACTGCGGACTTCATCAACTTGGCAGGGTCATGCTTCACTTCGTCGAACTGGTCGGGGTGATTGAGCAGCGCCCAAACCGTGTTCGAGAACATGGCAGCGGTCGTTTCCAACCCGCCGAAGATGATGACGAAAATATTCGAGATGATCTCGCGCTCGCTCAAATTTGTGTTCGGGTCATGGATGAGATGACTCAGCAAACTGTCATCAGGTTTAACGCGTAGACGGGCGATATGCTCCGCGAGTTGTGCGCCAAATTTCTTTGCCGTCTGTTGACCACGCGTCCGCACCGCAGGGTCATGGCGGAAGTTGCTCAACGCGGCGGCGAAGTCATCGTACCAGTGACGCAGTTGGGGGAAGTCCACTATGGGAACACCGAGCGAAGCGGTGACGGCATACAACGCCATCGGGTCGGAGAAGGATTTGACCAAGTCCGTTTCTTTGTCCGCGACGAACTTGTCGATCAGTTCATTGGCTTTTTGTTCGATGAAAGCGGAAGACGACGCTCGTACCACTTTCGGCACATAGGCTCCCGCAAACGGACTTCGCATCCGCTGGTGCAAGTCCCCTTCGGCAGATAACATCATCGTGCCGAAGGTATCATCAAGAAGTGAGTGCGGCGATTGGACGGTGAAGGCGTCCATGTTGTCGAGCACGGCAACCACATCATCGCGCCGAGTCACATACCAAAGATTCACTTCGGGAACCCAGGTGACAGGCTCACGGTCAAGTAAGAGGCGGTAGTGCGGGTAGGGGTCAATGCTCAACGAGTCGAGAGTCAACTTTGAGCCGAGAGGGAAGCGGGAGGTGTCAGCCATGGGCAAGCATCTTCGCAACGATTTCCTTGAACACTTTTGCCGCCACCATCTCAGTAACATCCGAAACATCTTGTGTCGGATTTAATTCCACCACGTCCGCGCCGATGATGTTTGCATGGAGAGATTGAATAACGCTCAACGCCTCACGCGTGGACAGCCCGCCAGGTTCGCGGTGAGAAATGCCAGGCGCAAACGCGGGGTCGAGACAATCCATGTCGAAGGTGATGTAGAGCGGCGAGTCAAATTGCAGGTCGAAGACATCGCGCCAACGCTGCATGGTCAGCACTTCCACACCGAAGCGCTTGGCTTGCTCGCGCTGATGTCCGTTGATGGTGCGAATGCCCACTTGCACGAGCCGCTTCGCCAAACCCGCTTCCATGATCCGCGCAAAGGGGCTGGCGTGCGAATATGGGTTGCCTTCAAAGTCATCGTACAGATCGGGGTGCGCGTCGAAATGCAAGATGGTGAGATTGGGATGATTCTTCGCCGCCGCCTTCACCAGCGGATAGGTGACGGAGTGGTCGCCGCCAAATGCCATGACCTTCAGCCCCGCTTCATATAATTGACCTGCGGCTTGCTCGGTCTCTATGGGCATTCTCTCCGCTGACGGCGTGATATCGCCCATGTCTGCGAAGAGTCCATCCGCGCCGAGATAGGTTTCATTTTCCGTCCACAGATTGGACGAGTCGCAGAAGAAGGCTTCACGGATTCTCTGCGGAGCCAACGCCGCGCCGCGTTTGTACGAAGAGTTTTCATCGAACGCCACGCCGAGTAAGCCGATTTTTGCAGGTGATGGGAAGGGAGGGAAGGTGGGCATAAGTTCCTTTTGTTGGTCGATATTCGATACTCGATATTCGATCTTGTTATTCGAGCCGAATATCGAATAACGAATATCTATTCACTAATCACTATTCTCTTGCTCTTCTCCAACCACTCAGGACTCACATCCGCGCCGTGACCGTAAGCGTCGGAAAGAGTCACGGTTCCGTTGGGATGGAAGTCCACGCCGCCGATGGAGGGTTCTTCGGTAAAGTGGAAGGGAGAGTCGAGATCGTGCAGGGAAATGTTCGGGCAGGCGCAAATGAGATGTGCGCCCGCACTGACTCCGATGAGCGACTCGGACATGCCGCCGAGCATACACTTGATCCCTGCCGCTTCGCCGATGGCGTTGATCTTCATTGCGCCGTGAATGCCCGCGGATTTGGCAAGTTTGATGTTGAAATAGTCCACTGCACCGAGAGAGGCGATACGAAACGCGTCATGCGCGTCGAAGATGGATTCGTCCGCCATGATGGCAATGGGACTGCGCTCGCGGACTCGCTTCAAACCTTCGATGTTCCAGTAGGGCAGCGGTTGTTCGCAGACTTCGATTTCGTACTCTGCCAATGCGTTGAGAATGTTGATGGCGGTGATTTCGTCCCAGGCTTGATTCGCGTCGAGCCGCATAGGAATGCCGCTACCCACCGATTCGCGGATGACACGAATCCGCGCGAGGTCTTCATTACGTCCCGTGCCAACCTTGACCTTCAAGGCTTTCACGCCGTTCTCAACATGCTGCTTCGCAATTTGCGCCATTTTGTCAGGTTTATCAATGCCGATGGTGCGGTTGGAGTAAATCGTTTTCTTCTCTCCGCCGAGCAACGCATAAAGCGGAAGTTCGGCATGTTTCGCAAGCAAGTCGTAAAGCGCAAGGTCGTAGGCGCATCGGATGGCGGGGTTCTTGAGCATGTACTGTTCAAGTTCATGCAGGCGCGTGTCAATCTCCAACGGATTTTTTCCAATGAGCAGTTGCGCATACAGTTTGGCAGATTCGAATCCATTGTTGGCGTCTTCGCCTGTCACAAAGCGCGATGGCACGCCTTCGCCCACGCCAATCAACCCATCGCTGTCATGCACACGGACGATGATGTTGTGAGCGCTGTTCATGACCGCCAAGGCGATCTTGAACGGGTGATTGAAGGGGATGTTGAGGTCGATGATTTCAATTTTGGTGATGGTTGGCATGGTGGGTTTTCCTTGTGTACTTGTTTACCTGTGTACCGTATACACGTAAACAAGTACACAAGTAGGTAAATTATTTTCCTTTATAAATCGGCACACGCTTTTCCAAAAATGCCTTCACGCCTTCGCGCATGTCTTCGCTGGCAAAGCATTCGAGCGTGCCTTCGGTTTCGAGTTGCATGACCGACTCCAAATCAAGGTCATACGACTTTTGCAAAACTTCTTTCACCAAACGCACAGAGATCGGCGCGTTCGACGCAAGTGTGCGGGCGATGTCCATGCCTTCTTGCATAACAGATTCAGGCGATATCACTTTCGTGACCAAGCCCATCTCGTAAGCAGACTGTGCCGAAATGCGCTCGCCTGTCATCATCACATGCGCGGCGCGTCCCATGCCGATCAGGCGCGGCAGGCGGTGCATGACTCCGTTGGTTTCAAAAATACCGCGTTTCACTTCTGCAAATTGAAAATACGCATTGTCCGCCGCAATGCGGATGTCGCTCGCAATCGCAATCTCCGCGCCAACGCCAACAGCGACGCCATTGATGGCAGAGATGATCGGCTTGCGCAAATTCACCATGCGGCGCGTGAGTTCCTGCATTTCGTCCAACTCGGCGCGGGCTTGCTCCGCCACGGTCGAGCCGTCAAAAAGGTGCGAGAGTTCTTCAAGGTCAATGCCCGCCGAGAACGCACGTCCGTTGCCCGTGATGAGCGCGGCACGAATCGCGTCGTCGTTTGCAATCGTATCGAGCATGTCGAGCAATTGTTGGAACATACTGCGCTTGAACGCGTTCAAAACGTCGGGGCGGTTGAAGGTGATAACGGCAATTTGGTCTTGGGTTTCGTAAAGAATATCAGTCATGGTTTTTAGGATGATGGGGAGTCTGGTCTGACCTTTAGCGGAATCTCGATGAAGGAGGCTTGTTCACCCCCAAGCAGAATCTCCACGCTCGGACTACCCGTGAGCGGGATTCGCATAAAGGTATCTTTGTCTGCGCCTGAAATGGATACTCGTACCTTCCACCCGCACCGAATCAGCGCCGAGATGGGATTCAACCCGAAGGTGATTTCTGCCACTTCGTTGGGAATCAGCAGCATGGCGTCTTTCCGTTTGAAGGAATGATACGGGACAAATTGTTTATACGGCGGCGTGTCCGTTGAAACTTTGCGATGAATGGCGCGCAGCATTCCTTCGGTGAGGTAATGTGCGTTGCCTTGCTCGTCAATCGCTTCAAGATAGACGAAGAAGTTGCCATCGTCGTGCGTGGATTTGACGAACAGAGTTACGACTGGATAGCCAGTGATTTCGGTATCCTGTTCGAGCGGCGCGGATGTGTACGCGAGTTGTCCTTTGATGGGCGCGTACTTTATAGGTCGCTGGTCGAGTTCAGTTTGCCAGCGGTTGTTGAATCCTGTTGAGGCGTTGAAATCTGTCTGGTAGCGGTCAGCAGGCTGGGGCGGGGGAAGAAGCGTGGAGAGTCCGCTTTGGGGTTGGAAAAAGAATCGGGTGGAGGTCAAGCCCGCAGGTGGAAACTCAGGCGTCGATTTCCATTCATTTTCAAAGATGGTGAAGTAATGCAACTCGCGGGTCGCGGGTGGATTATCAAAGAAGCGCATGGACTCTTTCATTTGTGCGAGCAACGGAAATGGATTTTCCTTTGCGCCGACGTGCTGGGTTGCGCCGTGATTCCACGCGCCGATGACGGCGCGCTGCGGGCGGGGATTGTTTGCAAAGCGATGAATGACGGCATTCGCGGTGGCGGCGTCGAACCAACTGCCCCAATGGTCGAGCGCGTGCGTGGTGGGGCGAGTGAACATGCTGATGTCATCCAAGCGGATGTTGAGCTCGGGGTCGAGGTCATCGCGAAAGGTGATATGGTGTAGCGCGGAATCAACTTGCTGGTTGGCGTGTTTGGGAATGGGATTCTTGCCAACGGGCTTGACACCTTTGACGAGAATCTTCTCGAGCGTGCTCATGCTTTTGGGAAGTTGATTGGCGTCGAGAGCGCGGTTGTAATCTGCCCATTGTGTGAGCATGAACTCGTTGGGCACACCGCCAGGGAAAGCGATGTCGGTGTAAACGTCGTACTCGTTGAAGCGCACGAGCGCGGAGGCGACAGCGGGATGTCCGCATGCGCCGAGCATTTCGGCAGTGGTGGCTTGATACGAGTTACCGAAGCCGCCGACTTGACCATTGCTCCACGGTTGTTGCGTGACCCATTCCGTGAGGTCGTAAAGATCGGTGAGGTCGGTCGCAGACCACGGGTGCGGATGATTCCCTTCCGACGCGCCCGTGCCGCGCATGTCAATGCGGAGGATGGCGTAACCAAAGGCGGTGAAAAAATTGCGAGCGGAATCAGGGAGCGAGAGAAACCACGAGAACGGCGCTTTGAGTTGTTGATTGCGCCAATAGCGAGTGGCGGCGAAGAGTGCGGGAATTTTGGTTTCGGGGGTGAGTCCGCGTGGGAGGTAAAGGTCAACGGCGAGACGAGTCCCATCGCGCATGGGGATGTACAACGTCTGCTCGGTGGAGCCTTTGTAGTGGGGAGGGCGGAGGGGGTTTGCAGAAGGAAAGGTCATGGAGTTGGTGGTTGACGGTTGATGGTTGGTAGTAATCAGTGAACAGTAATCAGTAACCAGTGAAATTCGGTGGTCGAGTAGCGAGCGGTTTGTGCGAGCGTATCGAGACCAACGAATTACTTTTGAAAAAGGAAGTCTTTCATCACTTGCTGAAACTTTTCTGGCTCTTCGAGAAATGCCCAGTGTCCGCTTTGGGTGAATTCGACGGATTGGCAGTTGGGGAGCGTGGCGCAGAGTTCATCAGCGACGGGTTTGCCTGTGTAGGGTGAGTCCGCTGTGCCGTAGATGAAGAGGGTTGGGACCTGTAATTGGCTGAGTTCTTTTTTGTAATCGTAGCCTGTGAGCGAGAAAGAAATTTCACGCCACGGGGCGAAGGAGACTGTGCCTGTATCTTCGAGAATAGCGGTGTTCGTTTTATCGAACAGGCGGTTGGGATTGTCTTTCTCGGACGATTTGGTAAACCATTCATCTGCGGCTTTCGGGTCTGCGGGTGGCAAGCCAAGTGAAGTGGAGTACAACGCGCCGCCAAAATATTTCCACACGAAGCGGTTGCTCATGCCGTTGTTGATTCGAATCCCGCCCGCGATGACCATCTTCTCAACATGCTGCGGATACTTGATGGCGTAGTGTTGAACCAAGCCGCTGCCGAAGGAGTGACCGATGAGGATAAACTTGTCCGCTTTGACTACGTCACGGCGCAGTGCTTCGAGTTCTTCCACAAGTTGCTCGATGGTGTAGTCTTCGGGGTTTGGCTTGATCTGCGAGTTGCCTGATCCACGCTGGTCGTAGAAAATGACGCGAGTCTCTTCGGCGAGGAAGTCGAATCCGTTCTTGAAACTCAGGCTCGAGTGCCCAGGTCCGCCGTGGACGAGGATGACGGGGGGCAAGCCTTTGTCCGTGCCGAGTTCGCGGTAATACAAGTCATAGCCGTTGACATGGGCAGGAGTCGCGCAGTCCACGCATGGGCGGGATTGGGGCAGGACGCGGTTGTAGAGAAAATACGCAATTGCTGCATACAACGCGATTAAAACAAGAACGGCGAGAATTACAAGAAAAAAAGCCATCGTCGAAAGTCAAAGGTCGAAGGTCACAAGTTGATTTTACGACTTTTGACTTGTGACCTTCGACTTATTATTCTTACGCTTCTTTCTTCGCTTCACCCTTTGTCACAGGGAACATGGCAACCGTGGCGAGGAGGAGGAAGACGAACATGATGAGCCAGACCCAGCGGTAATCGTTGCCCATCGCTTCGACAAGAGTCCCGCCGAGGATGGGTCCAATGATGAAGCCGAGGGTCACGGCAATCTGGCGCAGACCTGTGTAGGTTCCCATAAGCGTTTCGACGGGGGCACTGTCCACGATCATGGCGACTTGGACGACGTTGGCGAGGGGCCAGGTCAGACCGCAGATGAGCAAGCCGATGTTTAACATCATTGCGTCGGGGAAGAGGTAGATGACGAGAGCGCCGATTGCGTATCCGATCAAGCCGATGATTTGAGTCTTCTTGCGTCCGATTTTGTTGGCGATCAAACCTGCAGGGACGGCGATGAACATGAACGCAATCGCAGGGATGGCAACCAGCATGGCAGCAGAGGATTCTTCCATGCCGAGGGAGAAGACGCCGTAGGAACTGAGGAAGGCTTGCATTTGGGCAAGAGCCACATACGCGAGTAAATTGCTGAGAAGCAAATAGATAAGGCTGGTGCGATTCTCTGCGGGTTGGTCGCGCAGGAATTTGACAATGCCCGCCAGATTGAACTTCTCACCTGCCAATTCACTGGCGCTGGCAAGTTCTTCAGGTTCTTTGACAAATGCCCAGGTGAGGAAAAAGATCAGCAGCGCAAGACCCGCCGCGATCCAGAAAGGAAGCGGTCCGTACACGTCATATAGCGCCGCGCCAGCCAGGGCAGTAATCACCACCAGCAGACCCGCAATCGCGCCCGCGATCCCATTGGCGGTGGCGCGTTGGGGAGAAGGAGTCACATCGAAGAGCAGAACATCCGCGACGGGGCGAACGACAGCAAAAGCGATGAGAACGATGAAGAGGGAGAGGATGAAGGGAACAAGCAAGCCCGTGAGTTGACCCGTCTGCCCGTTGAGTTCGGGCGCAATGCCCATTGGGATGAGTGGGATGAAGATGAAGGCGGCAATGGCGACGGGTACGCCAAAGAGTATGAAGGGCATACGGCGCCCCCATTTCGAGCGCAGGCTGTCGCTCCATGCGCCGACGAGGGGGCTGATGAACAAGCCCGCGATGTTATCGAAGACGAGGATGAAACCCGTCAGCGCGGGTCCGAGCCCGAAGCCAACGGTGGTGGCTCCCGCATCCGTGAAGGCGGGGTTGCCTGCCTGCAAATAGACGGGGACATAGGTGTTATACAACTGCCAGATGACTTCCATTACGGCGGGCAGGGTTGCCGCAATGATGATATTGCGCCAGCTCAACTTGATGTGGGACATTTTCTCTTCTCCTGTGAGGTTTTGAACAATCGTTCAAAAAATTGTTCTAACGTTAAAACAGCATACAAGAAAAAAGGTTGCGAGTCAAGTAGGAAGTTTTGAAGATCAAAAGACGCCTTGTGTCGCGCCTTTTGCTAACTTACCACGATCGTCGGACGATATTGCAGATCCTCTGCCACAATATACTGATCTGAATCTATTCGGCAACGGATTGGTTTACCGCTCTACTGCAGTTTCAAAAGCGACCGAGCAATTGAATGTAACAGATGTGCAGATTTTTCTGAAACATGAAAACGGCGGTTTGATCTTGACCGAACCTGTGCAGGCTGAGACTTCCGACATGTTGGTATTTTCCGCCAGAGAATTAGTCTCGCTGGAAAAGGGAGATGTGGTCATTCAAGCCAATAAGTCAAATTGTTCGCTTTACCTGCCGCTGGTCTTAAAGCGCGCTTCAAAACCTGAATTCCTCGGGGTCATTGCATTTGGGAAACGTCAAAACGGGATGGGTTATTCATCCTCCGTGAACCAAAGCCTGAAAAAATTTGGTGTCGACGCAGGCAAGGCCCTTTATGGGGCCAAACTGCGGGAAAGCAGCGGCAAGAACATTATAGAAAGATTGTCGTCGATAGAAAAGGGGCTGGCGAACTTGAAAACAGACCTTGCCTGAAGGCTTCGCAAGTAGAGAGTCAGGCAACCATTCCGTATGGAACAGCATGTGGGTATGTATTAAGTGTGGTTCAATGTGGGGCAAAACTGATACCCGTATCCATGATATTTGCCGAGTTGGGCTGATCCGATTGCAGTTGTGATGCGGAACATTTACTTCTACTTCGATGCATTACCTCTCTATGAAAGGGTTGATAAGGAGCCAACTTGGTAGGTTCTTTGGACAAGCAGCATGCTTATATAGTCATCATCTTTCACCTAAAGGATTCTGCTAATAATCCCACTCCCATGAATACGATTCCGAAGTTCTTGATGACCATGCTGACGATGAAGATGGTCAACACCGCAGAAGAGACATGATTCATGAAGTAAATTTTTGCAGGCATGCCGATCAACATGGCGGCGAGAACGACCAGCCCGCCTGCGATGCCATAGGGGTTGCGGAGACTGAAGAAGAGACATGTCAGCGCGGTCGAGAATCCGAAACCGCCGATCAATCCACCGAGGAGAGCGCCAAGTCCTTTGAGAAACCCCGCTTGCGTCAGCGTGGTGTAATCGTTGATCGTCAGGTGACTCTGGATGGCATGGGCGAAGTTGATGGTGACGTAACCCCAAAATACCCTTTCCAGGATATACAGGATGCCGATGACCAGGGCAATCAGCGCAATGGACTTGTGGTATTTCAGCCAACTTCCGTAGAGTCCCACGGTCAGCATTGCGATGGAGAGGAGGAGCAACGATTCGCCGAAATAGCCCGCGATCGTGTACGGCGCGGCGTAGATGGGCGCTGGATTCAAAGCATATTTCTTGACCTGGAGGGATGAGATGTACCAATCGCCGATCCCGTGCATGTCCGATACCAGGGTGGCGGATGTCGCCAGGAAGAACGCTCCCAGTGCGCCAATGAAAAGCAGTTTGTTTTCCATGGAAAATTCTATTTTTCTTTGGTGTTCCTTGACTTTACCCATGTCAGGATGACGCCGAAAATAGTGGCAAAGCGGAAACTGGTTTCCCAGTCCACGGCGCTTTGGCCATGCCCAATGAGGTTCCAGAGGAAAGTTACAAGCGCGGCAGTGATGAGGGTTACTGCGAATACGGTTGCAAATTCGACGACCAGTTTCTTGATGTTCATTTTTCTCTCCTTATTTTTGATGAGGTGTTTCCATCGTGATAGCGACGTTGCCTTTTTTGTGTCCTTGATCCACATAGCGATGCGCCTCGACGATCTGCTCGAATGGGTAGACGCGGTCAATGATCGGTTTGATCACGCCTGCTTCGATCATCTCTTTGAGAATCAGCATGTATTCGACTTTCTCACCGCCGTTCGAATCGGCATGAACGTTGATGTGGACACCGCCAGGTTTGAGCGCTTTTTTCCATTGCAACGGGGATAGTTTGCCGACGGCATCGAAGATCACATCGTAGGTTCCGCCGCTTTGGGTGAAGTCCTGACGGGTGTAATCAATGACTCGGCTCGCGCCAAGCGATTTGACCAGTTCAAAATTCGCTCCGCTGCACACACCGGTCACGTCTGCACCGAAGTGGCGGCTGGCAAGTTGGACGGCAAATGTGCCCACCGCTCCCGACGCGCCGTAGATCAGGACTTTTTGCCCGGGCTGGAGTCGTCCCTTTTGGAGGCAATGCCAGGCTGTCTGACCTCCGCCCGGGATGGCCGCGGCCTCCTCAAAGGTGAGATTGACCGGCTTGAGGGCGATCACTCCCTTTTCGGGCAGGCATTTGTATTCGGCGTGTCCGCCAAAGTTGACGTCGAAGGTGGAGGCGAACACCGCGTCGCCGGGTTGGAAGCGGGTCACTTTTCGTCCGATGGATTCGATCTCGCCTGCCAGTTCCATGCCGAGGATGTGACGTCTGGGCTTGTTCCATCCGAGGATCAGGCGCGCCATGAATTTTTGCCAGCCAGTGATGTTCGGCAGTTTGAAACTCCGCATGATCGTATCGCCGATAGTGACCGTGGTGGCGCGGACTTTGACCAATACTTCGTGGTCGCGCGGCGTTGGCTTGGGGACATCCATGAAGTGCAACACTTCTGGAGAGCCGTATTGGGTGTAAACGCTGGCTTTCATCTCAAGCCTCCAATGCGAGTTGTCTGGCAGGTTCGATGATAGCGGCAGATGGATTGAATCCGCGGACGATCAGCCAGAGGCCTAGGAATACTTCGTTCAAAAGCATCGGCAGTCCCGTCACCATTCCGAGCGTCTCGCCCAAGCCTGGATTGAACCAGCCGAGAACGGTATTGAACAGCACAAGAGCCGCGGCGATCAATCCCCAGATGGAGAGGAACGCAGGGATCAGCCGCGAGCGGAGGAGCATGGCATACAACAGCACGGCGCTCAAACTGAAGATGAGATTGAGCATTTGAAACGCCCAGAAACGCTCGGCCAGCAGTAATGCTCCCAGTCCCTGCATTGCGACGGCTTGGTTTGTATCTCCAGCGAGAGTCAACAGCGCGAGCGGGCTGACATCTGCCAAAATTTGGGTAATGAATTCGACCACCCTGAAACAGACGTACGCCAGGGCAAGGCTTTGAAAACGCGGCTTGAGGATCGGGAACAGGAGAACGGCAATCCCCACGTACACCAGTCCATTCGCAAAACTGAGAAGTACGCCCAGCGCCAACTGCGCCCTGCTCGCGGAGATCAGACTGAGATAGTCGGGGGAGCCGAGGATCGCTTCCACCATTACGATGGTTCCAAGGATGAAGGTAATGTTGGAGAACAAGTACGCCGACCCAACAAGCGTCGCGGTCTTTCGATAAGTTTTCATTGGAGCCTCCAGAATCTGTCTACGCCGTGGCGCGGGAATCGCTTCGCAGCAAGACGATTCCCAGCCAAATGAACCAGATAATTTGTCCCAGGCCAAAGAGACTGGTGAAGTCGGTTAATGCTGGGATGATCGTAAGGACGCCCACTGCGCCGACCAATACGCCGAGGATATTCAGCCCTTTGGGGAGTCCGCTCGTCCGCAGCGCGGCGAGACTGACCAATAGCGTCCAGGTTCCGCCGAGGATTTCGCCATTGGCATTGCCCAACCCGTTCGTGATGGACTCGATGGCCTGAAAGGTCAAGGCGGCCTGGGTCGGGTCTTTGGCGTAGAGCGCGGCCACAGTGGAGAGTCCCGCGTTGGCGGCCATGCCACTGGCGATGAGCGAACCCGCCCAGATGATTCCGATCGCAGTAGCCACTTGCATGAGCGCAGACGCGCCAGACTTCATGCGGTCATACAGCGCCAGCGAGAGGACGATCAGCGCGAGGCCGAAGAACACGTACATCAGTAGGTTGGTCGAGAAGATGATCGACTGTTTTTCGATGTTCATGGCGAGTTTTTGCGCGGGGTCGGTGATGTTGATATAGTCCAACACAACGATGAAGATGACGATCCCGATCAGGTGGCTGATCGCCATGTACAGTGCGGCGATGCCGCCAGATTTCTGCAGGGTTTTCATGGTTTTCTCCTTTTTGGATGATATTTTGTTTTGTTTCTTTCAAATTAATGGATCAGGTTGTAATAAACCAATCCAGTATGCCCAATATGAAATATCAGAAAGATGAAGGCGCTCGATAAATAAATGGCGCGATGCCAGGGGATAGTGAGCCAACTCTGCATACATACCAATCCAATACCTGCAAACCAAAACAACGTTGACCAGGCAGGCGCAGTAAAACCAATGATGCTTTGACTCCAGGCGCTGTCAGAATAAACGATTTGCATCAAGTAACTTGCAAGGTAAACCGCCAACCCGCAGACATATAAATACCAGCCCAAAGATTGACCCTTTTCTCTTTTGCCAAAATAAAGGATTCCAGGAAGGCTAAAAACTAAAATACGGAAAGTGTTTTCGAATAAGCCCAACCAGTTGGGGATATCCTTCCAGAATATGTCGGGGCTATAAGCGGCAGGTAATGCTCCCCAAAGTCCGAATGTGATTATCATTGGAGGAATGATCAAAAGCGCGCCGTTTCTGAGCAAGATGTGTTTCAGGTCTATTTTATTTATGGTGTTGCCGTTTGTATTCATTTTGTCTCTTCTTACGATTCGGGCTAAATCTCAGGGTTACGCCACGTCCAAGCAAACCCGATAATCAGCAGGAGACAGATCGTCTCGACCGTGGCGATGAAAATATAGTGGGGATACGACGCCATGCCGCCCCAGATGTAGGCGATGATGACAATACCCGCGACGATATTTGCCCAGCGATTGATGCCGTACTTCAACACGCGCGAAAGAACGATCATGGCAATGCCGATCTGCCCCATCACCGCGCCGACCAGCATCAGTTGGGGAATGGATGCGCCCGCGCTGGCGGAGGTGCGCGCCACTTCTTCTGCTGCGCCAGGGATGAATAGCGAGAGGATGTCCGCTTTCAGCATGTTGATCATGACCACGATCCACAGGGTGGAGAGCAGGACTTTCGTGTCTAACTTTTTTGCGGGGGTTGAGTTTACGTTCATTTTTTCTCCTTATGAATGATTAGGGGTGAGTTTTTCAATGGATTTTGAAATCCATGCAGATAGAGCAAGACCTTGAATAAACCCCTCGACCATTGCTTTGATCACAATCGGAAACGTTGTGAATTCTGGCTTTAGTATCAGCCAACCTTCTATCGTGCCAGAACCCGCAACCGTACTTGCCCATTGACCAAGAACAATATAAAGGCTTGCAATGGTTACTACACGCTTCCAATAAGGCCAGGATTGCAAATATGACAGAAACGGAAAGAGAACCGTGGCAATCAGAAACCCGCGTAGAATTTGGAATGGCGCCATCCAAATGGTCACATGCCGCCATAGATCGCCCTGATCGGGGGTTCGCATGATCTGGGCGGCAATCCCATTGGGATTAAAAAACTCGCGCGTGAGAAATAGAAAAGCAAGCACGCCGACCCCGATGTATGTCACAACGTGAGCGACAATCACTCTGGATGAGAAGTGAAAGAACTTTTTCATTTCGATCTTTTTTGCAGGGATGGCGCTGATATTCATGCTTTCTTCTTTTTCATGATGGATTTGGATGACCGAGACGAGCGGCATTCCGAGATCGCGCACTTTTCGCAGCAAGCCGTGTAGTGCGGCCTGGTCCGCCACAGGTCCAGAAAGAAGCGAGTCGCCGTTCTCTTCCAGCGTGATGGTCAAGCCGTCGAACCACGCCATCCATTGTGCATCCAAGTGTCCCTTGATGCGGATTTCGTAAAGCGGAAGATTGGGAGGCGCTTTGTCCATTATGGTTTTCTCTCGGTTACTGCCATAAGATACCGCTGGACGTGGTGAGGCGTCATCACCAGATGATGTGATTGAGGTGGTGATTGTGGAAAATAAAAACTCCAGCAGGCGGCTGGAGTTGGTTGGGAGAGTTTTAGGATCCGTAAAAATATAATTTCCCTCACCCGCCTGACAGCATGTCTTTGCGAGGGCGCTCTTGCTCTTTGCCCGAAGCAATCCCCCCGCGCTGACATGGAGATTGCTTCGCCGCCGAAACCCAAGAGCGGCGGCTCGCAACGACATCGCGAGAAGTTAATTATTTATAGACCCTTAAGTTTGCTAGAACAGATCAAGTTCTTCGGCGCGGCGGATGGCTGACCGCCTGTTGTTGACCCCCAGTTTGTTGAAAATATTTTTGGTGTGCGTGCGCAAGGTGTTGAGCGAGACGACCAGCCGTTCGGCAATTTCAGGTCCGCTCAATTCACTGCGGAGAAGTTTGAGAACTTCCAACTCGCGTTCGCTCAGTGGATCAACCAAAGGATGAATGATGAAAGATGAATGATGAACATCTGTAGCATTACCCAAAGCGCCAAGCAATTTGTGGACATATTCTTTGATGTGAGGTCTGTCTTTCGTATCAACCTTTGCCAACAACTCTGCCATTGGTTCGCGTTCATCTACAAAAATGCGGAGGTAGCCTTCGGGTTCAGCCAACATCAACGCGCGTTCGAGCGCCTGCGATTGCTCGCCTTGCGCATGATGAGCGAGCGCTTGCATTATCAAGATTTCAATCACGCTTCCTGTTCGCTTTTGAGATTCTGCCAACGCGAGCAAACGCTCCAGCATTGGATGGACTCCCTCAAATGAACGCTCCGCCAGACGGATGCGCGCCAGCGTGAGATGTTCATACTCACCAGGATAACTCGCCTCATCCTTGACCGAGAGGCTGCGTGCCTGTACCCAAGCCTGAGCCATGTCGAGCCGCCCTTGTTTCAGATAAATTCTCGCCTTGCGGGCTTCAATGGGGTGCAGCATGGGAATCGGATTTTTGATATAGCCCCGCTGTGCCTCCTCTAAGAACTTGAGTGTCTCATCCCACTCCCGTGCCGATTCCTTAAGCCGAGCCTGAGCCAAGCCCCAGCGATGCGCCCAATCTATCAGAGTGGAACGCTGCCCCAGTTCAGCGACCAATTGCAGGCGTTGAACGACCGCCGCGTCATCGCCACGTTCATGAGCGAGCATTGCCAATCCGAGATGATGATGCGCGGTGACATTGATCGCATCCTGCCCATAGACTGCCGCCTGTTGAATCGTTTGTTGAAGGATGTTTTCCGCTTCGCCCAGATGTCCCAGTGTCGTTTGCATATCCGCCACAACGAACGCGCTGGCAATCGCATACATGTGATTGCCCAATTTTTGCATATCGTCCATCCATATGAGCATGGCTTGCAATGACGCTTCCACCCTGCCAGTTGCCCACTGGGTAAAGCCTAATGTGATGGCTGCCTGCGAGCGGATTAACAAGTCGTTTTCAGGCGCAAGTTGAATGCAGAGTTCGGCATATCTCACCGTTTCAGACAGGTTCCCTTCTATTTGGGCGTTGCCTGAGCGGATCAGGGCAATCGTCGCTGGGATGGATTTGAACTCTTCCCAATCCTTCATATCCGTCAGTGAACGCTCGGCCTTTTGCAGATATGTTTTACTCGGCTCCAACTCGCCGACATCTGAATATGCCCACCCAATGTGGACGCACAGCCACGGGCGAGAACCAATCACTGCATCGGGCAGTTTCTTTACCCAGCCCAACCAGGCAAGGGTTTGAAAATTTCGTTCCATGCCCTGCCAGGCCGCTTCCGCTAGATTCGCCGCACGTTCAAAATCGCCAGCCGCGAGAGCGTGGTGGAAGGCCTGAGCAAGATCGCCGTTCGCCTCATACCACTCGCTGGCGCGCAGATGATATGCGGGAAGTTCGTTGGGTTGACCAAGCCGCTGGCGCAACAGATCGCCGAACAGGTGATGATAGCGATACCAATGTCTTTCATTATCCAAGGGGACAATGAACAGGTTGGCGCGTTCGAGTTGTTCCAGAATTTTCTGCCCAGACGTGGATGGGTCAAGCAGAACCGCATCGCACAACGAGCCGCACATGCGATCGAGGATGGAGGTGCGCAAAAGGAAGGCTTGAACACGCTCAGGCAGCTGTTGAAAAACTTCTTCAATGAGATAGTCCAACACAAAACGGTGACTGCCTGTGAAAGACTTGATGAAACTGGCGGTGTCACGCGAAGCATTTCCCTGCATGGAGAGTGCAGCGAGTTGCAAGCCCGCGATCCAGCCTTCGGTGCGGGTTTCCAATGCGGCGATGTTTTCCGCGGAAAGACTTAATCCCATCACGCGGTTGAGAAAATCGGCGGCTTCGGCGGGGGTAAAGCGCAAGTCAGCGGCGCGGAGTTCGGTCAACTGTCCACGGGCACGCAGGCGAGGGAGAGGCAGCGGCGGGTCTTCACGGGTCGCAATGATGAGATGCATTTGCAGCGGCAGATGTTCGACCAGAAAGATGAGGGCTTCATCCACCTGTTTTGATTCAAGCAAGTGATAATCATCGAGAACAAGAATGAAATGATCTGGAATGAGGGCGATTTCGTTAAGAAGGGATGTGAGAATGGGTTCGATTTCTGGCAATGGAGCGGCATCCAGCAGACTCAAAGCCCCCTCACCGATATTTTGCATAATGGTGCGCAAGGCGGCGATCAAATAAGCCAGAAAGCGTTTGAGATCATTGTCACCTTCATCCAGTGAAAGCCAGGCAACGGGCTGTCCGCAACTGGTAATCCATTCGCTGACCAATGCGGTTTTTCCAAAACCGGCAGGCGCAGAGATAAGGGTCAGTTTGCCCTGCATCCCTTCGTTTATCCGCTCAATCAGGCGTGGGCGTGAGACGATGCTGGTTCGAGGCGGGGGGATAAACAGTTTTGTAGCCAGAAGTGGCGCAGACATAGGACCATTATAAGATGAAACGAACTTTGGCACTCTTATACAAGATGCCTATAGAAGTAAATACCAACACGCCACAAAGTTTTACTTTGTGGCGTGTTGGTTGAGTAGATGTTCTTTTACGGCCAGGCAATCCCTTCTATATCATTATATATAGTCTTAATATTTTGGCTGCTAACAAATTCCTTCTTGCTCAGGTCGTAGGCTCTGATCTGGCTGGAGTTGTGGATTCCCATCATCAGCAATCCATCCGACCTGACATCGAGCGCTTCTATGTTCGAGGGTAGATTGTCGGTGATCCGCGTCAATGTTTTGCTGATTGGGTTATAGCGGTAGAGCCGTTTATCAGTGGTAACAATGTATAGAGTAGTTCCATCGTTGCTCCACGCGATATCGCCAACACTCAGGCCCGAGGAATACTTGATGCTGCCCTTACCGGTGGTGGGATTGATTTGAATCAAGCCCTTCCCCGATGCCCAACCCCAGAGTGTGCCATCGTTTCGGAATGAAAGCCCAGGGACTGTGTTGTATCCCGTATATCCAATGGCTGTCAATATGCCGGTTTGCTTGTTCACACTGAAGAGATAACCGCGCTGGTTGCGGGTATTATTGGGGCCTGAAGCGGCGTACAACGCTCCGGTTGTGGGGTGCAACGCGACCGCCTCAATATCGTATCTGGTTTGCAAGGAGCCCAGCGGCGTTGTAACGAGAGTCTGTGGATTAATGGTGAAGAACTGTGTGTTGTTCGTACCCTCGTCGTGGATACCGTAGATGAGGTTGGTCGTAATTTGGCTGAATGTAGCGGTAACGGATCTGTTGCCATTCATCGTCACATTGAGGGGGGAGGTGCTTCCACTGGCATCACCGCCCCAGCCTGAGAACTGCCAGCCAGTCGCGGGCACGGGAGTCAACGTGACGATTGTTCCAGGATCGTACATGGCTTGATTTGGCGATTTGTTGATGACGCCGTTGCCAACCACATTGATCATCAAAGCATAGGTTAGATCGGTTACAGTCCATGTGAAGTTCTTTGTATCAGATCCTCCATTATTATCACTGACGGCCACGCTTACGGTATGAACACCAGCGCTGGCATTACTCAACGTGCCGCTGATCGCACCGGTGCTGTTACTGAATGTTAATCCCTGTGGCAAACCGCTGACGTTGATGGTGAAGGCGTCGCCATCAAGATCACTTGCAGACAGTTGCAGGTTGATGGATGCCCCCTCCACGTTCGTCTGGTTTGCAGGCTGGATCAAAATAGGCGCGTCATTCACCGGGGCGACGGTTACTGATACTGGAGCGGAGTTGCTGTCGAGTAAGCCATCGCTCGCCTTGTACGTGAAGATATCTGCTCCGTTATAGTTTGCGCTCGGGCTGTATTCCAACAGTGGACCGATCAATGACGCTGTGCCGTGATCGGCAGACGCGACGATCTGATACGAAAGTATTGCACTGTCGATGTCCGTGCAGGAGGGGCTTAGGCTGGCCGATGTATCTTCATTTGTACTCAAGTTCAGGCTGAAGCAAAGTGGCGCGTCGTTGACCGGATTGACTGCAATCAGTACCACCGATTCGGCGTCAGCTTTGCCATCATTGACCGTAAACGTAAAGCTGTCGTTTCCGAAGAAGTTCGCGTCAGGCGTATAAGTCAGGTTCGGGGCCACTCCGCTCAAGGTGCCGTAAGCAGGCGCAATGTTGATTGAATATGTCAGTCCATCGCCGTCAACATCGCTGCCGGTTAGCGTGATGTCCTTCTGAAGATCTTCATCCGTTGTCACCGATTGGGGGGGGGCAACTGGCGCGTCATTAATGCTCTTGATATGGAGGGTCACTTCTGCAATGTTGCTTTCAAGCAAACCGTCTGTAGTTTTATAGGTGAAGTAATCCGTACCATGCCAGTCAGCCATGGGAGTGTAAGTGAACGTGCCATCTGTGTTGAAGATCAATACGCCGTGTGCTGGATTGGTCACTTTGATGGCGGTGAGAGCGTCGCCATCAGGATCGTTATCGTTGCCGAGCGCACCCGGTAGTGTGACGACTAATGTGGCGTCTTCGTCAGTCTCATACGCATCATTGGTTGCCGATGGCGCGTGGTTCACAATATTGACTTTGATCGTAACTGTGACTGTGTTGCCATCCGCTGTGCCGTCATTTGCTGTGTAGGCAAAGTGATCTTCGCCGTTGAAGTTTATATCGGGGGTATAGGCGAATGAGCCATCTGCGTTGAGCGTCAATGCGCCGTGCGAAACAGTACTCACCAGTTTTGCCGTGAGCATATCGCCGTCCGCATCGTTGTCATTGCCGAGCACCCCAGGCGCAGCGATGTTCAGGGCAGCGTTTTCGTCGGTATTGTAGGTGTCAGTTGCTGCGGCTGGTTCATCGTTGACCGCATTCACCGTGAGGTTTACCTGAGCCTGATCGTTGAGAAAACCATCACTAACTTCAAAGATGAACGTATCGGCCCCGTTGTAATTTGGGTTGGGTGTAAAGATCAAGTCCGGCGCAGTTCCGCTCAATGTTCCATTGGCCGGAGGTGCGAAAACGCTGAATGTCAACAGATCGCCGTCCACATCATTGCCGGTCAGTGTGAATCCCTTCGAGCTATCTTCATCCAGGCTGACAGATTGGGCAGTGGCGGATGGCGCATCGTTGACCGCGTTGACCGTGATCGTCACACTGGCTTCATTACTGGTAAGTTGGTCGTCACTGGCTTTGTACGTGAATGTATCGCTGCCATTGAAGTTTGCGCTGGGTGTGAAAGTGAATGACCCGTCTGAATTGAGGATAAGCGAGCCATGCTTCACATTTGTGACGAGCACTGCTTTAATGGCATCTCCATCCGGATCGCCATCGTTTGTGAGTACTCCGGCAGCAGGCACGCTCAATAATGTATCTTCATTAGTGACGTAAACGTCGCTGCCTGCGAGCGGTGGATCGTTCACTGCACCGATTGTCACCGTAACCATTGCCATGGCTGTTCCGCCATGGCCATCTGAAAGCATATATGTGAATTCATCCATCCCATTGAACAGTGGGAATGGTGAATAATCCAGGGTGTCGGCGTTGACTGTTACCGATCCATGTGCTGGCGTGCCGACAGAGGCAATCGAGAGTGTATCTCCGTCAATATCCAGATCATTCGAGAGTACGTCAATTGTCACCAGCATACCTTCGTTGGTTGTGGCGTTGTCATCTCCTGCGGTTGGCGGGTCATTGACAGGAGTGATCGTGATGCTCACGGTTGCGACATTACTATCCGCTGTGCCATCATTTGCTTTGTAGGTAAACAGGTCGGCGCCATTGTAATTCGCAAACGGTGTGTAAGTTGTTCCATTGAATGAGCCATGAGCGGGATCATTAATAACCGTGAATGTTAATGCGTCTCCATCTGCATCTGTCGCGGACAGGGCAAAATCCTTGCTGCCATCTTCATCCACACTGAAAGATTGGTCGTTTGCAACCGGTGCTGAGTTCGTGAAGGTGAAGGTCGACGTGACGGTTTTATTTCCATCAATGGTGATGGAGGCGGGGTTTGTTGAACCGGTCAAATCACCCTCCCACGCGAAGAAAGCCCAGTGTGAGGCTGGTACGGCAGTGAGATTAACCATATCATTATAGTGGTATGGACCTGCCTTGTCGGTTGTGACTGAACCATTTCCAACCGTGTTGATGGTTAATGTATATTCATTCTGCGAATAATTGGCAGTGACGGCGGTATCGCCGGTGATCGTGACCTGATTATCAGTTAAGGCAGGTGTCCAGCCGGTGAAGGCCCAGCCAGGTTCAGGAGTGACTGATAGGGTTACTACATCCCCATAGTGATACGGTCCGGGGTTGTCAGGCATTACCAGACCATGAGCAGAATTAATCGTCAGGGTGTATTCATTCTGTGTGTAGTTCGCCGTAACGGTCATATCTCCCGTGATCACGACTTTGTTATCAGTGAGTGCAGGTGTCCAGCCGGTGAGCATCCAACCAGGATTGGAGTTTACGCTCAAAGTGACTTCTTCGCCGTAATGATAGGTCGGTTTCTCGGGACTCTTCGTGACCAAGCCATACGCGCTGAAAACTGTCAATGTGTATTCATTTTGAACAAAATTTGCAGCAACCTCCACATTTGACGTGATGTTCTTGTCCGTGCGTGTGGCGGTCAGTACGCCATCGCTCCAACTTTCGAAGTGGTAACCGATATCTGGAGTCGCGGTCACCAACGAGCCATCCTCGCCATGATTTACGGTTTGTACTTTTATACCAGTAATGGAGCCGCCGATACCGGCATTGTATGTCAGGGTATATGCAATCTGGGAATAGTTGACATGGGCATCATGGGCGCTGGCGGGCATGGTGAGCGAATTTATATTGGCAGTGCTGGCGTTGTTACTGGTGCCTGTCCAACTGCTAATTTGGGCGCCAGTGTCAGGCGTTGCGCCGCTTAGGCTGATAACTTCACCTGCCACATACTGGCCTGCCGGGCAATACGTCGAATGGGCTGGGCTTGCGATGGGAGTAGTTCCATTGCCTGTGTGGCTGAGGGTCAACGCATAGCATGCCAGCGGCGATCCATGCACTGTACCGGAGCCGGAATCTGTAAAAGTGCTGCCAGCGATCGGCAGGAATTTCCAGTCATAGCTTGTGGCATGCAGGGTCAATTTGAAGATGCCATAGGTTGTGTTGTTCAGGACCTGGCTGGTTGGGAGGGGAGTGCCAAGGCCATGGTGTGACTCGCCGCCCATGCCAACCGTAAACTGGCGAATCCCATACAGCGGATCTGCCACGGGCGGGCTGGAAAGGGTTGCCCCTGATTTCATCGGAGCCGTTACCTCGTAAACATGATCGTGCCCATCAAGGAGGATGTCCACACCGGCCACGTAAAGATCGTCCCATAACGGTTGGAGTGTTGTCAGGTTCGTCGATCCCGAACTATAGCGCGGCTTATGCATGACCGCGATCACGTTCTTCGTGCTATTTGCGGCCAGGTCAGCCTTAAGCCATAGCTCCTGAGGCGAACCAACGTTACAACCGCCCACCAGCGCACACTCGGTCTCAAGATTGACGACGTGCCAGTTGGCATCAATGTCATAACTGTAGTAGCTCTTGCCATTGGCATCGGTTGCATTATCGCCGAAGTAGGCAAAATACGGGTCAAGGTTGTTTCGATTGATCGTGCCGCCAATGCCCCAGTCATGGTTGCCGGCGACAGGACGTGTCCTGGACAGAACAGAGACGTCGCCCCATGGCGTGGTCGCGTAACAATTTGCGTATTCTTCCGTTGTCCCGTAGTAATAGACATCGTCGCCAGTGGTGAAGACAACTCCATCAATCTCCTTGACGATGTTACCGGTTGCGGTATCAGCGACAACAGGGTCACATGCGGCAATGTCGCCGACACCGACAAAGATCGGGTCTGCGCCTGGGTCGGTGTGGAAGGTCCAGGTTGAGCCGGTGGTGGTGGCCGTGCCGTCATTGACGGTCACGTACCATTCGAACGTCTGACCAGCGCCGAGGTTTGCCCAGGGCGTGGTGACACTTGTGCCTGACGCGATACCGGTTTTCTGGGCGATCTGGGTGAAGATTCCGCTTGCATACGGCCTGCCAAAGAACGTTACCGTGAGCAGGTCGCTGATATTGGGGTCGGAGACGTTGACATCAAGGGTCGGTGAGACATCAATGCCTGTTGAGGTGTGAGCGGGCGCATTAACTGTCGGGGAATTTGGTGCCTGGTTGGCGATGGCGTTAACGACCCAGGTAAAGATTTGTTGGGCTGGCGTTGCGCCATCTGTGACGGTTACCGCCACTGTATAGGGGCTTTGGGCCGAAGCAGGCGAAGTTATCGTTCCACTAATTAATCCTGAAGTGGGATGGATCGATAGTCCATCAGGCAGGTTGGATGCGCTGTAAGTGAGACCGATAGAGTCGACATCGCTCGCGGCAATTTGCAGAGAAACAGGATCGCCTGCGGTGTTGTTCTGAGCGCCAGGGTTGGTCACAACCGGCGCATCGTTGACGGCAGCGACGGTAATATTGACGTTTGCTGTATTGCTGTCTGTAAATCCATCATTGACTTTGAATGTGAAGGAATCGGGGCCGTTGTAATTGGCAGCCGGGGTATAGATCAGGTTGGGCGCAGTTCCAGAAAGTAAACCATGGGAAGGCCCGGCGAGAACGGAATAGGTTAATGGGTCGCCGTCTCCATCGCTTGCGGTCAAGGTGATGTTCTTGGACACATCTTCATCGGCGGTCGCTTCCTGATCGTTCGCAACCGGGGCCTGGTTGGCGGCAATCTCTGTTGTAAAAGATTGCGTCGCGCCTGTGGCAGACTTATTCCCATCACTCGCCACAGCATACCATTCGTATTCGGTGCCAGCTGCCAGGCCGTCCCATGTAACGCTCGCGTTCGTACCCGCGGGGATGTTGCCGGTTGTGCCAATCAGGGTATAAGGCGCGGCGCTGACCATTGCATACGGCAGGCTGAATTCGTTCCAACTCGTCTCGGTCGCGAAATACTTATCCTGGTTGGGTGAGTATGTGGAAACGTAGATCATGTTATTGGTGGGCGAGAACCGCATGATGCGCAGGTAGCCGCTGTCTTGACGGCTTTCGGCAAATTGATAGTCGGAGCGCAGGCTGTAAACGGTATTGCCGTTGTAGGTGTCGCTGCGATGACGCGCGGTATCGAGATGCCCGCCAAGTATCATAAACAAATTGGAGTTGCCTTTAAGCGCATCGTAAACGGCCTGCCCTTGAGTGGAGAAGGATGTGGATGAACCGCCGTTTAGCAGGTTGTGCGTCACGACAATCGCGCGTCGGTCGCTGTTGGCCTGGAGCACTCCGTCCGCCCATGCAAGGACAGGGTGGCTTGTGCTGGTCATCGCGTCGTCGTATTCAATGACCATGACAATGAACTTCATGCCGCTGGCTTCAAAGAGAGTGAAATAGTTATCGTAATCGTTTGTGCCATACCGTCCGCCATACGTGGCTTGGGCGGTCTTGCGCGCGGCAAAGTTGGTGTTGAAGTTTTCAGTGGCGGCGGGCGCGCCGTCGTGGTTGCCGATACCGAGCGCGTACTGAACGCCTCCCGTAGTCAGGATATCCCACGCGGTTGTGGCGTTTGTCCATTGTGTTGCGTTGGATGCCGTATCCACGTTATCGCCGAGGCTGACAACGTAGGCGATGTTGCGGGAGTTCTTATTGTTCACGACCCAGTTCATCTGGGCATTGTATACAGATGGATATGTGGCAGCCAGGTACTGTGGATCAGGGATGGCGATGAGCGTGAAGTCAGGTCCTGGCGGGGCGTTCTTGATTCGGCCATAGAACTGAACGGTCAAATCATCCAGGTCTGTGTCTGAGAAATTCGCCGTCAATGTGGGGGAGGTTGAAACTCCTGCTGCGCCGGTTGTGGGTGTGGCGGAAACGAAGGCAGGCGCGTGGTTGACAATGGCGGGCGCACCGGCCACCCAACTGGAACCGGTTCCTGTGATGGTGCCGTTGACCGAAGTGCCGGCGTTGCTGGAAACGGCTGCGCCGGTTGTTTCATTCAGGCCCCAGCGCGCGACCAAACCCGTTTGCGGGCTGGTGACGGCGGAATTCATCGTGCCCTGGATCGCACTTTGCGTACGCGCGTAATCCCAAATGCGGACTTCATCCAGGGTGCCGTTGAAAAAGCCCTGGGCGGTCAGGGTTGTACCATCGTTCTTGATGGAACTTCCCATCGCAACCGGCGACGTGTTATCGGAACGCGGCAACTGTCCCACAGCGAGCGTGGCTTCGAGGTTGCCGTTCAAATACAACTTCCAGGTTGTGCCGTCATAGGTCGCGACCGCGTGATACCAGGTGTTCATTGCGATTGGCGTCGTCCCGCTGACCGGGTGATTCAAACTGGGCGAGGCCCCGCCTGCGCCTTCTTCAAAGTCGGCGATGAGGACATTGGTATCGGAGTTGATGCCAAGGAAGTAGTTGAAATCGCGGTTGTTTTGATTATCAACATCCGAGGTGCCTTTGGTGACCAGCGGTATGGCGTTTGCGATGCCGCCGCTTCCCGTAGTAACAGGAACACCAGTTCCCGTTCGTTTGAACCATGTTTCGATGGTAAATTGAGTCAGCCCAAGCGCAGGTGGATTGCCGAAGGTGGCATATGCGTTGTTGCTTCCAAAATTGAGCCCGTTATTCGGTTCGCCCGGCGTGGTGGCACAGGATACGTTGCTGTATTCGGAATCGCCCGCGCCGTTTGAAGCGCGCACCCGGTAACAGTATTGCGTACCCGCGTCCAATCCGCCGTTGCTGTAGGTGGCGACGTTGGACGCTGTTGTGCCGATCTGAGCCCAGCCTGTGGAACCGTCCGGCGATCTTTCGACCTTGAAACTGGTCTCGTTATTTGAATTGTCGCTCCAGGCAAGATCGATTTGCAAGCCGGCGGTGGATGTTGCGGAAAGCAGGGTTGGCGCTGCCGGAGCACTGGGGGGCGCGATGTTGAATGGGGCGCCCGGGGCCCACGTCGGCCCGTTGGTCAGTGTGCCATTTACGATGGGAGCAGTTGAATCGGCGATGGTTGTGCCGCCGCCTTCGTTCATGGACCAACGGCCAATCAACCCTGTGCCATCCGTGAGTTCAGAGTTGATTGTGCTTTGAATCTCGGCCTGCGAGCGGGCAACATTCCAGACGCGGGCCTCGTCAATGGTGCCTGCAAAATATCCCGCGGCAAGCTGGCCGGTTGACCCAATCCCCGCGGACAAAGCGGCGTGTTGGATACTTGTCGCTTCGGGCGCGGCATTCGGGCAGGTTGTGCCGTTCATCGCTTCTTCGTTACCATCAAGATAAAGGGCCCAACAACTGCCTGTATATGCAACCGCAATATGATGCCATTCTCCAGCGGGGATTACGGTAGAACCCCAAACCGGATGATTCCCGCCATTGACCGCATCCTCAAAATCTGCGCCGACAACGCCGGTGGAGGTTATTCCAAGGAACCAGTTCATGTTTATGTTGGCCGGTGTTTCACCCTCGCCCATGCCCTTGGTAAGAATGGGGTAGATGCCGCTTGGCCTGCCGCCGCCGCCATCAAAGCCATTGGTTCCGGTGCTCATGGTTACGCCGCCCGCATCACGCTTGACCCATGCTTCCAGCGTGAATGAAGAAGCGTTTAGATTTGCCCCAAAGGTGGCATAGTCGTTTACCCCGTCAAACTTTACCGCAGAGCCGTAATTGGACTGCGGTGTGGCACTGACTTCGGAAGAAGCGGCCGATTCGTTGGAGGAGGTATCCACTGCCTTCAAAACATAATAATAAGTTGAACCATTGTTCAAGCCGCCATCGGAGGTTGCTGCGGATGTAATGAGCGCTATATTGACTTTGCTGTACGGCCCGCCTGCTGTTGCGCTGCGATACAGGTTATAGCCGGACAAGTCGGGCTCTGTGTTGGCTGTCCATGATAATGAAGCGCCGCCGCTGTATGGGCTGACGGTCAAGCCGGTCGGTGCGGCGGGAGGCGTAGAATCCGCAACCACCCAGACCGGCCCGTTGGTCAGTATCCCGTTGGGCCGGCCCGCAATGGAGTTGGCCGCCGTTGTGCCTGTCCCATCGTTCAACCCCCAGCGACCGATCAGGCCGGTTCCGCTCGCAAGTTCGGAATTCATGTCAGCCTGGATTTCGGCCTGTGTGCGTACCACATTCCAAATGCGGGTTTCGTCAATCACGCCTGCAAAATAGCCGGCGGCTGCTCCGGTGGAGGTCATGGCTGTGCCAAGGCCCGCGTGCTGGATGCTGTCCCAGCGGGGGTAACGATTTGCGCCCGTATCCGCACCGGTCATGGTTTCCAGGGCGCCGTTCAAATAAAGTTTCCAGTACCGGCCATCGAAAGTCACTGCCCCGTGATACCAAACGTTATTTAAAATGGCGGTTGTGCCCCTGACGGGGTAATTTTGACCGCCTTGAGTTGCATTGGAAGTTGTGGCAGGACATCCGGCTTGCGCTTTGGAACACTCCTCGAAATCGGCAGCCAAAACGCCGCTCGTATCAATTCCGAAGAAATAGTTCATGTCTTGAGTTGAGTTTTCCGCCTCACCGCGGCCCTTGGCGACGAGCGGCACGGCGCTTGCCAGGCCGCCGGTGCCTGTAGAGGTCATGGCTCCAGTTCCAGTTCGTTTGAACCAGGTTTCGATGGTAAACGTTTGGACTCCCAAAGCGGTCAGGCCGGCGGATGATCCAAAGGTGACATAATCATTTGTTCCGTCAAACTGCAAGGCCGTATCTTTAGGCGCGGCCAGGGCAGCCTGCGTGGGCATGCCCACTGCGCTCAACAATAGACCTAGAGTCACGATCAAAGAGAACACCTGAGCCTTATAAAAACGATTCATTTTAGCCTCCTGCATGCTGAACCAAAAAGATTACATTTATCGGATTAAAAGAAGAAACCGACCAACGTGGCCGGTTTCGCTATTAGCTCCTCAAGGATTGCACCTTCTCGTTCTGGTTTTTCCCAGTAGTGAAGGTCAGGCGCCCAGAAAATATCCCTGAATCATTGCTTCCACTGATAGAAAATTAATTTTTTCCCCGCGCAACTAAAATTTGATCTCTATGTTTTCGCTATAAAACATGACCAATAAGAGATATTTATTTTGATTAGAGTAGCATGGCAGAGGTCATGAATAAAGTGACATTTGTCACATTTCTTTTTTTTGATCTCCTCTACCATGCAAATATCTTTGCGAGGGCGCCCTTGTTCTTTGCCCGAAGCAATCCCCCCGCTAATTCGGAGATCGCTTCGCCGCCAGAACCAAGGGCGGCAGAGCGCAGCGACATAATTTGACTTGATGTATGGTAGCGAATTTTGATCTATCTTTTTCGATATAGAAAGCGCTTCTCGAAGCATGGCGACTTGCCTGCGGCATTTGGACAAGTCACCCCTGCAAAACTTCCAGCGCCAGCGCAAGGACTTGCCCCTGACTCATGGACTGCCCCTCAGCCCAGGCTGCGGTGAACTCGGATTCGGAAAGTCCTTCACGCGCCTGATTCAAGTACCGGCCAAACTCAGCCTGGTACACTGGAAGTTGGCAAAACTCTTTTGCTTTGATCCACCCGTCAACCCAGCCAAGCAAGGTTACTGCTTTTCTGCCCATTTTATGATCCACCATAAAATAAGCAACAAAGGGGATTACAGAGGGAGCAATCCAATCATGCTCGGTCTGGATCGATTGCAAGCCAGTTATAAAGTACTGCCTCGCTTTTAAAGTTTCACCACGCAGGCTTTCAGTGTATGCCAATCCAAAATACCCTGTGGCTTTGTCGCCAATACCTTGCGGAAGCGAGAGTGACTCTTGATAATAGATAATCGCCTGATTCAAATTCCCTTGAAAACGAGCGGCTTCACCTAGGTGAGCAAGCGTCATGGGTAGGTTTCTGTCATCAGACGTGCCTTGTACAAATTCACGGGCTTGATTGAGCAAGGAAATTGCACGATTAAAATCCCCTATTCCCATAGCCAGATATCCAAGACATTCAAGGTTTAAAGATATGTGTAACCGGGACTGCGCTTCCTGGGCAACTGACAAAGCTTGTTCATAATAATTTTGTGCTGCATTCCAATTGCCATATGCTTCATGAATTGATCCAGTTTGCATAAGAACCAAACCCCACCTTCTAAGTTCGCCTACACGGCTAAGAATCGACAGGCTTTCCTCAGAAAGAGAGCTGGCTGTAGAAAGCGATTGTCCTACAGCAATTCTTCCCAGCCAATCGAGGGCGTACCCAACCCCAAGTTCATAGTTTATCTTGCGGGATATTTCCAAACTTTGAGTAAGCAAATTTGTGGCTTTATCCAAATCTCTCACCTCAATGTACTCTATAAAGCCAAGTCTTTCGAAGACGGTTGCAATGCAAACCTCGTCTCCCAATTCTTGGGCTATCTTCAAACTTTCTTCAAGCCAGCCACGATCCTCCGGGGATGTCCAGGTTGGTGATTGAATGCTTGCCAAAATCACAGCATGAACCAACGCCCAGGCGCGGTTTGTATTTTTAATATTCGGCGTCAAGGATAGGAATTTTTTACACCATCCCAAACCTTCTTTTATATATTCTCCACGGTTTTCCCATAAGCGAAATAACGCATTGCACAAACGCAGACCTGCCTCAACATCGCGCTCCTGCGCCCATTCCAACGCGGTTTGAAAATTGGGGTATTCAGTTTCCAAGTACTCAAACCAATAAGGCATTTTGCGAGTGTATAGATCAGGCGCAATACGCTCCGCAGTTTTCAAGAAGTATTCAAGGTGACTGTCGCGTAAATGCGTGCTGTCTTCAGTCTCGACCATTTTTTCTCTTGCATACTGACGCACGGTTTCCAGGAGGTAATAGCGCGGCTCGTCGCCGTGTTCGAGGTCAACGGATACAAGAGATTTGTCCACGAGATGAGTTAGCGATTCAAGTGCTTCTTTATTTTCGCAAACCACTTCCGCCGCTTCGAGAGTCCAGCCGCCCATGAAGACCGAGAGCTTGCGTAGGAAAGTCTTTTCACTATCAGAGAGTAAGTTGTAACTCCAGTCAATCATGGCACGCAGAGTCTGCTGGCGCGGTAGTGCCGTGCGGCTGCCGCCTGTCAGCAAGCGAAAGGCATCATCCAGTTTTGTTGCGATCTGTTCCACCTTGAGCATCTTCACGCGCGAGGCGGCTAACTCAATTGCTAATGCGATCCCGTCCAATCGCTGGCAGATCTGCGCGATGACGGGCGCGTTGGCTTCGGTCATTTGGAATTCTGGCAGGACTGCATTAGCCCGTTCCATGAACAGCCTCACCGCTTCTGATTCTTCGATGACTTGCAATCCGCTTTTGGGGTTGGGCAAAGAAAGAGATGGCACACGATACGCATTCTCGCCTTCAATGCCCAACGCCTCGCGACTGCTGGCGATGATCCGCAACTCAGGGCAGGCATGTAAAAGGGAATCACATAGTTGGGCGCAGGCATCGATCAGGTGTTCGCAATTATCCATCACCAACAATATTTTCTTGGCGTGCATGTAATTGATCAAGGCATCAAGCGCGGAGGTGTCGCCTTCGGGTTTGACTCCCAATGCCGCGCAAACAGATTGCGGCACGAGCGCGGGGTCGGTCAGCGGAGCAAGTTCCACCAGCCAAACGCCGATGGGATACTCGCTCAACAACTCTTTGGCAACTTCAATCGAAAGCCTCGTCTTGCCGATGCCGCCCGAACCGGTCAGCGTGACGAGGTGATTTTTCTCCAACCTCTGCTTGATCTGCTCCATTTCTTTTTCACGCCCGATGAAGGTGGACAATTGCAAGGGCAGGTTGTGGCGGATCTTTTCATTGGTCTTCAGCGGCGCAAACTCAGAGGGCAGGTCCGGGACGATCAATTGAAAGATTCGTTCCGGTAAAAGAATATCCTTCAGGTTCTTTTCGCCGAGGTCGCGCAGGGTTGCATCCTTTGGCAGCTGCCCGCGCAATAAATTTTCAGCGGCGCTTGAGATCAAAATCTGCCCGCCATGCCCGGCGGACATGATGCGCTGGGTCAATGCAAGGGTGGCATAGCCTGAATAGGGAGTGTCCTTTGAATCCATTTGCAGTTGCGCTGCGCCGGTATGCATCCCCATGCGCACTTTGATGGGAGTCCCATCCCAATTTTCACTTTGTAATTTTCTTTGAGTTTCAATCGCGGCGTTAAGTCCATCACTGACAGTGTGAAATGCAACGCAAAATGCATCGCCAATGACCTGAAAGATATAACCGTTGCGAGATCGGATGACCTGATTCAATATCTCGTTGTGCCGCGCGATCATGGCGGGAGCGGCCTGCGGATGTTGCTGGGCAAGTTTGGTACTGCCCTCGATGTCGGTGAAGAGGAAGGTGACCGTGCCGTTGGGAAGATTCGGTTTTATATTTTGGCTGGAAGGCAGGGGCGTTTTGAAATGGCTTTCGATGGAAGTTGGCAGGCCCTGCAAACTCATCAAAATGGACTCCAGTTCGGCTCCCACCCGCCGCATGCTGGGGATGCGCTGGTCGCGGTCTTTTTCCAGCATGCGGTAGATCAGGTTCGCGGCAGATTCGGGCAGGTCGAGGTTGTACTGGGCTAGGTCGGGCACCGGCTGGGTCAGGGTGGCGGCCATCCGGGCGGTGATGTTGTCGCCGTTAAATGGCAGGGTGCCGGTCAGCATTTCAAAGAGCAGCACACCAAAGGCCCAGACATCCGTGCGAAAATCCAGTGCCTCGCCGCTGATCGCTTCCGGGCTGAGATAGCTGACCGTGCCCACCAGCACGCCGGTCTGCGTCAGGCGCGTATTGTCGGCCAGTTGGGCAATGCCAAAATCGGTCAGGCGCGGGGTGCCATCCTGCGCCAGCAGGACGTTGGCCGGTTTCAGGTCGCGGTAAAGGATGCCGAGGTGATGCGCGCGCGTCAGGGCGTCGGCCAGGTCGAGGCAGATGCTGACCGTGCGCTGCAAGGTCAGCCGTCCCTGCTTTGCCAGCAGGTCCTGCAGGCTGCCGCCATCGACATATTCCATCACCAGATAATGCTGTCCGTGGGATTCAACTGCGGCAATGAACTTGACGATATTGGGATGATCGATCTGGCGCAACGACTCGCCTTCACGCCGGAAGCGCTCGAGGATGTTGGGTTCATGGGAGAGCACACTGGCATCAAGGGTCTTGACGGCCACGCTCTCGCCGGTTTGCAGGTCGGTGGCGCGGTAGACAATGCCCATGCCGCCACGCCCGAGCATGTCTTTTTCAAGGTCGTGGATCAAGAACCGGTTGTCGATGATAAATTCTGTCATGGCATTACCTCAGCACCGCTTGCAGGGTGCGCGTGATCGTGGTCAATCGTTCGGCGAGCAGGCGGGCGGAAAATTCATGGAAGGTGGCCGCGAGTTCGGGTTCCTTTTCCTTCATCTCGGCAAGGCTTGCCCGCGTCAGGCGATAGGCCGTGACCGGCATATCTGCAATGGCGGAGGTTGTGCAGGTTACGCCGAGATACAAACCGGCTTCGCCCACGGCGGTTCCCAGCCCCAGCGTTTGCAGCCGCACGCGTTGTTGATTCTCCAATTCCAGATGCACAGAAACCGAACCCATCTCAATGAAGTACAGGCGATCGGCTTCATCGCCCTGATGGAGTAGATACTGGCCCTGCTGGAAGGTGACCCGCTCCAAATACTTCAGCAGGCGTTTGGTGTTGGCGCTCTCGAACCCGCTGTCTGCCAGCTGTGCGGTCAACGTAACCGGCATGTGCAGGGTGGTGATCTGCTCGACCTCGAGCAACTGCTCCTCGCACCACTCAAGTCCATGGTCGAGGTCGGGGAAGATGCGCAGCCCTTCCTTCTGCTCCGACAGGCCGTCCATTTCAAAGCGCTTCCGCATGGGAGCGGAGAGGTGGGTCAGCACCAGGGTGATGCCCCGCGCCTCGGTGACCTGCCTGCATTTGACGAAACTGATCAGCGCCGAAGAATCGAATCCGCTGACGCGCTGAAAATCGAACAGGAGAAAGCGGACCTGCGGTTGGGCGGCATCTTCCAGGCGCGCGTGCATCTCTTCCAGCAAGGCGTTGGCGGTGCCAAAAAAGAGAAACCCCTGCAGTTCAAGGATGTGAATGTGCCCGCCGAGTTTGTCTTTCAGCACGCGCTGGTGATACGTGCAGCGTTCGACGTTGCTGGCGATCTCAGTGCCGGAGAGCGCATGGCGCACTACTTTGATGCGGCTGTAATTGACCACGAACAGGACGATGACGGCGACCAGACCGACGCCCACGCCGACCAAAAAATTGGTGAAGGCGATCACGGCCAGGATCAACACGGTGATGAAGTAATCGCTTCTTGACAAACGTTTCCAACTGGTCACTGTCCATTCGACCAGGAATTCCAGCCCCAGGAAGAACAGCAATCCCCCCAGCAGCGGGCGCGGAAGATAAGCCAGCAGGGAGGAGCCCAGCAGGAAGGTGGCCGCGCAAACGACGCCGGTCACGATGCCGGGCAGTTTGCCCCTGGCTCCCACGCGAACATTCAACGCGGTATCCCCGACCATGTGATAGCCGACCAGTCCGCCCAGTAGTCCGGATGCGAGATTAGCCAGCCCGACCGATTTAAGTTCGCTGTTAAGAGGAATGTCCTGCCGCAGGGTCAACTCGAGGGCGGAGGCGTTTAGCAGGAAACCGATCACACTCAGGATCAACACAACCGCAATATTGCCGCCCTGCCCGAGGATCGCAGCCCAATTGGCCTCCAGCAGGCGGGTTCCCAGCGCCAACGGCTGCCAGATCGCATCGCCGCCCACTTTTCCGAGCAGCAAGCCGCGTGTCGTGGCTTCCTCAATCGAAGTGCCGGTCACGAGGAATCCGAGATGGAACAGGGCGATCGACCCCGCGAACAAGGCGGGCATGGTCAGGAAGTGATCGAAGCGTTTCAGGCCAAAGAACAGGGCCAGCGCGAAGATCACGCCGGGCAGCCAGAGCATCCATTGTTCCGGCTGCAGAAGTGTGGGGATGTTCGCGAGGTTGAGCGAAAGATCGGTCATGACCCCAAAAGAGCCTTGCACCAGCAGCCAGCCGGTCCCGGCCAGAAAACCACCCATGACCGGGTAGGGAATGAAGCGCACCAACTTCCCCAACCCAAAGGTTCCCAGCGTAAGGAACAGAAGCCCGGTCAGTATGGTGGTGAGCGAAATGGTGACTAGGATCGTGGCGAGTTTTTCGGCTTCCCCCGTAGTGAGAAGGGTTGCGGCCAGTGAAGCGGCCATGACCGCCACCACAACCGTGGAACTATCCTGGGCGCTGCTGAACACCCCGGGCACCGAACTGGTCAGTGCGGTGCCGATCAACAGGACCGCGGAACTGACGAGCGAGATGCCGAACCCATAGGGAAGAAAACCGGCCAGGTCGCCGTTGAAGATCAGGCTGGCGATCGAAAGGGCGTAGATCACTTCCAGCACACCGGTGACAGCCCCCATCATCAGCGCGGGCAGCCATCGCCGCGGCTGGAACTCATTGTGTAACCGGTCGCTCACTGTCTGATCCATGGTACCCTCTCGCCGACAATTGAATTGTGTTCTTGTTATTTGGAAAAATTGGGTTGATTATATCTGTAAAACCTCAGACATCCAATGTGACGATGCAGGTTTGCCAGGAATAAGGCGATATAAAAGCGATACAAACACGAAAAAAGGTTGAAATTCGATTTTCAAAGGCGTATAGTGGAATAAGTTAAATTTGCCCACAATTCTCAATATTGAGTGGAGGGAATATGAGTGACGAACTTTCCTTTGGCATGATCGCAAAAAACAGACGCCGTGACCTGGGGCTGACCCAGGAGGAACTGGCCCGCCGCGTGGGATGTGCCCCGATCACCGTGCGCAAGATTGAAGCGGATGACCTGCGTCCCTCGGTGCAGATCGCGGAGCGGCTGGCGATGGCCTTGAACGTCCCCCTTGAAGAGCGGTCTGACTTCGTAAGGCTGGCGCGCACGGAACGCCCCGTCTTCGATGAAGCGAGTGTCACTCCGATGCCCGCGCCCGAGGAGATCGGCAGCGAGGACCTGAGCGGCCGCGCCATTCGCGGGTATGCCCTGGGGGAGCGGCTTGGCAACGGCGGCATGGGGGTGGTCTATCGCGCGGTGCAGCCCCTGGTCGAGCGCGAAGTGGCCATCAAGATCATCATGCCCATGTACGCCAATCACCCGGACTTTATCCGGCGCTTTGAAGCGGAGGCGCAACTGGTGGCGCGGCTGGAACATCCGCATGTGGTTCCGCTCTACGATTACTGGCGTGAGCCCGGCGTGGCGTATTTGATCATGCGCCTGCTGCGCGGCGGGAGCGTGCAATCCCTGTTACGCGGCGGGACGGTGCTTTCCTCTGAAACTATTTTACGGATGATGGAACAGATCGGCTCGGCCTTGAGCGCCTCGCACCGGGCCGGGGTGGTGCATCGCGACCTGAAGCCCGCCAACGTCCTGCTCGACGACGACTTCAACGCCTACCTGGCAGACTTTGGCATCGCCAAGAATTTAAGCAGCCCCACTTCAGAAACGCAGGCGAACGCCGTCATCGGTTCGCTCGACTATATTTCGCCGGAGCAGATCCGTTCGGAGTTCGTCCGCCCGCAGACGGATATTTACGCGCTCGGCGTGATGCTGTACGAACTGCTGACCGGCAGGGTTCCCTTCCGCGGCAACACGCCTTTCGATGTGATGAGCCAGCACCTGAACACCCCCCTGCCTGCGCTGGCCGAGAATCGCAGCGGGCTGCCCAGGGTGCTGGATGATGTCATCAAGCATGCCACGGCAAAGGACCCGCTGGAACGTTATGAAAACGTTGAGTTGATGTTGATGGACCTGCGCAATGCCCTGGGCGCCACCCCGCAAGAGGTCAGGGTCAGGGCGGGTTCGCAGCAGAAGACCGTCCCGCCGCTGACGGAGATCGATAACCCCTACAAGGGTTTGCGCGCGTTTGGGGAAGGGGATGCGCAGGATTTTTATGGCCGCGAAACGCTGACCCAGCAATTGCTGGTGCGGCTCGGGGAGACGGGAGAACTGTCGCGTTTTCTGGCGGTTGTCGGCCCGAGTGGAAGCGGCAAGTCTTCGGTGGTCAAGGCAGGCTTGATCCCCGCCTTGAGGCGCGGCGCCCTGCCCGGCTCGGAGCATTGGTTCATCGTCGAGATGATGCCCGGCGCGCATCCGCTTGAGGAACTGGAGGCCGCGCTGCTGCGGGTCGCGGTCAACCCGCCCTCGTCGCTGCTCGAACAATTCCAAAAGGACAGCCGCGGGCTGATCCGTGCTGTGCGCCGCTCAATACCGAACGACCCCAACATTGAACTGGTGCTGGTCATCGACCAGTTCGAAGAAGTGTTCACCCTGGTGCAGGATGAGGCCGAGCGCATGCGTTTTCTGGGGTTGCTGGTGACGGCGATCATGGACGAGACCAGCCGCGTGCGGGTCATCTTCACGATGCGGGCGGATTTCGTGGACCGGCCGCTCGGCTATGTCGATTTTGGTGAACTGCTGCGTCAGCGCATGGAAGTCATCCTGCCGCTCACGCCCGATGAACTGGACAGCGCGATCGCTTCGCCCTCCGAGCGGGTGGGGTTGCAACTCGAGAGCGGACTCGTGGCTGCGATTCTGCGCGACCTCGGCGACCAGCCCGGCACCCTGCCCATGCTGCAATACGCATTGACCGAACTGTACGAAAAACGCGCGGGACGCGTGCTGACGAGATCGGCCTATCAGGAGATCGGCGGCGTGCTTGGCGCGTTGGGACGAAGGGCCGAGGAAGTTTATAAACAATTGGATGAAGAAAGTCAGGGCGTTGCCCGGCAGGTATTTTTGCGGCTGGTGACTCTCGGCGAAGGCGTGGAAGATACCCGCCGCCGCGCCCTGATCGCTGAATTGGAGAACCTGAAACCCGGCGAAGTGGACCCGCGGAAATTCTCAATCTCACTCAAGACCGCCCTGGATGCCTTCGGGAATGCGCGCCTGCTTTCCTTTGACCGTGACCCCGGCACGCGCGGGCCGACCGTGGAGGTGGCGCACGAAGCGATCCTGCGCGAATGGCCGCGCCTGCGTGAGTGGCTGGACGAAAGCCGCACGCTGGTGCGGATGCAGCGTCAACTAGCGCTGGCCGTCTCGGAGTGGCGGAACGCAGGCCATGATGAAGGTTTCCTGCTCAGCGGCGCCAAACTGGCGCAATACGAAGGCTGGACAGCGGGTTCGGCCGTCGCGTTGACCCAGCAGGAAATTGATTTTTTGAAAGCCAGCCTGACCGCCCGCGATCAAAAAGAAATGGAAGAAGCCGAACGTCAGAAACGCGAATTGGAAACGGTTCGAAAACTGGCGGAGACGGAACGCACCTCTGTATCTCGCCTGCGCGGACGCAATCGAGTCATTTCGGTGGTTGGTGTAATCGCTCTCGTACTGGCTGTATTCGCCGGGCTTTTTGCGTTCAAATCAAACCAGAACGCGCAACGCGCTGAACAGCAGACAAAACTTTCCACATCTCGCGAATTGGCGGCGTCAGCGATTGGCAATTTGGATATCGACCCCGAGCTTAGTATTTTGCTGGCATTACAGGGATTATCCGTTCAACATACAGCGGAAGCAGAAAATGCCCTGCGAAGAAGTTTGGCAACATCCCGGGTAAAGTGGAATCTTGAAAGCGAGGCAACGGTAAGTTCCGTGGCATTCAGCCCGGATGGACAACATCTGGTAACCGCTGGGTATGATGGCCTCGCTAAAGTTTGGGACATTAAGACTGGTAAAGAAGTGCTAAGCATGGATGCATCATGGTCCATAACTTATGTCACATACACTCCAGATGGCACCCAAATAATCACCTCTGACGATAGGGGCTATATCCATACCTGGGATGCTGTGACCGGTAAATTGTTCTCCTCGATCATGGCCTATAACAACGGAATTGCGACCATGGCATTAAGTCCGGATGGTCAACATATGGCCGTAGTTGGCTCTGTAACATCCATGAATTCTCAGGATGAGACAATTGGATCCTATGAGATTGGGATATGGGACATCAAAACTGGAGAGAAGGTTGATTCTCTCCCCGGTCACATAACACAGGTCACCTCGATCGCTTTTACCCGGGATGGGGCACGCCTTGCCAGCGCCAGTTATGATGGCAATGTAATGATTTGGGATGCTTCATCTGGAAAAAGACTGATTACCTTTAAGATTAATGAATCCATAGATGGCTATTTGACTCTTTTATTCAATGCAGACGGCACAAGGTTGATCACCTCCGATGTTCTTGGAGATATATTCTTCTGGGACGTAACTACCAATAGCCCCAAGGAAATTTTTTATAGGAAAGTTCGGGCGGGGGGTGGATTTGTTGCGTTAAGCCTGAGCCGGGATGGAAAATTATTGGCGGTGGGTGATAATAATAATATCTCGATCTGGGATGCAGAATTTGGTTATGATTTATTTGTTCTTCCAATGGAACAACAAACTGTTGGCTCAGGTTTTAGTCCGGATGGGAACTATTTTGCCTCCGGGGGATACGGAACATCAATCAAAATATGGGATCTATCCTCCCCTGGTGAAAAATTGGCCTTAACTGCTCATGACGGAAAAAGGGTTGGTGATGTTGCTTATAGTCCGGATGGATCATTGTTACTGACAGAAAGTTCATGGACCAATAGTTTAAGTATATGGGATTCGTCCAATGGTAAAGAGTTGAAATCAATCCCGGTATCCGGAATTTGTTGTTCTGTGGAATTTAATCCCGATGGCACACAACTGATCAACGGGTCAAATAATGGATGGACGACAATTTTTGATCTAAAAACTGGAAAAGCGATTCGCACTTTGTATGCTGGCGATTCTTCAATTTTTGTAATTAAAGCAATATTCAACCCAAGTGGAAAATACATTGGCACTGCCAATGATGACGGCACAGCCAAAATATGGGATGCGGCGAATGGGAAGAATATATTGACGATGACAGTTGACACTGGCTCAGTAAATGATATTGCATTTAGCCCGGATGGGAATCTGCTCGCCACCGCGAGTACGGATGGGTCGTACCCAGTTGGGCAAGTCATAGTATGGGATGCTGCGTCAGGAAAACAATTATTCTTTCTTGGTTACGACCCAAATTCTCCCGTTCCTTGGTGCCTCGCATTCAGCCCGGATGGTTCGCAACTAGCCGTTGGGTATGACGATCACACTGTCAGAATTTGGGATGTTTCCGCCATGAAATTACAAACGCAGCCATTATTTATATTGCGCGGCCATTCAAATTTTGTAAATGATGTTGCCTTTAGCCCGGATGGCACACGCCTTGCCACAGCCGGTTTTGATGGCCTCGTAAAACTTTGGGACACATCTTCAGGCAGTGAAATCTCCACATTCCCTGGTCACACCGCCGAAGTCAGCGGGATTGCTTTCAGCCCGGACGGAAAATATCTGGCCAGTGTCAGTTTGTATGGAGCCCTGCGCGTGTACTACACCCAGATCGAAGACCTGATTGCCGCCGCGAAACAACGCGTCACCCGTTCGCTGACCACCGAGGAGTGTCAAAAGTATTTGCACATGGACGTATGCCCAGCAACGCCATAAATTCAAGATATGCCATTTCGGAGGATGACATGAAAATTTCAACTGCTGCTGTTCTGATTCGCAAAATAGTCGCCATTATCAACTGGCGTTATGCATCCAGGCTCTTTGGCAAGGCGTTTTGGATCCTGACGCTGACTTGCGTCAGTTGCGCCGCCAATTTGTCCGCTCCCGCCGCCATGCTGCCGGTGACCGGCGCCGGGGCCAGAGTCGCCTTCCTGCCTGAGCAGGTCAATTTTGGGTACCTGCCCATGGGCACAAGCGGCATCACCCAAACCGTGACCCTGCGAAACGACGGCCCCGACCCTTTGGTGATCGATCATATGTCCATCTCGGCCGGGTTTGAGATCGCTGCCAGCACCTGCCCGCTGGCGCCGGAGGCGGTTCCCAGCCTCGGGACTTGCACGGTCAATATGGTCTTCAAACCGCATCTCACCGGAGACTGGGCCGGGCATCTCGAAGTGATCAGCGCTGCCGGGGATCAGATCACCTTGAAACTCACCGGTTCCGCACCATCCCCGCTGGCCGAACTGATGTCCAATTTCTTTTGAGATTCGCAGAGGGTTTATTTCGTTCAACCCAAATGAGAAACCCTAAAGCAGAAAAGGTGTTGGGACATAAAGACATTTGTTGGCCGTCCAAGGAGACATGCACATGAAGAATTCATCCCTCTTTGCCGATTCAAAGAAAACAAAAAACGCATCCTCTGAAAATGAAAAGAATGTGGAATTCAATTGGGGAATAAAAATCCCCATGCGCGATGGCGTTCACCTCAACGCCACAATCTACAAACCCAAATCGGCCAAGCCGACCCCGGTCATCTTTACGCTCACGCCTTATATCGCGGATAGTTATCATCCGCGCGCCGCGTACTTCGCGCAACATGGCTATGCCTTCGCTCTGGTTGATTGCCGCGGGCGCGGAAATTCCGAAGGGCAGTTCGATCCGTTTGTGCAGGAAGCAAACGACGGTCACGACATTGTCGAGTGGCTGGCAAAACAGGCGTGGTGCGATGGCCAGGTCACCATGTGGGGCGGTTCCTACGCGGGCTTCAATCAGTGGATGACGCTCAAGGAATTTCCGAAACATCTCAAGACCATCGTCCCGGCCGCTTCCTGCCACGCAGGCGTGGATTTTCCGTTTTTCAAGAACATCTTCACCTCCTATGAAATGCAGTGGTCAACTTTCACCAGCGGCACAACCGGGAACATGACCTTGTTTGGCGACTCTGCCTTTTGGATCGAGAAATTCCAGGAGATGTACCAGAACCACAAACCATACAGTTCATTGGATAGCATCGTCGGCAATGAGACGACCGCGTTTCAGACCTGGGTCAAACACCCTGCGCGGGATTCCTATTGGGATCAGATGGCGCTCACCCAAAAACAGTATGACAAAATAAATCTCCCCATCCTCACAATCACCGGGCATTACGATGGCGACCAGCCCGGCGCGATGGAATACTACCGCAGGCACATGGCGTCAAAGTCAAAAGCAAAGGAAAAACATTATCTTGTCGTTGGCCCGTGGGATCACCCCGGCACGCGCACCCCGAATGCCGAGATCGGCGGTCTGAAATTCGACAACGCCTGTTTGGTGGACTTGAATCAACTTCATCAAGAATGGTACGACTGGACCATGAAGAAAGGAAAGAAACCGTCTTTCCTCAAAAAGCGCGTGGCTTATTATGTGGCCGGGGAGGAGAAATGGAAATACGCGGATACGCTTGAAGCCATTGCGCCAAAGACCCAAAAGTTGTATCTCAACTCCAATGGCAGCGCCAATGATGTATTTCATTCCGGTACTTTGGATGAAAAACCGCCGGAAGAATCCCCCGCCGATACCTACACCTACAATCCGCTGGATAAACGTCCCGGCGAACTGGAACGGGAAGAGATCAGCGAATACTACACCGATCAAACCGCGGACCTGAACCTGTTCGGCAACGGATTGGTCTATCACTCTGCTGCATTTTCAAAAGCGACCGAGATCACAGGCTGGGTCAAATTGGTCGTGTGGATGTCTCTCAATGTCCCCGATACCGACTTTGCAGTCTCCCTGTCTGAAGTGCTTCCGAACGGCAAGGTGATCGCACTTTCCTGGGACCTGCTGCGGGCGCGTTACCGCGAATCACTGCGAGAGGAAAAGTTGATCGTTTCAGGCGAGGTCAATCCCTACACTTTTGAAGGATTTACCTTTTTCTCGCGCCGTATCGCAAAAGGCAGTCGACTGCGCATCATCATTCGTTGTTCCAACACCATTTATCTGGAGAAAAATTACAACAGCGGCGGGGTGGTCGCCGATGAAACAGCCGCGAACGCGCAATCGGCACAGGTCACGCTTTATCACGATGCGAACCATCCAAGTTATTTGGAAATCCCAATCGCCAGGTAGATGCTGAGGCGTGACAAAAATTATCCGCGTTCGGCGGGTTTCCATTCGACTCTTTAGATAAAGGATGCAGTCCATGAATATAAACTCCAAAAGTGCCCCGCCTGCCACATTAAAGGACTGGCTGGTTCGGATGGGCTGGCTTTTTATTGTGATCCTGTCCGTGGCTTACAGTTTGAGCGCCACCAAACAAACCCTGGCTGAATATCCACAGGCGACGCTAAAATAGAAAGACTGTCGTCGATCGAAAAGGGACTGGCGAACTTGAAAACAGATCTTGCCTGATGGTTTCGCAGGTAGAGAGTCAGGCAACCATTCCGTATGGAACAGCATGTGGTATGTATTAAATGTAGTTCAATGGGGGCAAAACTGATATCCGTATCCAGGATATATGCCGAGTTGGGCTGATCAACTTTGATGTTCTGCCCTGTGCTTGATTAAACAGATTCAATAAACTGTTTACTGTAGTTTGTGAGCGGGTGTGGATTGTGCATAACGCTAATCAAGATAAAAATCATCCAATTAGGATATTAGGGGATTGTATTTGGTGTCTAGAATTGCTATAGTGCATTATCGCCCAATTGGATTCGGATGAGGAGTATCATCATGGATACAGCGCTTGCAACGTCCAGTCGTAAGTTCCTTGGCTTGTCGATCCTGCTATCGGTTTTGTTTGCTTGTGTTCTTCCAGGGGGACGTTCAGTAAACATTACATCAACTCAAACTACAGATCATATCATCGTCTCATTGACGGATCCTCTCGATGGGGATGCCTATCCTATCAGCGGAGCATTGTCGGTGCGTGGGGAGGCGATTTCAGACGACTCCATCACCCGCATGGAATTGTGGGCAGATGGCGAGCTGTATGAAACGTATACTGCTCCTGAAAACCGGCTGGGCGTACTGGTCCATTACTGGGACTGGTCGCCAAAAACCCTGGAGGTGCACACATTGATGGTTCGCGCGTATGACGCTGAGGATCGATCGGCTTTCTCAAATATCATTCACATCAAAGGGATCGAAGATTCTGGTTATATATTAATCACAAAGGCCGCAGAGGGGGACACTGTGATAAGCCTTGCCGAACGATATAAGGTTTCGGCCAGCGATATTTTTAAAGAGAATCCACAACTATCGGATACCACTTCAATTACTGACGGGGATGAAGTGGTCGTTCGTGTTGGCGCGTCTGCGGTTACAGTTAATCCTTCAGCGGGGGCAAAGGTGTTGATGAGTTTGGCTCTGAGTAGGTATCAAAACGGGCTCGCTACACAAACTCCGCCCACATTGACCGTCTCAGGTCAGGGATGTAATGCCACTTTGTCTATTGGAGATCAGTCGGCCAGCGAGGGCGGATTCAATATTTATCGGCTTGACCCAGGCGCGATTTCCTTCTTGAAACTGGCAAGCCTGCCTTCGCATGATGGCAATGCAATTCTTACTCATCAGGATTCCGATCTGTACGGCCAATATCATTATTACGTTACCGTATTTGATAATGGTGGTGAAACGGCGAGTAATCTGGTGAGTCTAAAGATCACCGATAATAACTGTGCTGGCGAATCCATGCCGATAGAATCGCTTACGTTGATTCCCGTGCATGTGGATCGCTACTATCTGTACCTGTCGATCAATAATGGGAATTGGCGGCGTTTCCCCGCGGACGATTTCACCTACCTGAATCGTTCGGATAATATCGATTTTGGACAGTTGTTGAGCGCGCTCCTGCCGAATTTTGCTGGAGATATTTCCATGGAGGGGGAGGCTTGGGGATTGGTCAATGGAACGGCTATAAGGCTTGGGACATTTGAAAAGTCAATTAAGGCGAAGCAGGCTCCAGCGTCGCTTGAACCATTTGCCTTCCAGGATATCCTGTTGACAAAGCTGGAAGTCCGCGGCATCCCCATTGTCGGAACGAAAAAATACAACTGGTTCACAGAAAAGGGAATGACGTATGCGCCTGAAACCTTCCGCTTTGACACAGATGCGACTGCTTCGTATGGAATATGGCAGGTTTCGAGTGTGCCGTTTGGCCAGGATGCTTCATTCAATCCTGCGTGTTTATTGATGACAGGTAAAGCGAACGGGAGCGGGACGCCGGACGTGCCGTTCGAGTTTGGGATCGATTTTTCGTCACTCAAGCCGAAGATCGAGAATGTGTCTCTTTCACCGTTTGAAAATTTGCTGAACCAGAAGCCAGTGTTCAATGCGCCTTTCTCGCCTCAAGGTTTGAACAATGAAAAAGGACAGGCTGTCTCACAGCCCCCATGGGGCGCAGGTGCGTTCGGATTGGGAGGAAACTCACCAGCGATCAATTTTGACCCATGCGCCAAAAATGTTTCAACGGAAGGGAAGATCACTTACTATGTCCGAGTAATTCCGATGAACAATGGTCAGGCGGCGGGGAATGCCTCAAACACGGTTACATTGAAGTATGACCCGAACGGGCAGACCAAGATCACATTCCCCGCGCCGCCACCCCTGCCAATAAATGTGTACTACGATGTGAAGATACTTAACTTCACAGGTGTGCAAGTGCCGAAACAGGAATATGCATATTGTGTGGTGATCGTAGAGAATCCGCATTTGTTGTCAGCCTACAAACCAGACGATGTGATATGCCCTGATAAATTTACAGGCGGTAGTAAGAACGATCTATTGGGCGCGATTGAGGACGCAGTCAATTTTATCAACAAGATTTACAACAAATTATCTGATTGGGCGACAGAATTGGTGGATAAGATCAACCCGTTGTGCATTCAGGCAAAGCTGGCTTCTTCAGCCATAAAAATTGGAGAAAAGGAGGTCAAGGATGCCTGTCACTACATTGCATTGATCGCCGTGACCGCCGCAAAAACATATGTGGGGCTGCCGCCCTCGCTCCCCAATTTTGACCAGCTTACCGAACTCGGCAAGGAAAATCTTGTAGAACTTGCCGCACAGCAGATTGAGGCCAGCGGCGTTCCCTGCCCTGAAGATTGCAAGGATGTGATCCGCAAAGGGATCGATTACGCCACCGAGCAGATGAAAAAGAATATGAGCAATTCGTCCTGCGTGGATGAAGATGAAGCGCATGCGAACGGATACGAGCCGCTCTGCATGCCGTCAGGCGTAGTCACAAAACCCGATCCGCGCGGGCAACCTGCTCCTGCCATTGTCGAGGTGCAGGTCACACGAAGGCAAAACACAACAGATTCGAACTTCCCTGAACCAAAATCCTGCGCCGTAAACATCAGCGCACCAGCAGTTAACCTTTCGCATGCGGGTGAGAGTTGGGTGAGCGATGCGGGCTTCAAGTGGTCAGGTGCAGCCACGGAAGGCAATCTGTTCCATGGTTCGGGCGCCTTTCCGCCGCTTGCACCCGGCACATCGGCAACCTTCCCGATCATTCTCGAGCCAACTTCTTTCTGGCTTCCAGGTCACCAGCAGTTTGTCAAGCAAGTTTGGAAACCAGAACACTACGACGACTGGTACATCCTTTATTCAGGCGCGCAAGCTGTCATTCAGGCGGGTGGTTCGTGCAAGTTTGAACTGCCTGAAGGGACAGGCTTTACCGATGCTGTTGTCAACGGCGACAGTATGCAGGTCGGCCCGCTTGGTGAAGCGTGGAAGCAGTCGTGCCATCCTTACAATTGTCCATAAGTGAGGTGAATATGCTGTGCAAAATTAAGATCATCCTCACATGCCTGCTCATAACGGCATGCAACCTGCCAGGTCAACAAGCTACTTCAGCGCCGCAAGCCTGGTTTGACATGCCATTGCCCGACACTGTTTTGTATCCGCCTAATCCGTGCCACATGATCGCGCATGGCGCATCGCCCAATGGCATTACTGCTTTTGAAGTTCACCTCAACAGCGTGTTCGCTTTTAGCGAACCTGTGTCCGATTCAAAACAGACTCTCGCCACGCTGGATACGACTTGTCCGCGCCTCATCTCTGGGAAAAACATAATTGAAGTAAGGGCGCAGGATTCATCTGGAGTGTGGAGCGACTTCACGCAAACGACAGTGATCCTCGCTGAGGAGCAACTTTTGGACGAAGCGCCCACGCCTCTTCCTACCGAGACACCTGCTACCGTCCGAACAGCCATCCCCACACCGACAGCCACTCTCACCCAAACTCCCACGCCCACACCATCTCCAGCCCCATCAGGCGGTGTGACCATTGAGCGTGTCTCCACGAATCTTGTTTATCTTGGCGGTTCGAGTTGCGGAAACAATGAAGTGACCATCCTTGCCCGTGCTGTGGCGCCGAACGGGATTAAGGTCGTAGTGTTGTTCTATCGCTTTGCCACAGGTAACTCGTCCAGCGAATTCCAGAATGTTGGCATGAAACCCAATGGCGGTGATCTGTACGAGGCAACTCTAAACCCGACATTGCTTCTTGGCGGCGCCCCATTTACGCAGGCCACTCTCCAATACCAGATTGTTATCCAACAATTGGATGGTGACACATCCATCCGTACTCCTGTGTTGGCAGACATTGCTGCCCAATCTTGCGGCGGTGTGACCGTATCTTGCTCACTCTACACGTCGCAGTCTGCCTGTGTAGACCACGCTTGCAGTTGGGTGGAGATTCCCGGTATTGTTCCCATTTACGAATGTCGGAATCCGTGAGGTGGTGCTCATGAATATTGTCGATAAACTGGCTATCCCAGCTATTGTCATCGCTGGTGGATTGATATATCTTGCTGAAGAGTTCAACATGCCATTCCTCATTCCGCTTGCGCTGGAGATGTTCGGCGTGTTCGCGATCCTATTGGGAGTGGAAACAATTTTCAATGGTGAGATCAAAATGTTCAACCGCCTGTATAGTCGCCGCGAATACTTTTCAGGTCTGCCGGCCCGTTTGTACGGCGTTATGGCCTTCCTCTTTGGTGTGGGCATCTCGCTTTATGCGTTCCTTGAATGGACGAGCCGTGGTGTGGCAGGGACATATTTGGAGGGCCTGGTCAACTCCTCGCGTGGATGGGGAATACTGCTACTCGCATTTGGTTTTTTTACACTGTTGTTCGGGCTCATCCGCTTGATCGCAGGCAGCGCACACCGTCTCGAAGAAAGAAGCGGCTGGGTTGATTTCGGGTATCGCGCGCGAGGATTATTCAACACAGTCCTTGGCTTTATCCTGTTGATAGTAGGTGCCTGGTTATTTTTCAAATAAAGGTATTGATATGAAAACCCTTCGCCAATTTGTCGGATTTATTTTTGTTCTTTCTCTTATCTCATGCAACCTGCCTCAGATAAGTTCTGAAACGATAACGCCCCCCGCTGCTTTGCCGGTAACCGACTTGCCGCAGCCGTCATCCCCAACGAAAATAAATTCACCCACACCATCTTTGCCTCCCGAACATCATATTGCTATCCGCGTTGTGAACAGGGTGGGTGAATTCTACAATCGCGAGACGGGAGAGAAGTTCATCCCACGCGGGATGAATTACATTCGTTTGGGTCCGCAAAAAAAGGTGGACGGTTCATCCACCTTTGGACATTCCCTGTTCGATCCGGGAAGTTATAACTCTCTGCGCGTTTCCGCTGATCTGGCGAAAATGCACAGCGACGGATACAACGTGGTGCGCGTATTTCTCAGCCCGGATACGATGGGATCCATGAGTGGGGACTTTTCTTCTGTGTATATAGAGAATATTGTTGAGTTTTTGAAGTTTGCTGAATCGAACCAAATGTATGTTATGTTCACATTGGACTGGATCCCTGGCGGGAAATATGGGGAGATATTGAGTGCGGATTGTTGTAAAACTTTTGCGTTGATGAATGCCAATTTCCTTCCACCTGCAGGGCTGCGGGCAAATAAGGCTTTCTTCCGGGATTTTGCAAGCGAATTGATCAAGCAGGGCGCGCCGACCGAATATATTTGGTCATATGAATTACGGAACGAAATGTTCTATGACATGGATCAACCACCTTTATCATTCCTGTCGGGTAAAGTGGCAACTGCAAATGGAAAGACATACGATATGTCCAGTGCAGACGACAAGATGAAAATGATCGAAGAAAATAATGTTTTCTGGTTGGATTCGGTTCGCGCCGCGATCCTAGAAGTGGACCCGACTGTACTGGTCAGTGTGGGATTTTTCCATCCGCAGCTGCCAAACCGTTCGCGCGTCGGTGACCCGCGTTTTGTGGTCAGTGAGCCTGCTATTTGGCGGTCACAGGTTGATTTTGTTGATTTACACGCCTATCCCGGCTTTGAATTGAACCTGAAACAGCATGTCGAAAATTTTGGCATCAACGGCATGGAGGCAAAGCCCATTGTGATGGGTGAGTTCGGTGGTGAGATTTCACGTTTCTCGTCCATTCAGGATGCGGCAAGCAAACTTGTCAATTGGCAGGTTGAATCTTGTACGTATGGTTTCGATGGATGGATATTTTGGACATGGGATCTCACCGAACAGCCTGACTTCTTCAATGCCTTGATGAAGGATGGGGCGATCAACGGAGTCCTCGCGCCGATCGTGAGACCTGATTCGTGTTCACGGTAATATCAAGTTCTCGTGTGACGTATGTGAACTGCTGAAAATAAAAATGCCCTGACAATCGTCAGGGCAAAAGATGCTCAACGAGTTTTACGCTACCGCGGATCGGAATTTATACCCGTATACATAATATATGTCGCACTGGGCAGATCCAATTGCGGATATAAAAGCAAATGTCAATTCCATAGGTACTTGTTGGTATTCTGTGATCAGTCCATCTCTCTCCTGATCATTTGAACCGCACCTGCGGTCTTTTCCACCGCCATCATTAAGTTTTATCTTTTGCCTTCGGGTCGAGCGCGTCGCGCAAGCCATCGCCGAGCATGTTGATTCCCAGTACGCTGAAAAAAATTCCCAAACCAGGGAAGATGGACATCCACCACGCAGAGGCGAGGTAGCCGCGCCCATAGTTCAGCATTGCGCCCCATTCAGGCGATGGCGGCTGCGCACCCAAGCCGATATAACTCAGCCCAGCGGTGAGCAGGATCGCACTGCTCAACCCCAGCGTGGAATAGATGAGAATGGTTCCAATGATGTTGGGCAGGATGTGCAGGCGCATAATGCGGAATCCATCCGCGCCGAGAGCCTGTGCCGCCGTGACATATTCCATCTCTTTGACGGAAAGAACCGACCCGCGCACCAGGCGGCTAAAAGCAGGAATGGAAGAAACCGCCAGCGCGATAATGATTGTGGTCAGGCTGGGACCCAGAATGGCGACGATGCTCAATAACAAGAGCATGACGGGAAACGCTAGAAACACTTCGATGATGCGCTGAACAAGAGTATCCACCCATCCGCCTGAATAGCCTATCCACACGCCGAGTAGAGTGCCGCCTGTAAGCGCGATGAAAATTCCGATAAAGCCAACCTTGAGCGATTCGCGTCCGCCATATAAAACGCGGGTGTACACATCCCTGCCAAGGTCATCTGTCCCGAAGGGATGTTCCACGCTGGGAGGCTGGAGGACGGCGTTGTAATCCATTTCGTCGGGTGCGCGTGAGGTGAGTAAGGGAGCGCAGGTGACCAGCGCAAGAATCAAGATAACGAGCCAGAAGCCTGCCATGGCAAATTTATTTTTGGACAGGCGGCGAAAAGCCAACAAAGCAGGGCTGGCAGATTTTTTTGAAACGTGTGGATTCGGTGAAGTCGTGGTCATGTGACTTATGTTTGATTATTTGTAACGAATGCGCGGGTCAATGATGCCGTAAAGCAGGTCAACGATGAGGTTGAGGGTAAGGTAAAAGAAGGCGAGGAAGAGGACGAGCCCCTGCACTTGGGGAAAGTCGCGGGCGGTGATGGCGTTGACGGCAAAGCGCCCAATGCCTGGGCGGGCAAACACGGCTTCGATGAACACCGCGCCGCCGAGCAAATCGGCGAACAGCAAGCCAAGATACGTAATCAGCGGAATGAGCGCATTGGGGAAGATGTGACGATAATCCACCCAAAACTGTGTCAAGCCTTTGGCGCGCGCAGTGCGGACATAATTCTCTCCTGCAACTTCGAGCACGGCGCTGCGGGTGAGACGGGCAAGCGATGACGCGGGAGCAAGCCCCAGCGTAATGGCGGGGAGAATCAGATCGCGCAAGCCCTCACTCTGCGTGACGGATACCCATTTGAGTTGCAGACCAAAAATGAGGATGAGGATGATTGCCAGCCAGATTGAAGGTGTGGACAAACCAACCACCGAAAAGAAAGTGATGAACCTATCCGTCAGGCTGTTTGGTTTTTTGGCGGCAACAAAGCCTGCGGGGAATCCAATCAGCGTAGTGAAAATGATGGCGGCGAGAGTCAACTCGAAGGTCGAAGGGAGGCGCGCGAGAATTTCATCCAACACTGGAGTTTGCCCACGAATGGAAGTCCCCAAATCGCCATGCAGCGCATTCCAGATAAATCGTCCGTAACGGATGAGGAAGGGGTCATCCAAATGCAAAGTCGCGCGAACTTCGGCGATGCGTTCGGGTGTGGCGCGAGTTCCAAGCATGATGGCAACGGGGTCGCCTGGGGTGATTTCCGCGATTGCAAAGACAAGAAATGAAACCGCCATCAAGACGGGGATGAAGTAGAACAGTCGGCGCAGGAGGTAGGTTAACAATAGATTGAACCTTAAACTAAATTTTCAAACGCGAAGGACACAAAGGTCACGAAGGAAGGATTTAAAAACTTTGTGTCCTTCGCGTCCTTTGTGTTTAATTCTTTAGGGTTTACCTAGATACCGATTCATCCAATCAATCAGCGCTGCGTTGTGCGCCCTGCGGACTTCAAACCTGCCGAGTGTCGAGTCGTTGTGTCCACTGGCAGGCATACGGAGCATTTCAGCAACACAGCCATTGGCTTTGAGGATGGTGTAAAACTCTTCGCTTTGACCTGCGGGACATCGATAATCTGATTCGCCTTGAACGAGCAGGGTGGGCGTCTTGCATTTGTGAGCATACATGATGGGCGAGCATTTCAAATACACATCTGGAATTTCGTGCATTTTCCCACCCAAAACCAGACTGGAAAAATACTCACCGATGTCGCTGGTGCCGTACAGGCTGAACCAGTCGGTTACGGGGTTTTCAGGTACAGCGGCTTTGAACCTGTCGGTGTGTCCGACTGCCCAAGTGGTGGTAAATCCGCCGCCAGAGACTCCGCAAATGCCGAGGCGGTCAGGGTCGGCAATGCCAAGCGAGGCAGCGTGATCCACCGCTGCCATGATATCTTCGAATTCCCATTGCCCCCAGTTTCCAAATGAACCGCTGGAGAATTTGGAACCGTAGCCAGTTGAGCCGCGATGGTTGATAAAAAGAACGGCGTAGCCCGCGGCTGTAAGCGCGAGGAAGTCAAAAAAGAAAACGTACCCATAGCCCACAAAGGGTCCGCCGTGGATGTGCAGCACGGTCGGGTAGGGCGCTTCGCCTTTGGGTTTCATGACCCAGCCTTCAACGGGCGTGCCGTCACTGCTCTTGAAGTGGATGTTTTCCAGCGCAGGCATTTCGATTTGCGCGAGAAGTTCGTGGTTGAGGTCGGTCAGGATTTTTTCTTCCCCTGTGTAGATGTCCACCACCGCCAGTTGCGTTGGGTCGAAGGGCGTGGAGATGCCGAACAATACTTTGCCCGCTTCCATCGAAAGCGGATAGCAGGCGCGCTTTCCATTTGCCAGCGTGCTGATTTTTTCCGCGCCGCGTGTGGCAACGGAATGAATCTCCAACATGCCGCCGTTTTGTATATTGACAATCAAATCCTCAAACGCGCTTGCACCCAACACCGCGCCGATCGTAAAACTCCACGGCGCAGGCATGTCGTCGTGCATTGCGCCTGTTACGCCAAGTTGATTGGATGTTGTACGGCATTCGGCGTTCGCTCCATCCTGATCGAGCAGCCATAAATCTCCTTTATCCATGAACGGGCGCTGACCAGGCTGCCAGCCTGTGACGGCGATGCGCCCATCGGTGTGCCAGCGGGCGTTGAAAATAGTCCAGCCTTTGAACGGGATGGAACGCATTTCGCCTTGGATGTTGAGCGCGTGCAATCGCGGAAAAAACGAAGATTCATTGGGGTTCAAAAGGGATTGGAGTAAAACTTCACTGCCGTCAGGCGACCAGTTGACGGGCGTATGATCCCATCCGTCATCGGTGAGGCGCGTGACATTGTTATTTTTCAGGTCAAGCCAATACACCGAGCGAACAAACGTATCCGCGTAGCCCATGCCGTCCGCGCGATAACCAGGGCGCGTAATGCGATAGGGCTTGCTCATATCGGGCGGGGTTTCTGGGGGCGCAGTGAAGGTGATGCCCGAACCGTCAGGTTTCCATGATAACGGTCCCAAACAACCTTGCGTAAGTGAAGTCACAGGCTGGGATTCGCCGCCGTCCAACCGCATTTTGTGGATTTGAGGAGCACCGCCGCGCGTGGAGAGGAATGCGATTTCATTTCCGTTGGGCGACCAGACGGGGGAGGTGTCGCTCCATTTTCCACCCGTGAGTTGTTTGTGTTGACCCGATTCAATATCTACCCGCCAGAGTGCGGAATATTCCTTTTCGTCCGCTGTGTCCTGCTTCATCAATACGTACACTGCCTGCTTCCCATCAGGTGAAAGTTTTGCTTCGGTGATGTATTGAAAACGGAACAGGTCATCCGATTCGAATGAACGTTTGGATTCTGACATTATCACTCCATGAAAAAGACCAGACAGGTTTTTGAGAAACCTGTCTGGTCTCCTGTTTATTTGAAATAAGCGTCAGCCAGATTCAGTACGTCGAAGAAGTGCATGGATGCACCCGTGATGCGTTTGTCGAGCGCGTAGAAATCATATGAGGCATACAAGGGCGCAATGTAGGCTTGTTCCACAATCTTGCGGTGGACATCTGCCAGTGAAGCGGCGCGACTCTCGGCGTCGGAAACAGCGCGGGCTTTATCCAAAAGCGCATCAAGGTCAGGGTCATTAAGATGCCCTATGTTCAAGCCTTTTGTGCTGTGGTAGACGATATACATAATGTCGGCTTCTGGTGCGGTGTAGGCAAACAAAGCCAATTCATAATCGCCGCCCATAAGACGCCCGAAGAGCGCGCCGCCATCCTCCTGCTGAATGGTCATCTCAACGCCCAATTCCTTCAACTGCTGCTGTGCAACCTGAATGGACTTGGTCAGGTGCTCCAAATCGGGGCTGACATATCCGATGATCGTGAAAGGCTTGCCATCTTTTTCCAACATGCCGTCCGCGTTGTAGGTGTAGCCTGCTTCCTGCATGAGGCTTTTGGCTTTTTCGAGGTCGTACCCGTAGCCAATATTTTCCACGCCATTCCAATACCCGATCTGCGGCTTGGAGAGCGGTCCGAATTGAGGCTCGCCCATGCCTTGCAGCGCCAGGTCAACCATTGCCTGACGATTGAAGGCAAGGTTAAACGCCTGCCGAACCTTAATATCATCAAAGGGCGGTTTGGATGCGTTGAAGAAGAAACCCATCATTCCTTTGAAAGTCTGCTCGAAGACGGTGAAATCGCCAGCCGATTTGAAACTGTCCGCGTCCTTACGCTCCAATTGCGCATACTGAATTTCACCCGCCTGCAACCCAGCCAGCACGGTCGAAGCCTCTGGCACGGTGCGGAAGACCAAATTCTCAATGTAATACGGACCCTGATTCTTGAACGCAGCGGGTCCCCAGTTGTAATCGGGGTTGCGTTCCAGCGTGATGGCTTCGCCCGTGACCCACTCCTTGACTTTGTATGGTCCAACGCCAACAGGCGCGCGCGCAAACGCTTCCGCGCCCATCTTCTCGAACGCTTCCTGTGACATCGGTCCCATGTAACCAGGGTCGGCAAGGTTGAACAATAGCGGATAGAACTTTTCGGTCAGCGTGATTCGCAGGGTATAGTCGTCCACCGCCTCGAACTTTTCGACAGGTCCAAACATGGCGGCGGCGACTGGGGAAGCCGTATCAGGGTTGATGGCGCGTTCGTAAGTCCACACAAAATCCTGCGCGGTGAGCGGCGTGCCATCGTGGAACTTCACATCCTTGCGAATCTTGAATTCATAGACAAGCCCGTCATCTGAAACGGTATAAGACTCCGCCAGATAGGGGATGAGGTTTTTATCCGCGTCCAGATACAACAAGGATGCGCTGATGTATGTATCGACATAATAAGTGTAGAGCGACCAGCCGAGATGCCAATCGAGCGTATCGGGTTCCTGGGGCAGCGCCCAGACAAGCGAACCGCCTACTTTGGGTGTGGCTTCTTCAGTGGGCGCAGATTCATTCGCGGGAGATTCCGCGGCGGGTGTACTGGCAGCAGGCGCACAAGCAGACAACGCAAGCGTCAGCATGACCAGCAAGGACAAAAGGATTTGCAATTTCTTCATGACTCCTCCGAAGGATGGGTAAAAGATAGATGGATACTTATGCCATCTTATCCACCCCAGAGGGAAAACTCAACGCAAAAATGATTTAATTCAAAATACAAAAATGTTGGAAGAGATTAACACTTTTGTGTATGCCTCACACTTCACTCCACCCTTTTTTGATGGCATACAATGCGGCTTGTGTGCGGTTGGAAAGTCGCAGTTTTTCAAGGATGGCGCTCACCCGCGCGCGCACCGTCCACTCGCTCAGCCCCACCTGTCTGGCGATGTCCTGATTGGAGAGCCCCTTTGCAACCAACTTCAAGACTTCCATTTCACGTTCGGTCAATTCATCCTGTTCATTTGCCGTTTGCGCGCCTTCGCTTAACTCGCGCAAAAGCCGGGAGGTGACTGGCGAACTAAGCGAAGGTTTGCCTTCGTACACGTCCCGAATGGATTTGAGCAACTCTTCGGGCAGTGAATCCTTCAGTAAATAACCAATCGCGCCCGCTTTCATTGCCGCGAGAATTTGGTCATCCTCCGCGAAACTGGTCAGCACCAGAATTTTTGCCCTCACGCACTTCGCGTCCTTTTTGATTTCACGGATGGCTTGCAGACCGTCCTTTTGCGGCATGACCAAATCCATCAAAATCACATCGGGATTAAGCGCGCGCGCTTTTTCCGCAGCCTCGGCGCCATTCAACGCCTCGCCGACCAGTTCCATGCCGCGTTCGCTCGCAATCAACAGGCGCAGTCCTTCGCGCACAATCGGGTGGTCGTCGGCAATCAAAATACGGATGTTTTTCATGGCATGTCCTCTACTCGGATAAAGGCAAAATGGCAGTGATGCTGGTGCCTGCATCAGGCGATGACGTGATGATTAATATTCCGTGTAATTCCTCCGCCCGCTGGCGCATATTGAACAGCCCCATTCCACTGCTGTTCCCAGACGCGGCAGGGTCAAATCCTTTTCCATTATCCGTCACCTTTAATTGAATGATGCTTTCAGCGGATTGAATCTCAACGGTCACATGCGTTTCGCCCGAATGTTTCAGCGCATTGTTCAACGCTTCCTGCGCGATGTGATACAGGGCTTCCTCTACTTTGAATGGCAGGTTTGGCAAAGCAGAAGTTGCCAGCGAAGTTTTAACGCCCGCGCGATGTTCCACAGCCTCGAGTCTGCGCTGCAAGGCGGAGACCAGCCCCTCCCATATCAAGGCGCGGGGCTGTAATTGAAAGACCATCAACCTCATCTCCTTCAATGCCTGATGTGTAATTTCTCCCGCGCGGTCAAAATATTCCTTGACCTCAGATGTATCCCCATTTTGAACCATGCGCTTCCAGCCTGAAACAAGCAGGTTCAAACTATACAACGACTGCACCACTGAATCATGCAGGTCGCGGGCGAGTCGGCTGCGCTCTTCGTGGACGGCAAGTTCCAAACTGCGCTGAACCAGGCGTGAGTTTTCCACGGCAATCGCGATCTGGTCGCCAAGACTATGCAATAACAAGACATCTTCAGGAGAAAAGGTGTTGACCTCTGTGCTGATAATATCCAATGTGCCAATGATGCGCGACCCAATTTTGAGCGGCACAACCAATTCTGATCGAACGGAAGTCTCCGAACCATCTGCGGGAAAGTCAGGTACGCTCGATACATCATTCATCAACACATATCTTTTTGAGCGCACCGCATCGGTATTGAGGCATTCCAATTCCATGGATATGGATGGCAGCAGGGTTTCCAATTTTCGAGAATACGCATGAAGATTTAGGATATCCCCTTCCAACAGGTAAATGCGTGCGTCGGTATATTTAAATGTGGCGCAAATGAACATTACCAAATCACTAAGCAGGTCATCCATCTCCACTACGGATGAAATCTTCTTGCTGGCTTCAGCGATGGTTTCCAACTGCAAGGCTCGGCGCTGCAAAGTTTCGTTGGCTGCCTCCAGTTCATTTGTCCGCTCGCCCACACGCTTCTCTAGGTTCAGAATCAAATCGCGCAATTGAGTTGTCATACTGTTGAACGCTTGTGCCAGTGAAGCGATCTCATCCTGCCCTTCGACGGCGACTGTTCGCTGCATATCGCCATCCGAAATGGCAGTTGCTGTTTGGGCAAGTTGAATGATCGGATTTGTAATACTGCGGGTAATGAAGGTGGCTGTAATGGCAGTGATGACAACGGTCAATATCCCAATTGCAAGGCTGACAAACAAATTCAGCCACAAGGATTGAAAGACAGCCAGAATATTTTGCTCAGTGATCAATTTCAAATCAGAATCGGGGATTGCTCCGATCACACCGAGAACGGTTTTTCCTTCATGATCCTTATATATGCCTGCATGGATTTCTACGTCTGCGCTCATATCATTGATGCGATGGATGTATTCTTGAGCCTGGCTGAACTCAAGAAAGGAATCGGAAAGCAATAATCCTCTTTCAGGGTTTAGGATGAGCGCCTTGCCATCCAAGCCCAATCCTGTCGGGTCGCGCAAAATCCGAGCCAATGTTTGGGATGAAACCAGCCCTGTGAACACGCCCACGGTATTGCCATGTTTGTCGATCACGGGACGGGAGACAATCGCCATTGGCCTGTTTTGCGCCGCCTGGCTGACCGAACAAGTTGCAGCACTTTGAACACCATAAGCGGGCAACTCAAAGTTGGGTTTTATTAATCCGTCGGTAAAAAAGGTTTCTTGCGCGCAGTCGTTTTGTGTTGGCACGAGGCCGGCACACAACACAATTTCCCCATCGACATCCAGAATACAATAATCCTCAATTTGCTCCGACTGGCTCACAAGCGACAACAGTCGTTGCTTGACCGCTTCATTGTACCAATCATAAAACTGGTTCGATTTCGCCAGGGTCAGCGCAATGGGAATCTGCTCGAAATTGTAACTATCGTTTAGCGCAAACAGTAATTCAGTTTGCAGGGAATTCTGCCAGTTGGTGATTTCTACATTTTTCAGGGACTGCGCCGATTTTAAGCGATCCAGCGCCTGATTGTAGCCGTTGTAATAACTGACAAGGATCGACCCAACGGTAATTCCCAACGCAGACAGCATGGAAAGCAGGACAAATCCAAACAGGATTCTCCGTTGAATGGATTGAATTCGAAACCATTTTTTCCACTGCGTGAGTATGGCTTTGAGCATATTGATTTTGGATTATAACCTTTGATGAAGCACGCGAAAATCAAAAGCGGCGGAGATTTCTCCGCCGCCTACGCTCGTTTCTGAAATTTATACCCGTATACAGGATATATGCCAATCTAGACTGATTAGATTGCGGGTATGATAAGCATCTATCCCAGCCCATGCACCCAGTACAAAGATAAGCATATATGTTGATTTAAATGCTACCAAGCCGCATATCGTCCTGTGGTCGGTACTGGGAAGAACAAGAACGTGGCTTACGCGTGACACTCTACTTGTCAAGTGTCACCACGAATTTACCTGTTTTACATCGGTGTATAATCACAGAATCAAAATTACTCCGTTTGAATCAAATAGGTAGATGGTGATTAAAAGTCTTCAAGGCAAGTTAAGCGCTTTGTTCATTGCTTTTGTATTACTTGTGCTTACTTCTGTTGGTGCAACATTTTGGGGTGTCAAGACCCAGCAAAAGGATGCACTTGTTATTAATCTGTCAGGGCGGCAGAGGATGTTGGTTCAACTAATGACAAGGCTGGCGGTTGAGCGTCAGGATGATGAAACAAAAGCGACGCTGGCACAGGCGGAAACGACGTTTGAGCAAACGCTTTCTGCATTGGAGAATGGCGGCGAGACCATCTATCTGCCAGATGATTTTGTAACCCTGCCTCGGACGAACGATGCGGAAATCAAAACAGCGTTGGGCCGTGTGCGGGAAGATTGGGAACAGTTTCGTACATCCATTGGTGCGATTCAATCCGTGCCGCAGGGCGAGTCTGGTTTGCAGCTCGCAATTCAGGGTTTGGAGGCGCAATCTGCTTTACTTGCACAACAAGTGGATAGAGTCGTTCAATTATATGAAGCCTCTGCCACAACAAAACTAAATATCCTCCGCAACATTCAAATCATCTTTTTGCTTTTGGCACTGGCGCTGCTTGGAGCGGGGGCGATGATTACACGTCAGTCACTTCTTCGACCATTGACGGAGCTGAGCGCCGCGGCTGCCCGCCTGGGGGAAAATGATCTCGAATATCCTGTACAGGTTCAAGGTCCGGAAGAGATGCGGAACTTGTCCCAATCCTTTGATGGGATGCGCATCAACTTAAATTCAGCCCGTCAGGAATTGATCGATCTCAATAATAATTTGGAGAAGCGCGTTTTTCAACGGACTCGGGAATTGGAGGCGTTGAATATTGTCAGCCAGGAGATCACCTCGCGGCTTGATATTGAACAGGTGTTGAATTCGGTGGCGGAAAAATCACGCGCACTGATGGATGGTGAGGTCTCTTTTTTATGTTTGTTGGATGCCAACCAGCAGCATCTTAATCTTCAAACGTTCAGCGGTGCAGCGGATGCGGCCATCGGGGATACGACGGTCATCAGTGCCCACGACCTGACGACCACCATTGTGAGCAGCGAGAAGGCTGTGGTTTGCAGCATTGATACCTGCCGCGACGGGTGCTCGATCCTCTCACAAAAATATCGGGGGAGTCATCTGGCGGCTCCCCTGCATTCCAGCGGGCAGATCATTGGTGCATTGTGTGTGGGCAGTTCGAGTCCGCAGCGCTTCGGTGAAGAGTCGGCGGAAATGCTGACGAAACTTGCGAACACCGCCGCGATCGCATTGGAAAATGCACGGCTGTATGAACAGGCGGAACGAATTGCAACACTGGAAGAGCGCCGCCGTATTGCAGCGGAGATGCACGATGGGCTGGGGCAGACCTTAAGTTACCTTGGGCTGATGACCGATCAAGTGGTGGATTTTCTTTCCAGTGGAAAGGAAGAAGCCGCGATGGATAGACTACATAGCACCCGCGAAACCATCGAGAAAGCCACAGGCGATGTGCGTAACGCGATCAATCGTTTGATGGATGAAAATCCGATCAGTCAGGATTTATGCGATCAGATTGGCGTGATTGCAAAGGAATTTTCAGCCAAGAGTCATTTACCTATTAACTGGATGTTGAATGAAAAGGTATCTTGTAAGTGTTCCCCTGAAATGAATGAACAGGTCATTCATATTGTCCGCGAAGCGCTGACCAATGCCGTCCATCATGCGCATGCGGCCCATATCAACATGGGTTTCATTCAGAATGATGGCGGATATGAAATAAAGATCGAAGATGATGGAAAGGGTTTCGACTCATCCCAGCCCCGCCCTGCCGGGCATTTTGGAATACAGATTATGAAGGCGCGCGCGCTACGAGTTGGTGGATTATTGACTGTTCATTCTACGCCCGGGCGGGGTACACAAGTTAGATTATCCTTTCCCGCAGAAAAAACAGGAAACTAATTTCATGAAAAAGATACGCGTTTTGCTTGTGGATGACCATGCTCTGTTTCGTGAAGGGCTGGCGGCGGTGATCAGTTCACAGCCCAACATGGAAGTGGTGGGTAATGCCAATGATGGGCTGGAGGCGGTGATTAAAGCCCAGGAGCTCAAACCAGACCTCATCCTGATGGATGTTCAAATGACAACGATGGACGGGTTGGAATCCACCCGCCAAATTAAACAGATCCTGCCAGACACCACGATTGTCGTTTTAACCGTCCGCGATGATGACGAGAAATTATTTGAAGCATTGAAAAGCGGCGCGCAGGGGTACCTTCTAAAGGATATCCGCTCGCACAAAATGCTGGAGATGTTGCAAAGCGCCATAAACGGTGAGGCTGCCATCACGCCGTCGTTGGCGGGACGTGTGCTTGCCGAGTTCCGAAGGATGAGCCTGAATCAATCAGGCGGTTCCAATGCCGATCATGAAGACAACTCGTTGACCGAGCGGGAATTGGAGGTGCTTTCCCTTGTTGCCAAAGGCGCTTCCGATAAAGAAGTGGCTGAAAAATTATTTGTAAGCCTGAATACGGTCAAGACTCATATCCGTAATATTCTTTCCAAACTCCGCGTGAATTCCCGAAAAGAAGCTGCGAAATTGGCGCAAAGCAAAGGGCTGCTTTAATTCAAAAAGAACTAATTCCTTTTTAAAAAAGAGTGATGTGAAAATCACTCTTTTTTTGTTGCAATAATTACACCCAGCCAATATGTTTATCGGGGCAATTACAGTAATATGGATTATGCCATTCTGCATTTTTCAATCACATCATGAGGAGAATCGCCATGCCCGAAAATAAAAAAGAAGAGCCGCAACATGTAGGTCAAAAAATTTTTGACAACATCTGGCTGCTGTTCGTACTGTCCCTGTTGATTAGCACCGTGCTGTACAACGTGTGGGGAATCATTGACCTGATGAACGTCCCGTTTGCCAAATAAAAGGGTTGGAGGAATAGACTATGTTAGCGCCTGAAAAAAATTGGTGGAAGCCCATGGGCCGGTTGGAAAAATCATGGCTCACGATTGCCCTGGTCTGGTGCATCTTTCTGACGATCATGATGCCGCTCTGGTATTTTTACGGCAAGCAAAATGTGCCCACAGAAACCTACCGAACCTCACCAGCAGACTACGGGGCGAAGGTCAATGCCTTTGTGGAGCAATACACTATCGGCAAGGATGAAGCGACTGGTTTCCCGATTGTCGCCGCGCCTGCGGGTTCAGATATCTATCTGCGTGCCAGCACCTGGCAGTGGTATCCCGTCTTGCAGCTTGAAAAGGGACAGGAATACCGCCTGCACATCTCTTCAATGGATTTACAACACGGCTTCTCTCTTCAACCTGTAAACATCAATCTTCAAGTTGTGCCTGGGTACGATTACGTGGCAACCATTACCCCCACCAGCACTGGTGATTTCACCATTGTTTGCAATGAATATTGTTTTGTCGGTCATCACACGATGGTGGGCAAAATCATCGTGAAATAGGAGAAACACAGATGACATCCCTTGCTCCAACAACTCCCTGGACAGCAAACGCGAAAGACGATTACCGCGACTGCCCAGTAACCACCCTCAAAGTGGATATGCACACCGAACGCCTCATCATCGCCAATGCGGTGATGGCTGTGGTGACACTTGCCCTCGGCGGCATTGCGGCGTTATTGATTGCACTCACCCGCTGGCAGGCGATTCATTTACTCCCTGCCGCCTGGTTCTACCGCCTGTTGACATTACACGGCATCGATATGCTCGTTGCGTGGATCGTTTTCTTTGAAATGGCAGGCTTGCATTTTGGTTCGACCATTCTGCTCAATGCGCGGCACGCTTCACCAAAACTGGCATGGACAGGCTTCGGCATGATGACGGTCGGCGGTTTGATGGCAAATGCCGTTGTGTTGTTTGACCCGAATTCCAGCGTGATGTTCTCGGCGTATGTTCCCATGAAGGCGCATCCGCTCTTCTATCTCAGTTACATCCTTTTCGCAGTTGGCGCGTTGATCACCGTCATCACCTTCTTCATCAACATTGTGGTTGCCAAACGAGAGGGACGCTTCACTGGCTCTCTGCCGTTGGTGGTTTTCGGTTTGATGACCGCCGCCATTCTTGCCACATACACCCTGCTCGAAGGCGCTGCCGCCATTGTGCCAGCCTTCTTCTGGTCACTGGGCATTCTCAAGACCTACGACCCTGGCATTTACCGCAACTTCTTCTGGGGTTTCGGACACCCGGCCCAGCAGGTCAACCTCGCGGCGATGGTTTCTATTTGGTATGCCCTCGCTCAAATGACCGTTGGCATTCGCCCCGTCAATGAAAAGTTCTCGCGCCTTGCCTTCATCTTATACCTGTTCTTCATCAACCTCGGTTCGGCGCATCACCTATTGGTTGACCCTGGTCTTTCCTTTGCGTGGAAAGCCGTCAACACTTCGTATGCCATGTATCTTGCCGTGCTCGGCTCGATGATGCATGCCTTCTCCATCCCCGCCGCGCTGGAAATTGCCCTGCGTGCCAAAGGTCACAAAAAAGGTTTGTTCGGTTGGCTTCGCAATGCGCCGTGGGGAGAGCCTGGTTTTAGTTCACTGGTGCTTTCCATGTTCCTCTTCGGTTGGATCGGCGGCGTAACGGGTGTTACCATTGGCACCGAGCAGATCAACATGCTGGTTCACAACACACTGCGCCTGCCTGGTCACTTCCATGCCACCGTGGTGAGCGGCACAACGCTTGCCTTCATGGGCTTCACCTACTATGTCATCCCGCTCATCTTCCGCAAGGAACTAAAACTCAAGAGTTGGGCAAAATGGCAGCCGTATGTCTTCGGCGTGGGAATGTTGCTCACTTCATTGGGCATGATCGCCAGCGGTTTGCAGGGCGTTGCCCGCCGCAACTGGGACATTACCTTCGCGGGCGTTGTTCCGGGTACGGTTGAAATTACCCTCGCCATCTTCGGCATCGGCGCAGTTCTTGCGGTGATCGGCGGCATCATGTATGTGACCATCGTGCTCGTGTCCATTCTCACGGGTCCGCGCCTCGAAGCATCGAACCTTCTGCTGCTCACTGGCACACACAACCCACTTCTCGAATCCACCAAACTGACCGACCATCAAATGGAAGATAAACAGAATCAACCCAAAGGCGCGCTCACGCTCGTCTTCATCTTCCTCGTCTGGTTCGCGGTGTATTACTTCACCAACTGGTGGCTGCTTGGTCGTACCTGGTTTATTAACTAAGCCAGATTTCTCCTTTGACATCCTGCCCGGGGATCGCCACCTCGGGCAGGAACACTTAATATGACCGCATCATTTCTTTTAGGGTTACTCGGCAGTCTCGGACATTGCGTGGGGATGTGCAGTGCCGTCATTTTGCTTTTCGACCGCCAGCCGATCTTCCGCGACAAACGCGCCTGGGTTCTCGCACATGCGGGGCGCATTACCACCTATACAGTCTTCGGATTTATTTTTGGCGCATTCGGTCAAACCTTGTGGGCATTCGGAAACCTGCAAGCCGCACTTTCGATTTCATTTGCAATCATCGCCTTTTATATGGCATCCGCATTTATTGGATTAACTCCCTCGCCTGAACTTTTATTTTCAGGATTGATCAAACGCTGGGGCAATGCCATCCGCACGTTCAAATCCGCTTCGCTCCCGACCTCGTACCTGCTCGGTCTTCTGTGGGGACTCCTCCCCTGCGGCTTGGTTCTGACCGCGCTCCTCACAGCGGTGACTTCCGCCAACGTGCTACACGGCGCACTGAATATGACCGTCTTCGGCATTGCCACAGTTCCAAGTTTATTCGCCGTCAAATGGCTGGCGACAAAATCATCCTCCCGCTTCTTATCTCGCGGACTTGCCTCGCTTGTGATGATGTTCTTCGGTTTCCAATTCGCCATGCGTGGATTTGCCTCTCTTGGAATGGTTGACCATCTCATGCTTGGTTCGCTCATGCTCTGGTAAAAAATGACTCTTGTTTCTGCTTCTTCTGTTCCATCGAAATCACTCATCGCCTGTTCCCTGTGTGGGTTGACGACTCTACACCCGTTAACGAATGACAGCGGGGATGTGTTTTGCTGTCCATCATGTAAGGAAGTGGCGGCGCTTCTCGCTGAGAGTCCAGCCGTTGAGCAGAAACAGGTCACAGTTGAGGGAAGAAGCGGTGAAGTCATCCTCACGTTGGGCGGCATGTGGTGTTCATCCTGTGCGTGGCTGGTCAGTGAAAATCTCAAACGCACCAAGGGCGTGCTCAACGCCGAAGTCAGTTTCATCCAACAGCAAGCCAATATCACCTTCGACTCATCCATTACCAATCACAAATCACTAAAAAAACGCGTGCGCTCGCTGGGCTATCAAGCCACACTGCCCGATGAAAAACCGCGCGATGAAGAAGAATCTTTTTTCACGCGACTGTTGATCGGCGGTGTGATGGTGCTGCACGACATGATCGTGGGCGGCGGAATTTATGCGCGTGAACTGCTCGGTTGGGCAAGCCCTGAGACGGCATGGCTGGTGCATTTTTTCCAGATCATGATGCTGGTGACGAGCATCCCTGTTTTGATTTTGCTGGGGCTGCCGATTCTGCGCGCGGGCTTTGCAAGCCTGCTACGCGGACAACCCAACATTCACACGCTCATCATGATCGGGACGTTTTCGGCGTACGCGTTATCGGTGCGAAATTTTATGCTTGGGCATGGCGGCTTGTATTTTGACACGGCAACGATGCTCATCTTTCTGGTTTCAATTGGGCGCTGGCTTGAAATGCAGGCGCATAAATCCAGTAATAAAGCGGTGGCGCGGTTGTTGGAGCAAATCCCCAACGAAGCGATTGTGGTTTCTAGTGATGGCGATATGACCGTGAATGTCTCTGACTTGAAGGCAGGTATGCGCGTGCGGATTCGCCCTGGCGAAAGATTTCCTGTAGATGGGTTGATTGCCATCGGCGAAGGGGATGTAGATGAATCTTTATTGACGGGTGAGCCCAAGCCCGTGACTCATCGCGAAGGCGATAAAGTGCAAGCAGGAACAGTGAGTCTTGATGGCAGTTTTGAAGTCATCGCCACGGCGGTGGGTGAATCGACCACGGCAGGGCAAATTGGACGGTTGCTGCATGAAGCATTGTGGGCGCGTTCTCCGCTCGAACGAATGGCAGATAAACTCTCCGCGTGGATGACTCCGCTGGCGTTGGCATTGGCAACGATTGCCTTTCTAATCTGGTATTCCATTTCAGGCTTGGAAACGGGGTTGATGGTCGCGCTCTCCGTTTTGCTGATTGCCTGTCCATGCGCGTTGGGGCTGGCAACTCCGCTGACGTTATGGCTTTCACTGGAACGCGCCGCCGAATCTGGCGCCATTCTACGCAGCACAGGCGCGTTGGAACGCCTCGCCAAAGTGGAGCGCATCTTCTTCGATAAAACAGGCACGCTCAGTCAATTGCCGATGAAGGTGCAGGATGTTTTCATCGAAGGAAATCAGGAAAAGAAAGCGGGCTGCCGAAATAAGTTTCTTCAGGTTATCGCTTCGGTTGAAAATGAATCCGAACATCCGCTGGCGAAGGCGATCGTGGAATATGCCAAGGCGCAGAATGTTGAATTAACTAAACCGACTTCCTTCAAAACTATTCCTGCCATGGGAGTGATTGCTCAATCGTCAGTCGTCAATGGTCAATCGTCAATACGAATCGGCTCTGCCCGCCTCATATCTGCTGAAGGGTTGAATATGTCTGCAGAGATTAGTCAACAGGCAGAGGCATGGAAAGAGGCGGGACATATCGTGGTCTATGCAGGTTGGGATGGTCAGGTGATGGGCATCCTCGCGCTCGGTGAAACCATCCGCGCTGAGGCGAAAGAAGCGGTTGGACAATTGCAAACGCGCGGGCTGGAACTCGGCGTGTTGACGGGTGACGAAGCCAGCGCAGGTGAACGATGGCAAAAGGCGTTGGGGATTCCAGTCAGCGCCGCGCTCAGCCCTGATGAAAAAATGAAGCGGCTGATGGAAAACTCCGCGATGGTTGGCGATGGCATCAATGACGGACCCGCGCTTGCCGCCGCAACCGTCGGGCTGGCAATGAATCACGGCACCGACGTGGCGCGTACCGCCGCCGATATTGTGCTCGTCCGTGATGATCTGCGCGTCATTCCCTGGCTGGTGGATCTATCCCGCGAGTCGATGAAGCGTGTGCGCCAAAACCTCGGCTGGGCAGTGATCTATAACCTCATCGGAGTCGGTCTTGCCATGACAGGTTTGCTGCAACCTGTCTTCTCCGCCTTTGCGATGGTGGCAAGCAGCATCTTCGTCACGACCAATGCGATGAAGATGAATCAATTTCCGTTATTGGAAGAGAAAGAAAATATCTAAACACAAAGGACTCAAAGGACACAAAGTTAAATACGTGATTCACCTTCGTGCTCTTTGTGCCCTTGGTGTTTAAAAAAAGGAATTCATGACAATCAATCCCTACGCTCAACGCAAAACCTTACGTGCCTTTGAAAAAGCATGGACAAAAGTCGAAGGCTTCATCAATCGCTTCACGCAATCAGACTTCAATCCTTTATATCATCTTGGTACTCTCAGCATCTTCATGCTGATCATCCTCATCGCAACAGGTGCCTACCTCACCATTATCTATCGCCCTGGCTTGGATGTCGCTTATCGGACTGTGGAGAAAATAGATTCCAATTGGTTTGGCTCGCTCATGCGCAGTATCCACCGCTACGCGTCAGACGGAATGATCGTGCTCATCGTTTTGCATTTGCTCAAAATGTTATTCAGCGACCGCTTCTGGGGTCAACGCTGGCTGGCGTGGACGAGCGGCTGGATCATGTTTGCGCTGGTTTGGCTCACGGGCACCATGGGCTACTGGCTCATCTGGGACCAACGCGCGCAATGGATGACCGAATACATGATGCAATATCTGGCGGGCACATCGGGTCTTACCTACGTTGCGCCCGACCTCGCTTCGCGCACGTTCTCCAACTTCGTCATCATTCTTTTTCTGCACGTCTTTCTGCCGCTCATCGGCTTCCTCGGAATTTACATTCACAGCCTGCGCCTCTCGCGCGAACGCTGGTGGTCGCCACGTTGGGTCAGCATTCAAGCCGTGGTGGGGCTTGTGATCCTTTCGCTCATCAAGCCCGCTCAATCGGCAATGCCCGCGGACTTATCACACTTGATTCCATCCATGCCAATGGATGCGCTGTACTTGGGCTTTTTGCCTTTGATCGATATGTGGGGCAATCTGATTTTCTGGGGCTTGGCGATTCTTGTCGGCGGGAGTTTGTTCCTGCTCCCCTGGCTCGCCTCGGGACGTAACCTCGGACCTGCTTCTGTTACCGATCCAAAGTGTACCGGCTGTAACATTTGCTACGCCGAATGTCCATTCGACGCCATCCGCATGAATGACCGCAATGATTCTTCGGGCTATCATAAACTGGCAATTATCAATGCCGCGCAATGCACAGGCTGCGGAATCTGCGTGGGGGCTTGTCCCACAGACGCGATTGACTTGAAAGGCGGCTATAGCGGGGAACAGGTCTTTGGCGCGGTGAAGGGTGCACTGTCTCAGGAAAAGAAAAATGGCAGCCCTGTTACGGTCTTGTTTGCGAGTCAACGTGACGAAGCGTTGGGAGGCTTGCCCGCAGAATTAAACGTCAGCAAAGAGAATGCTCCTGTGGCTGTGGCAACCGTCGGTGAGAAAGAAGCGGCGCGCGTCATCACGGCGGTATTGCCAAGCGTGAGCGCGGTCAACATCGAGTGGATTAAATCCCTGCACAATGAAGGCGCGCGCGATGTCGTGCTGCTGGCTCCGCCATATGACGATGGCGTGTTCCGCGAAGACGCGCATTGGATCGCGAACCGTTTGCACATGCGACCTGCGCTAGTGACGAAGGATTTGCACTGGCTGGAGACAACGCCTGGCGAAGCGAAATCGGTTTTGAATTTTCTCAATGACTTGCACCGCGCTGAAACGCAGGCGAAGAAGTCTGTGCCTGTGTTGCCTGTTTTGAAGGAGCGCAGCAAGTTGATGCCTTCGTTGGTAAGCGCGTTGGTAGGGACGCTGATTTTGTTTGCGATTTTTGCTCTTGCGCTTCCGTTGGATGTTCCTACGGGTATGTCTGCGGCGCAAGGCTCTGCCATTCGCGTTGCGCTGGATTTGAAAGGCAAGATTTCCGCAGCCAACATTCCTGAAGGCATGACCCTGCCCGAAGGCGCGGATACAGAAAAGATTTTCGGCGGCACGCACTACCCCGTCAGCATTCGGCTGGTTGTAGATGGCAAGACTGTATTGGAAGAAACCTATCAACCTTCAGGAGTCAGCGGCAATGGGCGCATCTCTGCGCTGAAATTTATATCCATTCCATCAGGCTCGCATCAAATCGAGATGCTGCTGAAGGATGATGACAAAGATTTTCGCACTGTTTACTCAGACACACTTATTCTGGATGTTTCGCAAGTGGTTGTGTTCAATTACGATAATAGCAGTAACACAGTGATAGTTAGATAAAAAAACTTAACCACGGAGACACGAAGGCACAGAGAATTAAAAACTCCGTGACTCTGTGTCTCCGTGGTTTTTACTTTTGTATTCGGTTTGTTGAGTAATGTCTTACTCTGTTTGTTTCGGTTTCTTGAAATAGTACACAAGGAAACCGATCAGCAAAACGATAAACACTCCCAGTGGAATAAAAGTCAACCGCGCATTTTCAGCCAGCGCCGCGCGGAAAGGTTCTTCAACCGTGGGGTTGGCAAGATACCATTTCGTGCCCAATTCAGAATATCCATTCACGATGCCGTCGTAAAAAACATATCCGCTGTCGGGGTAATAATGCAATTGGTCGTAGGGAATGCCCTTGCTGTCTTTGGCATACATACGGACGACTTGATAACCAATTCCAGGGTCGGAGGGCGGGTTGACCTCCCCTTTTGAGAAATCGGCAAAAGCATAATAATCCTGCGTCAGTACGGGGTTGGATATGTTGATATCTTCGACAATCCCAAACCCACGGATGACGATGTAGTCAAATTGTCCTTCGGCAAATGCCGAGATAGTGGGGAGTAGCAATGCCAGTGCCAACAAGAGAAGGGTGTATTTTTTCATAAGTCTCCAATTTTAATTTGATTTATTGTATGGGCAAACCTGTCTGCTCTATAGGAAGTAACCGCGTTAATTATCTCTAAAATGAAAAATTTATCTTTGCTTAAGCGCAAAGATAAATGAAGCTGGAACGCACTCTGTGCGTATAGTCTTGTAGCAGCACTTCTTATTTCGTTATCGTATTATAGGCAAACTATCCTCCCATCACCACGCTGACTCCAGGCTCCACCAGTTGACGGTAGAACTCGTTCATTTGCGTGGCGGAGTAGGATGAGTCGGTATCCAGCCACCATGTCAGAAGGGAGATGAACGAACTGGCGATATAGTTGGATAGGATTTCGTAGGGGAAGTGATTTTTTCGCTTTTTGAGTTGCTGTTTCAAGTGTTCGGATAGGTAGGCGGCGAGATATTTTTGGATGTAGGTCAGCACAACGTTGCCGCCTTGTTTACCCGCCAGCGCTTTGTAGAGTTGACGTTGTCCTTCGGCGTGCTGGAACATGGACAGGCTCAACTCCCACGGACTGGTGCTGGTCACCGACGCGTCGAGCAGGTGTTTTTCGAATTCTGTCTTCAGGTGTTCAAAGCCGCTCAGGAGCAAATCTTCCTTGTCTTGAAAGTGAGCGTAGAACGTGGAGCGTCCCACGTTGGCGCGGTCAATCACATCCTGCACGGTGACGGCTTCGTAGCCTTTCTCAAGGATGACGGCGATGAGAGCGTCTTGTAATAGTTGCCGCGTGCGCTGAATGCGGCGGTCGGGGGATTTTTGATTCATGGGATTCCTTTTTTTTAACCACGAAGTGTCACAAAGGAGCACGAAGATTTTTTTTGTTTTCCTTTGTGTACCTTCGTGACCCTTTGTGGTCAAAGAATTGATGAACAATTCACTAAGTTTTGTTTGGTATCGAACAGTTCCATTGACATTGGTTGTTGACTTTGATGTGCAATGCCTGTATAAGAAAAAACGAACATGATGTTCTAAAACATATACAGTGTACATCAGGTCACTTGAAATGCAAAGGAGAAAACTCAAAGTGGAGACTCAGCCTGGGAAGCAGAATCAAACCGAAGTCCAGAAAGAAGCGCGGCTCATCGAGTTGAAAAAAGTCGTCAAGGCGTATGATGTCGCGGGTGGAAAATTCGTCGCGTTGAAAGATGTCAACATGCAGGTTGGCGCGGGCGAGTTTGTGGCGGTGGTCGGCAAGTCGGGGAGCGGCAAGTCCACGCTCATCAACATGATCACGGGCATTGACAATCCCACGTCGGGCGAAGTGCTGGTGGCGGCGACGCCTGTGCATGAACTTGACCAGGAGCAACTGGCGGTGTGGCGCGGAAAGAACGTGGGCGTGGTGTTCCAATTTTTTCAACTGCTGCCGACGCTGACCGTGATGGAGAACATCGTGCTGCCGATGGATTTTTGCAACACGTTCCCGCCGCGTGAACGCAATGCGCGCGCGCTGGCGTTGCTGGAGAAAGTTGGAATCACAGAGCAGGCGGATAAACTGCCGTCGGATCTATCGGGCGGACAGCAGCAGCGCGCGGCGATTGCGCGGGCGCTTGCCAATGACCCGCAGATTCTCGTCGCAGATGAACCGACGGGCAATCTTGATTCGCACACATCGGACGCGGTCATGCAGTTGTTTGCGGGACTCGCCGCCGAAGGCAAGACGGTGGTGATGGTGACGCATGAGCGCGACTTGAGCCGCTTTTTCACGCGCACGATTACGCTTGCCGATGGCGAGATTGTGGCGGGGGCGAAATGAACAGCCCGCGTTGGAAAAAATTATGGCGCGACCTGCAAGCCGCACGCGGTCGCATGGTGATGATGGTGGCGGCGATTGCGGTGAGCATTTTCGGTGTGGGCACGATTTTGAGTGCGTACACGATTTTGACGCGTGAAATGAGCCGCAATTATCTCGGCACGAATCACGCTTCGGCATTTTTGGAATTAGACCGCGTGGACAACGCGCTGGTGGAGTCTGTTCGGGCGCAGCCAAATATCGCCGACGCCGAAGCGACATCGTGGGTGATGGCGCGTGTCGAAGTATCGCCGAATGAGTGGCGTCCGCTGTTGTTGTTCGTCATCCCCGATTTCAACGCGCTGCGGCTCAACACCTTCAATTCGGAAGAAGGCGCGTTCCCGCCGCAGGAGCAAACTATTTTGTTGGAACGACTCGCGCTGGATTTAACGAATGCAAAGAAAGTCGGCGACGCAATTAACGTTCAAACACCGAACGGACACAAACAAAGCGTAGTGATTTCTGGTCTGGTGCATGACCCTGGTCTTGCGCCTGCCTGGCAGGAGCAAATGGTGTACGGGTACGTCACGCCGTCCACGCTGGCATGGTTGGGCGAAAGCGACACACTGCAAATTTTGAAAATCCAAATCAAAGATGGCGCGTCCAGTCAAGCCGCCATCGAAAGCACGGTCAGCGATTTGGCGGCGTGGCTCAAAACGCAAGGGCGCACCGTCGAAGAAATCCGCGTGCCGCCGCCGAACATGCACCCGCACCAAAGCCAGATGAATTCCATTTTGTTCATGCTGTTGGTCTTTAGTTTGATGGCGCTGGTTTTGTCCGCGATTTTGACCGCGACCATGATTGGCGGTTTGCTCGCGCAACAGATTCGCCAAATTGGAATCATGAAAGCCATCGGCGCGCGCTCGCGTCAAATCACGAGTTTGTATCTCGTCATGATTGCGGCGCTCGGTTTCATCGCGGTGATTCTTGGCGTGCCATTCGGCGTCGCAGTCGGGCGCGGCTTCGCCAGCGTGGTCGGCGACCTGCTGAACTTCACCATTTACAGCAACGCGATTCCCGCGTGGGTGTATGTTGTCGAACTGCTGATGGGGATTCTCATTCCGTTGCTCGTGGCGCTGAATCCGATTTTGAAAACGACGCGCACCACCGTCCGCGAGACTCTCAACGATTACGGCACCACCCGCGAAACTGTCGCTTCACGCGGACTGTTGGGCTGGGTTGCAAAAATAAAAGGCGTGGACAACACCCTGTTGATGGCGCTCCGCAACACGTTCCGCCGACGCGGGCGTTTAATCCTGACCCTGAGTTTGCTCGCCGCCGCGGGCGCGATGTTCATTACGGGGATGAATGTCAAAACGGGTTGGGAGACCTATCTCGTTGACGCGGCTTCGTATCGTCATTACGATTTGGAGATTCGCTTCAACGCGCCGCAATCTGAAGCGCAGATTGACTCGATACTGGCGACCATCCCCGAAGTCCAGAAAATCGAAGCGTGGAATTTGAATCCCGCCGCGCTGGTTCGCCCCGACGGGCTGGACATTGTGCGCACGTATCCCGATGGCGGGCATGGTAGTTTCACGCTGCGCTCCATGCCGCCCGAAAGCAAAATGATAGAAGCGCCGTTGTTGGCTGGACGATACCTGCAATCCGATGACGTAGACGCGGTGGTACTGAACCAAATGTCTGCCGCGTTTTTTCCGAACGCGCAAGTGGGCGACACGATTCGGCTGACGGTCAACGGTCAAACTGCGACCTTCAAACTGGTCGGCGTTATCAAGCAGATTCTCACCCCCGCGACTGCCTACGTCACCCCGAACACCTTCGCCGCAGCGACAGGTCAGCCTGTGGCGATGACCAACTCCGTGCGAATCGTTTTGAGCGGACATGACGCTCAAAACATCAGCGCGGCTTCGGGCGCGGTGGAGAATGCGCTGGCGGCGCAGAACATCAGCATGAAAGTGGTCATCACCGAAACGATGTTGGAAGGCGCGACGAGCGGGCATGTGTATATTTTTATCTACTCGCTGATTTTGATTTCGGCGGTCATGGCGGCGGTCGGCGTGCTGGGATTGATGTCGAGTATGAGCACCAGCGTTATTGAGCGCACGCGCGAATTTGGAATCATGCGGGCAATTGGCGCGAAGTCCAACACGATTTTACGCAACGTCATCAGCGAAGGAATTTTCATCGGCTTGATGAGTTGGGTATTCGCAGTGCCGCTGTCCCTGCCGCTGTCGTGGGGCGTCGGCTACCTGGTGGGGATGTTGTCTTTCCGCACCGCCCTGCCGTTGATTTTGTCCCCGTGGGCGCTCTTTGGTTGGCTGGTGCTCGTTGCGCTTGGCGCGGTCTTCGCCAGTTTCTTCCCCGCCCGCCAGGCGTCGCGGCTGACCATCCGCGAAACTTTGGCGTATGTGTAAATGAAAGACCCTAAAGGTTTTCAAAACCTTTAGGGTCTCATAACAAGGAGAATCGAAATGGAAAAGAAAAACGAGAAAGGTGGAAAGAAGAAAGTGATTATGGCAGTGGTTGTAGTCGTTAGTGTCGCAGCATTGTTTTGGCTTGCCAGCGTGCTGGTTGCCAATTTCAATATCGCCGAGTTTTTGAAACAACTTCACGGCGGATAATCAAAAAGGAGAAATTAAATGACAAAGAAAATCATCGCAATCGTTTTGCTCGTGGTCGGCGTTCTGGGAATCTTCATCCTGTTGACGTACGGCGGGGCGGTGTTTCCGCATATCGTGGGGCCCTTCACAGCAACGGGAGCGGGAGCATATTTGTTGTTGTACAAGAAAAAAGTAGTGTAAGTCTCATACTATTGGAGCAAACAAAAGGCTTTGAGTTTTATCCCAAAGCCTTTTTGGTTTTCTGCCGAAGTCAAGGTCGCCAAATTGGTTGAAAGTGTGGTGTCAAACTGGATACCGTAAACGGTATATGTAGGTTATATAAACGAACACCCCTATTTACAGGGGTGTTCGTTTATGTTTCTTGTTGTTTTATTCTTTATTTGATGCTGACCAAATTTTGAGGTTTAAATTTATCGCCATATCCATGATATATGCCACTCTGGAGAGGTTTGGCTGAGGTTGTGAAGTGGTTATAATGCATCCATGTCCATGACAATTTTAGCCACGAAACTTTATATTCCAGCACCTCGCCCTAATATTGTCCTGCGCCCTCGCCTTATTAAGCAAATGAACGAAGGTCTGCACCGCAAGTTGACCATCATTTCTGCCTCTGCTGGCTTTGGTAAAACCACCTTGGTTAGCGATTGGGTATCCCGTTGCAAGAGAAGGGTTGCCTGGCTTTCATTGGACGAAGAGGATAATGACCCTGCGCGCTTCCTTGCATATCTCATCACTGCATTGCAGACAATTATTCCGAATATTGGAGCAGAGGTGCTGCGGATGGTCCAATCTGCTCAACCACCGCCACTCGAATCGATTCTGACGATTTTACTCAATGAAATCGCTACCATCCCCGATAATATTATCTTCGTCCTGGACGACTACCATGTGATTGAAGACAAAGAAGTTGGCAAGGTTCTGACTTTTTTACTGGAACACCTGCCACCGCAAATGCACCTCGTTATCACCACACGTGAAGATCCAAATCTTCCACTGGCTCGGTTACGTGCCCGTGGTCAATTGACCGAACTGCGCGCTGTAGATCTGCGCTTTACCCAGGAGGAAGCCGCTGAATTTCTAGACCAAGTCATGGGCTTAAACATTTCAGCGGAAGATATCGCTGTACTGGAAGCGCGGACGGAAGGTTGGGTCGCTGGCTTGCAACTTGCTGCCATATCCATGCAGGGACATAAAGACACCAGCAACTTTATAAAATCGTTCACTGGCAGCCACCATTTCGTGCTCGACTATTTGGTAGAGGAGGTCTTGCAACAACAATCCAAAAGGATTCAGGATTTCCTGCTATGCACCTCTATCCTTGACAGTATGTGCGGTCCTCTTTGCGATGCTGTATTCTCCGATGTTTCGAGTTTTGGGCAGGATACTCTGGAACATCTTGAACACACCAATCTCTTCATCATTCCCCTCGACAATGAGAGATATTGGTATCGTTATCACCATCTCTTTGGAAATATATTGCGTCAGCGGCTGGAAAAAAGCAGGACGCGCAAAGAGATTGCCGGGTATCACCTCCACGCCAGCGAGTGGTATGAGAAGAACAATGACCCAACTCATGCATTCCACCATGCCGTCGCTGCCGGAGATTTCAGCCGGGCGGCAATGCTGGCTGAAATGTACTGGCAGGGAATGAATGAAATCTTTCAGATGGCTGCCTGGCTGGGTTGGGTGAAGCAGTTACCGGATGAGTTGATCCTTTTTCGCCCCGTGCTTTGCACACAAATTGCCTGGGGATATATGGACATCAGTGATGTAGATGCTAGTGAATCCCGCCTAAGAGATGCTGAACGGTGTCTGGAAACTCCACCAAATGAAATGGTTATTGTGGCGGAAGACCAATTCCGTTCCTTGCCTGCCAGAATCGCGATCGCCCGCACATATAATGCTCAGACCCTGCACGATTTTCCCACCGCAGTACGATATGCGGAATTGGCGCTCAAACTTGCCCCCGAAGAAGATCATTTTATGCGCTCCCAAACTGCTGCAATTTTGGGGGGCATGTATTGGGCAAACGGTGATCTGGATGCCGCCTGCAAATCCATGAGTGACTGGATCGAAAATGCACAGAAATCTGGTTATTTTATTTTTGCCGTTGCCAGCGGATCTGGGATGGCAGATATTCAAACGGAACAGGGATATCTTCGCGAGGCGTTAAAGACTTATCACCGATCATTACAAATTGCTGCAGAGCATGAAGCAGAGGCGCGGCAGGTCATTGCACATCATCATTTGGGGTTGGCTTTGCTTTACCATGAAATGGGAGATGAACAAGTTGCTTCTCAACATTTTCAGAAAGGGCTGGAATTGGGGTCATACTCCCTATTGCATGACTGGACGTATCGTAAATATCGGGCGCAGGCGCAGATAAAGGCATCAGAGGGAGATTTCGATTCGGCGCTCGACCTCTTGGAAAACGCCAAACGCTTTTATGGCAAGTCGCTCATTCCGAATACGCAACCTGTGGACGCCATCAAGGCGAGAATTCATCTCAAGCAGGGGCAATTGCCCAAAGCAGAGGCATGGGTGCATGAGCAAGGGCTTTCTACGGAAGACAATCTTAGTTATTTGCGCGAGTTTGAACACATTACGCTGGCACGGGTGCTAATTGCCGAATACCAGAGCAATCGGGAAGAGCGCATCGTTCAAGAGGGGCTGCACTTATTGGAGCGCCTGATGACGGCAGCGGAGAATCAAAACAGAATGGGTAGTATGCTCCAAATTCTGATGGTGACGGCTCTTGCTCACCATGCGGTTGACAGCACGCCCCAGGCATTCGCTTCGCTGGAGCGATCATTGCAACTCGCTGCTCCAGAAGGATACTTCCGAATTTTTATAGATGAAGGCGAACCAATGCGCGCATTGCTTTCCGCTTTTCATGCCTGGATCGAAAAGCAGTCACGCAGCCAATATCAGGAACTGCGCGTTTATACGGGCAAACTCCTGTCAGCGTTTGCCCAGCCTGCCGGGGCTGGCAAACCAGTTTCCGGCTTGGTTGAGGCGTTGAGTCCGCGTGAATTGGAAGTGCTGCGTCTCATCGCCCAGGGACTCTCAAATAATGAAATCAGCCGAAAACTTTTCCTGGCATTGAATACAATAAAAGGGCACAATCGAATGATCTTTGGCAAACTACAAGCCCAAAACCGTACCGAAGCCGTAGCACGCGCCCGAGAGTTGGGTCTTTTGTAGTTAAAAACAGCAATTTGTTTGCACATCCAGTTTCAAAACCTGTACATTACAAGCCTGGGGGGCATAACCAGTCTTGTCTAAAGCACCGTTTATAGAACCTCTTTTCCGCCTTATCCCAAAACAATACCCCTCAACAACACTTAAGTGTCTGTTCGTTAATACCTCCCCGTAGATAAACTAACTCTACATTGAACGAGTGGTACGGGCCACAATGACCAACCACAAGAGGCAGGTAAACAGTAATGACGAATAGAGACAATCAAATAAATGACCCAGGTCAGCCCGCCGTTTATCAGATCCGGATCAAAGGACACCTGAACGAGCAATGGGTGGATTGGTTCGAGTGCATGAACATCACCTTGGAAGAGAACGGCAATACGCTGTTAACGGGCCGCGTGGTCGATCAGGCTGCGTTACATGGATTGCTAAGAAAAGTACGTGATGCAGGCATGACATTGTTATCGGTTAATCAATATTATTCAATCAAAGGAGAAAGAGGCATGAATACAAAAGTTAATACAAACGGAATGAAAGCAATTGTGTACACAGAATTTGGATCAACAGATGTCCTGAAATTAAAAGAGGTAGCCAAGCCTGCCCCCAGGGACAATGAAGTGTTGATACGAATCGTTGCGACAACCGTCGCAGTAGAGGATCCAGGCATACGTGCTCGCCCAGGTCTTAATGGTTTTTTGAAACCCAAGAGATCCATTCTGGGATTTTATCTGGCTGGCGAAGTGGAAGCCGTTGGAAAAGATGTAAAACGCTTTAAGAAAGGCGATCAGGTGTATGGAAATACCGGGCTGGGCTTATTGGGTACCTACGCAGAATATATCTGTATGCCTGATGATGGAGCCCTTGTCATTAAGCCAGCCAATATCACTTATGAAGAAGCCGCTGCCCTTCCCAACGGAGCATTAACGGCTCTGCCCTTCCTGCGAGATAAGGGAAACATTCAGAGCGGACACAAAGTTCTTATCAACGGAGCCTCCGGGGCGGTTGGAACCATTGCCGTACAGATTGCCAAAACCTTCGGGGCAGAGGTCACTGGGGTATGCAGCACCGCGAATTTGGAACTGGTGAAATCGTTGGGAGCTGACATGGTCATTGATTACACCCAGGATGATTTTACAAAGAGCGGTCAGACGTACGACATCATTTTTGACACCGTAGGCAAGAGTCCGTTTTCACGCTGTAAAGACTCGCTCACTGAAAATGGGATCTATCTGACAACTGTCCCTTCGCCGGCGACCATGCTTCAAGTGTTATGGACATCCATGAGAAGCGGAAAGAAGGTAAGGATTGCGGCTACAGGGTTGAGGCCCTCCAGCGAAAAGATCAAAGAATTAATTTTCCTCAATGGATTGATCGAGACAGGGAAGATAAATGCGGTGATTGATCGAACCTATCCGCTTGAGCAAATTGCGGAGGCTCACAAGTATGTTGAGGCTGGGCACAAAAAAGGAAATGTGGTCATTACCGTGTAGAAAATGATCGAATTGTCGAACAAAACTCCTGCGAGGAAAACAAAATGTCATTCGCCGCCTTTTGGATCGAAGATACCTTTTCCGCTATCGCATCATTATCTGGATTTACAGTTGGCTCTGCCGATGAAGTAATGAAACGCCGAAGTGATGGGTGTTGTCCTGTGTTGCGCGGCCTGACGGCGAGCCAGTTGCATTTGGCTGGCTCATCACTAGCAAGACTTCCATATGCCAAATGGTTTTAGACCATCCACGCGTCGGAAAACCTCCCGCTTGGCGCAAGCATGAGCAAGGCGGGCTTTGAAGTGGGGGTCGATTCGGGTTGGTTTTTCATCCCGTCCAATGAAAGAACGCGTTGTTGCGCGAAAGAAGTCAAAAAGCCGAAAAATTTATAGGTATGGAAAATTTACAGCGAATATCTTTCTGAGCAGGCAGCGGGATGGTATATTGCGATGAAACAGAAAACATTCGGATCGTGTAATTACCTCACTGATTTGCTGGAATTTTTGTTGTCGGATGCAACCACCTGCTCAGTATCTCGTAAACAAACTACAATTCTAAAACCCTTCGTTTATTGGAGAACCCTATGCAACTCAGCATCAACAAATTAGGAAAAGAATACAAACGTGGATTTTGGGGACTCAAAGATTTCTCTCTCGAAATTAAGCCTGGCATTTTAGGGTTACTCGGACCGAACGGCGCGGGCAAATCCACATTTATGCGGATGCTGGCAACAATCACCAAGCCAACTGACGGGACGATCAAATGGAACGACACGGACATCGTCAAATCACCAGATACTTTGCGTAATGTGTTGGGATATCTGCCACAAGACTTTGGTGTATACCCCAATCTGAATGCGATTGAATTTCTTGAATATATGGCGGCCATCAAGGGCCTCGATGCCGCAACTGCCAAGAAACGCATTGACGAACTTCTGCAACTCACCAATCTGGTCGACGCTGCGAAACGCCCGCTTGGTGGATATTCAGGCGGTATGAAACAGCGTGTGGGCATCGCGCAGGCGTTGCTCAACGACCCGCAACTGCTGATCGTGGATGAACCCACTGTCGGCTTGGACCCCGAAGAGAGAGTCCGCTTCAGGAATCTGCTCTCAGATCTATCGGGAGAAAGAATCGTGATCTTGTCCACGCACATTGTTTCAGATGTGGAAGCGACTGCTACACATATCGCGCTTGTCAATAAAGGTCAACTCTTGCAGGAGGCTGCGCCTGAGAATCTGCTCAACGAACTCGAAAATAAAGTTTGGGAGTGGATGATCCACAGCGACGACCTGCCCGCGCTCAAACAAAAACACATCGTCAGCGGAACCATTCGCCGCAGCGACGGTGTGCAAGTGCGCGTGGTCAGCGCAGATAAACCAGACACGAACGCCCAAACCGTTTCACCGAATCTCGAAGATGCATATCTCTTTTTCATTGGCGGTAAACGATGAACTCAGCACGCATCATCTACCATTTGGCGCGTGCTGATTTTTTGGAGCGTGTGCGCCGTTATAGTTTTCTGGTCATGCTCGGGTTGGTGGTCTTTCTCGGTTATCAAACGGCCATTGGCAACCTGGCATTGGAACTGGGCCAATATCGCGGCGAATTTAATTCGGCATGGGTCGGCGCAATGATGTCCTTGATCGGCACATTTTTCATCGGCTGGTTTGGCTTTTATATGGTGAAAGGCTCGGTGGCGCGCGACCGCGAAACAGGAGTTGGGCAGATCATGGCGACCACCCCGCTCACTCGTCCGCTTTATTTAATTGGTAAATGGCTGAGTAACTTTTTAGTACTCATGGCAATGGTTGCCATATTGGCGCTGGCAGGCATCGTCATTCAACTATTGCAAGGGGAAAACACACAAATAAATTTGCTCGCCTTCCTTGATCCATTCTTCTTCATTGTCATGCCTCTCATGGCGCTCGTTGCTGCTACCGCAGTCTTGTCTGAATCCATTTCGTTTTTGCAGGGCGGCTTCGGAAACATCTTATATTTTTTCGCCTTCATCATGTTCGTTCCGCTCTTCATGGAAAACAATACCCTGAAGAACTATCCCGCATTCGAGCCAATTGGTTTGGGTTTATTGGCAAGTGAAATGGGTAAAGCAGTCAGCGCGATCCATCCCGATTACAACGGCGACTTCACCCTCGGCGGTGGCATTACAGAAGGGGCAAACACCACATTCATCTGGAACGGTATTCACTGGACTCCCGAATTTGTTTTTGCGCGTCTTTCGCTGATTGTCATTGCTCTCGCGCTGACTTTTCTCGCCGCACTTTTTTTTGACCGATTCGACACCTCGCGCACAAAACCGCGCAGCGTGCGGACGAAAAGAAACGCCTCAGACTCTGCGCCCGCACCTGCTTCAACATCTCAGGCATTAACCACGCCCCATCTGACTCCACTAAATAAAGCCGCCAACCGATTTAGTTTCTTCAGCGTACTCCTTGCAGAATTAAAACTACTGCTCAAAGGTCAACGCTGGTGGTGGTACGCCATCATGGGCGGAATCATTGTTGCCTGTCTGGTGAATTCATCCGCAATTACACGCGAGATCGTTCTTCCCATCGCATGGGTCTGGCCCATCTTGGTCTGGTCTGCCATCGGTAACCGCGAAATTCATAACAATGTTCAGCAGTTAACCTTCTCCTCGGCTTCCCCTTTATGGCGTCAACTCCCTGCACAATGGCTGGCTGGATTTATTGTCACCTTGCTCATGGCAAGCGGTGCAGCTTTTCGTTTCGTGATTGACGGTGACACCATTGGCTTGCTGGCTTTACTCTCAGGTGCGATTTTTATCCCATCCCTTGCTCTTGCCGCGGGCGTGTGGAGCGGAACCAGTAAACTCTTTGAGATCCTCTATATGGTCATCTGGTATCTAGGTCCGCTCAACAATGTCTCAGGGTTGGATTTCATCGGTTCTCATGGTAATGGGTCTCCGCAGTTCTTCATCCCATTTTCAATGGTGTTGATCGCTTTGGGGATTTTTGGAAGGTCACGACAATTAAGAAATTAACCTAAATAAAGAACTCAGTAACCTAAGGATATTTGTTCATTATGGTAATGATTTGTCCTTGGAATTTCTCTGATCCAAGAGATCATTTATCTTCCCAACCTGAATAATGATTCCTAAATTTGGCAGGTTTAGTGCTTCGTTTCCCCTTTGTATATCTATGCTCTGAAATGAAAGTTGAAAAACCGGCGAACAGATGACCAGACCGTTGATCTTCCATGCAGCATTGTTATGTAGGTGTTCAAGAAGTTCAAGCGCACATCCTGCAAAGAGATGAGTAACGCTGTGAAAGCCTGAGTCTCCTAGGATAATTTCTCGCCGTTGCCGGTTAGGAACCTGCTTATAGTGATGAATTAACTGGATCAGTATACAGCAAGCAGTTCCTGGAAGTGTAAAAGATGTCGATATCTAGCAAAAAGCGGATTGATCATCTATCGGAACGATTTAAACGAAAACACCCCTATGGCAGGGGGCGTCAAGTCCTTGAGATTTATTCTCTATATGGCAGGCATAAACCGGGCAGGGCGAAATTTATACCCATATACCAGAGATATACCCGCCAGACAGATCCGATTGCAGTTGTGAGCCTTAAAAAGTGATGTTGAATTGAGTTCCATTTTGATCGCTTGCCGTGCGGATCGTCCCTCCATGCAATTCCACGATGGATTTGGCGATTGCCAACCCCAAGCCTGATTCGTTTCCACTCCTGGATTCGTCGCCACGGAAGGAGCGCTCGAAGATGTGAGGCAGGATGTCGGCGGGGATGCCGCTGCCATTATCGATGACGCTCACGGTCAGACTCCCATTGAGTTGTTTCGCTGTAAGAAGGATATCCCCATCCTGGGGTGTATACCGTAAAGCATTACTTACCAGGTTACCAAGTACCTGTTCCATGCGCGTGGGGTCAAGGTTGACTTCAGGCAGGTTGGGTTCGACTTCCACCTTCAAGTTAATTTGCTGTTGTTCTGCTTGATGACGATAGGCTTCTGTAACACGTGCGAGCAATTCAGGGATGGAGGTCAATTCGAGATGCAGTTTCAATTCGCCCGCATCGGCAAGGGATAATATGCGCAGGTCTTCGACAAGTCGTTGCAGATGATTCACTTCGGCTTGCATCACTTGAAAGCGTTCGGGTGTGGGCTTAAGTTTTCCGTCCTGCAGTGACTCGAGGTAGCCGCTCAACACCGTCAACGGATTGCGCAGGTCATGGGCAATGTCCGCGGTCATTTGTTTGCGTGAACGATTGGCGCGCGCAAGGTCGGCGCTCATTTGGTTGAAGGCTTGCGCCAATTCACCAAGTTCATCTCCCGAGCGGACGGGGACTTGCTGTTCGAGTTGTCCTTGTGCCATGTTGCGAGTGGCAGTCGTCAGGTCACGCACGGGTCGGGTGAGTGAACGAGCCAGAAGCAAGCCAAAGCCCAGCGCCACCAACATCCCCACCAACCCTGCCAGCCAAAATCCGCGGTTGATCTGGTCCACATATTGTTGGTCGATCGGGTTGCGGACGAGCGGTTGCCCCGTGGAGATGACCGTGCCGAAAACTTCGCCACCGCTTTCGATGGGGATGCCTTTATCCAAAGTGCCTTGCTTTACTTTTTCGCCAACCACATAGGGCGCAGACGCAACGATGACTTTGCGGTCTGTATCGACTAATACAAAAGGCTGTGGTGGTGGGTTGACTTCATTCAATGGCGGCAGGAGTTGTTGCTCGCGCAGGTAGGTATCCACGCCTTCCCAGGTGCGGTTTTCAAGGTAATAATTTTTTGCCGCCACTGCAAAATTATTTTGACGCTGGACTTCGAGATATTGATTGAACTGGTAGTTGATCAGCCCCCAAATTAAAGTCACCGCCAGCCCAATGACGATTAGGCTGAGGAGTAGGAAGGCGAGGGTGAGTTTGTGGGTGAGTTTCATAATATGTTTCCGTCATTGCGAGGGCGATGATTTTTGCCCGAAGCAATCTCCAATTTGATCATGAGATTGCTTCGTCGGGCAAAGAACGCCCTCCTCGCAATGACGAATCGAATTTATACCCAACCCCAAAAACGGTTTGGATGTATTGCGGGTCGGATGGGTCTTGTTCGATCTTCGTTCGCAGGTTGCGGATGTGGACATCGATAGTTCTCTCCACGCCTTCGAAGGTGGTGCCTTGCAGTTTGAGTAGCAGGTCGGAGCGGGAGAAGACTCTGCCAGGGGCAGACATGAGCACGTAGAGCAGGTCAAATTCGGAAGGGGTGAGAGAGGCGGGTTCTCCGTCCACAGTGACGGTGCGAGAGTCTTTATCAAGGTGGATGCTGCCGATCTTTAGCGTATCCGGTTCGAGTGGCGCGCGAAGCGCTCGGCGCAACACGGCGTGGATGCGGGCGGTCAGTTCCTTCATCCCGAATGGCTTGGTGACGTAATCATCCGCGCCGAGTTCGAGACCCAACACTTTATCGGTCTCATCGAGTTTTGCGGTGAGCAGGATGATGGGTGTTTCGCTCTCCTTGCGGTAGGCTTTGATAAAGTCGTAGCCGCTCATTTCGGGCATCATGATGTCGAGCAGAATGAGGTCGGGCTTTTCGGCGCGGGCGGCGTATAACGCTTCGCGCCCATTCGATGCAATGACGACGCGGAAGTTTTCGGCTTCGAGATAATCGCGCACCAGATTGCGGATGTTGGCTTTATCGTCGGCGACCAGAATGGTTTTCATGTGCCCATGATAGCAGAAAGATGTTCAGAAATTGTTTAGATTGGGAGTTGTATGTTTTTTGTTTTTGCTGTTATCCTTAACTGTAATTAGCGGGGGAAACCCTGTAACCAGTAAATCATTGCTTTCATATTCTGATGATTAGTTGTAAGAATCTATCGTTGCCACAGACTTGGAGGTTTTATGTCATCTGTAGAAAATATAGTGAAAGAAAAAGACGCTAACAAGCTGTCTGATGCCGCAAAGAAATGGTTTCAATCACTCGTTCAATCTAATGAAGAGTCCAGTCAATATGTTGGAGAAGTCTTCTCTATAAGTTATGAAACTGCGTTAGTTCAAATTCATGACTTCCACAGAAAAAAAGTTGGGGGTATCCCAAGTTTGAGTTTTCTCATTGCAACCCGAATCACAAATCGAGAAGATCAAATCGAATATTTCCAAGAAGATAGTTCTATTATCTTATTGCGTGTTATGGATGCGGCTCAACTCCCTGGCGATATGGAGGCTCAGCGCATTCGAGTTCAAAGCGCTCAGCGTGTAAGCGGCGAGATTAACCAACATTGGGATAATCCCGAAACAATGGACGCGCAAACCAATAACTTATTGTCTTTCGCTGGCGTAAAGTGCCGCGTAATCGGGACATTCTTTTTAGAAAATGACGAAAAAGGAAACTTGGCTCTTAAATTTGGCAGCGACTTATCAAATTATTATCCCAATAAAGGACTTAAAGTTTTCAAGCCAAACGGAGAAGCGTTAAAAATAATCGTAAATTATCAAGACCCTGACAGAAAATTGGACTTAAGGAACTCCTCTCGCGTGCCAATTGGTGAAATACGATATGCGTCAACGAATCGTCCTTTTCAAGGGGTATCTAATGTTGAGGTCAGTATCAGTCCAGCTGATCTTTTACAGCAGAAGACAGCATTGTTTGGCATGACCAGAACGGGCAAGTCAAATACAACAAAAATTATTGCGAAGTCAATTTTTGACTTGCGATTTGCTCCTGAAAAAGACTTCCGAATTGGTCAAGTGATTTTTGACCCTAACGGTGAGTATGCAAATGAAAACACACAAGACGGCAAAAACCCAACTGCGCTAAAAAACGTATGGTTGTCAAACAAAAAGGGAGTAAAGCAAGATGTAGTTACATATGGAATTCTTGCTCATCCTAATGACCCTGATAGAAGACTTATGCTTATCAATTTCCATGACGAAGCAATGCTGCAAATCGGCAAAGAAATGATAAACAATGCATTTGATTCGTTTGGTTATGATGCGCAATACATAACGAACTTTAAATTGGTTGAATTTAACAAACCAGACAAAAAATATTTTGATGAAAAAGAATATCAAAGCGAGCTAACAAGGTACAAGAGAAGGGTTCTGGCTTATCGCACATTACTCAAGAAGGCTGGATTTGAAGTTCCGAAGGGGCAAAATCCAGTGCTTGACAGATTGTTTAGTAAAGAGCTACTTAAATCTATGGGAGGGTTTGAACCTGCAAAAAATAAAAAAGAACAGGATGTTCAGCAATCGATCTTAACATCAGCCAGCATACTTTCATCTGAATCTCCAAGTTGGGATGCTTTGGCAACTGCTTTTGAAGGATTGTTTAACTTTCTAAAAACCGATGCTTACACGGCGTTTAATACCAAATACATAAAAGATTCAAGCACAGTCAAGGTTGGGCTGATTCAGACTTAGAACGAATTCTAGAAATGTTTGCTCATCCAAAAGCAGTTAATTTGTTAGGACTTGCAGCAAGTCAACACACTTCTAATGTATCCACGGACTATGCTGATAACATTTATAATGATTTAGTCGCTGGGAAATTAGTGATTATTGACCAATCGAGTGGTGAACCTGCTATCAACAAATCAGTTGCTGAAAGGGTTATGTGGAAAATATTCAGGGCAAATCAACAAGATTTCCGCACTGGCAAAACCCCACCTGACATATTGATATATATTGAAGAAGCGCACAACCTTCTTCCGTCAGACAAAGAAACTGATTTGAATGATGTTTGGGTGAGAACCGCCAAAGAAGGCGCAAAATATATGCTTGGGATGGTCTATATTACCCAAGAAGTAAGCAGTATTCAGAGGAATATTCTAAAAAATACTGCAAACTGGTTTATTGGTCACTTGAATAATACAGACGAAACGCGAGAATTGAAGAAATTCTATGATTTCGCAGATTTTGAAGGATCAATCATACGCGCGCAAGATAAAGGCTTTTTGCGAGTTAAGACTCTCAGCAATTTGTTTGTCATACCAGTTCAAGTTAAGAAATTCGAGTTGCCAACACAATAATTTTTGAGGATGATATGCCATTTGAAGGTGAATTTGCCGAATACAGGTCTATTCGCAGGCTCGTTGAGAACGAGAGAGTCAAGAATATCTTAAGCCGCGCGAAAGAAAGAGAGGTCACTCAGGATAGCGCCGCAATCAGTACTTTGAATCGATCTGAAATTGCTTCAAGTAACTGGCAGCCCGACCTTGTTCTTGCGATAGATGGAAGTCACCAACCCGTTCAAGTCGAGAAAGGGTATCCAGGCTCTGAGGTTGGATATGTGTCAGTAGCAGCCGTGATGATGGATGTTGCCAAAGTCCGCGAGCTTGACCAACAAAGACCTTTAGACCCTAAAGCCCTGAGAACAACAGAGAGAGCGACTTCTATTGACCGCGCATTTCCAGGCTGTAATATCGTACTTGACGAAGAACCATCACCCGAAGCGTCTCTTAGAAAAGCGTTATATGAGACTTTTAATGAAACGCGATTTTTTTCAGACGGTGAAACTCTCCTTGATACATACGAAGTTCTATTAAGTTACAAAAAACAAGACGACGTCAAGCAAGTTTGTCCCTACAAAGACAACTGTCTTTCGTCCGACACGAAATATAAAATTGAAAAAGGCATGTATAAATGCCATTGCGTGAAGCAAGGCGCTCTTTATTCAACTGACGCCTTGCGTATTCACGAAGGAATGATTCCTGATAGCACGAATGGCGCAATGTTCGCTGAGATAATGCAAACTATCGAACGGGTATTGATAATACATATTTTGAGATGGTTTGAGCAAAGAAATTTGTTGTATCTCTTGAAAGATATTGCGCTGGTAATTGACGGCCCGCTTGCGCTTTTTGGACACCCTGCTGGCTTGCTTATTCCAGTTATCAAAGAACTTAGAAGAATCAATGAGGAAGTCAAAAAGAAAACGAATGGCGTGGGCATTTTAATGGTTGGCGTAGAGAAAACAGGATTTTTTGTCAACCATTTTGAACGCATTGACCAAAATAAAAACGGCACAAGCGGCGTTTTTCCTCCACAAACCGTAGCATTATTGTCTGACGCTTACATTAAAAAGAATATCGTTTTTTCGGACAGCCAAAAGCCTTATGGACAAGAAACGTATTTTGGACGTAAACTATTTTACAAAACTCTTTCTGGAGCCAGAATAGTAGCCTCGTTACCTATGTTGAGCCTTTCTGATGAAGAGTTTGATCGTACTGACCCTGAACAATATCCCCGTTTATCCGACGCTCTTGCTCTTTTGGATCAAGTTGCTTCGTCAAGATTCCCCAATGCGCTATCTCCGCTAATTTCAGCGAACGCTGAAGCCGCAATTCCGATGAATTTAGGTTCTCGCGTTCTCGAAGAAATGGCAAAAAGGTTAATAAAAGAGAGAAACAAGTAAGCATGTCAGAATACAAACCAAGCCTCAGTACTTCAATTGGGCGATGGGCGGCAGTTGGCCCGTACTACGCAATGTTCCCATTGAATTTTGCGTTTGAAGTCGTTGAGAAGTATTCAAAGCCTGGCGATTTAGTGGTTGATCCTTTTGCTGGCAGGGCTTCGAGTATTTACGCGGCTGCAACAAGCGGAAGACATGCTTTGGGAATCGAAATAAATCCATTGGGATGGGTTTATGCAAAAGTAAAGATGAATCCTTCTCCATTGAGTAAAGTAGAAAAACGCTTGCAGGAAATTGCAAATGCTAGCGCCAGCAATAAATTCCAAAAGCAATCGGAAAATCTGCCAGAGTTCTTCCAATGGTGTTATTCGCAAGATGTTCTAAAGTTTTTACTTGCAGCCAGAAGTAACTTAAATTGGCGTGCTAGCCAAGTTGACAGGACATTAATGTCTTTTATTTTGGTCTATCTGCACGGAAAATTACCTCAGGCACTTTCTAATCAGATGCGCCAAACAAAAGCAATGGGGAATGTATATTCTGTGCGTTGGTGGAAAGAAAGAAAAATGAAGCCACCACAAATAGACCCTTACAACTTTCTCTTGCCTAGAATTCAATGGCGATACGAGAAGGGATTGCCGAAAACAACTTTAAGTAAAATAAAAATGGCTGATAGCACAAAAGTTTTGAAAAAAGAAACTGAAGTCTTTAGTTCTAAAATAGGAAAGAAGTGCTCTTTATTTTTCACATCCCCGCCATACTACGGACTAACCAATTATCATAAAGATCAATGGCTTAGATTGTGGATGCTAGGTGGTAAAGAAGAACCTATTTGGGTTAGTGAGAAGCATAAGGGCAGATTTGATTCTCAACCTGAATATATAAGCTTGCTTGATAGTGTATTTTCAGCAGCAGCTCAGATCATGGATGAAAAAGGCACCGTGTATGTACGTACTGATACCCGTGATTTTACTAAGAAAAAGACACTAGAGTCGTTGCGTAGGTATTTCCCTGATTGGAAAGAGAAAATAATTGATGCTCCAGTAACAACAAAAACACAAACGATAATTCTAGGGAATACAAGTAGCAAGCAAGGGGAAGTAGATATTATTTTATCTAAAAAATAAGGGATGATCTAAAAGTAGAGGTATATTCTTTGCAAATATCCTCTACTTTTTTGACTACTTTACCACTACTGCAAGAACAAACAAACAGGTTGTTACTTGATCTTATAACTGAAATCCACCTGCCCGTTCTTTTGATCGGGCTTTTCTTCTATGTAGGAGCGGACGTAATCCACAGTCACCTGCTCAGGGCTGACGGTGACGCGCATGTGACCTGGTCCGCCGAGAATGGTGCCGTTGACGTAGCCATAGTCTGCGGCGCTGTCGGTGTTGTTCGGTTGTGCAGAGCCAGGTTGGGGGACTTCCTGATAGATGATGCCATCGAGTTCCTGTTGAACAAAGAGATGATCGTGACCGTGAAATACAGCATTGACATGGTTCGCCACAAGTAATTGATGAATGGGCATGCCCCAGCCTGGGCGATTTTCATCGAAGCCATACGAGCCATCGAGGTTGAGCCCGCCCCATTCCTGATAGGGAGCAACTTCAATGCCACCGCGCCCGTCTTTATCCAGTCCGCCGATGAGTTGGTGGATGAAGACGAACTTCCATTTGGCGTTGCTGGTTTCGAGCGTGTGCTTGAGCCATTGATATTGTTCTGCGCCGAGAGTCGGATTCCACAAATTGTTGGTATTGCCTTTTGTGGGTGGAGTGAACCAATAAGGGTCAAGGACGATGAAGAGTGCATCACCCCAAGTGAAGGCGTAGTAATTCTGCAAGTTGCCGACGGTCAGGTCTGGCGTGGTATTGCCCGTGTAGAAATCATTGGGCACTGGGTTCGGGAAATACTTGGTGCGCATTTCCGCTGACCAGACAGAAACTTCCATGCCAGTGTTGCCGCGTGGTGCGCCCTCGCCATCGTGATTGCCCAATACGAGAAACAGCGGCGCGGTATCTGCGAGTTGCCCCATCAAATAGCGCTGCGCCAGATATTGCGGCGCTGCATCCGTATACGGCTTATATTTTTCGGTCATGAAGGTGTCGCCGAGGTCAATAAAAAAATCAGGTTGATCCGTGCGCTGATTGACAAGCGTTTGAGCGTATACCTGCGGGTCGGTATTGGAATCGAGATGTGAGTCCGCTTGAATGGTGAATGTGAAAGTCGAGCCAAAGGGTCGTGCAGTGTGGAAGTTATTGGCAACCCCGCCGTTTATGGAGTACGTATACGCTGTATCCGCTGTCAGGTTGGAGAGGACAATCTCTTGTGGTGTGTTGGCGATCAGGGCTGCGGATATAGTTTGGGGTGCTTGATTGTCCGCGCTGTAGGTGATGGAGAGTGTCTGGTCGGTGGCAGATAATAGGGAGAGAGTGATCGAGTTTGCTGTAGGACGCCCTAATATCACATCAAAGGGATGGGCTGGCGTTTCAAACGACAAGGATTGACTGGGTCCGCCCTGCCCTTGTTGACCTTGCCCCTGACCTTGCTGTCCGTTGGGGACCTTGGTGCCGCGCGGCGGTTTTTGCGTAGGAGCGACTGGTTCGGTGAGTTGGAGAGTCGGTCCTTCGACGTTATTCAGGACAGGCGTGGAGGTTGGATTCTGCGCGATGGGTGGAGTCAACTCAGGCTGAGTCTGAGGCGCACAACTGCTGAGGAGCAGAGTCAGGATGAGGAGGAGAGTCGGTTTGAGGGGAAGGTGAGGCATGGGATGAAATCCTAAAAATTAAATGTAGGGGCGGGGTTACCCCGCCCTTACGGGATCGAATATGTGAACGCAACTTCATCGGGCTTTTCGAGATACGAGCGGACATAATCCACAGTGACGCCATCGGGCGAAACCGTAACGCGCACATGACCGCTGTTGGGGAATTTGTCGCCGCTGGCGAAAGCGTCTTCGTTCTCCCAACTGTAGAACGGGTTGGCAGGCTCGGGCAGGGTCTGGTAGATCACGCCGTCGAGTTCCTGACGGGCGAAGATATGGTCGTGACCCTGGAAGAAGATGGTGACGTTGTTATCCACCATCAGTTGATGGATGGTCTTGTCCCATGTGCGATGCGCGGAGAGATTTTTGGCATCACCCCATTCGAACTTGAGCGCGTTCTCGATGCCGCCGCGCCCTGTGCCAAGCACGTGATGCGTGAAGACAAATTTGTATTTTGCATTGCTGGTTTCAAGCGTTTGTTTGAACCATGCGTATTGGGTATCGCCAAGCGTGACGTTCCACAGGTCGCGATTCTTCTTTTGGTCGCGGTCAGCGCCAAATTGATTGTCAACCGTTTGCGGCGAATGCCAGTACGGATCTATGACCACAAAGAGCGCGTCGCCCCATGTCCAGGCGTAGTAATCGCGCAGCAAGCCGATGTATTTAACAGGTTCGGGATTGCCCGTGTAAAAATTATCGGGAGCAGGCTGTGGATAATATGTGTTGCGCGCGGTCTGCGCCCACACGGCGACATTATCCGCTGTGCCATCAAGGTTTGCCATTGAAGCCTGCTCGTGATTGCCGTTCACCAAAAACACAGGCGCATCCACCAAGCCAAGCCACTGACGTTGATTGATATACAGTTGTGTCACGGTCTGCGGGTTCACCTCCTTGAGCGTGTCCACACTGAAGTCATCGCCGATGGCAATATAAAAATCAGGCTCAATGGATGCAGCACTCAGAAGAGTCTGGCTGTAAAGATTCGGGTCGAACTGATTCTTCGTGCGCTCTGGGTGTGAGTCACCTTGAATGGCGAAGGTGAAGGTGCTGCCTGCCGCACGCGCGGTGTGGAAAGTATGTTGCGTTCCGCCGTTGATGGTGTAAAAGTGCGAAGTATCAGGTGCCAGGTTCGTCAACGTGATTTCCTGTGGTGTGTTGGCTTTTCCTGAAACAGTCACCGTTTGTGATGCGCCGTTTATTGCGCCATAAGTTATGGTGATGTCCAGGTCAAATGAGGGGACAACATTGACAGTTATCGATGTGTCCGTTGGTCGCCCTGTGATTTCCGTGGCGACAAAATCAGCGCTAGTGGATGTCGGCGCGATTGGCTGACCCTGCCCTTTGGGCTTTTTCGTCTCGGTGGGCTGAATCTCCGCTGTGGGTGACGCTTCCATCGTAGCCGTTGGCGGCTCGCTGACCATCAAAGTTTGACTCGGCTGTGATATGGCGGTTGGGTTTACGGTTGGCGTGGCAGCGGGGGCACATGCGGCGAGAAATGAAATGATTGTGAAGGTGATGAGTAGTTTTTTCATAAGTTTTTTAACCACAAAGGATACAGAGGGTCACAAAGGTTTTACTTCGTGCTCCTTTGTGACCCTTTGTGGTAAAGAATTACTTGAACAGGAAATCCGAGTTCGGTATCTCAGGCATGGAGATCGCCTGCGAGTACAGGTACGCGCCGTTGGGGTGGGATACATCTCCGAGCAGTTCGGTACGGAGTGCGTCCAGTTCGGCTTGCTGGGCAGGAGTGAGCGAGTTCTTCACTGCGACAAAGTTGACCGCCATGTTGTAAATGATCTCACCGTCGTAAGCGCCGTACTGTGCCATGAGGTTCATCACAGTTGCCTGGTCGGCAGCGTTGCCGTCTTTGAATTTGCGCAGTTCGAGCGAGACCTGTTCGCGCGAGGAGACAATACCATCGAGGGCTGGCTTTTGAGTATCCACAAGGCTGGTGATGAGGCTCGCCTGTTCGGTTGTGAGTTTGCTCAGCATCAGTTCGCCAAGGTCGCCCGTGAGGTTCGTCGGGATGGAGTAGGTTGGGTCGCTCATGGCTTTGATGTCCTTGAGGTAGAACGAGCCGAAGTAGGTGCCGTGGCGTTCGGGGCAGAAGTACACGTCCGCTTCGACGGAGCCAGCGTACCAACTGAACAGGTCGGCGGCGTAGGTCATCACTGCGACTTTGGTGTCACGGTCGAGTCCGCGCACATCTTCAGGTTCCTGAACATCATTCCACTCCAACATGCCTTTGCCGACCATCGCATCGAAGTAGGCGCGTTGTTCCGCGCTGAGGCTGGTGAGGATCTGTCCCATCAACTGCGCTCGCTCGAAACTGATCTGCCCGTCGAGTTGGTACAACTCCGCTGAGTAGGCTTTGACCGCATCCTTGTCAAGTCCAGTCGTGCCAGCAGGCAGGTCTCCTTCGGCAAGGCGGCGGAATGCGTCCATGAGGATGAAGCGTTTGTATCCGTAGTTGTTGATGTCATCCACCTGGCTTTGAGCAAGAGCGACGAGTTGAGCGCGTTGGTCGACAGTGAGATTGTTGAGCGTGTTCATCGCCGCGCTGGTGAGGAAGTCGCCTGCGTGTCCCATTTGGGATGGGTCGTTGTCGCGCAGGTATTGGAAGCCCCAGAAGTCCGCGACTTTGCCGGGAGGGAAGAAGGAATCTGCGCCGAGATCGCCTGTCATGAAGGCGAGAGCATCGTAAGAGATGGTCATGCCCTGGGCTTTATCAGATACGGCTTGTTCGATGTTGTACGCGGGCGCGCCGTCGGTAGGCTGGTTGTTGCCGCCCTGTCCTTGTTGCCCACTCTGCCCGTTGCGGTCAGGAGCACATGCCAGAGATTCCTGTTGTGTTTTGCACACGCCTGTGTGTGAGCCGTTTTGGTCTGTGAACGTGCAGGAGGCGTTTTCAGCTTGACCGCTACAAGCGGCGATCGCTTCAGCGGGAGGGGTTCCACCGCCTTGCTGCTGGTTGGATGATGACTGACCAGACTGTGCTTGCGGGTCTTCCATTCCCTGCCGGGCGTAGATGGTGTGAAGTTCTGCGCTGGCAAGGGTGATGTCCTTGATGGCGTCCAACAGTACGTCACGGCTCACTTCTTCTTCAGGGACGGTGATCCGCGGCTGGGCTGACAGTGCATACACGGTGTAGATGTATTCCTTGTCTCCGGGTCCTTGTGAACAGGGAGGGGAATATTCAACAAGTCCATTGTTGATATTGTTGCCGAGGATTCCGATGCCGGTCACGTTCTTGGGGAGGCTGGTCACATCGGCGGGGATGTTATACAGCACCCAATACCAATGGATCTCTTCAGGTGCGGCAACATGGTGCATGATGGCAGCGTAGCTTTGAGTTCCCGCGGGTACGCCGCTCCAGGCGAGGGGCAGAGTCGAGCCGTCGCCATCGCAGGTGAATTCGATGGGCAGACGTCCGCCGTCGGCGACGTCCGTACTGGTGATGGTGAAACCTGAGGTTGTTGATTGTGAGATTGAGGAAGTGACGGAGGCGGGTTCTTCAGTTGCAGGAACGACCGCAACTGTAGCCGCAGGCGGGGTTGTGCATCCCGTCAGCAAGGTAATGAGGAAGATGAGGGAGATCAATCTTGTTTGCATATCGTTTGTCCTTTCGCGCCTAAGATAGCAAAGAGATGTTCAGAAATTGTTCAGAAGCGGTTTTGATTTTGTTTACATCCTCAAAAATTCCAAACAAAAACGCCCCTGCTGTCAGGGGCGTTCGGTCAATATTCTATACTCTATTTGGCGGGTACAAGATTTTGAGCTCTGAATTTATACCCGCATACCAGATATGCACCCCACCGGGCAGATCCAATTGCGGTTGTGAGGCAGGGAATGCCGGTTGCATAAAAAATTATTTCCCATTAAAACACTCGATCAACACCCGCTGATACTCTTCTGGTCTTTCCCATTGAATTTCATGCCCCGCGTCAAACCAGAAGATTTCCTTTTGCGGCGCGATGATTTTATCCATCAATGCCACCGCGCCAGATGGGACAGTGAGCAGGTCGTACTTGCCAAGCAAAAAGAAAACGGGGATTTTGAGATTCGTGCCTTCGGCGTACAGGTCAATGTATTGGTTGCATTCCTCATACATCAAATTGATGGAACGCGCTTTATTTTTCAGCCACGCGAAGGCTTCGAAAAATTTATACTCTGGCGAGAGTAACAGATTCTTGATGAAGACATTGGCGATCTTGATGTATTTGGCGTCGCCGCCCAGCGCCTCGCTCCATTTGAATCGCACCAACATGCCCGCCAGGGCGGTCTTGCCTTCCTCCGCTTTGTGCAGCGCGCCCTTTGCCGTTGGGATTTTTGTATAAGGCGGCGCACCCAACTCCAATAACTCTTTGACCGCCTCCTGATTACCCGCCTCACGCGCGACTTTAAGAGTCTCCTCGTACGAAAGTTTTTCCCCATCTTTGGACATTTGCCCCAGCCCTGCAAAGGCGCGGAAATACTCGGGCTTGCGGACAGCCATCATATAGCCGAGTCCGCTGCCCCACGAATGACCGACCAGAAAAATTTTGTCCTGCTGGAAGCGTTCGCGCAAATATCGAGTGACTTCCATGCCATCGGCAATGAATTGTTCTTTATTGTAGGTATCATCTGGAACAGGCTCCATGCCCGAAAGCCCCGCGCCGCGCTGGTCCCATTGCACTACGACAAAATGTTTTTCCAACTCTTTCTGATAACTCCGCATGACCGCAATTTGACCCGTGCCAGGTCCGCCGTGAACGAACAACAGAACAGGCTTGCTTTTATCCACGCCGCGAATCAAAAGCCATTGCTTGACTCCGTTGACGGGGATCGCAATCAACTCGGCGATGGAGTTTTTCCCGCGAATGGCAGGCGTTTGTCGCGGCGCAAGGATTCGATATGCCACAAACAAGAGAACCGCAAGAACGATACTCCCCAATGCTGACCCAACAATCGCCAAAACAGTTTCAAACATAAGACTCCTCACCGTTCACTGACTTCTTCCATCGTCTTCAACTGCCGCACGAAAAACCGATCTCGCGCATTGAGCAGTTTCTCGCGCGAGTCTTTTTCGTATTCATAGAACCCTGCGCCCGTTTTGATTCCGAGTTTGCCGCTTTGCACGATCTCCGTAAAAAATGGCGGCGGCGAATCGGCTTTGCTCAACTCTTTGAAGAGATACGACGCGATGGCGTGGAAAACATCCAACCCTCCGAGATCAGCCGTCTCTAATGCGCCCAGCCATGGGTAGCGGAATCCGACTCCGCCTTTCAAGACGCGGTCAACATCCTGCTGGCTGACCACGCCCTCCGCGACCAGATTCAACGCTTCGCGCAAAACCGCGAATTGCAGACGGTTGCTCGCAAAGCCAGGGATTTCCTTGCGGATGACGACGGGCATTTTCCCCGACTTCTCCGAAATCTTGTACGTCATGTCCACAACTTTTTTGAACGTCTTCTCGCCAGGGATGACTTCGACCAGCGGCACGAACTCGGCGGGGTTTGCCCAATGCAAGCCGATGATTCTTTCTGGGTGAGCGCAGGCAGACGCGATGGCGGTGATGCTTAAGCCCGATGTGTTCGTCGCCAAAATGGAATCGGACGCGCAGAGCGATTCCATTTTGCGGAACAACTCCTGTTTCAGTTTCAACTGTTCGGGCACAGACTCGATGATGAACTGTGCGTCGTTCAACGCCTTTTTCAACTGCGTGGTATATCGAATCCGTTTCTTCGCCGCGTCCGCCAACTCCGCAGATAAGCCGCCTTCGCTCACGAACAAATCGAGACTGCGCTCCACGTGCCGCGCGGCGCGATCCAAGCCTGCGCGGGTCTTGCTGAACAGCGTCATTTCGTAGCCCGCGCGCGCAAAGCACAGACCAATGCCCGCGCCCATCGTCCCCGCGCCGACCATTGCCATCTTGCGAATTTGCTTCAGGTTCACATCATCTCCATCACGGCGCGTAATGTGCGGAGGTCGCTGATCGCAAAGTTCATCGTCGTCACAGGGCTGTTCTTCCAAATGGACAGCCGATCCTTGATCCGCGCCGCCGAGCCGACCAGCGCAACTTCATCAATAAGCGCCGCTGGCAACTTCGCCATCGCTTCTTCCTTTTTGCCCGCGAGATACAAGTCCTGAATCTCCTCCGCTTCGGCTTCGTAGCCGTAGCGCCGCGCCAAATCGTTGTAGAAATTTTTTCCCTTCGCGCCCATGCCGCCGATGTACAACGCCAGTGTGGGACGCAGCGCGTTATAGCAAAAATTCAAATCATCGTGTATGACAATCGGAACCGTCGGCGCGATGTCGAATTCGGATTTGCCCGCTTTGGCGAGTCCCGCTTCGACGTGCGGGCGAAACACCCTGTCATATTTTTCGGGTGAGAAGAAGATGGGAAGCCAGCCTTCCGCGATCTCCGCGGCGACTTCGATATTTTTTGGACCGATCGCCGCGAGATAAATGGGGATGTTCGGCTCCGCGTCCAATATACTTTTGAGCGGCTTGCCGAGACCCGTCGCATCTGCCCCGCTGTAAGGGACTTGGTACACGTTGCCGTGATGAACGACAGGCTGTTCGCGTTTGCATATCGCGCGGATAATACTCACATATTCGCGCGTGCGTGAAAGCGGCTTGGCGTAACTTTGTCCGTGCCAGCCTTCCGCCACTTGCGGACCCGAAAGCCCCAGCCCCAACAGAAAGCGCCCGTTCGATAGTTGGTTGAGACTCATCGCGGTCATGGCGGTATTGGCGGGAGTCCGCCCTGGGATTTGCATAACCGCCGTGCCGAGTTTGATTCGTTCCGTGTGCGAGCCGACCCACGCCAGCGGCGAGACCGCGTCCGAGCCATAAGACTCCGCCGTCCACACCGCCCACACGCCGAGCCTATCCGCTTCCTGGACGAGTTCGAGCGGCGCGGTCATTCGTTTGGATGGATAGCCAAGCATTATTCCCAAGCGCATGTTGTTCTCCTTTACTGCTGTCATTGCGAGCAATGGTTGAGTAGGCGGTGATTTTCCGCCGTATCGAAACCGAGCGAAGCAATCTCCTGCCCGTGGCGCGGGGATTGCTCACTGACACTGTGCGCCAGCGCAAGTGTCGTCTTTGGTCTCGATATGCCCCGCAAAAACATGCGGGGCTACTCGACCAACAGACTCGCAATGACGGGCAAATTATTATCGCGGCAAGTTATTCAACGATTTTACATCGCGATTGGCGAAGGCTTCGAGCCTGCGCGTGAAGTCATCCGTCTTCATCAACTGCGCCTGCAACATCGCTTCCATGATGAGACCGCGATCCACATCCGCGAGTCCGTCAATGATGCGCTTCGCCGCGCCGATGGCGAGATGTCCCGCCTGACTCATTTCCGTTGTGAGTTCTTCGGCTTTGCTCATCAGTTGATCGGCTGGGACAACGTAATTGACAATGCCCCAGCGCTCGGCGAGCGCGGCTTCGAAAACCCGTCCCGTGAAAATCAGTTCCTTTGCCCGAGCCACCCCAACGGTCCGCGTGAGGCGGGTGGTGCCTCCCAAATCGGGGATGAGTCCGAGTCGCGTTTCGGGAAGTCCCATCAGCGTGCCTTCGGCGGCGATGCGTATATCGCAGGCGAGCGCGAGTTCCAGCGCCAGCCCCAGGCAGTGACCGTGAATCAGCGCAATGGTAGGGAGTTCGAGCCGTTCGAGTTGCGTGAAGGGGCGTTGCGCTTCGGCGACAATGGTTTGACCGCGCTCCTTCCAATGCTCGCCGTAGGTTTCATCGAGCGTGGTGAGCAGGGTCGCGTCGAGACCCGCGCAGAAGGTTTTGCCTTCACCACGCATGATGACCACGCGCGCGTCCACCGCGCGATTTGCGGCTTTGACCGCTTCTGCGATTCCGTCGAGCATGGCGCGGTTGAAGGCGTTGCGTTTTTCGGGACGGTTGAGAATAATCTCGAAGATTGCGCCACGTTGATAGGTGATGACCGCGTCGCTCATGTCATGCCTTCTTCGGAATGTTGTAGATTTGCCGCGCTTCATCAGGCGTGGCGGCTTCGCGCCCGACCATGCGACCAATTTGCACGGCTTTCTCAACTTGATCCCAACTGCCCTTGGCAAGTGCGCGAGTGGATGGGTCAATGTAGATGTTGTCTTCCAGCCCAACACGGATGTGACCGCCAAACGCGGCGGACGCCAGCGCGACGGGGAAGCAGGACGCGCCGACGCCTATTCCCTGCCATGTGGCGTTATCGGGAATGGCATGGATGAAACTCGCCAGCGTGTCCGCGTCGAATCGAATCGAACCCAGCACGCCGAACACAAACGAGAAATGAATCGGCTCGACCAATAGGTTGTGAAATTTTTGGAAGAAGTCCACGTTGTGAACGTGCGCGATGTCGAAACATTCGAGTTCGGGTTTGATTCCTTTTTCTTTCATAATCTTCCCAAATTCAAGCGTGGCTTTGAACGGGTTCTCATACGTGAAATCGTAGATGAGCGAGCCGTCTTTGAAATTGGCAAAACAGAAATTTGTGGTGCCAGGGTTGAGCGAACACATCTCGGGCGACATGTGGATCACGGTCTGCTTGCGCGATTCGAGATCGGTGCCTGGTCCCAAGCCGCCAGTGGTGAGATTCAAAATCACCTTTGTTTCCTGCTGGATGGCTTCGGTCACTTCCTTCATGATGGCAGGGTCGAAGGTCTGGTAGCCCGTCTTCGGGTCGCGGAAGTGAATGTGGACGATTGCCGCGCCCGCCTCTTCACAGCGTTTGGCTTCGGCGACAAATTCTTCGGTGGTGTACGGCACGGCGGGATTTTGTTCCTTGCGCGTCGCGCCTCCCGTCAGCGCGGCGGTGATGACGATTTTATCTTTCATGGCTCCTCCGATTGCGAAATTGTTTCACCACAGAGAACACGGGGTCCACAGAGATTTTAGAAAGTTTTCTCCGTGCTCTCTGTGCGCTCTGTGGTTGATTCTTTGTTCGACTTGTCTGATGGACTCACAGTTTTAACTCGCTTGCGAGGCCTTCCACGCGGCACGCGCGCGGAAGCCACGCCAGCGCTTCATCCATTGTCCCTTTGGGGATGAACTCCAACGCGACGCGTCCTTCGTAGCCAAGCGACTCAACCGCTTCCAACACGCCCCGATAGTTGATCTCGCCCGTCCCAGGCTGGTTTCTCGCTGGCGCGTCCGCGATTTGCAGATTGGCGATCCATGCGAGATTATCCTTGATGGTCAGCGTGAGATTGCCTTCCGCCATTTGCGCGTGGAAGAGGTCGTATTGCACTTTCACATTTGGCAGGTTCAACTCGCGGATTAATGCGAATACATCACTGGGACGCGGCATGAAGTAGCGCGGATTCAACTGCAAGCAGGCGGGTTCGGTGACGAGAGTCAGGTCGGCTTGCGCCAGAAGCGGCTGTGCCCAACGCAGATTTTCCTTCATGCACTCGACCTGTTCTGCGTGCGTGGCTTTTTCCGAGATGTTGCCGATGAGCGCGTTGAAGCGTTTCGCACCCAGTTTCTGCGCGACTTGAATCGCCAGTTCCAGGTCGGTGCGGAAGCGGGATTGATTTTCGGGAAGCGACAGGTTGCCGCGCTCGCCTGCTTTCAGGTCAATGCGATCCATGTTTAATTGGATGATCTCCACGCCCGCGCTTTCCTTCGCTTTGAGAATCTCTTCCAGCGGGTCAAGATACGGCGACCAGATTTCCACGACGCGAAATCCCATTTCGGCGGCTTTGGTGATTCTCTGCGGCAGGGGAATATCGGCAAAAAGTAGTCCAAGATTGGCTGTAAATCGAAGCATTGTGTCTCCTTTGATATGTCATTGCGAGGAGGGAGTTCTCCCAGCACTTGCGTACTGGGCAAGTGTCCCGACGAAGCAATCTCCCAGTTGGCGCGATGATTGCTTCGCAAAGTGCGCTCGCAACACTTGCACCGTACTGCGCTTGGTGCAGTGCAGGTGTGACATGCTACAACAAATGTTGCGCGTTCTCCGCGATGTACGGCTTGAGCGTCTCGAGCGTGGAATCAAAAGCGCGGATGGCTTCGTCCACATCGGCTTCGGTCATTGGCGTGGAGATGCAGAACATCCCGCGCGGCGCGGAGTAGATTCCGTGGTTGATCATCTCAAGATGTAACAGGCGCGGCAACGCTCCCGCCGCCTTGAGCGCGGACTGCGCGTCGGTGACGGCGTTGATTTTGTTTTGCGTCCAATGCACCATCGCCAGCGAGCCGATGCCCATTGCCTGACCTTTGATTCCATGCTTTGCAAACGCGGCATTGAATCCATCGCGCAATTTTTCGCCGAGCGCGTTGATGTGGTCAATGGCGGGCTGGTCGAGATTCTCCAGCGACGCGATGCCCGCCGCCATGCTGATCTCCTGGGCGTAGAACGTGCCCGTGTGGTAGAGCAGTTTCGGGTTGGCGGGATCGAAGCGTTCCATCAGCGATTTGCGTCCGCCGAACGCGCCGATCCCCATCCCACCGCCAATGATCTTGCCCATCGTGGTGATGTCGGGCGTGACTCCGCTCAAGCCCTGGTATCCGCCGACATCGAGACGCAGTGTGACAATCTCGTCAAAGATGAGCAGGATGCCGTGTTTCGCGGTCAACTCGCGCAGGGCTTGCAAGTATCCAGGTCGCGCCAGGACTCCGCCACCGTTGCCCAACAACGGTTCGAGCATGACCGCGGCGATTTCGTCTTTGCGCTTTTCGATTGCCTCTTCCACCGCTTCGAGATCGTTGAACGTGACAACCATCATGCTATCCACCACGCCAGGTGGAACCCCGGGCAGGGCGGCTTTTTCCGCGCCGTTCAAGTTGACCAGCCCGTAGTCGTTCGAGCCGTGATAGCCGCCGTCCATTTTGACGACGATGTTCCTGCCCGTCACGGCACGCGCAAAACGCATTGCCATCATCGTCGCTTCGGTGCCTGAACTGGTGAAGTTGAGCAACTCCACGCTTGGGACGCGCGACTGAATCACCTTCGCCAATTCATATTGGATGGGCGACGCCGCGCCGTAAATCGTCCCTTTGGGGATTTGCTCCGCGATGGCTTTGACGATGGCGGGGTGCGCGTGCCCGTGCACGAGCGCGGTGTAGTTGCCGAGAAAGTCAATGTAGCGGTTGCCGTCGCAGTCGAAGAGATACGCGCCCGCGCCACTCTCCATGTACATCGGGTATGGCGCGAAGAAGGTGGTGATGCGCGTCACGCCGCCAGGGATGTACTTGCGCCCCTCTTCAAAGTGTCCCTTTGATTTGGGATGACTGGCGAGATAACGCGCGGTAATTTCGTCAATGACGTTGTTTGCCATTGTCTGCTCCTTTGGTTGAAAACTTTTCACCACAGAGAACACGGAGTCCACAGAGATTTTTTATTTTTTTCTCCGTGTCCTCTGTGATCTCTGTGGTTGAGCAGTTTTAATTAACTACCACTTCGTATCTTCTGCGGTAACGGGCTTGGCTTCGCCCGCGTTGCCCTTCAAGCGGAAGGTCAGCAGGAAGGCAAGTAACGGTCCCACGATAAGCGCGATGAAGATGACGCGGAAATTATTGCCCATGGATTGGATGATTGCGCCCCAGAACGGTACGGAAATCACAGACGCCAGCGAAGTGATTGCCGCCATCGTGCCGACCGTCACGCCCATCACCTTCTTGGATGGTGCGGCTTCGGTTGCCATCGGCAGGCACATCACATCGGTAATGCCATTTGCCACGCCGAGTCCGATCAGCACAACGATCAGGAGAGCCGTGCTGTTCAAAACAAATTGTGTCGTGGCAAGTACCATGAATAGAACCAGCGCGATGCGCAGCATGTTCTTGCGCCCAATCTTGTTGGAAAGGAAGCCTGCGGGAATCGCCGCGATAAGATAACCAACAAAGTAGGTCGCTACTTTCATCGCGCCTTCGCCTTCAGGCATGCCCAGTTCATTGATGATGTACGACACGCCGAAGGTTTCCAAAGCCGCAACGCCAAAAATGGTCAGGAACTTGGTGAAGGAGATGGTTAGCAGGGTTGTCAGGTCTTCCTTTGGATATTGTTTCAACCCGCTCAACAATGCGGCAAGCCCGCGCGGTTCGTCCTCTTCGCCGCGATCTACCACCACATTTTCAGGCTCCTTGATGAAGAGCGCGTAGAGAATCACCACCAGCAAAAGGAATCCACCACCCACCCAGAAGGGCAAGCCTGGATGAATGCTATACAGCATGTTGCTCGTCATGAAGGTCGCAACGAAAGCGATACCACCGAAGAACGCCACGATGCTCCACACACGTGTACGCGCCGCAGATGGAACCAGCACGAACTTTAATCCGTTCTCCGCGGGCAGGGCAATGCTCCAACTGAAGACCATTGCGGAAGCGGTGACAATGGTCACGATGAAGAACGGAAGCAGCGCCGAGATGTTTCCGCTCTGCTCGGCGGGAATGCCAAGAAAACCGAACGGCAGGGCAAGGTAGCACAACGCAGCCAGCAAACCGCCAATCACCACCATGCGCTTGCGGCTCTTGGCGCGGTCGCTCATGTTGCCGAAGATGGGCTGCAACAGCACAATGCTCAAATTGTCGAAAGACATGATCAAGCCAGTGATGAACGCGCCTAAACCAAATCCGACTGCCTTCGACGCGCCCAGCACGTTATATTCGGGATTTCCCGATTGCAGAATGACAGGTACGTAGGAGTTGTATGTTCCCCAAATGACGAACCAGGAAGCAAACCACAAACCGAAGATGGTGGTGTATTTCCAGTTGACTGTAATTTTTGGGCCACTTTTTTCAGACATCTCAATTCTCCTTTAGTTGGTTGAAAATGATTTTGACGACCGGACTATCTTTGGCGAAAAGTTATCTCTGCTCGATGCTCCTTTCATTTGAGCGGACTCGAAAGTCTCCAGACTTTCGTTCCAACGTCGGAGACGTTGGACTCCGTGTTATGACTTTGTCCGCGCCTCGTGTTTTGCCATGCGTTCCAGCACGGTGATGAGGCCTGTGTGATCCAAATCACCGCCGCCCGAATCGAGCAATTCGGCGAATAACTTGTGAACAGTGGTGGTAACGGGTAACTCCACTTCGTGGTCTTCACCTGTACGCAGGATGATGTTCAAATCCTTGAAATGGAATCGGCTCTTGAAGCCAGGCTGAAAGTCGCCGTGAATCACTTTGGGACCGCGCACGTCCATCACGCGGTTTTGAGCATAGCCGCCGCTCAATACTTGCAGGATGACCGCAGGGTCAACGCCTGCTTTCGCGCCCAATGTGAACGCTTCGCACATTCCCGCGATATTCAACGCGACCTGAATCTGGTTGCAGGCTTTGACAATCTGCCCAGCGCCGTTTTCTCCGCAGTGCGTGATGGTCTTGCCCATTGCCTGAAAAATCGGCATGACTTCATCGAGCAGACTCTTCTCGCCGCCGACCATGATCGAGAGCGCGGCGTTCTGCGCCCCGACCTGTCCACCGCTGACGGGCGCGTCGAGACAGCGCATTCCTTTTTCACCGAGCGCTTTCGCCACTTTCACCGCGCTGGCGGGCGCGATACTGCTCATATCAATGTGAATCTTTCCCGCCGCCGCGCCTTCGATGATTCCGCCTTCGCCCAACGCCACATTCTCGACATCTGGCGAGTCAGGCAGCATGGTGACGACCACGTCACTTTGCACGGCAATGTCTTTTGCCGAAGCCGCCGCTTTCGCGCCTTTGGCAACCAGTTCATCCACTGCGCTCTGATTTACATCGCGCACCACGAGCGAATAGCCTGCATTGATGAGATGTCCTGCCATGGGGCGCCCCATAATTCCAAGTCCGATAAATCCGATGATGGGTTTGGTCATTTGAGTCTCCTTTGAATAATGTCATTGCGAGGAGGGTGTTCTTCCCGACGAAGCAATCTCTTGGTCGTGAGGGGATTGCTTCGCCTTTGGTCTCGATACGGGCGGAAGAACGCCGCCCTACTCGACCAGCGGCTTGCAATGACAGAGATTAACTGGGCGACCACGGCGGCGGAACACGCGCCGAGAAATCGGTCATCACTTCCACGATGGCGGGGGCGTTGGCGTTCAGCGCCTGCTCAATGGCGGGGCGGATGTCTTCGGCTTTTTCCACGCGGATTCCGAAACAGCCCATGTCCTTTGCAATCTGCGCGAAACTCACTTCTTCAAACGCGTACAACTCGCGCTCATTGCCCGAACGTCCCGCGTACATCTTTTTCACATCGTCAATGCCCTGACTGAATCCGTTGTTGTTGTTCACCACTGTCACGGTGTTGATGCGATGCCGCCGCGCAGTTTCCAACTCGGCGAAGTGATACCAAAAGCCGCCGTCACCCGTGAAGCAAATGACAGGACGATTCGGCGCGGCGCACTTTGCTCCGAGCGACGCGGGAAAACCCCAGCCGAGCGAACCTGCGGCGCGGATAAATGTCTGTGTCGGTTTGGTGATGTGCAACATGGTCGCCGCCCAGATCGCGGAGTAGCCTGTGTCTGTCACCATGATCGCGTCGTCGGGCAGGATGTCGGTCAACTCTTTGCAGATTCTTTCAGGGCAAATGGGACTCTCAACCGACTCGCGCTTCGGACTCACCTCAGCCTGCCACTCGTCCACGAGCATTCGCGTGCGCCGAAGCCAATCCGCGCTGCCCTTGCTGTCCTTGAGTTGAGCGATGAGCATTTGCAGAGTCACCTTTGCGTCGCCGTGAATGCCGATGGTGTTGGGATAATTGCGCCCAAGTTCCGACGGGTCAATGTCAATCTGGATGATGCGCGTGCCTTGCGCGGGGACTTTCCAATTGTGCGCGGTCTGGTCACCGACACTGGAGCCGATGTAGATGACCAAGTCCGCTTCGTAGACGGCTTTGTTCGCGCACCACGCCGAGTACGAACCGACCACGCCCACACTGAGCGGATGATTTTCGGGAATCATTCCCTTGCCATCCACCGAAGTTGCAACGGGGATGTTGCATTTTTCCGCGAGGGCGGTCACTTCTTCCGCCGCGCCAGAGATGCGCGCACCGCCGCCCGCGACAATGATCGGGCGCAGGGAAGACTCGATGAAACGGCAAACAGGCTCAAGGTCAGAAAGAAGCGGCGCGGGACGGTGGGCAGGGAAATGCTTATAGCGTTCGTCCACGCTGACGGGAGGGAATCCATCCGCGGCTTCGAGTTCCCGCGCTTCTCTTCCAATGAAATCGAGATGTACGGGGGCGGGTCTGCCCGATGTGGCTTCGCGGAATGCCTGTCGAAAGAGATGCGGCAGTTGCTCGGGGATAACGACATCGGCTTGATATTTGGTGACAGCTGCGAAGAAGGGCGCGTGGTCAATTTCCTGATAGGCGTTGCGATTTTGGAACATGGGCGGCTTCTTGCCCGTGATGGCGATGAGCGGCGTGCGGGCGAGGTAGGCGTCTTGCAGACCTGCGGCGAGATTTGCCGCGCCGACCGATTGCGCCATGCACACGCCAGCCTTGCCGCTGATGCGGGCGTAACCATCTGCCATGTAGGCGGCGGCTTTTTCGCTGTGGGTGATGATGCGCTTGATGCCGAGTTCTTCAATATCCACCATTGCTTTGCGGAGGATGGCGTCCACGTAGAAGATGTGGGTGATGTTGTAGCCTTTGAAGGTTTCGGCGATGAAGCGAGCACCATTGAGAGATTGCGTCATGTGGGAGTCCTTTTAATAATGGATGATTTTTAATTGACAATTAGTTGAAGGTGTAGGTGCGGAAGGGAGTTGAGCAGGGAGGTCCGCCTGTGATGTGAAGTTTGGGATTCTGCTCGTCGAGTTCCATGATGAGACAGGCGAGGGTGTAGTTGCCTTTGCCGATGTGATGGAGGCAGACGGGCGCGGTGTGGTCGCTGAGGATTTCTGCGGCGCGTTTTACATCCAGCGGCGGTGCGGCATGGACATCGCGTTCGAGGGCAGCGTAGCGGTTGAAGGTGGTCATGCGCGATTTCATCTGCTCGATCATCTGTGGCGCTTCGCGTTCGCCGCGCTGCCACAAGTCGCTCCAGGTTTTTGTGTCGTCGTTGGTGACGGGGTGATTGGTGTGACAGACGCGCTGGCTATTGGGCAGGAGCGGAACTTCCGTAACCTTGTGCGCGGAACATTCCAAATCGGTGACGTTGTTGGGGTCGCCCAGCACATAGTTCTGCCCCGAAGCGTGTGGGATGGATTTCATGAACGCCAGCACATCGGCAAGATTCTTTTGCTGGAGAGTCTTGCGGACGATGAAATCTTCGGGCAAGCCGCGCGGGTTAAAGTCCAATTGCAGGACGGTGTTACAGCAAATGCCGACGCCGTAGTTGTTCATGCCAGCCAGCGAGAGTTTGCCCGCCACAGTGAGGACGAGACTCTCCAAATCCGAGTCAGGTTCGTGGACGCGGAGCAGCATTTGAAAGCCGTCATAGTACAACGGCGAGTCCATGTTTTGGGCGATGAGACTGCGTCCGCCTTCGCGTGTGCCGAGCGATGAGCAATGTTCGGGGACATCGCGCCCGAATTTGACGATCTGCCGAAACCACGGGTCTTCGTCGCTGAGTTGACGCGCCAGCGTTTCATCGAAGTTGCGCCCCGAACCTTCGGAAATGCCGCGCACTTCTTCGAGCAGGTCGGGCGTGTATTTTTCGATGGCGGGCATGAAGTCTGTGTCCGCGTACATGCGGTCGAAGAAGGTTTGGGCGTCGAGACCTGTGTCGAGTTGGATGTTCTCGCGGTACAGGTCGAGATGCCGCCCAATCTCTTCGCGCAGTTCTTCGCCGTGCTGTCGTCCGCGCTCGCGGGGGGAGCCGTGTAAATCAAGTGTGCGCATTTTGTAGAGAGCCATAAGTACCTTTCATTTGTCAAACTCGTTGGTCGAGTAGGGCTGAGCGGAGCGAAGCCCGTATCGAGACCAACAGTGAAAAGAGAACGCAACGATATGCATGTCGCGGTGGTCTCGATATGCCCCTCGAAGAACACTCGGGGCTACTCGACCACCAGATTTCATTTTGGATTCAACGCCTTGAATCCTTCCATCACGAACATTCCATCTTTCCGCAAAAGTTTTCCATCCAGCCAAATCTCGCCGCCGCCGTGCGCCGCGTCTTGCATACAGACTTGATCCCAGTGGATGGAGGAGCGGTTGCCGTTGTAGGCGTCGTTGTAGCAGTTGCCTGGCGTGAAATGGAACGAGCCTGCGATCTTCTCGTCGTAGTGGATGTCGTTCATCGGGCGGGTGACGTTCGGATTAATACCGAGCGCAAACTCCCCAATGTATGAAGCGCCTTCGTCCGTTTGGAAGATGGCGGTGAGCGCGGCTTCGTCGCCTTCTCTGCAGGTGGCTTTGACGATTTTCCCTTTTTCAAACTCAAGCCGAATGCCGTTGAAGGTTTGTCCCATGTAAATGGAAGGGATGTTGAAAGTCACATAGCCTTCCACGCTGTCACGGACAGGCGCGGTGTACAGTTCGCCGTCGGGATAACTGATCGCCGCCGCGCCGATGATGGTGTTGATTCCCTTTTTGCTGAAGCGCAGATCCGTGCCATTCCCTTTGATGTGGACTCTGTCCGCCGCGTCGAGAATTGCTTTGGCTGGCAGCGCGGCTTGATACATGGCTTCGTAATCCACCAGTGAAATATCCATGACAAATTTATAGAACTCGGCGTAGGTCATCCCTGCTTTTTGCGCCTGTAATTCGGTCTGCCAGTCGAGCACCACCCATTTGCGTTCATTCGAGAGACGGTGAAAGAGTTGACCGAATTGATTCTGATATGCCGTCAGCGTTTTGCCCGTTGCGCCCGCGTAGGGCGTATCCGTCTCCTTCGAGCGGATCACCGCCACCGCTTCGACGCCGTCAATCATGCGATGGACGGGATCCACAAACGTGGCAATGGATTCGCTCAGGGCTTTGTCGTCATCCTGCGGAAGCGAAGCGAGAAAGAGCCGCGTCATTTCTTCGTCCATGAAATAGGTGATGGGAACTGCGCCGACCTTGAGACATTCTTCCGCAAAGGCTTTTGCCAGCGGATAGGCGCTGTGTCCCGCCGCGATGAGGCAGCGTTCGCCCTTCTTCAATTTGAGGGAATAATTCGCCATGCGTTCGGCGAGTTGATCGAGACGGTCAAATTCCATTTTGGATTCCTTGTTCGATATTCGGTGGTCAAGTAGAGCGAACGCTCTTTTCGCTCGTATCGAGACCACCAGTGACAAGTACACTTTTTATTTCAAGTTTGCTTCCCAGCGTTGGTCTCGGTACGGATGCGGAAGCGAGACGATTTGCAACGGCTGACGTTCTTCCACCGCCTACTCGACCAACAAACTTTTACGAAGTCTTATAAGCCCGTTCATCCATCAGCGTTGCAGCCAGCGCGTCCGTGATTTCCGCGAGACGGTCGAAGTCAATTTTGTCAATGGTGTCGGCGGGGGTGTGGATGTAATTCGAGCGCGCGGTGGACGAGTCAAAGATGAACAGCGCGGGGATGCCCGCCTGCCAGAACGGAGCGTGGTCGGAGTTCAACGCCATCGGCTGGTAGGCAACGACTTGCTCATAGGTCAGCGGCGCATTGATCCACGCATAGGGCAGGTTGATTCCTTCATCTTCGCAATGCTCGCTGTAAATTTCGCCGAGGTGACTCGACGGCTGGTGCGTGACCAGCATGGAGAAATTCCCGATTTCCTTTTGCGGGTCGGTGCGATATTGCTTGCTGTACGACTCAAACCCCATGCCGCCGAGAAGCCCCTGCGACTTGGGTTCGTAGCGAAAGATTCCAGGCTCATCCACATTGACAGCGAAGGCGATCTTCTTCCCCGTTTCCATTGCTTCCTTCACCCAGCGCGTACTGCCAATGCGGCTTCGCAAACCAATGGCAGATTCGGCGGTGACATCATCAAACAGCGGGGCGATCTCTTCAATATGCGCGCGCAGATTGGCGGGAACAGAATCGCCCAGATCAGCCAATCCCTGACGATAGCCGTCGCCTTGTGTCTTGCCCGAATAATAAAAATCGAACGATCGATTTTGAATCGCCTTACCTGCTTTGGCGCACGCCCAATTGGTGTAACGATCCTGTCCGTCCAATACGCCATGCCGCCGCGCACTCTCCTTAATCTTCGTGTAAAAATTCGGATTACTGCTTTCTTCCAAACTGACTGCCACGATATACACAGGCGGCGGGTTATCCATCTGCGCCAGAATCCGCCCCGCTTCGAGAATGACCGCAATGCCCGCCGCGTCATCGTTCGCGCCTGGGGAAAGCACGCTGTCATAATGCGCGGTCAACACCGCCGCAGATTTCTCATTCACAGCGCCAATGCTCCCTTCGATGTTGCGGAACGGGCGCGTCCAGCCGTCAATGTTGAAAACCTGCTCGCGTACAGCGAATCCATACTCGCGCATTTTCGCGGCGATGGTATCCGCGGCTTTATCCAGCGCTTCAGGACTTTCGACAGGATGGCGCATTCCTTCAAGTTGATAGACGGTCTGATAGATATTTTCGCTTTGGGCTTTTGTATTTGGTTTCATCGGGCAACTCCTTTTTCAGTATCCGTCATTGCGAGGAGGGTGTTCTCCCCGACGAAGCAATCTCTGCACAGAGGAGGGGATTGCTTCGTCGCTTCGCGGCTCGCAATGACAGACGACATTTATTTCTTCATCAACGCTTCCATCGTGCTTTTGGTGGGGATGTGACCCCGATGACTTTCGCGTACCTGAATCATTTCCCCGCGTTTGACGGTCATCTGCGGCGAGAGGAAAACATTCCCAGCGATGACATTTCCCACGCGTCCATCATGGAGCAGGAACTCGCCTTCGTGCCAGCCGAGAATGCTCAGGTCTGCGGTCATGCCGATTTTGAGGCTGCCGCGCTTTTCTTCTTCACCGAGCATTTTGGCGGGGTTGCAGGTTGCGGCGGCAATGACATCGTTGAGCGACATGCCCAATGCCATGAACTTGCTCGCCACAGCAGGGACATTGTAGAAGTGCGGTTGTTCTTCGGGCAGGCGTACCACGTCTGTGCCGAGGGCTTGCGGAGCGAATCCACGCACGAGCGCGGCTTTGACCAGATTGAAGTTGATATGTCCACGCCCTGGCGCCGCGTCGAGAAAAACGCCACGGGCGAGCGCGGATTCCAATCCAGCGATTGGCGTCCCGTCGAGACGGAACACGCCGCCAGGTTTGTCGGTAAAGGCATGGGTGAGGATGTCGCCTTTTTCACAGCGACCCAGCATACGGGTAATGAACGAAGCGATTTCTTCATCCGAAAGCGGTTCGTTGAATCCCATCCCCAAATGAATCATCAGCGGTAGTCCCGCTTTGCGCGCGATCCGCACGGCAAGATCAACCACATCCACTTTGTTGGCGTAGATCAACTCGCCGATGGCGCGGAGTTTGATTCCCTTGACCACATCTCGATTCGCTTCGATGACTTTGAGAAACTCGGCTTCGTCCACGATGTCGAAACCGACTTCGGGCAAAACGACTTCGCCGAAGGGCGAGACGTTGAGGAAGACGAAGACATCGGTGCGGGCGGGCGCGATGGCGAATTTGCGGAAGGGATGGAGATGAAGATAGCCCACGCTGCCCGCGTCGCTGACGGCGGTGCAGCCTGCGGTGACGCCTGCTTCGTCGGGGGTGACGGCGAGTGAAACAAGATCGCTCGATACGTGCGCGTGAATGTCAATGAAGCCAGGGCAGATGAGTTTGCCCGAAGCGTCAAAGGTTTGTTTGGCGGCGGTGTCGTGCGACACGTCTAGCGCGGATATTTTCCCATCGCTGATGGCGACGTTCATCACGCGGTCAATGCTTTGCGATGGGTCAATGACGTGTCCATTTTGAATCAACAAATCTGCTTGCATGGTGGCTCCTGAATTTTTCACCACAGAGATCACGGAGATCACAAAGTTTTTTGAGAATCTCTGTGCGCTCTGTGTTCTCTGTGGTTAATTCTTCACATCATCAAATGCGGCGCTTTTTCGGCGGCGTAGGGTTTGAGTGTGTTCAGCGCGGCGCGGAAGGCTTCGAGCGCGGAGTTGATTTCCTTCTCCTTCATCGGCGTGGAGATGTTGAACATACCGCGATTGGCGGAGAAGATTCCAAGATTGAGCAATTCCATGTGAAGCAGGCGCGGCAGTTCGGCGGCTTTTTGTTTCCAGCGAACCACGTCGGCGGCGGACGCAACTTTATCTTTCGTCCAATGCGCATATGCCAGCGAGCCTTCGCCCGTGGCGCAGCCGTGAATGCCCGCTTCGGCAAAGGCTTCTTCCATGCCATCGCGCAGTTTCGCGCCGAGCGCGTTGATATGTTCGATGGCTTGCGGTGTGAGCGCATCCACCGAAGCGATGCCCGCCGCCATGGTTAGCGGGTTGCCGTTGAACGTGCCAGAGTGATGAAATCCATTCGGGCGGGCAGGGTCGTACAGGCTCATGATTTCTTTTCGTCCGCCGAACGCGCCGATGGGCAACCCACCGCCGATCAACTTGCCGAGCGCGGTCAGGTCAGGGAGCACGTTAACTTTTCCCTGATAGCCATGTTCGTGCAGACGCATGGTGACGACTTCATCGAAAATCAACAGCGTGTCGTAACGGTCAGCCAATTCACGCAAGCCGCGCAGGAAATTTTCATCCGCCGCGACCATCCCTGCTGTATTCATGATCGGTTCGGTGATGATGGCGGCGATTTGTCCGCGTTTGGATTTGAGAATCTCTTCGACACTATCCAGATCGTTGAAACGCGCCACTGCCACGGCTTCCAGCACCGATTCGGGAACGCCGTCCGCTTCTACTTTTGGAATAGGCAACTTGCTATCGCTCAGGTCAGGCGTGATGTTGACTTCGGTCATATCGTGCGAGCCGTGATAGCCGCCGTCCATTTTGAGGATGATCTGTTTGCCCGTGAACGCGCGCGCTGCGCGCATTGCCATCATGGTCGCTTCGGTGCCCGAATTGGTGTAGCGCAATTGCTCCACACCTGGCAGGCGGGAAGTGATCAAATCCGCCAGTTGGAATTGACCTTCGGCAGGCGCTCCGTAGACCGCGCTGTTCGATGCCTGCCATTGGATGGCGGTGGTGATGGCTGGATGGGCGTGTCCATGCACGAGGGAGGTGTAGTTGTTTTGGAAGTCAATGTAGTGGTTGCCATCCGCGTCGGTCAGCGTGCAGCCTTCGCCGCGCACCATGTAGACGGGATAGGGCAGGTGATAGGTTGCCCAGCGCGTGTCACCACCAGGGAGTGAAGTCTTTGCGCGTCCGTCCAGTTCGCGCGATTCGCCTGTCCGTGCCACGTAGCGGGTGAGGATTTGTTCTTTGACGGTTTCGGCGATTGACATGATTACTCCTGATCGAAGTCGGAGTCCGAAGTCTCCGACTTCGGCGCAAAGTCAGAGACTTTGCACTCCACTACTCGAATATAAATTTTCCATCCTGATACAGCAACTCATCATCCACGGTGATACTGCCACCCACGCGTAAATCGCAGATCAAATCCCAGTGAATGGCAGACTTGTTGACTCCGCCTGTTTGCGGATACGAATTGCCAAGCGCGAGATGGAAACTGCCGCCAATCTTTTCATCGAAAAGAATCTGTCCCGTGAAGCGGTCAATGCCGTAGTTGTTGCCGATGGCGAACTCGCCAAGATAACGCGCGCCCGCGTCCGTATCCAATGCGGCAAGCAGGAATTCTTCATTCTTATCTGCTGCGGCTTTGACGACACGCCCGTTCTCGAACCACAGGCGCACGCCAGCCAGTTCATGTCCATTGTAGATGGCGGGGTAGGAAAATGAAACGTGCCCGTTGACGCTTTCTTCCACGGGACCCGTGTAGATTTCGCCATCAGGCACGTTGTGTTTACAACATGAATTCATGAAGCGACGGTTCTCGACGCTGAGACGCAAATCCGTATCCTTGCCGACGATGTGAACTTGTTTTTTCCCCTTGAGCCAATCAATGATTTTGGCTTGCTTAGTTTCAACTCTGCGCCAATAACCGATGGGATCTTTCAGATCGGGCATACAGGCGTTATAGACAAAGTTCTCGTATTCGCGCAGGCTCATGTGCGCGTCCTGGGCGTAGGCGTTGGTGGGGAACAAAACCGAGACCCATTTCATCGTCCCTGCCGCGGCGCGTTGCATGACCGTTTGCATGAGCGGCGCTTCGGCTTGTTGTGCCAACATCAATTTCTTCGGTGGGATATTTCCCAACGCCTTCGTGTTGTTCTCGCCGCGCACAAGGATCACCGCGTCAAAGGTATCCACGACGAAGCGCTCCACATCCGAGACGTGAGTCAATTGCTCATCAGAAGCGACTTCCATGAAGCGCTCGTTTGAGTCGGGAAATTTCAGGCTCAAAAAGGGATACCCGCCCGCGGCGGCGATCTGCGAATAGAGTTCGCTCAACAGCGGCTCGGCGGGAGTCATACTGCGGAGGACAACCTTCTCATTCGGTTGCACCGCAATCGAGTATTGAACAATCAACTCTGCCATTTTTTGAACGCGCAGATCAGACATGGTTGATCTCCTGATATGGATGAAGTACTGGCAAGATAAATCTTGCGGCACAAAAACAAAACGCCTTATACCGATTATATAAAAAGACCTTCGGCTGTCGTCAACCGAAGGTCTGATAGGGGAGGATGATATTTCTAAATAATCTTCAACTCTCTTGCTTTCACAATGGCTTGCGTGCGGCTGGTCACTTCCAGTTTGCCGTAAATGCGGGTGATGTGCGTCTTGATGGTGCTGAGCGAGATGACCAGCCTCTCGGCGATTTCCTGATTGGACAGCCCCGCCGCGAGCAGACGGAGGACTTCGCCTTCGCGCTCGGTCAATGACTCAGGGAGGGCGGGGGAGGCGGCTACTTGCTTTTCGCGTCTCTCGATCAGTTTCAACAATCGGCTGGCGTATTCCGAGTGGATGTTTCGTTGAATGGCGAGCAGGAGCAATTCCGCCATCGGCGCGCCTTCGTCCGCGAAGAGACGGGCGTAGCCTTCGGGTTCGGCGAGGTCGAGGGACTGATTCAATTTATCGAGCGCGTCATCTTTTTTACCGAGCAGGTTCAGCGCCAACGACTGCAACATGAGGATTTCGATGACACTGCCCATGCGCGCGGACTTTTTCGCCGAGGCGAGGAAACGCTCCAGAAAACGGGAAACCGCTAAAAGGTCAGGCGTGAAGCGGGCGCGGCGCGCTTCTTCAATTTTTAAACGCGCAAGAGTCAAATATTCGTCTTCGCGCTTGAAAGTCCCCGTGTCATCCAATGTCAATTTGCATAAGGTGAGCCACGCGGCGGAGTCGGTCTTCAACAGGCGGGCGCGGAATTGACGCACCCATGCTTGCAGCGGCTCACTGCCCGAAACGGAGGCGGTTCTTTCGGCGGCGTCCAACGAGCGACCCACGCCCATTAAATCGCCTTGCGCGAATTTAAGACGCGCCGCGGAGATGTGACTAAAGACCAGATAGCGCTGGTAGCCCGCCCACTCGCATTGCAAGATGCCCGCCGAGATGGTTTGTTCGGCGGCTTCGAGTTCGTCCCGCTCGCGCAAGATTTCGCCGAGCAGGGCGTAGGCGTGCGCCACAGGAAACAGCGGATGATGATATTGCCTGCCGAGTTCCAACACGTCGCGGCAATTGGTTTCGGCGTGATGCAATTGCCCCATTTTGACGCGCAGGCGCGCCAAGTCCATGCGCATGGTCAGGCTGGCGGCATATTGGTCAATGACGGCGGATAAGGCAAGCGCTTCGGAATAGGATTGGCTGGCGGCGGCGAAATTATCCGAATCGCGCTGGGTGTCTCCGAGCGCGGCGTACACGGCGAAGCGTCCCAGTTTCTCACCCTTCGGGAGATGTTCCAGCGCGTACATGGCAATGCGGACGCCCATCTCAGGCTTGCCGCGATTGACCGCCACAAAAGATTGCAGCGCGTTGACCTGCCCCAGAATCTCGGTCATGTGCGGCGGGATGGGGTCGAGCCAGTTTTCTGCGTCGAAATTTTCCAAGCCGAGCGCGGTCAACGCGTCTTGAATATGCGGCTCGACAGAGTCGATGTCGGTCATGAAAAAATGCGCCCAGGCATACATCAACGGGATGCGCGGGTTGGACGCCTTCAAGTCTTTGGGCAGGGCGTTCAGCCATTCGAGCAATTTTCCAATTTCGCTGCGCATTGCCAGCGCGGGTGTGGCTTTGACCATCATGCCGATGGCAAGGTTGTAATCTTTGGCGTCCAGTGCGTGACCGATGGCTTCGTAGGGTTGCTGATGCGAGTCGAACCAGAGCGCGGCTTTGCGATGCAGGCTGGAAGTTTCCTTCGCGGAAAATTGTTCGGCGCGATTTCTTAACAGGTCGGCGAACAAGTGATGATAGCGATACCACTGTCCCTGCGTATCAAGCGGGACGATGAAGAGATTTTCGCGGTCTAATTTTTCGAGCATGGCGCGACCGTTCGATTGTCCTGTCACCGCGTCGCACAAACTCGGAGTCATGCGTTCAAGGATGGAAGTCTTTTGCAGGAAGAGGCGCGTCTCTTGCGATTGGCGCGAGAAGACTTCATCCACAAGATAATCCAGAATGTAACGGTGACTGCCCGTAAAGGCGCGCACGAACGGCGCGACATCATCCAGCCCGTTCATGGCTTGCGCAGCGAGTTGCAATCCTGCCGCCCAGCCTTCGGTGTGATCGTCCAATGCCGCCACCTGCTCGGTGGAAAGTCCCAGCCCGCTGACTTGATTGAGGAAGGACTCTGCCTCGGTCCGCGTGAAACGCAAATCTTGCGCGCGCAACTCGTTCACCTGCCGCCGCGCCCGCATTTTAGCCAGCATGAGTGGCGGGTCAGCACGGGCGGCGATGACGATATGGAATCCCTCCGGCATATAGTCCAACGCGTAAAGCATGGACTCATGAATCTGCGGGTTGTGGATGACGTGGTAATCGTCCAAGACAAGAATGACGGGACGATGAACAGCAGGCACGGAGGCAAACTCGTTCAGCAAGGCCGCCATCGGCGACTCAATGGAAACGCCCTGTTCCTGTGCCAGCGACACTGCCTGAATACGCTCTTCCAGACCGATGTCGAGGGCGCGCAATGCCGCCATCATATACGAGATGAATCTCCCATGTTCGTTGTCCACTTCATCCAGCGAAACCCAGGCGGTGGGGTGTTGTTTTTGTGTGAGCCATTCCGACAAGATGGTGGTTTTTCCAGACCCTGTATTTGTGGAGACCAACGTCAACTTGCGCGAGAGTCCCGACTCCAGCCGCGCGACCAGACGCGGACGCGGCACATGGTCGGCGCGCAGGGGGGGAATGCGCAGTTTGGAGGTCAGGAGGGTGTTTGGCACAACAGGTTCCTTTGCTTGGAAGGATTATACCCAAGCGCCAAACCCCTGCGATCTTTATTTATCCATCACCGTCAACCCCTCATCCACAACCCGCAACCCTTCATCCAATTGCTCCCGCGTAATAATCAGCGGCGGCGCGATGATGAGGATGTTCTTGAACGTGAACACATACACGCCGTTTTGAATCAGATAACTTTTGAGCGGCGCAACATCCAGCGGCTCTTTCGTCTCGCGGTTCTTGACCAGTTCGATGCCAGCGAACAACCCAATGGAACGGACATCCCCCACGCAGGGATGTTTTGCTTTTAATGCTTCCAGTTGTTCACCGAGATACAAGCCCATCTCGTACACCCGCTCGAAGACATTTTCTTCTTCATAGGCTTCGATGGTCGCAACCGCCGCCGCGCAGGAGATGGCGTGACCGTTGTAAGTCAGTCCCGCGTACAGGATGTGATCATCGAAATAATCCGCGATCTTCTCGCTGACAATCACCGCGCCGAGCGGCATGTACCCTGATGTAATTCCCTTTGCCGTGGTGATGATGTCTGGGACAACGTTCCAATTATCCACCGCGAACCATTTGCCCGTGCGCCCCCAGCCGCTCATCACTTCGTCGGAGATGAGCAGAATGCCGTACTTGTCGCAGATCTCGCGCATCCGAGTCCAGTAATCATCAGGCGGGAGGATGAGTCCGTTCGTGCCTGTCGCACCTTCGAGGAAGATCGCGGCGATTTGATCCGCGCCTTCGTGCTGAATCACCTCTTCGACATGGCTGATACACTGACGTTTGCAGGTGTCTTTCGTCCAGCCGAAGGGACAGCGGTAGCAGTACGGATCGAGAAAATGGACAATCCCTGAAATTCCAGGCTCGGAAGCGAGACGGCGATAATCTCCCGTCAGCGAGACCGCGCCGTGAGTCGCGCCGTGATACGAGCGATAGCGCGCGAGAATTTTATGCCGTCCCGTATATTGCCGCGCAATCTTGATGGCGTTCTCGTTCGCGTCTGAACCGCCGAGGGTGAAGAAAGATTTCTTCAAGTCGCCAGGCGTGATCTCCGCCAATTTTTTGCCGAGACGGGCACGCGGTTCTGTGGCATGGAACGGACTGATATAAGTCAACTTCGCGGCTTGCTCCTGAATTGCTTTCACCACCTTCGGGTGCTGATGTCCAAGATTCGAGTTTGCCAGTTGCGAAACCATATCGAGATAGCGCTTGCCGTTCGCGTCCCAAAAATACACGCCCTCCGCATGGGTGACGGGAATCGGATTCAATTTCCCTTGCGCCGACCACGAGAAGAAGGTGTATTCCTTGTTGTAGTCAACGATCTCCTGTGCGGTCAGTTCGTCGGTTCGTTCGAGTGTGTTCATTCGCTTCCTACTATGTCTGTCATTGCGAGGAGGATGCACTTCCCGACGAAGCAATCCCCAACTTGCTCGGAGATTGCTTCGGGCAACGAACGCCCTCGCAATGACATGAACCATCTACTTATGCAAATTCCTCGCCGCCACAAAACTCAGCCCCTTCTCCGTCAACGCCCACGCGGTGCGATTGCAGGCGTCTACTTTGTCGAGGTAGTTTTGCAGCAGGTTATCCCAGTCGCCGCTTTCGATGACTTCCTTTTTCTCGCGGAAGTAATCCAGCACATCCGAAAGATGCGCGCGGGTTACGTCCACTTCGGGGTCGCCGCCTTCGTGCTTCGCAGCGATGTTCGCCACACGACTCGCGACATCCACCAATTCAGCGCGGCGGTTGTACGGCTGGATGACGATATTCTTCTGCGGCTCAGTGATGTGATGTTCAAAACGCACGACCTTCTCAAAGCCCAGCGCCTTGCGGAAGTCCGCGCTCAGTTCCATCGTCTCGTTGTTGATCGAGTTCGACCAGTTGAAACCGATCAGCGGCGACGTGCCATCGTCGCGGCTGAATAACTTCGCCATCGTCATGATCCACAGCGCGTTGTAGGGGTTGTCCGCGCCGAAGAAAACCGAAATCTTGAACTGAATATCCACGCCGAGTTTGTAGAGCATGAAGCCGAGCAGGATCGTCCCCGCGTTGAAATTCAAAACGTGTTGCACGCCGTAGTTGGTGTAGTAATACAAAAACTCATCCAGCCATTGCAAAGCGTGTTCGTTCGGCTGACCAATGCCGCCGAAGTATCCCGTAATGGTCGCCGCGCCGCCGAGGTGTGGGTTCGAGCCGTCGGTGCCTTTCGTGTCGAGCGTTTCCACGAACGACGCGCCGATGATATCCAACGCGGCGACAATCGCAGGCAGGTCGCCATCCGCTTCAGATTCTTTCATCTTGCGCACGGCAATATACCGCCCAGGCATGAGCGTGCGGTTCGCAATCGCCTGTTCCGCCATGACGCGAATCCACGGGAAGTATTGCAGCGCGGAGACTTCGAGCGTGACGGCGTTCTCGTCCAAAAATTGGATTTGTTTCGCCGCTTCGCCCCTGACCTTTTGCCTGTATTCCGCGACTGAAATGAAAGCGCCACTGTCGCGTTGTTGAATAAGCCAATTGAGGTCTTTGAGATATTCAGGCGCTCTGGCTTCCACCTGCTTGAAAAGATTTTCCATCTTGCGCGATTCACGGTGCTTGCGGTTGATCTCTTCGGGCGTTCCGTATTTTGCAACGACATCGAGAAACGCCTTCATCACCCGCGAGTTCGGATCAAGCAGAACAGAGTTGATCGCGTCGAGGCGGTTGGAGTCTATTTTTAGGAGGGTTTGGGGATTCATTTTGATTCCTTGAGTTAAAAAGTTTGAAAGTTAGAAGGTTTGAAAGTTATTAACCTGAAAACTTTCAAACCTTCCAATCTGCAACTTAATCCAACATCTTCAACAATTCGTCATACTCTTCATCGGGCATCCCAAACCAATTCTCTTTGGCGGGGAAGGTCCTCTCGGTCACTTCTTTGACATAGCCGTTGAGTCCCTCACGGATGACTGCGCCTGCATCTGCAAAGACTTTTGCCATGCGCGGCTTGAATTTGGGATACAAAGCAAATGCGTCATGATAGATGAGCAGTTGACCGTGTGCTCCCAAACCCGACCCCAGCGACATGATGATGGAATTTTTTGCGCGTTCAGTGATGAGTTGGCATAATCTGTCAGGGACGAGTTCGAGCAGAATGCAGAACGCGCCCGCTTCTTCGAGCGCCTTCGCATCGTCCACGATCTTCTTTGCCAGCGTGGCAGACTTTCCCTGCAACTTGAACCCTCCCAGAGCGGAGACAGATTGAGGCGTGAGTCCGAGATGTCCGATGGCGGGAATGCCCGCATCCACGATCCCCTTGATTCGATCTGCCATTGCAACTCCGCCTTCGAGTTTGATACAGTCACAACCTGCTTCTGCCATGAATCTGCCAGCGTTGCGAATCGCGGACTCGACACTCGGTTGATACGTCATGTACGGCATGTCACCGACCAGCCAAACGTTGGGCGCACCGCGACGCACCGCCGCCGCGTGACGGATCATGTCATCCATCGTGACGGGCAGGGTGCTGTCGTAGCCGAGCATGGTCATGCCGAGGCTGTCGCCGACGAGGATCATATCCACGCCTGCCTGGTCTTGCATATACGCGGTGGGGTAGTCGTAACAGGTGAGCCAGGTGATGGGCTTGCCCTCCGCCGCTTTTTGATAGAGAGCGGGCAGAGTCATTTTCTTGCGCGGTCCGGTCATTCGTTCCTCCGTGTGCAAAATTTTTTCGCATTACACACGGAGGCTTTTGCTTACTCCAGCGGTAATGCGGTTGTGGACTTGACTTCGGTAAACACCAAACTGGTGTGAATGCGCGAGACGCCAGGGATGGGCGTGAGACGGTCAACGACGAAGCGTTCGAGGTCTTTGCGATTGCGCAGGACAACTTTCAGCAGGTAGTCATACTCGCCCGTGATGTGATGACACTCCAGCACTTCGGGCATTTTCTGAATCAACTTGCGGAACTTATCCACCTGCTCATATTGGTGCATCTGCATCGCAATGTGGATGAAGCACAACAGGTCGTAGCCAGCCTTCTCGCGGTCAACGACGGCGGTGTATTGGCGGATGTAGCCGTCCTTCTCGATGCGCTTCAAGCGTGAATGGGTGGCGGGCGGCGACAGGCTGATCTTGCGAGCCAGTTGCACGTTGCTCAGGCGCCCATCCGTTTGCAGGGCGCGTAAGAGGGATTTGTCCACGCGGTCTAGTGAAAGGTTCTTGGAATTTTTTATCATAGTAAAACCTCCAATTCAATCAAAATTCTGTGTTTTCGTAGAAAGTCAAAATAAAATTATACAACGATACAGAAAAAATCAAAAATATTCTAAAACAGCCTGTTGAAAGGCGGAATACGTGAACAAAAGATTATTTTCCAGATCGATTTCTGTTTTGCGGGTTGATAAAAAAACTCCCCTGTTTTCAAAACAGAGGAGTAAGAACGATTGTGCCGTAATTTTCCGCCGCCTACGCTCGCCTGCGAAATTTATACCCATATACATGATATATGCCACTCTAGAACACTTACGGTGAAACTATGATTGTAATTCGAATGGAATAACTTCCAGCCTCCTTCAACCATCCCCTACGGTTCAAAGACCTCATACATGCGAACATTGGGCGGACCCTGCACCTTCCCTTCCAGCGCCTGTTGGAAGCCAGGGCGCATGGCGTCAGCTGCGGATTCGGCGTCTTCCTTGGTTTCCCACAGGCTCAGGAGTCCGTACTCGCCGACGCCTTCATCTACTAAAAAGGTGCCATTCTTGAAGCCCTTCATTCCCTGCATGGCGCCTTGGAATTGCTTTGCCATCCCTTCGGCAAACGGGCGCTTTCCTTGTCCGAGCGTGAACATGATCAAACGTGCGTACATAGTGAATCTCCTTTTGAGTTGGGTATTGATTTTGAACGACAATTAAGTGGATAAACTACTCACATCACGCCATGCTCACCTCCGCGGACTCTTTCTTGTGGTTCAGGCGTCCGTGAGCGCTCTCGAGTTTCTTTGAAATAGGTATCAGCCCGAACGCCTCTCCCAGACCCATGGCGGGCATGCTGCGATAGATCACTTCATAATTGCCTGGTTGAATGCGATAGGTTTCGTGCCAGATCCCCACGTCACCATCGTCACTGCCCATGATCTGATTGAAGGTGCGCCACGCAGGCAGGTGCGCCCGATCTTTCTGGCGGGAGTAGTTCATCAAATGGTCGAGTGAGCGCCAGTATTGGATGACCGTAAATTGACCGATCTGACGGAAGCCCATCAAACCCGAGTTCGGGTCGGCGCTAAGCTCTTTGAGCATTGGCGGCATGGCTTTGAACACAGGCAGCCACTTGTGAATCTTCCACCAATTGTTCACGCGCATCCCGATCAGGAAGACCACGAACTCGCCTTCGATCTCGGTTGTCATTCGCTCTTTGAAAATCTGTGGCATTGGATATAATCTCCTTGTGATCTAAATTTGGTCGAACTCGATGACCAAATCTTATGATGGCGCAGTTTTTCCAGCGTTTATTTACCGTTAGTTTGCCAAATTCATCCAAAATTGGAGAAACTCAGGTTTGAACCCATCGCTTGAAATTCGTGTTTTGGGAAAACCGCAGCTCAACTGGCAGGGACAGCCGCTGACTGCCGACCTTATCTCTGCCAAGGGGCAGGCGCTGCTCTTCTATCTGGCTGTAACGGGTCAGGTTTTTTCGCGACAGTTCATCGCAGGTTTGTTATGGGGCGATTTTTCAGAAGAACGCGCGCGGGGGAATTTACGGCTCACACTCAGCAAACTTCGCAGCGCTATCGGTGATTACATCATTGCCACCCGCCAATCGCTGGTTTTCGATTTTTCGTTGCCCCACTCGCTCGATGCAAGTGAGTTCATCCGTCATGGTGCTGCGCCTCAAAAAAGCACGATCAGCGAACTCGAAGCGGTACTCGCACACTATCGCGGAAATTTTCTGGATGATTTTTATTTGCACGAAGCGCCCGATTTCGAAACCTGGGTTGTGGTCGAACGTGAGCGTTTTCAGCAGATGGCAATGGCGTTGCTGGCGCATCTCGCTGCGTCTGCACAACAGCAACACGATTTTGAAAAAGCCGCAGACTTCACGCGTCGCATCCTTGCGCTCGAGCCGTGGCGCGAAGAGATGCATCGTCAACTCATGACCGTGCTCGCGCAAAGCGGTCAACGCAGCGCGGCGTTGAGTCAGTTTGAGGTTTGCAAAAAACATCTGGATGCAGAGTTGGGAGTCGAGCCGTCAGCGGAGACCAAGGCTCTTTATGACAGGATCAAGCAGGGGGATGTCAAAGAAGCGGATGGAGAATCCGCCCGCAGAGTTGAGTCGAAGTCCCCATCCCAATCCTCCCCGAGAAAAAACGCATCAGACCTACGCCATAACCTGCCTCAAAGCCTGACGCCTTTTCTTGGGCGTGAAGCGGAACTCGAGCAGATCGGCGGGTTGATCCTCAACCCTGAGTGCCGTCTCCTCACCTTGGTGGGAGCAGGCGGCGTGGGCAAGACGCGCCTGGCGATGCGTGCGGCGCAGATGCAAGTGGAGCGTTTTCAAGACGGCGTGCGTTTTATTTCGCTGCGCGGCATGCAACCTAATGACCCCACAGAAACGACTGAATTGCTGATCGCTGCCATCGCGGATGCCGTGGGCTACACGTTTTCAGCGCAACATGCGCCGCGCGAGTTACTGCTAAAGCACCTTGCTGATAAAGAGACCTTGTTCGTGCTGGATAACTTTGAGCCGCTGCTGGATGCACGGCTGGAAATCCGTGAACACACCGTAACGCTATTGGCTGATATTTTGCGGGAATGCCCCGCGGTGAAGTTGATGGTCACATCTCGTGAGTTGCTCAACCTGCCAGCGGAATGGCTGGTGGAAGTGAAGGGGCTGCCGTACCCGCCGACGTTCGAGAAGAGCGCCGATATGCGCTACCCGTCGGTTGAGTTGTTCATCCAGCAAGCCCGCCGCGTGAACCCGAACTTTTCACTGGATGGACAAGAGTATGCCGTTAATCGTATTTGTCAGTTGGTGGCGGGTTTTCCTCTTGGGATTGAACTTGCCGCCAATTGGGTCAGGTTGCTTTCCTGCGAAGAGATCGTCGAGCGGTTGGAGCGTGGCGGTGAAATTCTCACGACCGACTTGCCCGAGCTAAATCCATCCCTGCGCTCGGTGCTGGATTCGACATGGGCGATGCTCACCGATGAAGAACAGACTGTCTTTCGACGGCTGTCTGTTTTTAGGAAAGGCTTTACGTTGTCTGCCGCACAACAAGTGGCAGATGCCAACCTGCCCGTATTGAACAGCCTGATGAATAAGAGCATGATACGGCGCGATGAGAACGGGCGCTACGTGCTGCATGAGTTGCTGGTGCAATTCGGTTCGTACCATTTGAAACTGGCTCCTGAACAGGAACGGGAAACACGCCAAAAGCATGGTCGCTTCTACGGCAGTTATTTGCAATCGCGCCGCGTCGCTGTGCAGGATGTCTATGACAGGGCTGTGTTGAACGGCATCGATGCCGAGATCGAAAACATCCGCGCCGCGCTGGAGTGGCATTTCGAGCTGGGGGATGTGGAGGCAATCGCAGTTTATTTGGAAAGCCTGCTGCAGTTTAACAGGCGCAAGGGCTGGTTCCGCGAGTCAGTGATTATCCTGGAAAAAGCCTGCGCGATGGAAAATATCCCTGCAATGCAAATGGGGCATTGGTATCGCTGGCTGGGTGAAGCTCATTACAACCTTGGGAATATCGCAGCCAGCACACAGAATCTTGAAACCGCCTTGTCTTATTTTGGACATCCAATTCCCAAACACCCGCTCAGGTTGGCGCTTGCCAGTTATTGGCAAGCAATCGTGCAAATCTGGCGGCGTATTTGGAAGCCTGGCTTGCATACGGTCGAATACGAAGAACTGGAAAAACGGCTGGCTACTATTGCTGTATGCGAACGATTGAGTCAGATCTACTGGTTTCAAAGCAAAAGCGCTGCAATTTTTTATCTGACGTTTTTCCCGCTCAATCTAATGGAACGCATAGAGAATGTGCCTGCGCTGACACAGGTCAATGCCGCCGTTGGGTTAAGCCTCAGCCCCATCCCCAATGCCGCAAAGTATTACTTGCAAAACGGATTGCAAGCGGCACAGAAACAAAATGATCCGCTTGTGTTGGGGCAGGCTTTGGAGCATGCGGGGTTGTATTACGCAGGGCTCGGGGAATGGGAACAGGCAGAGGCATCATTGCAAAAATCCTGGGAAATTCTCGAAGCGGTGGAATTCCACAGGCAGTGGGAAGAAGCTGCAGGGTTGCTTTCTGAGATGAAATCTCTGCGTGGTGATTTTGCAGGCGCGATCCAGATCCAGCAGAAGATCATCGCTTCGGCATACCAGCGCTGCGATACGCAACTCCGCTTTCACGATTTGACAGGGTTGGCGTTTAACAACTTGCGGCTGGGAGATATTGAAAAGGCAAATGAGCATTTGCACAACGCCGCAGAATTATTAGGCGGGAACTACGTGTTCGTCAACAATATTCGTTATTACGGAGTATCTGCACAGGTGGCTTTACAACAGGGGAATCTGCATGCCGCAAAGGAATTTGCCCAGCAAGCCATGGCGCTCATTTCAAAGGTCAGCCCGACATCGTTCTATATTTTGGAAGGCTATGCAGGCGTTTCGGAAGTGTATCTGACCGCGTTTGAAAATGGGCAACAACCTGAAGACCTGAAATCTGCCCAGCGGGCAGTGAAGGCGTTGCTTGAGTTCGGTCGGTTGCTGCCAGTCGGTCAGCCGCGGGCGTGGCTGCATCAAGGTCTGCTTCATTGGGTGGAAGGGCGGCAGAGGCAAGCGTTTCGAGTTTGGGAAAAAAGCCTGGTGCTGGCAGAGCAGTTGTCCCTGCCGTATGAGGCGGCGCGGGCGCACTATGAGATCGGGCGGCACTTGCCCTTCAATGATCCTGCGCGGCAAATCCATTTGGAAAAAGCAATTGAAATCTTCTCAGGTTTGGGGACAAAGCGTGAATTAATCCAGGCACAGAACGCATCCCACAAAGAATAAAAAAGCGGCGGAGAAAACCTCCGCCGCCTGTGTGTCATTTATGCAGTTACTGCTGGTCTGAATTTATACCCGTATACCAGATATGTACCCCGACGGACAGATCCGATTGCGATTGTGAAAAAGTCTTATTTGGTCAATGTATTAAAATGCGGCGCTTTCCACTTTTCAATGACATCTGCAAAGGGCGGCTTTTTTCTTTCCATTGAACGGAAACCACACCAGACTCCAAAGAGCGCTCTTGCCTCCCGCCAGATTCTTAACGCGTAGCAGGTATAATTGAAAAATCCTCTCGCAAGGATTTTTCGCCAACCCCATGTTACAGCGTCTTCAAGTTCAACTGGTCATCCTGCTCACCACATTCGTTTTGCTTGTCGGTGTTTCTGCGAGCCTGACCTTTTGGGGTTTGCAGACTCAGCAACAGGACGCGCTTGTAATCAACCTTGCGGGGCGTCAGCGGATGTTGATCCAGCAGATGACCCGCCTTGCGCTTCAATTGCAGGGCGGGGATGAGTCCGCGCTGGGGGAATTGCGCGAGTCGGAGCGGATGTTCGGCGAAACTTTATCCGCTTTGCAAAACGGGGGAGAGGCTCCATACCTGGAGGAGGGTATCGCCAGCCTGCCAGCGACGCGCGACCCGCAGATTTTAGCCGCGTTGCAAGATATGGAATCGAACTGGCTTCAATACCGTTCCATGTTGGGAACCATTGCCGCTTCGCCGTCCGAGTCGGGTTTGCTGCAAGACGACCTTGGAATCCAATCAAAAATTCTGGTTCAAAAAACAGACGCGGTCGTGCGTTTGTACGAAGCCGCTTCGATTGCAAAGGTGAACCGCCTGCGCCTGATTCAATTTGTATTTTTAATTTCCGCGCTGGCGCTGCTGGCGGTCGGCGCGTGGATTACGCGGCGGTCCCTGTTGAAGCCGCTTCTGGCGTTAGGCGTGGCGGCAAAAAGACTCGGGAAGAATCAGCTCGATGGGGCGGTGCAGGTTCAGGGTCCCGAAGAGATGCGGGTTTTGTCGCAGGCGTTCGACGATATGCGGCTCAGTCTTCAATCCGCCCGCGTCGAACTCATCCAATGGAACGCAGAGTTGGAGCAGCGTGTTGCCCAGCGCACGCAGGAACTTGAAACGCTGAATCAAGTCAGCCGTGAGATTTCGTCGCGGCTCGACATTCAACAGGTGTTGAACTCTGTTACCGAAAAGGCGCGCATCTTGTTGGGCGGCGAGGTGGCTTCGTTGTGCCTCGTCGATGAAAACCAGCATTGGCTGAAACTTCAGGCATTGAGCGGACCGCAACATGCGATTGTGGGCAAGGTGATGCCGACCGATGAGCAATTTGCACTGGCGGTGCTGGCAAGTGACCACACCATGATCTGCGGTTCGGAATCCTGCAATGGCGGATGCCGTATGCTTTCGGATGAATATCGCGCCAGCCATCTCGCGGCTCCGCTGCGCATTGGCGACCGCGTTATCGGCGCGTTGTGCGTGGGCAGCCCCGCGCAGAATCAATTCGCAAATGAGTCTGCCAAGATGTTAACCAAACTGGCAAACGTCGCCGCGATTGCATTGGAAAACGCGCGGCTGTTCGCGCAAGCCGAGCGCGTGGCAACCCTTGAAGAACGCCGCCGCGTTGCCGCAGAAATGCACGATGGGCTTGGGCAGACGCTTAGTTATCTTGGATTGATGACCGACCAGGTTGTCGAATTTCTTTCCAATGGAAAGAAAGGCGCGGCGCTGGATCATCTTGGCAAAACTCGCGAGACAATCAACAAAGCCACCAGCGACGTCCGCCGCGCCATCAATCGTTTGATGGAAGAACCGCCCTCGCAGGATTTGTACACCCGCCTGCGTGCTGCGCTGGATGAGATCGCCTCACAACATGACTTTGAACTGGTCTGGCAACCCGAGCCTGATTCTGCGCCTCAATGTTCTCCCGCCACCGCCGAGCAGGTCATCAACATCGTGCGCGAGGCGTTGATCAACTCAGCCCGTCACGCTCAGGCGCGGAAGGTGAGCGTGTTTGCAGGCAGGCGCGGCGAAGAAAATTTTGTGGCAGTCGAAGATAACGGTCGCGGATTCGATTCATCCCAACCCGCTCCCAACGGGCATTTCGGTTTGCAGATCATGAACGCGCGCGCCGAACACATTCGCGGACGAATCGAGATTCGATCCGCGCCTGAACGGGGCGCTCGGGTTACCTTATGGTGGAAGGCAGAAGGAAGAGGTGAACATGGAACAAGTCCGCGTATTGATGGTTGACGATCATGCGCTTTTCCGCGAGGGACTGGCGGGTATTATCAGGTCCCAGCCCGATATGCAGGTGGTCGGCGAAGCCAGCGACGGTTTTGAAGCCCTCGTCAAGGCGCAGGAATTAAAGCCAGATTTGATCCTCATGGATGTGGAAATGCCAGGCATAGGCGGTATTGAAGCGGCGCGGCAGATTCGCCATGCCCTGCCAGAGACTATCATCGTCATGTTGACCATTCGCGGCGACGATTCCATGCTTTTCGATGCGCTCAAGAATGGAGCGCAGGGCTATTTGTTAAAAGACATCCGCTCGCAGGATTTATTGGAAATGCTGCGCGGCGCATTGCGTGGGGAAGCCGCATTGTCGCATAATCTGGCGGGGCGCGTCCTTTCGGAGTTTCGGCGTCTGAGCACGGGCGGCGTTTCAGAGTCGGAAGACGATGGCGGGTTGTCAGAAAGGGAACAGCAGGTGTTGGTGCAGGCGGCAAAAGGCGCAATGGATAAAGAGATCGCCGCCCAATTGAACATCAGCCTGAACACGGTGAAGACTCACATGCGGAACATCCTCGCCAAACTGCACGTCCGCACGCGGCGCGAGGCGGCAAAAGCAGCCCACGTCAAAGGGATCTTGTAGACCAGGGAGAACTAATTCTTTTGAAAAAAGAGTGATTGATCAATCACTCTTTTTTCATTCCTGAGTCAGGATGGCGGGGGATGGGAATGAGGCAAGAAGTACAGTATTCTTGGGGGAGTATTGTTCATTTTTTCACATACAAATAAAGTAACTCAAAACTCTTTATTAGGAGACGCCGTCCAATGCTTTGTTCCCTTCATCAGGAGGCTGGAACCCATGACCAATAAAAAAGGCAAATCGAAAGGGAGTGCGACCCTTTTTATCGTATTGCTTTTCGCCGTTGTATTATCAGGTTGCGCGTCCGCGCCAAGGAAAGGGGCGATACCGGTTTCTGCCAGTGCCATTGGCGCCGGAGACGCGGAGAACGGGCGAAAATTATTCATGGGCTACGCCCACTTTGAGAACGAAGGTCCGCCCTGCATGGGATGCCATAGTATTGGCGATAACGGACTGCTCGGCGGGGGAAATATGGGTCCGAACCTGACTGATGTTTCTGATCGTCTCACGCAAGATAAGATGGTCTCGATTTTAGCCAATAGCGGAGCGGAAATTTCGCCTGTTATGGAGCCGATCTATACCACGCATCCGCTGACTGAATCTGAGCAAGCCGACTTGATCGTCTTCATGACGAAGTCTGCTGGCGAAGAGGAAGTTGACAAGGAATGGATGGTGTTTGTCCTTAGTTTCGGCGGAGTTGGGGCGGCAGTCGTGTTTTTCGGGCTTGTCTACCGCAGCCGTTTGCGCGGCGTTCGCAAGACGCTTGTCCGTGATGCGGTGAAGAAGCAACAATAATTCATACGACAATGCTCGCATTGTCATTCGCAAGGTAAACCTTGCGGTACTGAAATGCAAACTAGGAGGTATCTGTGAGCTGGATCGAAGAAATCGCAAACCCGCAAGCCCGTCAGTGGGAAGAGTTTTATCGGAATCGCTGGCAGCATGACCGCGTGGTACGAAGCACGCATGGCGTGAATTGCACAGGCAGTTGTTCGTGGATGATCTATGTGAAGGACGGCATTGTGACCTGGGAGTTGCAGGCGGTGGATTACCCCACGCTTCAGCCTGGCCTTCCGCCGTATGAACCGCGCGGTTGTCAGCGCGGGATTTCGTTTTCGTGGTATCAGTACAGCCCCATCCGCCTCAAGTATCCGTACATGCGCGGGGTGTTGCTCGACTTGTGGCGCAAAGCCAAAGAGGAGCACAAAGACCCTGTCGCAGCGTGGACAGCCATCATGGAGAATGAAGCGGCGCGTAGGTCGTTCCAGCAGGCGCGCGGCAAAGGCGGATTCCGACGCGTGAAATGGGATGAGGCGTTGGAGATGATCTCCGCGTCCACGATCTACACCGTCAAAAAATATGGACCCGACCGCATTATTGGGTTCTCGCCGATTCCCGCCATGTCCATGTTGAGTTATGCGGGCGGGAGCCGCTTCATGCAATTGCTGGGCGGCGTGAGCATGAGTTTCTACGATTGGTACAGCGACCTGCCGCCCGCCAGCCCCGAAGTGTGGGGCGAGCAGACCGATGTGGCGGAGAGCGCGGATTGGTTCAACGCCAAGTTCATCGCGTCCGTCGGGTCGAACATGAGCATGACGCGCACGCCCGATGTGCATTTCGCCGCGGAGGCGCGTCACAACGGGACGAAGTTGGTTGTCTTCGCGCCTGATTTTAGTCAGGTTGCCAAGTATGCCGACTGGTGGGTTCCCGTCAACGCGGGGCAGGATGGCGCGTTCTGGATGGCGGTCAATCACGTCATCATGAACGAGTTCCATTACCAGAACCCGACGCCTTACTTTTTAGATTATCTGCGCCAATATTCCGACGCGCCCTTCCTTGTGGAACTGAATGAGGTGGACGGAAAATTTGTGCCTGGGCGCATGATCCGCGCGGGGCAGGTGGAACGTACGAAAGATGTTGAAAACGGCGAGTGGAAATTTTTGGTGTGGGATGAGATCAGCGACGCGCCGCGGATGCCGCAGGGCAGTCTCGGATTCCGCTGGCAGCAGCAGAAGGGGCAATGGAATCTGGAGCCGAAGGACGGTCTGGATGGAAGCGAGATCCGCGCCCAACTGACCTTCCTGGGTTCGGCGGATCAGTTGTCCGTTTCGTTTGCGGAGTTTGGCGAGAACAAATCCTTCCAGCGCAACATCCCCGTTCGATATATTGAAACCGCGAGCGGCAAAACCGCTGTGGCGACCATCTACGATCTGTTGATGGCGCAGTACGGCGTGGGGCGCGGACTCGAAGGCGATTACCCCGCGAACTATGACGATGAGAATCTTTCGTACACGCCCGCATGGCAGGAACGCTACACAGGCATTGACCGACAGACCGTGATTCAATTTGCGCGCGAGTGGGCGGTGACCGCCGTCAAGACCGAAGGCAAGTGCATGGTCATCATCGGCGCGGGTGTCAATCACTGGTATCACAACAATCTCATTTATCGCGCCTGTATCGGCACGTTGATGTTGACGGGCTGTGTGGGGCGCAACGGCGGCGGGTTGAATCATTACGTCGGGCAGGAAAAACTTGCTCCCGCCGCGCCGTGGGCTTCGATTGCCTTCGCATTGGATTGGCAGAAGCCGCCGCGCCAAATGAACACGCCTTCCTTCCATTATGTCAACACCGATCAATGGCGATATGAGCGCACCTACACGGAACCTCAACCTGTTACACGCCCGGGCGATGAGCAACACCGCGACATGACTCAGGAACACACGCTCGATGCGAACATCCGCGCGGTGCGGATGGGATGGCTGCCATCGTATCCGCAGTTCAATGTCAGTTCGTTGGAAATTGTCAGGATGGCAGAGCAGGCTGGGGCGAAGTCCGATGCGGAAATTCGTCAATGGGTGGTAGAACAGTTGAAGTCGGGCGAATTGAAATTCGCCGTACAGGATCCTGATGCTCCTGAAAACTGGCCCCGCTTGTGGTTCATCTGGCGCGGAAATGCGCTCAACGCCAGCGCGAAGGGACAGGAATATTTCTTCAAGCATTATCTTGGCACGCACCATCAGGTGATTTCGGAAGAGGTGGATAAGAGTCACTTCAACGAAGTTGTGTACCGCGATGAAGCGCCCGAAGGTAAATTGGATTTGGTGGTGGACATCAACTTCCGCATGGATACCTCCGCGTTGTATTCGGACATCGTCCTGCCGACCGCGAGTTGGTATGAGAAGGACGACCTGAACACGACCGACATGCACTCGTTCATCCATCCGTTGCAGATGGCGGTGCCGCCTTCATGGGAGTCGAAATCGGACTGGGATATTTTCAAGATTTTGGCGGGCAAGGTCAGCGAGTTGGCGCAGGTACATTTGCCCGAACCCGTGCGCGACCTGGTTGCCATGCCGCTTCAACACGATACGCCCGCCGAGATGGCGCAGGCGCACATCCGCGATTGGGCGAAGGGCGAGTGCGAACCCATCCCTGGCGTGACCATGCCCAACTTCATCGTGACCGAGCGCGATTATGCCAATTTGGGCAAGCGTTTCATTTCGTACGGTCCCAAAGTGGAGAAGGAAGGCTTTGCCGTCCATGGGATTCATATCGAAGTGGGCGATCTGTATCGGCAGATGATGGAAAGCCGTCCGACTGTTTCGTGGAACGACCAGCGTTATCCGTCGCTGGAGTTTGCCCGCGAAGCCGCGAATGTGATTTTGCATTTGGCTCCCGAAACCAACGGCGAAGTGGCGTACCGCGCCTTCCAGGCGGAAGAAGAGCGCATGGGACTCAAACTGACCGACCTGGCAGAAGATACCCGCGCCACCCGCATGACCTTCAACGACATTTTGCGCCAGCCACACCGATTGCTCAACAGCCCGATCTGGACGGGCATTGTGTCCGATGGACGCCCGTACTCGGCGTATACGCTCAACGTGGAACGGCTCGTCCCGTGGCGCACGTTGACGGGACGCCAGCATTTCTATCTCGATCATGAAGGCTACCTGGCGTACGGCGAACATTTACCGACGTACAAGCCGCGCCCCGATCCTTTGGCGTTTGGCGACTTGGACAAGAGTCACAGCGAAGGCAAGACGATTCAGTTGAATTACCTGACTCCGCACGCCAAGTGGCACATCCACTCGAATTATTTCGACAATGACCGCATGTTGACTCTCTCGCGCGGCATCGAGCCGATGTGGATCAGCGAGCAGGATGCGAAAGAAATCGGCATCGTGGACAACGACTGGGTCGAACTGTACAACGACCACGGCACGACCGTCACCCGTGCCATCGTTAGCGCGCGCATCCCGCCTGGGATTTGTATTGTTTATCACGCGCCCGAACGAACGGTCAGCACGCCCAAGTCACCCATGCGCGGCAACAAACGCGCAGGCGGACACAACAGCCCGACGCGCATCCACCTCAAGCCGTCATTGATGGTTGGCGGGTATGGACAATTCACCTACAGTTTCAATTACTGGGGTCCGACGGGCGTCAACCGCGATACGTTTGTTTTGGTGCGTAAACTGCCTGGAAAGCCAGAGTTCTAAAATACTTTTACCACGAAGGGTCACAAAGATACACAAAGTAAAAACCTTTGTATTTTCTTAGTGACACTTTGTGGTGAAGAAAAGGAAATCACATTATGAAAATCCGCTCACAAATTTCAATGGTATTTCATCTCGATAAGTGCATTGGCTGTCACACGTGCAGTATCGCCTGCAAGAACATTTGGACCGACCGACAAGGCGCGGAGTACATGTGGTGGAACAATGTCGAGACCAAGCCTGGTACGGGCTTTCCCACTTTATGGGAAGATCAGGAAAAATACAAAGGCGGCTGGGAACTCAAGAACGGCAAAGTGGAATTGAAAATGCAAAACCGCGTGCAGACGCTGGGAAATTTGTTTTCCAACCCTGCCCTGCCCACGATGGACGATTATTACGAACCGTGGACGTACAACTACAGTGACCTGTTCAACTCTCCGCTCGGTGATGACCAACCTACGGCGCGTCCCATCTCGCGCATCGATGGCAAACCGATTGACATTGAGTCGGGTCCCAACTGGGATGACGACCTGAGCGGTTCTAACGTGTACGCGGTCAACGATCCACTGCTGGATAACATGAGCGAAGAAGAGAAACAGCGGCTCTTTTCCATTGAGCAACTCTTCTACTTCTATATGCCGCGCATTTGCAATCACTGTCTCAACGCGGGTTGTGTGGCGGCTTGTCCTTCGGGTGCGATCTACAAACGCGCCGAAGACGGCATTGTGCTGATCAATCAGGACAAATGCCGTGGTTGGCGCATGTGTGTCTCGTCCTGCCCGTATAAGAAGACCTTCTACAACTGGTCAACGGGCAAATCGGAAAAATGTATTTTGTGCTACCCGCGCCTCGAATCGGGACAGGCTCCCGCCTGCTTCCACTCCTGCGTGGGACGCATCCGCTATCTGGGCGTGTTGCTATATGACGCGGATCAAATCGAAGCGGCGGTCAAAGTCCCTGATGAACAACTCGTCCAGCGTCAGCGCGAGATGATTCTCGATCCGCACGACCCGAAAGTTGTCGCCGCCGCGAAGGAAAGCGGCATCCCCGACGGTGTGATCACCGCCGCGCAGCGTTCGCCCGTCTATCGTTATGTGAAAGAATGGGAACTCGCGCTTCCGCTCCATCCCGAATATCGCACCCTCCCCATGCTGTTCTACGTCCCGCCGCTTCTGCCCGTCCTCAATGCGACCCAGAGCAGTGGAACCCAGCGCGTCGAGACCGACCTGTTCAGTTCGCTGGAAAATGCCCGCGTGCCTGTGCGTTATATGTCGCGCACGCTGGCGGCAGGGAATGATGAACTCGTCATCAAGTCGTACCAAAAGATGATCGCTGTCCGCTTGTACAAACGCGCCCAAACCGTCGGCGATGTGACTGTCGAAGAGGCGAATGCCGCGCTCGCCAAAGCAGGCATGGACGCGGAAGAAGCGGAAGCCATCTATCACCTGACTTCGCTTCCGTCCTATCAGGAACGCTTTATGATTCCGCCCGCCAGCCGTGAAGGCGACATCGAAGAGACGTATGATCCGCAGCAACGCAAAGCTGAAACGGGTTTCGGTCGCAGCCAGGGCGCGCGCAGAGGTTTGTAATCATGAGCAAAGACATCATAGGTCTCCTCTATGCCCAGTTTGCTGATCTGATATCCTATCCCAGCGGCGATTTGTTCTCGATTACAGAATCCTGTCTCGGCAGGGTGCGAAGCGTTCATTCAGAAGCGGCGGATGAATTGGAAGCATTCCAGAACGGAATCCAAAATCTATCCGTTCAAAAAATCGAAGAACTCTATACGGTCACATTTGATATGCAGCCTGTTTGTTATCCGTATGCGGGCTATCAATTGTTTGGCGAGAGTTACAAGCGCGGTGCGTTTATGGCGCAGTTAAATGAAGCCTACCGCACTTTCGGGTACTCGTCGGGCGAAGAACTGCCCGATCATCTTGCCGTCATCCTGCGCTTTCTTGGCTTGGATTCTGCCAACCGTCAGGGCGGGTTTTGCCAAACCCTGCTCGTGGAGGGGGTAACGCCCGCAATTGAAAAAATGCTCAAGGCGTTTGCCGAGTCGCAAAATCCGTATGTCCGCTTGTTGAAGGCGCTTCAACTTGTTCTTTCGCACACTCCTGAAAAGGAATTGAGCCATGCTTGACAATCTTCTCTTCGTTGTATTTCCCTACGTGGCAGTTGCTCTTGCCGTGGGTGGGACGATCTACCGTTTTCTCACCAACCAGTTTTCGTTTACGAGTCTCTCCTCGCAATTTTTGGAGACCGATATTCAATTCTGGGGTTCGACGCTTTGGCATTATGGAATCCTGCCAACCCTGCTCATTCATCTGGGCGGGTTTGTCGCACCGAAGTTGATGTTCCTTTTGCATAGCACGCCCGAAACCCTCTACCTTGCGGAACTGGCTGGAAAAGTTCTCGGCATTATGGCGTTTGTGGGCGCGGGTGCGATGTTCTATCGGCGCGTGGCTTCGAGCAAAGTCCGCATGGTGACCACGCCCGCTGACTGGGTTGTGCTGGTTTTGCTGATCGTGCAGGTGGCGCTGGGTCTGTGGATGGCGTTTGGTTATCGCTGGGGCGCGACATGGTTTATTCATACGGTCACTCCCTGGGTGGTATCGCTTGCGACCTTCCAACCCGCACCGCAATATGTGGCATCCCTGCCGTTGATTCCCAAACTGCATTTCCTCAATGCCACCCTGCTGATTGCGGTCTTCCCATTTGGCAGGCTGGTACACATGTTGAGTTTTCCCATCAGTTATCTCTGGCGCAGCTTTCAACTGGTGATCTGGACGCGCCGCAAAGTCGTCTAGGAGCACGGCATGTCGAGTAAAGTAAATAACCTGATTGAAGGCGCAACCCGCGATCTCTTCCCTGCCTACTTTGCATTGGTTATGGCGACGGGGATTGTATCCATTGCTTGTCATCTTTTGAAGATGGATATTCTCGCCATACCCTTGTTTTATCTCAATCAGTTTTTCTATATCGTCTTGTGGATTCTGACCCTTATCCGCCTTGTGCGGTATCCCATGAAGGTCTTCAGTGATCTATCCAATCACCGCATCGGTTCAGGTTTCCTGACGATTGTTGCAGCCACTAATGTGCTTGGCAGCCAGTTTGTCATTCTTCAAGCCAACGCAACTATTGCGTTATATCTATGGGTCTTGGGGCTGGCGCTCTGGTTCCTGCTGATCTACACCCTCTTTACCGCATTGACGGTCAAGGAAGAAAAACCGACTTTGGAAGATGGCATCAACGGCGGCTGGCTCCTGTTCATCGTCTCCACCCAGTCTGTGCCTGTGCTGGGCATGTTGATCGTCTCACGCTTCGAGGCATGGCAGGAGATGTTCACCTTTTCCATGCTTGGCTTTTATCTGTTGGGTTGTATGTTCTACATCCTGATCATCTCGCTCATCATGTACCGCTTCCTGTTCTTCAAGATCGAAGCCGAAGAGATGAACCCATCGTATTGGATCAACACAGGCGCGGTCGCCATCACCACATTGGCGGGCGCAAATATCTTGTTGCGAGGGCACGCTTCCTTCCTTGCCGATTTTGCTCCCTTCATCAAGGGCTTCACGGTTTTCTTCTGGGCGGCGGGAACCTGGTGGATTCCTTATTTGTTCATTGTGGGCGCATGGCGTCATTTCTACAAACGCTATCCGCTGACCTATCACCCCGTCTATTGGGGGCTGGTCTTCCCAATGGGCATGTACACCGTCGCCACGTTTCGGCTGGCGCAAGTATTGAACATGGATTTTCTTTTGCTCATCCCGCAATACTTCATTTATCTGGCGTTGGTCGCGTGGGTGGTTACTTTTTACGGCTTGGTTTCCCGCCTGTTTATCGCATTTCGGAAACCTCTCACCTAAAGGCTAAAGATGAACGCTGTCTCGTTTAAGACGATTTCAACACTGGATGAATTGCTGACCCTCAGCGCGACTCATCACCATAACATTTGTCCGCGACAAGTGCTCGGCGTTCGCGCTGGACTTTTGGCTGGACTCCTGCTCGACCTGCCTTTACCCCAACCCGACAAACGCCTCATCGCCATCGCCGAAACGGACGGCTGCTTCGTGGACGGAATCTCCGCCGCGACAGGCTGCTACGTCGGCAGGCGCACCCTGCGCGTCGAAGACTACGGCAAGACCGCCGCCTCCTTCATTGACTCGCTCACCGAACAGGCGATTCGCATTGCCCCGCGACTCAACATCCGCGAACTGGCATGGGACTACGCCCCGTCGGCGCGCAACAAATGGGAAGCGCAACTCATCGGCTACCAACACATCCCCGACGATCTCCTGCTCGACTGGCAACACATCGAACTGGCGACGCCCATCAAGCAAATCATCGGTCAGGCAGGCAAACGCGCCGAGTGCGAAATCTGCGGCGAAGAGATCATCAACCAGCGCGAAGTCCTCCGCGAAGGGACGGTCTTGTGTAAATCCTGCGCGGGGGAGGCGTATTTTCGCGCCGTGCCGATTGCTACAACACACCCTGTGGTTTGACGCGCCGCCATGAGCCAATGACGAAAAGAATCGCCGCGCACACTTCGGCAATGCGCCCGATGATGAGCGCGTGGGGAAACCAGTGTTGCAGGGCGGTGATCAAAATTCCAGCGTTGAGCAATGCAAAGGAAAGCCAGACCAAGCCCACAGGTCCGCGTGGAGAGCCGCGGCTAAAGCGTGGAATGATCCAAAAGGCGACGCCCATCGCCAGTTGGATGAGCCAGCCCGTTAGCAGAAATTCCACATGAAGAGGGAAGAGATTCCAGATGGGCGGATAAAATGAAATCCCTTTTTGGGCGAGGATCAACGCGCCGAAGAAAAGCCCGATCAGGAGGTAAATGAACGAGGCGCGTACGAACCAGACACTTAAGCGCGGCATTTATTTTTCCCTGACCCTTTGCCATGTATTGAATACAAATAACAACCCCGCTAGAAATTGCAAAATGGCGGAGAGCACAAGCGTCCAGCCGCTGAGGGGATTGGGCTGGGTGGATTGAATCGGTTCGGCGATGGCGCGCAGGAGCAAGCCGCTGTTGAGCAGGGCATACGACCACCAACCGAGGGTTTCGTATCCGCGCATCTTTTCGTTTGAATATTTTGGGAACATCCACAAGGCAACGCCGAAGATCAACTGGGTCAGCCAGCCAAAGACCAGCAGGTGAATGTAGACGGGGAAGAATCCGTTCGTGATGCCCGCCGCCAGCAGGATGCCAAGCATGAGTGCGAGCGTGAAACAGACCATTGCGGTTTTGATGAATGTGCGGGTGAGAAGTGGCATAATGGGGTTTTCCGTGGCGTGTTATTCTATCAGGACTTGTGAAATCTTTTTTCGATTGCCGACTATGACAAAGGAGATATATGGAACAGATAAATGGATGGCGCTCTGCGACGCTGGGCGATGGCATGTGGGCGCCGACGATATCCGCGCAGATCGAGAAGGAATTTATCGCGGCGTTCGAGGCGGCGGGAAGTCCCGCAGATATGGCTGTCTTTACCCGCAGCGAAGAGGGTGAACTGCATTGCGAGGTGATCGCTTATTTTTCACCCGCTGCCCAAACGCTTGCAATGAGGTTCGACACGGAGCCGTGTGGAAAACCTGCGCGGGGCGGGCTGGGCTTGCTGGCTGGCGACCCGCGTTGTTGGGCGATTTTATTTCCCGAAGCAAAGGGATGAACCAGTGAAGATCAAGGCGGCAAACACGATTTTGTATTGCAAACATTGGGCGGAGACCGTTGCGTTTTACCGCGATGGATTGAAACTTCGCATCCTTGCCTCCACCGATTGGTTCGTGGAGTTCAAACTCAACGAAGCGGCAAGATTGAGCGTGGCAAATGAAGCGCGGGCATCCATCAAGAGCGGGGATGGCAGGGGCGTTACCATCAGCCTTCAGATCGCCGACGTTGAACAAATTCAGGCTGATTTGTCGAGCGCGGGAATCGCATCAACGCCGATCAAGGAAGTCTGGGGCGCAAGGGCGATCTACGTCCGCGACCCTGAGGGGAATCGCCTTGAGTTTTGGGAAGGGCGGGCGAAGGCTTGAGCGCCGTTTTTATTGGAAAGGAAATAACATGACGCGCCCCAAATCTCCCGTGCGGTTGGACTGGGTGGACCCTGCCGTATGTTCTCTGGAGTATCGTTTGAAGATCATCGGGCGTTTGCCGTTCTTCAGGCATTTGTCCGCCGAGGCGATTGCGAAAATCAACCCTCTTGTTCATGACCACGATGTACGTGCGGGAGAGCGGATTTATTTTGAAGGCGATGACGCGAAGTTTCTCCATCTTGTGGCGATGGGAAAGGTTAAGTTGCTTCGTGTAGCCGCTTCTGGGCGGGAAGTGCTGTTGGATATCTTGCACGGCGGCGAATACTTTGGCGTATTAACCGCTCTTGGCGGGCGCATTTATACGGAGACTGCCATTGCGCAAACCGATTGTTGCATCCTGCAAATCTCCTCCGCCGATTTTGAAGCGATCCTTTCAGAATATCCTGATGTGGCGCGGCACGCTCTGGAAGTGGTCAGTCAGCGTTTGGTGGAGTCGCGGGAGATCGTCCAGCAATTGAGTTCGTTTACCGCTGAACAACGTATCGCCGCGGCGCTGCTGCGGTTGGCGGGAAAAGTGGGCGAAGCACGCGACGATAACGTTTTAATCCAACTTCCGTTTTCGCGGCAGGACCTGGCGGCAATGACGGGCGCGACCACCGAGACGGTCAGCCGCGTGATGAGCCGCTTCGCCGAGGAGAAACTGGTCAAGTCAGGGCGCAAGTGGGTGACGATCGCGAACGCGAAGCGTTTGAAACATCTGGTGGAAAAGGGTGCAGTTAATTGACTTGCGTCATGTAAATTGTGCGAGGAGACGTGTATAGTAAGAGTATAAACATTCAAAGTCTGAAGGAGATTAACCATGAGTACTGTTACCCAACCCCTACGTGATGAGCATAAGGAGTTATTTCCGAATGTAGATCACATCCGTCAGGTCGCTGAGAGACTTGATATCGCGTCCATCACAGAGACCCGAAAAGGCGTGGATGAAGTTTATGAATTTCTTGCCCACCATCTCAAGCCCCATGCTGAAGCGGAAGAGGCTGCGCTGTATCCTGTTGTTCAAAAGGTGCTCGGCAGTCCCGACGCTACCAAGACCATGAGCCGCGACCATGTTGAAATCGGCAGTTACATTGAAGAACTCGAAACACTGAAAAAGAATTTGGGCGATGCGCAATTGGCATTCAAACAGACAAAGGTTTTGCAGCGCGTGTTGTACGGTGTGTATGCGCTTGTCAAGCTTCACTTTGCGAAGGAAGAGGAGGTCTATCTGCCCATTCTCGACCAGCGCCTGACGCCTGAATCCGCGCGGGAGATGTTCGAGGCGATGGAGGACGCGGCGCACAAAGCCAAACACGCCGCGCATGTGTAACGCTGAAACATCCATTCGTTTTATAATCGCCCCACCATCTTCCAAAGGAGACACATAATGAACATAACCACCACCCTCGACATACGGCAAACTCCCCCGCCTCAAAAGCACCCGATGATCTTCCAGACCTTTGCCAGCCTGACGCCAGGGCAGGGTTTTATCCTGATCAACGATCATGACCCGAAGCCGCTGTATTACCAGTTCGTTCACGAACACGCGGGACAGTTCACATGGGAATATCTCGAGGAAGGTCCCGACATCTGGCGGGTGCAGATCGGTCGCACGGAATCAAATTAATGCCCGACGCCAGGCACATCTCGATCAGATAAATTCCCTTGTGTGCCTGGCGTCCTTCTCTTTTGAATATTTTCATGCCAAAGTTAACATAAGTTACCTTACAAAATATCACCCTGAGCGGCAGCGAAGGGTCTCTGGGACAGTCGTAGAGATGCTTCGCTTCGCTCAGCATGACACATTAACGTGTTAGTCAATTAAGGTTACTCGGAATAATAAGCAAAGGAGTCTACAATGAAAATCGCAAACCTGTTGGATAACCTGCAATTTGGAAAAGACAATCCTCACGCTGAACCGCTTCACGCCGACCCTCACGGACGTGCAATTCTCTTCACACTCAAGGTGGGTCAAGTCATTCGGGAGCATAATGCGCCGAGTTCGCCGTTTTTTGTGGTGATATTAAAGGGCAGGGGCGTTTTCACTGGCGGCGACGGAATCGAACGCACATGTGAGGCGAATTCGCTGCTGGTGTTCGATGCGGGCGAATCGCACACGGTCCGTGCGCTTGAAGAACTCGTTTTCGTGGGCGTTTTGCATGGCGCGCCAGGCGCTCAAAAATGAATGGGACACTTTAGAGCCTGTTTTTCTTAAGTTCATTTCTCACACAGAGGGCGCGGAATTTACAGAGAAAACCTATTAAAAACTCTGTGATCTTTGTGTCCTCTGTGGTAAATTGCCTTTGGGCTAAGACTTAAAAAACATTCCCTTACAGATTTCTTATTATGCCGTCGAGTGGCGGGTTATTAGATCTGCGACGAAAATAAAGAACTAATTCAAACAGAATCTTCAGCGGGGAAAAATCCTTCTCTTTTCATTCCTGATGCGGGATGGGGAAGGATGCAATTACGTCGCATCCTTTAGTACTCTTGAATAGAGTCAGTTGCGCAATGGAATATGGCATGTCAAGACATCGTATTTTACTGATGTGTTCCCAACAGCTCTTCGGCGAGAGCATGGAGGAGATATTGCGCCTTCATGCGGATATGGATTTGATTGGGACATGCGGCTTCGATGAAAATATCCACCAACACATTGCCGAATCCCGCCCCGATGTGGTTGTGCTCATAGGTGTGGATTCGCAAAGCGATGAAATGATCCGCCTGACCTCCGCAATCATCGAACAGCACCCTGAGGTGTCCGTCGTCCGCGCAGGGTTGACCGAAAAAGTCATTCGCGTTTTTTCATCCCAACGGCTTCCCGCGCGCAGCGTCAATTTTTTGGAAGTGATTCGCGATCTACCCATCGGGTACAAAACATAAATTACACAGGAGAAAATACAATCTCATGCTTATCACCGACGCGCTTCTAGGCGAACACGCCGTCTTTTATCTGTTTCTTGGGCACATCGAACAGGCGCTTCCCGCGTTGGATTCCCTGTCCTCAATCCAGCATCGCTTTGCCGCCTTCGCCTTTACCCTCGAAGCCCACGCGGGTCTCGAAGACGAACTGCTCTTCAACGCGCTCGAACCTCACCTCGGCGTTCAAGGCGGACCTCTCGCGGTCATGCGTTTTGAACACAACCAGATCGTTGACCTGTTCGGCAAAATCGAATCCGCCGCCGACCTCGACTCTGCGCGAGACTTTGCTAGGCAGTTATTCCCAATCGTCCGCGGGCATTTTCAAAAGGAGGAACAAGTCCTCTTTCAAATGGCGGCTCGTTTTTTGAGTGAAGACGAACTCTCCGCTCTTGGCGCGCAATGGGCAAAGAGACGAACGCCTTTGGTTGGGTTGGATTTACCATGATCCTTGCGGCGAAATGAGTTGGAAGTGTTACCTCATTCCACCAGTTAATTATGGGATGTATTGAGGCGGTAGGAGGCACCTATGAACCTGAAATTTATCTGGTCCACGCTCGAAGAAAGTTCGGAAATTCTGTTTGACAATTATGGCTATCCCGCCGCGGATAAAGCCGCAGAGGAGCTTTCCCTGCCACCTGGCTACTACGCCTGGGTGACGCCGCTTTGGTTGTTCGACGCGGAGCCATTTACCATCGCCGAGTTCATGCGCCATTTTCCCTACGGGCTGGCGCAGGTGAACGAGGAGCGGCTTGCCTCCGCTGTTCAGCAGGGATATTTGGCATCCGACGGTCAGGGGATGTACCGCGCCACCGAGTCGGGACGAGCCGCCGCGGTTCGCCTCATGCAAGCGGGGAACGATGTCATGTCTGCCCTCACCCCCATGCCCAAAGAGTCGTTGCGGGCGCTTGGAAATCTCCTTGCCCGCATTTCGGACGCGGCATCCTCCACACCCGAACCGCCCGCGCATGTTTTGATCAAAGCCAAACGAGACCTCTACCAGCGGACGAATGCATTTGCAATTCTCGAAGGGTTTGTCGCTCACTGCCTGCTGTTGGAAGGATACCGCGACGATTGCTACATCGCCACATGGAAAGCGCACGGCGTGGATGGTCACACGTGGGAAGTTCTCGACCGACTCTCCCAAAGCGACGCGCTGACCTTCGACGAACTCCACGAGAAAACCAGCGGGCGCGGCGTGACGCGCGAAGTCCACGCGGCGGACGTGCAGGAACTGGCGCGGCGCGGTTGGGCGGAAGATGGTTCGGGCGTAGTCAAAGCCACCGAAGCGGGCAAGCAGGTTCGGGCGGAGGTCGAAGCGGAGACGGAACGTCTCTTCTTCGCGCCGTGGTCGTGCCTGAATGAATCCGAGGTGGAAGAATTATCAAATCTCGCGAGTCAATTGCGGGATAAACTAAAAGGAAAATAAACATGCAAAATTCACAATGGACAGATACGCTCGTACAACTGCTCTCCCTTGCCCTGCGGCTGGAGAGCGAAGGGCAATACGACATTGCCAAACTCGCCCGCGCCCAGGCGGATGCGATCTCGCGCCACGCCGCGTGGGAATTGAATCTGCCCAACGATAAAGAGACTCTCGCCGCCGACATCGAACGCATCGCCGCCACATTGGATGACGCCGACTTGCAAGCTGTCTTTCGAGCAGGCGCATCTGCCTTGACCGCGGGGCGGGTTCCGCTCATCCAGGAGACTCCACACCCCTACGTCTGCCGTACCTGCGGACATTTGGCTCTCACCAATCCTCCCAAAAAATGTCCCACCTGCGGCGCGTGGGGTGAATCGTTCCAATGGTTCCCGCCCGTCTACTGGCTTGAAGCGCTTGACCCCGTCGAAGCGTTGGAGCAACTGCGCCAGACTCCGCTCGAAGTCGCCGCGCTGATCGAAGGTCTGAGCGAAGAGGCGATGACGCGTCCCGCCCCAGACGGCGGCTGGGCGATCCGCAATGTCATCTCGCATTTGCGCGACGCGCAGGGCGTGCTTGATTTCCGCATTGACCTGTTCCTCAAAGAGAAAAATCCCGTACTGGAGATGAAGCAGGTCTGGACGTGGGCGAAGAACGAGACCGAACGTCCGCCAACCACGCGCGAGATTTTCGAGACGTATCTATCAACGCGTCGGGATGTGATCGCTAAACTTGAAACGATTCCCCTCGCCGATTGGTGGAGAACTGGACGACATGAAGAGTTTGGGATTGTCTCCATCAAACAGCAGGTCAGTTATTTCGCGTCGCACGAGTTGACTCACCTGCCACAAATTGCAAGACTCACCCAACGATAATTTCCAATAAATCATCGCGAGGAAAATATGGCATTACCTGAGGATCAATTTGTTCTGGTTGACGGTATTCAGACGCGGTATTGGTGTGACGGGGTAGGGGCGCCAATGCTGCTTTTACACGGCCTATCTGAAAGTGTCGAAAACTGGGGGCTGGTCTTTGAGAACCTGGCCGAGAAATATCAAGTTTACGCTTTGGATTGGCTTGGGCACGGCAGAACTGGACATCCTCAGGATAATTCTTATAGCCTGAGTCGCTTGGCCAGTTTTGTTAGGCATTTTATGGATGCCATGAAAATGGATCAAACGCATATCGTTGGACATTCGCTGGGAGGCGCCATTACTCTTGAACTCGTGCGTCAATTTCCATTATGTGCGGACAAGATTGTACTTATAGATAGCGCCGGGTATGGCAGGGAAATTGGCGCTTCGTTGCGCCTGGTCACACTCCCGTTCGTTGGCGAGATTCTATTGTCTGTTTTGCTCCCGAATGATAGGCAAAAATATGTGTCATCCATGTTGGCATCGTTCCGAAATTCCAGCGAGGTAACAGAGGAAGTCCTTTTGGCAAAATATGCCATCTCACAAATTCCTGGGTATCGCGATGCAATTTTGAAGACGTTACGCGCCAATGTCAATCTCAATGGACAGAACGTGGAGACTGTTCAAACTCTGCTCAAAGCCCAGGCGCAATTTCCCAATTCGACGCTGATTATTTGGGGTGAAAACGATGACACAATTCCGCTGGCGCATGGGCATCTAGCCAGAAAAGCGATGAAAAATTCTCGTCTGGAGGTAATCCCAAATTGTGGACACGAACCATCCCTTGAACATCCTCGTCAGATAATCAAATTGATAAAAGAATTCGTTCAGTAATCTGAGAGAAAAAGCAGCGATGGACTCAAAACGATTCCTCTCGCAGATTGGTGGAGAATTGGACGACATGAGGAGTCTGGGATTGTCTCCATCAAACAGCAGGTCAGTTACTTCACATCGCATGAATTAACGCATCTGCCGGAGATCGAACGGCTGTGCGATCTTTTCAATAACCCACATCAAGGAGAATAACATGTCAAAAATACTCATTCACCTCACGCACGGTACTGAAGACCCCACCCGCGCCGCGCTCGCCTTTCTCGTCGTCAGAAGCGCGGTTGACGAAGATCACAGTGTTTCGCTTTTTCTCGCAGGCGACGCGGTTCAGTTACTGCGCGATGCCGTGCTGGATAACCTCGCGGGATTAGGCACAGGAAAATTACGCGAACACTACGACGCCATCGTTGCAGGCGGCGGAAAGTTTTACCTTTCAGGCATGTCGAGCAAGGCGCGCGGACTGACCGACGCGGATTTAAACGGCAAGCCTGCCGAGTTCGCCCTGCCGAATGTGCTAGTGCGCCTGTCGCTCGAACACGACCGCATGTTCACATATTAACCTGCGGATGTTGATCAAAGGTTGATCATCGGTGATGGGTATGCAGCATTGGCATTCCAAATCCCTCGGCGACGGGATGTGGGCGGACATCCCCTCCGAAGAAATCAAGCGCCTCTTTGAGCCATTGTTCGAGTCCGCGGGCAGACCTGCAGAGATGACGGTCTTCACGCGACACGAAGAAGGAAGCCTGCATTGCGAGTTGGTCGCGTACTTTTCGCCAGTGGCTATGGATTTTGCAAAAGCAGTCGAGGCCAGCCCGTGTGTGAAACCCGCGCGTGAGGGGTTGAATCTCCTGGCGGGTAGCGCTCAATGCTGGTCAACCTTGTTTAAAGGCATGTAAATTCTGGAAAGGAGGCGCGCCCCAAAATATCATCAACTTAATTACACGTCGAATTCCAAATATTTTTCGCCAAAAAGGAGATAAGCCATGTTGAAGTTTGCTTGCAAAGACACAGGTGTTGATTGCGATTTCGTCGCCACAGGTGAGACGGTGGAGGAAATCAAGGAAAAGGCGTTCGCGCACGCGGGCGTCGTCCATGTCGAAATTCTCAACTCGATGACCGAGGAGCAGAAGGCGGATCTGGTCAAGACGCTCGAAGCGAATATTACCCCTGCGTAGGGTCACGGACAACGTAACAGTCACTTTGGAAGTGACTGTTACGTTGAAAAAACAAAAAGGAGGCGCTTGTAAAGTTTTCTGTCGTCGTTTGTTTCAAGCCAAAGGAGAGACACATGACACACCATCAAAACCTTCCAAAAATTTCGCTCGAAGAACTCAGGGTGGAGATTCAAAAAGAATACACCAACGTCGCCCTCGACCCGAACAAAGGGTATCACTTCCACATGGGTCGCAAACTCGCGGACATCCTCGGATATGACAAGTCCCTCTATGCCGACTTGCCCGAATCGAATATCGCCTCTTTCGCAGGGACGGGGAATCCGTTTTCTGTAGGCGACGTCCACGCTGGAGAAACGGTCGTGGACGTGGGGTCGGGTGCAGGCTTCGATTCGTTGATTGCCTCGCGGCTTGTCGGTTTGGCGGGACGCGTCGTTGGCGTGGACATGACCGAGGAGATGTTGAAAAAGGCACGGGCGGGGGCGGAGGCGATGGGCGCGACCCACGCCGAGTTTCGAGAAGGACTCGCCGAGTCGCTTCCCATCCCCGATAGGTTTGCAGATGTCGTCATCAGCAACGGCGTCCTCAACCTGACGCTCGACAAGACCGAGACCCTGCGCGAGTGGTTCCGCATCCTCAAGCCTGGCGGACGCCTGCAAGTGGGCGACATCCTTGTGGAAAGGGAGGTACCCAACAGCGCATTGGACGACATCTCTCTCTGGACGGGCTGAATTGCCGGCGCTCTGTTGGATGCAGAGTTGCTCCGCGCCGTGAGCGCGGCTGGTTTTGAAGATGGCAAGATCGTCCACAAATACAACAGTTATGTGGACACGCCCGATCCCTCGGACGCGTTGGACTTCGGCACGCAGGGTATCACATTCCGCGCCTGCAAGCCGATGTAGAAATTCGCACCCAAATGCCAAAGAAAAAGGAGAAATTAAATGAGCAAAAGATTGCAAATCACCCTGTACGTTATCGCGGCGTACCTGACCGTGTTCGGCTTTCTTTTCTTATTTCTGCCGAACGTCGCCGAAAAGGTATTGGCGACCAGCCTGCCTGACGCGGTGTTGAACATGCTCTATGGACAGTTATCGCTCACCTTTGCGTACACCGCGTTCCTTGCCGCGCGCGGCGGCGATGGCTTGAGCAAACTATCGCGCGTCATCCTTGCGCTCACGACGGGTCATGTGGTGGTTTTTGTCTACCAGCTTGCAAAGGGTATGTTGAACTTTGCCCAGGCAGGACCTCCACTGATCATCAACGCGATCTTCACCGTATTGCTGTTCCTGTTTCGTAAAGATATCAAGGAGTAAATGAAAATCAGGGGCTGGGCATTCCAGTCCCTGACAATAACGAAGGAAGCGACAAGAATGAATACTATTTCGCTTGTTGAAGAAAACGCCCTGACATATTACAAGGGCATTGCCCGCCTTCTGGATGGTCGTTTCACAGAGACCGACGGGATTACCTGGTTCGCGACAGAACGGCGAAGCCTATACCGTTTCAACGGGGTCGTCCGCACGGCAACACGCGCCGAAGATTTGAGCAGGATCGCGGATTCAATTCTTGAATCATTCATCTCAAAGCGTCTCCCGTTTTTCTGGGTGGATTTTCCCGATGGCGGCACGCCTGGACTGGGCGAATATCTGAATTCAAAAAACATTCGCTGGGAACACTTCAAAGGAATGCCCTGCATGTCGCGCGGATTCAATGACTTGCCAGAATTGTCGCTTCCAAAAGGAGTTGAACTCGTGCGCGTTCGATCTGAGAAAGATCAAGCGGACTGGTTGAACGTCCTCATGGAAGGCTTTGAAGAGCCAGAGCCAAGCCGCCCCGACTTTCAGCAAATCCTTGCCAACTCGCTTACCGAACCCGCGCCCAAATTCGAACACTTCGTCGCACGCTGGCAAGGCGAGGCATGCGCCGTCTCGACTCTGCTTCACGCGGATCATGGTGCAGGGATTTATCACGTCACAACCCTGCCGCGTTATCGTGGTCACGGGCTTGGCAAGGCACTAACCCTCGCCGCTATGCAATCTGCTCGCGAGGCTGGATATAAGCAGTCCATTTTGTTTGCTACGCCGTCGGGCTTTCCGATCTATAAACAACTTGGCTTTAAGACCGTCACTACGGCAGATGGATTTGTATGGAATGGTAAATAACTTTCATGACTTGTGTATAGGAGGATAATCGTGTGACTACCTTCATTCTCATTCACGGTATGTGGCACGGCGGCTGGTGTTGGGAGAGATTGACGCCCCCTTTGCGCGCGGCGGGACACATCGTTTACTCACCCACGCTGGCGGGACTCGCCGAACGCGCTGACATCCACAGCGACTCGATTGACCTGAACACGCATGTCCAGGAAGTTGTGGACTTGATCGAATCGAAAAACTTGCGCGATGTGATTCTCGTCGGTCATAGTCTCGGCGGGTTCATGGCTCCCATCGTCGCGGACAGAATCCCTGAACGGATCGCGCACATCGTCAATCTCGATGGGATGGTTCCCGAAAACGGCAAGTCGTTAGTTGACCTCATCGGCGCGACGTGGGACTTCTTCAATAAGAAAGCCATCGAAAGCGGCGATGAGTGGTGGTGTCCACCAATTCTGGAGTGGACGTTCGGCGTCTCTGGCGCGGACTTGGAATGGGCGCAATCCAAACTGACTCCTCATCCGCTGAAAACGCTGACGACTCCCGTCGCGCTCGGAAACCCGCGCGCCAAATCCATTCCGTCCACTTTTATTCTTTGTTCCGATGGAATGACCGATGAAGAAATCGTTGCCGAAGAAAAGAAATTCACAGGATTGGGAATGAATTTTCGCAGTCTGCCCACAGGTCACGACGCGATGATCACCATGCCGAAGGAACTGGCGGGGATATTGCTGGAATTTACGGGAGGGAGTCAATGACTCAACAGACCCCTACCAATGCAGACATCATAAAATTCAACGAACATTTAGCCCCAATAAGGAAAACTTCATGGCATCCATCAAAACAGTAGGAATCATCGGCGGTGGCGTATCGGGACTGGCGGCGGGCGGACTGCTCGCACGTGCGGGAATCAAGGTCAAACTTTTTGAAGCGAACGAGAAAATCGGCGGCTGTTGTTCGACGACCAACATCGGCGGATACACCTTTAACGACGGCGCGTTGTATCTTGCGTTGCCCAACATGCTGGAGCGCGTCTTCGCGAAGGTCGGGCTGGAACGCAAGTCTGTATTGCCGCTAAAGAGAATCACCGCGCCGCAGACGACGGTTCTGCCCAACGGCGACACGGTCACATTTGGCGACGGCTTGCGCGTGACCGTCGAAAAGAAAAACGGTAGGCTGAACGAAGCCACGCTGAAAAAAGAATTGGACGACATGATGAAGCGCTGGGAGCCAGCCCTGCGCCTGCTCACCGAAGACATTCTGGTCAATCCGCTTTCGTTTTCGCGCATCCTCACAAAGGGATGGCGGCATCTTCCAAAATTCGGCGGCACGGTGGCGGGTGAATTGCGGCGGCTCTTCAGCGACGATTCGGTTCGCGCCGCGATGTCGGGTGTTTTGCTTTATACAGGTTTGCCGCCCGAAAAACAGCCTGCCATTTCGGTCTTGGGTTTGGTGACGCTCTTCAGCGACGGCTTTCACCTGCCCGAAGGCGGCATGGGCAAAGTCCCCGAAGCGCTGAGCCGCGCCATGCTCTCACATGGCGGCGAAATCCATTTGAATACGCGGGTGGATAGAATCGTCGTGAAGGGTGGGCGTGTGCGCGGGTTGGAAATCCGCGGGCAGGGCTTGGTGGAAGTGGATGCGGTTCTTTCGACCGTCAGCGGGATGCTGACCTTCGGCTCTTTACTAGACGACGCGGATTCGCCGCGCGGCTTGAAGCGTATGGCTAAAGAAGCGAATCTATCGCACGGCGCGTTTTCGGTTCAACTTGGCTTGCGAAACAAATTAGACGCGCCCAGCCATTCGCATTGTTTCCTGCCGCCGATGGAAAATCAAGCCGACGTGTTCACTCCCTGCGACGACGGCGTAAAGTGGCTAGTTTACGACGCGCCGACGGTGACTCTCCCCGAACTCGCGCCCGCAGGCGGCAGCGTGATTGAAATGTATCCGCCCGTGCGCCGCGATTTTCCGCTCGACGATTGGAGCGAAGAGCGCAAACAAGCGGTTCTCGAAAAGGCAGTGGAAGTCCTCTCGCGTGTTCACAAACTGGATATCGCCGTTAAACGCATCGTCAGCCCGAAGGATTTCAGCAAGAACCTGAACTTGTATCGCGGGGCGGTGTACGGACTCTCGCCGCAGGTCGCGCCGTGGAATCACTTCCCGCATCGCACTCCCATTCAAGGCTTGTACCAAACTGGGCAGACCACCTACCCAGGCTACAGTGTGGGACGAGCCGCCACTTCGGGCATCCTCGCCGCCGAAGCGCTTTTAGCAGCGTAGGACACTTTCTCTAACGTGTCCGTCGGCGTGAGAGAACGCCGACTACGCGCGATTACGGAGAACCCATGACCCAACAAACCCCCGCCATCAACCCCTGGTCGGACGACGACAACTCCGTCTTCCTGCGCCTGCGGATGAAGACCTTCTGGAATTTCGACTACTTCGAGCGGATCATCCTCCCGCTTCTCGACCTACCCCAAAGCGGGCGCGTCCTCGACGTGGGGTGTGGCAACGGCGGCATTTCGCTTCTTCTCGCGGACCTCAGACCTGATCTGCAAATCCTCGGCATGGACTTTGAACCCAAGCCTCTCGAAGACGCATCTGCGTATGCTTCGCGCAATGGGTTCAAGAATCTGATCTTCGAGCAAGGCGACGCGCACAACTTGAAATACGCCGACGCGACCTTCGACGGAGTCGTCTGCCAAACCGTGCTGACTCACGTCCGCGACGCAGAAACGGTCATCAGGGAAATGGCGCGCGTCCTCAAGCCTGGCGGAGTCTTCTTCGCGGCGGAATTTACCAACTCCGCGATGGCGAACTACGATAACGTCCACTTCGACAAATACGACGAAGCCTGGTATCGCGAGTATTATCGAATCAACCTGCTGTTCATGAAAGGCAAGAAGGCTTTGGGGCGCGGGGACAATACCGTCGGCGTGCGCGTGCCGTTGCTGGCGACTCAGGCGGGGTTGGACGTGTACGACGTGCGACTCAATGACCGCGCCATGCACGGCTTTCCTCCCTATCGCCACGAGAAGCAGAGGAATTATCTCGAACTCGTCAAAATAGCGAACATCGTTGACGACGATGAAAAATGGCTGAGGCTCGACATCGAAACGGTAACGGCAGGCGGCGGCACGGAGGAGGACGGTCGCTGGTTCCATCACGCGATTGACAGCGCGGGAATCGTCCGCGCGATTAACGAAGGGACATTCACCGCGACGGGTTCATTCGCGTTGTATTTGACGTTCGCCAGGAAGTAGTACTGCAAGATTCATCTTTAGCCCATTCGCAAAATGAATTTTGAGGTACTCAATCACAGGAGCACACAATGACATCACAACCCCTCACAGGACAAACCGCCATTGTCACAGGCGGCGGGCGCGGATTTGGGCGCGAGATCGCGCGCGCGTTGGCGAAGGAAGGAGTCAAGGTCGCGGTTGTGGCGCGGTCGGCGGATCAACTCGCGGAGACCGTGTCGCTGATTCAAAGCGAAGGCGGTCAAGCGATTGCCATCACAGCCGATGTGACCGATCCTTCCGCCGTGTGCGCGATGGTTGAGCAGGTCGAGCGCGAACTCGGCGCGGTAGATATTCTCGTCAACAACGCGGGGAGGCTAACCTCTATTGCTCCCGTTTGGGAATCCGATCCCAACGAATGGTGGCGCGATGTGGAAGTCAACATCCGCAGCGTGTTTCTTTGCTGTCACGCTGTATTGAAAGGCATGACCCAACGCAGGCGCGGACGGATCATCAACTTTTCCAGTTCAGGCATGCCAAAAGTGTCGGCTTACGATTGCTCCAAAGTTGCAGTCACGCGCTTAACCGACACGCTGGCGCAGGAGGTCAAAGAATACGGCATTAGCGTCTTTGCAATCTCTGTTGGTCCCACGCACACCGAGTTGATGGATTACATGATCGAATCCGAAGTCGGACGCAAGTGGCTTCCCGATCTCCCGAAATGGCTCGAAGGAAAGTGGCAGCCCGTCGAGTTGGCGGGGACGCTGGCGGTGGCTCTCGCTTCGGGCAAATACGACGCCCTGACGGGTCGATGGGTCAGCCCTGAAGATGATTTGGATGACATGCTTCGCCGAATCGAGGAAGTGGAGAAGGATGGGTTGTATGTGTGGAGTTTTCGAAGCCTGAATGGAATATAGACAAACCTTTAAAAGGAGAAGGATATGAGTGATGTAACAGGTGAAGAGTATAAGGAAGAACTCAAATTTGTATCGGATACCTTAATGCTCCTGCCAGAAAGCGGGCTGACTAGCTGGTCATATCGCTCCAGCTTTTGGTTGATCAGGCTGGCACGTACAAATATACTCCCCCGTGTAATCCCCAAAAAATGGAGAGACTCTTTTTCAACGCCGCCACGCCTGATTGACATTGCTAAAGCGCTGGGACTCTCGTCGATTGAGTTCGAACAGCATTTACGGGGTCATCAGAAACGATTGAGCAAACGCCTAGGCGCGTATCTTTTAATTGTAATTCCGTTGCTGATTCTATTGATTCTGATCCCATTTATTATGGTGTTGATTTTTTTTCAAACCAAAGGACTCTCGACCATCCTCCTGTATCCGTTCTTTCTGGTCTTTGCCATGCCCATTGAATTAATTCTTGTCAGGGCAACATTAGTACTGTTGGACAAGGATTATGCCGATTCGCTGTGTGTTCAGGCTTCCCTGGGTGTATTGGTCGAACTGGCTCGTCCGCATGTGTTGAACGATTCATCTCAGAAACGTTATTTGTTGGTCTACATAAATGAAGTTGCCCGATATGCACTCCTGCTGCCGCTGTGCTTCCGAAGTTCCTCTGAAGTTGCAAATGCAAGGATCCAGAACCACTTTCATAGAATTGAACAGTTTGTCCGTGCGCAGGAAGTGATGGCAATCATTCCCGAATCCAATACATTAAGGGATTTACAGAGCAATTTCTTGAAACTTACCCGACTGTTTAATTCAGGTAAGTATGGTGATTTTGAGTGGCAGGGAGAAGAAGAGAAAGTCCAATCCACTGTTGAAGTGCCTCTAAAGTGGCACCAAAACTTCGCCTCTTGGGCTGGAAAAATTGTGGGCTTGGGTATTCCGTTGGTGGGTCTTTACTTTACTTTTGCGGTACCAACGGCTATTGCAGGACTCCCAATCGACGAGAAAACTGTAACATTAATTGCGCTGGCTTGGATGTTTCTGTCCATTGATTCCATTTTTCAGCTGGGAATAACGGCAAAAATAGTCACGACCGCAAAGGAAATAAAAGATTTGATTTAAAGTTGTGGATGGTGTTGATAGAGTACATGATCGAATTTGCAATCAGGCGCAAGTGGCTGCCTGATCTCGCGGACATGCTCAAAAACAACTGGCGCCCGTCGAGTTGGCGAGAACGCTGGCGGTGGCGCTCGCTTCGGGCAAATATGACGCGCTGACGGGAAGATGAGTCAGCGCAGAGGATAATTTGGATGAAATGCTGTGTCGTATCGCAGAGATTGAAAAGGATGAACTATGTGTTTGGACTGTGCGTGGATTGAAAAAAACAGCGGAGTAGGTTGATGAATCATCCCTCGGGAACTGTCACGTTTCTCTTCACCGACATTCAGGGTAGCACACGACTGTGGCAGGAAGAACCTGCGGCGATGGTGGTTGCTCACGCGCGTCACAACGCAATCTTGAGAAACGCCATTGAGACCAATCACGGCTATGTGTTTCAAGTGATCGGCGATGCCTTTTGCGCCGCATTCCACACAGCGCAGGATGCTCTGCGCGCCTCGTTGAAGGCTCAAACAGATCTACATAATGATAGCTGGGGGGATGCGATCATCAAAGTACGGATGGGCATCCACACCGGCGAAGCGGAACTTCAGGAAGGCGGTGATTATCGTGGCTTTCTCACGATGAGCCGCCTGCAACGACTGATGTCGGCAGCGCATGGCGGACAGACATTGCTCTCATTGGCAACCCAGGAACTCCTGCAAAATGGCCTCCCTACTGGCGTTTCTCTGCGTAATATGGGAGCACGGCGGCTCAAAGATTGGAACCGCCCCGAGCAGATTTTTCAACTGGTGGTTGAAGGACTTCCCTCTGAATTTCCTCCACTCCGAACGCTGGATGCTTCTCGCCACAATCTCCCCGCGCCAACCACCAGTTTTATTGGACGTGAAAAAGAAAAGGTGGAAATAAAGCAAGCCATCGGTGCTCATCGACTCGTCACATTGACAGGCTCAGGCGGTACAGGCAAGACGCGCCTTTCGTTACAAGTAGCGGCGGATCTGCTCGATCAATTTGCAGATGGCATCTGGTTCGTGGAACTTGCGCCGCTCACCGATTCGAGTCTCATCCCGCAGACGATCCTCACCACGATGGAAGCCAGTGAACAACAGGACAAAACTCCAGCCCAAGCACTCATCGAACGAGTGCGTGGAAAGAAGTTATTGCTCATTCTCGACAACTGCGAGCACCTGATCGAAGCCGTTGCCAAACTCGTTGAAACCTTGCTGGGTAACGCTCCTGAATTGAAAGTTATGGCGTCCAGCCGCGAAGCGTTGAGCGTCAAAGGGGAGATGGCATGGCATGTCCCATCAATGTCTGTGCCTGACGCTAAAAGTTCGACGTCTTTGGATGAATTTTCACGACTTGAATCCGTGCGTCTTTTCATTGAACGCGCCATCCTTGCCAAACCTCACTTTCAGTTGACGAAGGACAACGCCTCTTCCGTCGCCCAAATCTGCTCCCGTTTGGACGGCATTCCTTTGGCGATAGAGTTGGCGGCAGCGCGCGTCCGAGCATTGAGTGTGGAACAAATTGCCGCGCGCCTTGATGACCGATTCCACTTGCTGACGGGAGGTTCGCGTACCGCCCTGCCTCGCCAGCAGACTCTGCGTGCGATGATTGATTGGAGTTTCAATCTGCTTTCGGAGCAGGAGAAACAACTGTTCCGCAGGCTGGCAGTCTTCGTCGGCGGGTGGACGCTCGAAGCGGCAGAGCAAGTCTGCGTCCAAGAGAGAAGCGAGCTGGATATCCTGGAACTCCTCACTCATCTTGTAGACAAGTCGCTGGTCAACATGGAGGAATCGGCGGAAGATGTCCGCTATCGCATGTTGGAAACGACAAGACAGTATGCACGTGAAATGCTGATGATGTCCGAAGAGACGCGTATCTATCGCGACCAGCATCTGGAATATTTTCTGAAATATGCTGAAACCGCGCAGCTGGAATTACGAGGTCGCAAACAGGCGGAGTGGATGTCTTTGCTGGAGACTGAGCACGACAACCTGCGTGCAGCGTTGGAATGGTCGCAGGGAACCCGACCTGAACTTGGTCTGCGAATCGCCGTGGCACTGATTGATTTTTGGGATACGCACGGACATCTCACCGAAGCCCGCCGCTGGCTGGAGACGATGCTGCAAAAGACAGCCCATCTTGATCCCTCGCCTGCGCGTGTGGACGCGCTGTTGGGAGCAATGGCATTTGCCATACGCCAGACTGACCTGGAGATCTCAAGGAAATTACTGGAGGATGGGCTGGCTTTGGCACGTGCGATTGACTACAACGCAGGAATTGCGCGCGGGCTGATGGCACGCGGCGTTGTAGCTGAGTATTTCGAAGGCGATTTCGAAAAGGCAGAGGAATACTACAACGCAGGCTTGGACATCTATCGTAGAACGGGCGATAAACTTGCGATCGGTCAGGCGCTGGGTCCGCTGGCTTCTTGCGCGCTCAAAGGGTATGAGTTTTCGCATGCCGAGAAGTTGTATCGCGAGAGCCTTTCTCTGTTCCGGGAAATAGAAAATGAGCGGGAGATCGCAGGGGCGCTTGAAAACCTTGCGGAGGTGGCGCTGGAGCGCCGCAATTACACGGATGCCCATTCCTTCGCGGAGGAAAGTTTATCCCTCTACCGCAAATTGGAGGATAAACATGGGATTGCCACCGCCCTGCGCGCTCTCGGCGTCGCCGCACACAACCAGAAAAACCTTGAGTTGGCACGCTCATCATGCGAACAAAGCGCTGAGATTTTCCGTGAACTGGGAGACCGTGGCTGTTTGATTCTGTCTCTGGCTGCACTTGCACGCCAACTCCAACACTTGGGCGAACTCCAAAGAGCGTTCGATATTATTCAGGAAGCAAGGAAGATTTTAGATGGTGTCGAAAAAGAATTGGTTGCAACGAACGTGTTCGATGTGTTCGGACGGATCGCGTTTGCGATGGGAAATCTGTCAGAGGCGCAACGGCAGTTTCGAGACGGATTGGCGTTTCAACAAGAAGGCAAGGATGTGCATTTTGTGCCGTCCCTTTTGGAAGGGCTTGCTGGGTTGATCCAGCCGCAGGACGCCATTCGTTTATTTGGCGCTGCGGCAATTATGCGTGAAAAGACCAACCTGCCCTTGATGCGGATTGAACAGGGTGAGTACGAAAGAATCATCGCCGCATTGAAATCACAGGTGAAAGATGCCGATTTTCGCCCCCTGTGGGAGGAAGGATTAGCGATGACTGTTGACGAAGCGATTCTTTTCGCGCTGGAAAAAGGAGGGACATAATAAAATCATTTACCCCAACTACTCATTCGCAGGATTAATCAGCAGCCCTCTTGCGAAAGTCCTTTGCAACAGAGAGCGCAGAGAAAAAAAAGAGCTTTTCTCAAAGGTCTCTGTGAACTCTGTGGCTAAGCTAGAGACACTTATGCAAGAGGTCAAGTTTCTATAATTCATATGGAGGAAGCCATGACCATGATCAAGACAGGAGCTATTCACCACCTTGCGCTAACTGTAACAGATAGCAAAAGCTCACGCGATTTTTACGTCAACTTGCTCGGGTTTCAAGTACTTGCGGAATTCGATGCCACCCGCATCTTGAGCAATGGCAGTTTGGTCCTGGTGGTAAAACCAGCGCCCGACCCTGCCAATGCACCCAAGGATGACCGTTTCGACGAGAACCGTGTCGGGCTGGATCATCTCTGCCTCAGTGTGGCAAGCAATACCGACTTGGAAAAGGCTGTGACGCTCCTGGATGAACGCGGCGTTCCGCACGGCGAGATCGAGGACTTGGGCGACATGGGCATCTGCGTGCTGACATTTCGCGATCCTGACAACATCCAAGTAGAACTCAGCGCCCCGAAGAACTGATTCATGCCCATTGATTTGACGAAAACGCAAAACGGCATCTACCTTTACATTCAACGGATTTTCCCTCCATCGAAGGCGGGACTTCGTTGCAGGTTTCTGCCTTGGCAAGAACAGCGATGATGTATTACCGTTTTGCCGGAGAGGCGGACCAGTGAAGGAAGGAGATTCGATATGACTAATCTATCCAACATTCTGGAAGCTCTTGAAAAACTTGTCTATGACATCATTTTGTCGATCTTGCTTGTTCCCAAAACCCTGGTCAGGATAATCTTCGAACCTTCCTGGGTCTCAGGGTATATCACCCAGCAATTGAAGCGGGAAGATGAAAAGCGATTCGATGAATATGTTTCCCCCATTCTCTTCATGATCCTGCTCGCGCTTCTGCCGATCACATTTATCACTGTAGCCCGCTGGCCCGAAGTGGTGATTCGCGGACCCGCGGAAGGAATTGTCAATCAAGAGATCAGATTCACGGCAGAGGCAAACCTCACATCCAAAACTCCACCCTATGAATATGAATGGTATACAGATGATGGTGGAACAAAAACGCATCAATCCAACCGCCTGACCGACGAGGAAACATTTGTATGGGAAACGTCCGGCAAAAAATTAATCCTTTTGGATGTCACGAACCGTAAAGGCGAAACGCGAAAGAGTTACCCCTTATACGTTCAAATTCGAGAAGCTGGAGAGAACATCTCAAGCACTTTAATAAGTAGCGAAGAACCCAAACCGAATCTTTCAGGATCAGTGTTTTTTAGCGCATTGCAGGCACCATCCACGATCATGACGATGTTTTATCTGTTGGGTCTCCCAATTTTGTTGACGTCGGCAACGGAAATAAACAGAGGACATGTTCTTTCACGAACATCATTAAAACGGGCATTCTTCATCCATTGCTATCTTGTTTCTCCGTTCTATCTGGCCTTATGGACTGCAAGTATTGGAATAGATTTTTACGCCATTGAAAGTGAATGGTACTTTACCTATTTTGTTGCTGGAGGAGTCCTGTTGATGGTTTTTTGGTTGACCGTAGTTGAAACAGGTTTTCTTGGGAGGGAACGAGGTATAAACAAATGGAAAGCTTTGGCAATGGTGTTATTTTGCATTTTCACCATTCCAGCAGCCCTATTAATCCTTGATTTCGGTTCCATTCACCCAGAGGTTTTCCGACTCAGCTTGTGGGGATTATTTATCACATTTATCATGGGAATTTTTCTGTACAATATTGTCCAGGTATTCCGTGGGCGACGTAAAAAAGCGGTTACAAAACGAGATCACAACTAATTTTTCGCAAACAGGTCTCCGGATTGAAATAATCGCCGAAGACCTGTTTATTCGTGCTCAATACTTAATTGATTATGAAATAATGTATATCCAAAGGCTATTGAACGAATCGAGGTTGATCTTCGTCAATGCCTTCCATGCCAGTGAGAATTCCAGGTCAAACAATTGACCTGCATTCAGGATGGACAATTCATGGACACTCACATCTTTGGGCAGATGCAATAATGGGTTGTACCCCGCGAATTGTGACAATCGGTTTTGTCTACCACCCTTAATTCGGCGAAGATCAGTGGGCGAGAACGGTGAAAAGATAACCTTTGCATTGCCATCACCGGACGCACATATCAGAGATTGCGGTTCAGGAAACGTCTCGAGAACCTGTAATTTCAGATCGTATCCACAAGCCTTTGCTGCAGTCTTGTTAAGCCAATCCACAGGATCAGGAACTTGTACCGTCTGAGCAAGGTGCTCCCGTTTGATCTTCAAATCCTGTAGCGCCCAAAGGACTACCTGTTCACGCAGCCCATCAATAGCCTTCTTCTGTCGTTCATTCCCTATACTGATCAATGCGCCAAAAAAGATCACCGCAGATGCCACGACAATTGCAAGAAATATTTCCATTTTACTTTTCCTTTTTAAGTTATTTGTTTTCTATAGATTCGTCTTTTGTTCGCGCAGACATCGTCTTGAACGTTTCGCCAAGTCTTTTCAAAGCTTTGGAGCGCGGGTCCACCACACTGGCAGATGCAATCACCATAAACAATCCTAGCAAGCCAATGATCTGCCAAAGTGGTAGAGTGGACCGAGCCGGTTCAGGTCTTTCTTCTGGTATCGGTGTGTTCAGTACCAAAGTCGGCGTTGGTGGTATTCGCGTTGCCACCGGAGTTATCGAAGGTATCAAAGTGCTGGTCGCTGTTGGGGATGGAGTTAGTGTGGCGGTCGATGTTGCCACCTCCGGGATCACGATCCTACCCTCATCCTGTTCGCATACCCCATTCACATCACATGCCACTGCCCGAACCGGGTATTCCCCTGGAGGAGCCAATGTTCCATCTCCAAAACGCCGATCCCATTTCACGAGATAAGAATTCTTGCTGGGATCAAAATCCAGCACCACTTCCTTCCAACGCTTTTGTGGATCCCGGATCGTGACCTGAATGTTTGCAATCGGGAAGTGATTGGACGACACCTTCAATGTTCCAGTTTCCCAAACCCACCAGCGTTCGGTGATGGACACAGCCGGCGGGGCATTATCCACGGTCAGTGAAATCGTGGAAACATCACTATCATTGCCGGCGCGATCCAACCCACGCATCTGGATGATGTACTCGCCATTTGGCACTTCACCGGATCGCCAAACGAATGACCAATTCCCTGCCTCCAACAAAACAGATTGCCAGGTTTCCCCTCCATCAATGGAAATCTCGCCACCTTCCGGACCCGAAGTCAGGTCTTCCAGATTTCCAGAAACCCGCACATCGCCCTGCACCACATCGCCATTGGTGTGAGATGTAATTTGCACAATCGGAGCAACCGTATCTACAAGAATCCTTCTGGAAACTGTGACTTCATTTCCAGCCACGTCCCTTGCATGGATCAGCGCCAGGTGATTCCCGTCTGTAAGGTGAACTGGAAGGGAAATCCAGCTCGTACCACCATCCAGACTGCCATTCAAGATTGAGAGCCCGGAAATCGCATCGGAGGCAGTGGCTGACAGATCCACCTCCGAGACATACCAACCATTCCTGCCATCCGCAGCCGGAAGGCTGATCTCAAGATCAGGCGGAGTGCCATCCCGTTGCCAGATGGATGAACCACTGGCAGTCCGCCCGCTGGTGGAAGTCACGGTGTAGTTGGCAATGCCCGTCCCTTCCTGCAAAGGCAAGTCGCACGAACTTCCGTAGGTAAACGGTTCACCGTTTAAATCACCTGTGATCGTCACGTCGAATCCCTGTGGATCACTGGCTGTGAGTTCCAATGTGTCATTCCCTCGGCACCAACCGGCATCGCCCCATAGATCACAAACCACTACGCCCGTGATTTGCGGCGGCAATGGAGTGGGTGTGGGCGATGGGGTATTGGTATAGGTCGCCGTTGGCGTAAACATCAAAGTTGGCGTAAAGGTTAAGGTCGGAGTAAGGCTGGGCGTAAAGGTTGCTGTCGGCGTGCGGGTCACAGTCGGCGTGAACGTGGGCGTTCGTGAAGGAGTTGGAGTGGCTGTGGACGGTGGTTCGATATATTCCACGTCGATGGAACGAAAATCCACAAAGCCACCTGAAGCGGTTAAAGACCAGGAGCGACAACCTGAGGGAACCGCCAGGATCATGCTGACATACCCGGGCACACTGGTATTGTTGTACAGATACCAGGACATGGAGGCGGAACAGGCTTGCAAGGTGGCAGTCCCAACGCCGCCTTCGGGTGTAAATTCCACCATCACCTCAAAATAACTGACAGTTCGGTCGAAGGACCCGCTGGCCCTCCCACCGTTACCCAGTCGCGTCACCCATTCTGAACATCCTGAACCACAATAAGCGCCGCCTTCCTCGGGCGGCAGGGAGGATCCATCGCGATGGGTGATGTACACATATTGAACCGGTCCACTCCAATCGATGTACCCGGAATTATGCGCCTGATCATAGGTGCGTCCTTCCGGAAGTGCATACGCCGCCAGAGGCGCGGCATGGGTGGACGCGGATGTCCACAATAAAAGAATGGCAAGGATCGGAAAGATCCACATCAAACGAGAACGCTGCATAAAACTCCTAATATTCCTGGAAATCCCGGACGCCGAGATGGAACAGGAAGAACAACAAAATCACCAAGGCCAGAAGCACCAAGCAGGCGATCATGAACACCTGGAGCGGGATCACGAGTCCCAGCAGATAGCCGACAAAGATGCCGGCACCTAAACCAGCAAGGAAGCGCATCATCTCAATGCCCTGCCTCTGATTCCGTGATCAACTTCAACCGCACGGGATCCAGGTTGCGCCACCAGACGATCTCAACTGAGATGGTGCGGTATTCCCAAAGCATGCCCTGCGCCGGCAGGGACTCCAGCCAGGTATTCAAAGCCGACTTGAATTGCTCCTGCATGTCCGACCCTCGAAGTACGGCGATGTCCATATCGAGAACATTGCCTGTGAGGGCTTTCAGCCTGCCACTATGAGCCGCCAGCCAATTCAAGAACATGCGCAAACGCAGATCGTCGAGCTGAAAGACTTGCGTTCCAATATCCAATACCATTTGCTCGATCAAAACATTTAACTCACTCATCGATCCCATCCATTACCCCGCCGGGACATTCGCCAGGCGGAATAAATAACGCCAATACAAGTCAATAAGCAGGCAAGCGGTCCACCACACGTCACCAACAGAAAACGCAAGGTCATCGCTGTCATCAGAAACCCAATCTCCGGTCATCCTCCACTGGCGTGGGCTGCTGGATCTGGGTGTTGTTTTGCTCCTCGATCCACGCCGCTAAAAATTCACCCAGGAGGGGCGCCAGAGCCTTGGGGAGCATGTCTTTCAGCGCACGCGATGCCTTCTCCTGCCAGCCGTTTGCAGGCAGATAATCTCTGGGATGGACAGCGATCACTTCCTCGATCAACGCCTTCACTCTGGATGCTTCGGCACGCGGCAGGGGCTGGATCTGTGTCAGGGTTGGCGGTTGCCATCTCCCACCAATACGCGCCCGCAACCAGCATTGCAGGGAAGGCAGGTCGAGAGTCATGTTCCCGTAACGCACCGTGGAACTCAAGGTGGCGCGGATCAAGTCGGCATCCTCCGGGTCGGGGGAGAAGAACATCTGCGTGGAGGTATTGGCGAGCATTGCCTGCACGACCGGTTCCATGCCTTCCACCTTGCGCATCATCGAAAGCGACTGCGCCAGCACGAACATGCGCGCGCCGAACTTCGCGCCTTCTGCCAGCATTGACTCCAAGCGCATACCCGAACCGATCTCCTGCGCTTCATCGACGATGAAGTAAAAGGGTACAGGTTTCTCCAGGGTCGCCTTGCGATATGCAGCCTCGAAGACGTTGTAGAGAACCGAAGCGGTCAACCTTGCCCCTTCCCGCCCCATTTCACCGGAAGGCAGACGCAAGACGATCCAGGCGCGTTCGTCGATCCATTGATTGAGGTCCACAAAACTTTCCTGGTGCATGGCGGAGAACAACCACGGCGAGAGTTCCAATGCCATGACCTTGGAGAGCACCGGGCTGATCACCTCCGTGATCCAACTCTGACTCTTTTTATCCTCCTCCCCGATCTGACCCAACAAGGCATCGAGCGCCAGGGCGCCCATGCGTTCGCCGGGCGGCAGCAACGCCATTGCCGTGTGCCGCCATCTCTTATTGAAGGCCATGAAAACAATATGCAAGAGTCCAAGACCTGCTTCCGGGTGATGCTGGTTCCAGACATGTGCGAGACGAAACAATCCCAATAACGCCGCCTGCATACGTGGACCCCAGTAGTCATCCCAGATACGCCGACCGACCTGTACAATGGCATTGCCGGCCCATGTGAAGTCAGGGACTGCCAGCAGGTTCAAGGGAATAACCTGTTGTTGATCCGGAGTGATTACCCGTAATCTCTTGATTGCTTTTTGCTTTTGTTCCTCCGGCAATTGAGCAATCGCATCGAGGAAGGCATCTGCCAGGGAGACGTGCGGGTCAACGAGAAATATGCCTGGCGCATCATCGCCACGGGCGATCAACTGTTCCAACATCGAATACACAAATGAAGATTTACCCGAACGGCTACCGCCTGTTGCAAGACCATGTCCATCCGGATCGACACCGACCAGCGCGCCGGTGGCGACACTCTGTCCGATCTTGAAGCCTGCTTCGAGCAAGGGTTGAGATGGCGGCGGTGCCGGCACTTCCTGCCAAACGGCGCGATCCAACAAGCCCGATCCTTCACCTAATTGCAGGGGAGCGATGAGACCTGCAAGTTCACCGGCTGGCAAGGGGAATGTGTGTTTCTGGATTGCAGGCCAGACTGATTCAATGGGTTGCCAAGTCTGTTCTCCAGCCAATAACGGAAGTTGGATCGGTTCAGAGATGGAAAAGGCAACCTTCAACAACGGCTCCTGTATCCGTCTCTCTACAACTTCCTTAGGGATTGATCTCCAGGCAAGCCAGTCCCGAATGCCCAATGCAGAGGCAACACAGATCGTGATGCCGGCAATCACGAACATGGAGACCCCAAAGGGATTGAACCAACCTGCGAACAAAATCCCACCGCTGATGCCTGCCATGATCATCCCGAAGAACAGTCCTGCCCGCAGAAAGTCCAACTGCATGCCCCAGGAATTGGGCGTGGTATTGCCGACGCCGCCTTCCGTGCCATACGAATAAGAGGACAGGCTGCGCAATTTTTCCTGCAGTTGATCTTCATTCCCAAGCAACCATAAACGAAGACTCGCATCTTTCCCGTCACGGGCGGCACTGATCAGCCGACTGCCGATGGCAAGCAGGGGATCGCTGTCTTTCGCGGAGGCGATCAGCGACGGCAAACGGTTCGATGTGTGTAGGGCATATCCATCGAATTGAATCTTTGCCACTCCCAAACTGCACCATCTGGAATGCTGTCCGGTCATGGCAGACCATGACTGGACGACTCTATCTGCCACATGGGGAGGCAGATACAGCCGCACGCGCAATCCTTTTGGTGATGCGATCCATTCCATGATCGAAGGGAACGGCAACTGCGCGATCCAACCCATGACCTGCGCACGCAGATCCTCCAAGGCGTGCGGCGCAAAGAGTAGCTCCCATCCCTGCCACTCCCCTTTGCACAAGGGACAGTGATCTGGAGCGGTGGCGTGTTCATAACCGCAATTGATACAGATCATCGCTGAACTCCCAATGCCCCAAGCTGTTTCCAGAACTGGATCCATGTCGGTGGAATGGAGACAAGGACAGGGAACAAAGCACCACGTCCCGCAGAAGGAGCTGCCAGAAAGACTCGCGGCGGCAGGCGCGAGGTGGTTTCGGCATTCTTGCGTGCTTCGCTTTCCGGCACACCCAGTGAACGATAAAAAGCAAAGGCTTCATCCGGTCCGAGCCGACCGATGAAAGCTGTAGATGCCAGACTCAAGGAGGTGGGGTTCTTCATTAGGTCGGCAGGCAGATGGGTGATGAGAGTTACACCAACGCCACGTTTGCGTGCGCGTCTGCCTAGTTCATCCAACAAATCGGTGAAGGGACCACTGCGCAACAAGCGCCAACCTTCATCGATGAAGATGTCCATCGGTTGTTTGCCCACCGTGACGGCATGATACAAAAACCAGGCCAGCACCGAATGCACAATGGCGCGGTTCTCTTCACGCAGGGAGGAGAGATCGAAGTTCCACCACTGACCGGCAGGAAAATGAGGAGAGAGAAGTGCCTTGGGTCTATCGAAGAAACCTTCGAACAAACCACCACGCATGAAGGGTCTGAGTAACGCCAAGGGCATGGCGGCTTCAGGAACATTGATCGTTCCCAAGGTCTCCACGAATTCCGCAATCGTCATGGCACCCGGTCTGCGATCCCATCTGCGTTTTACGGCTTCATGCAGAGCAGCTTGTACGCCGGGGGATAAGACCGACTCTCCGGCAAGGGACGCGATTAGAAAACGAACAGCCAACAATAACTCTGCCGGGTTCTCGCCTTGTAATGGATGAATGAGGCAGGTTTCTTTATCTTCGGGAATACCTGCCGGCACGACTCTGCCGCCCACGGCTTCACAGAGTTTATTGTTCTCGCCTTCAGGATCAATGGAGATGACGGTTCTGCCTTGTAATAATCGTTGCAACATGATCCAGCGCAACAGGCTGGTTTTGCCAGCACCTGGTTCACCGAGGATCAGGGTGGTGGCATGTGGGGGAGGTGGAACGGCGGGGTCGAGTCCCTTGGTGAACGAGAAATGGATATCGCGTCCATCTCGTGCATGGGTTCCGATCCAGACCGAATCTTCGACTGGCATGACTTGTCTGGAAGGCGCAGGCAATAAGGGAAGTGTTTCTTCCAGAAACAGTGTTGGCTCATCCAATCCGGGAAACAGCTTTCCTCCCGGTTGGAAATGATGCAGTGCGCGTTCGGCGATGTAGAAGAGTCTTTGGGCTGTGAGCCCACGCGCGCGAAGATTGGACTCGATCACTCTGCGTGCGGCTTCCGCTTCTTCGAAACGATTACGCTCGACAAAGAGCGAACTCATTAGGGCGATCTTGAAGGCGGGTTTACCAAAGGTCAGTTCCGACTCGGCAGCATCCATTGCGTGATCTGCGGAACGTTCCGCCATCGAAGGACGCCGACCGGTCTTCTCTGCGAGTGCCATCATGAAGCCTTCGAAGAGCGTGCGGCGTGCGCGCAGGGAACCGCGCAAAACATCCGGCGGTTCACGGTGCATGGATAGGGAATACATCACCGGCAGATTGGGATAGAAGACATCCGCTGATAAACGTGACCAGGGGCGGTCGGTCATGCCGGGCACACCCGTGCCACGGGCGGAAAGAGGCAATAGATATCCACCCGGAAAGAGCAGATGATCTTCCAGCACTTCCACGGCTTCTGAAGCAATGGAGGTAACGAATTGGTCTTGAGGTTCAGGCATGAACGGCATGATACAAAAAGACACGGGCGGGTGCTCCGTCCGTGTCGCTAAGGATGTTGCTCCATTTATTGCGGAGTTCCGGACCTGCGCTCCCATGCCTGGATTTCCTTTTGGATGATCTCAATCGGGAAGTCAGCTCCATGTGCCGGGTAGACCTGTCTGGCGCCCATCCCGATCAGCCGCTTCCAACTTTGCACCACCAGATCCATATCCTGTGCCATGATCGGCAGCCCCGGTGTCGAACGCAAGTACCAGGCATTCATGGCCAGATCACCCACAAAGACCTCGCCTGATTCAAGCAGAACACTGATCGAACCGGGCGAATGACCTGGCGTGTGAACCACCTGTCCTGGGACGCCATAGCCCAGCTTCATCAGGGAGGATAGGGTGGTGGTGATGGAATAATCCACCGCACGGGGATACAGACGGGGTTTGTATAAAACCTGCCCCAAGCCAGCCAACATGCGCCCCCATAGAGTGACGCCAGGCGACAGATCCGGTTCACCGCTTTCAACCCAGGCACACTCCGCCTCATGCATGGCAATCTCCGCCTCCGAGAGGGTTTGGATTTGATGCAAACAGCCAATATGATCGGCATGTCCGTGAGTCAACAGGATGAGTTCGATCTCCCGCAGCGAAATGCCGAGGCGATCCATGCCGCGCATAAACTCCTTCACATGCCCCGGTGCGCCGGCATCGATCAGGATGGTGGTTCTCCCGCGCAACAGATAACAGTTGTCAATCCCGACTGGAATGCAATGAAACTCAAAGGAAGGATGCCGCATCACTGCTCCCCTGTCTGTACCGGGTTAAACCTGTGATAGGCATATATCATGCCGGCGCTGGAGATCAGCAGAAAGGCGGAGGCGCTGCCATAGATGCCAAATGGCTTGAACGCGAGGATGCCTCCAATCAATGCCAGAGTCAGGCTGGCGATCCGTAACACATGAAAATGATCCAGGGTGTAATGACTCTTCGAAGCCAATGCAATCGCGGTTGCCGATGCACCCGCCAGTTCGAGTCCAGCCACCAGCAGCCATTGCATCGGCGCGATGCCCAGCGGGATTATGGCGGCAAACACGATGAAGTTTATGATCCGCAGCGGCACACTCCATTGAAAGAAGATGCGGGTTTCGTTGACGGATGCCAGAATGTAATACAGTCCCATCGCAAGTGACGCCTGGGAGGTCGCCATCAGAAATAGTAGAGTGGCAGAACCGGTGTCCGTGATACCCAACACAGTAAGAAGAAGTTGCGGTGCGAGTAACCCAGTCAGACCGGACCCCACGATCACCATGCCAAAGACCAACATGGTCAGAGCGGCGATATCCATTTGCCTATTCCCCTTCCGGCACATCGGCGGCGATGTATTCCATGAAGTCACTGTAGGCAGACTGTACCCCGGCGCAGGAGATGATATCCTCGCCGCCCATCAGTTCGCTGAAGCGCTGTACGTTGTCTTCGATCCACGGACCCTTCCAACCGCAGCCGCATTCCTCGTCATAATGAACCGTGATGCGGTCACCGGTCAGGATGCCGCCCCAATAGGTTTGGGCGAGCAGATCAAAATAGCCAGCACGTCCGGTCTGCACCCCGGTACGCGGTAAAGGCGTACCGTCCGGGTCTAATACCATCGGGATGTTCCAGGGGAAGACGTGATAGGCACCCTTCGGGCAGGCAATGTTATAGGTGTTGAGTTCGGTCATGCCATAGGACATGAAGACCTGATCGACACCGTAAAACTTTTTGAGGATGTCCTTCCAATCCGAAATGGTCTGGCGTCCTTTGAAACCACCGCCTGTCAATAGAACCGAGTCGGACGCAAAGACTTTCTCCTGTCCGGCTGCCAACCCTTCCAGGGCTACATCCAAGAGATCCGTGGCGGAAGCCATCAGAAAGACCCGCCGACCGCGATACTCGCGCACCATCTTGTCGAAGAAGGCTTTGGTGAGACCTGCTCTGCGTGCTTTCAGTGTGACGATCTCGCCCTTCGTTTTGAAGATGGCTTTGATCGTATCCATCGCCGTCAGGTCGCCGTGTTCCTGGGCATGTTTCATGCGCATGGCCAACGACATGAAATCCGCCGACATGGGCGCGTTGAACAGGCTGTGATATTCCGCCTCGCTGCCCGCCAGCGTCGGACCGAAGTGCGTGATCAGGCGCATGGACGCCTGCCGCCCGCTGCGATAAGCGGGCCAGAAGACAGGCAGATGCAGATCGCGAATGCCCGGCATGAAGGCTTCCAGGAAAGTATACGTTCCCTCCACCCAGGCTTCCTTTTCCGTCTGGCTGCGTGGGAAGAAACTCAACTTGCCGCTCGTGCCGGTCGAATGAAAGACGAACATGCCGGCTTCATCCAGACGCGTCAGCCATTCATCGATGGTGTTCACGCCGCGCATATCGAGCGTGGAAAGATCATGCGCCGTCAGTTTGTTCAACCAGCGTGTCAATTCGGTGAAGAGCTTGCGTTCGATGAAGGCAAAGGGATAGTTCTTGTAGACCTGGTGTGTGAAGAGAATGGTTGCAAGGGTTTCGAAGTCGGCGATGATCTTTACACCCTGCTTTTCCGCCAAAGCATCCAGGGCGGGAATGCGCTCCTGCAATTGTTGAAAGCGGGTTTGCGCCCAATGCAATTGCAAAGAGTCTAATTCTGGTTTGGATAGCGAGAACAGGGTCTGGACCGGCAGGCGTGTCCAGGATTCGGGCGTGCCCGAAAGAATGGGGTCAGTCATGATATGAATCTCCTAAAGAATATGGTGTTTGAGGATCTGCCAGGCTTTGCGCAGATAGAAGCCGGGCAGTTCCCATTTGGATGGATAAGACTCGTCCAGGATCCAGCGGCAGGCACGCCGCATAATCTCGGTTGAATTGAAGGGACCGCCGATGGAATACTCCACGGTATGCCCGATGGAAATGAAACGGCACACGCCGCGTGCGACCAGGAGATCGCGTAAGGACTGCTTGAGGGTTTCGGGGTAGATGCCGACGGTTTGTGTGGAAGGATGGATGCGATCCACGAGTTGAAGCGGATCTTCGAAGGGGAGGACCACGACCACCTTGTGCATGGGGAAGAAGTCGGGCAGATCGCCGGTGAGACTCACCACCACGGCGCCTTCGTTCCTCTCCCCGCCGACGACATAAAAGAAATCATCCTGGGCGCGGGTAGCGTTGATCTCATCGCGCAGGTCTGCCGGGAAATGCTTCGGCCTGGTGCTCAAGGATGGGTCCTGCTGCTGCATGTGATCGTACAAGCGGCGGGCATATTCCATCGCCTGACCTGGGGATGCCTGCACAAAATGGAAGCGGGACGAACCGCAGGACTCCATGTTGAAGGAACCTGCATCCCTGGCGGCACGTTTGGCGATCTGATTGATCTCCGCGCTGGATTGAAAGGCTTCACGCCCTAAAATGGAAATGCTGAACTTTGGACCAAGAGCAATGACATCAATGCCGGAGGCTTGCAGGTTGCCGTGATTGATGGTCGAGTTGATCCCGCCCAGCGCGCCGCCCCACGAGATGATCTTTTCCAGATAGCGCGGCTGGATCAGTTCGTGCTCGAAGTCCTGCAGTTCCTTCGACCAATACACGACTGAGAAATGTCTGGTCACGGGATGATTCGGATCGACATCCATCATCGCGCCGACGATAGCAGAGGCGGTGAGCGGATCGTTTGGCGTGACCTTGATGATATTGTCCGATTTGATCAGGGCGGCGCGGGCGATGCTCAGGGCAGCCACGACCGGGACATTGCCGGAAATGAAATGCAGGGTGCGCGCGCCATAGGCTCGTCGTCTGGCGACCTTGTCTGCATAGGGCATCTCAACCCAGCCATCCAGATACTTTGAGCCGATCTCGTTCTCGACCATCGTGCGCAAGGCCAGCTTGGAGAACACAACCGGGATCAGGTCATAACTGCCGCGCACGATGGACTCCGGCAGGGCGCTGAACGGAACGCTGAAACGACAAGCCTGCTCCATGCGGGCATGCTTGAGCGTCATGGCTTTGCCGGCTTCGGCAAGAAAATCGATGATCTCACTGACACGCATGGAGGCAAAGTCGCGCTGGAGTTGGGTCGGATCTGAAAGCACGATCCGGTCAAGTAGGGAACGCGGGTCGGGGTAATGGAACTGATTTGTTCCGTCCCGGCTTTGGTACAGCAGATCCTGTGCGGTGACTTCCTGGCCGCGCAGGATGAAGGGGATTTGGATGGGGTGATCGGATAACATGCGCGGGATGATAGCGGGATGGGCTTGGGGGAGTATTCTTCATGTCGCTAATCATTGGTGGGAACGTTTACAATTGCCCTGATGTACGTCCACCTCACAACCCACTCCGCCTTTTCTTTGCAGGAAGGCTTGATGACTCCCACTGATTTGGTACAGGCGGCAAAAGCCTGTGGCATGTCAGCTTTGGGTCTGACTGATCACCATCTACTGACAGGCACCATTGAATTCGTCAAAGCCTGCAAGGATGCCGGCATTCAACCAGTGATCGGGTTGGAGATCGATCTAGAACAGGGTCCACTTCAATTACTGGCAACCAGCACCGAAGGCTGGTCCAATCTTTGCCGGCTGAGTAGCGTTCTGGCTCTGCGTGACAATCCCGATGCACCCTGTTTGTTGGAAACGCTTTTTCAATATTCCAAAGACCTGATCGCCTTATGTGAAAACCCGCAGGGATTACAGGATGGATTTGAAGATCGTTTGTATGTCCCCTTACGAAATATGTCCAGCGCCGGCACATTATCCGCGCAAGCACGCAACCTTGGATTGCCGACCGTGGTCGTGCATCCGGTCTATTACCAAACCCCTGAACAAGCCCGATTACAAAAAACACTGGCTACCATCCGGCTGAATCAAACCGTCACGACAATTCCCCAGAAAGCTCTTGCGCCGACAGATGCCTGGTTCATTTCCCCACAAATGATCGAAGAACGCTTTAGAGGATTTCCTGAGGCGTTACACGCCACAACGGAAATTGCCGAACGCTGCCATTTCGATCTGCCGCTTGGCAAATCCCAAATGCCGGTTGTTCCCCTGCCGGAAGGTGTGACTGCCGCGCAACATTTACGCGATAAAGCCACAGCTGGAGCCATAGAAATCTATGACGAGATCACACCGCAGATCCAGACGCGCCTCGATCATGAACTCGAAGTAATCTCGCGTATGGGCTTTGAGCCGATCTTCCTGATCGTCGAGGACATCCTGAACTTTGCGCGTGAAACAGGCGTGCCCTATTCCTCTCGTGGGTCGGCAGCCTCATCTCTTGTTGCTCATTGTCTCGGCATTACCAGTCCTGATCCCTTACGCCTCAATTTGTATTTTGAACGCTTCCTCAATCCAGCCAGAGTGACACCACCGGATATTGATACCGATCTTTGTTCACGCCGCAGAGATTCGGTCATCCAACATGTCTTCGATACTTATGGCGCCGACAAGGTCGCAATGGTGGGGACGATCAACCGTTACCGTCCACGCTCCGCGCTTGGGGATGTTGCCAAGGCATACGGACTCGAACCTGCAAAAGTTCGTGAACTTGCCAATCAATTGCCGCATGCCTGGTGGGCACGATTTGAAGACTCCGAGGATGGAGAAGATGCGCCCTCACCATTTGCAGAACTTCGAACAACTTATCCCAACTACCAATCCATTTTCGATGACGCCGAAGCCATCCTGAAACTGCCGCGTCATCTCTCCATGCATCCGGGCGGTGTCATCGTCGCACCTGATGCATTGACCGATCTTGTACCGGTAATGAACTCGGGCGGCAAGGGCGTGGTCATCACCCAACTCGACCTCGACTCCGTGGAAGCATTGGGCTTGGTGAAGATCGATCTTCTTGGAATTCGCGGACTGACTGTCGTCGGCGACGTGGCAGAGTTCGTGCAACAAAGTAAACCCGAACAATACGCGACTCCCTTATCAGTCCTGGACTCAACTCCCTCTGTTGATGAAGCCACCTCAACTCGCATTGAAAAAGGTGAGACCATTGGCTGCTTCCAGATCGAAAGTCCGGGGATGCGTGGAACCTTACGTGAGATCCATGCCCGCACAGAAGATGACATCATGGCCGCCCTTGCGCTGTATCGTCCCGGTCCGTTGACTGGCGGACTCAAGGATGCCTTCGTGTGTCGCTTCAAGGGGGAAGAACCGGTACGGCATCTTCATCCAGCGCTCGCCCCATTGTTGGATGAGACCTTCGGGGTCATTCTGTATCAGGAACAGGTCTTACGGATCGCCAATGAGCTGGCAGGGTTCAGTCTGGCCGAAGCTGATCTGCTGAGGCGAGCGATGAGTCATTTCGATCCGGGCAAGAAGATGCAGGAGTTGGAAAGAAAATTCGTCAACGAAGCACAGGCACGAAGTGGCATTCCCATTGAGATTGGCGAACGCATTTGGGAAATGATGGCAGCCTTTGCAGGCTATGGCTTTCCCAAAGCGCATGCCGCTTCGTATGCCAGGATCGGCTGGCGCTCTGCCTGGTGCAAGGAATATTTTCCGGCAGAGTTCATGGCGGCAGTGCTTGCCAATTGGGGCGGGTATTACAGTCAACGTGTTTACTTGAGTGAAGCCAGACGACTGGGATTAAAAGTTCGTCCGCCACACGTGAATTATTCCCGACATCAGTTCTCGGTGCAAAATATGATCGGTTCGGAAAATCGTGTGCTCTTTATGGGAATCGGTCAGGTCAAGGAATTAACCCACCGTACGATTGGAAGAATTATCCAACATGCACCATTCACCTCCCTGGATGATTTTCTTTCGCGTGTGGATCCACGTATGCAAGAAGCGGAACACCTGGCGAAGATTGGGGCATTGGATGGCTTTGGAAAAATTCCCGCCATTTTGAAGCGACTACAAACAGGTGGCTGGCAACGGGATCAGATGAGTCTCTTTTCCTGGTCGGACACCAGTGAAGAGGATTGGACTCTGCAACAAAAGGTGGATGCCCAACTGGAAATCCTCGGAGGCAGCCTGGAGGCACATCCACTTGAATTGGTATTGGATAAGATCAGCGGAGCGATTTCCTCCATTGATGCCGTGGGGAAGATCGGTCGGCGTGTGACAGTGGCCGGCGTGCTTCAGACTTCCCGTCGCAGTCGAACCGCCAAGGGCGATATGATGCTGTTCCTGACCATTGAAGATCTACAAGGGACATTGGATGTCATCTTATTTCCGGATGTTTACCGAGTTGCTAAATCCTTCCTTGATTCAAATCCACCCATGTTAATTACCGGGGTGATGGAGATGGACAAGGAACGCGGAGAACCGTATCTCAGGGCAGAAAAGGTAGCTTCCATTTCCTAATTTGACAAATAGTTTGTTTCTCATCATAAGACCCCGCTTGGTTGATCGAAATTTATTTGAAGACTTCAATGGTACGCATCATTGCCCGCATAGTGGGTAACCGTACTGGATCGGGATGGCGCAGATGTTCACCCAGAAAAAAGTCCAAGGTATGGAAAACTGCTTAGGATATGCATAAGCGCTATGAACGGCCCCCATCGTTAGGTAGTATATTTGCTCTATGCTTTGTTAGGCAGGTTTATGAAATTTATAGAATTGCAATTTTCATTATAAAACTTATTGGTATAACAACCATCCATCTTTTTTCCGTTAAAAGGATAAGTTCTATCGAGAGTGGTATATTTAGAAGTCTGCTTTATTCCCTAAAGGTCTGATTCTCCAAACAAATATAGGTGTGAGGTTTGTATATGCTTATCTCTCTCATTGTACTCTCATTATTTTATGCTTTCTTGAATGGGTATCGTGATTCGTCAAGTATTTTAGCTGGGGTGATTGCCTCCCGAGCCATGAATCCACGAATTGCCCTTTATTTTATTGGCGTGGCTGATCTAATTGCACCGTTCTTATTCGGGCTTGCGGTAGCACGATCCATTGCAACTGGACTGATTGATACATCTGCGGTTGAGTTAAGTGCCATTACCTTAGGTATGGCTTCAGCAGTGATTTGGAGTTTGTTTTCGTGGTGGCGAGGTATTCCTTCGTCTTCAACCCATGCAATGATTGGCGGTTTACTTGGCGCGGCGCTGATTATGCATGGTCCAAAGACCATCTTAACTAGTGGCTTGTTAAATATCATCTTGCCCCTTCTTTTGGCTCCCGTCGTTGCATTCATTCTTAGCTTATTACTCATGAAGTTCTTCTATGTTATTTTTTATTCTGCCACGCCTAAAATAAATGTTTTATTCCAACATTCCCAAATTGTCACTATGGTTTTGCTGGCATTAGCGAACAGTTCAAATGATGCCCAAAAATCAATGGGGGCAATAGCTTTAGGTCTGGTTTTGGCAGGAAGGATGCCTTCTTTTGCTGTCCCAAGTTGGGTATTAATTTCATGTACGGTAGCCTTAGCATTGGGTGGCTCCATCGGGGATTGGCGACAAATACGGAATCTAGGGGGGCGAATATATCGGATAAGACCAATGAATGCGCTTGATTCGCAAGTTACCTCAATTGCGTTAATTTCTGTAGCCTCCATTTTAGGAATACCTGTGAGTACACCGCATATCATTAGCTCAGCAATTGTGGGTTCAGGAGCTGCTGAGAGAATAAATAAAATCCGCTGGAGAGTAGTGAGCGAGATGGTGACCTCTTGGTTAGTGACTATCCCAGCTACAGGCATATTTTCATGCTTAATCTACTTTGCAGTAATGGAGTTCTTGAAAATCTCCACTATCTTTTAGTGGATAAATTATTTCTCTGTTTCTCAGTAAAAGTTATAGTCCTCCTTGAGGAACTGCCTAACTCCGCTTTAACCAAACCATTCGGCTTTTTGCCCCTGCGGGGTGCTATGCCGAATAGTTCGGTATAACATGCTTTGTACGGATAATACAAATTATATGCCACTCCTGCCAAAATTTGCACCAAAGCGACAGATCAAAAAAAGAAAAACTCTTCGGGCAATCACGAGAAGCGATCTAAATCAAATCCACCCATGTTCTTCAAAATGGAGCTGTTGCTGTCAACTCTCTTCTGAATTAAATCGACAATTCTTGGAACATACTACTCAAACTATGTTCTATATTCCAAATTGGGGTTGAGCACCCAGCGGGTCAAGCTTTCAATCGCACCCTGATCCAGGTACCGAATCCGTAACCCAAAGCCAGCACATAATCCATTCAATCCTTCCCACCAGGCAATTCCCTCATCACCGGGCAATACAAATTCGAATACAGTGCGACGTACAAAGGGAAGCGGGTATTCCTGCACGGCAAGGGATAAGCCTTGGTGCAAAATATCCAAGCCCTCTGTAGCAGGTATGTTCCATCGTTGGACCTGTTTTTGGAACTCCAATCTCGGTTCCGGGTCAGGCCAGAACAATTGGAGTAACCGCAATGTCCAACCCGGTTGCATCGAGGAAAGGATCGCCTTGTATGCCTCCTGCGGTCGCACATCGGGGCGATCCGGGTCGGCATACACTTCAGCAAATAATCGCTTGGTATCATCTTCACCCATCAACGCCGAGTGATTGCCGACCTGTATAAAGCCCTTCGCCAATACAAAGGCTCTCGTCGAACCAATGGTCTGCTCTGCCATTACAACCCTGCCTTGAAAATGGACTCAGGGATGTTCAAGTCATTGGCACGAAAGCCCGGTCGCATCGGGCGGTTACCTGTTGGCATCAACCCCTTGCCGGCTTCATACTTGAACAACGGCGAAAACGAAGGACGTGCGGCGGTGCGTTCCACAATGGTGGAGACTTCCACGATCTCACGCACGATTTGACCATGTTGCGGATTGCGCTCGATATACACTGCCGCTGTTATAGCTTCGGCAAAGGACTGTGCGATCTGGATCTCCGACATGCGCGCTGCATCGGGATGCGCCTGCACCACCTGCAGGAAGCGCGGCCAGACATGCTCGGCGCTGGTGGCATGGATGGTAAATGCTGAATGTCCATGTCCGGTCGCCGCGGCACGGATCAACTCCCAGGCTTCTGCGCCACGCGCTTCGCCAATGACGACTCCATGTGGACGGGAACGTAACGCCGAACGGATCAGGTCATACATGGTGACCGGGGGTGGACCACCACGTATCTCGGGACGGGTCACGGTATAGATGATATTGCCTGTATCCGCCTTGCCGTCACCGTTCCAACCATTGAGGATGATCTCATTACTATCTTCCACGATAAACAAACGGATTGCGCCACGCGGGTAATAATCTAGCATCTCCTGCAGAATTCTTTGCCCCACAAAGGTCTTGCCCGAACCCGTTGTGCCAGCGATGACCAAGGTGCCGCCATGCACCATGACACTCAATAAATAATTCGCGGCTTCGGGCGTGAGAATGCCATTACCACGCGGAAAATCTTTCGGATCGAACTTCGGACGTGGGACAGGTGGTAGTCTGTTTTGACAAAGTAAAGCAAGGCTTCCTTGTGTGAGATCAGATGCTGTTCGATAATTCGAAACACGCAACGTAATGGTGTCACCATAAGGCGATGCCGGCGGCATGACGTAATTGATACGCACACCTTTCCTCCGCACGGTTCCATCGATGAGCGGAACCATGACCTGCAACATGGCATCGGCAATCGGGTAATCCGGGGTCGGCGCGCGTTGTCCAGCACGGTCGATCATGACGCGCAGCGCATCGCCAATGCCATCCGGCGCAGGACCAGCATGTTTCCAACCATTTGAGGTCGTGTACACATAAATATGTCCAAGGTTAATGGCGATGTCTTCGATATCCGAGCGGGCAATCAATTCCAGCAAAGGTCCCATCCCGGAGAGTTCACCGATCAAACGCAGGATGTATTCCTTGGGTAGGGAGACCCCCGCATCCACCGCGCGAAGGCTCACTTCTTCAAAGACCTGACGTGCCATCGCCTCGATCTCTGTGGAGGTCATGCTTTTTTGTAGAGACTCAATCGCCTTCTTTGCACGTCCCTCCTCAGCAAGAATATTCCACCAGCGTTCCATCTCATCCGAGGAACGCGCTTCCGAGATAGGCTTCAGTGTTTTTCCAGTAATATCGAACATGGCTTAACCCTTCGCGAACCAACCACGTTTTTTCGTCGGGCTGGGAAGTAATCCTATGCGAGACGCACCTTCACGAACAGCTGGTACAAAGTGCGAAGCAAAGCCCAATAACGAATCGGCAAATGGTCCGAGTTCCTCCAACTTCTCCTTCTTGTAACGCCAGATCAGGATGTCCTCGCGACGATCCGAGTTCACAGCTTGGGCTGCCAGGCGCGGGTCTACAATCGGGATGATGCCGTTGGGGATCAAGGCGAGTTCGATCTTGTCCTCACTCAAGGCTTGTTGCAACATCTTGTGCGCCGCCTTGAAACCATCGCCGACGACCTGGTTATAGCAAAGCTTGACACGGCTGCCGACGAATTCATGCGCGCTGCCCTTGCCAACCACACTTGCCAGAGAATTGATCATGCGTGCGATCCAGCGACGTGTTTCCGCGAGATCAGGGATCTCCGGCTTGATGACAATGGCAATGCCTTCGGCGGCTTTCAATGCCGCGCGATGCACGACATGCGCTGGGTTGATACCTACATCCATGATGACCACACCACCCGCGGCAACTCCTGCTTCATACAACCCTTGAATTACCTCTGCGACTTTACCTTCCTGTTGCAGGACTTCATCTCCAAGATCATCGGTGATGAGACCTGGTAGGACTCTCAAGGTCGGTAAATTTTCCAACGGCGTAAAGGCATTGAGATATGCTGCCCCGGATGCCACATCACCCATCACGCCTTTGTTGGCTTTGGCGATCTCACGCCGCAGGAGACCGATCATGGTCGTGTTCACCCGCTCCATACGCATGTGATATTGCAACGCGCCGGCATTGCCATCTGCATCCACGAGATAAGTAGTAATGCCAGACAAAGCAAGCGCTACCGCAAGATTAACCGCTACAGTTGTCTTACCCGTTCCACCTTTCGGCGATGTGATCGCGATCTTCCTCACTGCCATCCCAGATTGAATGCGGGCCGACATATCACTGCCCAGCACTGCACGGCGGTATTGGTCATCTGCCGCGAGATTGCCGGCATCTGCCCTACGCATCTCTTCATACAATTTATTGATGTCCACATCCGAGGGTGGATAGGCAATCGAAGGCACGCCGACCCCATTCGCCCAGGACGCCATGCCATCGCCAACGCCAGCGACCACAAAGATCATCTTGCCGCGTTCAGCAGCCTTGACCAGACTTTCTGGTGATACAGAAGACTCTGGCGATACCACCACCAATGCCCGGAAATCGAATAGGTCAATGTGTTGTGGAGTAAAGGCTGCAATCTGGGCGATAACAGAATGACCTTGTTCCGCGAGCTGCATGTTCAAGCGGGATGTCACGGTTCCCGCACCGAGCAACAATACTTGCATTACTGCCCTCCTCCCAGGACTTCTTCACGATCCTGCTTGAACAAGTCTTCGAAATCCCAATAGGTGAATCCGGCAGACGGTATTTCATCGCCACGGGCCATGAGCGAGACCACCAAACGATCGCTCTGCTGCAGGGCAAGCGACAACACTTCACGGCTCTCATTTGGGACGAGCAGGATCAGCATCTTCTGCGTATCTTCAAGCGTGAAGGAGGAACCACCATCGCTATTCTCAGTAGAGTCAGTCTGTGCCGGCAAGCCTTGTATCGCGATCACACGTACACCCATTGGGAACAGATCCTTGGCAAGCGGTGGGAACGTGCGGTTCATCGCATCTGCCTGCTCCAATTCAAGCGGCGAGGGTTGAGCAGTCGGCTCCACATAGCCCGGATCGATCACCAGTTTCGGCATGGGAGTGGGCGTGCTCATCTGTTGAGGTCGGGTGCTGATCACCACAGTCACGCCGATCAGGTCTCCGGGCAGGAAGGCTTCTGCATCGGGCGATACCAAATTCATCGCGTCCAATGGCAGAGGGAATAAACTGTGTCCAGGGAATTGAGCCAGCACAGCCGACAGGCGCGTGCCTTCTGCTGCTGGCGCTACGATGGCGTTGCGAAAGACCGGCTGTCCGCTTCCAATGGGTTGGGCGACAATGCCGCCGACTACACCAGTCACTTCCTCACCGGGGATATACAGACTGGCGTTGTCATCCTGAAAGACGGTTTTGACCGCCAGGTCATTTGCCATAATGACGTCACCAATATTCAAGTCACGCGTGGCGGACAACACAGAAATGGTGGGCGGCTTCTGCGCCGCACCGAGGGCGTTGAGGGCGATGAACGCCACCAGAAATATTCCAACCGATACCCCCAGCACTACCAGGTTCACACCGGTCGAGGCAATTCGTTTTAACATGTTTCTTCTTTTCTCCATTCATTGGTTTTTTCAAATGCCTGCCGCAGGGCAGGGGTTTCTTCAATCATCTCTTCGAGTCGTTCGAGTGTCTGGCGCATCAATCCATACAAAGTCAGCATGACGAAATCCGTTTTGACGTGATTGGACTTGAAGACCTGTTGATGGCTCTCTGCAACGGATCGAACGACCTGCATCACATCCGCATCTGCCAGCGCTTCCGCCGACACACGCGGCATGTCTGGAAAACAATCCTGGATCAGGTCCGCTACATCCTGTCCAATGGATGAAGAGTCGGTCGGTGCAGGCAGTTCTGTTTCAGATTGTGCAGGAGGATCAAGCAGGTCGGCAACAGAACTCTCCGGGTCGGCACGTAATTGTTCAATCGCACGCGGCAATCGTTTGAGCCCGGCTTGAACGGCTTCCAGCAAACGAGTCTGCGCCAGCGGGGAAAGTGCTGCCACGGCTTCGATGTTGCGCACGGAAACGTGCGGACGAAGTCCCTCGGGCAGCGACTCCAACAACCGTTGACGGCGTTCCTGTTTGGACTGGTACGACTCACTCATGGGCGTGACTATACTTTTCAGGAGGACAAGGTGGTTTGCATGTGTCGCTTATTGTTTTCAAAAAAATACGCCCGGTTCACGACCGGGCGTATTTTTCATTACGTGATTTTTACTTCACTTCTTCAAAGATACGAATGTCATCCAGATGAAACTCCTTGTTCCCACCCTCCTGGAAACCCAAATCAAGGATCGGTGCGATCTGCCACCATCGCTGCGGCTGGGTGCTCACCAGATAATTATCGCTCCAGACCTGGATCTCCAGTGGTCCAAATGCCGGCATCGTCATCCGACACAGTTCCGACCCATCCACCGACACGGTTCCCATCCATTTGATCCTGCTGACTTGATGCAGGCGGATTTGATAGATATGCCACAACTCCGGGTCCACGTTCATGGCTTCGACCTGAACAGGCGCCCAATTGAGCGCCAGATAACAAACCGAACCATTGGCGCTATTGAAGGAGGACTCATTACCAATCACTGAAAATCCAAACATATCGAACGGCTTGGCAAAGAGACCATCTGCCTGTAGCGTGCCTTGAGGCTGCAGGACAACTCCCGCCGTCCCATAAAAACTCTCATCCACCCGGCTTTTGAATTCCACAACCACTTCGCTTGTAGCGGTGGGCTGGAAGCCACTGCCGCCGATCAATGTGACATTGTTGTATTGCTCGCTGGAGGGTTCGTGCCAGTCCGCGCTTTCCATCTCGAACTCCGGGTCCTGGGCATGCCGCAGCGTGAGTTGATGATCGATCTCCATTTCCGCTGCGTGCCAGGCGGTTTCGTTCGATGCCTGTCCGGCGCCATTGATGATCGTGAAATCCCAAAATGCCGTGGAAAGTCCAGCTTCGAAATCATCCGTGAGCGGCGCAGGATTTTCCGCACCCTCCGGCGCAAAGGCGGCTCGTCGTTCCAGTTGCCGGGTCTCATTCGAAACCGTCCAGACGGAAACCAACTGCTGAAAGTTAAGTCCAGCGAATAAGACTGCCGGCGTCAAAGCCAGAAGCGCAATCCATGTAAAGCGTTTTTTCCATTCTTGTTTGTTGCCCATTTCGTATCCTTTTCTTTTTTTTACGCGATGATACGAAAGGCTGTCAGGGGGTATGAGGAACGTGTCGCCTCTGATTAATCCCCGGAAAGGGGATTATTGATGTGTCCGATGGCATCCTGTGGTTACATTTCCCGGTCCCCACACACAAGTTCACCCGTAGGGAATAGGGGCGTTTTTACAGGTCACATAAGGTTATTCAATGGGAATATCTGCCGCCTACGTACTTTGACAGTTTCCTCAAACTCCATATAATCCGCACTGTTCCTATTTTCCACAATCCATCCCTCTCTTCAAGAAGCCTGGCAAACCGCCGGGCTTCTGCTGTTGTATCCAATCCCCACCATCCATTCAACGAAAGGAGCCCAAATTCACCATCCCCAAATCAATTCATCCACATCTTCTGCTTTCCCATGTATGAAACAGGCTTTTTTGGAAATTCGCATGAACCCACCGAAGGAAATCTCGAACGTTTGGAAAATGGGAACCCATCGGAACAGGTTCAACCTTCCCCAACAAGCCCTACGTCAATACCGACACACATCATGGTTTTCATGGGTGTGTCGGTGAAAAATATTCCCTGGAAACCCTCATAGGAGGCTGATCGAACCAAACCCAAAACTGAATACTCCCCTCAACACAAACGGGCGTTGTGCATGGACTTCCCATGCCAACGCCCGTTTTCGTTCTACAGCGAGGACTTGCCGGGGTGAGAGGACCGGCAGATAAAAAAGTGAAACCGCCCAGCTGTAACTGGACGGCTTCGAGGTACTAAAAATGTACAAGCCTGATCATATCACAACCGTAAAAACCGTCAAGATTTACGCGCCTTTTCTGCTCAAAGCCAACGAACGCATGGTGATCGTGAACGGCAAGGCGATCAACGTCGCCGCCTCCGCCGGACGACAGCAAGGTGACTACCTGTATACCGCCGACGTTACACTGCTGCGCGAAGATGTAGCCGTGTATACCACCGCGCCCAGCTGGGCCAGTGTGGAGGTGGAATGAGCCGACACACTGGACTGCGCGGATGCGTGATCATGCTCTCTCCCTGGGACCATTTAATCCATCCAAACAAGGAGATAGATCATGAGAACTTTCGCAATGCTTCTCATCCTGGTCGCCATTGCCGCCAGCCAGCCCCATCACTGGTTGTCGGCCATCATGGCTGCCATCGCACGCTGTATCGGCAGATAGCCATACGAAAAGGAGGTCGCAGAAAAGCACATGGAAAACATCTTATCCGCCGCCGAAGAAATTTTGGGAACGGCGGTTCGCGTGGAGGATCATCGCAATTGGGCCATCTTCTGGTGTCCCTTCCATAACGACGCGAGTCGGGAGGGAACAGGTGGGCAACCCAATTTCGGTGTCAATCTTGTCAACGGCTACTGGAAGTGCTTGCGCTGTGGCGCCAGTGGCGGTTCGTTGAAGTCATTACAAAAAAAGCTGGGGCAGGATTGGAAGCCAAGTGTATCGGCGACTACACCGACACGCCCCAAACGACCACCGACACAGGTGCAACTGCTCGATGAAGCTGTGTCGGAAGCGCGCTCGGTTGTACAGCGTTCACCTGCCTGGGACTATCTGGCAGGACGCGGCGTGACACCTTATACCGCACTGGTCTATGGACTTGGCTATGGCATTCCCGCTCCACGGGTCCATCGCGAGATCATCGATGCGGCACGACAATCCATGATGGTGCGGCGTGATGGCATCTGGCTGTGGGCGGGCGGTGTGGTGTATGCCGACCCGCCGACACACCCGGCAGTGATGAACGTGCGCTACATCCCGGAGGAACAATTGCCCAAAGGCACACGCAATTTCACCCCGCTCAAGAATCACAAGACTTGGGGTAATCGCGTCCAGCCTCTCGGCAGCTGGCGCATCACTCCCGCCACGCGCACGTTGATCGTGCTGGAAGGTTTGTTCGACATGCTCATCACCGCCCAGAAGATTCATCAACTGGGACGCGAAGCCGACACGGTCGCGGTCTACACCAACGGCGCCAGTCCGAGCGCAAAAATGCACCAGTGGTTGCGCGAACATCCGCAGTACGAGTACCTGCTGCTGCGCGACCCGGATAAAGCCGGCGTCGAATGGGCGCAAAGTGTGTCGGCATCCATCCGACACGGCGGTGCGAAAGTACGCACCTTGCGACCTCCAGATCAGCTTGACCCGGACGAAGCCATCCTGAGCGGATGGTGGCCGTCAATTCTATAAATTCAATCCAACCCATTCCCTAAATCGGGGAGCGATCTTGCATCGCTCCCCGATTTCCATTTTCCAAGGAGAAAACAAAATGTCTGCATTGACTCTCTTCGCTTCCATCATCGCCACCCTGATCCTGATCTGGGCGGTCTGGTTCATCGTGCGCTTCATCCAATACGTTGGTTCCGGCGAGTATGAAATGGATCAACGCCTGCGCGACATCTGCAAGTAATTTCAAATCCAAACCTCATAACAAGGAGACTCTCATGTCAAAGCAATACAACAAATTAACTTTTGTCGGTCACCTCGGTGGTGAACCGGAAATGCGCTACACCCCGGCTGGCACAGCCGTGACCACCTTCAATGTCGCCACTAATGACCAGTACAACAACGAGAAGGGTGAAACCATCAAGGTCACGACTTGGTTCCGCTGCACCGCCTGGGGCAAGTTGGGCGAGGTCTGCAACCAGTACTTGAAAAAGGGCAGCAAGGTGTTGATCGAAGGTCGCTTGACGCCGGATAAAGCCACAGGTCGCCCACGCATCTGGGTCCGACAGGATGGCACGGCTGCGGCGGATTATGAACTCAAAGTCCTCGAGATTCATTTCCTGGACAGCAAGAACAACGAACTTTCCATTGCACAGGCTGATCCGGCTGAGGATGACATTCCGTACTAGCCAATTACTACATCACGAGCGGCTGTTCAACAGGACAGCCGCTCGTTTTTGGAGATCACTCAATGAATGCTGAACAAATCCGTTCGCTTACAAGAGTCCTGGACTATCTCGCGCAGGACGAACAATCCCACTTTGATAGCGCCTCGCCTGAGGAACGCACGAACCATATTTATCTGGATGTCCTGATCCTGCAGGACTATCTGGAACAACAACAAGGAGAACTCAATCCATGATCACCCTTCAACAAGATCTGCTTCACTCGGCATTGAATGCCGTGACCCGCGCCAGCACGAAAAGCACCCTGATGGCCGCCTTTTCTCTCGTGCGGCTGGATGTCCATACGGACGGCATCCTGCACCTGTCCTGCTTCAATGGCGAGACCGCCGCGCGTTCCACTGTGAATGTGGATTGCAGCGAAGATATTTCCGTCTGTGTGGATGCCGCCACTTTGAAAGCCGTGGTGGAAACACTGGCAGGTCAAATCCGCCTGCATGTGGATGGGACTGCACTGGTCATTCAACAGGGAACCTCCAACCGCACCAGCCTGCGCATTGTGGATGAACCTCTGCCGGTGATCGGCGAGGAAAGTATTCAAACGGTTGCCACGTTCTCTGGAACCATCTTCCGCAGTTTGATGCGCACCCTGCCCTTCGCCTCCACGGATGACTCACGCGCCGTTCTGCAGGTCGTTCACCTGATCATCAATTCCGACACGGTGATGGCACAGACCGCTGATGGATATTCAGCCGGGCTCGTGATGGAGAACATTGAGGGACTCACTGAACCAACCTCCGTATCGCTCCCGTTGAGCAGCGCACGACTGCTGTCCACACTGGTTGAGGACCGGGACACCGTGCGCATGGGCACATCCGGTGAGAACCGTTACATCTTCCAGATCACCAACCCTGATAACTCCAAAGACCTGACTCTGGCGACCGTCACGGCGGACGGCAATTTCCCATCGGCACAGATCAAGACCCTGATCGATGAAGCGCGTCAAAACGCCATCGCCATCCTTCAAATCCAGCAACCCAGCCTGATGCAATCCATCCGCATGGTGAATGCGATGGGCACGCAAAGTACCTTCCTCAAAGCCGTGAATGGTGTCGCAAAGATCGCATCAGCGGAAACCGAAACCGGACAGGGTCGCAACATTCTGGAAGGGACTGCCAGCGGTGAGAATGCCCAAGCCTGGTTATCTGCTGCTTTCCTGAAACGCGCGGCGGAAGCCTGCAAGGGCGAACTGGTCATGCGCATCACGAATAACACGAAACCGATCCTGATCGAGGCCGGGAGTTTCACAGCGGTCATCATGCCGATGATGGTGGAGGGCAGTAAGGATCCCTTCCCGGAGGATGAAGTCATCGCCATCTCTCTGCCCGAAATGGCTATGGCATAACGGCGAACCTTTTCCACAAAGACGGCATAGAGCCAATGACTCCATGCCGTCTTTCATTTCCCAAGGAGTCCCATGAACGACAACAATTCCCTGTTGCTCCAATCCCCGTCCACCTATGAACAACCCATCCTCAAAACCATGCCCCTGCGTGAACAACCCGCATACCGCATTACTCAAAATGCAAATGCCTGCAACATCACCGAACTCATGGCAGCGGTGATCGGTGGGCAGAAACAGATCGAACTCTCGCAGTCCCTGCTGGCTCGTTTCGATGGCGATATACGCCGTTTGTATCAGGCGCATCCCTCCGAACTCGCCAAAGTAAAAGGCATCAATCAGGCGACCGCCATTCGCATCAAGGCTGCGCTCAACCTGGGGTTGCGTTTGAGTATGCCAGGCGATGAACGCACGGCGATCAACTCACCAGCCGATGCCGCCGCGTTGGTTCAGGCTGAAATGTCGCTGCTCGAAAAGGAACATTTGAGAACGATGCTGCTGGACCGCCGGAACCGCGTGCTGGAGATCGTGGAGGTGTATCAGGGTTCGGTTAATTCCTCCCAAGTGCGGGTGGGCGAGGTCTTTCAAGCCGCAATCAGCCGCCATGCCTCCGCCCTGATTTTGATCCATAACCACCCATCGGGTGACCCGACGCCTTCGCCGGATGATGTGGCGGTCACACGTGCCATTGTGCAGGCGGGCAAATTGCTTGACATCGACCTGCTGGATCATCTCGTGATCGGGCAGGGCAAGTGGGTCAGCCTCAAGGAACGCGGGTTGGGCTTCAACTAGGAGGCGGGATGAAACAACTGACTCTCAATCTCACCTTTGCTGTTGCACCCGCTGTAAAAAGCATCTTCAAGAACACCACCTGGATGAACGCAGGCTGGGCAACCGCCTGCCTCGGTTTCACCAAAAAAGTGGAGATCAGCCAATCGTTGAGTGATGCCTTGATGCCCATCCATGCCGATGACGAGGATGACAACGACCAGCAACTCTATGATGCACTCTGGATGACGCATCACCATCTGGCGCTGGATCAGCGTCCGTCCTTCTCCTTCACGTTCGACTTCCTGCGCGATGACAAGATCAGCGGTCGTTTCATCGCGACCAGCTTGCGCCTGCATGTCGAAGAAAAGGAACAACTGATCCTGCTGGGACTGATCCAGGATTTTTAGGAGGGAACATGCCATTCTATCTCGGCAGACGAAGCGAGGATGACCTGATCCTGTTTCACTCTACTGCCATTCCCAACAAGCAAACCCACGGACATTTGTACAAGGCTGTGATCGGACCCTTCAAAAGCAAAGTCGGGGCAGGTTACTTCGCACGCTATGGAAGAAATAATCCAGACATCCGCACAGCCGCTGATGCCGAACGCCTGGCACGCGCCGACCCACACATGGAACAGCTCATCGTCGAGGAAAACATGACGACTGAAGAACTCACCATTGCGTTGGAATGCGATGCGCAGGATCAAGCTGAATATTCACCAAACCCCACCCTGCCGGTTGAAAACCGGCAGGAACTATTTCAAACACAAGGAGCAATCCCATGCCTAATTGGAATGAAAACGAACTGACCATCACCGGTCCCGATGTAAACAAGGTGCTCGAAACCATCCGTTCCCAATCCGGGGAGGATGAAGATGTCCGCATCCTGGACTTCAACACGATCATCCCCTATCCGCAGATGTATCGCGATAAGGATAAACGTGCGGAAGAGTATCGGGAAAAACTGAACGCCATCGCAAACGATGACCCGCAGCACAAACAAAAACTCGAAGCGCTCGGCGCGGAATATGGTGTGGAACCCGGCACGCCGTGGATCAAGGATGGCTTCAACTCAGGCGGCTATGAATGGACCTGCGAGAACTGGGCGACGAAGTGGAACGCATGTCATGTCCATCTCACCACACGCGCCGACTCATCCAAACCTCTCCGCAAGACATCCAAGTGCGCCTACTGCCAGACAGTTCATAAGACTGAAACGATGGTCGTCCTGACCTGCCAGCAGTGCGGCAGTCCATTGCCAGATGCCGAACCCATCCAGGCTTTCCTGGAATTCGATACCGCCTGGAGTCCACCCATCCCCGTGATCGAAAAACTTGCTTCGATGTTCCCCGATCACACCTTCGAGTTGAAATACTTTGAAGGCGGTATCGGCTTCAGCGGACATGCCCGCTGGTCTGAGGGGATCGAGGAATTTCATCATCAATACGAATACGATGGTCCGCGCGGCGGATAGATCCAAATCACAACTACAAGGAGCAAATCATGTCCCACCATTCTGAACATCAAAAAATGAAACCCGTACTTGACCTGGCGCGCAAACTCGACATCGCCACCAATCCCCATTCTGCCGCGATCTTCGAAGCGGGTAGCGGTGGCTTTCAGGTGTGGTGTATTCCACAGGATCATCCCAAAGGCTGGGATGGCATCGTGATGAATCCCGGCGCGTTTTCCAAGCCCTGTGAGTATGTCGGCAGTGTGCATTGGAAATGGGAGGAAGACATCATTGTCGGACTGGAGATCGAAACCTCCGCATATGCCCTGGCAGAGCAGAAACCGGATGAGTTCTGCAACCTGACCGACATCCCCCGTGATTTTCAGCGCCGCACGATCTTCAATCGCGACGCCGACATTGAATGGCTCAAGGAAAAGATCACATGGCTGTTTGGCGAAGCTGGCGTGTCAGTACCGCCATTTGAATACAAACAGGCGGCGCTCTCCGAAATCGGACCATACATTTTGGCGCACTATATCTCCGACTCCGATGAATACGTGGTGATCGTTTCACCGGAACTCGACCCACAGGAATTCTGCAAGCCTGGCTATGAAGTCGCGCATACCCTGGAGATTTGGAAGGCAGGGGATTTCCCGGCAGATGTCATCCTGCGTCCCGATCACGAATACCAGGAGGCGGAAATTGAGCCCGATGAAGGTCCATTGGTGGAGCAGTATGAGAATGCCTCCCGTCTCGGTGATGACGGTTGGCTGGAAACCGCAATGGAAGACAGCATCAGCGGCTGGGACGAATAGATCAATAGACATTTGGAGGGCGACCATGTCGCCCTCCAATCTTTTCATGGAGAAACCAAAATGACCACACTCTTTCAAGAAACCATCGAACATCTGTTGAAGTCCCACAACCTCTTGGATGATTTCCAAAACAAGGACTCCTTCCATGTGCGCTTTGAGAAAACCGGCTACCAGCCTTTGGTGATCGAGCGTCACATCGAGATGATCAGCGTCGCGCACTACTTCGAGCAGAACGGCGACCTGATCGCCGACCCGGATGTGGAACTGCATTATCCCTCCTGGGTGCCGACCGGTATCACCCAAGCCTTCTTCGGGTATCGCTCGAAGTTCATCGAGCGCGATGGCAAGACCTATGTGGATACCCGCTTCCACAAGCAGGTCTCCTCCTTCCTGAGCATGTGGGCGCGCAATATCAAGGCACAAGGCTGGGCGGAGGGAGGCAGGGTGTCCGATGACTAACAACATTCGCTTTGTCTACATGTACCGCGATGCCAGCAATTACAAGCAGCATGGCGAAGTCATCCTCCCGAATGAAACACAACGGAGCGTTGAGGAAGTTGATACACAAATATGTTCCTTTCTCTCCGATGGATTGTTCTTCATCGCCCGGCAGGTGAAGATCGAAGAACGCTTCTTCGATGTCGTAAGCGAAGACGATCACCCCTGGCATGAGTATGTCTCCGTGGAGGCGACTACCGATCCAACCTTTGACCCTGTCCCTGAGGAAAAGCGCGACATCACCAAATTCTTGAAGGAACTGGAAGATGCACATCATACCGGTTGGGACGAGAAGCAGGTACGTGAGGATCTAATTCATCAGATCGAGAAGGAAAGGCAGGAGCTAAAGCGCTGGCTTGATACACAAGGGGACGGGACACCATGATGCCGACCAAACCGGATCTGGTTATCCTGCCCTTCAAGGCTACTTTGCCAGGTGCAGAACTTCCACTCACTCTCGAACAAACCCTGTCCTTGTTGCGGAGCGGTGTACGTGTTCAGATTGAACGCAGTCAACCTGGTGCGACGGATGCCATCGGCTGGACGATCTTTCGCCGCATGCCCAGGAAGTATCTGTACAAAAACGAACCCCTCTTCCGCTTCGAACGCGGCGCACGCCGCTACATCCGCAAAGCTTATGCCATTCACTACTCGCTGCTTGGTGATGATGGCATGACCTATTCCCATCTACACCTGTAAAGGAATAAACCATGAACGATCATGTCATTGAAGAAATGGCCGACGCCATTTCAATCGAACTGCACATTCCAAATGAGGACGTGCTGCGCATCCTGCACCATTACTGGCAGGACAAGATCGCCCCCATCTGGCAGGTCGATGATTTGCTGGAAAGCGCCCTGAACGCGGGCATCCCGATCACAAAGGACGACGCGGTCGCAGTCTTGAGGGATCTCTTTGAAGGACACGACGCGGAACTGGGGATCACCTGGATCACGCTGGAAGTCGCCCTGCAGGAATATCACCTGAACTTCAATCAGCTGCCCGAAGATCGTTACCCGGAGGTACAAGGTGTCTTCAAGGTCTGGCGCAAGGGTAATCTGATCGCCCATCAGGTCGGGTTGTTCCCGAACCACATTCACGGCAATCTGCCGAAGGCGCTCGCGCTTGCCAAATCCCTGGCGGATGAAACGCCGAATGTGCCGATTCTGATCGGCTGTGAACCGCGCCATTCGGAGGAGGTCGGGCCGTGGCTGTCGGTCGTGCGCGAGGAGGACAGCATTCATGTGGAGGAAAGTGAGGAAACATGCACGCCGTAAAACCCAATCAGCAGATTCGCATCCTGACCATCCAGATCGCAGTCGCCGCCGACGCCGACCCGGACTCCGTCGCTGATGAAATGTCCGAACTGTTGACCGGGAACGGCATCTGTTCGGATACCAGCCACATCCTGGACTGGCGCTATCTCACCGAATACCAGCCCACGGTCACAGCCAGTGACGACCCGGAAGAGGGGGAGGTCTTCGGTCTGCTGGATTTCCATCTCACCATCACTACCCCGGAGGAATAATGTACGCATGGACTGAACCGTATGAAGATGAATACATCAAGGAACGGATTGAAGAGTTGAGAACTGCTCAAAAAGAGGCAACCACAAATGGAAAGGTACTCGTGTCCTCCTATGAGCAGTTCTGGCTGCCGGCATTGAACGACTTGCCCGATGTCGAATTCCTGGGACGGGATCGCTACACCGCGCCGTATGGAAAATTCGAGTCGGTTCCCAATGTTCCGTTTCATGGGGCGTTGTGGTTTACACCGTTACCCGGCGCTGATCTGCCACCTGTCTTGAAGAACCTCAAGGAGTGGCTTCCAGGGAGTGCGATGGTGGACATGAACGCGCGCACTGTCCGCATTCAAGTGGAGGAGATCGAGATCACCTTCACAGCCATCAATGTCGGCTTGAACACGCATGAACTGCTGCGGGACATCAACCAGGAACTGGTGCGGGCCAACGCAGGTGTGTACGTCTATCGCATCGAACCGGTGGAGGACGTCTCTCCTGTTCAGCACCTCTACCCGGAAGGACGCATCCCCGCCCTGACCAATGCTCATACACGCGCTGATGTGACCGGCTTTGCAGTGCTGCAGGATCGACCTTATCAGCACACACTGGTGTATGTCGGTATCGCCGCCCACAAGACTAGCGTAGAGAGTCTCTGGGCCTCGCTAATCCGTGGCAAAGGCAGTTGTTCCATGCGCGGCACATCGGTGCTTGCCGATGGCGAAGTGAAGATGCTGACACAACCATTGCCGGAGTTCAATGTCTTGCATGCTGGGATCATCTGCCGCAAGGCATTGCCTGGCAAGTGGGAGGCAAAGGACGATGCCGCTTATGCCCTGGTCTTTGAAAATGGAGATGTTGAAGCGCAGTTGCAAGCGCTGACTCTGAAACGCCTGCAGGAGACGCTTGCCTTTCCCATCCCGGACGCGTGGGCAAGGACGCTTTGGGAGTATGCGCTGGATGCAGAATACATCCAGCGGCTGGTCACGGGCGGGGATTGCCGTGGGGGAGTCAGGCTCGATCTGTCCAAACCCTGGCAGGACCTGGTACAGAACCTGCTGGAGCAGGAAGTTTTGAAGATATAGGAGGCAACCATGTTACGTTCCATCCCCGCAGAGGAGATCTTCGATATGAACAAAGCCTTGAATTCGAACGATCCCCTGGCATACTGGCTGGCACAAATGCGCAAAGCCGACTGGCAGTATTTACTGAAATTCGTGGATGTGAAAATTCCAGTGAAGACAAGGAAACAAGTTATGGCAGAAGCAGCCCTCCAGCGCTTCGAGTTCACCACCTGTGATGGACGAGGAGAGGTCTGGCAATTGTGGACCGATCTCCGCAAGGAACATCGCACGCTGGTGATCCAGTTCCGTCATTCGGAGTCGGACTGGTCTCGCGGATTGCCGGAGTTCGTTGACCTGGAAAAGAATGAACCGCTCGGCTTTGTGAACATCGCCGGGCGGTTGTTCTGTAAGGTGAAGTAAGCAAACAAAATTCGACTTGATCCCCCATGCCATTTGGCGTGGGGGATTTTATTTTCAAAAGGAGTTTGATATGCGTCCCCCCGCTCTAGAAAAAATGGGCTTCTACGCCACATCAGATTATGTCGCTACACTACTAAAAACTTATTTCAAACCCGCCGACTCCGGCAGGCTGCTTGATCCCTGCGCCGGCGAAGGTACTGCTGCATCCATCGTGGCAAAAGCCTTGAACTGCCAGAGTTGGGGTGCTGAACTTTCCCCAGCTCGTGCTGCATTGGCTGTAGAAAAGATGGACCGTCTCTTCAATACGCATTGGGGTTCCTGTCACCTGACGAGCGAATCCATCACGCTGTTGTTCCTCAACCCACCCTATAGCCATGATCGTCTTGGTGAAAAAAAACGATTGGAGTTGGAGTTCCTGAAATCCACCACGCCCAAACTGATTCGTGGCGGGGTATTGATCTATATCGTCCCGCATCCATTGCTGCGTGATCTGGATGTGGCATCCCACCTGGCTGGGTATTACGAAAACATCCGCATCTATCGCTATCCTGAAACCGGATTCAACCAGGTCATTGTGCTGGCGACCAAGCGGTTGAAATACAAGATCCCATCTCACGAGGAAGTCCATCAGGTACAGGCTTGGGCAGATGTCGAACCGCCCATGTTGGTGGAAATGGATGAACCTTTGTATGAACTGGTTCCTGCATCTGACAAAGGATCGGGAGGGCAGCCCATCCGTTTCTCCCGTCTGGACTGGCAGCCGGAAGAGATCGTGGATGCCACACAGAAACGCGGATTGCATTCATCGAAGGAATGGCTGGATCTGCTCAACCCATCGCGCGGCTTGGGTGAGTTTAAGCAACCGGTCATGCCATTAAAGAAGGGACACATCGCGATGTTGATGGCGTCCGGCATGATGGGAACGCTGCACTTGAATGATGAGGATGGAATGCCGATGTTGGTAAAGGGGCGCGTGGTGAAGGTTACTGAGAAAGTCGAGGAGACCACGGACAAGAAGGGCAACATGACATCGGAGGTCTTTCGGGATCGCTTCGTGTCCACGGTTGCTATCCTGCGTCAAACTGGGATTGAGATCATTGATACTGTCGAGCCGCTTTCCAAATTCATGCATAAGTATGGCGACCAGATTGGCGCACACATCCTGTCCACTTATCGACCATTGTATAACTTCGACCCGACTCAGGAAGAGACCGCGATCCTGGATATGTTAGGAACAAAGCGCAAGCCATTGCCTGGACAGTTAAAACCGGGGCTGTTGCCGGCGCAGAGACATGCCGTAATTGCTATGGCGCGTTCCATCCGAAAGCATTCTGTCGGTAATCTACAAGGCGAGATGGGACTCGGGAAAGCACAACCGCTGTCAGCAAAAATATACACACCAACTGGATACAAATTAATGGGAGATATTAAAGTCGGTGACCAGGTAATCAATCCTGATGGTGGATGCGCCAATGTAATCGGCGTCTTTCCCCAGGGAGTGATGGATATTTACCGGGTAACTTTTAGCGATGGTAGTTTTGCAGAATGTACTGCCGAACATCTCTGGGAAGTTTACTCACCGCTCAGGAAATGGAAAGGAAAACCGAGATATGTGAAACCCCTGTATCAAATCATGGATGAACCACTTGCGCATTCAAATTCTGGAAACTATCAAGTCTTTATTCCAATGGTTAAGCCCATTGAATTCCAGAAAAGATCTCTACCGATTCATCCATATCTAGTTGGCGTGCTTTTAGGCGATGGTGGGTTATCAGGGGACTCGATCCTATTATCATCTGCTGACGACGAATTGCTGGAGTACGTGAGCGAATACCTGCCCCATCCTGTTCGGCTAATATCTGGTCGTACTAAATACGGTTGGAGGCTGTCAGTAGGACGTGCAAAAACCGGAAATCCCCTGCTCGATCAGATTAGAAGCCTGGGTCTAATGGGGCACAGATCTTACGATAAGTTTATTCCGAATGAGTATCTGTATTCAGATAAGGCGGATCGTTTAGCCTTGCTTCAAGGGTTATTAGATACTGATGGGTCAGTAGCACACGTCTATGGTGTGGATTACGTAACCACCTCTCTGGAATTGGCAAAAGGAGTAAAGGAACTAGTCCAATCGCTTGGCGGCACGGTGTCCGCTAATTTAAAATATCCATTTTACACACATAACGGAGAAAGAAAGAATGGAAGACTTGCCTATCGTCTTTACATAAAATTACCATCGGACATTGCTCCGTTCCGTCTGTCAAGAAAAGCAAATGCTTATCACCCATCAGGGAAATATGAGCCACATCGTTCCATCGTGAAAATTGAGCACGTTAGGCAGGACTCCGCCCAGTGCATCATGCTGGATAGCGAAAACCAGCTTTATGTGACCGATGAGTATATCGTCACCCATAACACAACCATTGGTTCTGGTGTAGTGGAGTTGTTGGATGCCTACCCAGCCATCGTACTCTGCCCGCCACATCTAGTTCCGAAGTGGATTCGGGAAATCGAAGAAACAATCCCTGGTGCGAAGGCAATGGAAATCACTCGCATTGGTCGTAATGCCGACGATCCCGGTGATGTGAATGATGTGCGCAGGTTCTTGCAACTATATAGGTCAGGAGAACTTGGTAAAAAACCTGTCGCCGTTATAGCCCATACTTCTGCGAAATATGGTGCTGGCTGGGAGCATGCTGTGGTGCGCAGGAAGTTTGTGGATGATGAGGACGGACGGGTGTTTGAAGCTCTCTGCTGTCCAACCTGCGGTTCACCGATTCAGATTGATCTACCGGGCGGGTTCGTCAAGGTGGCAGCCACACTTGATGACCTTGGCGATAAGCGACGCTTCTGTGAAGTGGAAATCTCTGGTTATGAGTTGGATGAACAGAAGCGCCTGAAACGTGACGAACATGGTCACCCAGTATGGGGCAAGCGAAGCTGTGGAACACCGCTCTTTCAATTCACGGGTCGCCGTTGGGCGATTGCTGATTACATCACCAAACATGCCAGGGGTGACTTCAAGTTATTGGTTGCAGATGAACTCCAAAAGTTCCAAGCTAAGGCAACTGATCAAGGGGTGGCTTTCCATCAACTTGTAAAGGCAACAAAGTACGCATTGACCCTGACTGGCACCTTCTTTGGAGGAAAGAGCACGTCCATCTTCTGGTTGCTCCATCGCTTGAACGCTGGCGTTCGCAAGGATTTTGCCTTCAATGATGAAAAACGCTGGGCACGGTTATATGGTGTACTGGAGATGACCCGCAAGAGCAAACGCGCCGAGGATGATGGGGATGAGGATGGTTTCACTGGGAATCGGCGTTATCAGAATCAAGCAAAGGAAAAGCCTGGTATCTCTCCTGCCATCGTGAACCGTCTGCTGGATACAACCATATTCCTGTCCTTGAAGGATTTGGGATTGGCATTGCCTCACTATGCTGAGGAAGTGGTGACACTGGAAATGACCGATGAGCAAAGCAGCCAATACCGTGTGATGGCGAAGAAATTGTATGACCTTGCCATCAAAAATCGACGCTATCTCTCGACCTGGCTGCAATGGACACTGGCGCGCCCAAACTCTGCCTTCCGGGATGAGGTGGTGGAGGTGGATGAAGTCAATCAGAAAGGAGAAGTGATTCGACGAAAGGAATTGATGGAATTACCAGCAGTGGTTGATGACGAGACCATGCCCAAGGAATCTTGGCTGGTTGATTTCTGCCGCGCCGAACGGCAGCAGGGACGTAAGGTGTTGATCTATCTGCGACAGACGGGTACTCGCGACATTCAAGATCGCATATTGAAAGTGCTACGAGATGGCGGAGTGCGGGCGGAAGTCTTGACCAGCGGTGTCAACCCACGCAAGCGCGAGGAATGGATTGCGAAGCGGGTGGTTGGTCTAGATGCACTTGTCGTCAATCCGCGCTTGGTGGAAACCGGTCTCGACTTGGTTGCGTTTTCTTCTGTGGTCTTCGCGGAAATCGAATATAGTCTATATACTTTGTGGCAGGCTGTGCGTAGGGTATGGAGGTTGGGTCAAACCAAACCGGTTAAGGCAATCTTCTCGGTTTACAGTGAGGCGATGGAGGCAAGAGCACTGGCATTGATGGGTCAGAAAATGAAGGCAGCGCAACTCCTTTATGGGGACGAGGTCGGGGGCGCTATCGTCCCGGAAGAAGACGGCGACATCCTCATGAAGTTGGCACGTGAAGCGCTGGAGTCGGCGGATCTTCCAGATCTGCAATCGCTGTTCGCCGATGAAGTAGTGGTTTCCAATTCGCCAATGGGTTGCCCGACAGTTCCAAGTGCGCCGTTACCAGTCCCTGAAATGCCCAAGACGGTTTCCTGGTCTGACTGGATGACACAACGAGGTGTGGTGGGGAGGTCGGCAAGCCGAGTACGTTCCAGACAGGTGACACAAAATCAAGTATCCCTTTTCTAAAGCCCTGTATTCCACAGTTGATGCAGGAAACGACAGCAGTCCGGGTGTGTAGCCCGGACTGCTGTATCCTGTAATGGAGGTTATGATGGAAAAACAAGCAAGATGTAAAAAATGCGGTCGGCGATTGAAATCTCCCTTGAGCATTGCAATCGGCATGGGTCCCAAGTGTGCGGGGATCAAGCCCGCCTCTGCAAGACGTGTTCGCGTCCAGAGTAAACCAAGTTCTCGCACGGCTTATTCTGATAAGACTCTAGTCCAGATGCAAGCACCCCTTTTCACGGGTGAATTGCCAAAGAAGGGATTGAGCAAGAGAGAGTTGTTCCGCAGACGCAGAGAGGAACGCCGACGCTTGTTCGAGACCAGATTGCCATTCCAATGCGGATTGGTGTTGCCAGCGAGAAAGCAGCTGGCGTACACACCAATGGAAGATGGGTCGTGGCGGGAAGACTACAGCGGAAGAGTGATCTCGCATGAAAGGCTGCAACAATACCTGGTAAGGTTCAGGTTCATATAGAAAGCAAGCCCCTGATCTTCAACCGATCAGGGGCTTTTTTGTTTAAAGGCAACACCAGGCGTGTGTGTAAGAATTTTATTAGAACATATTTTCCATATAAGTCATTTTGTGATATATTGCCGATGTAATTATGTCACCCATGAGTCTTTCACTTGTATCAGGAAGGTAGAGAAATATGAATAGCTTGCGAGATCACTTTTTGACTTTACTCACCAGAATTCAACCTAAAGAAGATCGAGTCTCTCTGGCAGTCGAATTGCCAACAAAAGTTCGGGATTTCCTGAAGGAATGCGACAAAATTATTACAGTCGAGCCTCATACAAGACTAGCTGGTTCGTATGCTCGTGATACAGCCGTAAAGCAAATAAAAGATGTTGATATTCTCTTATTTGTTGATCCAAAATACAAGGACAAAGAAGATAGTGCAAAAGCCACGATTAACTTATTGGTGAATGCACTGGATGGTCTGCCAAAAGCCCTCGGAGACGAAAACGGGAAAGTGGATGCAGAACTTAGTTTAAAACGGCAACGTAGGTCCGTATTGGTTCACGTCACGATTGACGAAAAAGATTTTGATATGGATATTGTCCCGTCCATTTACGAAGGTGACTCTCCAGTGCCTTTGGAAGTCCCAGACAGAGATTTGTCAAAATGGATTTCATCTAATCCACTTGGCTACAGTCAGGCGCTTAGTGACCTGAATCAAGACCAGCAAGGAAAAATAGTGCCTTTAAATAAGATGTTCAAACATTGGCGGGATGTCCGAATGAAATATCGCAGACCGAAAAGTTACTGGCTCGAATGTATGGTGTATAAACATGCCGATGTGAAAAAACTTAAGATCGAAGACTCATCCTATGGAGAACTGTTCCATAGTCTTCTTGTTTCAGTTTACGAAGAATACGTTGGCACTTTTGAAAAGGATGGCGCTGTACCGCTTGTCAAAGACCCGATGTTAGGTAATAACGTAGCCAAATTTTGGACAAGGGCTGAGTTCGAAACCTTTATGCGCCGGATCGAGGAGTCGAAAAATTGGGCAGCAAAGGCATTAGAAACGGAAGATGAGGCTACAGCAATTGAACTCTGGCAAAAAGTTTTCAATGAAGATGAAGGGGAAGAATACTTCCCAACAACCGTGGACGAAGTTTTGAAATCAATCCTGACCAGAGGGTCCATCTTTGTGTCAAGAACAGGAAATATTTCTGGACAGAAACCACTGTCGGAAAAAGCCTTGGAATCCCCTAAGCACCGATATTTTGGAGGATAATGTCGATTCCCAGAAACAATCATCATGTTTCTTTAGTAGTTCAGAAACAATTAATGCACGTAGCATTCCCGAACTTTCAATTTTTCAAAAAAGGGAATTATTGGCTTGGAAAATTGAAACCGACACCACAATCGCCAGAATACCTAATTAAGGTAAGTTATCAGGAATATACGGCTCCAAAAGTCGATGTAATTTCGCCTAAATTACATCTTAACTCCAAACATATTTATCCCGATGGATCTCTGTGTTTATATCATCCACAAGATCATCCTTGGCGCGGGGTAAACATATTGGCCAGCATTCTCGTTGTATGGACAGCAGAATGGTTATATTGTTATGAAGTTTGGCGGGCAACAGGCGAATGGATTGGCGAAGAAGCGCCACACAGTGTTGATAAGTCGCCAGTCTAAGGAACGTTGCCTCCAATCGCGTTGATATACTGGTTGTAATCAATCGCGGATACTGTTCCTAGATTTTGAAGCTTAGCAAGTAACCGAAAGAAGAAATTTATAAGTGAGACAGATGCATCACTTTTCGCCAATAGTGTTTTTTTACCAAGGTACTCGACCTCAAACGCGCCTTCTGTGATGGCACAGCCTATGTCTAATTTTTGATTAACTGCAAGTTCATCAAGCGTACGCAAAAGGGAATCGCCAAGACCAGGCTTCCACTCACTGTCATAAGTTAAAATGCCGCCCAAGATTGGGAATAATGGGCGTGGCTCAAATTTTCCTCCTGCATGAGTGATTTGCGCGCTTGTTCGTAGTAATTTCCGAACAGAAGCGACTTTTTCACCAGCGTAAATAACATATTCACGATTGAGGCTCGGTTTTACTTCAAAGACTGCATAGACGCTTTCAGCAGGAATAAAAGGTTGGCGCTCCTGATTATATAAGACAGGTGTATATTGTCTGTCATAAACCACTATATCTATTTGGTCGCTTATGCCTCCGATTGAATCCATGACGAAAGCCTTTGATGCTTCGTAACGTTTGGGCAAATGGCTTTGAAGCAATTTGAGCCAATTCTCTTCCGTAGCATCACCTTTTGATACAGAATGAACATTTGCGCTACTGCTTGCTCGAAGACTGGCTTCCAGAGTTTCTTGTAACGCATGGGCGATTTTATGCAATTGATTTTCCATAAAGGTTATCCCTGCCTTTGAGGTGGCACTCCTAGTTGTATTAACAGTTGAATTCGAGATTTACTCCAACTCCCGGCGATACGCCCATACTGGAATGGACTGATCCACCTTCTTGGTGTGCGCAGGAATACGGTCGTAGCTTCGTTCATCATGTGATTATAAGACTTTGGATGGTGATAATTTAGATGAAAATCGCAGTGAAAGGGTAATCTCGCATGAACGGCTGCAACAATATTTGGTTAGGTATAGTTCTATATAGACAACAAGCCCCTATTTGGTTGAAAATCAGGGGCTTTTTTGTTTTAACTTTGTTCTTGTTGAACTGGTAAATAATTCTGATGCACTAATTAAAGTGGCGGGACGGGGATGCACTTAATAATCGTTACTTATCTGATCTGAGAAATAAACCGCTATATAAACCACGGCGTTTTTTCAAGCACTTGGTGAAGTTTAAAGGACTCGGATTGCCTTAGAAACGCGTCCGTTAAGTAGGCAATATCACCAGCATATTTTATGGTAATGGGTTCGCCGCACAGGGAGTCTGTTGATGACCAATTAAGCTTTGTCAAACTAAGAATTTGGTTGGCTAATGCTTTTAGATCAGTTTGTGGTTTGTTTTCACCATTTGGTGGCTCAACCCATATACTAACTTCAAGAGGTTTTGGGGTCCCAATTGCTTTACGGTAAGGATTATATCCAGTCGTTGAAATAACAATCTGCCTTGGAGAAGTTATCACGTAACTACCACGGCTCATGCTGCCATCAGTTTCAGGACGGTTGTCGTATAGTCTTATATTGTGGTGAGAGTTGATCGAGACAAAGTGATACGTGCCTTGTGGTCGAATGCGTCGGGCGGCTGAAACAATTACTGCGATATCGTCTTTAGAAAACTTTGCTGAATAGTGAAAATAAATATTTGGCTTATCAGATAAAGAACTTGTTTGAGTTATCTGTTTTAACGTATTTTCTGCAAGTTGAGCGAAAAACGTACTTCGCTCTTCATAGGAAAAGGCATCAGTGTTTCCAGAATAGAATTCCCAGTTGCCAAATTTATTAAAGACGGTTGAATAACCTAATAGCCGTCTCAACCCTTTAGAGTGGCTTTGTGTGTAGGATAGGCCTATAAAGAAATCTGCATTGGGAATACTATCAGGTAAGACCCAAGGTGTCACGCCACATTTTGCGGTTATATTGAGAGCAAGATTTAGATCCTTCCAGTCAGGATTCTGTAATGTTGGAGTATCGACCATTTGACAAGGGATGCCCTGTTCAAGGAGAAAACGCTTTACTTGATAGTATGGGGATTTTTCATCGTCTAGTGAAAAATCTTGTTCCGGAGTGTGAACTAAGAATAAGCGATTTATGCCGGGGTCTCCACGCCAATCATCATGTTCATTGAGCAATCGCTTACACTCTTCCAGAATTTGGTCAGTGCTCGGAACAGTGATAATAGCGTTGTAAGATAATCGGGTGTGAAATGTTCGTTCCGCTCCTGAATATTTGAACTTGCCCGCCTTGAGTCTTTCGATCAAGTTTTTCATCCCTTCCCGTTGGGCAGCCAAACAAATAGGAATTAATTCAATGGTTTTGGGACTCGAATCATAGGATCCATAACGAGTTATGCCATCCCGAATATCAGGAGTTTCATGCTTTTTGTTAAATTCCACGACTGGCTCTGCAAGCGATTGAACTGTCAAGCTCCCATTCCTGCCGCGAAATAATGGTAAAGGGGTTTTATCAAGAGTTACCGTCAAATCATTTATAAATAGAGGAAATACTGAACTGGATAGTTCGCCAACAGTAGCGATGGATTTATCCGCACGTAAACGTGATGAGTTAGGATCTAAAGATAGGCTAGATTTCTTGATTTCACGAAACAAGTCAAAGCGAATATTTAATGATTTGAGATTTTTCTCAATCAAGGAAATTGGCAATTCAGGTAGGACTTGCGAACTCGCTACAAATTCTTCACCTTCGGTTTCATCAAATCGAATAAGAGTCGTTTCAAAATCCACCCTTATAATGCGCCCACGTAACCATTGGGTAGTTTTGGCAACTGCGTGGCGTCCAACTAAATCTTGGGGAGTTAGAAATCTCAATAAATTCCTTACATTTGACCTGTTTTTCACTTCAAGTGTGTAATCCACACATAAGAACATCTCCTCTCCATAAAGTTTAAATTGGAAGATATAAGCTGGTGAGAATTGTATAAGGGAACTGACATTATCAGGGATGGGCAGGTTTGCCCCCTTTCGGTGAGCTGTTATCTTTCCAAAATTTTTTCTGTCTATATACCACCCCTTGACACTAAGTGAATCAATTAAGTATTGTTCCAGTTCTTTCATTCTTCCCCGAAAGATTTTTGGAGAAACCGCAAAACTATTCTCTCCTGTAAACCTAAGTGGAAACAAATTGGCGAACTCTGTTGCCGCTGCTGTAATTGAAGCTGCGCGATATGCAGCTTCACGCTCCTCCGCGTTGCTGAGTAATATTACAGAGGTTTGAATGATACTGGTTTGATAAGCTGGCGCGGTTAAGTTTAATTTAGACATTTCCTCGTGCATGCGCTTGGTACCCTCACTTAACGCTTGCACAAATGCCCTACCATCATCTCCTCGCATGTTTTTTAGCCATTGGATTAAAAGTGAATTGCGCGGCATCGAGTCAAGTGTTATTTGGGCGAGGTTAAAATGATCTGGCACAGGTTGACTACGCTGAAGAACACGACCGGGGTTTTCTACAAAAAAGCCATCCTTATACAGTATGCATTCTATCGGTAATCGAATGCCATAATCTCGATGTGCAACGGCGTTTACGATTGCTTCATCTACTGCAAGGGTGGGAAATTCTGGTTCCTCGATAAATCCCCCATCAGCAGCACGTTTTTGGTAAGTTTTAAAAAAACCAGATTCCCTGAAATGTACACGTAGCTTCCTAATTTGTTGAGCGAGTGGCCCATCAAATTCGCGGTCGAAAGTTGGTAGACCTCTGGTTTTGTATTCACTTACTTTGGCATCGAAACGCATTAAGCGTACATGTGCCCACGATAGCATGCGTTGTGGACGACTTGCAAAAAATAAATAGCCTGCATTTGTAAAATGGAGTCCGTTTTTGTCTTTTCCCAGCGCGCCAATCTGGTAAAGAAAATCCTCGTCGCTTATTGAAGAAGTTAAGTTGGTGTTGGATTGACGGAATTGTGCGAGGACTTCTTTGTCTATATCACCGGGATCGAAAGAACAACAAGGCATTCTTTCAAACTCAACAATACGTTTCTCGCGTTTCAATAATTCGCGAAGGTCATCGGTTAATGGTTCGCATCTATCGCCGTTACGGATCCAGGCTTCGGGCGGTGATTTCAATGTCTCACATATTCCATCTGATACGGGTACGTAAATTAAAAGTATTCGCTCTGATTCGCCTTGCTTATTTATGCAATCCATATACTTGATCATTGCTGACTGGTTGCGGAGCAGTTGATTGATCGAAGTGATTCTTTTCAACTGGTCAGGATTAAGATGGTTTATGCCATGTATGTCGCCTGTTTTTGAGATACCAACAATTATTACCCCACCCTCATGATTGGCGAAAGCGGAAATACATTCTTTGATTTCATCCTGAAGTTTATCGATGGAACTTGGAGTGGCGATACCGTTGTTGCCAGCTTGCTTACGATCGAAGTGTTGATTTTCGAATTCAGCATCAGTTGTTGAAGTTATGAAATCCCAATATTGTTTGGGGTTGCTAAAAAGCTCGGCAGGATCTGGCATCTTGTCTCTTCCTTATTTCGTCGTTCTATTGTCCTCTTTGACATACCCGTATTCTTAATTATGTTGTTTTCTTTCTTCTAATGCCTAGACTACACTTCACCCGCATCGGTGACCATATTGAAATCTACCCCCAAGGCTTCAAAGTGTTTTTCGCCGCAGCGGATTTTGTCGGATTCGGATGTGCGGAGTTTGAGGAACTGATCCTTTTTCACGCCTTTGGTTTCGCGGACCATGTAGATGGTATTGTCATTGTGTTTGACGATTGCCCAGTCGGGGATGTATTTGCCTACGGGGGTTTCAATGGAGAATTTGTCAGGTAGTTTGATGAAGAGTTTGATGTCTTCGCGTTCATCCAGTTTTCTGGCAAATTCGTATTCGACGATGGAACTGTAGACCACATACTCATGGGTGGAATTCTTGACCTGCAAGGCGCTTAGGTAGTTGATGATCTCCTCATTCTTGAAGATCGCCATTTCCCATTCATCTTCTCTGCCATCGACAACAAGTTTTTCATACTTGATGCCATCCACCAGCAGACGGTGAAGTTCGTGCTTGATGATGTAAGCGACTTGATCCATGAACTTCTGCGGATCGAGGAAGAATTCTTCGAGGCGACCCGACTCTTTGAGAATGCGGACTAGGGTGGTGCGAGTGAGTTCGGTTTGATCCTGCAGATAAGCCAAAATGTCGGGCACAGGGCGTGAACGATAATCCACTTTTTCTTCTGAAACGCTTACAGCGTTTGAAGCGACACCACCTTTTTTGATGTCAACTTGCCCCGCCGTGACGCGAATTTTCGGGGCTTCAATACGCGGCATTGCTTTGATCGTGCGGACAGCGCTGATCACCAATTCATCGGTGCTGAATTCGACGCGATAGGTTGTTTTTGGTTTGATCTTATTCCAGAGTTCGATGAATTCAGGACTGGCTTCGATGGCTTTCTTGAAGTGGTTGGGACCTTCCTGTTTCTCGCGGCGGATGTGGCGCTCGATCAGGTATGAAGAAAGCAAATCTGTGACGGCAGGCGCAAGAGTGGAAAATGCTTCAGGGAGATTTAACTTGAAGTCAGGGCGGCGCGGGTCAAAGGTCGGTTGGATGCGGTTGTTTTCATCCAGAACCTTTTGCTCGATGAGGGCAGTCCGAATTTTATGGGCGGCTTCACGTCCGATGGGCTGTTCCACTTCGTCAACTATTTGAGTGAGTTTGGAGAGGGCAACCAACGGAATCTTGCCAAAGGAAATGCCTTCGCTTTCATATTCACTTTGGAGACCGCGAGCAAAGTCTTCATAGGTTTCGTTAGCAAAGACATAAAGTTTGTTGATCGAGTCGTCGCGGACGCGGTCGCCGTTCTGATCCACAGGCAAACGTAAGCCGCGCCCAAGAGTTTGGCGGCGTTCGCGTTCCGTGGACATTTCACGCAAGTTGCAGATCTGGAAGACATTGGGGTTATCCCAGCCTTCGCGCAGGGCGGAGTGGCTGAAAATGAAGCGTAAGGGTTCTTCTGTAGTCAGCAGTTTTTCTTTTTCTTTCATGATGAGGTTGTAGACTTCATCATCAGCTTGTGTATCGCCGCGTGTGTCTTTGAGGATGCCTTTTTTATCCTGGGCGAAATAGCCGTTGTGGAGTTTTTCAATGGGCAGTTTTAGCCATTCGAGCGAGGCGAAGCGTTCTTCTTTTGCCAATTCTGCCAGAGTTTCTTCGAAGGCTTTGGCAAATTTGCCTGCGACGGGCTTGCCCGCTTCATCATAATCCCGATAATTGGCGACACGGTCAATGAAGAACAAGCTCAAGACTTTGATGCCGCGTCTTTGAGTCTGTAATTCCTTTTCGAGATGGCGTTTGACGGTGTGTTTGATCTGCGCACGCCAAATATCATCCCGCATTCCGCCGACCTCCTCGCCCAGACGCATGACACGCCCGTTGGCAAAGCGGATGAATTCATTTTCTGGTTCGGCGTTGATCTCTGCGATCTCGTACCCTTCTTTGTAGGCGGCACGTTCATTCGAGAGAGCATACAGGTCTGCGCCATTCTTGATAGTGATCGTTTTTTCACGCGGACCTGCGTCCGTCTGTTCCTGAATGCGGAGTTTGGCTTTGATGCCATTTTTGTAGTCTATCTTATCCACGCGGACATACGCTTCATTAGCGCCGCCTTCCACTGCGGCAGAAGCGACTACGATCTGCTTGACAAGACGCAATTCAAAGGCGCGGACAGGATCGAGTTGATAGATCAGGTTATAGGGATTGGTATGAGTCGCTGAATATCGCAATGTGCAAAGCGGATTAAGCGCTTTGATGGCTTCCTGTGCCTTGTCGGTGTTATCCACGCTCTGCGGTTCGTCAATGATGACGATGGAACGTGCCGCTTGCACAAACTCGATGGGTTGGCGACCCGAGAGTTTGTCGCTTTCTTTGTAGATAACATTGCTTTTCTTTTCTTCTTCTGTGCCCGTGAAGTTCTTACGGAAGGCGTCAATGTTGATGACCAGGATCTGCAATGTATTGCTGGTGGCGAACTGGCGCAGGCGATTGATCTTTTTGGCGTCGTAGACGAAGTATTCAGGGGTAATGTTGTAGAGGGTTTTGAAATGTTCTTCGGTGATCTCCAAATTCTTGAGGACACCTTCACGGATGGCAACGCTCGGCACAACGATAATGAATTTCTGGAAGCCGAACTTTTGTGATAACTCGAAGATGGTGCGCAGGTAGACATAGGTCTTGCCTGTGCCTGTTTCCATTTCCACTGAAAAGTGGGGGACACGTCTGGCGCGGTCTGCGGGCACATCGAAGTGTTCCCAAGACTCCAACGGGGTGTTTGGATCAGCGATCTCTATATCGTTTTGATGTTGGACGGCACGCGTGTTCTCTCGCAACCGATCTTCATCCAGCAATAACTGGTTGCCGACACCCAGTTCGGTTTGCGCCTGACCAGCGAAGATTTCACCATAGTCCACCACATGGACAGGCGTCATGGTCGGCGCAGACTGCGGTTGACCTTCAAAGAGGTCCGTTACGGCAGCAACGGCGTCGAGTTGGAATTGTTGGTTGGCGTCAAAATGGATTTTCATCTAAACCGTCTTAAACACAACTTCTTTGGTCTTGAAAATCTGTACAGCATTAGCCTTGAGTTGATCGTTGCCTGCAAAACCAAGATCAAGACAGATGACACGCTGGGGTTTCTTCTCTGCCATTGCGCGGATAACTTCCAGTGTAAGTTCTTTTTCCAGACAGATCAACATTCCGCCGCCAGCTACACTGTAAACCGCCTTGCCTTCCAATTCAATATTTTCGACAGGTGTGGTGAGCGGAAAACCGCTCTTGAGCAAGATTTCATAGAGGATATCTTCACTCGTCCTTCCTTCGCGGATATGGTCAATATGTAATTCCAACTGCTGAGCGAGAGCAGTGCCATCCTTCGGGACGGACGCCTCCCAACCCTTGAAATTGGACTCTGCCAGTTTGAAAACGCGGAAGCCACGATCCTGTTTCCCGCCCATTGGTAACTGACCTGCTTCTTCGTCGTTAATCTTTTTGATGACGCGGCGCACCCGTTCTTTAGTGATGTCTGCGATGGTAGGGAAGTCTTTGTTTTCAGTAGGTTCAGGTAGTTGGACGAGAATGAACTTGCGATTGCCGCTGTCTTCTTTGTTTTTTTCTAATACAGCTTGTGCTGTAGTTCCAGAACCCGAAAAGAAATCCAGAATTATTTCTGTATCCTGTTCATTATTGTTTTCATCATCTTCGTCTAACTCGCTAATTCCCGTTGAAATATCCAACGCTCTTTTTATTAATCCAGATGGTTTTGGATTATCAAAAACAGATGTATTCATTAGCTTTTTTAGTTCATCGACAGCGCTATGATTATGTCCGACTTCAGTATGAGTCCAGATTGTCATATACGGACGAGTGGCATTGGTATCATAAAACTGTTTGACCATAGGTTGCCAGCTTCCCTTTATTTGAACCCACTCAATTAACCCATCTGCCAACAACTTCTCATATTTTGTCTTCCCCATGCGCCAACAACCTTCAGAGCCATCAGATCGGATAGGAAAAATGGCTGAGCCATCTGGCGCAGTTATCGAATAGTAAAGATTGGGGCGATCTTCCCTACGAGAATTTTTGCCTTCCTTTCTAAGCGAACGTGGGCGATAATTTTGACCAGTTTGTTCGTCAATGCCTGTAAATTGTTTTGCGTTTTGTTCAAAAGGCATTCTATTTGGCACAAATTCTAATGACTTGGAGTAAATCAATATAAAATCATGTTCTGGACTTATACCTCTATCATCCATTCTTGGGCTGTAAACTTTTTGCCAAATTACACTTGCAACAAAATTTTCTTCACCAAATAGCTCATTGCACAATTTTTTCAAATTGTCATATTCTGTATCGTCAATACTTATAAATATTGCGCCATCTTCCCGAAGTAAATTTCTCGCCAAATACAAGCGCGGATACATCATATTCATCCAACGCGAATGAAAACGCCCATCAGTGTCGGCGTTTGTGCCGAACTTCTTGCCTTCGGCATCTACCTGCCCTGTGTATTCCAAGTAAGTTTGCAGGCTTTCGGTGTAATTATCGGGGTAGATAAAGTCATTGCCTGTGTTGTATGGCGGGTCAATGTAGATCATTTTGACTTTGCCCAAGTACGCCTTCTGCAAAAGTTTCAATACATTCAGGTTGTCGCCTTCGATGATCAGGTTTTCGGTAGTATCAAAGTCTACGCTTTCATCAGGCGCGGGCAGAAGAGTCCCTGTGCTGGGGGCTTGGATGGTCTTGAAGCAGTCGGCTTTGCCTGCCCAGGTCATGCCATAGCGCTCTTTGCCCACGTCCACGGTCTGTCCGAGCACGAGTTTGAGCTTATCAAAGTCGATCTTATCCCCTTCGGTGCGAATTTCAGGGAAGAGGCGTAAGAGTTCAGCGGTCTTGTCCGCTGGGAGGTTATGGGAGGTGAGGTCTAGTTTTTCGGGTTGGTCGGTCATGATGCATTCTCTCTGGCAAATTGAAGAATAGAGTTACAAAGCGTGGATAGATTAGGAGACCTAAGACCTTCATTATAGGCGGCTGTCAACCATTCGGCAATGAACAGGTCGTTTTTGTTTAATGACGGTTCATTATGATAATTCAAGCGAATTGCGTCCGTGATTCTCTGATAATTTTCACCAAAATCACCTTTGACTACTTCAGTCATATTAGTTGACCAAATGGTGTGATTGTTTGCAAAAACATGATCTTGGGGAAATGGTTCATAATTCAATCCGAGTAAATTATGTAATGCCCGATTATCCCGTTCATGTTCGTTATTTCTGTTTGTGTTCCTGTCAGCATCAAAAATCACGAAAACTGGCAATCCTAATTCAATAGAAATAGCAAGTGGCTGAATTAGGTAGCTTTTTCCTCCAACAGGCACCAAATGACAACCTAATCGCCGAAAATCTGACCACTGACCAGATAAATACAAATAAGTTGTAATGTAAGCAACATCTTCGAGCCCTTCGACAAGAATCGGTGTCCGTGCAAAAAACATTTCTGCAATATTTGGTTGAAGCGCCTGATGTATTTTCGCAATCAGTCCGGTGATCCGATCATTTGGATTCTCGCCTCTTGCTACTCTGATACGATCACAAAGTTTTTGAAACTCGACATTGCGAACCTTCGAACCATTAGCATTATTGATCTTTCGTGTGAGTCTTATATCTTCGAAGCCGTCTCCATGAACAAATACGGGAGAGTGAGTCGTTACTATGATTTGATTATTACCTTCCGCCAGGTCAACAAAAACATCAGCTAGATGTCGAGCTTGTGGTGGGTGTTGATAAAGTTCTGGCTCTTCGCATCCTAGAATTAAGGTCGGGGCATTTGGGGCATCGGAATTTGCTAATTCTTGAAGCAATGCCAAAAGATAGGACCTTTGCAGCCCATGTCCCATTCTTGCCAGACTGCCAATAAAATCACCCTCACCTGTCTTGATGCCAGCAACAGGCTGCTGAATGGTGATTGATTTCTTAGGATCAGACAGCCATTCCATCCCCAAATGAACATCTGGGTGTGCCCAGTCGCCTAATCGTCTTTGAAGAGATTCGGAAATTTCTGTCAGACCAACACGGTTTCGCTCCAGTAATTCTTGGTATTTTGCGTGTGTCTCATCCCTTAACGCGATGATTTCTTCATCGAAATTTACCCGTGTTCGAACCGTGCGCTCGATTAACTTACCAAGCGCTGTATTCTTCGCTTCTTGAACTTCTTCGCCAGCATCCTTTACTGCAGGAACATAAACCCAAGTTACAAACTTGGATAACTTGCCGGTGCTGTTGATGCCATAGAAAACATCTTCACTAGGTATCAAAGCACATCTATCAGGGCGCTCTGCTTCGTAAACACGAAGGGCGTCCGCCTTGTCATCTTTTGAACGAGCGTTCGGCAGATCAGCAAATTGTTGCTGAAGCCCTGAATAAATTGTGTTTAAATCTTCTGCCTTTGCTTTAGACTTGTGGCTCTCGAAAAAGACTCTGAATTCATCTATACCAAGCCTTTGTCCATAATGTTTTACAGAACCAAATCCTGTAGTTGGATCAAAAGCTGCCTCTGCTGTGACTACCAATTCATTTTGCCTAACGTAATCAGATAATTCTTCGACAGCATTCTCGCCTAGATCATTAAAAGTGACCGTGATCCGAATTGGTTTGGTGATGTCTTTGCAGAAATAATCTTCGTCTTCAAGATTGTTTGGGTCGAAAGAGGATGAATCTTTGAAGAAAACATTGAGCGCTGCCAATACAGAAGATTTTCCTGCTCCATTTGGACCCACAAAGCAGGAATATTTATTCAAAGATACGGTTTCATCTTTAAAGCTGCGAAAGTTTTCAATACGTATTGATTTGATTTTCATCTTAAACTCCACCTAATAACAAACAATTCCTGGCTACCTGACTTTTGTTCAAGTCGCTTACTAACTTCGTCCAACAAGCTGTCTTTCTGTTTTTCCAATTCTTTGCTGGCGGCATCGTAATTTCGCCAGGCTTCATCCCGCTTGGTCTCAAGTTTCCGTAAAGCCTGTTGCTTTGCCAATTTTTCAGGCAGGTTGGGTGCAAGGCGGGCAGCTTTTCTGGTCTCCTTGATCGTCTCATCGAGCTCGTCCAATTCGACTTGTAAGGACTTGCGGCGATCCTCCGCCCAGCGGTCAAGCTTGTCAATTTCAACCTCAAACCAGTTGGCATTTCGTTGGGTCAACTCTTCGAGCAAAGTGTTCTGCTTGATCGTCTGCAATTCAACCAGTTTGGACTCGACTTCGGCAGGAATGGTAACTTGGTCATCTGAAATACAAGGCAGGTCAAAGAAGCGCTGGATTTGCTTTTCATCCAATGCTCCGCCGTTATCGGTGAAACCAGACAACACTAAATAATCTTCCGTTTCCAAAGCGCTTACCGAATAAAGACCGCACATCAACCAGCCCGATTTACCGTTCAACGAATCCAGAATGGCAATTCGCTTCCCGCTGTTCGAATAATCGAACGTCAATTCACGCGGCGGCGTTGGCAGGCTTTTCGCTTGTTCCAGGAGGCGTTGTGCCAGCGGATGCCCGACCCGATAGGTATTTACCTCTTCCACATGTTTTCCCATACGATACGGACCTGGGTGGATCGTTTCGCCAGGGAAGGGGTTTGTGTGGAGAGTGAAACTGTATCCATGCTCGTTGAAGTGAGCATAATCCTTCAGAAGTGAACGGGTCAACAGCCAGAGTTGTTGATTGAAACGATCCAGATAATCGTTGCTCTGAATGCGGACTTTCTCGACGACTTCCTGATCGAAGTTGTTGAGTAATTTCTCACGGGCGTCCTTTTGCCCTTCGGTGATCTCCGCCTCCAACTCCCTTTGAAGCTGATCGAACTCAAATTGAATTTGCTCCACGCTGCGGCATTTCTGGTAGATCTCCGCGATGCGCTTCTCGAAGTCCACACCAGATTCTACCGCGCCAAGGATTTCGTCACTGGAGCCAAAGACACCATCAAACAGGCGGAACTTCTCGTTGAGCAGTTCATACACGCGCTGATCCGCTGCATTGCTCTTGTTCAGGAAATTCACCACGACCACATCGAACTTTTGACCATAACGATGACAGCGTCCGATCCGCTGTTCGATTCGCTGTGGGTTCCAGGGCATATCATAGTTCACCACCAGGTTGCAGAACTGGAGGTTGATACCTTCCGCCGCCGCTTCGGTAGCGATCATGATGGCTGCTTCACCGCGAAAGCATTCCACCAATGCGGCACGCATGTCCGCTGTGGGTGAGCCACTGACACGATCCGTGCCCTGATACTTTCCCAACCAATTTCGGTAAATCTCTTTGGAGCGGGCATCAGTATTCGTACCGTTGAACATCATCACCTTGCCGGCAAATTCGGTGTTCTCTAACACATTGAACAGATACTCTTGTGTTCGGCGCGACTCCGTGAAGATCACAGCCTTCTGTTGGAGCACAGCCGCCCCTTGATTCTGTTGCGCCTTGCTCGCCTCAGCAAAGCCTTTACGCAGGGCAGTCAGTAATACTTCGCCTTTTGAGTTCCTGACAATGGACACAGCCAATCGGTGAAATTCTCGTAACTCTTCGATCTCCTGCTTGAGTTCGGCGATCTGCTGTGGAGTTAATCGTACTTTTTCCTTTTGCTCCCCTTCTTCGTCTTCATCCCATTCATCTGCCAGTTCGTCGAAGTCTTCCCAATTTTCAGGCAGATCAGCAGGCGGAACATCTACGGTCTCTGCTTCCATTGCGGCAGTTTCGAGCCGTTTTGCCAGACTATCCAATGTCCCTGAAATAGCGTAAGTGGAAGACGCCAGTAATTTGCGCAGGATCAAAGTGACCAATGCGCGCTGGCTGGCCGGCAGCGCGTATAACTTATCCTTCTGCAAATAGGCAGATACCAAGTCATAAAGACGTTGTTCATCTTCGGATGGCACAAATTCTTGAACTACGGCATGGCGGTTGGTGTACTTGACATACTCAAGCACCTGTTTGCGCAGGGTTCGTTTGCAAATGGGTTTTAACCGTTCACGCAAAGCCTCAAAATTTACGTCGTTGCCCAAGCGGGCAAATTGCGCCTTGTAACTTGCAAAATCTCCAAAGGCGTATTCATCAATAATACTGACCAGCCCATAGAGTTCCAATAAAGAGTTCTGCAGAGGAGTGGCAGTCAAAAGCACTTTTGGGAATGGATTGATCGCCTGCTTGATGGCATTGGCAATCTTGTTCGACGCCTTGTACACATTTCGCAAACGGTGAGCTTCATCGATCACGACCAGATCCCAATTCAACTGCCTGACGTAAGGCTCCTTGGTCCGCGCGAACTGGTAGGAGCAAAGCACGATCTCATTTTGGTTGAACGGATTGAGATTTCCCTGTTTGATGAATTCGTTGAAACTCCTGCTTTCTAGGATCACAGAAGGCAGAAAGAACTTTTCTGCCAATTCCTGGCTCCATTGTTTGCGCAGGTTGGCAGGCACGATAACCAGTAACTTCCGCTTCCGCTCCGCCCATTTTTGTGAGAGAAGCAACCCAGCTTCAATGGTTTTTCCCAAACCTACTTCATCCGCAAGGATGGCGCCCTTCGAGAATGGATTGCGGAAAGCGAAAAGCGCCGCTTCTACTTGATGAGGGTTCAAATCCACCTGAGCATCCGCCAGTACCGACGCAAGTTTCTCCACGCTGTCAGAAGAGTGACGGCGGGTCAATTCGTGGGCGAAGTAGCGGATGTGGTGAGAAGTTAGTTGCATTGGCTAATTAAAACAGCTTTATTTGATCCCGAAGATTGTATTATAACTACAATCAAGTCTCTGAAACTGCATTAGAGGAGGGTACGATTGCCAAGGCGCAAAGTAGTTGTAATTTCGCAGGGTCCAAACCATTCAACTCCGCCCAGTTACGACGTGCCCGCTCAATCCACGAATCAAAGGCATCTTCGTTCGGATAAGTTTCAAAGGATGCCTTCGGGGTCTCGGGGAAACAACGGATAATACGCATTGCATCATCGCGTCGCCGGCTATCCTCCATTGGGCGACCGTGTACATCGGCAAGAACCGTATCAATGTGATTACGTCCACGGCGAAGGAGCAGGAAGAGACGCTTGCGCCCTGGTTTATTCATTGCACTACGAATTCCTGCCGGTAGTTTCAAAATTTCATCCTGGTTTGGAATAGTAGCCAAATCGTTATAGAACGTGCTGGTAGTCAGGTCTTCAACCGTCTGAAGAAATTCCATTACTTGCTCCAAATCCAAGTCTGCGGTTGAGTCGCTTGCGAGAAACATCTCGCGCCCCAACTTTTCCATTTCAATTTCTTGGGTCATTCCCTCCCCTTGCTGACTTTCTTTGTGAACCATTACTGGAATTTGTGCAAGTGATCGGTGTTGACGGCTCCTTTCCTGCAATCGGTGCTCCCAATTCCGAGCATGACGGATTCTCTCATGATCCATCGTGGATGGTACAAAGTTATAAATGATCACGTCACGGGGTGCGCCCCACGGACGTAGAACCCGTCCCATGCGTTGTGCCAATTGAAGCACTGTCCAGGGTAAATCATAGTTCACCAGAATAGACGCGTCTTGCATATTGAATCCTTCTGACATGGAACGTGTAGCGATCAAAACCTGGACTTCCTCCTTGTCATTCCTCTCTTCCGGCAGGACTTCGTTGGCGATTGGGGCGAATCGACGCAACAAATCATCGAGGTCAGGAGCGTCAACCGTTGTGTCTACTTTGAGGGAGGGCGTAAGTTTCTTTAGTCCGTCTTTCAAGGAACGTGCAGTTTCATGATATTCGCAAAATACTACGACCTTCTCATTCCCAGCTTCTTTTATGAGTTTCATCAAGTGTGCAAGTTTTGGATCGTTGCGAGGTCGTAATGTATTCTGTACTAGAGAGTGCTTTTCACGAATGAATGTCGTTAGTTCCTTTTGCTTTGCAAACGAGTAGTTGTAGTTGCCCTTTTCCAACTGACTGCAAACGTTCTTTACTTCTGCGGGTGAGGAGCAAAACTGGTGCAGGAACAAGGCTTCCTGTAGGGCGAGCCGTTCTCCTTCCACAAGCGGCATCTCCAAAGGCAAATATGCTTGAAGCGGCTGATCTGGTTTTTCTATTTTCTTATATAGCAGTTTGCTTTCGAAGAGATCAGCCAAAAAATCATCGAAGGGGCTTTGATATCGTATCGTTCTAAGACTGATCCGTCTTGGAAAATATCTTTGATCGTTTTCTGAGAAAACGACGAATCTCTCGCCATTTCCATCTTGCCTGCTAAAATGGCGGACGACATCTGGAGTTGTCAGCACAGTACACGGAGGTAGCTCGGGCAAATCGGAAAGTTGTTTCGCCTGCCATATCTGAGTCTCCACTGTAAAGCCCAGAGCAGTACTTTGTGCTTGTTTGGGAGCCGGCAATAACCGTAACTGACTTTCCACCTCAGAGAAATCCTTCCCGTATGGTGTTGCAGTAAGTAATAATACTTTTGCGCCTTTTTCCCGTGCCGCTTTTTGGATACGGTCATTGCTTAAGCGCAAATCCCCACCGTTAGCTTCTTCATTTCGGAGGCGGTGAGACTCATCCAAAATGATCAGGGTTTGTTGATTGACTTGCTTTAATTCATGTTCAAGGATGGGCAAATTCGAGTCGCCATCTTTACGTGTCAGAGTGTGATAGGAAAATTCTATGCTCGGAACTCTGGCAGACCGCATGGAGCGCCGCCATACTTCCCGCAGCCCTGCCGGGCAAACAACCAGGGCGCTGTCGATATCACCCTGCATACGCAAATAAGCAGCTACATGAGCGGCAATGACCGTTTTTCCCAGCCCAGTAGATGCAATAAGAAACGCTCCATCATGCTCCGTCATGGAGCGAAGAACACTAGAGACAACGCCTTCCTGGTATTTTGCTAAAGGAGGTAATTGAGGTGCGGCTCCCTCCTGTGGAAGTCCATATAATTCAAGTAAGGCTCTTGCATAAATGATATAAGGATCGTACGCTTTCAGCCAGGAACGCAGGGCTTCGATCAATTCAGCAGTGATCTGGCGGGCTTTTTCAAAGTAATAGTCAAAGCGTTCTACGAAATAGGTAACATCATCTTCTTTATCAATGGTAATTCCTGCCTCGCGGCTTATGCAAAGACCATGATAAGAAAAATTCGCGGAGGTAACAACTGCGGTTGTTTTATCCGCAATATAAAGTTTGGCATGATGGTAGATATATCGGGCATCCATAATTGGTGTATCTTGTGGAAGGGATGCTCCAACCGATACCGTCATCATGCCTTGTTCTAATGCTTCCAGCATCTGGCGCATAGAACGTGTCCGGTTTTCCATCGGACCATAGGAAAGCTCGTTGATGAACTCCTGCAAAACTTCTCGCAGGCTGTCCTCGCCCCCTTCTTCTCGCCCAACCAACAATTTGACTTTCTTGCCGCTTAATACATTCTGTAATGCTTGAAACCCTGACCCTTCAAAGTATGCTGTTGCAATACGTACCTGTTCAGCCGATGTCAAGGCAGATGAAATGCATTGAAGTGCGGCTCTTTTTCCATCGAAAAATCGAGAGTTGTTGTTGAGATTATTGTCTGTATTTATCATATTTCCCCCAGTACATTCTCCTTGGGAGGTGACCAGTAGCGCTAAGTATAACCGTTTTCAAAGTGTGGTTATTGCTCCCCATTCCACAGTCGGCAATTTTCCAAATCTGCGTGTGCTTGCCGTCACCGCCGCCATATCGGGTGGCAATGGACTGAGCGCCATACCAACCGCCTTCTGTACCCACTTTGGGCTTATCTGGGCGTACACAAGGCGGACGCCTGTCTGTTGGCAGAATTCTAATGCGGATGCCAGCCGTATTCTGGTTATTCTTTGTATTTCCATTCTTTTTTTATGTTCATCTCCAAGTTCCAACCAGAACATAGTCTCGAAACCCTGAATTCGCCCCCAGGCAAGTGCGTCAGGGCGCACAGATATTTCAGGAAGTTGCACTTCGGTCCAACCCGTCCATATTTCGGTGAGCGGATAGGCGGATCGTAGCCATGCCAGCCACCTGCGGGAATTCGCCCTGTGCGGCGTCCCGATTAAGTGCTGATTCAGTTCCTTCACGCCGCTAAAATCCACGCCCTTTGACGCTCCCCAACTGCGCAAGGCAGCGGATACTCCTTTGCGAGTCGGATGCCACATCCAGTATGGATCCATTTTCTTTGGCTTTGACTTGTCTTTTTGGAACACCTCGCCAAGTTTGAATTTGACCTTTTTTTTCTTTTGAAGTCCTCGCAAAACATCATGGGTTGTTGTTTCAGGAAGACCCGCCAGAGAAGCGATTTCCTCCAGACTTCCTTTCCGGTTTCGGGTCAAAACCTGGAGACATTTCAACTCTTCGCAAGAGAAACTAGAAAACTCATCGTCCACCTTGAGAGGACGAGGGAGTGCAGGAGAAAATAATCTTGGACCAAAAGAGAAACTGTGATAATCCGGTATCTTGTCCTTTGAAGTGACGACATAGGGAATGGAAAACCCATCTGTCATGGATCGTTTGACCTCCATCAGGTACCATTCCGCCGGAGATGTCACACGGATCCAAAGGGACGCGCCTGGTCTTTTTCGGTCCACCTCGGCAACCAGTCGCTGCAAGAGGGGATGATATACAAATGGTGGCAATCCATTCAAGGCGTCAATATCGAATATGAAGGTATCGGTATAACCGCCCTCAAATTCCAGGCTGATCCAATCGGAGAAGGTTACATCACCCAGTCGAACGGTCATGGGTTAATCCGAACATCCAATGTTGATGTACTCATCGACCGTAAAATAGTTTTGAGGGTTCAGCCAGACGGCGCTTTGTTCGCCTGTCTTCTGGCGAATGCCGTAATGTAAATGCGCGCCGGTGCTATTGCCGGTGTTGCCGCTCAATCCAACGACATCGCCGTAATTGAGAATTTGCCCATCCACCACTTGGATGCTGCTCAGATGAGCCAACCACACCTGATAACCATTGTTCTCCACCACCACCAGATTGCCCCACGGACCGTTCGAGCCAGCCCACACGACCTTGCCTGTGATGGTTGTATAAATCGGAGTGCCCTCATTCACGGGAAAGTCACTACCAGTATGGGTCTGGTAATGTGGGTCTTGGAACTTACATCCTAATAATGGCTTGTCATAGATATCACCCCAATGTGGAATGGGACCGATCAAGGGCAAACCATAGATATCAGAACCGGGTCCAACATAGCCATCGAAGGGAACAGCGCTCATTCCAGATGGAAGCGAATTGCCATACGAACCGTTGTCGCTTGTCTCTGCATATTGGGGGATATCGAACAACCATTGCTCCACACCGGGCTGCGCCCATGCCGGGAGTTGCGGAATGGTCAGAACCACCAGCATGACATAACCCACCACCAAAGCCGCCCCGCATAACAACGGGGCGGTCATCAAGGCAATGGAAAATCGGAAGAAACCTTTCATTACAGGACTCGTCCCAGCCGATCCAGGCGAATTTCGCCTTGTTGTCCAGCTTGCAAGCCCATCGAGGCTTCAATGGACAATCCATTACGGATCATGCGCATCGAAAGCCAGTAGGACACACCTGAACCGAGGATGACAGGAGATAGAAAAAGCGGATTACCAGAATACAACTTCCCGACTTCGGGAGTGGTGATGGCAATCAATACCAAAACGGCAGGAGGGAAAAGAGCAAGAAAACGCGCCTGCCATTCCACACCTTTGGCGGCAGCACGCGCGCGGGATAAGACTTCAACCACTGTTCCAAGAGTCTTTCGCAGGGATGCAACCAACGGACCAATCTCGATACGTCCTTCGATGGATGCTAATAATGAAGTAGCGACAATGTCCACGGCGGGATTGTCCCAAGCGGTTGTCCATTCGCGGACAGCTAAAGCCGCTTCATCGGCGGGTGCAGTCCGTAAGCGCACAACCAAATCACCCAGCACCATCCTGCCATCCGGTCCCACGGCTTGTGCCGCATCATCGAGCGCATCACCCAATGGCTTGCCTTGTGATAACAACGTCTCCACTACACCCAAGCCACGTAAAATATCTTTCGCCTGCTTCAAGCGGAATTCCTGACGTTTGTCGGAGAGCGTGCCTGCATATAACAGGCCACCTGCGATGGCAAACAGGATCGCAGGAAAGACTCCGAGGAATATCCCTCCTGCCAGTCCACCACCCACCCACGCCAGAAACCCATACGCAATCTGGTTGAATGCCAGTCCTGTTCCGGTCTGTCGAGCGAACTTTTCAGGATCAAATTTCTTCTTCGGTTGAGCAATGCCCATCGCGCGTGCCATGCCCGCTTCATCCACGGTGCGACGCCAGCCAAAGGCAATCGGGATGGCTGCCAGTGCCAAGGCGCCAATGATTGAAATCAATGTGATCATGCTATCTCCATACAAACCAAAATGCGAGTTCCTGCGCTCCACCATTTGAAAGCCAGACGGCAAAGTAAATTCCCACGACTCCCAGCAGGACGGTCAACAACGGATAGACGCCAACTTCATTCCATGCCAGATCAATCGGACGACTATGAACAGCGTGTGTATCGAAAACCTGTGGCGATTGTTCGTGCCGGGGCGAAGGTCGTTCCGGTTTCGGTCTTGGTGATCGATCTGCTTCTGTCTTTTTACTTGCCGCCTGTTGATTGACATACTGCCTGGTTTGCATCGAATATCGAAAGCGGCGCATCAACCAGACTTCGGGCGGGACGCGGTCGGGTCCAAGACGCAGAAGTGCTAACGCCATGAAGGAGACCAATACCAGAAAACCGATCACCACCTTTCCGGTGAAAGATAGCGGAAGGAATAAACATAAGACAGCCAGCAATGCGCCAGCGCCAAGGATGCCAAGATCGCGGTTATTGAACATGGCTCTCCTAGAACGGCGGCTGTGGCTGGAAGCTTTTCAGCATCTCACCCAACTGCGGCAGGAAGAGGAAGGCAAACAACACAATAATGATCAGACCGACAACCCCAATGATCGCCATTGAGGTCATGCGGCTGCCACCGAACGCCATGCCTGCCGTGCCTTGCAGGATGTAATACAAGCCGCCGAGCAATGCCACGACGATCAAGAGCCCGGCCATGAACGCCCAGGCATCGCGGGCAATCGCCAGAATTTGTTCCATGATGGGATCGAACATAAATATCTTCTCCTATGAAATTTCAACAAGTACCGAGAAACCAGGCTGCCAGGGGAATGGCAGCGCTGGCGAGGATCATGCCAAAGAGCGCTTCACCGCTTTCGATCAGCGCGTTGGCGAAGGAAGACGCCCCGCCAATCGAAGCAGAGAACATCGTAATGAAGGCTGCCTTCAACATGCGCAGGGCAGCCAGTCCGCCGATCAAGCCGGAAGCAAGCGTGCCCAATTCGCTGATCGGACCACATCCGCCAGCTCCGGGCAGAGTGGATTGCAGGGCGCTTACGATTTGTGGGATGCCGAGGAAGGCAAACAAGCCAAGCACAACGATGGAGATCAGGGCAGAAATGGATTCCCACACCCACAGATTCGCACCGAGGACTGAGGCAGAACTCACACGCAACATTTGGGCAATGCCCGCCAGCAGCGCAAAGGCGATAAATGCGCCCGCCAAAGCAACCCAGGCTTCGCGCAGGAAGGTTAATAACAGTGAAGTAACTTCGCTCATGAGATCACCATCGGATCGTGTTTATGGAATTCATTTTCAAGGGCGGGATAGAAACGCTCACCCCAAAAATGCATCGACCAGCGTCGAGCCGGTCCGGTGCGGTCTTTGAGTGTCAGGACCTCAAGTGGAGCGCAGCCACACTCACGGACATCGCCGGTGCGGTTGACCACCAACACACGGTCCGCTTCATACGGAACTCGTTCGTCGCCTAACAAGGCAGATAGATCGTCGCCATCGTTGAAGCGTTCGGATTTCAAAGCGGCAGCTGCGATGATCGCCCAGCCGTGATGTCGTGCCATCTCACGCAACGCGGCTGCCGCTTCACCACTGCGACCTTCTTCATTCATCATGCCGGTCAAGCCAACCACGGGCACACGGTTGAGATAATCCACAGCGATGAGAGCTGGTCCTTTGACGGGGAAGGCGTAATCGTGGATCAACATGTCTTCCAAGGTACGCACAGTATCTTCACGGGAATTGAGCGACAGCAACACGGCTTCACTGGCGCGCGCCAATGCTGCTTCCACAACAGGTTGTGAGGGTTGCGTATGAGGTCCACCGGTCATTGCTTCTGTTTGCAGGAACATGCGAAAGCGCAATTCCTCCGGGGTGTGTTCATAACAGCCAATCGCGGCAGGGATGTGTTGGCAGGCAGACTCGAAGATCATCCGCAGCAGCCAGGAAGTCTTTCCGATTCCTGGTGCTGCGGCGAGGAGAGTCAAGCCGCCGCCCCAGAAGGACAGGCCAGCAAAGACACCAAAGGGAGTGTAGGGCTGTGGGTTGCCCAAGGTTCCGGAGCGAGGCATGGGGGTATCTTATTCAATTGTGGAAGGGGGATGGTTGATCGTGTCGCTATGGAGTCGGTAGGAATAAACGCAACAGAAGATAGATAATCAATCCAAGTAATAGACCTGGCAGGGCAGGGATGTCCCCATGTTGTCTACGTACCCAAAGCCTGCGCCAGAGTTCCAATCCCAGAAGAGACAGCAATACGGCAGGGAAAGGAAAAAGACAGGCAAGCCCGCTAATCGCAAGCAAATCTGCCCTGCCAATAATGCTCTTGCGATACCCATATCCGGTGAGCAATACCGGCCAGACAGGTGGGTAGAACAACAACGGGAAAGCGAACCATCCGGATAGATTGCGGAAGATGCCCCAAAGACATGCCAGCAATACGATCCCGGTTTGAAGAGGAGTAATGGGAAGTGTCAATAGGATCGTTCCAAACAGAAAGACTTCAATCCCTGGCACCAGGCGATAGCGCAGGTCGGCATAACTGAATAATGAGAAGGAGACCAACGCAAAGGTTTCTGTGATGGTCATGATTGATTTTCTTCGTCGGTTTGTTTGTTCGGCATAAACGTCAATATCTCCTTCACCCGTGTGGCGTTGCCAAGTTCAGATGCGCGCATCAAAGGATCGCGTGCTGTCATGATCTCTTCCGAATGATCCAGATAGGCGCGCGTCATTTGCGCCGTTTCCTGCGGGTATTGCGCCGCGAAGACATTGGGGTCCATCCCATGTTGGGTGATGTCTGCGGACATGGCTTGAAAGCCCTGCTGGAATTCCTGGGGCGAACCATTGAAACTGGATTGAATCGAGGCATTCACGGATGGCGAGAAACCAAAATCATCGGAAGGAGATGTTGAAGGAGCACCATCGAAACGCTGCATCCGTTCACCCAACTCCGCCTGTCGCGCCGCCAGTTCATGTCCATGTGCCAGGGAACGGTTATAGGCGGCAGGAGCACGTAACCCCATCGCTTCCAGGTTTCCGGCTTGCTGTGTCAACTGTTGTGCCGCATTGAGATGACTCATCGCGGCTTCTGAGCCGGTAAGTCCACTCGTGGCAGTAGATGTTGCAGATGCGCCCGCACCTGTCGTGGCTCCTGCCGCGCCAACCGCACCAGCTCCCGCTGCTCCCACGCCGCTGGCAGCCAGCATCCCGATAGAAACGATTTGTTGCGCTGCCTTGATCATCCCGCCAAAGGCATCTGCCGTGGTGGAGATGGTCATCTTGCCCAGGATGCCTGCCAGTGACAGCAACAATCCGGTCGCGCCCCATAACCAGACCACTCTTAGAATGGCAGACAATAATCCCTGCTGACCCATCCATGTGCTGGCGGCCATGCCTGCTTTGAAGACTCCACCTGCAACAATAGGCAGAAGAGCAATCAAGATCACTGCCTTCATCCATAAGGAACGTAGCCAGGTAGCCTGGGGCAGAACACTTGCAATAGCCAGTGGTGGAGCAAGAACAGCGAGGATGAAAAGAACGGCATTGGCGGATGCAAACGCAAACAACATCCCGCCGATGGCGAGTAACGAACCGATGGATAGACCAATATTGAGCAAACTGCCAAGGAAGGTCTGGTTGGCAAGACCCAATAGAATGGAAGTTGCTGTCGTGTTCTTGACGAAGCTGATCGCCAGTCCTCCCGTTTCACCAATTACTTTCCCAACCATCCACCACCCGAGTCGGACGATCAAATCCAGGAATGGTCCGGATGCAATCGCCAATACACCGGCAGTCACCCAATCCCCAACCACACGCAATCCGCTGTCATCATCACCGAGTAACCTTCCCCAGTGATACAGTGCCAGTCGTAATAGAAATAAAGCTGGCGCTAATGCGGCGGCAACCGGCAAACTGGCTTGCGCCACCGTACTGTAATCACCCTGACTGGGAGCTTGCACAATCTCGCCAATTACACTGGTCCAGCGCGCAACTTCCTCACTCATGGCACGCACTTCCTTGTCGGCGGCTTTATCGAAGATGCCCGCCAGGGCTTCCGAGATGGTTTCGGCGGGGAAGACCAGGTGATTGAATATCTGTGAGATGGTGGTTGTGGTATTTCCTCCACCTCCCGTGGGTGGAGTGGGCGTGACTGTGACTGTCACAATGGGTGTGGGAGTCAGGAGTAGGTCTGCGTTGGAGGCATACACTGGCGTGGCAGACATTGTCATTCCACTCAGGAGCAGGACGGCAAGGAAGATCGTCAGGATGATAAGGATGCGAAGTTTTTTCATAAATCCTTCAGGGCGTGTTGGGAGATATAGTTCCTTGTAAAGCACAATTGCTGGTATCCGCATTGTTTACAGATCGATGGTTGCCGCAGGGCATTCAAGGGCGGGTGCGGACCCTTCTTCGCAAGGTTGGACAGGGACTCCACCGTTTTTTCCAGATCCCTGTTGGCAAGGAGTTGATCGAAATGCTTCGCTTCGCCGGTCTCCCGATCCAGGGCAACGATGGCAGGCGTGTTGGACCAGGGTTGTTTTCCCAGGGTGGTGCAGCGGCTTAGCAAGGAAAAACGTAGTTGATCCTGTTCACCATTGGAGACGAGTGAACCAATCTTGGTTTCCGTGACATGTCCCACAGGGATCTGCCAGACCCAGGTATCGAATTGGACAGGCAGACGTACTCCAGGCAGGGTCAGGCAGACTTTCTCCGCATTCAAGCTGTAGCCAGCGTCACGTCCGATCAGCATCGCGGCACGCCAGTCCTGGGAGAGGAACGCCCACGTGCGAACGTAGATAAACAGGTTGCGCCAATCGCCGCCGAGATTATTGATCGCGTTCTGGGAACCATACCGGCGACTCATGGTGATATTCCCGCCGCGAAAGAGCGGCATAAGTTCCGGGGCGCGAAGATTATTATGTTGCCTTCTATATTCCTCCACTTCGCGGATGTAGGTTCGAATTTCCTCGATCAAAGAGTCAAAGTCATGCTTGATCAAAAATTCGAGCAGAGTCCCACCGGTTGATAGATCTTCGAGGGATTTCCAGATGGGATCGAAGGGCGGGGTAGGGTCGGCGCCCACCAGCCACCACCGTGCGGCAGCGGGGCAGAAGGTGTAAACCAGCGCAGATAGGATGGGATTCCCGCGCGCGTTTTTGGGGTTGAGCATGGCAAGGAAGAGATCAGTGTACATGCCAGACCATCAGAAGAAATGGAATCGTTCGCCAGGCGGCGGGGGATTTCATACCGGTGAGAGATTGCTTCTGAATAATTCTCCAGAAGAACTGAATGATGCTGGTGATCAGGAAGGAAAGGAATACAAGCAGGATCAGGGATGGGATATTGGAATCGGGTAAAGCCCAAAGAACTGCCATCCAGAGTTTGACATCCCCGGCGCCCATCCATCCGCTTGCCCAGGCGGAAAGCAACAGAAAACATGCCAGCCACAAATCCATATGCCCTGGGAAATGCACGATCATGCCCGCAAGAATCAATGGATATGTACACCAGTTCGGGATGCGACGGGTGCGCAGGTCATACAGGCTTAAAGCCAGAAGATAAAAAAGCAACCAAGTCATTGGTTGCTTATGATATAGAGATGAATGGGTGGGTATGGGGAACGTGTCGCTTTCGTTCAGGAGCATGGTTGGCGACAGATGTTTTATGCCAGATGAAATATTTGGTAAAATATCCTTGCAACGTCTAGGGTGCCCCCCTCACCCTGGGCGTTGCATTTTTAATGCGTGATGCTTGACATAAGAACATTTGTTCTGTTATTATCCCAGCAGTATGTCTATCTGGGATCGTCTTCTGTACCTGATAGGCTTGCGTCCAACGCCCGGTCCTCGAACCTATCATTTTGATGCGAGTGAAAGTCTGCACGTCACGCTTTCCACATTATCCTCTGACGAAGGCCGTCCTGAACACGATTTGATTCCCGATATCCTGGCCGCAGGTCTGACACAATACACCGCCAATGAAAGGTTGTGGGATAGGTGGGAATCCCTCTCGCCCCGTGAACGAGACGTGACCGCGCTCGTCTGTCTGGGGTATACCAACCGAGAGATCGCCGCCCGTTTGAACATTTCCCCGGATACCGTCAAGGACCGCATCTCGTCCGTATTCCGCAAGTTTAATATTAACAGGCGCAATGATCTGCGTGCTCTGTTCTCCCATTGGGATTTCAACGAGTGGGAACAGCAGAGATAGACCCATACTTCGACCCTCCCCCCAAATCCAGTACCCCCAAAACACCCCCATCTGACACCCAGGTGGGGGCTGTTATATATGAAGGGGAGGTTGTATTCTGTCGGCATGGACATCCTTCCCGTTCTCAAAACCGGCAAACTAATTGTGATCTACACATCGGACGCTGCACGCACCGAAAGCATGGTCTTGATCGCTGAACTCGGCTTGCGCGGCGCGGTCACCATTATGGATGGCGGCAACCGGTATCGTCCGTATCAGGTTGCTACATTACTGCGTAGAAAAACGGTGAATATTTCAACGGCAGCAAACCGCTTGTTCAGCCGGCGCGCCTTTACCTGTTATGAAATGAATACCTTGTTAAGTTCCACTCCATCCCTTAACCAACCTTATTTGATTCTGGACTTGTTGAACACATTCTATGACGATCATGTGCCGACCTATGAAGCCTACCGGCTCTTGAAATCCTGTCTCAGTCAAATTCAACGTCTTGTACTCTCCGGACCTGTCGTTGTGACTCTCGCCCCGCCCCTGGCAGAGGAACGTGACTTCCTGCTTGAACAAGTCTGCAGACAGGCGGATGAAGTGATGATCCAGGAAGCGCCCGCCTGCCAACCCACCCAACCGTCGCTCTTCTGAATGATATGGGTCGCACTCTCGTCACCATCACCCAACTTCTGACAGAAACCGAAGCCAACCTTTCGGCGTTTCGGCGTACCTTGCGTCGCAGTGATCAGTATATATTCGATGGTCTCTTTGCCGCTGCGCGTCGGCACATCGCTGCCATCGGGCAGGCGGAGTCTCTATTGCCTTTTGAAACTGCCTTGCTTGCCATGTTATTGGAGCAATCCAAGGAAATCGCGGTGCTTCAGCAGGAACTTGATGAACTGAAAAAGAAAAATCTGGGTTGACTGGCGGAGCCGTGTCGAAATATGGCTGAGGCAATTGGCTGGCTCCTAGATGTATATGCGGAGGATGATGGAATTAACCTATGGCTCCTGACCGATGATGACAAACGCCTACACCTGCGTATGGAATTTGACATCACGTTCTATGCGGCAGGGGACTTCAATTTATTACGGCAGGTGTGGAAATACCTGAAAGAAAAAGACGTTAAATTGGAACGAACCGTTCGCCGCGATCTCTTTCTTGGAGAACGGGATGTAATGGCAGTCACTACATCCAATCCAGCCGGTCTTCAAAAAATGTTCGGGGAACTACAAAGACAATTCCCATCCCTGGATTACTACGATGCAGACATTCCCATCACCCTGCGTTTTATTGCCCGGACAAATACCTATTTGTTGGGGCGCTGCCATGTCAGGTTTGATGATGAATGGATTCAATCCATCGAGCCTTTGTCCTCGCCTTGGGAGATCGACCCGACTCCCATCCCATTGCGCATTCTGACTCTTGCACCGGACTGTAATCCTGCGATCCGGAAACCCAAACAATTGCATGTGAAATACGGGCAGAGGGAATACAGTCTGTCCCTTGATTCACCCAGACCCTTCCTGATCGGCTTGAAAGCCGACCTGCAGCGACTTGATCCCGACCTGATCCTGACCGATTACGGTGATACATGGTTGTTCCCACAACTTGGTGCATGGTCTGAGAAAACCGGCATTGAGTTGAATCCGAATCGTGATGAGAACAGACAGGTCATGACGCGCAAGGCAGATAGTTATTTCGCCTATGGACAGGTGACGTATCGCGGTGCGCAGTCATATTTGTTTGGTCGCTGGCATATCGACCGCAAGAATGCAATGTCTTTCGGCGAATATGGTTTGGAAGGCGCAATGGAACAGGCGCGTGTTACGGGCATTGGTGTGCAGGAAATGGCGCGTAAGTCTCCCGGCGCAGGCATCACTGCCATGCAGATGCTGACGGCTTTATGTAATGGCATCATGGTTCCTGTTCAAAAGCAACAAGTTGAAGGGAGGAAGACTCTGTCCGAATTGATCCGCGCTGATCATGGCGGTTTGATCTACCAACCCTTGATCGGACTCCACGGTAATGTGGCACAGATCGATTTCTCTTCCATGTATCCTGCAATCATGGTGAAACATAATATCTCGCCGGAGACTGTTGGAAAAGAAGATGTGCCGGATGGATTGATACCAAAGACTCTGCGCCCATTGTTGGAAAAGCGTCTGATGTTGAAGAACATCCTGTCCGATCTCAACCCGCGTGATTGCAGAGTTGAAATACTCAAGGCGCGTGCCTCGGCGCTCAAGTGGTTGTTGGTCGTGTGCTTTGGATATTTGGGATATAAAAATGCACGCTTCGGAAAAATTGAATCGCATGAAGCGGTGACCGCCATGAGCCGCGAGTTGATGCTGCAAGCCAAGGAAGTTGCCGAAGATCTGGGTTTCACAGTTTTACATATGTATGTGGATTGTTTGTTCATCCAACAGGAAGGCTTTCATAGACCCTCAGACTTTACCCCGCTCATGAATGCCATCGAAGAGAAAACGGGCATCCCGATTGCGTTGGAGGGAGTCTTCAAATGGGTGGCATTCTTGGCGTCCAAACGGGATGCGCGCGTGCCGGTACCCAACCAATACTTTGGTGTGTTTCAAGATGGCACGCTCAAATATCGCGGCATCGAGTTGCGTAGAAGGGATACAACTCTGTGGGTGAGAAAGATTCAATTGAAGGCGCTGGAAGTTCTGGCAGGTGCGAATACCCCGCATGAATTCGCTGACCGCATTCCAGATGTTATGGCGTTGGTGGAATGTGCAAAACGAGAACTCAGAATCGGACGTGTTCCATTGGAAGAATTAGTTGTCCGTCAAAGGTTAAGTCGGACAATTGAAGCATACAAGACTCCATCTCCGGCTGCACGCGCCGCCTTGCAGCTGCAGGCAAACGGCAGGCAGTTTGCTCCCGGCCAATCGCTGGAATTCCTATTTGCCCGCAATGCAACCGGAGTCCATGCCTGGGAACTGGATGAGACATTGGACTCCGGAAGGTTGGACACGAAACGTTATTGCAGGCTCTTGGATCGGGCAGTTCAAACGGTGCTTGATCCAGGCAAGCCTTTGCTTGTACCGCAACGATTGCTATGAACGGTTATTGCCCCGGCCAGCCGATCTGTCCCTGCCCTTCACGCACTGCCCAATAGATGATCCCGCCCCAATTCCAGGAACGCTGATATTGAGGATTGCTGATACTGCCGGCATCATCCATGCGTCGCAGGGTCAGGTTGGTATCCCAGTAGGCGTCCGGCGTACCATCATTGTTGATATCCGCCATTCTCGCGGCAGGTAGATTTGCCACGGCGGACGGGGGAATCTCGCCTCCGCTGGAATGAGTTTTCCATTCATAACCAGTGATGCCGCGATGTCCGGTTCCGCCGCCGCAGTTGTAATTTCCGTTGCCATTCGGACCGGCAAGACAGCCCTCGATGGCTTCATACTCCTGATAACGCAACTCCCAGAACAACTTGTACGGAGCGCGTCCGTTGCCGACGAACAAAGGCATGTCCCCAGGCAGTTCATCCAGTCCACTGACACTGCCTGCGAGAGTGGTCGCTCCCACAGCCGGATGAGATGGTACTTCCCATTGAATGGTTTGGCTTGCGCCATTGGATAACATCAGGTCTCCAATCAGAGGCAGAGTCACAAACATGGGACCCGCCGGTCGCAAGGTCAGGATCAGGCGTAGATTTTGCCAGTCGCCCACCTGTGGATGACTGGGCGATCCGCCGCCATTGGGAATATAGTTCACGCCACCTGATCCGGAGGATTCAGGCATACCGCCATTTCGGACGACGGTAGGCCAGCGAACAAGAGTCGCAGGATAAGGGCGCACGTCCAGATAGATCTCGGGAAACGTGACACGCGCACTTACGTTCCAGCCGTTGTTGGCACAGGTAATACCACCAGCCGTCACAGAGAACGATGTACAGGGATGTTGAGGCGGCGTGGTATTGGGCAGTTCACAAGGCATGACTGCCGGTTGCTCGATGATATGCAGGACCTGCCCGGTGCAGTTATCCACCCGGATGGGAAAGACCTTGCAGGAACTGCTTTCCGCATAATATTCAACCACTTGGAATGCCAGATGATTGCCGGGTGTACAAGCGCCACCGCCATTGTTGTTATTGTTATTTCCACCGCCTTCCTCTCCGCCTCCTTCATTTCCTCCACCTGTTGTGCAAATGATGCTTCCATCCGGTTGAAAGGAACAGGATGGGGCAGACTGTGCCAGGACGGATAAAGGTTGAACGGAGATCAGGACAATCAGCAGAAGAAATAGACTGGCGCGTTTCATGGCGCGGCTCCCGATAACACGGAGAGGATATACTGCTTCTCGTTTTCACCCGTGAAAGACTGCCAGTTTTCCGGCAGCGTTTGCATGTCAAGATGATAAGTGTTGCTCAGCCACTTGGCATCCCAGGGCTGAGAGTCATATAAGGTCGCAACGGTCAGGCGGTCGCTGGCATTTTCGTTTGCATTGGTGATCTCCAACTTCGGTTCCGTCTGTGTTCCCAACCAAACCCACTGCCCATCCCCCAGATACCCGAAGAGCAAGAAGGAGCGCATGGGCGTGGCGGGCGCAGTGTAGATGTGATCATTCAATGCGTAGAGGATGTGAGTGTTCTCGGTATCCTCCACCACCAGACAGATCACCGGATACTCACCGCCCCAGATCTCGACGCGATTTCCTTTGACCGTGGATGTCTCAAAACAGCCGCGCAGTCCATATGCTACAGCTGCCTTACCATTGATGTTCAACCGCCATTCCTTGAATTCAGGAAGCGGCGGGATGAAACTAACCGGCACATCCACAAGATCATTCGCGTCTTTCGGGATTGTCACTGTTTCCATCTGTCGCATGGGCATTTCGCTAAACCCAAGTAGTTCGGTGACTTCGGCGCGACTATATCCTTCACGGATTGCCAGTGCCCATGCAATGGTTTTCTCCAAGCCTTGATATACACAAGCTGGCTGGATGATTTGGTAATTCTCGCTGATCATGGTCGGCGTGAAGGACCACTCTGACGAATCGGTTGGACAGCCAAAGGAATCAGTTCCTCCCAATGAGGGCGTTGCAATCGATTCAGTTGCCATCGGCTCCACCGTTTGTGTTGGGAGGGTGACTGCTTCCGGGGTGGCTTGTACACGGCTCATCAATAGATAACGATTCAATCCTGCCATCCCTCCAGCCATAAAAAGCAGGAGCAGGATCAGCCCGGTGACAACGGTGTAAATGCGGGGTTGCCGTTTCCCGGCAAGGTCTTTATAGGTCAATCCATCCAGGATTGTTTTCCAAAGGGATTTCATTCTTCTCCAAAAAATTATTGATCTTCGCGGGTCACGCCATGCGCCAGATATCCAATGGCGCGCACGGTTACCCAGCGGGCAGGGAACAAGTACCCCGCCGATTGAACTTGAGCAGTGACATAACAGGCAGGGCGCCCCTGATGTCGTCCACAGGAGACCGAGGTAAGGTGCGCGGAACCCGGTCGTTGTGAATTGAAGTAATTCGCGGCAACTCCATTGCCAACAGTAGTGGCGGTGATGGTTCCATCCGGCAAGACCGTGATCTCCTGCGCACCGGCATGAGCGGCAAGGTCCGCGGCTGCCACGGTTTCCATTACGCGCGCATTCGTCACCATGTAGTCCAGGATGCCCAGTAGAAACAGGGACATGATGGGCATCAGGATGGCGAACAACAAAATGGATTGTCCGCGTTCGTTTCGTTTTGATTTCATCGCCACTTTGCCTTCCAGGTCTCTGAGCGCGAGATGAACCACTCACTGTTCCATCCCGATTGACTCAATCCCAACAAACCATCGAATAATGTCGGCGCTTGAAAGGCAACCAGGCAGCGACCGGGCAGACCCGGACCGCTGGGCGGTGAAACCTGCACTCGATATTGTACGCCTGCCGTGGCGGACCAATCCGCATCCAATGTTTGCCAGGCAACATTCACAGCATTGCGTTGTGCATGCGCCGGGTCAGGAGATTGCGACAGGAATTGTGAACAGGCATAAGCAGCGGAAGTGGCGGCAGTGCGGGCGCGATGCGTCGGGATCCAGGCAAGCAAACCGAATGCCATGATGACTGCCAACATTGCAAACAAGGCGGTCTCCGCCAAGGCCTGTCCACGTTCGCCTATTCGAGGGTGGGCTTTCATTCGAAGCCTCCAGCGGGAGGTGGACCGGGATAGAAGCGCCATAGACGAAAGTTGGTCTCGGCGCGTTGTGCTTCGATCAGGCGAATGCCAAAGATCCAATTGCGGGAGTCTTCCACGCTAATCAATGACCGCACCTGACGCGGACCAGTCTGCCCGGCATTGATTCGATCTGCCAAGTCAGGCCATAAAACATTGTCACGAGCGCGTTCGGTCGCCGGTGTGTTGTAGGAGCCGGAGGCGACACCCGTGATGAATACACCCCAGTCCGTGGAGGCGGAACGGAAGGCATAGAACGCCGCAAAGGTCATGCCGAACAGGAGCAGAATCAGGACCGGCATGATCAACGCGAACTCCGCCACCGCCTGCCCTTTTTCTTTCCCGCGAATCATTTATCCGCCTCGCGCCATGCGCAGGGCTTCGATGCCGGCTTCGAAGGCGGCGATCAATTCATTGCGATAGCGGGCGATCACGGCAATGGCGACCACACCGATGGCGCCCAGGATCAGGGCGTATTCGGCGAAGTCCTGACCATCCTCCTCGCGGATGAAACGATTGAACAAAGTGAACATGTGTATCTCCTTTTTGAAATAAAAAATCGGCTGGCAGTTGATCTGCCAGCCGACATCATATAGAGTCAGGCTACGGGGAGGTTGGTTTGTGTCGCTTGTTCTTACTTCATACTCTCGTTATAAGCCCTTACATAATTATTTTGACTTCAACAATCTCGCTGAATTTCCCATGATGCCAATATCGGGCAGGGACTGGGCAGCGGCGGCGAGAACAGGTGGCAGAATGCCAATTGCTGCGAGGGACAATCCGACAAGGTTATACGCTGTGGTAAATGCCAGGTTCATCTTGACGATGTTCATGGTGCGTTTGGCGATCTTCAAGACATCGGGCACCAAATTCCAATCTTCGCGCATCAACGCAATATGCGCCGCTTCGATGGCAACATCCGTGCCAGCCGCGCCCATTGCAATGCCGACATTCGCCTGGGCAAGCGCGGGCGCATCGTTCACGCCATCACCGATCATGACAACGATGTGTCCCTTTGCCTGATATTCCTTGACCACATCGATCTTGTGTTGTGGAAGAAGATTGGCACGGTAGGAGACTCTCAGTTTTTCTGCCAGTGCGGAAGCGATTCTTTCATTATCTCCCGTAAGTAATTCGATATGCCGAATACCAAGCGAACGAACCTCAGCCAACGCATTGGGTACTTCGGAACGCAACGTATCCGACGCTGCAAACACGCCCACCAATTCCTGATTCCGTTCCATGAATAAGAGGGTCTTGCCTTGTGCTTCCAGGTCTGTGGCGATGGGTAATGACTCTGCAGAGACGATCATACGTCGATTACCAACTCGAATGGTCTGGGAGTTGATGATTGCCTTCACGCCATGTCCAGGGATGGCTTCGAATTTCTCAGGTTCGGTCAGCGCGGCACTTTCCTCACGGGCAAGAATACGCACTGCTTCTGCCAGCGGATGTTCGGAGTAACGTTCGACAGAGGCGGCAAGACCAAGCAGGTCTGCGCGAGATAAGCCATTCAACGAAATTACATCAGTGATTTGCGGTTGACCAAGGGTGAGCGTGCCGGTTTTATCCACGAGCAGAACATCAGCTTTTGCTAACAATTCGAGATATTTGCCACCCTTGATCAGCAACCCACGTTTGGCGCTGGCACCTACAGAGGCAAGCATGGCAACAGGAGTTGCCAGTGCGAAGGAACACGAGCAGGCAACTAACAGAACAGCGGCTGTGGATAATGGATTTCGAGTGAACAGGAATGTTAGACCTGCAATCACAGCGACGACGGGTAAATACCAGGCGCTGAATTTATCGGCGATCTGTTGTACGTCGGCGCGATGCGCTTCTGCCTCTTCCACCATTTTGACCACGCGTCCAAAGGTCGTGTCCGTTCCAATCCGCTCAGTGCGGATACGCAGACTGCCCAATTTGGCGATGGTTGCCGCGTACACATGCGTGCCGCTTGCCGCTTCGATAGGCATGGATTCGCCTGTGATGGCGGATTGGTCGATGGTTGCCTGTCCGCTGATGACTTCACCGTCTACGGCGATCTTTTCACCTGGACGAACGATGATCGTTTCGCCGACTTTCACCTCGGCGACTGGGACTTCCACTTCCGCACCATCGCGTTCCACGCGCGCGGTCTGCGGGGCAAGGGAAGTTAATTCCTTTACCGCACGGCGAGCAGACTCGGTTGTAAAGTTCTCCACATAATCGCCGACGCGCATGAACACCACCACTAATGCGGCAGTGACCCATTGACCGACCACCAATGCGGCGATGACACCAATGGTCATCAGGGTATGTGAAATAATCTGGCGTTTCAATGTGGCGCGAATGACATTCTTAAAGACAGGATAACCGCCTGCCAACACAATCACAACTCCCAGCGGGAAGGGGATCAGGTCATTGAGAAAATCGAACAAGCCCAAGCCTTCGCCGAAGATCACCACACTGAGGATGATGGCAAACACGCCGACGAGCAGGATCGTTAGTCGGCGGTTGAAATCGCCCATCGAAACAGGATCAACTTTGGGGGAGTCTGAAGCGGGCACGTCATATCCTGCGCCTTGAACTGCAGTGCGAATCGTTGGCACATCCACCTGGGCGGGGTCGAGTCGCACAACGGCTTTTTCGGTGCCGAGGAACACGTTGACAGACTGCACACCAGGCAGTTTTTCGATGGCATGTTGAACATGCTGGGTGCATTCGGCGCAGTCCATGCCGGAGATGGGAATTTCGAGAGTTTGTAGGTTAGACATTTTTGGAATCCTTTATGGTATAGCGCGTGCATTCATAAACGCCTTTGGCAACATCGGCGAGAAGTTCGTCTGCAAGCAGAAGCAGTTTTGCGACGCGGTCATCGCTCAGGGAGTAGTACGAGAAACGTCCCTGTTGGCGGACAGTGACCAAGCCGCAATCACGCAGACAGGATAAATGGTTGGACACGTTGGGTTGGGTGAATCCCGTGGTTTCGACCAGATCGCTGACGGTTCGCTCTTGATCGAGCAGGGCTTCAAGAATGGAAAGGCGGGAGGGGTCGGCGAAGCCGCGAAAGAGTTTGGCTTGCAGGTCAATGCTGGAAGTTGTAGATGTCAACATAATTCCTCATATCATTGTATCAGTATGTAATGATATGATACTCACAGACAACAATCCTGTCAAGGATTTATATGGCTCTTTTACTTGTTCTACACAACTTCTATATATCTCAGGATTATCCTGTGTGTAACTTCACAAACAGGAGATCGCACCATGAAATATGGAAAAATAATTCTTGGACTTGTCGGGGCTTTGATTCTGATGGCTGGCGGATTTGCAGCGGGGTCTTTTATCTCGCAGACTCGAACCACTACTGTCCCACCTCAACAACTTATCCAGCCAACATTCATTCCACAAGAGCAATTTCGACCCACAACGGTTCCTCAAGGACAGGTTCAATCAACAGGAATTCCACAACAAGGACAAGGGATGCCAGGCTGGGGCATGATGAATCCTTCTAGTGGAGAATGGGAACATGACTGGATGATGAATCCTGACTACGCTCCTCAAGGGCAACAAGGTTGGGGTATGATGCACAATTGGGAGGGCAACAACTGGAGTGGAATGCACGACAGCATGATGGGTGGTTATGGCTGGCAGGCAAACCCCAACTCGAACTCTACGCCGTCAGCACCTAACAGTTCGCCATCTTATGCCACTCCTTCAACCTCTGTTTCATTCAAAAACGATGTTCAGCCCATCTTTGCAACGCGATGTGTGGTCTGTCACGGCGGGACCAACGGCTTGTCCCTTGATACATATGAAAACGTTATGAAAGGTGGAGTAAACGGCGCGGTCGTCGTCCCTGGCGACGTATATAACAGCCGTCTGGCTTATTACGTGTATAGTGGCTACATGCCCTTCCGCAATACGCCGCTTGCATCAACAGAAATCCAAACCATACTTGATTGGATCGCTTTGGGCGCTCCCAACAATTAGATTGAAAAGTCTGTTGCGAAAGGAAATGATAAAATGAAAAACGTTACACTTTGGATCGTGATCGGCGCAATCGCTCTCTTTGCACTCGGCTTGTTTGGTGGCATGTTCATGCCCTTTGGGTGGAACAATTCAGCCTTCGGCTACGGTTGTGCAAATAATTACGGCATGATGGGTTTTCGCGGTTACATGCCTATGATCGGCGGATGGGGGATGATGCCTTTTGGCATGTTGTTCATGTGGCTCGTTCCGTTCGGCGTTCTTGTACTCATCGTTGGCGGAATTTTCTGGATCGTGCGCTCCCTGACACAAAAGCAGGCTTCCCCTTCCTAGCCATGCTCGAATAGTAGGAGATCGGTTTTGGCAGACAAGATTTTAGTCATCGAAGACGAAGCACACATCACCCGCACCCTGCGGTTGTATCTCGAACAGGCTGGCTTCCAGGTTGCCATCATTGCCGATGGCGCGCTGGCAATGCCAGCCTTTCGGCATGAAAAGCCGGACCTGGTCATTTTAGACCTGCACCTGCCTCATGTGGATGGCTGGGAGATTTGCCGGCAAATCCGCCACGAGGCGGACACGCCGATTATCATGCTAACCGCCCGCAGTGAAGAAAGCGACAAGCTAATTGGGTTGGAATTGGGTGCAGATGACTATGTCACCAAGCCGTTTAGTCCGCGTGAAGTGACTGCACGCGTGCGTGTGGTTCTGCGCCGAAGCCGTGGACAGGTGCAGCCGCCGCCCATCCTCCGCGCTGATACGCTCATCCTAGACCTGGAAGCGCATACCGCAACCAAGGATAGCCAGCCTCTCGATCTGACTCCTACCGAATACGATATCCTTGCTGCGTTCATGCATCATCCCGGGCAGGTGTTCACCCGGTTGCAGTTGGTGGAAGCTGCGCAGGGCGGGGCGTATGAAGGGTATGAGCGTGTGATGGATCAACATATCAAAAATCTGCGTGCCAAACTGGGCGACGATGCCCGCGCGCCGCGCTTCATTGAGACAGTGTTCGGTGTGGGCTATCGTTTCTCTGCGGAGTTTCGCCATGATGCGTAGCCTGTGGCTCAAATTGATGAGTGCGTTCCTGCTTGTCGTGTTGATCGGCGGCGGTATCGATACCTATCTGGTCAGCCGTTCGACCCGAACTCAATTCAGCCAGTATATCGATCAGAATGGCAGGGCATTCGCGCAGCAACTTGCGCCCACCCTGGCTCAGTATTACACCCGTCAGGGAAATTGGCAGGGTGTGGAAAACCTGCTCAATAATCCTTGGGGCGGCGTGATGATGAATGATGGCATGGGGATGATGGGTGAAGGTGACTGGGGCAGTTGGCAGGGCATGGATGGAATGGGGATGGGAAATAACATGATGGGGAATGCCAACAATCCCTGGAGCATGATGGGTTTGCGTATCCTGGTTGCTGATGCGCAGGGAACTATTGTCGCAGATAGCGTAGCGCAGGATGTTGGGAAGACACTCTCCTCGGCTGACATTGCGGTTGGCGAACCAATTCTGGTCGGGAATCAACAGGTGGGAACGGTACTGCCCCTTTATGCAGGAACGACCGTGCCCAATTCAGCAAATGATTTTGTTACATCGATCAATTACTCCACCTGGCTGGCTGGATGCATTGCCGCGCTGGTTGCCTTGGTTCTTGGTTCCGTACTTTTCTTTCAAATCGTTTCACCGGTGCAGCAGATCACCTCCGCCGCTCAGAAAATTGCCGCCGGAGATCTAAGCCAGCGTATCCCAACCCAATCACAGGATGAAATTGGGACACTGGCAAACTCCTTCAATCAGATGGCAGACTCACTTGCAAAACATGAGGAACTGCGCCGCAACCTGATCGCCGATGTTGCGCACGAGTTGCGGACTCCACTTAGTGTCATTCAGGGAAATCTCGAAGCCATGCTGGACGGCATCCTGCCAGCCAGTCCGCAGGAAATTGCGACATTGCGGGATGAAACCGCGTTACTGGCGCGCCTGATTTCCGACTTGCGATTGCTTTCGCTGGCAGAAGCAGGACAGTTGAAACTGGAACGCGTGGAGACCGATCCCACCGAGCTAATTGCGCGGGCAGTCGAACCGTTCCGCTTGCAAGCACAATCCAGCCAGATTGAACTCGCATTGGAGATCGCGCTCAACCTGCCATCCATCAATGTGGACGCGGATCGCATCGCGCAGGTGATTCGCAACTTGCTCAATAATGCATTAAGACATACGCCTGCTGGGGGAAGGATTACTTTGACCTGTCGTAAAGATACAACTCAAAGTCTTCTTATTACAGTCTCGGATACAGGCGAAGGCATTCGACCTGATGATCTGCCCTTTGTCTTTGATCGCTTCTATCGCGCCGACAAGTCCCGTTCACGAGCGAGCGGCGGATCGGGGATTGGACTTGCAATTGCCAAGCAACTTGTGGAAGCACACGGCGGCAAGGTCTGGGCGGAAAGTCAGCCGGGTCGCGGGGCAACATTTGGATTTACATTGCCATCTTGACAAGTCGGCGGTGCGGGGTATATAATCTCAAATAGTTGAGCAACTATTCAACTATTTGAGATGTCTATGATTACCCTCTTGAAAATCTTTCTCCCCATTTACTTCCTGCTGTTCTTCGGACTTGCCATGTTCTGGCGTTCGTATATCGCCTGGAAACGAACAGGCATCAACCCTTATAAACTAGGCAATGGCGATACGGTTCATGACTTCGTTGGCAAACTGTTTCGTCTGACCCTGATCGCCACTGCCCTAATCGTGTTCGTGTTCTCCTTCCTGGATCAATATTATGAATGGCTTTCACCCATTGCATGGATGAATTCCTCTGTGCTGATAATCATCGGGATCGCATTGCTCGTCCTAGCTTTGATCTGGGTGTTGGTTGCCCAACTCCAAATGGGCGACTCATGGCGGATCGGCATTGATGAAGAAAGCGAATCCGCCCTCGTCCAGCACGGCTTGTTCGGCGTTTCGCGCAATCCCATCTTCCTGGGGATGCTGGTCATGCTGGTGGGTTTGCTGTTGTTACTGCCCACCGCTGCCACCCTGACAGTTACTGCGCTCGGTTTCGTCCTAATCCATGTTCAAGTGCGGCTGGAAGAGGCTTTCCTCACAGAAAAATATGGCGAGGGCTATCGCAAGTATCAAATGAGCGTTCGCCGCTGGATTTAATCATGGCAAAAGATAAGGTCACCCCTGCAGTTGCCTCCGATCTCGCCAACCTGTTCGATGCGTTGAGCGACCCGACGCGGATTCTCATCATCAGCGCTTTGCTGGATGGGGAAGTGGGCGTCGGCGAATTGGTGGAGCGCTTGGGGCTGACCAAGTCTGCTGTCTCGCACCAGTTGCGCGGACTGCGCGACAAACGGCTCATCCGCACACGCAAACAGGGGCGTAACGTCTTTGTTTGTCTCGATGATGATCATGTGATCGAATTGTTCAAACGCGGTCTTGATCACGTCCTGCATGGTTGATATGAAGAGCACTGTTAAACGAGTTCTGCTAACGATCCTTCTCCTCCTGATCTTGTTCGGGATGGCGGGGCATTGGGTGAACACTGCCAAAATCACGGCTCACGCTTCCAGTGAGTCTGTTTGTGTTATTCATGCAGGAATCCTCCTGCCAGAACAGCCCAAGCCATTACAAGCCAAACCTGATGCCTCCGTATTGCCAACGCCAGATCAGACGACTCCCTGGAGTGTGCGCGAAAATATCCCCCACCCCCCAACAATTTAGTTTTGACTTTTCAGCTTTTGCCCTGCCTCTTCAAGGCAAGGGCTATTAACCATTTCCCATGTAAGAAATTTGACAAGGACACACCTTATGGAAAAAACAATCGAATTGGAAATCCCCCTGCTTTTGCCCGATGTGAAGGATGAGCAGGATGAGTGCTTAAATCGTCTTGAAGCCTCATTGCAGAATCAAAAGGGGATTCTGCGCGCGCACCTCGAACGCGACAAATCGCCCGTTGACCTGTGCCTGCACTACGACCCGAATCAGCTTACTCTCGAACAGGTGCGCCGCATGGCGGAACGCGCAGGAGCGGGAATTGCCAACCGTTACCATCACCTTTTCACGCCCATCGAGGGTATGGATTGTTCGGACTGCGTGACCGTCATCGAACACAGCCTCGGTCGCATGGACGGCGTGTTGGCAGTGAATGTCAACTATGCCGCGGCGAGTCTGCGCGTGGAATATGACAAGCATCAGATCGACCGCCCCGCCATCGAGAAGCGCGTGCAGTCATTGGGCTACGAAATTCCCGCAGAAGGATTCCGCAGTTGGTACAAAGAGAATCGTGAAATCGTGTTCAGCCTGACGGCGGGATTGCTCGTGCTGATCGGCTGGCTGGGTCAAACGTTTTTTGGTTTACCTGTCATCGCCGCGACCGCTTTGTACATCGCGGCTTATATCTTCGGCGGCTGGGATATTTCGCAACACGCCTGGCACGCGATCAAAGAGAAACATTTCGACACCGACCTGCTGATGGTGATGGCGGCTCTCGGCGCGGCGTTCCTCGGTGAATTCGCCGAAGGTGCATTGCTCCTCTTTTTATTCAGTCTCGGACACGCACTGGAAGAACGCGCATTGGATCGTGCCCGAGCCGCCGTTCGCGCCCTGGCAGACCTCGCACCCAAGACCGCCCTCGTGCGACGCGATGGAAAAGAACAGGAACTTCCTGTCGAATCATTGCGACTGGATGACGTGGTCATCGTCCGCCCTGGCGTGCGTATCCCAATGGACGGCGTCATTCTTACTGGAAATTCTGGCATAGACCAATCCTCGGTCACTGGCGAATCGCTTCCCGTGGATAAAGTGCCTGGCGACCAGGTCTTTGCCAGCACGGTCAATGGCGAAGGCGCGCTCGAAGTAAAAGTGATGCGTCTTGCCAAAGATTCCACCCTCGCCCGCGTCATGAAAATGGTCGAAGAGGCGCAGTCGCAAAAATCGCCCACACAGCAAACGGTTGAAAAATTCGAGCGAGTCTTTGTTCCCGCCGTATTGATCGTCACCGCGCTCATCATCATCGTGCCGCCTCTGTTTGGTTTTCCTTTCCGCGAATCATTCCTGCGCGCTATGACATTGCTCGTCGCCGCATCGCCGTGCGCCCTCGCGCTTGGCACCCCCGCCACGATTCTCGCAGGTGTGGCGCAAGCCGCGCGCAACGGTGTGCTGGTCAAAGGCGGCGTGCATCTCGAAAATCTCGGTCGCCTCAAAGCCATCGCCTTCGACAAAACTGGCACGGTGACGCATGGCAAACCTGAGGTAACAGATGTAGTCGTGTTCCCAGCCTCGGGGTGGAAAGAAGCGGATTTGCTGTCGCTCGCGGCGGGCGCAGAATCTCGTTCTGCTCATCCGCTCGCTCAGGCAGTCGTCCGCTCGGCTCAGACTCAGAGTCTGCCTGTTTCCGTTATGGACGAAGTCGAGTCGCTGACGGGACGCGGCTTGCGCGCCGTCTCGAACGGCAAAACGGTTTGGATCGGCAATCAAAAGTTGATGGATGAAGCGGGCGCGCCGATCTCTCCCGACGCGCTCAACCACGCGCAATCGCTTCAAGGTTCGGGGAAGACCCTGATGTGGGTCGCGCTGGACAAAACGTTGATCGGTTTGATCGCGCTCGCCGACACCCTGCGCACCGAAGCCGCGCCGACCATGAGAGCGCTCAAGCAAACGGGCATGGAACACACCATTATGCTCACAGGCGACAATACGCGCTCCGCTTCTGCGATTGCATCGGAAATCGGTCTGACCGAATTTCGCGCCGACCTCATGCCCGAAGATAAACTGACCGTCATTCGAGAACTTGTGAGGGAATACGGACAGGTCGCGATGATCGGCGACGGCGTCAACGACGCGCCTGCACTGGCAAACGCAACGGTGGGCATCGCGATGGGCGGCGCAGGAACTGACGTTGCATTGGAAACTGCGGATGTTGCTTTGATGGGCGATGACCTTTCCAAACTGCCGTTTGCGGTTGGATTGGGTCGCGCTACGCGTGCGATCATCATGCAGAACCTGTTCATTTCACTCGGCGTGATCGCTCTGCTCATCATCACCTCCCTGACAGGAATTGTCAGTATCGGCATCGCCATCATCTTCCACGAAGGCAGTACGCTGGTCGTCGTAGCGAACGCGTTGAGGCTGCTGGGATATAAGGAAAACCATATAGCGGTATAACCGTGAAATACTCATTTCAACCTCTCGGCTATGCTGCGCTTCTCAATTCACGTTACGATTTTCAACGCATTTCCATATCTATGACAACAAAAGGAGTTTCCCATGAACAAGAAAAAGTTATGGACGGCAGGTTTGATTTCCTTGATCGCTCTGCTGTTAAATTTCCAATTGGCGTTTGCCCACGAAAGCGTTACGGTGGGCGATTATGAAATCGAGTATGGCTGGCTCGAAGAACCTGCGATTGTGGGACAGCAAAACGCCATCATCGTCTTTGTCTCTAATACCAGCAGTGGAGAAGCACAGCCTGTGGAGGATGTCTCCTCCCTGACTGTCACGGTTTCGTATGGTGGGCAAAGCAAAGTACTTACGCTGCAACCGTTGGGCGAGGACACTCCCGGTCAATTTGTCGCGCCGATTCTTCCCACCGTGCCGGGCACATACACGCTCATTTTTGGCGGCAAGTTGGAAGATACCGATGTGAGTGCGGAGGTGGAACCGGAGGAAGTGGAGAGCGCTGCTATACTCCAATTCCCAAATATTGAAACGGCACAGCAAGGCTCTGGTTCTGGCGCGACGGATTGGCTGACCTTCCTCAGCATTTTGATCGGGCTGGTTGCTCTGGGAGTGGCAGTGACGGCTCTTCGCAAGGCTCGTTCATAAGTGTCGATCAGCGTGTGTCTTGCTGATTGAGTTCATATGAAAATCAAAACACACTCCATCTGGTTAGCCCTGATTATCCTGGCATACAGCGCGTGGGCGGTTACCCCAGTATCCGCTCATGGGTTGCTGTTGCGCTCCAATCCTGAAGCCAATGCAGTATTGCAACAAGCCCCCGCGCAGGTGGAACTCTTCTTCAGTGAACCGGCTGAACAAGAATTGAGTTCGATTGCGGTGTATGACTCGAATAATCTGATCGTGGATGCAGGCGATGTGCGCGTCGACCCCGCCGACCCCAAGCGGATGACCGTTTCCCTGCGATCACTACCCGATGGCGTATACACAGTTACATGGAAAGTGGTCTCCACGATAGACGGTCACCAAACCATTGGTACATATCCCTTTGCCGTGGGGAACGCCAATGCCAATGCGGTCAGGGCGATCCAGCAAAGTTCGACTGCCCGATTGCCATTCAGTGCGTTGCTCTCAAAATTCTTACTGCTGGCATCTCTGGCGCTTTTGGTGGGACAAAGACTCTTTATCGAGTTAGTTTGGAATCCCGCATTGAAGTCAAACCTAGATATGAGCCAACCAGCAGTGTGGATCACGCTTCGTCGAATTAGCTTGATTGGAGTCCTCCTATCGATTGGGATCGGCATCTTGTCACAAGCCGGTCAAACCACCGGCAATGAACTATCGTTGCCCTGGAATCCGGAGGTGGGTCGCATCCTTACCGAAACGCGCCTGGGATTGATCTGGCTGGCGCGCCTGGCTCTGGCAATGCTGGCAGTCTGGCTGGCTGGTGGCAAAGAAACTTCCACAAGAAATTGGCTCGGATTCATTGTCAATCTTACTTTGTTATTTACAGTAACTCTCACCAGCCACGCAGCAACGGAAGTCAAACCGCTCCTCCCCATTCTGGGCGATTGGATTCACTTAATTGGAATGACCTTTTGGCTGGGTGGGATCGTGTATCTCTTTACCAGCGTTCGCCAGCTTCAGGGACTGGAAGATCAACGACGCACCCAACTAACGGCATTATTGACTTCCCGCTTCTCGGTCAATGCCTTCGTCTTCGTTGCGCTGATCGGTGTAACCGGTTTTTATTCCGCCACTTTGCGCGTGGGTACATGGTCCGCGTTGCTCACTACACTGTACGGACATGTCCTGCTGATCAAGCAGGGCTTTGTTGCCGGTCTGTTGGTGATCGCTGGAATCAATCTATTGATTATTTCTCCGCGTTTACAACGCGAGCGCAGGCAGAGTACAGCTAACTCGACATTGGTCTCAAACTTTAGCAGGATTCTTTTCATCGATGTTACATTGGCGAGTTTGCTTCTAGCCAGCGTGAGTTTTCTTACTTACATCCCTCCAGCCAAACTGGTATCTCCTGTCACCGATTTTACCGAGATTAAAAAAGTGGATGATCTCAAGGTGGAAATCAATATCTCTCCGGCGCATGTGGGCGAGAACACCTTTATGCTCATGCTGATTTCCTCCGATGGTCAGCCCATTCCCACTGCCAAAGAAGTGCTGTTGCGCTTCACCTCCAGCCAGGCAAATATCCCGCCCTCTGAACTTCAAATGATCGGCGATGGTTCAGGCATGTATATGGCAAAGGGAAGCTATTTGAGTCTTCCGGGCAATTGGCAGGTGCAGGCGGTGGTGCGGCGCGAAGACAAATTCGACGCGTTCGCAAACTTTGACCTCAAACTTCAAAAACCCGGCTCTTCGGACAGAACCGCTTCATCGAAACAAGCTGGAGGCTTGATCCTAACCATTGGACTTCTATTTGCCCTGGCAACACTTTCCCTGATGCCGAATAAATTCATACGTTTTGGGGCGGGCGTTCCTCTCACGCTCTTGATGGTCGGCTTGGGAGTGTACTATTTGATGCGTCCCCCCGTTGTCGAGAATGCACAGGCGAATCCGATTCCTCCAAACAGCGAGTCGATTGCGGCTGGTGCATCCATCTATGCAGTCAACTGCGTTCCGTGCCACGGCGCATCTGGCAAGGGCGATGGACCCATTGGCATCACCATGAACCCGCGTCCGGCGAACCTGGTACAACACGCCATGCCCGGCGCTCATACTGATGCGCAATTATATGAATGGATCACCAACGGCTTTCCCGGCACGCGTATGCCCGCTTTTAAATCTACTTTATCCGATACGGATCGCTGGAACCTGGTGAACTTCATCCGTACATTAGCGCCTAAATAATTTTGCGGGGTCAAACTTATTCATGAAAAAAATCCTCTCCGTATCTCTCTATGCCCTGATGGTTTTCAGCCTGTTGGGTTGTACAATGGATGTGAGCCAGCCAACCATATCGTCTCCAACAGAGACTGCAACGACAAGCGCGAACGATAATTCGACACCTGCTCCTCAAACAACAAATGTTCCGATGTCATGGGCAAGCATGGGTCTAACCGGGAAATTGGTCTACATTAGTTCTGAAGACCTGGATGGTAGAGTCTCTACCGGCATCAAGATTCTTGATTTATCGAGCGGGGCAGTATCTATAGTTTTTACCGCGCCTGACGGAGCCTGGATTTTTTATGTGACCATTTCGCCAGACGCCAAACAACTGGTGATGTCCTATATTCCACCTGCCCCGTCCAATTCTTCAGCAAGTCGGATATTGTACATCATGCCTTTGGATGGTTCCCAATCGCCTAAACCCCTACTCACACCGCCAACTCCAAGCGATCATTACACTCAGGCTGAGTGGTCTCCTGACGGCAAATATATTTACTACACTCACTACAACGATCAGGATCCGCCTGATGAACTGCTTAACCCGCCATATGATATTTCCCGAATCGCCTACCCGGATGGTCAGCCGGAAAAAATTGTCTCGAATGCTTTTTGGTCTCGCCTATCTTCTGACTCAACCAAAATTGTCTACGTAGCTCTGGAACCAGTTACAGGAAAAAATGACTTATTCGTGGCAAATGCGGACGGAAGCAATCCTCAACAAGTGCCCCTCTTTAGTCCTCCAGAGTTAATGGATGCCCCAATTTTTTCTCCGGATGGGCAATCCATTCTCTTTAGCGCTCCGGTCACTGCCCAGGCATATCAGCCCAATTGGTTGGATCGCTTGATGGGTGTTCAAATCGCCAAAGCGCACAGTGTTCCTTCCGATTGGTGGTCAGCGCCTATTTCAGGCGGAGAAGTCACCCGCTTGACACAGATTCAGGCGATAAACTTATTCGCCAGTATTTCTCCCGATGGAAAATACGTTGCTAGTACCAGCGGAGGCGGCATATTCGTCATGAAACCTGATGGCTCAAACTTAACCTTGTTGATTCAAGACTCTGCGGGCGGCACAGTACGCTGGATACCATAAATTGTGAAGGCACCTAAATTCGCGCGGACTTGGGTTATCTGCACTGGCTGGATACATTGATCGATCACGGAAAGAAAAATCTATGTTGAATATTTATAAACAGGACTTTCGCTCGTAGGCGGTCACAGATTGTCATTGAGCAGTGCAGGCGGAAGTCCTGAAATAATAACAATTGGAGAAAGTGATGAATGATATTTTACAACTTCTCGGTTACGCATTGATCCCCGCGATAACGATGATCCTCGCGGGGATTTGGGCGGTACTGCGCGCTCCCAGTGAAAACACGCGCAGTGGGTTGATGCACTTTGCGGCGGGCGTGGTCTTTGCCGTGGTCGCAGTCGAGTTCCTGCCCGATCTCGTTCATGAACATTCTGTTTTGGCGACAGCGGTTGGATTCACCCTGGGGACAGTTACCATGCTCGGGGTCCGTTTGTGGAGCGAAAAAAGGGCGAAGAAGAATCTCGAAAAAAGCGAAACGGCTTCGGGAAGTTTGATCGTCGCGACTGCTGTGGATATCGTCGTGGATGGCTTGATGCTCGGCATTGGATTTGCGGCGGGCGCAAAGCAGGGTATCCTGCTAACCATCGCCTTGGCGTTTGAATTGATCTCGCTGGGGTTGGCAGTCGCACTCGAACTCAAACAAGGCAGGCTGTCGCGTGGTCGTATCTTCTCCAGTATCATTGCTTTATCGGGATTGTTTATTCTTGGCGCTGTGGCAGGAAGCGCGGCGCTTTCACTGATGAGCGGGGCTTTGCTTGCGGGCGTGATTGCCTTCGGCGCCGCGGCGTTGCTCTTCCTGGTGACGGAGGAATTACTGACCGAAGCCCATGAAGTGGCGGAAAATCCGCTGTTGACCTCCGCATTTTTCATCGGCTTCCTGGCAGTCTTCCTGCTTGAATTATTGAGTTGATTCGACGATCCTAGATGAACCTCGAAGCCGTTACGAACTTGATTATTGTTACAGGCGCAATTGCCCTGGGTATTGCCATCGTTATAAGTTGGCTGGGCAGTATCCATCGTCAGGAAGTATCACGGTCGGTTTCGAGCGGCTGGTTTGCCTTGCCATCCTGGGCGCAGGTCATACTTGGGTTTGTGGGGATTGGCTTGTTTATCTGGTTTGGATTTCTGCTGTGGATTCACCTTCCGTTGCGATTGCCCGAACTTGTGATCTCGCTCACACTTCCCCTTGGGCTGATCATCTTTCTCGTTGGGCTGTTTCTCACGCTCTGGGCGCGCTGGGCATTGGGCGCGATGTATGGCGTGAGCACAGGTTCATTCGCGCCGTTGCAGGAGAGGCATCGCCTCATCCAGCGCGGACCGTATGCCTTCATCCGCCACCCGATGTACCTTGGATATTGGCTGGTGATGCTTGGAGTCCTTTTGATATATCGCACGTGGACGCCGCTGGGATTGCTCATCATGACCGTGCCTTCGTTCCATCGTCGAGCGCGGCGCGAAGAAATTTCGCTGGAAGAAATGTTCGGTGAGGCGTGGCAAGCCTACGTTAAGCATGTACCGATGTTTCTGCCCAACTGGAAAACTAAATCGAAGGAGATAAACCGTTGAAAAAGCAAATAGAAACACAACAGTTATGAAGTGGCATTGGGTTGTCCTGCTTTTAGGGCTTGGGCTGTATGTGCTGATTCTGATCCCAGGGATTCTGCCGCACTCTGTGGATGTTGCGGCAACAATGTTATCGGGAATGGGCATGGTTTCGGTTGCCATATTTGGATTTGACACAACCCATGTAGATAGAAATCTGTCTATCCTGATGATCATAATCAGTCTGTTCATGCTTGTCGTGGGAATCGTATTGGCGAGGCAGGATCATGGAAATATCCTGCTCCTGCTCTCCGTGCCTGCCGTCGGACTTGGGATATTTGGTATGCGAAAACTATTGGATAAAAGAGAGAAACATGATTAAGAGGAATCCGTATTTTGTACTATTTATCATGACAGCAGTCATTGCTCTGACGATCCTCATGGAACTTGTTTTCAGGAGACCTTATGCCTTTCACGGCACGGTTATCAACCCACCGTTGCCTGTGACCGATTTTGCCCTTCAAACCGCCAACGAAGAAGTGTTTCGCCTGAGCGATCAAAAGGGCAAGATCGTATTACTCTTTTTTGGGTATACCAGTTGCCCTGACGTTTGCCCGGTCACTCTTGCTACCTTCAAGCAAGTGTATGAGAGATTAGGAGAGGATGCGCAGAAGGTCCGATTTGTGATGATCACCGCCGACCCAGAGCGCGATACGCCCGAAATCGTTTCAGCATATACAGCAAGGCTCAATCCCGATTTCATCGGGTTGAGTGGAGACATCACAGAACTTGAAGTGATCTGGAAGGAACTGGGTGTGTTTGTCGAGAAGCAGGACTCAGGCAGTGCCGCAGGTTATCTTGTGAGTCATACTGCGAGTGTTTACGTCATTAATCAGAACGGCGAACTTTTCATGACCTTTCCCTATGGCACGGGCGTCACAGAACTTGCGGATGATATTCGCCAGACTTTGAAAGAATCAAAGTAGCAGACTTCGATAATAGTAATCAACCTTATAGTTAAATTTTACAAGGACATCTTATGCAACCCAAAAACAAGAAACCCATTTCCACAAAAAAAGCTGCGCGCCAGGCGGAACGCCGCCATCAGAGATTGCGTAATGGCATCATCTCCAGCAGTTTGATCATTGCGGCAATCGTTGCGATCCTTCTCTTGTTCAACAACAAAGAGCAAGTCACTCAGCAGATCGAAGGGGTCACAACATACTCCAATCTTGGACGGGATCACGTGAATGATGCCGTGAGTTACGACCAGACTCCACCCGTTGGGGGACCTCATAGCCCGGTCTGGCAGAACTGCGGTGTGTATACTGAGTCCATCGCTAATGAAAATGGAGCTCATACCCTTGAACATGGCGCGGTCTGGATCACCTACCAGCCCGACCTGCCCGCCTCCGACGTGCAAGCGCTGCAAGCCCTCACCCGTCAGAGCGGATTCCGCCTGCTGAGTCCGCATCCCGATCTGCCCAGCCCAATCGTGATTTCGGCATGGGGCTACCAACTTCAACTGGAAAAGGCGGACGATCCTCGGTTGAAGGATTTCATCGAGCAGTATGAACTCAATCCGCAGGGACCGGAGCCCGGCGCACCGTGTACGGGCGGGCTTGGGCAACCCAGCTAGGAGGTCAAATAAATGAACGAATCGTTCTCAGACGACAAATCCATTGTGGAGGAGAGTGCATTTAGCCTCTCCTCGCTGTTGCCGTTCATCGCAGTTGCGATCCTGGCGGCGCTGTTCGGCTTTTGGCTGGGTACGCGTCAGACCTCCGCGCCAGTCGAAGATTCCGCAGAGGTAGGCTTTGCCAGAGACATGATGATGCACCACGCGCAAGCGGTGGACATGGCAACGATCCTGCGCGACCGCACCGACGACCCGGAGATGCGGCAACTTGCCCTCGACATCATCCTGACACAGCAGGCGCAGGTTGGTCAGATACAGGGCTGGCTGGCTGTATGGCAATATCCAATCGCAAGCACCGACCCTGCTATGATGTGGATGGACATGCCTGCCACTGGCGGGATGCCTGGGATGGCTACCCAGGCGCAGTTGAATGAATTACGTGATTTGCAGGGTGTGGAAGCCGATGGATTATTCCTGCAATTGATGATTGCTCACCACCGCGGCGGAGTGCTCATGGGGGAGGCAGCGCTGGAGAGAACCAAAAGCCCCGAGGTGCGCACATTAGCGCTAGCCATTGTTAACGCGCAGACAAGCGAAATTGCCGCCATGCAAGATCTTTTGGTTCGTAAAGGATTTCCGCCGGTAACGGACGAACCGACAAGCGCGAATCATGAAGGCATGTCGCCTTGATGAGGTTGTCATTGAAAAAAACAACTATACAATACTGGTTTATCCAGGCAACTTGCTAAGAACCAATGGTTCAAAGTAAACGATGAAAGTCCAATTCTATTTTCAAGAGAGACACATATGAAAAACAAATTTTTGATCTCCGCAATCCTGCTGGTGACATTTTTGGTCAGTGGATGTGCAAAGTCGGGCGAATTCAAGGTGATGGATGCCTGGGCTCGCCCTGCCGCTTCGGGTGACAACGGCGCAGTGTATTTCATCATCAGTAATGCGACCGACACGGATGATATTTTGCTCAGCGCCAGCACGGACGTTGCATCCGCCGCCGAAGTTCACATGAGCATGATGGATGGCAATGGGGTAATGTCCATGCAAATGCAGGAGGCTTTGAAGGTACCTGCACAGCAAGAGATCATTTTCAAACCAGGCGGTTTACATGTAATGCTTGTTGGTTTGACGCAGGATTTGAAATTGGGCGATACCATTACACTCATTTTGAATTTCAAAGAAGCAGGTAGTCTGACGATTGAAGCCCCGGTTAGAGAACCGTGATCGTTGGATGATCTGACATGTTCGAAGAGCGGTTGAGTTCAAATTAAAGAGTTGCTTATGGAAGCAGATATTTTGCTCATCGAAGATGAAGTGGAGTTCGCCGATTATCTCAAACGGGGGCTGACATATGCTGGATACAACGTGCGCCTTGCCCATAGCGCGGAGGAGGGGTTGGATAAATTCGACCAGAACCGGCCCCGCCTCCTTATTCTTGACGTGATGTTGCCCGGCATGGACAGCATGGATGCCTGTCGCCGAATCCGCGAGAACGGCTATATGGGCCCGATATTGATGCTGACCGCTCGCAATGCGATTCCCGACCGGATACTGGGTCTGGACGCGGGCGCGGATGATTATCTGGTCAAGCCATTCGCCTTCGAAGAATTACTTGCCCGCATACGCACACTCCAGCGACGTACTGGAGAGTCAACCTCTGTCATCATCTTTGCCGATATGGAACTTGATATGGGTCTGTATACGGCTCACCGGGCAGGAAAACCCATTGCTTTAACACGTACAGAATTTGATCTGCTCGTCCACTTTCTAAGACATCCGCGTCAAGTTCTGACACGCGAGGCGCTCACTTTGGAAGTGTGGGGGCGGGATGCCGAGATTCAACCAAATATTTTGGATGTGTATATCGCCCGCCTGCGCCGAAAGCTCGGTGAACCGCCGCTCATTCACACGATATACGGTATCGGATACGTACTAAAGGAGGAAACAGTATGATCCCATTGAGGTGGAAACTTGTGCTCTGGCATTTGAGCCTGACCGCTCTTGGTTTGGTGGGATTGCTTCTGTTTTCGTACCAGACCCTGTCACAGTCATTGCGTGCAGAAGTGGACAAAACACTGGCTGAACGCTCCAGACACGTTGCGGATGCTGTCGCTGTTGTGCCAAACCGACCCATTGAGGGCTTGTCACAGGAAGCCACAGATGAATTTCGCTCGCCCGGGGTGTACGTGCAGATATTCAATGCGGAAGGCGCGCTCGTAGCTCGCTCCTTCAACCTGGGCATCCAGCAAATTCATGCACCTGCATCCGATCTCAATCGTGTGTTGAACGGTGAGAGCTTCTATGACTCGGCGGAAATTTCAGATACTCCTGTGCGGTTGTATTTCCAACCGATTCAACGCGACGGTCAAATTGCTGGCGCGATTCTGGTGGGCGAGTCATTGGCCGGACTTGAATCCACATTGAGCCGTCTGCGCCTTATCTATGCCGTGGGCGCGGCTTCTGTGCTGCTCTTTGGATTGGCAGGTGGGTGGACTCTCGCCCGTTTGGGCTTACGCCCAGTAGCGCGCGTGACACAAACCGCCCGCGACATTGTGAACGCTGAGGATCTTTCTCATCGTGTTCCGAATACTGGTCCGGCGGATGAGGTTGGCGTGTTGGCAACAACGTTTAACGAAATGTTGACACGTTTGCAGTCGCTGTTTGAAGGTCAGAGGCGATTCCTTGCCGAAGCTGCTCATGAATTGCGGACTCCGCTGGCTTCCATGCTTGGCAATGTTGATTTGCTTGTGACTTTTGGCGATGATTCAGCGCGCCGGCGCGAAACCATCTCTGCACTCCAGCGAACAGGAAGACATGTATCCCGCCTGTTGGACGACCTCCTGCTTCTCGCACAAGCCGAGGCTGGCTGGCATCTGACATCGTTTGAACCGGTTGCACTTGATGACATCCTAGTCGATGTATATGAGTCGGCAATGTTGACCGCCGGGAATGTTAATCTGAGGCTTGAACCTTGCGAGCAGGCCTTTGTACGCGGTGATCCCAATCGTTTGCGGCAGGCATTCATGAATTTGATTGACAATGCGGTGAAATATTCGTTACCCGGCGGAGAGGTGACCATCAGTCTTTTCAATAAGAACCGCAATGTACATGTCACGGTCAGCGATCATGGCTCCGGTATTCCTAAGGAGATACTCCCGCTGATTTTCGAACCCTTTTTTCGCGCGCCTACCGGCAAGCGCATCCCAGGTGCGGGTTTGGGGTTGGCAATTGTCCGCTGGATCGTCCGTGAGCACGGGGGGGATGTGAATATTCAGAGTGAGTCGAATAAGGGCACGACTGTCGCTCTCACTTTGCCAGCCATCACAGATTAGTCTCTTACCATTTATTCAGAATTAATACAGAACTTTTTTATACAGGGGGCTTACTATAACTGCGTGCACGCAAGGTTTACCAGATCTTTAAGCCGCCACCTTGACGGTATCCTAACGGTAATTCTTGCGCCATAGAGGGCGCAAGGAAACCAATTGCTTGGTAAGTTTTGCGTGCACACTATTGAATGCGATTCCAGAAAACGAGGCAAGGATAAACGTGAAGCGATCTGCAAAATCGGGACTCTTCAAAACCCAATTTGGATTTTATTGCTGTTGCCAATCCTGCGCCTCGCATCTACCGCCTGATGCGCGCTTCTGCCCGCGGTGTGGACGGGCCGTATGATCGAAATACAACGATTCCTACATAGGAGGTCTTCCATAATATGAACCGAAAAGAACGTACCGTACTGGTTACCATCATTATCAACGCGTTGCTCATTGCCTTCAAGTTCTGGCTGGCTGGCGCTTCGGGTAGCCTGGCGTTGCGCGCCAGTGCCTTGCACTCCATTGCGGATGCAACAATTGGCGGGTTTGTCCTTATCGGTCTTTTGATCAGCCGTTGGGATGATGCCCGCAACCAGCGCAAGGGACAGGTGAGCGCCATCGAAAATTGGGTGGCTCTGGCTGTAGCCGCCGCCATCTTTTACGTCGGTTTCGATATTGTGATCGAAGTGCTTGGCGGTCAATCTCCCGAACTTAAGAACCTGGGACCCATTACCCTCGCGTCACTGGTCACGGTGGCAGTTGCCTACTTTATCGCCCGCTATAAACTTTATGTGGGTCGGCAGACCAACTCGCCCGCGCTGATTGCCGGTGGCTACCATTCTCAAATGGATATCTATGCCTCCATTGTAGTGGTGGCAGGACTCGGCGGCGCGGCTCTTGGACTCCCCAACCTGGACCGGGCGGCGGCGGCGGTGGTCGTAGTCTTCATCCTTTTTTCCGGCTACGAAATCGCTTCTTCGGCGATCAGCGCTCTGCGTCACCGCCAGGCGCTGGATATCGAAGGCGAGAGCGGTCAGCCGCATACCCACGAACCTGCCGGAATATGGCGCGCTTTTATTCCCGTTTCTGCCTTGATACTGCTTGCGCTTTATGTGTTTTCAGGCTTCTACATCGTGAAACCGGGCGAGGCCGCGGTGGTGCGCCGCTTTGGAAGTGTGATCGCCGGGAATGTCGGACCTGGCTTGCATTATCGCCTGCCCTGGCCCGTGGATCGCGTGGACGTGGTCGCACTCAACGCCGTCCGCCGCGCTGAGACTCCCGCCAGTCTGATGCTAACCGGCGATGAGAATCTGATCAATGTTCGACTAAGCGTACATTACAGCGTGACCGATCCTGCCAAGTTTTTGCTGAATGTTGTCAATCCCGAAGATCTGGTACAGCAAGCCGCCGAATCCGCGATGCGACAGGTAGTGGCGAACGAAGCGGTGGATGCCTTGTTGACGGTGGACAAAGCCTCCATCCAACAAAAAGCGGTGTTGCTTGCACAGGAGTCCTTGAACAACTACGACTCCGGTTTACAAGTGATTGGTGTACAACTGCTCGAAAGCAGTCCGCCGCCCGAAGTCGCTGACGCGTTTCGTGACGTGTCCAGCGCCCGCGAGGATAAGAATACCTTCATCAACGAGGCCCTGGCATATCAAAACGAGATCCTGCCGGTTGCGCGCGGCGATGCGGAGACAATCATCCAGGCCGCAAACGCCTATCGTTCCGAGAAAATTGCGCAAGCCACAGGCGAAGCATCGCAGTTTGCCAGTCGGCAAGGCGCGTATGCCCAAGCCCCCGATATCACCCGCCTGCGCCTGTATCTTGAAGCCATTGAAAATGTTCTCCCCGGCGCGCGCAAGTTCATTCTGGACGCCGCGGTGAAATTACAAACGACCGATTTGTGGTTCCCCGGTCTTGGAAACACCCAGACCTTTCCGCCCCAGCCGTGAAATGAATTTCATCGCCAAACACACTACTTTGATCTATGGAGTGACCTATGAAATCTTTGCGTAATATCATCCTCATTATTGTTGCCCTGGGTTTTCTGGCAGTCAACCTGGTCTTTTTCCAGGTGGATGCAACCGAATATGCGGTTGTTACCCAGTTCGGCAATCCTGTGAACGTCATTACCAGCCCCGGACTCTATGCCAAACTGCCCGACCCATTCCAGAGTGTGACCCGCATCAACAACCAACTGCGTGTGTATAACCTGCCGCAGACCGAGTTTCTGACTGCGGATAAGAAGAACATCGTCCTCGAAGCATACGCCACCTGGAAAGTGACCGATACACTGACATTCCTCAAGACGGTGAACGATCCACAGGGCGCCGAAACGCGCCTGGCTGACATCGTATCGTCGGAACTTGGTACCGCTCTCGGGCAGGTGGAACTCAGCCAATTGGTCACTGTGGATGCGGCGCAATTGAAATTAGGAGACACGCTTCTGACTGTGACCCAGGGGGCGGCTGATCGCACACAACAATACGGCTTCGTTGTAACCGATGTTCGCCTCAAGTTGCTCACCTTCCCGCAAGCCAATCTCACCAGCGTTTTTCAACGGATGAAAGCCGAACGGGAGGCAATCGCGCGCCAATTCCGCTCGGAAGGTACTGAAGAAGCCGCAAAAATTCGCGCTGGCGCCGATGCGGACAAAGCCAAGATCCTGGCAGATGCCAACCAGCAGGCGGCGGAAATCCGCGGTCAGGCAGATGCGGAAGCCATCGCCATCTATGCTGCCGCTTTTGGGAAAGATCCGGAATTCTATCGTTTCCTCCGCACCCTGCAATCTTACGAGGCGTTCATCGATGGCAATACCACGCTGATTCTGCCCTCGGACTCTGAACTCTTGCAGTACCTTAACCCGGGCAATGTCACCGTTCCACCGCCCGCAGTGCCTTAGGATGATTCGATGACTACCAACCCTCCCACACCTCCACCATCATTCGATTGGCGCGGCGCATATAGCCGTGTGACTCAAGTCATCGCTCGTTTTTTACGCATACTGATTGGCGATGGCGAATCTCCTGTGGACGATCTGCGCGCCGCTTTCGGGCATCTTAACCCTCGTCGTATTATCTGGGCCATCATCGGCCTTGCCATCGCTGGTTACTTCGCAACAGGAATCTATGTTGTCGCGCCCGGGGAACTTGGGGTGGTGCGCCGCTTTGGGGCAGTGGTGGAACCGCGCGCCGCGCCTGGACTGCACTACCGCCTGCCGTGGCCAATCGACCGGGTGGATGTTGTCAATGTCAGTGATGTACGCCGCGAAGTTGTAGGTGTTGTTGAACCCGAGGAAGGACATGAACACCCCGAGCCGCCGTCGAAACTGCAAGTGCTGTCCGGTGATACCAATGTCATTGATGTGGAGATTGTCGTTCAATATCAGGTGCGTGATCCACAAGCGTACCTGCTCAATGTGCAATACGCGCCGTATAGACTTGTACGTGATGCCGTGAGGCAGGCTGTGACCACGCTTATGAGTCAGCAGCCGGTGGACGCCATCCTCACCACAGAACGACAGGCTTTGCAGGATGATATTCGCACTGAGACACAGAAGCGATTGGATGAATACAACAGCGGGCTTGTTGTCGTCGGCATAAATTTGCAGAAGGCATTCCCGCCTGACGAGGTGTCTGCCGCTTTCACAGATGTGAACAGCGCCAAAGAAGACAAAAATCGCGCCATCAACGAGGCAACCGGTTATGCCAACAGCATCATTCCCGAAGCTCGCGGACAGGCTGAAAAAATTCTTGCGGATGCCGAGGCATACCGCTCGAACGTGTTGGGGCAAGCCAATGGCGCGGCGCAGGCATTCGAGGCAGTGCTGGCTGAATATCAAACCAATTCCAAAATCTATGGCGAGGATGTGACGCGCTACCGGCTGTATCTCGAAGTGCTTGAAAAGATCCTGCCGCGCGTGCAGATTTTTACGGTGGATACGGAGAATGGAACGGTAAATCTCCGTTTGTTCGGGAATCCCGCACCCTAAAGGTAAATAATGGCTGAAGGCTGGAAGCAAATCTGGGAAGACATACGAAACGCCCTGAGAGGCGCGGAAGCGAAAGAAGAAGTTGCGCCATCGCTGGAGACGTCTGATTCACAGCAGACTGATTTCGAGGACCAGGCTATCGAAGATGATCAAGTAACGATTGCCAGTTCGTTGACCGAGGAGTCTGAAGAGGCGTTGGAACCCTCCGATGAACTTATTCTGGAGCCGAGTCCGACACCGGGTCAGGTATGGAAGCGCCGGTTGTACAGGGGTGGATCTTATCTGTTGATGGCGATTATTCTGCTGACCGCCTTCTGGTTTGCAGGCGGCTATCGCTGGACGCCGGATGTCTATTTCTGGTGGCTGCGTCTTACCGCGCCGAAACCGCCAGGCTCCGATGTTGTTGCAACCTTTGATGGGGGACAAATCACGATCGCAGATGTGGACGCCCACCTGAAGCTGCTCCTGCCGGAAGAGTCCCAATCCGTGGCGGGCTCGCCGGAAACGCTTCTGGCTGTGATCGAGGATATGGTCACGGACGAATTGACGAGAAACTGGGCGGCCACACGCCAGCCGGATCAGGATGAAACGTTCAGTCATACCATGCAGCATATCAATGAAAGTCTCAACCTGGAGTCGCTCGACCTTCAATTGCATGAGAATGAAATTCCAGTATCCGAAAGTGAGATCCAGGCATACTACCAGTCCAACAAAGCTCAGTTTGGGGATTTGACGCTCGATCAGGTGCGCGAGCAGATTCGCCAAACACTTGTATCTGAACGTGAGCAAGGCTACATTGACCAATACATTCAGAAATTGAAGGATAACGCTTCCATCAACCGCAACTATGACCTGCTCAATGTGCCAGCGCCTTCGGAAGACGATTTGCGCCGTTATTACGATGCCAACCTGGATCAATTCAAACTGCCGCGTCAGATTCTTGTGGATGAATTGCAATTTGCAATCGGAGGTGATGAAACTGCGGCTCGAAAAAACGCCGATGACGCCCTGCTCAAGATCCGCTCAGGTGCAACATTTGATGAGGTGGCGCAGATCATCGCTGGCGTGTCCTTTCAAAGCGACATCACCGCGCCCGAAGGGACTCGCGAGCCGGAATGGGATGCCGCAGTTTTTGAGTTGACCGACGGTGAATTGAGCGATGTGTTTCGCGCCGGGGATTCTTTTTATATTGTCCAGTTGAATCAGTTGCAGTCGGCGCGCACGAAATCTCTGGACGAGGTTCGCACTGAAGTGCTGGCAGTTGTACAACAACAGAAAACGGATGAATGGTTCGCCGCGAATGCCAGCAAGACCATTTTCACCGTCAAAGGGAGAGGGTATACGCTGGGTGAGTTTTACCAGGAATATCAGGAACTGCCGATTTCGACGCAGTCCCAATATGCCGGAGCGGATGGTATGCAGAATTTGGCTGAAGCGCTGATCGAGCGCCTATTGCTTGTTGAGGATACATACGACCAATTGCTCGATGTGCAGAACAAGCCGTTATCCGATGAGTCACGTTTGCAAGTATTGAAACAGATGATGCACCAGGAAGAGGTGGATGACAAGATCCAGGTCACTGATGAAGAACTGCAAAAATTTTACGACGAGAACATTGACATGATGGCTCTTCCTCCCAAGGCTCGTATCCGCTACATACGCATCGGCTTGGGGCAGACAGAGGATGAACAAATAGCTGCCCGCGCCCGCGCCGACGAAGCCTACAAAAAACTCGTTCCCGGGTTATTCCAACAAGGCGCCGACTTCGCTGGCGTGGCGCAGGAATACTCTGAAGACCCCGAAACAGCCGCGCAAGGTGGTGAGCTTTCCGAATGGATCGGTGAAAGCGATGACATTCTGGCTGAGGTGCAGTTGCATCCCTTCCACGAAGTGGCTCTTGCGTTACAGCCGGATGAGATTAGCCAGCCCTTCCAGTTTGGTGACAGCTTATATATTGTCCAAGTCATTGAACGCAGCGGTCCCGAACAGTTGCCATTTGAGCAGGCGAAGCCATATATTGAAGAAATCCTCACCCAGCAAAAACATGATGAGCAAATGATCCAACTTCAAGAGACACTCCTCGAACAAGCCAACTTTGTTTTGTATCCCACCGTACTGGAGAAATACTTTCAGGAATTGCAAACACCAGCACCCTGATCTTGCTGATTCCAACTTGGCACAGTTCTGTCACCGGGATTTCCACAATATCCAACACTAAGAAACGAGATCATGACAATAACATCATCAATTTTTTCGTCCCCTAAAGAAACCCTAATCCACGATTAACTCTGGATAAAAGCCTGCTGATATAATCCAATTGTAGAACACAACGGTACGATTGAAAATGAAGACAAAGCATCTGTTATTCCTGGCAATAACCTTGAGTGTATTCCTGTTCGCTTTGACAGTACACTCAATCCCCACAAACTCCCTCTGTATTTGCACGGATCGGGCTGAGGATACGACACGCACAGCAGGCTTCGACCTTTGTCTGGTATGCCAATTGCAATCAGGGGTTATTCTATCCATGATTTTGCCACTTTTCCCGGAAGGCGGACTGGTTGGTTTAAATTACATACCCAGCCAAGTTTCTCAGAAGCACGCCGCCCGGATTCCACATCCCCCTACAATCCTCTAATTCGATTATTTATTGCGCCTATACTGATGCCGGCGCTTTCCCGCTGTTGCGTTTCGATGCGCACGCAGACGGCGCTGTTATCTTTGTACCGATCTGGAGAATATATGAAGAAAAGAAAAGCAAAAAATTTCCCTGTTTTACTTCTTGCTGGAGGAGGGCTCCTGCTGATCGTGGCTGCTGTGATGTTGAGTTTGCAAAATGGAAGCATTCAGGCAACCCCAACCGAACCTGCTGTATCGAACGGATATGAAGAGGAAACCTATCCTGATATCGAGCGGGTCTCACTGAAAGATGCGAAAGCGGCATTGGATGTGGGAACAGCCGTATTTGTGGATGTACGCGGAGTGGAAGCGTACAATATGAGCCATGTACCTGGATCGTTATCCATCCCACTTGCGGAATTGGAATCGCGGCTTACCGAGCTTGATCCGAACCAATGGATCATCACCTACTGTACCTGACCCAGCGAAGAATCAAGCGCCCGTGCGGCGCGTACTCTGCTTGACAATGGTTTTACAAACGTCACGCCTATTTTAGGCGGTTTCAACGCCTGGACAGAAGTGGGCTATCCTGTTGAGCCTTAGGGCTTTTCGAAGATGAAGGAGTTAACATGTTTGCACGAAGTAAATTTTTTCTGACATGTATTGTCGCCATGTCGCTCATGGTTGGCGCGTGTCAGTCCATAGCTTCAAAAAATGCGGGGAAAGAAGTAAGTATTGAAGGTGGGAGTTACCGGGCTGTGTCCGTTCAGGAATTACAGTCCATGCTGGAAGACAAAGACTTTACGATGATCAATGTCCACACCCCGTGGCAAGGCGATATTCCAGGAACGGATTCCCGCCTGGCGTACGATCAGATCTCAGAAAATCAGGATCAATTGCCGGCGGAGAAGGATGCGAAAGTCCTGGTCTATTGCCTGACATCCGGCATGGCGAAGAAAGCAGTTGCATCCCTCTTAGATCTGGGATACACCAATATTTGGATGCTGGATGGTGGAACAACGTCCTGGGAAGAGGCAGGATTGACTCTGGAAAAGGAGTAACAACGTTGTCGGCAGAGGTTTCGAATGGTTCAGTTTGAAAAGGTCGCCGTGAAACGATCAATTTCCCGCCGTGATTTTCTCAAACTTGCGGGCGTAGGTTTGAGCACACTGGCTTTCCGTCCCTTCGATCTTGAACCGTTTTACACGCCCAAGCCTCTGCCGCAATTCCCGAACAGTGAAATTATCGGGCGCATTCTTGGCACAACGCAAGTTACGAATCGTCCAAGCAACGACCCGTTGCAGGCTCCTGCACTGGGGACGTTGTACGATGACAATCTTGTCGAATGGGGACGAGAAGTGGTCGGGAATGCGGTCGGTCTGACCAATCAAAGATTCCTCGAAACACCGCAGGGGTATGTCTGGGCTTCATTGGTACAACCAACGAGAAACCTGCCTAACGTACCGATCACTGCGATGCCTGCCGGTGTTTCGGGGTTTTGGGCGGAAGTCACCGTTCCATACGTTGACCTTGCACTGGAAGGTCCCGTTGTCTCCTCCTGGCTTCAAAGCCTGATCAGTTATAACTTTCCGCCGCGCTTGTATTATGGTCAGGTCGTATGGATCGATCAGGTTCGTGTGGATCCAGGCGGGGTGGTGTATTACCGATGGAATGAATCGCCAGGGCACGGTTATGGTCCGGGCGATATTTTCTGGGCAGATGGTGCGGGGCTGAAAATATTGACCGAGGAAGAGGTTGCCTCAATCAGCCCGGAGGTGGATCCCAACGAAAAAATAATCCGTGTGGACTTGACCTATCAAACACTGGGATGTTTCGAAGGTTTAAGAGAAGTCTATTTTTGCCGCATTTCAAGCGGGGCAGAGTTCAATGCTTATGGTGAACGGGTTGACAAGTGGAGAACTCCGACGGGAGATTTAAGCACCCATTGGAAGATCATTTCGCTGAACATGAGCGGCGGCAGTTCGGGAGCGGGCTATTCCACCCCGGCTGTGCCTTGGTTGAACATGATCAGTGGCGAAGGTGTCGCCATACACGGCGCCTTCTGGCATAACGACTTTGGCGAACGCCGATCCCACGGCTGTATCAATGTTAAACCCGAGGATGCAAAGTGGATTTTCCGCTGGACGACCCCACATATTTCCCTCGCCCAAAGCGAACAACGTATGACGTGGCCCGAACACGGCACGATTGCCTCCGTAACCAAAATTGAAGTGTGAAACGAATTAAGTTATTCCAACATGGTTGTGACGATACAAAAAAGATTGGATTATTGATGACAAAAGTATCAAGTTCTACACCTGCAATATCTCAGCCTGATCTCAATGAACGCATGCGGGTATTTCTCCATGCACTCCTTTTTGTGCTTGGGTTCTCGCTGGTCTTTGTGATCGGTTGGGGTGGATCGGTGACGGCACTAGGGCAATTGTTTGGCGCTTATAAACGAGTCATCGCACAATTCGGCGGCGTGATTGTAATCATGTTCGGTTTGGCGACTCTGGAGGTGATTCGTATTCCGTGGTTTTATGCCGATACGCGCGCCCACTACTCGGGTCAACGCGGGACGTATGGAGGGTCGGCACTCATGGGCATTTTCTTCGCCGCTGGCTGGAGTCCGTGCATTGGCGCAACGCTGGGAGCGATCCTGACAATGGGACTTAACCAGCAAAAGGTGGGGGAAGCCATGTGGCTGTCATCTGGATATTCGCTCGGTTTGGGCATTCCCTTCCTGGTGATGGCAATTGGACTGGAGCGCGCTACCGACTGGCTCAAACGCATGAGACCTTATCAAAAATATTTCAAGATCGCCAGCGGGATCTTCATCATAGCAATTGGCATCTTGTTGCTGACAAACACTATGAGCCTGATCGCGATCTGGGCATTCAAAAACGGATATTACATCGACTCCTTTTCCAGTTATGCCGCCACACCCACTTACCTCACCGCCATTGTCGCGGGATTGCTTTCATTCATTTCCCCATGTGTGCTACCGCTTGTGCCTGCCTATCTCGGTTATCTGAGCGGACATACCATACAGAAATCATAACTATCATATAGGAAGAAAATGGAAACTACAACAAATTCTGAAGGCACAATTACTTTCAAGCGCACCCACTTTTATTCGGTATTAGTAGTGCTGGCTTTTACAGTCGGCATACTTGTCGGATATGTTGTTTGGGGACGATCCTCCATCCAGACGCAGACACCTGCGAATAATCAACCCGCCGCACAAGGTCCCGTTGTTCAGGCTCCTGCGGCAACAGCACCATCTCAATTCACTCGCTACGATGTCCCATCTGATGGCTTTCCAAGTTTGGGACCAGCCGATGCGCCCATCGTGATCGTCGAGTTCAGCGATTTTCAATGTCCGTTCTGCAAACGATTCTATGACGAAACTTACCGGCAATTGTTGAATGCCTATCCCGGAAAAATTCGCTTCGTCTATCGTCACCTGCCCCTGACTTCCATTCATCCCGAAGCATTTCCTTCTGCAGAAGCCTCCATGTGCGCCAACGAACAGAATGCCTTCCAGCAGTATCACGACAAACTCTTTGAAAATCAGGACAAACTTGGGCGAGATCTTTACATGCAGATAGCCACCGACCTCAGCCTGGATACCGACTCCTTTGCAGAGTGCCTGAACACAGGCAGATACAAAAACCTTGTTCAGCAGGATTCGGATTTTGCCCTTAACCTTGGCGTGCAGTCCACCCCAACTTTTTTCATCAACGGACTGGCAATCGTCGGCGCACAACCAATTTCGGCGTTTAAACAAGTGATCGATATGGAGCTTGCCGGGGAAATCCCGAAGTAATGGAAGAATGAAACTCCTGAATCAACTCACCCGCCGTGATTTCCTCAAGCTCTCCGCATCCGGTGCGCTCGGGTTCCTGCTTTCAGAACTGCGCCTCAGCGATGCCCTAGCTTCCCCTCCATCCTCGCTGGGGCGCGTGACCTGGAGCGGAGTATCGCTATACGACGCTCCCTCGTACAACGCCAAGGAAATCCGCGTCTTTGGCGTTGATAAGGTGGTGGATATCATAGCCGAGGTCGAGGGTGACGAAGGCTACGGAAATCCTTACAATAAAACCTGGTATCAGGTGGAGGATGGCTACACCTATTCGGGCTGGCTCCAACCCGTGGAAACCCGCTACCAGAAAACGGTTTTTGACATTCGGGCATCGGGTCAATTGGGCGAGATTACCGTTCCCATCAGTGAAACACGGCTTGCGCCTTATGTGTTCGCCAAAAATGGTTATCGTCTGTATTATGGCAGTACCCACTGGGTAAAAAGAGTTGTTGTTACGCGTGAAGAAAAAAGCATCTGGTATGAGATCTATGACAATTTCCTGAAAAAATCCTTTTATGTTTCAACGTACAACATGCGCCTCATCCCGGACGACGAACTGACTCTGCTTTCCCAGGATGTGCGTGACACTGATAAATTCATCCATGTGGATCTCGCTACACAGCTAGTGACGGCTTTTGAAGGCGAAACAATGGTGTTGTCAGTTCGCTGTTCCAGCGGCGCTAAAGGGTCTCGTACTCCGCTGGGTGATTTCACTACATACCATAAAGGTCCGTCCATTCACATGACTAACCAGGGTGACGCGGTGAATAATATCTACAACTTGCCGGGCGTGCCCTGGGTCTCGTTTTTCACCGGGAACGGAGCCGCGTTTCATGGTACCTATTGGCATAATGATTATGGCAGACCGCGCAGTCACGGTTGCGTCAATCTTCCTTCAGAAACAGCGAAATTCATTTATCGCTGGACCAAGCCAAACGTGTCGCCCGATGAGGATTATCTGCATCTCCCGGGACAGGGCACGCGCGTTCAAATCGTACAGTCCGGTGGCTGAGCGCGATTGCATACTTATAAAAAATGACAGGATGTCGAATTGCCCTCGTTATCCCGGCGTGATTTCCTCAAGTTAGGCGCCTTCTCGCTCGGCAGCCTCGCCTTCTCCTCATTCGATCCATTCCTGGGCGATTTCGACGACTCCACCCTGGTGCGTGTTGCAACTGAATCTGTCAGCGTTTATAGCAAGCCCAATGATGAAAGCCAGATCGTGGGGCAGTTTTTTCGGGATGAGTTAATTCACATCTATAAAGAGGTCAACTCAGGAAGCCCAGCCTATAATCCAATCTGGTATCGCGTGGGGGGTGGATACATCCATAGGAGTCGGCTGCAAAAGGTCAAAGTCATTTACAACCAACCTCTGACCGGCATCGTGGAAGGAACCCGGCAGTTGGTTGAATTAACAGTTCCCTATACACAAGCCATGCGTTACACCAAGACCTACGGCTGGCAGCCAAACCTGCGGTTATATTATGGATCGGTTCACTGGATCGAAGCGGTGGAGGAAGGTCCGGATGGCGAACCGTGGTATCGGATCTTCGATGAACTGGTTGGCTTCTCATACCATGCGCGCGCCCTGCACCTGAGACCCATCCCATTCAGGGAATGGGAGCCATTGGACCCTGATGCGCCGCTGGAAAACAAACGGGTTGAAGTCAATCTCAGCACCCAAACGCTGACTGCGTATGAGTATAATCTCATTGCGTTTGAAACAACCATCTCCTCCGGAATCCCCGCCGGTCGTCCAAGCCCTAATGTGCTCTCGACCAAAACACCCAGTGGCGAGTTCCGTATCATTTCGAAATACCCATCCAAACATATGGGAAACGGAAGCCTGTTTGCCGCAGTGGACGATTACGAACTACCCGGCGTCCCGTGGACTTGTTTTTTTACTGAAGCAGGACATGCGTTTCACGGAACCTATTGGCACGATAACTTTGGAACACCCATGAGTCACGGGTGTATAAATATGCGTACCGAGGAAGCCAAATGGTTATTCCGCTGGGTGCTCCCTGTGCATGAGCCTGACCGTATTTACACTCCCGGGTACGGAACACAGGTTGTAATTACTTCATAAACAGCAAATGAGAACGTTGCTTGTTGGTGTAGCAAAATTTGCTCAGGGAAGAGAAAATTATGGATTACCGAAAGCCGTGAAATGAACTCGATTACAAACATTGAAGTCACCGAAGATGTCAGGCAAAAGATAACTCAGTTCGTATTACAGAACGGCTTTATTACCAACAGACAATGCCGCTTGTTGCTTGGGGTTGGATACGGGCAGGCAATCGCATTATTCAGAAAATTCGTGGACTCCGGCGATTTGATCCGTGAAGGCAAAACCTCTTCAGTTAGATATCGGCTGCCAATCAAATGACCGCCCCCAAAAAACGATTGCGCCAGAGCGCAATCGCAAACGACAAAACAATTATCAGGTTTGGCGGAATGTAAATTGATATTCATTATGGATGTTCTGAATTGAGTAAATTATTCTTTCGATGCGGCTCGAGCCTCTTTCCTCGCCCTTAGCCAGCCGTTTAAACTGAATCTGACGACCCGTTCATTGCCAGCCAGCAACTTCTTGATGTTTGGTCGTAATGCCCAGATCAGGAGCAATTCCGCCATCACACCATACCAAATATCAAGGGACTCATGCAGACCCAGCCAGGCGCGTATTGTAAACACAATAATTACCATCAATCCAATGGTCATGGTTGTGAGTGATGCAATACCCACAGTAAACCAGACCAGAGCGCCTGCCATGAATACAATGGGAAACATCGGAAGCCATAATCCCATTGCGCCGCCGAGCGCCGGCGCACCGCCTGCGCCTCCATGCAGGCGCAGTTTTCCATCGACATCACGGTTGATCAAAAAGACGGAATAGTTATGCCCGAGAATTGCCCCGATTGGAGCAAGGATATAGATGAGATGATTTTCAGGACTCAATAACTGTGTGACCCAGACAGATACTGCGCCTTTCAAGATGTCCAGTATCGCGGTCAGCAATCCTGCCCAAAACCCCGCGGCACGGGCGACATTGGTTCCGCCCGTGCGACCACTCTCCACCTGGCGAATATCCTTGCCCGTTTTGACCTTGACAATCAGCAAGCCGAACGGGATCGAACCAATAATATATCCCATTACCAAAGCCGCAATTCCTATCAATATCTGCATAACACAATCCTCTGAGATTAGTATTTGGTTTTTGAAACACTGCGGGGACAGGATGGTTCCTCTAAACAACGACCTTCAACGTTGCCCGATTAAGTTCCACAATCATATAAAGAAACAGCCGGATGCCAGTATTCAGGTTGCCACACGTAATGTTAAATTAAACTACTTGACGACCACCTCCAGGGTGCCTACCATGCCTGCCTGCAAATGCCCCGGCATGCCGCAGACGATCTGGTAGATTCCCGGCTGATCGGGCGCGGTGAAACTTAAGTCCACGCTGTCATCCGGCTGGACGTTCGCGTCCCAGTAGGCGTGGGCAATATCCTCCTCATCAAACATGTCGCCGACATCCACGCCATATTGCATGATATAAAAGTTATGTTCCACTGTGCCTTTGTTGGCAACGCGAATCTGGATTTCCGCACCGGCTGGCACGGACAGTTGATTGGGAGAAATCGAAAAATCGCTCAACTCCACTCTCAGCCTGGAAGACGGTCCGCCGGACTGACAGGCGGACAGGAAAATCAATATCAAAAGAAATAAAATTTTCTTCAACATACAACTCACTTAACCTGGATGGTCAACGAATATCTTGCTGGTAATGTTCAGCCCAAGAACGCTGACCTTTGCGCCGGACTTGACCGTCAGATTGTGGTCGAAAGATGAATAATCCATGACCATGATCTGCGCGCCGGGAAGGAGTCCGAGACTTTCAAGATGCCGGAGCAATTCGGCGTCCGCATTCTTGACACATTGGATCTTCGCTTTTTGCTTTGGGCGCAGGGCGGAGAGAGGGGTTGAGTCTTCCAACGGCATGACCAGATCGGCGGTGGGAATCAACTCCCCATGCGGGTCGCGCAGGGGATGTCCCATTGCTGCCGCCATCCGCCGTTCGAAATCCTCCGAGATGACGTGTTCCAGGCGTTCCGCCTCCTCATGGACTTCAGCCCATGAATAACCCATAGTCTGCACCAGCCAGGCTTCCAACAGGCGATGATGTCGGATGACTTCCAGAGCAGCTTTCCTGCCTTCCTTGGTCAGCGTAACGCCCTGATGTTTTTGATATTCGACGAGCGCGGGTTTAACCGAGGCAAGTTTTTGTACCATATTCGTCACTGACGCGGGCTTGACACTGAGCTTTTCGGACAGGGCATTTGTGCTGGCGTTCTCGCCGCTTTCTGTCAATTCGTAGATATGTTTAAGATAGTCTTGAATGGAAACAGTCAGGGATGATTCCATAACCATTCTCCTATTTGATCAACAGTCCGGTAACCCATAACATCATCATGCCGGTTAATACGCCGCTAAACACTACCATTGGCATGGCTTCGCGCTGTGTGTCCTTTTGAATCAGTTTGGCGATCTCGTAGATCACCTGGAAGATCGCGCCTGCGCCGATGGCAAGGAACAGGACCGTCAGGAAGGGGGAGGGGGCGTATCCTCCGATCCAGGCTCCCAGGATGGCGGGCGCTCCGCCAACCAAACCCATGATCGCCAGTTTGCCAATCCCGGGTTTGTCGCGCAAGACTGGCGCAATAATGCCCAGCCCTTCGGTAATATTCTGGATGATGAAACCCACCACCAGGAAGGTGCCCAGGGCAATTTCGCCAACGTTATAAGCCGCGCCTATTGCCAGCCCTTCCCCAAGATTGTGAATACCGATGCCAACCGCGATCACAAAGGCGATAGCCAGCCGTTTATCTGTTTCGCTGCCGGTGATTTCCGACTGGCGTTTCGAGATCGCCTCCAATAGCAGGAAGGTTGCCACTCCACCAATTCCGATCAAGCCGATCCCCTGAAAAGCAGAGGGAATTTTTCCGGCAAACTCCAGCGCTTCCGCGACTGTATCCAGACCAAGAAAGACCAGCAATCCCGCTGTCGCCGCCATCAGGAAGGTCATGGTACGGCGTCCCATTTGACGCAACGCCGGAAACCAGAAGATTCCCAGAAAGACCGGGATCACGCCGACATATAGACCGATGAGGGTGAAACTCCAGAAGGTGGCGTTGTCCGGTTGGGGCGTTTCGAACGCAACCGGGATGTCCACAGTGAAGGGGATGGCGTTTCCGGAAAATATCGTGATTCCATACGCTTCACCATATGTCCACATATAGTTAATGATGATATCAGCGCGTTCGAGGCGCGGGATATTGGCGCTCGGATAGACCTCAAAAGGTATGACCGCGTCGTTCACAATGACCTGGGCGATGCTGATTTCCTCTGGTCCCGTGTTACGAACCTGCAATTCGATGTTTCCCTGCTTGAGGACATATCGTTCGACATCCAGATTTTCCACCGGCGCGGCAGAGTCAAGGTTCAAGCCTCCGCCTGTGGAAAGGAAGAGGATAATCACTCCGGCGAGCAGAATGATCGGGACGAGTAACAGGACAACGGTCCGAAAGGTGAAGCGGGAAGATGGGGGTTGAGTCATGATATACCTCTAAAACTATTCGGTGACTTCGAACATGCCGTTCCAGCCGAGTTCTGCAAATTCCGTCACATGGGCGTGGAACATATACATGCCGGGATATTTATATGAGAATTCCAGAATGCCGCGCTGCGCCTGTCCCTGGATAATGGTATCCGTGAATTCGGATGGGGTGAGGCTTGTGCCGGTCGGATAGTAGTGGAAGAAACTGGCGTGCAAGTGGAATGAATTGAGCAGGTCGAATTCCAGGATGTTCACAAGATAGATGCGGATCTTCTCGCCAACCTTGATCTGGATGGGATTGTTCTGATAATAGAATGGGATGGCATTGACGGCATAGAAATCGTTGACATCGTCGAAGTCCACATCGAAGCCGCTCATGACCATGACCATTTCACGATCCACTGGCGGACGACCTTGCTTGGGATCCACGATGAACGTGCCGTATAAACCCTTGGCGATATGGCGCGCCAGCGGGAAGACGTGACAATGATAGAGATGCAGACCGAACGGCTCCGCATCGAACTCGTAGGTGAAACTGTCGCCGGGTTCGACATAACCACCCGGACCCGACCCGGGCACGCCATCCATCACACCCGGATGAAAGCCATGAAAGTGCATGCTATGCGGGTGGGTACTGCCATTGGTCATTTTGATGTGGATCAGGTCGCCCTCGGTACAGCGAATGGTCGGACCGGGAATGCGCCCGTTATAGGTCCAGGCGGGATATTCGATGCCGGGCACAACTTCGATGTTCTTGTTGATGACGGTGATTTCATATTCCCGCAGGGTTCTGCCATCGGGAAGGGTGGATACTTTTCCGTAATCGAAGTCGGTGAGAATGTCGCCTGGATTGAAGCCGTTTTTCTGATGGTCAACATCTCCTGTGCCGGGAATGACGCCGCCCCCGTGATCCAAGCCTTGCATCTTTACGGGGCCGCAAATGGAATTTTCTGGAGAACGAGTCTTGGGTTTTCCGGTTGGTTGCATGATGGCAGTCGCGCCTCCAGCTCCAATCACGCCGAAAGCCCCCAGTTTCAGGAAATCCCGCCGACTCAGTTGTTTATTCATACTTACCTCCAATACGGATAAATCTGATAAATTTAGTCTAATCTAAATTTTATTTTAGAACAAGAATAATTTAAAGTCAAGGCTTCGCCGATTTAAAGGAAAAAAGCATTGAAATCGACTTCAACAAAAAACGCTCCACGCATAAGTTGGAGCGTTTTATATTTCAGAAATGACATGAACGTGTTAAAACCCGGCTGGGAGTCTGCCGATCCAATCCTCTCCAAGTCGTATCTCAATATCCACTGTTGAAGATGGATCAGGCTGGATGATGATCTGCTGACTTCCCACCCCAAAGAGTTCCGTCAAATACCGCAGGGCATATAACTTTGAAGAGTAGAGAATTATTTTGGTAGTGTTGGACGCACCAGTCGGCGGACCAAATTCCACCACCTGCATACCCTGGGTGGATAGGAAAGAGGCAGTGCTTTGCTCCAGTTCGGCAGTATAGGTGTTATTGACAATTCTGATCCGCGCCTGGTCGGATTGCATCAACACCACCGGATCACCTTGCGCTAATGGACTGAGTGGACCACCAGGGACAAAGATTTCATCCCTCAGGATGCGAATAAGATCCGGGACCGGACGCAAAACATTTGCCGGCACACCGTTGATGGTTGTATCTGCCGGGATCGCCATCGTGTTATCAATCACGCCTCTCTTGATGTCATCCACCCGAATGTCTTTCGCCAAAACTGCCAGTTGGATCGCATCTTCCAACGACATGTTGGTGTGAATCCCAGAAGAAAATTCTGCATACAACTGCGGCGCCTGGGTAATCAAAGTGGCAAAGGTTTCCGGCTCCAGCACCTTATCCCGTATGGCGAGGATGACTTGTTGCTGGCGTTTGGCGCGTCCCACATCTCCGCCCGAACAGCCCTGAGACTCATGCCGGCAGCGTGCATACGCCAAGGCGCGCGGTCCGGTCAGGTGGCGGTAATCTCCCGGTTTCAAGACAAAATGATCCTGCCCCTCGCCGAGCGGATCGAGCACCATGCGTTCCTCGACATACACATCGATGCCGCCAATCAGATTGATGAACGAAACGAAGGTCCCAAAATCCACCTGCACATAATAATGAATCGGAACCCCGATGAACTGTGAAACGGTCTGCATTGCCAGTGCAGGACCGCCGCCTGGAAGTTTGGCATTCTCGCCAATCGCCCAGGCGGTATTGATGCGGCTGTATCCTGCGTCGGGAATGTTGACCCACATATCACGCGGGATGGACAATATGCCCGCAGTTTTTGTGACCGGATCCACGGTCAGAACCATGATCGTATCGGTGCATGTCGGGCAGCCTTCCCCTTGTCCATCGTCGCCACGCAAACCAAAAAAGGCGATATTGATCCGGCTGGCGCCATCCCATTGGGGCATGTCCATTTCCGGTGCGGACAATTCGATTGGAAGATCGTTTGTTGTTGCTGGATCGGGCAGCGCCGGCAGATCGGAAGATGGTTGGTTTTGTAAAGCGCACTCTGCGGGTGGCACACCTGGCAGGGCAGTCAGCGTCCAGCAGAGAGTCAGTTTGCGGACGATGAAAAACGCGGCAAGCATAGCCGCCGTAACAAAGATCCAATAGGCAAGCGAACGCCAGAAGGGATGATAAATATTCGGAGTTCGTGAACCTGGCATTACATCAATCCCGAACCCATGAACGGAGCGATGATCGCCAACACCAGACCCAGCACTGCCATCACGCCGAACAAGCCGGCGCGTTGGCGTACGAGAGCCGCGCGTTCCTCAGTCGATTCCACCACGGAACGATGGACAGACTCTTGAAGTCCTTGCACACTGGATAACACGGGACGATTGTTGGCGAAGAAATCATAGATGTCACGCAGAAATAGATTCGCCTCCACATCCTTGGGATCAGGCAAGTGCGCGCGGGTGACATCAAGGGCTTTGGTGAAGTCCTCCACCTCCATGCGCGCAACGAGTAAACCAAGCAGATTACAGAATGGTCCACCCACGGTCGAGGCACGGCGCAAGGCTTCCTGCACACCGACGCCGGAAGATAACAGGGAACTCAACACGGACAAACCGATCAACATGTTATTGCGCAGAGACTCGGCGCGTTTCTTTGCCAGAGTTTTCAAGCGCACATACGGTCGGCGCAATCCAAGCAAGATGAAGATGCCAGCAATCACCGGCGCGGCAGCGAGGATGTTCATAGCGGCTAAAGCGCCTGCCAGCATCCCGCCCACCAGCAGGAAGGTCGAGAAATCGCGGATCGCCACGGCATAGAATTCACCGGGGGTGTTGTATGGATAGCCAGCACGTCTCAAGAGGCTGATCACATCGCTCATGTTCTTCGCCTGGTCTGGATCGAAGCGTCCCGGCAGGATGGCGATCAATAACGCATCCCAGGTCGAACGTCTCTTGATGGGGGTTTGAGATTGAAAGTTCATCAGGCGATTGCCGCCAAAGGTGCTGAAGGCGGATTGAAAGACGTTCAATAGTTCAAACGCCAGCACGCTCAAACTAAGCGCGCCTAGAAAGGCAAAAAAGGTCATCGAGGTTCTCCTTGTGAAATATCGAGCCGGAAGTCTAATAACTTCTGCAAGGGGGTCTCGCCCGGCTGTCGCCCGCGAAACTTTTTAGTGAACAACCCACGGCGCAAGGCTTGCATGTGTTGTTCATCCCGGATGACCTGATGCGGCGGTCGAGGTTCGGCGAACTTCAGGGCGCCGCTGCCCGTCTCCCACCCTTCTCCGCCAAAGTCTGCCGGCCAGAGCGGATGGGTATACATATCCCAATCCTTTGGCAGGCGATTATTCTTCATGGCGCGATGCCATCCCCAAAAGGCTTCGAAGCGCGGACCCCAAAGTCCCCAAACCAGATCAAGTTGCAACGACTCATCCCGCAGCAGGTTCAAGGTTTCCGTGCAGTGATGGCAGATCGGGATGGCGTTTTCCGGTCGTTGATACCGCCACAGGATTTCCACCGGTGTATTCGGGGTGGGGTTGAGGATCGGCCGCCAAGAAGCAGACTTGCCGCAGCGAATGCAGTGATTGGGAAATTCGTGCCGCCAGGGGATGCCGGCCACGGACGCCGCCACGATCTCATCCAGATAAGGTTCCTCGGCTTTCAAGACGGAATACGATAACTTCACCGCGCCATCCGGCAGATGCCAGGCATGCGAAAGATCCAGGATGAACCCGGCAGAACTCACGATTTGCCCGCGTTCCCAGGCTTCGAATCTGCGCCGTTGGATTTCAGGCCGCACCTCGCCGCGATGAGCATCCCGAATGCGGCGGATGTCGGCAACGGCTTCTGCCAGCAACGCAAACAATAAACTGTCCATGCGCAGGCTCGGGTCGATTGAACCTTGCTGAGGCAGGTCCGGCGCAACGGATAAAACCGTTTGGAGATACGGGCGATAATCCACCTTCGGTCCGGTCTCGATCACGTATCGACAAACGGGCAATTTCACCCAGTGCCATTTCGTGATGACTTCATCGAACACCACCTGTCCTTCCGCGCTGAGCGCAAGGATCCGCATGGGCGGGCAGAAGAAGGTGTGGAAGGTTCGCGTTCCATCCGTGGGATAGATAAACGCCAGCACGGTATCGTTCAAAGACTCCATGAACATGGCGCCGGAGGCGCGTTGTTCGGAGGTGATCAGAAACTGTAATTGCATGTTATTCACTGGCTCCTTCGCCAAAGAGGATTTCGCGCACAAAGGGCAGCCTTGGGTTGTTGGAACCCATTGCCTTCTTCCAGGCGTGCGCGAGTGCGTGTTCAATTTTTGTGGGCAGTTCATATGCCCGTGTCGGGGTGGTGTCGATTAACATCAGCAACTCCGCCGGTGGCAGGTCGGCCAGTTGTCGGAAGACTCCGCGCGCTTCACGCAGGGGATGTTCGCGCAAGCGGCTGATGGCATAGCCCAAGGGATCGGAAAGATTCCCACTCCCGGGGCTGGCAACGTACAGCACCCACGAGACAAAGGCATGCACGGAGGCCTGGACTTCGAGTAGTTCCTTTTGGACTTTGGGATGCACATCATTCTGCTGAAGAAGAAGTTCGAGTTCCCAAAAATCAGGAGCGACCGCCTCCGCCGCTTTCGCGCTTTGCGCGTGCTGGGTGGTGGAAGTGTTTTTCTTATCGGTGTTTAAGGGGTGTTTAAAAGAGTTTAAATCACTCCCATTTGCGTCCACCATATGACTCCCATTTGCGTCTGCTAATGCTCCCATTTGCGTCCAGCTAATACTCCCATCTGCGTCTGCCATATGACTCCCATCTGCGTCCACCCTAATGCTCCCATCTGCGTCCAGCGGTTCGTCCAACAGCACCCGAAAAGCACGCGGCATGGTCTCCACACGCAGGTCAGCGTATGTCTTTGAATCAGGCAGTTCGATTTCTTGCAGAAAGCGGGAGAGGTTGCCCCCACGTTGTTGCGAAGCCCAATGCAGATGGAGCCAGGCTTGTACGGTCTTGTAGCGGTTGGAGCCGATCAGTTCTGCCATCTCCCGATATCCTTGCTTGAACGTCACCGTATCCCGCCGTTCGCCGGTGCGGGCATTGATGAATGCCATATCGCGCGCGACCGTGATCAGCCAGGCCTGCGCGGGCGTCAGGTTGTAGCGGTGGATGGTTTCCGTGATGAAGTAGTGCGGGATGTGGATGTCACCCAGGCAGTTGATGATCCTGCGATGCAGTTCCTGCGCCAGACGCTCGATTTCAGGTGAAAACTTTTCACCTGTTTCCGGCTTCACCATATCCATCACCGTGTTCATGGGCGCATGAGGCAGTTTCACATCCATTGGTTCGAGCAGTTCCATGACATCCTCGACCGCCAGCATTTCCTGTAAGGCGCTGGTGATGGAGTTATGTTTTTCGATCAACGCTTTCAATCGCAGATGAACTGCGGTGGCGTCGGCACGTGTCAATCGCGGAGTCATGAAAACCTGGTAGCGGATCGGCGCGCGATGCGGACGTCCGTCGCGTCCGCGCCGAAAGCGACGCGCATCCTGAGAATCGACCCGTTGCACGAGTCCGGTCAGGTGTCCCTGAATGCCAGTGTGTTTCAATAGTCGCCAGAAGGCGCCATTGCTCAGTGCACTGAAACGCATTACCTCGTGACTGTGCAATGGTTTTCCAGATGCATTGTGCTGATCCTGCACCCGCCATGCTGTTTGATGGAATCCAACATACAACCAGACCGCCTTGGGTCCTATCTCCATTCCGAGTCTTCGCAAATAGCCCTTCACCACGACCTGCTTGTGCGGCTGGACGATGCGGTCATAGTCCAGCCATTGCACCGGCTCGATGTTTAATTCCGGTTCGTCCGTTTCCTCCGCTTCGGTTTCCATTTCTTCCTGCGACTTATCACCGACAACGAACTTCACAGAGACGGAACAATTCAGAATGCCAACCAGCAATCGCTGCACCGTGCTGGTCAGACGGGAGTCCAGCCAGTCACGGGCGTAGGCATTGCGTGCGGAAACCAGCAGCACATCGTTTTCCAATTCCAGCGCTTGCGTGCCCAACACCCAGGTTTCAAACGAGGCGCGCGGCATGTCCATCTGTAGTTGAGTCAACACGGAACTCCAGGCTTGTTGAAGTTCGCTCATGCAGGACCTCCTCGCAAAACAAGCCTGTTTTTTTCCACAGGTCTCACAGATCGTTCATGCAGGATTTCTTTCGCCTCAGCCCTTCCTATGCGTTCAACGTAGGCGGCAGAGTAGGCGGATGCGTGGGCGGAAGGTGGACAGGGCGTGGGCGGCACGTTGTCTCTACCGCCCACGTTCTTCATCTCGTGCATATGAAAAAGTAATTTTTGGCGGAACGTCATCATTTGCCTTTGTGGGCTAAAGTAAATGTGGTGGATTTCGGTTTGGGTTCAAGCTTCAACAATCCGGTTTCATACGCTTTCAGACCAAAGCGCAGTAGGGCCGTGATCAATTCCCCAATGGGTACATGCAAGCCATCATCGGAGGCCAGCGCTGCCAGTTCCTGTTTGAGTTCAGGAGAGAAGCCACGCCAGGTGGTGATGACCCGCCACAAAGCTTCCGGTCGTTTATGTTTGGCAGTACGTTGAGGCCTGCTGATCGAATGTGCGGAGTCGCTTCGTGGGAAGAGGGTCATGCGCATGCGTTCCGGATTGGGTCGCGGGTGAAGATCAAAATCACCACGTTCATAGGACCGCAGGGCATATTCGAGCACCGCACATGCCACCTCTCCTGCGGGAACCAGCAGGTCATCGGCAATCGTCTTCACCTTCAAAGCCAGCTTGGGATCGATGCCGCGATAGACCACCTTGCGGCTCTGTTGTTGTTTTTCCCATTGACGGTTGCGTTTACGCGGCGCTGCCACACGCAGGGAGTCGTAAAGGCTGGGTGGTTGAACAGGGGTGGGTGTTTCGGTCTTGTCAAAAGGGTCGCGTCGTCCGGTCATATCCACTCCTAGAACTTCATCACATGCTGGGTCAGTGCCTGATACTGCTTTGAAGCGCGGCACAACTCGTCCATTTCAAAGATCGTTCTGCCTTCGGCGGCACATTCACGCAACAGTGTGGAGCGATGGATGGGCGGCAGAACACTTGCATCAAACCGTTCCTTCAGGTTTTCCATCGTGGCTTTGCTCTCGCGGGTTTGTTCATCGAAGAAGGTCGGTAGGATGCCCAATAGATTTCCGCGCCAGTTTTTCTTTTCCTGAAGCACGCTCATCATCAGCAGCACCTTCGAGACGCCGTCGGCGGAAAGGAACTCGGTGGCAGTCGGCACGATCACCAGGTCGGATGCCCAGACTGCGCGTTCCTGGATGCCACCGACACTGGGCGCGGTGTCGAAGAGAATGTAGTGCAGTCCATCTTTGAAAAAACGTTGGATGGATTGGCGGATGGCAGAGATGGGTTTGTCCTGCGCGTTGAGCACGGTCTGGGCGGCCATAGTCTGCTGGTCACCGGGTAATAAATACAGCCCTTGCCGCCCGGAGAAACGCACCCACGACTGCACAAAGATGGTCTCCTGTGGGGTGCTTCCCATTGTGAGCAGGTAAAACGCGCCGGGTTCGGGGTTGCGTCCGAGGGCGGTGGCGGACTGCCCTTGTGGATCAAGGTCGATCAGCAGAACGCGCCGTCCTTTTTGGGACAGACCGTGGGCGAGGGATACGGCAGTCGTGGTCTTACCAACCCCGCCCTTTTGATTGGCAATACAAATGACTTTGGTTGACATAAGATGGGTTTCCTTGAATGGAATATGGTTAGCGGAAAAATGCGATCACCAGCAGAAAGATGATCAGCCCCACTGCGATTGGGCCAAGGCAGGTGACCACACCGGAAAGAATTCCTGCAAACATGATTTACCCTCCTTTCATTTCCGACTGAATTGTTTCATCCACAGGGTGGATGTCAGGTTGGGTTGGAATGGGTGTTTCGACTGGGATCATGCCCAGTTTTTGCAGTTCCCTGCGGATGATCAAGGCTGCCTGAGCCTTGGGAGCGCGGTACTCACGCTGCGCCAGATCGTTCAGCGCAGTCAGTTCGTAATCCCGCAGATGGATGATGACTTTCGCCATGTTCACCTCGTGTGAAAAAAAGTAAAGAGCCGTACAGCGACGGCTCTTTTATCAGGCGGGAGTCAAGGAATTACCCAGTTTGATTTATGGGAATTCTACGGAAATTCAAACGTGCAGATCATCAAGGATTGAATGGCGCGAATCGCCATAATGAAAAATTGGAATGCTTCCTGAACATTGGAATCAAAAAAAGATCGGAAACGTACTTCCCCGTAATTTGTGCTGTTTCGGGTTGTGTTTTCCTTGCTGCTTCCTCCCTGGATTGTTCTTGCGATTACATGCCTTACGCGATTTCTTTTTCGTGCTCCTGTACACCGGTGGGTCTTTTCGCCTTTGCCCGGCGGCGGATTTCATCCATCGCGCGTTGCCGCCAGACACTGTAGTAGGTTTGTTCGGAGACAATGGGGGAGCCGTCTGAATTCGTTCCCAGAAGCTCGGCGATCAATTCACCAAGGGTGAAGGCATCGCGGATCGGGTCGCGGTTTTCCCATTTCATGGCGATGGGGATCCATCGCTCCAGGGGAAAGGTGGGTTTGCGACCGCGCCGGGCGGGCATGTTGAAGAGGTCGAAGGGTTCGATCATCTGTGGTTCAAGGGTGATGGTTTGGATTTGTACCACTTCCTTTTCCTTCAATTCATAGCCCCACAGATTCATGAACGCCTCGGTCCAGCTTCCTTTTCGTGGATGCTGGAAGATGGATTTCTTCAAACGGATCAACTGGTCGATCCAATGACCGAGACCAATTCCAGCCACGACCAATATCATCAACAGAACAACATGATACATGATGGCAACTTGTGCCACCGCTGCGCCCAGTCCGCTTTCAAGGCTGTGATAAGACCATGTGATTTGCAAAAACAATCCCACAAGGGCACTCTTGAGCAGGGCGAGCAAAATCATCTTTTTGGGTGAGCCATATTTTTTGGCTCTGATGAGAGACAAAAGTTTCATGGGGGGGAGATTTTACCTTATGAAAATTCCACAAAGAAGGTAAAAATTAATTTCATTTTTGAAATTCGATAAATCGGACTTTATTTATAAGAAATATGTGCTCCGATGGTTATTTCGCTTTTTGTTTTAGGCATTGGATCTGAATTTTCATAATCAAATTATCAAACATACTGAACTCATACTTGACTCTCGCCATGTAAAACAAAGGGGAACTACAACATTGAATGAAGAGGAAGTATTGTCATGATGAAAATGAAAATGCAGGAGGAATGATCTTGGAAAACAATCCTCCACCACTGGATGCAGATCGCATTGCCCTGCGACTGATGTTCAGAGCAATCGCAGAGTACGGTCGAAAAGTTCGATTGCGCCGCCAGGCTGCGGATGAAAAGATGGAACAAGCAGATCCAAAAACCGAATCAGCAGACTCGTCAGCCACGGCGAAGGAAGAAGAATGTCGTAAGCCATGATGAATAATAGATGGCTGATTTTGGAGGTCATACAAAGTTTGTATCGATTGAAAATTTAATACACTGGGCGTATCCCTCGCTGTGAACGACAGGTATAATTCCCTGTTGGAGCGCAAATAATGACTGATGATGAATGGCTGACAATCCAACAAGCGGCGAAAGTAAGTGGTTATCATGCCGAATATCTGCGCATCATTGTTCGAGCGGGGAAGGTGGTTGCCCATAAATTTGGTCCGGTCTGGGCAATCAGCAAAAAGTCCCTGCTGTCCTATCTGAAAACCGCGGAAAAATCCGAGGATAGGCGGCACGGTCCCAAAGTAATCAAAAAGTAAGTTCTTTTTACACGAACCGTTGTTTGCTTGTTAAAAATACATTTTACTGATAAAATGTATTTGCACCGAATAACGGGCGCGTAAAGTGCTGGAACACGATACACGCCCTGACCCAACCCACCGAAGTGAGCGGTAGGCGGGCTATTCGTATTATAGCCTCTGCAAACGCCCTGGTGGGATTCCATCGGGGCGTTTTGCTTTCCGGCTTGGGGAAGTGAAACGCCCAAACAAGGAGACAACCTATGGATGTTCAATTTTTGACTCGTAAGGCCACCAAGGTGGTTATGCCGGACAGGGCATTTGCTCTCGCAAACCTCTCCGTTCTGCGACAGGAATGGGAGCAGGCTGCGGATGGGGATAGCCTGATCAATGTTCCCGCCTCGGTCGGGCTGCTTCTTTTTGATGTCACTGCCAGATTGGGGTTGACCCAGGAGGAGCAAGCCCAGGTGTTGGGTGACCAGCTTTTCCGGGAGGCGTTGGTCAAGTCGCAGTTGTAGACGTTGGGAATGACTTGAAGGGATCCATCCAGCCATGATCCCTTCAAGTGTCGGAACGAAACAAACAAAACAACAGTATGGAGTTTTCTATGGGTAAAAGAGCAGTGATTTATGTGCGCACATCATCCGAACAACAGGGCGAAAAATGCAGCCCAGTCGAACAGGAATCAGATTGCCGGCGGTTTGCCGCGCAGCAGGGGTTGGTGGTCGTCAATGTGTATCGCGATATAGAACGATATCGCGTCAAAAATAAATGGGTGGAGCCCTCCGGGACGCGCTATGACCGTCCTGCGATGCTGGCAATGCTTCGCGATGCCGCCGACGATCAGTTCGATGTCATCCTTGCGTGGCGGGAGGACAGGCTTTACCGCGGTATGCGGGCAATGCTGTTGATTCTTGAAACGATCCAACAGCATAATCTCACCATCATGCTGGCTCTCGAAACCTTTGATCCGGCAACGGCTCCCTTGAAAGCCTGGCTTGCCCAAGTGGAACTGGAGAATATCAAGGAACGCATGACGATGGGGGTGAAGGCGCGCCTCAAGGCTGGCAAGGCGAATTCGGGTCAGGATCGTTATGGCTATCGCCGTGTGGGGGAACAGATTGAAGTGGTTCCGGACGAGGCGAAATGGGTCCAGCAGATATTTGCCTGGTATATCGCCGGCGTTTCGATGCGAGAGATGCGCAGGCGCTTGATTGCGGCAAATGCCCCTCAAAAGGATACGACGGCTATTCGCCGTATACCGTGGTCTTTCAATAGCCTTAAGGGAATTCTGCATGGCGCCAATGACTATGCCAGGGGAGTTAAAACCCAGAGCCGGGAGGGGGAACGATTTCAAATGAAGCTTACCCCCATCCTGGATATGGATACCTATCGAAAATTCATGGAGTTGAGGGAGAGTTATATCTACCCGGCGCAACAAGTCCCAAAAATTGATTTTCTGATACGGGGTTTGCTTTACTGCCCGTGCGGTTACAAGATGGGAATTCGCATCTCGAAATCATCCCGCGATCAATGGGATGGAGAATGGGAAGTCGGCAGGATTCGGGGCAATTACACCTGTCTTTGCAAGCACGACGAACTTGTATCCCCTGATTGTCCGCGTACTGTAAAAAACGCGGAAGCGGATCGAAATGTCTGGCGGCAGGTCTGCAATGCCATCAATCACCCCGAACTTCTCCTGGAACAGGCGAAGCTTCTTGTCGATGAGTTGAAAACGGATGCGCTGATAAGTGGAAATGACAAGGAACTCATTGAGAAGGAATTGGACAACCTGATCCTGGGCCGACAGTGGGTGATTACCCAGGCAAGGAAGGGGGTAATTTCAGAGCCTGATATGGATCAACAGTTGATGGATATGTCCATAAGAGAAGTGGACCTAAAGAAACAATTGAATGCCATCCAGGAGGCGGTTGATGCTCAATTGCTGGTTGATTGGGAGGCAAAGGTTCAGCAATATCTTGCTGATTTGCGGGAGGGTATTAAGGCATTGCATCGCATGCCTGACGATCCCGCTGAACAACGAAGAGTTGTTGAGTTGAAACGCCAGATTATTGAAACCCTTGTGGAAAAAGTTTCCGTTGACCGTGACCACCAATTCACCGTGACGATTCGCCTGCATCTGCTGGGAATTTTGGAGAATACAACCGGTAATGGCGGCAGTTCCAGCAATGGTGGACAGTGGCCGACGGGCGGAGCTGGAAATCGATCAAATCCATCCAGCAGAACAACAGGATTCAAATCACGGATAGGTCATATCCGGGTGAGTGCCAATTGGATCATGCAAGGCATGTAATTTGGAGATACTAATGAAACCACGTGCAGTGATTTATGTTCGAACATCCTCTGAACACCAAGGTGAAAAATCGAGTCCGGCTGAGCAGGAAGCGGACTGCCGGAAATTGGCGGCTGATCAGGGATTGAAGATAGTTGGAGTGTATCGGGATATTGAAAAATACCGCGTCCGGAATAAATTGGTGGAGCCTTCCGGCACACGGTCTGACCGTCCCGGGTTGTTGTCCATGCTGAGAGACGCATCCAAGGGTGAATTTGACATCATTCTTGCATGGCGTGAAGATCGTCTTTACCGGGGTATGCGTTCCATGCTTCTAGTGTTGGAGACCATTCAGGAACGCAAAATACAAATCATGCTTGCCCGAGAAACTTTTGACCCGAAGATTGCTCCGCTTCGTGCCTGGGTTGCACAAATGGAGCTTGATGGGATGAAGGAACGAATGACGATGGGTGTAAAAGCCCGCCTCAAGTCAGGCAAGGCAAATACCGGGCAGGACCGCTACGGCTATATGCGAGTTGGGGATACCATCGAAGTGGTTGAGGATGAAGCATTTTGGGTCAGACAGATATTTGCCTGGTATGTGGAGGGTGTGCCGATTTTGGAAATTCGCAAGCGGTTGATTGCGGCGAACGCGCCTCAAAAGGGTAGCAGTATCCCAAGGAGAATGCAATGGGCGAGGTCAAGTATTCAGGCGGTATTGATTGCCGCCAAGGAATATGCCTATGGCATAAAGATTCAAACTCGTAAAGGTGAATCCTTCCAGATACCGGTTCAACCCATTATTGATACAGTAACGTATGAAAGGTATCTTCGTGTACGGGAGAGCAAAAAGACACATCCGATTAGAAGGATCAAATATGATTACTTAATCGGCGGTAAGCTTTTTTGCGATTGCAATTACAAGTGGGGCGCAAGAACTAACAAGTCGAAAAGGAATAGAAAGGGTGAGTTGATCAGGCGAAAGACACCCGTTCGAGTCTATTATTGTGGACAATCACATAAGGACCAAGTTTCCCCCAATTGCCCTCGGCACATTGGCGCCAAAAAGGCGGAGGATATTGTCTGGCAAAAGGTTTGCGCTGCGATGGACAAACCTGATTACCTGCTTGGTCAGGCGCGACAGATTGTTAATCAAATTAGGGAAAGTCAGGGCACATTGGAGCAGGATCGGATAAGAATTGAAAATCAGTTGGAAGCGGTGCTGACAGAGCGACAATGGGTCATTACTCAAGCACGCAAAGGTGCTTTTACCACCAATGATATGGAATATCAACTAAGCCAACTTACCTTTCAGGAGGTAACTCTTAAGCAGGAACTTGCCACGCTTGGAGAAACCATCAATATTAATGCCTTGAATAATTGGGAGGAGAATGTGGTCGAATTCCTGGCTGACCTGAGAGCAGGCGTTGAGGAGTTAAAATTTGTTGCTCCCCAGACGCCTGAGGAGCAACATGATATTTTTGTGCTAAAGAAACGGGTTATTGATACTTTGGTTGAACGTATTGATATTGATATAGACCGAAATCTTTTTGTACAGATCCGACTGAATCTTCTCGATATTCTACGAAAAGATGCTGAAAGCGGAGGCTCTACTGCTGGGGTACAAAATTTTGAGGTCGGAACTTATACCCGTAAACGATCAACCCCCGTTCATCCCCGTCATTGCGCATCTTGCGAGTGACCATTTCCACTGGCATGCCGATTTGTATTTCGGAATTATCAACATCGGTCAATTGGGCTGTCACCATGGGACCCTCTTCGAGTTTGACGAGCGCCACAGTATAGGGTGCCTGGGATTCGTATCCAGCCGGGGCTTCATAAATGGTGGTGTAAGAATATACTTCGCCTTTGCCGCTAAAGGTATACAGTTCCTTGGCCTCATCGCCGCAATTTGGGCAGACATCGCGAGGGGGGAAGATCTTGTGATCGCAGTGAGGGCAAACCTCACCAACGAGACCATATCGTTGTTTTTTGAGACGCCAGTGTCGAGGGATTTCCATGTGTGTAATTCCTTTCGTTGACTGTAATTTTATGCAGCCCAACTCTCAAATACTCTCAGGGTTAGCAGGTTGCGCGTAGCCAGATTGACGGTTTCGAAAACTGGCTAATTAGACTTGCGAGAAACACTTTACCCAGGCCATTCATTATTCTGCATTTATAATCCCTTCTCGCATGAAGATCTTACTCATCAACCAAGTCTTTGTCTCCCCCGAAGAGCCGGGGCATACCCGCCATTTTGAGATGGGGCAGTACCTCAAAGAGCGCGGACATGAACTCGTCATCGTCGCCAGCGATCTAAACTATCAGACCGGTCAACGCACAGTAGCGCGGCGCGGACTGTATGCCGAACAAATATTTGACGGTGTGCGTGTCCTGCGTTCCTATATTTATCCCGCGATTCACCGCAGTTACGTATGGCGCATCATTGCCTTTTTCAGTTTTATGTTCTCCTCGATCCTGACCGCCCTGCACGTCCGTGATGTGGACCTGGTGTTGGGCACCACGCCCCCAATCTTTCAGGCGGTTTCGGCCTGGGCGGTGGCGGCTCTGCGCCGAAAACCCTTTCTACTCGAAGTGCGTGACCTGTGGCCGGAGTTCGGCATTAGTATGGGCGTGCTGAAGAATCCGATCATCATCGCGCTCTCGCGCTGGCTGGAAATGTTTCTCTACACACGAGCCACGCATATCCTGGTGAATTCGCCCGCCTACCGCGAATATATGCTTGCCAAAGGCGTGGCGGGGAACAAAGTAACCTACATTCCCTATGGCACTGATATCGAAATGTTCAACCCATCCATGGATGGCTCATCCATTCGCAGGGAATTTAATCTCGAAGACAAGTTCGTGGTCTTGTATGCAGGCGCCTTGGGGCAGGCCAATGATATTGATACCCTGCTTCGCGCAGCGGAACGATTGAAGCGGGAAGAAAGGATCAGATTTGTATTATTTGGCGACGGCAAAGAGCGGGCCCGTTTGGAGTCTGAAGCGAAAAACAAAGGCCTTGCCAATGTCATCTTTGCAGGCACACGTCCCAAAAAGGATATGCCTCTCATCGTCGCCTCCGCCGACCTGTGCCTTGCCATCTTGCAGGATATTCCCGCTTTCCGCACCACATACCCGAACAAGGTCTTTGATTACATGGCGGCGGGACGCGCCAGCCTTATTGTCATCGACGGTATCGCACGCGACCTCATTGAAGCCTCACGCGGCGGCGACTATGTCAGCCCTGCCGATGATGCCGTGCTTGCGCAAAAAATTCTTGAACTTTCGCAGGACCCGGTACAGGTCAACGCGATGGGCGCGAATGCCCGCGAGTACCTCGTCAAAAATTTAGACCGTCGTGACAAGTTGAATGAAACGCTCGCCCTGCTAAACTCTCTCACCGCAAAGGAGCACTAAGGGTCACAAGGAAAAATCTTTATGTTACTTCGTGACCCTTCGTGGTTTTTTCTCTTATGAAAGTCCTCGTTACAGGCGGAACTGGATTCACCGGCTCCCGCCTCATCCCTCTCCTTCTCAAAAACGGGATCGAAGTCCGGGCATTGACTCGCCCCGCCAATGACCGTTTGCCTCTTGCCGGGCTGACCGTGGATTGGGCAACCGGTGACCTCTCCAACGCCGCATCCTTGACCGCCGCCCTGCGCGGCATGGATGCGCTCGTCAACATCGCATCGCTCGGTTTCGGGCACGCAGAGACAATTATCAGGTCGGCAAAAGAAGCGGGCGTGAAGCGCGGACTCTTCATCAGCACCACCGCCATCTTCACGCAGTTGAACGCGGGCAGTAAATCCATCCGCCTTGCCGCCGAAGAAGCCATTCAAGCCAGCGGACTGGACTACACCATCCTGCGCCCGACCATGATCTACGGCAGTCCGCGTGACCGCAATATGTGGCGGCTGATCCGTTTGCTGCGCATCACACCCATCATGCCCATCTTTGGGGATGGCGAGTCTTTGCAGCAGCCAATCTTCGTGGACGATGTCGCCGGGGCTGTGTTGCTAGCTCTGCAAAACGACGCGACCATCTGTAAGAGTTACAACCTCGCAGGCAAGGCTCCGTTGACCTATAATCAGGTCATCGACACGGTGGCCTCTGCCCTTGGTAAGCGCATCTGGAAACTGCACCTGCCCTACTTGCCCATCGTCCGTGCCTTGCAATTCACCGAGCGGATTAAACTTCGCCTGCCCATCAAAGCCGAACAGGTAATGAGATTGAATGAGAACAAAGCATTCTCTTATGAAGAAGCGCAAAGGGACTTCGGTTTCAGCCCGCGCAGTTTTGAAGAGGGGATTGGGTTGGAGATAAATTCGATGGCCGAGTAGTCGTCCCGCATGTTTTTGCGGAGCATGCCGGGGCCACAATATCGTATAATTTCAACCATGAAGGCTCTCACTTGCCCCAACTGCGGAGCGGCGCTTTCTGCGGCTGCCCTAAAAAACGACCCTGTCACCTGCGAATTCTGCGGCACTTCCTTCCGCATCTCCAGGACCGCCACGCCCGAACCGGATATGGGCGACATGCTCCTTGGCGCGGACTTTGCAAATGAAACCCTGCCTGGCTGGGAGATCATCCGCGATGGCGAAATGAGTTTCCATAAAGGCAACCCCCCCGAACTGCGCGGACTGTACAAACCCCGCCTCAATTCCTATTACGTCCTTATCAGTTCCGGCTTTTTAGATGACTTCGACTCGGGTATCAGTATTAGATTCACTGAAGGCGACGAAAAGTTAATTACCGCCGGACTATATCTCCGTATCAATAATGAGGGTGGCTATGCGGTTTACATCTCCCCGCTGGGACAATACAACATTGGTTATTTCACAGTTGATACCACCAGCAATAATTTCAAATGGAACACCCTCGTGGACTGGACCTCTCACGCCTCCCTGCGCAAAGGCAAAGACGTGACCAACCGCCTGCGCGTCATCATGGACGGCGAAAAGATGCGCGTGTACCTCAACGGCGTACTGGCAACCTCTCTCAAAGATAATCGCTACAAAATGGGCAAGTTGCACGTGGTCGCCGAACCCAACGGTGAGACGAATTTGGGCGTCGCCTACTCGGATTTGCAGGTGAGGGAGGTTGTGAGGTAGTTGAATTATTGTGACTTATACAAAAACTCGGAGATGGTCTCTCCGAGTTTTTGCGTTTATGTACTTAATATTTCAAGTATCTTTTCGAATCTAGCTCTGGTTCTTTGTAAAATCTCACTAAAACTCCACAAATAAATCCCGCTTTTTTCTAGATCATCCTTTGCAGCAAGTACATCTTCGTTATATTCTCTTCCTATTACGAAAGTCTCAAAAATAATGTTTGGTCTGTGTTTTTTTATTATGCCCTTGTAGCCAAGAGCTTGTGTAACATGCTCCATCTTTACCTTTACTTTTGGTCTCTTGAATTCTAAGATAATAGCCTCGTTGCCGTGATTTTGAGACTTGCAAACTATATCGGGTCTTTCGTCTTCATTGTCGATAAACCTTTTATCGAACTCTTTTTCTAGGACATTCTTTAATGGTTTGTCAGATGACCATAATTCTAAACCTTCTCGAATTAACCACAAATTACCTTCAATTAACTTATGCAGTTCAATTTCCAACGATTTGTCACTTCCTGTTAACTCTTCCAACTTCTTGATAATATTTATTTGATCTCTAATAATCTCTGTTACATTGTTTATTTGCCTTAGTCCCCAATCTTTGATCAGTTCCGTTAATTTTTCTATATCGTCGGTATCCGCTTGAATGATCGAATTCATTAATTCTCTAAGTACATTTGATTCGAAATACTTAATAATCCAATCTACCAACTCGTTTACTTCATCGTCTGTTGCAACTTTTAATTTTGAGATTACGCCCTCAATTACTTGGCGAGCTTTAGTTCTAATATGAGGGGGTAATTTTTCTAACTTTTTTTGCACATCAGGAACATCAATAATTTTCTTTGTTCTTTTACCTTCTGCTTCTTTCTCAATTTCGTCAACTACATTTTGGAAGAAGGAATGTAAATATTCATAAACAATTTGTACTTCATCGATTTCTGCCAGAAAATTATCTCTACTGGTGTTAATAAATGGGTCTAAAAAATCAGCATTGATTTCTCCTACAATTTTTTCTGCACTAAATGAAAAATGACTTCGTTTTTCTAAACCAAATAAACTTGGTTCGGTTACCATTCTACGTCGTACTCTAATCGAAACCCCAGGGTGCTTTTGACGAACATCCGCCACGACGTAGTATCCTGAAATTGTCCCAATACCATCAAATGTGTGGTTTATTTTTATTTTCTTTCCAGGAATGTCTTTTGCGGAGCAAATTACGCCATTAACCTTCACAATAAAATCATTTATGTGGGGAAGAACTTTGAATATGTGTTCACGGAGTGCGCTTGGCTGGATTGGTTTTAATTTATTTGAGAGATTACTTAATATTAATTGTGTCCCACTTTTTTGACTTGTCTTTCTTGTTTCGATATTTAATAAGCAATCAGAGAGTAGGTTGAAGTCCTCAAAGATCTCCTTGTTTAATACTAATCTTGATTCAATATTATCTTTAACCGAAATTATTTCTACTGTATGAGCGACTCCAAATCCTGCAAGTTTTCCAATTCCTTTGTTGCCGATCACTGGCCTTTTCCTTTTTTCCGTCTGTTCCCCACCATTTCTTCTGTTGTAGCCAATATATAAATAATTGTCACGAATATCTTCGGGATTCATCCCGACGCCATCATCTTTGATAATGATTTCAGAGGCGCCATTGAATTCTTCAGGGAGAGTAATTAACACATTTTTCGCATCTGCATCGTAACAATTGCTACAAAGTTCAGCAAGTACTTTTGGAAGAGTTGTGTAAGCTGCAACTCCTAAATGGTCTAAAATTCTTGGAGATATCTTGAATGCGACTTCCATTTTTACTCCCTTAGTTGTTTCCACAGTTAAGAAATCATTTTTTTAATTATACCCTTTGTGAGAATTAAAATATAAAACTCGTTTAGAATCACCCCTGTGACCTCCATTCTCATCTTCGCACTCCTCACCATCCTCTCCGCCCTCGGCGTGTGGATCATCCGTCAATACGCCGAACACCGCCGCATCATGGATCATCCCAACGAGCGCAGTTCCCATTCCGCGCCTACTCCGCGCGGTGGGGGCTTGGCTATCGTCATCGTCGTCCTCGCGGCGGGATGTGTCGCAGCAATCAATTCCAATCTAATTCACAGCCTCATCTACCTCATCTGCGGCGCAGTCATAGCCTACCTCGGCTGGCGAGACGACCTCCATTCGCTCAGTCCGCGTACTCGCTTTGCCGTGCAAGGACTGGTCGCACTCGCATCCGTGCTCGGTATGGGCTATTTCAAATCCGTCACCATTCCGCTCTTCGGTCAACTACAACTTGGCGCGGTCGGCTTCATCATCACCCTCCTGTGGATCATCGGTCTCACCAACGCCTACAACTTCATGGACGGTATCGACGGCATCGCGGGCGGTGTCGCCCTCTCCGCTGCCCTCGGTTGGATGTTCCTCGCCACGCACACCAGGCACAACTTCGTGTTTTGGATCGCACTTGCTGTCGCCGCGGGCAGTTTGGGTTTTCTCTTTCACAACTGGTCGCCCGCCAAGATCTTCATGGGCGACGCAGGCAGCACCTTCCTCGGTTACACCTTCGCCGTCCTCCCGCTCCTCTCTGCGAGCGAAGGCGGTGACGCCCTCATGCTCGGCACGCTCCTGATGTGGACCTTTATCATGGACGCGGGCATCACCTTCATCCGCCGCGCCCTCAAACGCGAGAACGTCTTTGCCGCGCACCGCACGCACGTCTATCAACGCCTCGTCATCGCTGGCTACAGACACACCCAAGTCAGCGCCCTGTATATTCTGCTCACCCTCCTCGCCGCTGCCCTCGCCTACGCCTGGTCCTGGGGTCAACCCTACGCCCCGCCATTAATCATCATCGGACTTCCGCTTATCTGGCTCCTTCTTTCTCGTTATACGGCTAAAATAGGACGCAGACACTTGCACTGAACGCAAGTGCAGTGTAAACGCAGATGGACGCTGATTTTTTATCCGCGTTTTCCGCGCTCATCCGCGTCCCATAAACTCATGCTCAATCGGATAAAAAACCTCGCCTCACTCTACTTCGAACTGGGACTACGTTGGTCAGCCTTTCGCCTCGCCTACGCCTTCCGCATCCGCACCGGACTCATCCGCCTGCAAACCCCGCAATACAAATGGGACGACCGCCCGCTCAAGCATTGGCTCAAACCGAACATCCCCTCTGATTCTGATTCCTACGCTGCATGGCGCAAACAAAACGCCCCAAAATTTTTCTTTAATAAAGACCCCGGTGGTCGAGTAGCGCGGACGCTCTTTCCGCGCATATCGAGACCACCCATCGAAGAAGCCAACCGTCTTCTCAATGGCGAACTCAAATACTTCTCCCGCGAACATCATAAAACCGGCTTTCCTCCCAATTGGCATAAAGACCCAATTACCAATTACCAATTACCGATTAACTTACACTGGTCTCAAATCTCCGATGATAATGTCATTGCGAGGAGGGCTCTTGCTCTTCCCGCCGAAGCAATCCCCAATGATAGGGAGGTTGCTTCGGCAAAAACCAAGAGCACCTCGCAACGACACATGGACATCAAATTCATCTGGGAGCCGAACCGCTTCGCCTTCGCCTACACCCTCGTCCGCGCCTACGCCAGCACCCAGGACGAAAAATACCCTAAAGCCTTCTGGCAACTCATCCAAGATTGGGCGGATCATAATCCTCCCAACACCGGCGCCAACTGGAAAGACGGACAAGAGATCGCCCTGCGTCTCATGGCATGGACCTTCGGCTTCTACGCCTTCATAGAATCTCCAACAACAACCAATCTACAAATCTCCCAATTTACCCAACTCGTCGCCGCCCAAGCCGAACGGATTCACGCCAACATCGGCTACGCCATCTCCACCCGCAGCAACCACACCATCAGCGAAGCCTTCGGTCTCTGGATGGTCGGCTTGCTCTTCCCTGAACTCAAAGACGCTGAAAAATATTTGGCACTCGGCAAACGCCTGCTCGAAGAAGAAGCCACAAAGCAGATCTTCCCCGATGGCAGTTATTCCATGTACTCCCTCAACTACCATCGCTTCATCTTGCATCTTTATCTCTACGCCATCCAACTCGGAGAACTTAACCACTTTCCACTTTCCAATTCTCTCATAACCTCAATCTCTAAATCTATTACCTTCCTCTCCCACCTCATCGACCCCGCCACGGGACAAATGCCCGTCTACGGCTCCAACGACGGCGCCCTCGTCCTCCCGCTCAACAACTGTGACTTCACCGACTATCGTCCGCTCTTGCAATTGGGTTCCGTCATTACCACTGGTAAACTCATCTTCGAACCCGGCGATTGGGATGAAGATGTTTATTGGCTATGTGGAGAGGAGAAGGCAAAGAAAGAAGAAAGAAGAAAGAAGTTAATAGCAGGTTCATTTCCAGATGGCGGAGTTTATCTCCTGCACGGCGAGAATAGCAAAGCGGTGATTCGCTGTACAGATTTCAAATCCCGCCCGTCTCACGCAGATCAGTTGCATGTTGATCTATGGATGGGCAGCGACAACATCGCCATCGACGCGGGGACCTATCTTTACTCTGGCGCAGGCATCTGGCGCAACGGACTGGCTCGCACCTCCGCGCACAATACTGTGACCGTGGATAACAAAGACCAAATGACCATGGTCAGCCGCTTCACTTGGACGGATTGGGCAAAAGGCAAAGTCCTTAAACACACCGACAACCTCTGGCAAGGTGAACATGACGGTTACAACCCCATCCGCCACAAACGCACGGTCATGGCTTTGGAAGGGGATCGCTGGCTGGTCATCGACGATCTCGAATCAAACGGGCCGCATCACTATACCTTGCATTGGCTTTTGAATGATGTACCCTTCACCCAAAACAAAAACTCGGTTCACCTGAAGTATGAAGCGAGTACATACAAAATTCAAACCGGATTAACGAATGGCGAAGGTGAACTCTCCATCCTGCGCGCAGATCCCAACTCCGCCTATGGCTGGCGCTCGTGCTATTATGGTCACCAAGAACCTGCGATTTCAGTGTTGTTTGAAGCGAGTCAGCCAACTGTCCGCTTCTACACATTCTTCGGCTTTGAAAGCGACGACATTGAATTAGATCACAGTATTCTTCTTGTCAACCAATCCACGATCAACCTTCCCTAAACGGGTTACTGATTCGCTGTTTAGTGTTAACGACCCACCACCAACTACTCTTTTTCCGTCAAATAGTGGATCAGGACCAGCCCCAGGCCGAGAAAAAGTGGCACGAAGCCGCCCAGCATCCACGGTCCGAGGTGAAGCGGATAATTGGCGCCAGAGTCAAAGCCAAGAGGGTAGAGTCCAGCCGTGAGGGCGAGGCCGATCGCAGTGATGAAAATCCCCCACCGCAATACGCCTTTGCCTGCCTGTTTTGCGGGGCGGGTCAGTCCCTTTTCGGCGAGGGCAATGGTTTCCTTGTAATTCATGTAACGCAGGAACGCGAGAAAACCAAAGATGATGATGAGGACTGCGACAACACCAAGGCAGGGGATGAGGTCATTCATGGGAGGTCCTTTGACAAAAATTCAGGGCTTGGAATTTTTCCAAGCCCTGTTATTTTACTTGATGGCGCTGATGCTGATATTGCCGTTATTGGTTTTGACGGTCAGGTCTGCTCCGCCTCCGTTCATTGTGCCAGCCTGATGGTTGGTCTCGCTGGTGCCTGTTAATGTGACGGTGACCGGGATCTCGGATTCAATGTTCCCGAAATCCGTTTTGAGATCCACGCTCAATGTGGAATCGGCTGGGATGGCAAGGACAATGATTCCAAAATCGGATGTGACCCGGTGTGGCCCCTCTCCCAGTGAGCCGTTGAAATCAATGCCGCCGCTGTTACTGCGCAGGTCGAGGTTCGCCTGGTCCGCATTTTCAATGGTGATGTTTCCGAAATCGGTATGTGCCTTGAGGTTTCCTTTGGCACCATCCATGCTAATGTTGCCGCCGTTCGTATCAAGATCGTATGAGGCGGCCATGGCCTGCTCCAATTTGATCTCGCCAAAGTCGCAGGTGATGGTCAGGTTTCCGCGGATGTTGAATTTGGTCAATGCCACGGATCCGCTTTGTGATTCGATCGTTACCGACCCGGCCGAACTTTGTTCGATCTCCACGGAGGCAAAATCTGATTTGGCAAAGAAATCACCGGAGGCCCGAAGGTTGGAGATTTTGATGGAACCGTTGTTTGTCTGTGCTTTGATATCCTGTCCGCTGATTTGTTTGAGGGCGATCTGGCCGAAATCGGTTTCAATCGTCACATCCTCAGTTCCGGCATTCACACTGCTGACTTCGGTATCGCCGCCGGAATTGTACAGTGTCAACGCGCCTTTGATGTTCTTCACAGTCATGTTGCTAAAACTGCTGGAGATATCCACGCTGCCAATAAGATCTGAAACGAATATGTCTCCGGAACCCTTTTCAACATCCACGATCGTTTCTGTGGGAACGGTTACCAGGAAATCCACCGTATCTACCATGCGGGTTTGCGGGCCGTTCAGCTTATAGGTTAAGGTGATGACATTGCCGTTCTGGGTCACATCTGCCTTGATGGTTTGCAGGTGTTCTTCCGCCCCTGCCTGGGTGGGGGCATAGCCGGTTTTGATGATCTGGATTTCCACCGCTTCCACATCCGCGCCGACAATGGATACTTTCCCCGCATCGTTGTTCACGTTAAGGGTGACCGGCTTATCCGTATCGACTTTGATGGACTTGCTTTCCTCTGCGGTGGCCGAAACAAGAGGCACCTCAAAGATGGCAAAGTCTGCGGCCCGCAGGGCAAAAAGCACCACTGCCCCGATCCCCGCCAGAATGAACAATAATGCCAGCACTAATAAAGCAATTACCAGGGGTCTTTTCATTTTATTGCTCCTTATGTTACAAAGTACCGCAATCGCGGTGTGTTCTAATTACTTTGACAGGGTTTCGGCGAAAAAGTTTCATTGAAAGTGAATGTCATTGCGAGGGCGCCCTTGTTCTTTGCCTGAAGCAAACTCGCCCTCAATCGTGAGATTGCTTTGTCTGGGAGATCGCCCTCCTCGCAATGGTTACATTTGAAAATAGACCTCTTGCAAAAGTTACCCTCACCCTAGCCCTCTTCCGTTGGAGAGGGGAATCATACTCCCTTGGGGTTGAGGGAAAATAAGATAACACTTTCATTGAGATTGACTTATGCAAGAGATTGAATGAAACTTTTCCCCGTTTTTCCGGTCTAACCCATAGAGTTCCCATGCCCACTTCCGAGCTACTTCTCATTCAGAGGGCGCAAAAGGGCGATGCCGACGCCTTTGCCACTCTGGTTAATGAACACCAGCGTTATGTCTACAACCTGGCCCTGCGTGTCGTCAAAGATGAGAACGAAGCGCTTGACCTGACGCAGGAGACTTTCGTGCGCGCATGGACCGCGTTGCCGAACTTTAAGGGGCAGAGCCAATTCCGCACGTGGTTGTATCGCATTGTCACCAACCTGTGCTACAACCGTCTGCCCAACCTGCGCCGTTCGCTCAACGACCTCGGCGATGATGTCATGGAGGATATCCCCCAACCGCATTTCGATACTCCCGCCCGGGCCTTCGAAACCAGCGAAACCAAACAACATTTGCAGGACGCAATTCAATCCCTGGAATCAAATTACCAATTACTTATTACTCTTCGCTACCAAAATGAACTTTCCTACGAAGAGATCGCCGCGACTCTTAACCTGCCGCTGGGCACCGTCAAGACCGGCATCTTTCGCGCCAAGGAACAACTCCGCAAGACCCTCATTCAATTGGAGGAATCATGGATCACCGTCTAGAACAGAATGCGCTCATCGAAGATGCGCTTAAAACCCAACCACTTGCGCTCATGCCGCGCAGTCTCACTGTGGATGTGCTGTTGCGCATCCGTGCACAGGAGCGCCCCGCCCTTGTTACCTGGAATGACCTGGCCGTTGCACTGGTCATTGCGCTGACTCTCGGCGCGTTGTTCATCACGGCACAAAGCGTGCCGCCGGTGGCGCTTGCAAAACTGCGCATTCAGGGAATTCTTCTTTATCAGGGTTTCATCGTCAACGCCCGCTGGTTGGTACCCGCCTTGTTCTTTGGCCTGGCAGCTTTGTTGGTTGGTTTGTCCGTTCCCCCTTTGCTTCACATAACCACAGACGATGGACGATAGGGCGTCAAAAGCGCCATCGTCCATCGTCTACCTGCTAATCCAGTCTTTGCATGATGTGACTCACCGCCGTGGATGCCGGACCGCCCAGCGACTGGATCAGCCCGAAACGCGCATCCTTGACCTGGTTCGCTTCGGCCTGACCTCGTAACTGTATTGTCGCTTCAACGGCTTGATACACACCGGCAGCGCCGCCGGGGAAGCCGCGGGCTTTCATGCCGCCCATCGTGGCGCAGGGGATGCTGCCCTTCAATCCGATTGCGCCATCGGCGGCCAACTTCCAGCCTTTGCCTTTGATTGCAAACCCGACCGCTTCCAATTGCATCGCCGCGTAAATGCTAAAGGCATCGTGATACTCGAAGAAGTCGATCCCATCGAGAGTCAGGCCGACTTGCTTCATGGCCCTGCCTGCAGAAAGTTGCGCCGTATCGAAGTACAGCATGTCCTTGCGATCATGCAGTGCCAATGTATCGGAGGAGGATGCTGAACCGGCGATCTTCACCAGTGGATTCTTAAAACTGGCTGGAAGCAACTCCCGACGAGTCAGAACGAGCGCGGCCGCGCCATCGGCATTGGGAGCCATGTCAAACATATTGAGCGGATCACTGACCATTTCCGCCTTTGCATAAACTTCCGGCTTGATGGCCTTGCGGAACATGGCGTTTTTGTTCGCAACTCCGTTTACATGGGCTGTCAATGCAAAACCTGAAAAACCATCGGCAGGGACATCATATTCGTGCATATAGCGTTGCATCAGCAATGCGGCCTGGGCGGCGGGAGTCATGCCTTGCACGGCTTCGAAATCTGAATCCGATTGGGTGGCGAGGGCTTCATCCACACCGGCGCCGACCTTGTCGGTAAATTTTTCCACGCCGACCACCAGCGCCACATCCACCATGCCGCTGGCAATGGCAAGGTAACCCTGACGCAGTGCGGCTCCACCTGAGGCCCCGGCTGCTTCGACGGTAACGGCCTCGATGCCAGGCAGGCCGGAATAATCTGCCAGCAGTGCGCCAACATGCGCCTGGCGTGAGAGGTTCGGCGCGAGCATGTTGCCCACGAACAACGATTGCGGCTTGAGGCCGCCCGCATCTTCAATGGCGTCATGGATGGCGGCATAAGCCAGATCGCGCAGGCCAATATCCCAATGTTCGCCAACTTCCGTTTGTCCTATTCCTGCAATAACGACATCTGTCATGAAATTTTCTCGCTTTGAATTCAAATCTTTATTTTGTCTTGAAAAGGAAGACCAGTGGGTTTGTATTGACTTCCGTCAGTGCAATGATTTCCGCGCCGATGAGAACAAACTTGTCTTTGCCGGGGCCTTCCATGGTTGCGATCATGGGGAACCTCCCGCCACCTGGGAAGCCTAGGAAGGTCTCGCCGTTCTCATTCGTAATATCGATATATTGTTCACCGTCAGCATCGGTAAGGATAAAGAAGGCCCCCGTTAGCGGCACATCCTGTTCGTCGGCCTGGCCGTTGTTGTTTGAGTCTAATAGAGCCCTGGCGGTGATGATCGCGTCGCCGGAGTTTTTCATGGCCTCCGGCCCGCAGGCGATGAGAAGGAGCAAAAGGAGGGGAAGGAGATTGCGCAAAGTTTTCATGGTTGCTGTGAAGGATCTGAAAGGTTGGGAACTTACTTCATCGCCAGTTTGCCGCGGAAGCGGACGTAGGCGGCATAATCGATCTCGGTACGGCGGGAGATGTACTCGCGCGTCTTTGTGGCGAGGCTTTGTCTGGCAGAGACTTTGTCAGTGACGGTGATGTCGAAGGCGTCTGACCCGGCCCCGGAGCCGAAAGAGACGACGAGGATTCTGTCGCCGGGTTGGGCAATGTCGAGAGTCGCAGTCAGTCCGATCATCGCCGCGCCCGCGTACGTGTTCCCGATGATGGGGACGAGCAGACCGGGTTCGATCTGTTCCATCGAGAATCCAAGTTGACCTGCCACGCGCTGCGGGAATTTTGTGTTGGGCTGGTGGAAGACTGCCCATTTGTAATCTTTGGCAGTGGTGCCCGCGGCTTCCATCAGGTGGGTGGCGGCTTCGGTGATGTGTTTGAAGTAGGCGGGTTCGCCCGTGAAGCGCATGCCGTGTTCGGGGTATTTCTGGTATTCGCGCCGCCAGAAGTCAGGGGTGTCGGTGACGTAGGAATATGAGGCATTGATGGTTGCGAGGGATTCTTCGGCCGGGCCGATGATGTATGCGCCGCCGCCCGCGCCTGCGGTGTATTCGAGCGCGTCGCCGGGTTTGCCTTGGGCCGTGTCCATGCCGATCGCCATGGCATAGTGACCCATGCCGGAGCCGACGAGTCCCATTGCGGCGACCATCGCTTCGGTGCCCGCCTTGCAGGCGAATTCCCAGTCTGCGGCCTGGGTGTTCGGGACAGCGCCGATGGCCTCGGCGACAAGGGTGGAGGTGGGCTTGACCGCATAGGGATGCGACTCGGAGCCGACCCACACGGCGCGCAATTCGGTCGGGTCGATCTGGGCGCGCATCATCGCATTCCGCGCCGCTTCAATGGACATGGTGATCACGTCTTCATCGAGGCCGGGCACAGCTTTCTCTTTAATGGGCATGCCGCTGGTCTTGCCTGTCCACACACGCGCAACTTCCCTGGCGGGCAGGCGGTATCTTGGCACATACGCACCATAGCCGACAATACCGACCGGCTTGACGGGTTTGAGTAAGGTGGGGGAGGGTTGGGGAGTTGTCATTTGTTTTTCCTGAGTAAGTGGAAGGATTGTAGTGGGAACGGGCTTTCAAAAGCTATCTTGTTCGATCCTGCACCGATCTATAGCAGACTCCATCATGGAATTGGCTACGCTTTATTTTATCGCTCAATTATCTCAAAGATCTGCTGCGGCGTATGGACTACATAATCCGGCTCTCCCCGAAGCAACGTCTCCAAACTCTGATGTCCCCATGTCACGGCGATGCTGGTCACTCCCGCTTCCTTCGCGGCGCGGATATCGCTCAGCGCATCACCGATCATAAAGACCGCTTCTCCATTTTTTGCAAACTGCTTCTGTGCCAGGGATATTTTCTGCGCCTTTGAGCCGGGCGTATCCACTCCATAAACAACGTGAACAAGGCTGTTCAGCCCATGCCTGCTGAGAAAGGCGTGGACATTTTGTGATGAATTTGTCGTCACAACCGCAACCTTGTGATTTTTGGAAAGATGTTGAATTATCGCGCCCAACCCGTCGAAGATGGCAGGCGGGAATTCTTTTTCCGCGAACAGGTTCAGGCTGATTTTAACGAACTCATCGATGAGATGCTCCGGCACCTCACAGGCTTTTCCATAGGTGGCAAAAGACATCACCTCAAGATTGCTCAAGTCGTCTTTGGTCACTGTATGACCGACTCCTAGTTGATTACAGGCTTCCTGTCCGAAGCGGATCAGATCGCCGAGTGTGTCTGCCAGAACGCCGTCATAATCGAAGATAACCAATGTCATGAAAATTTTCCGTTTCTAAAATGCGGTCGCGATAATGCCAAGGATGGCCGTGACGACCCCAATCCACTGAAGGTTTGAAAGTTTTTCCTTTAGGAAGATAACCGCCAGCCCAATGGTAACAATGGACAGCGCCGAGGCGATGGGGGTGATCAAGATGGCGTCTCCGAAGGTCAAGCCGTAGTTGACGAGTGCCACGGCACTGACTTCGATAACTCCCATCCAAATGACCGTGGATTTTGTTCCTGCTGGTGCATTTTCCAGGGCGATTTTTTGTTTTATCGCAAACGAAAAAATCAATAGGAAAATGGCAATGCCCAATTTTACAAGCAGGGTGGTGGGCAGCCAGCCGATCTGTTCAGAAATGACCTCGCTAATATTCCAAAATACCCCGAAAAAGAACGCGCCTAAAATCGTTTCCTTCACCCCCAGGGAAAGTTGATATTTTTGGCTGCGGATGCTGTTCCAATCCAGCGAAGCCAGCGCCGCGCCGAAGAGGATCATGAATACGCCGATGCTTTGGGCTGTAGTGAGGCGCTGCCCCATAAAGAGAAAAGCGAACAGCATGGTAAATGCGGCCCATAGATTCATGGTCGCGGCAACGATTGAGACATTGCCTTTTTCGAAACCTTTGAAGAAGAATAAATATCCCGCCGAATAAAGAATGGCAGCAAGCGGCGACAATGCCATTGAAAGCGCGGGAATTTGAAAATCGGTTCGGAAAATAAAGGTGAGCAACAGGATGGATATTAATCCTGCCAGTTGCGACCAGAACAGGGATTTGAACGACCCGACCTGTTTTGAAAAAACGCCGCCGAGAAAGTCATAAATCCCCCAGCCGAACATGCCTCCGATCCCCATGACTATGCTTAAGAGAGTGATGCTCATGAAAGGAAGGCCCTCTTTGGTTGTGTTGGCTTGATGGGCGAGGAGACGTGGTCATCCAGGTCTTTAAGATTACTTCGCCGGTCGGAACACCTGTGGATTGATCCACAAGGCGAGATCGCTTTCAGGGGTGTTGTTGTTTGGACGTAGAGCCAGCACCAGATCCACATTTTGACCGGCAATCTGGCTGAGATCAAAATCTACAACGAGGGACGGTTGACCGGTGCGATAATCCCACATGGCGAGCGGGCTGTGATACTTCCCGTTGGCATCATAATAATCCAGACCGAAACTTACATCACATTGTGAAGCGGAGGCCTGACATTGCAATGTGGCGCGGAAGCGATCCCCGCTTTCGATCTTCAAGGCTGGGTATCGCAGGAATAAGGCCGCATAACCGTTGGTGGCAGGCATGGTCAGCAATACCGGCAGGTCTGCCGAAATACCCTCGGTTGCGGGGTCAATGAGCGTGGCATACCCCATGGAAATATCGCTGATCGGGTCCGGGCACGCTTCGAACTTCTGACCGCCATTCATCCATTTTGCGTTGCAGAGTTGCGCAGCAAAATCCAGAACGACTTCGCCAGGGATCGGGGTTTCGGTGGGAACGAGAGTGGGCGTGGCGGGAATATCCGTCGCTGTGACAGTCGGGGGAATTGCCGTTGGTGTGGCCGTGGGAGCCTGGTTGGATAAATTGCACGCCAGCATGGCTATGGTTAAAACGGCGATGGGAAGAATGGGATGGGTCTTCATTGCACAGTCCTTAGAATTTCTTCCGCGCGGTCAATGCGGACGACCTTCTCCGCCACCATCTGCGCTGCGACCTTTTCGATCCACTCGCCGCTGGCCCCCGCTGCGATCGCCACCTGACGGGCATGCAGCGACATGTGACCGCGTTGGATGCCTTCCGTGGCAAGTGCGCGCAGGGCCGCCATGTTTTGAGCCAACCCTACAGCGACGATGATCTCGGCAAGTTCGCTGGCGGTCTTTACGCCCATGAGTTTAACGGCTGCCTGCGCCGCCGGATGCACCCTGGTCGCGCCGCCGACGATGCCCACTGCCATTGGCATTTCAAGTGTGCCGATCAGGCTTCCTTCTGCATCCCTGCCCCAGATGGAAAGGGAGGTGTATTTTCCATCTTTGGCGGCGTAGGCATGCGCTCCCGCTTCGATGGCGCGCCAGTCGTTGCCGGTGGCTATAACAACAGAGTCCACGCCGTTCATGATGCCTTTGTTATGGGTTGCCGCGCGGTACGGGTCTACAGCAGCAAAGGCATAGGCGGCGATGATGCCATCGCGCACCTCCTCGCCGGAGAAGGAGTCAAAAGCCAGTTCCTTCACCGGGATGGTACAGCGCGCCCGCGCAATGCGGCGGTCAGCCAGGTTGGACAGGATTCGCAGGTGAACCTTACCGCCGGTAATGGCTTCGATCTTTGGCGCGAGTCGTTCGCAGGCTGTATTAACTGCGTTCGCGCCCATGGCATCGCGTACATCATAGATCAAATGCACGACCAGGAAACCGCCAATGGGGGAGTCTTCGAAGATGCGCACTTCCAGGTCGCGCGCGCCGCCGCCGAATTTTTTGAGGATGGGGTCGATCGAGTCTGCTTCGGCCAGCAAACCGGCTTTGTTCTCGAGGATCTTGAATTTGGCTTCGTGCAGGTTGGTTACGTTGATCACCTGCATCTGGCCGATCATGTGCGGTTCGCTGGTAGTGGTCTTGTATCCGCCTCCGGCGCGGGCGAGTTTTGCCATAAAGGAGGCGCCCGCCACTACAGAGGGTTCTTCAAGGGTCATTGGGATGAGCACATCGCGCCCGTTGACCATGAAATTCAAGGCCACGCCAAGGGGCAGGCTGTGCAGGCCGACCACGTTCTCGATCATGTGGTCAGCGGCTTCAGCGGAGAGTCCGCCGGAGGCCCACGCGCCAAGGTCGAGCGGAGTCTGAAGCGCTTCCGCAATTTTTGCGCGGCGCTCGTCCATGGTCATGTTGTAAAAGCCGGAAATACGGGAGGTTGTCATAGTTCTTCCAAGTATAGGGTTCGGGTTCTGCCAAATTCTATCAAACTACCATGCATTCACCCTATGATACCCGCTTCTACAATTTGTTGTTTAGGCGTGTATAATGTTCGTGAGGTGTCTTTCCATGTTACTAACTCGTGAGCAGTTGCAGGAGCGTCTTTTCGCACTCCATAGCGCCAGCCTGGCTTTGGTGCAGGATGTTTCATTGGAAACGCTTCTGGAGCGGATTGCATCCACAGCCTGTGAGCAGGCCGGCGCCCGTTATGCAGCCCTGGGTGTATTGGATGATGAGGGAGGATTGCAGAAGTTCATTGCTGTTGGCATGAGCGAGCATGATATCAAACGCATCGAGCATCCACCGGTAGGGCTGGGTCTGATCGGTGAATTGATGGATACAGAGATCCCACTCCGGGTTCCGGTTATTCAAAACCATCCCAAGTCTGTTGGGTTTCCGGCGCATCACCCGCACATGACATCGTTCCTGGGGGTGCCCATCCGCACGAGCGATAGACAAATCGGTCAGATCTACCTGACTGAGAAGATGGATGCCAGGGAGTTTTCATCGGATGATGAAATGATCATCCAGATGCTGGCCACTTATGCGGCCACGGCCATTACCAATGCGCGTTTCATCGAGCAGATGAAGGAACGCGACCTGACCCTGACGCGTCGCAATGTGGATATGGCCCTGCTTAATGGCATCGCTTCGACCCTGACCTCAAGCTTGGAACTCGACGAGATCCTTAACAAGACCCTTGGGCTTGTGATGAACTACATGAAAGTGGAGGCGGGCGAGATCTTCCTATTAGAGGAAGACAAGGCCACCCTGCGCATGGTCCTGCATCGCGGCCAGGCTGCTGAAGCGTTTTGGACGAGGAATATTTTCTCGGTGGGGGACGGCTATGTGGGGGTCGTTGCCAAATCGCGCCAACCGCAGATCAGCAACAACCTCTCGGGTGACGCCAGTTTTCTACGCGATGCCGTGGTGAAGGCGGGTTTCCAGCAGATCGCCTGCATTCCCCTGCTTTCCGGCGAGAATTTGATGGGCGTCATGAGTGTGGCCACCCGTTCAACCACTCCCTTTGAAGAGCGGAGCGTCCAAATGCTCACCGCAGTGGGGGCTTGGGCCGGGCTGGCGATAGAAAATGCACGTTTGCATGCCAATGCCCGCCGTTTGGCAGTGCTTGAAGAACGGAACCGCATTGGAATGGACCTTCACGACGGCATTATTCAGTCCATTTATGGAGTGGGGCTGGCGTTGGAAGGCGTTCAGCATTTTTTGGATGAAGACCCTGCCGCTGCCAAAGGACAGATCAAGCATGCGATCAATGGGTTGAACCAGGCAATTCGCGATATCCGGGCCTATATTCTGGATTTGAGGCCGCGTCAACTTGGAAATGAAGGCCTGTTGAGCGGAATCAAACGCCTAATTGCTGAATATCGCGCCAATACCTTCTCAGAAGTCATGTTCACTGCGCCAGATTCAGACCTGAAAGAACTCACACAGAACCAATCATTGGCGATCTTTCACATCTGCCAGGAGGCATTGGCGAATGCAGCCAAACATGCCAAAGCCAAAAACGTCCAAATCTCTCTCTGGACTACCGAGGATCGAGCCTTGATGGAGATCCATGATGACGGCAAAGGCTTTGAGATCGAGCAATTGCACACCTTTATCGGCCACGGCCTCGCTAATATGCAGACTCGCGCGCGTTCTTCCGGCGGTGATATCGATATATCCTCGGTTTCAGGAGAAGGAACGACTATCCTGGTCTGGGTTCCACGCGGCGTCAAACGTTAATTTGCGCGATTCGAATGAATGAAAAAACGAATCACAAAAACGTGAGTCTCAATTCCAACGAATCGATTTTTTATCGCAAATGATTTTTTAAGATGCGGCATCTGCTCCTGGTTCAGGACAGCCGTTCATACCCATATATGGGGGGTGGCCTGACGGTACTGGGCGTTCTTGGCTGAAACGCCTGTTCTAAACAAAACCGTGTTATTTCTTGAATGACCAGTGATTCTTTAAGAAACCACTACCTTAAAAAAACAAATCTTTTTAACTAATCGTAGGCTGAGCGACTGTTATCTTTTCAATTGTTCTGCTAGAATTGCGGTACGCTGATATAAAGGATGGGTGCCCCACCCACCTGAAATCCCTGCAAGACGATTTACAACCGATAAGTGCTTCAAAAAACAGCCGCTTCAGGCGGGCTGGATTAATGTACGAAAAATTCTTGCAAGACCATTTTTTTTTCAAGGAATCTTTATGAATGTAGAGCAAGCCTGGCAAACCGTTATTGCGCAACTTCAAATGGACATGCCACGCGCATCTTTTGACACCTGGGTACGTGATACACGCCCGGTTGCCTATGAAAATGGGACATTGACCGTTGGCGTCCGAAATGCGTATGCGCGAGACTGGCTGGACAGCCGCCTGGCCCCGACCGTGAACCGTCTTTTGATCGATACGCTCAACTCGAAGGTTTCCGTCAACTTTGTAGTGGCCCAATCTGAAGAGAGCGCCTCCTTGTCTGAAGCGGAAGCGTCTCCTGCTTCGATTGAGATCACCCCGCCGGAGCCAAAGCCACGCCATGTGACGCTAAATCCGCGCTACACATTTGATACGTATGTGGTCGGCTCTGGTAACCGGCTTGCTCATGCGGCCTGCCAGGCCGTGGCGGAAAAACCGGCCCGCGCATATAACCCGCTCTTCCTCTATGGCGGTGTGGGGCTTGGTAAGACCCATTTACTACATGCCATTGGCAATGCCTGTCATGCCAGCGGGCTTAACGTCCTCTATGTTTCTTCTGAAGAGTTTACGAATGACATGATCAATGCCATTCGTACTCATACGACTCAGGCCTTCCGCGATAAATATCGTTCTGCAGATGTGTTGCTGATCGATGATATTCAATTCATTGCGGGCAAGGAATCCACACAGGAAGAATTCTTCCACACCTTTAATACCCTGCACGGGCAGGATAAGCAGATCATCGTTTCGTCCGACCGGCCGCCCAAGTCGCTGGTCACGCTCGAAGAACGCCTGCGCTCCCGCTTTGAGTGGGGCTTAACCGCTGATATTCAGGCCCCAGACCTAGAAACCCGCCTCGCCATCCTGCGCTCCAAAGCCGAACGGACGGGGCGTAATATTTCCGATGAAATTCTTGAAGGCATTGCGAAGCGGGTGCAGTCCAATATCCGCGAACTGGAGGGCGCGCTCAATCGTATCATTGCCTACGCCGACTTGAGCGGTGCCTCCCTCACGCCCAACCTCGTGGACGTTGCCCTGGCTGACTTGATTCCTTCCCGTGCAGACATTCAACCTGCCCATGTGGTGGATTTGGTTGCACGCAAGTTTGGTCTCACAGCCGAAAAACTACTTGGGCGCGACCGCACAAAGGAAGTGGCCCTGCCCCGTCAGATCGCCATGTATCTCCTGCGCGAAGAAGCGAAGATCTCCTTCCCACAGATTGGTGAAGTCCTTGGTGGACGCGATCATTCGACCGTGATGTCTGCGTATGAAAAGATTAAAGAACAGATCCACGCTGACCGCCGGTTGGAACAGGACATCGTTTCGATCAAACAACAGCTCTACAATCAGGGCGTGACCGCATAATAAAGCCGGAGCAGAAAGCCAACAGGCGCACCTCATTGGGTACGCCTGTTTTTTTATTGAATATTGAAACTATGAACAGTAATTTCGATCAGGATGGGGCCAGGGAGTGCTTTGCCCGATGGCGCGCGCGGCGTGACCCGCCTGCGCGACGTATAAACAATGTTGTTAGATTGCTTGTGCTCCATCACCACATTGGCGGCCGTGGCGAGTTTGCTCATGATGTCTACGGTGTAGTCATGCTGAATGAGCCGACCCGTTTCACGGTCAAAGCGGAAGCGCTGAATCTTGCTGTGGGTGGGAATGCTTGCGGGGAAGGCCGCTTCGAGCCAGCCGGGTTCGATCTCCTTCCAGTCAATATCCTCACGCATCAGCAACGCGGGCAGGGTGAAATAATTCCAGAAGGCATAGTTGGCAAAGTAGGACATATCCAGATCATCCCAGCGAAACAAACGTGCAAAGCCGCCCGGAAAATATCGCCGCGCATTTTCACGCTCTTCGATGGTTTTGCCGGCCGCATCTTCCAGGCGGACAGTATGCCCGTCCAACATGCCGGTGATTTGAGAATTGTTTCCAATGGGGGCCAGCCTGACGATGGGCCGCTGAACCTCCATTGAAATTTTGGCGTGCTGGAAAAATGGCCTGCCTTTGAATGTGAACGCCAGCCCATGGGCGCTAACCTCCGCTTCGATGGTTTTGGCCTTCGACCAGAATTCCCTTCCGCCGTAGGCTGCGATGGCTTTCTCTGAGGTTGGGTTCATGCCTTCAATGCCTTGATGACTTCTTCGGGCGCTTCTTCGGGCGGGTAGTGACCGATTCGGTGCAAGACAGTGAGCGTGTGGTTTTGCATCAGGTCAGTCCACACTTTCAACTCGCCTTCTTTGAAGGCGATATCCGAATCGCCCCACACAATGGCCGTGGGGATATGCCGAATCTTTTCGCGTTGCTCCCAAAGCGTTTTCAACCATTGGGTCGAGCCAATGATCTCGCGCGGGAAAACCCAGGTGCCGACGCGCGCGGTTTTTTCTTCGTGCGGCATGTAGTAATGCTTGCGCACTTCTTCGGGCATCTTTTTCTTCGGCCCGTAGGCGGCTTTGGATAGAACCTTGCCGATCATGTTGAAATTCAGCGTGAAGAACTTGCCGATCGGTCCGCCAGCCATGCCGCTGAATCTTGTAAAGTTGGGAATATGATCCACAGGCCAGAACCAACTATTGGTGACGACAATCTTCTTGATTCTTTCAGGGTGCTTGATGGCGTAAGACATTGCGGGCGGGCCACCCCAGTCATTGAAGACAAATGTGATGTTGTTCAAGTTGAGGCTGTCGAGGAAATCTTCCACATGTTTGGCGTGATGGATGGGCAAATAATCCCAATCGGCGGGTTTGTCTGAAAGCCCGAAGCCGATGTAATCGGGCGCGATGCAGCGTTGCGTCTTCGACATCTCCTTGATGATCTCGCGGTATTCAAAAGACCAGCCAGGGTTGCCATGCAGTAAAACGATCGGGTCGCCTGTGCCTTCATCCACGTAGTGCATGTTGCCTTGCATGGTTTTGAAATAATGATCCTTGAAAGGGTATTCTTTTTCGTTCAGCCATGCGGGCCTTGATTTGTTCGTCATTTTTTCTCCTCAGTTTGTCTTGTCATTGCGAGGGCAGTGTTTTCGCCCGAAGCAATCTCATACTTTGGACAGAAGATTGCTTCGCCGGGCTACACCTGCACTTGCGTGCTGGTGCAAGTGTCGCCCTCCTCGCAATGACATCTACTCTTCCACGATCATCGAAATTTGATGCAGCCCTCGCATCATCAGATCCCATTGCTCTGTGCCGATCTCATTCAAGATGCGCGACTGCGCCGCCTGCCAATAGGGGAGCGCCTTCTCCAACGTGGATTGTCCCCTGGGTGTCAACATCAGTGGACGTGAACGGCGGTCGCTGCCTACTTTGACCTTGACCAGCCCCGCCCTTACCAGCGGATTCAAATTCCGGGTCAGAGTCGTCCTATCCATTGCCAGCACATAGGCAACTTCCTGCATCGGCGCTTCACCCATCATCGCAAGCAGGCTGAGCAGGGAATACTGCGTCGAGCGGATTCCTGCCGGGGCAAGCGCCTTGTCGTAATACTGGGTGATCAGCCGCGTGGCGCGGCGCGTGTTGAAGCCCACGCACGGCACGGCCTCGCGCGAGAACTCGTACAGTTTTTCTTTTGGCAGGTCCTTGAACATAATGAGTGTATATACACGTATTTAGGAAGTTTGTCAACCCGGCGCGGATGTTTTCTTGATGTTTTTTTAGTTGATCTGTGAAAGGAATCCTACCACCGCTTGCATATACAATCCGAACTGCGTACGGCGGATGCTGTGACTGGCGTTGGGAACGTAGGCGACCTGCAAGGAAGGGACGAAGGATTTCAAAGCAGCGATGTCTTCGCCGCTGGCGACAGCGCCTTTTGCCACATCGGTCTGGATGAACAAGGCGGAGCATTGGATCTTTGGAAGTAGGTGGGGAAGGTCGAGGCTGAGAATGTCGCCTGGAAAGATGAGGCTGCTCGCCCGTGGACTGACGCGCTGCTTGGCATCCACCCAAAGGGCTTTATCGGCGGCGCTCCAGTTCTTGGCTTCGGCTTCCTCCATCAATTCCTCTTTGGTCTTGCGTTTGATGGCCTGGATCCATGCTGCCAGCGCTTTGCGGGTTTCGATGCCTTTCGGATCGGCAGAATCGTGACGCCAGAAGGGTGGGGCATCTTCGAGCAGGATGGCGCGTGGAAGTTCCGGGAAAAGGCCCGCCAGTACGAGGGAGGTGACTGCTCCCATCGAATGCCCGAGCAGGATGGGTCTTTCAAGCCCCAAGCCCAGGATGAGGCCTGCCAACTCTCTCGCCAAATTTTCAAGCAGATAACCATCCTCGGGCGCTTCGGACTTGCCGTGACCGCGCGCATCGACCATGTAGATGTCGAACCTGTCGGCGAGCGCTTCTGCTACAGACGACCAGCACAGGCTGTCATCGGTGATGCCGTGCGCCAGCACCAGCGGACGTGTCCCGCTGCCGGTGCGATAGTAATGGAGTTTGGTTCCGTTGGAGATGATGGTTTTGGATGTCAGGTTGAGCATTGGACCTCGTATGAGGTGGAGTATAAACCCAATGGGTGAATGGTTTAAATCGGAATTCTTCTAATTGAGGGAGGGTTATGGACATGGGTTCCCTAGGGGATAAGATTGGCGAAGTATCCCTGCTGCACCCGAGTTGATAATTTTTTCTACCAGGCAGAAGGGAAATTTGGTAAACTTCAAAATTCATTCAAGACAATTAGACTGTTTTTACCGAGGAAATTACATGAAATACTTATTGATCAAAGGCTCCATGCATGTGGTGGGATATTCACCCGATGGCGACTCGATGATGTTTAAGGCAGCGAACCCTGCCCTGTGGGATGGATTGGAAAACGATAACAAAGAAATTTTTACCGAAAAGTTGACCAAAGAGAACGGCGCGGTTCAATTGCGATTGGAAGGCATCGACGCGTTGGAGACGCATTTTGGACCCATGCCGTTGCCGACTCCGCCTGACCTGAAATCGAAAGAAAAAGAAAAGGACAAGGAAAAGAAGCCAAAGCCTGGCGGATACAAACAGCCAGAGGAAATTGGGCGCATCGCCGCCGAAGCATTCATGTGGCTGGTGGGGGTGAAAAAGCCGCAGTGGAAAAAATTTGGCAAGACCACCTGGGTTGCCAAAGCCTGCTTTGAAAAAGATGGGCAGGAAGTTTGGCTGGACGAGAAACAGACCGACCATATCCCTGCCTATATCGTGACCAGCAACATCGAAAAGAATGGGCGTCCGCTCGCGTGGGTTTTCTCTGGCGATACGAGTGACGCTGACGGCTCAGAGTTGACGAAAGACATGCTCGCCGAGCGACTGGAGAAAAGTGTCAACTATCAACTTCTGCGGTACGGATTGGTGTATCCCTATTTCTTTATGACCCTGGCTGGAAAACTGCGTGACAAATTGATCGAAGCCGTGCGCCGTGCCCAAGCGGACGGACTGCAAAAAAGACAAGCCCTTGAAACTAGCGCTGTAGCAAGGACTAGCAAGGTTCCCAATTTATGGGTCTACGATAGAAGCGTCACCGAGGGGATTAAGATTGCCGACCTCAAGAACATCACGGACGAAATGGAGATTCACCCGTATCTCTTCCGCAAGATCGTCAAAACCTGGTACGCCCAGCAAATGGGACGCTACTGGACTGCCCTCCGCGAAAAAAGCCCCTATGAATTCGATGAAAATGATAAACGCCTCGAAGTGGCTGGTCTATTTGAAGACGGCGACCCGACCGTATTTATCGTCAGCGACCAGGATTTTGTGAAGTTGAGTGAAATTGTGCAAGTCAAAGATGGCGCTTTACAACTCCTGCGCCATCCGATGGATATTGTCTTTTTGTCGTAGTAGAGGTGTGACTAGACCTGACAGGTCTCAGCAGACCGCTTGCCGACCAAGACGCAATTGCCGCCATGAATCCCTGTCCGCAAGGTTTCTATGGAGATCTGTCAGGTCTTTCCAGCGGACTCGCCCGAAGCGGACTTCCACGAACTGGGGGAGAATTGTCGTGGCGCAATCGTTGACAGTTGTGTTTTGTTGTATACTTTGCCACACTTCTCAAAATATGAGGGATTTATGCGAAAATTTTTTGCTTACAATTCTAAAGTTACTTATAGACTTCCTACCAATCATGATAAAGTTGTTGATAAAATGCTTTTGGAATTGAAAAAGAGGCTTACAGCATATAGCAATGAAGAGGCAGATCTAATAGGGAACACAGTTTATTTTGCAGTAAATTTGCGAAGTAGATTTATTGGGATTGATAGTGGGGCCGTAAGCGTGACGATTGAGAATAATGAATTGGTTATTCATTATTGGTTGTCATATATTTCACCGTTTCTTCCTTTTTTGGCATTAGATATTTTTCTTAAGTGGCTGTCTACTTTGAAGCCTGTTGTGCAAAGTCCATCGCCCATAAATGAGGCATCTACTTTTTCCTTCTTAATCACTATGTATCTTGGTCTTTATGTAATAGGGATTATTGTAAACATAACCTCTTTTCCATCGGTCATAAACGAAGCGTGGATGTCCGTTTAGATAAACCCGATATAGCTTCAAAAAATATCCCTTGACACATCCCGCCCTCGGACGTAAAATCGCGCCCAACATATAACCAAAAACGCTGACGAGGACGAGTACACTTCAAAGCGATTTCCAGAGAGCCAAGCGGAAGACGGTGCAAGCGAGGCAAAAGCGCAGAAGTCGAATGGACCTCCGAGTTGAGCGGACGAACGCAAATGCAACTAGTCCAATACGGGCGCTCCCGTTATAGAGCAAGGGTATAACCGCAAATTTGCGGCGTACCTGACAAAGTGACGCTGGCTTCCTTTTCCCTGTTGCATCACACAGGGAAATTTTTGTTAAGAGGCAACGCGTTTAACTTGGGTGGCACCACGAGATTCCCCTCTCGTCCCAATGGACAGGAGGGGATTTTGTTTTAAGACCGACGATGGACGACCGACCGCTGACCATGGCGAAACACGGTCTACCGTCAGCGGTCTGCGGTCAAGGAATTATCTACGAAGGAGAAATGCCTTATGCTACTTGAATCAACAACCGTCCAAACCATCATCCGCGAAATATCCGCTGACCTCGAGACTCCCGTCAGCCTGTACCTCAAACTGCGCGGAGACGGCGCGTCGTTTTTGCTGGAGTCTGTCGAAGGTGGCGAGCGCATTGCGCGCTATTCGTTCATTGGAGTCCAGCCGCGTGCGGAATATATTTTGCGTGGTGAAGAAATTGAGATTAAAGATGAACATGGATCACGTGTGAACCACGTTGCTGGCGACCCTACCCGCTTTTTACAAAATGAAATGGATCGCTTTCCCGCTGTCCACCTGCCGAACGCGCCGCGCTTCACGGGCGGGTTGGTGGGCTTTCTCGGGTTCGAGTCGGTTCGGTTTTTTGAACCAACTCTAAAGTCCAGAATGAAGCGGGCCAGCATCCCCGACGGCATCTACATGCTGGCAGATACCATCGTCGCTTTTGATCATGCGCGTCGCAGCATCTTCCTCATCGCCAATGTCTTGGACGGTAACACCGAAGCCGCGAATCAAAAACTGGACGCGATCGCCGCACGCATCGAACAGCCGCTGCCGCCCACGCCGAAGGTCGAGGTCAAGCCGTCGAAGGTTAAGTCGAATCACACGCAGGGCACCTACGAAGACATGGTGCGCGCCGCGAAGGAAAATATTTTGGCGGGCGATATTTTTCAGGTGGTGCTTTCGCAAAGATTTACGCGTGAAACCAATGTCGAGCCGTTCGATGTTTATCGCGCCGTGCGCCGACTCAACCCGTCGCCCTATATGTTCTTTTTTGATTTCGGAACCGTGGACGGCGAGCCGCTCTATCTGTGCGGATCGTCGCCTGAGATGTTCGTGCGTTTGGAAGGAAGAACCGCCTCGCTCCGCCCGATCGCTGGGACTCGACCCCGAGGCAAAGACAACGCCGCTGACGACGCGCTCGCGCAAGAACTCCTCGCCGACCCGAAGGAACGCGCCGAGCATGTCATGCTCGTTGACCTCGGACGCAACGACCTCGGGCGCGTGTGTGAATATGGCACTGTGCGCGTTTCGGATTTTTTCACGGTCGAAAAATATTCACACGTCATGCACATCGTCTCTCACGTCGAAGGGAAGTTGAAACCTGAACTGACCGCGTTTGATCTGGTGCGTGCTGCCTTCCCCGCTGGTACAGTCAGCGGCGCGCCGAAAGTCCGCGCCATGGAGATCATCGCCGACCTCGAACCCGACGCGCGTGGCGCATACGCGGGCATGGTCGGCTACTTCGGCTTCGACGGCGCCATGGACACCTGCCTCGCCATCCGTACGATGGTCGGGCGCGGCAACACCGTCAGCGTGCAAGCAGGTGCAGGCATCGTAGCCGACTCGAATCCCACCGCCGAATTTCAAGAGACGGTGAATAAGGCGAGTGCGATGTTACGTGCAATTGATACCGCTGAGGCGAATTCGTAAATGAAAGAGGAAAGAAGAAAGAATCTTGGCTGATTTTCTTTCCTCTTTCGTCTTTCCTCATCCTTTGAAAGGAATTACCTATGACTACAAAACCTAGACTATTAACCGGCGATCGCCCCACAGGACGCCTGCACCTCGGACATTACGTCGGCTCGCTCTCGAGCCGTGTGCGCTTGCAGCATCAATACGACTCCTTCTTCATCATCGCGGACTTGCACACTCTGACCACCAAACCCGAGCCGCAATTTATCAAAGAAGTGCCGACCTTCATCCGCGAGACTGTGTTGGATTATCTCGCCGTCGGCATTGACCCGAACGTCAGCACCATCTTTGTGCAATCCGCTGTGCCTGAAACCTATCAGTTGAATCTGCTCTTTGAAATGCTCGTCACTGTTCCGCGTTTGGAGCGTATGCCCACCCTCAAAGACATGGCACGCGACGCACACATGGACTCCATGCCGTTTGGTTTGCTCGGTTATCCCGTCCTGCAAGCCGTGGACATTCTCCTCCCGCGTGCGCAAGCCGTCCCAGTTGGGCGTGACAACCAATCGCACGTCGAACTCGCCCGCGAGATGGCGCGTCGCTTCAACAATCTCTACGGTGACGTCTTCCCCGAACCCGAACCCATCATCGGCGACGTTCCGCTTTTGGTCGGCACAGACGGACAGAACAAAATGTCCAAGTCACTTAACAACGCCATCTATCTCTCCGACGACGCCGAGACGGTCAAGCAAAAGGTGATGAACATGTACACCGACCCGAAGCGACTCCGCGCCACCGACCCTGGGACGGTCGAAGGCAACCCCGTCTTCATCTACCACGACGCATTCAATCCCTCCTACGCCGAAGTGGACGATCTTAAGGAACGCTATCGCCAGGGCAAAGTCGGCGATGTGGAAGTCAAGGAAAAACTTGCCCGCGCCATCAACAATTTCCTCGAACCCATCCGCGAAAAACGCGCCTACTTCCTCGCCCATCCCATGATCCCGCGCGACGTCCTTGCCAACGGCATCCGCCGCATGCAAGCCGAAGCAAAACAGACCATGGAACTTGTCCGCGAGAAAACAGGCTTGTCCTACTCCCTCGATCTGTTCGCGGATGAATTGGATATTTTCGGGAACGAAGATTAACTTTGGTGGTCGAGTAGCCCGAGGCGATAGCCGAGGGCTACTCGACCACCCGTTCATGAAGGTATCTCAAAAATAGAAATTACTTTTATCACTTACTGGTTTCGATACGGGCTCGACGAACACTCGCCCTACTCAACCAGCGGAGTATTTCGGAGAATAAAATGCTAGTCCTAATTGATAACTACGATTCATTTACTTATAACTTGGTGCAATACTTCGGCGAACTCGGCGCGGATATTCGTGTGTACCGCAACGACCAGATCTCGCTGAACGAACTCATCGCCCTCAAGCCTGACCATCTCGTCATCTCCCCAGGTCCAGGCGAACCGCTCAAAGACGGCGGCGTCTCACCTGAAGCCGTCAAATACTTCACGGGCAAAGTCCCCGTTCTGGGAGTTTGCCTCGGGCATCAATGCCTCGGCGCCATCTACGGCGGCAAAGTGGACCGTGCTCCGCGTCTCATGCACGGCAAGACCTCGCCCGTCAAACACAACCAGCAGGGCATCTTCAAAGACATCCCGACGCCCTTCGAAGCCATGCGCTATCACTCGCTCGTCGTCTACGAACCGATCCCTGCCGAACTCGAAGTCATCGCCCAAACCGACGAAGGCGAAGTGATGGGACTCAAGCACAAGCAGCACCCAACCTACGGTGTGCAATTCCACCCCGAGTCGATCCTGACCGAGCATGGCAAGCAACTGCTCAAAAACTTCCTCGACATCAAAATCACGCCTCCGCCATCGACCGAACCCGTCATGCTCAAGCCCTTCATCGCCAAAGTCATCAACCGCACAGACCTGACCGACCTCGAAGCCGAAGAAGCGATGACCGTCATCATGACAGGCGGCGCGACCCCCGCGCAGATCGGCTCCTACCTCACCGCACTTCGCATGAAAGGTGAGACCATTCCCGAGATCACAGGCTCCGTCCGCGCCATGCGTAACGTCGCGGTGAAGGTCAACGTCAACTCAACCGACCCCATCTACGACATCGTCGGCACAGGCGGCGACGGCGCGCACACGTTCAACATTTCCACCGCCGCCGCGTTCGTCCTCGCAGGTACGGGACGCAAAGTTGCCAAGCATGGTAACCGCGCCGCGTCCTCTCAATGCGGCAGCGCCGACGTTCTCTCAGCACTCGGCGTCAATCTTGACCTCACACCCGATCAAGTTGCCGCAGCCATCGAGCAAGTCGGCATTGGCTTCATGTTCGCGCCCAAGTTTCATCCCGCCATGAAATACGCCGTCGGTCCGCGCAAAGAGATGGGTCAGCGCACCATCTTCAACGTCCTCGGTCCGCTCACCAACCCCGCGGGCGCGCGCATCCAACTCACGGGCGTTTACGACGCCAAACTCACCGAGCCGCTCGCGCACGTGCTCAAAGAACTCGGCAGCCAAGCCGCGCTCATCATCCACGGCGCCAACGGTCTCGACGAACTCAATCCCACGGGCGTCAATCGCGTCAGCCATCTTCACAATGGTAGCGTCGAAACCTACGACCTCAATCCCGCCGACCTCGGTCTCGCGCCCTGCACCGTCGCCGATCTTCGCGGCGGCACTCCCGACGAGTCCGCACAGATGATGAGAGACACTCTCTCGAACAAACTCACAGGCGCTCGCCGCGACGCCGTCCTGCTCAACACCGCCGCCGCCCTCGCCGCCGAAACAGGCGACTTCAAATCCGCGCTCGCCGAAGCCACTGCATCTCTCGATAGCGGCAAGGCTCTTGAAAAACTCAACGCGCTTGTTGACTTCACACGCTCGTAAGGGCGGATCGCGATCCGCCCCTACAGAAACCACCATGACTAACATCCTCGAAAAAATCCTCGACCAAAAACGATTGGAATTCGCGGCGCTCGACGCCCAAGCCTTGCGCCACGCCGCCGAGCAGAGTCCAACGCCCAGAGATTTTCTTGCCGCCTTACAGCGCCGCCGCTTCGCACCCCGCCCGAGCCTGATCGCTGAACTCAAGCGTGCCTCACCCTCCAAGGGAATCCTCGCCCCGCACCTCGACCTCTTCCAAGTGGCAGACATCTACACCCAAAACGGCGCATCAGCAATTTCCGTCCTCACCGATGAAAAATTCTTTCAAGGCAAACTCGAAACACTTCACGCTTTACGTTTCACTCATCACTCATCACTGCCCTTGCTCAGAAAAGATTTCATCATCGACGACTCCCAAATCTACGAAGCCCGCGCCAACGGAGCCGACGCCATCCTCCTCATCGCCGCCGCATTGCCCGATGACAAACATTTTGCAGACCTTCATACCTGTGCCAAAAGTTTAGGCTTAACGGCATTGGTCGAAGTCCACAATGAAGCCGAAACCGACCGCGCCTTAAAAATTCCGGACATCCAACTCATCGGCATCAACAACCGCAACCTCGCCACCTTCGACGTTTCGCTCACCACCACCGAACGCCTCCGCCCAATGATCCCCGCCGATATCACCGTCGTCGCCGAGTCAGGAATTTTCACCGCGCAAGATGTTGACCGATTAGCAAATATCAACATAGACGCCATTCTCGTCGGCGAAGCATTAGTCACATCCGAAGATATCCCTGCGAAAGTGAGAGAGTTGGCAAGTTCGAACGTTTGAAAGTTTGAACGTTCAAACCTGTCAACCTTCAAACCTTATGACGATTGTAAAAATCTGTGGCATCAAAACCCTCCCCGACGCCCTCGCCGCCATCGAAGCAGGCGCGGATTATCTTGGATTCAACTTCTACCCCAAGAGCGTACGCTTCATTGAAAAATCTGCCTGCGCTGAAATCACGTCCGTGTTGAAGCGCGAACATCCACAGGTCAAACTTGTCGGCGTGTTTGTCAATTCATCCGTGGATGAAATCAAAGACATCCTGCAAACCTGTTCACTAGACCTTGCTCAACTCCACGGCGACGAAACGCCAGAGATATTTGCCCAACTCGCCCCGCACGCCTTCCGTGCCTTTCGCGGAATCCCAGAATCAAATGCAGGTTATGAAAGAGACGAAGCGCCGTTCATGCTGATCGACGCCGCCGTCAAAGGCGTCTACGGCGGAAGCGGTGTCACTGCCGATTGGACAGCCGCCGCAGAACTCGCGAAAAAATATCCGCTCCTGCTCGCTGGCGGCCTCACCCCCGAAAACGTCGCGGACGCCGTTCGCCAAGTGAGACCCTGGGGTGTGGATGTGGCTTCGGGTGTTGAATCAGCCCCAGGGGAGAAGGACGCGGAGAAGATGTCAGCGTTCGTGAGAGCGATACTCGATATTCGAGATTCGGGATTAGCGTAGATAAATTCCCAATCCCCAATATCGAATTACGATTATCGAATATCTGATAACGGAGAACTTATGTCAACTACTTTACTACCCCACAAATTCGGTCCCTACGGCGGACAGTTCGTCCCCGAAACGCTCATGCCCGCGCTGATTGAGTTAGAGCGTGAGTTTGTCTCGGCACGGAATGACCCAGCCTTCAACGCGGAGTTCGATAAATTGATGGCGTCGTTTGTTGGCAGACCTACACCGTTGACTTATGCCAAACGCCTCTCTGAAAAATTGGGCGGCGCACAAATCTATTTGAAGCGTGAAGACTTGGCGCACACGGGCGCACATAAAATTAATAACGCATTGGGACAAGCCTTGCTCGTGAAGCGGATGGGAAAGAAGCGCATCGTCGCAGAGACGGGGGCAGGACAGCACGGCGTGGCATCCGCCACCGCTGCAGCATTGCTCGGGCTCGAATGCGTCGTGTACATGGGCTCCGTGGACATTGCACGGCAAGAACCAAATGTCTTCCGCATGAAGTTGCTTGGCGCTGAGGTGCGACCTGTTGAGTCGGGCACGAAGACCTTGAAGGATGCCATCAACGAAGCAATCCGTGATTGGGTGACGAATGTGCGCGACACGCATTATCTTTTGGGGTCTGCGTTGGGTCCGCACCCGTATCCGACCATCGTGCGCGAGTTTCAATCCGTCATTGGGCGTGAGGCGCGCGAGCAAATGCTCATGGACGCGGGACGCCTGCCCGATACGGTCATCGCTTGCGTGGGCGGCGGCTCAAATGCCATCGGCGTCTTCAGCGGATTTGTGAACGACGAAGCCGTGGAGTTGATCGGCGTGGAAGCAGGCGGCAGCGGAATTGCCTCAGGAAAACACGCCGCAAGATTTGGCGACGCGACCAAGGCACGAGTTGGAGTCATCCACGGCACGCGGACGTATGTCTTACAAGATGAAGATGGTCAAATTGCTGAGACACATTCAGTTTCGGCAGGGTTGGACTATGCTGCCGTCGGTCCTGAACACGCCATGCTGCGCGATAATGAACGTGCCTTCTACACCTCCGCAACGGATGAAGAAGCGCTGAACGCCTTCCAAATCTTGTGCCACACCGAAGGAATTATCCCTGCGTTGGAGTCTTCTCACGCAATTGCAGAGGTCATCAAGAAAGCGCCGACGATGAAGAAAGATCAGGTGATTCTGGTCAATCTTTCGGGGCGGGGGGACAAGGATTTGAACACGGTTATTAAGGAACTGGGCGATATTCGATAATCGATATTCGAATATCCAATATCGATTATCGAACTGAGGAAACTATGAACAGACTTGAATCTGCATTTACAAACAAACCCATCTTTATGCCTTATTTCCCATTGGGATATCCAGACTTGGAAACATCGGTGGATGTGATCGAAGCATTGGCGAAAAATGGCGCGGACTTGATTGAAGTTGGTCTGTCGTTCTCTGACCCTCTCGCCGATGGACCTGTGATTCAGCAAGCCACGCAAGTTGCGTTGGAGAAGGGAATCACGGTCAAAAAATCGCTGGAAGCGGTGAAGGAACTCCGCAAGCGTGGCGTGACCATTCCGCTGATTTTGATGGGATATTACAACCCCATGCTGGCATACGGATTGGAGAACTTTGTACGTGACGCAAAGGAAGCAGGCGCAGACGGATTCATCATCCCTGATCTGCCAATGGAAGAGGCGGAGGAATTCACGTCCGTTGCGGGGGATATGCCATTGATCCAAATGCTCGCGCCAACTTCTCCCGATGAGCGCATGGAAGCAATTGCCCGCAATGCAAAGGGATTTATTTATCTGGTTTCGGTTACGGGGGTGACAGGTGAACGCAGGGAAATTTCAAACGACCTTGGCAATTTGATTGCTCGTGTACGAAGTCACACGTCCGCGCCGGTGTGTGTGGGATTTGGTATCGGCACGCCAGAACAGGCGAAGCAAGTCGGTCAACTCGCGGATGGAGTCATTGTCGGCTCGGCGTGTGTGAAAATGATCGGGAGTAGCCAAAAGCCTGTTGAAACTGCGAAACAGTTTGCGGCGGAGTTCCGAAGCGCGTTGTCTGGGTTGAGGAAATAAAATCAGACGGTGAGTTCCCCGCAAAGTTCGGTCTGCATCAGCCGCTTGATCTCATCCACTGGAAGATTTTGACTGAATAGATAGGATAGTTTTGCCAAAGCGGCTTCGGCGGTCATGTCGAAGCCGCTGATGACTCCGGCTCGGGCCAGGGCGGAGCCGGTTGCGTAATCCCCAAGGTGGACACTGCCCCGCAGGCATTGAGTGCAATCCACGATGACCACGCCGCGCGATGTCGCTTCTTCGAGCGCGGAGAGAAAATCTGCGTTGTTGGTGGGGCCGTTGCCAACGCCATAAGCGCGGAGAATTAATCCTTGCAATGGGGGCTGTAGAAAATTGCGCACAACCTGCGCAGGAATGCCGGGCCATAAGGGCAGCGCTCCCACATTGACTTGTTTTAATTCTTGCACTTGTAAATTGATGATTGGTGCAGGCAAGACCAAATTTTTCTGAATGCGAATCTCCACACCGATGTCACCGAGCGGCGGCAGGTTGGGCGAGGCAAAAGCATCCAGCCCATCGGTACTGACTTTAACCGAGCGGCAGCCGCGCAGGAGTTGTGTTCCAAAACACAGGCAGACTTCGGGGATGTTGAAATTTGCAGCAACGGTGAGAGCCGTGATAATGTTTGCCCGCGCATCGTTGCGGACTTCGCACAACGGAATTTGCGAGCCGGTGAGGACCACGGGCTTACCCAATCCTTCCAACATGAAGGGCAGGGCAGAGGCGGTGTATGCCATTGTATCTGTTCCGTGAAGAATGATGAAACCATCATAGTTGTTATAGTTCGCGCCAATGTCGCGGGCGATTTTGTGCCAATCTTCGGGGGTCATGTTTGCCGAATCCAGCAGCGGGTCATACTCGTGAATCTCCACATCGGGCATCAAGTCGCTTTTGAGTTCGGGCATCGAAAGAATTTGTTCCGCCAGATAGCCGGGCGCGGGGGCATAGCCTTCGGGGGTCGGCTGCATTCCAATTGTGCCGCCGGTGTAAATGATGTAGACGCGTTTTTTCATAAGAGAATCACCTTTGATTGTCGCCTGCAAATGGGAAGATAAACTCCAGCCCGTGCGGAACCTCATCTCGCCAGCAGGTGTAGTTATGCCCGCCGCTAAACTCACGGTAGGTGATGTTGTACCCGTGCCCACCCAGGATGGGCTGCATGCGGCGGTTATCCTCCAGCAGAAAATCATACTCGCCGATATCCATCCAGATCTTTAACTCCTGTGCCTTGCGAGCGCGGATCAAATCCACTGCCGAGAAGTCGCGCCCTTCGAGTTCGAAGACACCGGACTGACACAGCGCCCTGCCAAAGACCTCGGGCATGCGCAGCCCGGTATAGACGGACATCAGGCCGCCATAGGATGCGCCCAGCACGCCAAAGGCTCCGCGATGACGCTTGATATCGAGCAGGTTGAGATTCTTTTTTGCGAGCGGCAGGACCGCGCCATCCAGCCATGAGAGGACCGCATCCGAACAGGCATATTCCACGCTGCGATTTGCGCCGCCATTCTGCAGGAAAGCCATGGCAATGGGGCAGATGCGTTTTTGATGGATTAGATTATCGACAATCCGATTCAACCTGGCACGCTTGAGGTAATCGTCGCCATCGTACACAATGAGCAGCGGAACCGGCTTTCGAACCGGCGGATGATAAAGATGGATGACCCTGCGGGCATTGTCTGCGATGGCATCCGCGTTCACAAGGTGACGGGTGATCCGACCATGCAGGATGTGGGGCTTGAAAATGGAGAATTCAGTGGGAGAGTTCCCCGGCATGTAGAAAAAGTGATTGTCGCTGCCGAAGCCGTTGTAGACTGTGTTTTTGTTCAGCGGGTCTTGCAATCTTTGCTTTGTATGCGGGTCATAAAATGCATATTCAACATAAGCAGTGAGAGAGAGTTGCATGGACCAGGCCCAGAGGTCTTTTTCCACGCGCTTCATTTTTTGCGGTGCGTTTTCCCAGCCGTGCAGATCGCTGATGACCCGCGGAGCGATCGCCCCCCTCCAATACAGGGTCGCCCGGTTGCCTTCGATGACCGGGTTCTTCATCTTCATGGAGTTTCGTTCGATCTTTCCACGCCGGGGAATTGCAGGATGAAGTCTGCGCCGTAGGCTTTGCTTGGGGTTTGGAAACCCGGCTTGAAGTCGCCGGAGAGGATGCGCTGGATGATCTCCACCGAGGTCAAAGCCGTCAGGTGATAGGCTTCGGGCGTCCGCAATTTGGCGCGTACTGTGCGAGTCTCATCGCTGACTTCGGCGATCAAAAAACTAAAACCCGTTTCGTTCTGCTGGCGGGTTGGCCCTGGCGCAAAGAAAATACCGATCAGCCACTTGATGAAATTCTTCGCGATGCGGTTGTATAACAAAGGCCCTGCCACGCGTGTGAAGCGCATCATGGCTATCATGGCTTTCGGAAAACTCATGTACACCGTTACGTTGGGGATGCCGGTGCTGTGATAGGCTGTGCTTACGTCACCCCAGCCCATCGAAACGAGGCGCGAAGGGCCGCGCCCAAAATCCACTTCTTTGGTGCCCCATAAGTTTGGCACACTCACGATCTTTCCGCCACGACGGATGCGCCCCTGCCGGTGGCTGTTCTCGATGCCGGAGCGAGCCGTGCCGCGCGAGATGCCGCTGCCGATGCTTTTGATGTACAACTCCAAATGGGTTGCGCCGGGGAGTTGGCTGGCCGTGTGCGCGATCAAGCAGTCGGATGGAACAACGTCGAAACCGCCGCCGGGCAGCAGCATCACCCCGGCGCGCTGCGCTGCTTCATCCATATTGACCAGCGCTTCGAACTCTTCGATCTCGCCGCTGATATCCACATAATGTTTTTTAAGCCGGATGCAGGCCTCAGCCATTTGTTGAAAGGTCAGCACGAACGGCCCGGCACAATGCAAGACCGCATCCACTTCCTGCAAAGCCGAGTCCAAAGCCGCCGTGTTATCCAAAGAGAAGGCGCGGTATTCCAGGCCGTGCTTTTGGGCCTGTGCCCGCAGTTGATCTTCATCCCGCCCGGCAAGGATTAAATTCAGGCCTTCTTTCAGCGCCTGCTCGACGATCAAACTTCCCGTATAACCGTATGAACCGTACACCAAAACTTTTTTCATGATCGCTCCGTCCATGAAGGATGTGCATACTTTTCTTCGACAAGTTCTTCAGTCTTTCGGATTTCAGACTTTGACATTTCCCCGGGTTCAAACCGGATTCCCAATTCCGCTTCAAAGCCCCGGACGAAAGCCCGGGCTGCGGTTTCCCAGGCGACGCTGCCACCGAGAACGGATTCAACGGTGGTTGCGCGCGCAAGCAGACGCTCTTTCGCTTGTCGGCGGGACGCTTCGTCGGCGAAGACCAGCGCGTCGCAGATGCGGGTCAGGTCACCGGTCAGCGGCAGGGAGCCGTGTTGCAGTACGCCTTCTTTTTTTCGAGCCTGCGCCGAGCCGATCAACTTTTTCCCATCCACGGTAATTTCGTAGGTAGAAGGAACTTCAAAACAGACGGGGTTCAAATTTTGTTGCGTATGTCCGTCTTCGTGTTCTTTCATTTCCACAGGCACGCTCAAGGATTGAACGGCGTGCAGCAAGGCTTGCGCGAGCCGGTTGTAAGATTCCAACACGCCGCCTGAAAGCACAGGTTCATCGGCGGGACCGGTCACAGAGTAGGTCAACTCATCGGTATGCAGGATCGCCCGTCCCCCGGTGACGCGGCGCACTACTTCCCAGCCGTGGGCGTAGAGTCGTTCCACATCCACGTCTTTGAAGGATTGGGCATATCCCAATGAAAGGCAGGGCGGGTTCCAAGAGTACAGCCGCAGAGTGGGCTGTGCCTCGCCACGAGAAATATGTTCGAGGATGGCTTCATCGGCGGCCATGTTCCATGCGCCGCTGGATGGGGGAGTATATAGAAGTCGCCAGGTGGTCATTAGGGTAATTGGTAGGAGCGCCCCTACGATTAGATTTTTGAGAATCCTTCCGCGGCTTGTTCCAGCATTTTCTCATCCATGCTCTCCAGCGGGTGGCGCAGCGCCCAGTTGGGAAGCCCGTGGATTTTGTGTAACAGGCCTTTCAGCACCGGCGCGATGGGGGAGTACTGTTCGAGGAAATGCCGCTGTTCAGTGACCCTGGCTTGCGCCGCCGCTGGATCCTTGCCTGCCTGGTACAGATCCCATACCTCGCGCAGGCTGTCGGAGATCAAATTTGCCGGAGCGGTGATGGCCCCTTGCGCGTGGTTCTGAAGCGCATGCTGAAAATAAGAATCGGTGCCGTTCAGGACGAGCAGGTCGCTTCCAAAGCGCTGACCGACCGCCGCAGCGAAAGATTCATCATGAGAAGAATCTTTGATGCCTGCAAAGCGCCCCGGGAAATGGGTCTTGAGGCGTTCGAGCAAGTCCAATGAAAAGCCGATGCCTGTCATTACCGGGATGTGATAGCCGAGCAGGTATTTTCCCTCCGGCACGGCATTCTCGATCAACTCGCTGAACCATTGGAACAGGCCTTCTTCACTGGCCTTGCGGAAATAATATGGCGGCAGCACCACCGTCCCGTCATAGCCGAGTTCATACGCCAAACGGGTCAACTCGATGGTCTCAGAAAGGCTGGGCGTGCCGGTGCCGGCCAGTAATTTGAATCCGCGCACCTGATTGCGAAACACCCGGATGGAGCGTAACAGTGCTTCACGTTCCCTGGGCGAGAAGGAAGGGCCTTCGCCGGTTGTCCCGAACAGGAGCGCGCCATGGCATCCGCGTGAGGCGAGGAAGTTCAGAAACACAGGGAGCGATTCAAAATCAAAGGCCGTGTCGGGCTTCCCGGCAGTTCGCGGTTTGCCAAGGTAGGGGGTGACGGCAGCAGCGTACACGCCTGCCAGGGGGTGAAGATCGGTCATGGCTACTCATTCTCCTCAACGAATTGTTTGGCGGCCTGTTCCGGTGGCTGAAGCGGCTGCCCTTCTTCCTGATAAAGATAATGCTGGTGGTCGAGCGTCCAAAGATACAGGTCGCCTTCGGTCTTGTCGGGGAACTCGTCGAGCAGACCGCTTTTGCGAATGATCTCCACAATAGGCAGATAGACCTTGTCGTACCAGTGCGCCACGGCTTCCTGTTCGGTGATGGGGCGCTTGAAATCCAGACCCATGAAATATTGATGCACGGCAATGTGTTCGAGCATACGGGTGAAGCCATCTGGGATGTTGAGTTTAACGTTGGCATCCGGCCGGATTTTATCCAGCCCTGTGCGCTCAAGGAACTCCACTTTTGAGCCGAGGATCTCCAGGTCTTCCGGACGAATCTCGGCTGTGAGGTTGACGCGTGTGGCGCATTCGCGCACTTCGGCCTCAATGAATTCCTGGCCCTGCTCACGGGCTACCGAAACGCGATGGTGTCCGTCCACCACGAAGTACACTTCGCCAACCTTGTATAACACCACGGGCGGCAGGTGGACATCTTCATAAAATGCCCGGTCGACTTTTTGCCAGCGATTGGCGAGTTGATCTTCCTTGGGCAGGAAGGCGCGGTCAAATTCGTGGTAACGGTTCAGACTCCCCGCGATCTGCTCCACAAGTACGGTTTTGACGCCCCTGTAAATGGGGCCGCCAATCTTTAACTTCTCTTTGATATCATCATAAGAAAGCAGGTTGTTACGCTGCCCGGAGAGGACCGAGAAGACCTGGTTGATAAAGGATTTAAAACGCGCGCGGCTAAAATCGGCGCGAACTCTGGAGGATATTTCATCTGGCATGGAGGCTCACTTTTTCATTGGTTCAGCAGTACTCTAACTTTTTTCAACAAATTTACAAGACCCATTTGGGGCATTATTCCAGATCAAGAACTTTATATGGATAAACATTGATAATGCGAGTCGGTCCAAGGCTGGTGTTGGAGATGGAGATGTTATTCCTGTAAAAATGGGTGTGACCGTGTAGTAGATAACGCGGTTTCGCAAAACGGATTAACCAGTTCAAGGCCTTGAGCCCGTGGTGGGCCGGATCATCGTCATCGTGGATGCCGAAGGGAGGCGAGTGCGTGATCAGGATATCCAATGCCCGGCCATGGCGGAGGCGATTAATTATCAATTTGGGGAGCATCTGGAGGAGTCGCCCGTACGCTTCGGACTGGGTGTACTGATTCGTGCCGTCTGGCCGGTAACGAATGGAGCCGCCCAGGCCGCCGATCAGGTAATTTTGGTGGCGTACTGTTTTGAGGTCCAGGTTGGAACCGCCTTCGGCCTTGGATTTCAAATCATGAGGGTTGAAGTCCGGATCGTGGTTGCCGGGTACATAGAACAAAGGCTTGTTCAAAACTGTGACGATATATTCCAAATAGGTGTAAGGCAGGTCGCCACACCCAAAAATAAGGTCAACATCCTGAAAATGGCCGTTGGAGGCCAGCAGGTACAGGCGCTCCACAATATGATCGCTGACGGCTAGGATCTTCACAGGTACGCATTGTGCCGTAGAATGCGAATCCCTGCAAGGCGTTTGATGAACAAAATTGCAATCCGTTGGTATTTGCATTTCCCCCCAACGCACACTATAATTCGTATAATCGGATAAACGGATGGAAACAAGAAACATTACCTCACCTATCGGAGGATTCGGAGACCAGAAACCACGCCAGCAATTACAGGCGGGGGTGACGCTTGTCAACCGATATAATATTCAGGATGTCATCGGGGTGGGGGGCATGGGTTCGGTCTACCGCGCCCGCGACATGCACTTTCCGAATGTGGTCAAACTGGTTGCCGTGAAGGAGATGATCAACATGGCGCCGGATCCGCTCGTGCGCCAGACAATTGTCCAGAACTTTGAGCGCGAGGCGAACCTGCTGGCCACGCTCAACCATCCATCCATTCCCCGTATTTACGATTATTTTTCCCACGACGACCGTTCCTACCTGGTGTTGGAATTCGTGCATGGCAAAGACCTGGAATCGGTCATCAATGATTCAAGCGGTTTCCTGCCCGAAGATCAGGTCATTAGCTGGGCCATTCAACTTTGCGATGTGTTGGAATATTTGCATGCGCATAAGCCGGATCCGATCGTATTCCGCGATATGAAGCCCTCCAATGTGATGATCAATCACAATGGGGATGTGATCCTGGTGGACTTTGGGATCGCCAAAACCTTCCAGGTGGGGCAAAAGGGAACCATGATTGGTACGGAAGGTTATTCGCCGCCGGAGCAGTATCGTGGTGAGGCCTCGCAACTGGCGGATATCTATTCATTGGGCGCCACTTTGCATCATGCCATTACGCGTCGCGACCCACGCCTTGAGCCTCCTTTCTCTTTCTCAGAGCGACAGATCCGCCGCATCAATACGAATGTTTCTCCAGAGTTTGAAGCGGTGGTGGTTACCGCGCTTCAATACAATCCCAACGAGCGCTTTCCCAATGCCACAGCGATGAAGGAAGCCTTGATGAACGTTGCCCGCAAGACGGGCACACTCGCCAAAATCACCTCGGCCCTGCCGATTTCAAGCGGCGGGGTTAAACCGTTATGGTCCTTCAAATGTGAAGACGAGATTCGGGGAACCCCTGTCCTGAGTCAGGGTAATTTGTATATCGGCTGCTACGACAATAATTTGTACGCCCTTAACGCGGCAGACGGCCAGTTCATTTGGAAATACCCATCGGATGGCGGGATTGTTTCGAAGCCGGTGGTTTTTGATAGTAACGTTTTCTTTTGTTCGGAAGACCAGCGCCTGCATGTGGTCAATTCCCGTACGGGCAAGGTGGTGTGGACGTACTATACGGACGGCAAGATCTATTCATCACCGCGCATTGCCGATGGCCATGTCTTCTTTGGTTCCGCTGACCATGATTTGCACGCCGTCAATGTCAATAGCGGGCGCGCAGTCTGGAAGTTTTCCACAGACGGCCCGGTCCACTCGACGCCGTTGGTTGCCAATGAAATGGTTTATTTTGGGACGGAGAGCGGTTCATTCTACGCCCTTGATTTCCGCGGCACCTTGAAATGGCGTTTTCAGGCGAAGCGGGGGGTTACATCCTCGCCGGTCATGAAGGGGCAGATCATCTATGTTGCTTCATTGGACGGTACGCTCTATGCCTTGGATGCAAATAGTGGCTGGGCGATCTGGAAATTCCGCCTCGGCAAGGGGACTGTATCTTCCCCGATCATTGCGGATGACTTCATCTTTATAGGCGCAGCGGACGGTTTCGTCTACTGCGTGGATATTCGTACTGCCAAGGAAGTCTGGCGCTTCAAAACCGAGAATCAGGTTAGCAGCTCGCCTGCCATTTATAAGGACTCCATCTATTGCGGCTCTGTGGATGGCGGCATGTATTGCCTTGAATATCGTACGGGACGTTTACGCTGGAAGTTTGAAACCAAGGGAGCCGTCACCGGTTCTCCGATCGTATTTGACGATATCGTATATTTCGGCTCTACAGACCATCATGTATATGCTCTGTTCGCCTAAAAGGAGTTTTTGTGGCTGATTTCTTTCGAAAACTATTTGGTGGTAAAGAGCCTCCTTCGGAATTGCAGAGGATCCCGGATAACGCAACCACGGCGCCGCTGACCGACCAGCAGATTAGTTCCATCATTGCGAGCCAGACTCCAAAATATGAAATGAAACAACTGGTTGCCAGTGTCGGCCAATCGGTTGGGAAGCAGCGCGAACATAACGAAGATAGCGTCATGACGATGACTTCCACCATTGCAGGCAGCACCGATAACATTCCCTTTGGGCTGTATATTGTAGCCGACGGCATGGGCGGGCATCAATTTGGCGAAGTGGCCAGCAACGCTGCTGTTCGCATTGTGGGCGGCACCATCCTGAAAAAATTCCATTCCTTTCTTTACAACATCCCGACCCAGCCCTTGCAGGAGTCACTACAGGAAGTCATGGAGGCCGCCATTATGGAGGCCCATCAATACATCCAGCGCGAAGCGCCGGGCAGCGGAACTACAGTCACCGCTGCATTGGTGCTTGGCCAGCAGGTGACCATTGGCCATGTCGGCGACAGCCGCGCTTATGCAACCTACCCTGATGGACGGATCGAAGCGTTGACCCGCGATCATTCGCTGGTTAAACGCCTCGAAGAATTGGGCCATCTCAGCAAGGATGAAGCAGAGACCTTCCCGCACCGAAATGTGCTGATCCGCGCCCTTGGCCAGGGCGAATCTCTCGAAGCGGATATATTCACCATCCCGTTCCCACAGCCGGGATACCTGATGATGTGCAGTGATGGTTTGTGGGGTGTTATCAATGAAAAGGATATTGTCCGTTTAGTGAACGACGCGCCAACGCTTCATCGCGCCTGTCAAAGCCTGGTGGAGGCGGCCAATGCCGCTGGCGGCCCGGATAACATCACGGTCATCCTTGCTCAATTAGTTGGATAAATCATGACGACGGGCAAACCCGATCTATATGCTGTTTTGGGAGTTTTCCGTGATGCGACACAGGAAGAGATCAAACGCGCATATTACGAGGCTGCTCAACGCCTTCACCCGGATAAAAATTTAGCCGCCGGAGAGACTGAGGTCTTCCTCTCAATCCAGCAGGCTTATGAAATTCTTTCGAATCCCAAACGACGCAGCCAGTATGACGCCACTCTGCCCCCTGAGATCGAAGAGGGGAATAAACTGATCAAGTATGACATTCACTTAAGTCGCCCTAACTTGGTCAAACTGGGGGAAGACCAGCTGATCTATGCGCTGCTTGAGATCGGCCCGCGTGAAGAAAAACAGGAGCAAATTCCTGCTCCACCGCTGAACCTCTGCCTGGTCCTGGATCGTTCCACATCCATGCAGGGCGAGAAGATGGACATCCTAAAAGCCACCGCCATTCAATTGTTGCGAAGCCTGCGCCCGCAGGATGTTTTGAGCATAGTGGCGTTCAGCGACCGGGCGGAAGTGATCGTACCAGCCTCCATCAGCCTGGACAAAAAAAAGCAGGAGGGGCGCATACAGATGATGCATCCCTCCGGCGCGACGGAGATCTTTCAGGGGCTTGAAGCAGGCATGCGCGAACTTCGCCGCACCCTCGACCCGACCCGTGTCAATCACATTATTTTATTGACCGATGGAAATACCTACGGTGACGAGCAGGCCTGCCTTCAGTTGGCGGAACAAGCAGCGTCCCAGAATATTGGCATCACGGGCATGGGCATTGGCCATGAATGGAACGACATCTTTCTCGACGCGCTTGCCAGCAAAACCGGCGGCTCGTCGGCTTATATTTCAAACCCCAAGGACATTGAGCGTTTTTTGATCGACAAATTCAAGGCGCTCACCAGTACTTATGCCGATGACGTGGCGCTGGAACTCAAAGACCAGGAATTTATCCGGGTTAATTACGCTTTTCGCCTGCAGCCGGAAGGCGGCACGGTTGCCATTGAGTCGCCAGTGCGATTAGGCCCCATTTTGCGTGACTCTCCGCTGCATGTATTGTTGGAGATCGTTGTTGGTCCTGAAGCCCTGAACGGCACCGAAGTGGTCCTGCTCAATGGATCGTTGAAAGTTTCGGTAACATCCAACCCCATCCCAATTCCGCCTTTGCGCATCCATCTTGTACGAGAGGTGCGCCAAAACCCCTCTGCCGATCCTCCACCGACAAAGATTCTGAGCGCGCTTTCCCGGTTGACTCTCTATCGGATGCAGGAACGGGCTCAAACGGCGGTTGAAGCGGGGCAGATCGATGTTGCGGTTCGACATTTGCAAAACCTCGCGACCCATCTTCTTTCACAAGGCGAACATTCCCTTGCAAAGACAGCCTTGTTCGAAGCAGAGAACCTGGAAAGAATGAATTCTTTTAGCGCCAGCGGCAGCAAGGATATTAAATATAGAACTCGGGCCCTACTACTCAGTGGCGGCAAGGAGAAGGCAGGATGATCGTTTGTTCCAATTGCAAGCATGCGAACATGGCGGGGGCCATGTTCTGTGCGGAGTGCGGTGCGCAACTGGTCGGCAGGGATGCCTTGATTACCCAGACCATCGCCACCGACAAATTTAAAGGGGTGGGTAAGAAACCTGGTGAAGACCTTTATCAGCAGTTTGATGGCGCCGACGCCTGGGGTAGCCTGCATTTACTGGATACCGGCCAGGTGCTCCCGCTTTCATCGCGCAATGAATTTACCATGGGGCGCATAAGCGAAGGCCAGCCGATCATGCCGGATATCGACCTTTCTCCATACCAGGCCTATGCGGCCGGGGTATCCCGCCTGCACGCTGTCATAAAGCGGGATGGGATGCAGGTCCTGTTCATGGATCTTGGCTCGGCCAATGGAACCTATATTAATGGCAAGCGCCTCTCTCCCAATGTGGAACAGGTTCTCAACCATGGCGATATTATTGCTCTTGGCAAGTTAAAGATGCAGATCCTCGTTAAAGAAGAAAAATAGAAGGGTTGGCTCAAATGGCTTATACCGTTATTTTACATATCCCCAATGAACCTTCCGTGTTGGGCGAGGTGGAAGACCTGCCCAAGCCGACCGACAACATCGTGACTGTGACGAATCCGCGCCAGAAGGATGGCAAGGACCTGCACTACATCGACCAGGGTACGGTTAAGGTCATTTGGCCGTTGGTCAAGATCAGCTTTATTGAAATCCTGGGCGATTCTGAAGAAGAGAAGATCATTGGGTTTGTGAGGGAATAATTCTATGCCGGATTTGGATAGACGCCGCATCCTTGTTGTGGATGATGAAGAGCGCATGGTGCGCTTCATCCGCATGAACCTGGAGCATGATGGTTTTCAGGTGGGTGAGGCTTTTAATGGAAAGCAGGCCATTCAAAAAATACGCGATTTCACGCCCGATCTCATCCTGCTGGATGTGATGATGCCCGATATTGACGGCTTCGACGTGCTTGAGACCGTGCGTGACTTTAGCAGTGTTCCGGTCATAATGCTGACCGCCAAGGGCGAAGAGGATGACCGGGTGCGCGGACTTGAACATGGCGCGGACGATTACATCACCAAGCCCTTCAGTCCGCGTGAACTGGTCAGCCGCATCAAGGCCGTGCTGCGCCGTACCGAGGGAACGGGTGGTTCGATGCATGGCCTGATCGAGATCGACAAACGCCTCAAGATTGACTTTGAGCGCCGGGAGATCTGGCTCGAAGGCAAGCTGGTCAAACTCCGCCCGACGGAATACCGCCTGCTCTATCACCTGGTGCAGAATGCAGGTTGGGTCGTTTCTCATGACCAGCTGCTTCAAAAAGTTTGGGGGTATGAATATCGCGACGAACCGCACTACGTTCGCCTGTATATCAACTACCTGCGCCAGAAACTGGAGAAGGATCCGGCCAACCCGGTATATATCCTTACCGAGCGCGGAGTGGGTTATCGCTTTGTAGATTTCAAGCGCAGCAAGGAATAACATGCCTGAGCAGAAGCCCGAAAACAAGGTGGTTACGTTTGCCAAAATGGCAGTTGTCTGCGTTGTGTGTGTGGGTATGATCTACGGTATCGTAACTCTGGTGGCGATGTTGACATCATAGAATTTTGTTAAGTGAATACATACTCATCTGTTCCCTGACAGGAGAGGGTGTTCCCCTCTCCTGTTTTGTTTGACTATGCTCATGCGGTATCATAGGGGATGGGAGATCTTTGCCTCATGCCTCAATCTTTGACTTCTCTTCGCATCAACCCCGACCGGATGAAGGATGCCTTCGACCAGTTGGCTGCCATCGGCTCAACAGGTGATGGGGGGGTGAACCGCACCACGTTTAGCGAAGCGCACCTTGCTGCGCGAGAGTGGTTTCGGGAGCACATCCGCCAAAGTGGATTGGAACTCCGTGTAGACGGCGCCGGGAATCATTCCGCCTTCCTGCCTTGCGGTGACCCTTCCGCTCCGACTCTTATTCTCGGCTCACACTTGGATTCGGTTCCCAAGGGTGGGCGCTTCGACGGGGCGTTAGGTGTGATGGCGGCGCTTGAGGTGTTGAAAACAGTTCGAGAAAACGAAGCCAATCTCAAGGTCCAATTGGAGGCGATGGACTTTACAGATGAAGAAGGCACTCATTTGAGTCTGTTCGGTAGCAGTGCGATATCCGGTCATTTGAAGCCTGACGCATTGAAAAACCCATACAGTGGACGAGAGAATTTCACAGCGGGCCTGGCGCGCGCCGGTCTGACCGAGGAAAGCCTGTTTACCGCCAGACGGTCAAAGGGCTTGCTGGCCGGGTATATTGAATTGCATATTGAACAGGGCAAGCGTTTGGAAAAGCGTGAATTGAACATCGGCATTGTATCGGCTATTGTGGGATATGGCTCGTATCGTATGGCCTATATCGGACGCGCTGACCATGCCGGGTCGTCGGCGATGGAAGATCGGCTGGATGCAGGGCAGGGTGTGGCGGCCTTCATTTTGGAGGCGCGTCAGACCGTGATGCGGGATTTCCCAAACTGCGTGGCGAATGTCGGTAAGATCGAATTTTTGCCCGGCGCTTCGAATATTGTCCCGGCCCGCGCTGACTTTATGCTCGAGTTCCGTTCACCGGACGAAACTCAACTCGCGGAATTGGATCAGGCCTTGATGAAACTTGCAAAGGAAAAGGCCGAGCAATTCGGCTTGCAAGTGAGCGCTGAAGCGCTTGGCAGGCATACGCCCAACCCCATGAGCCAAAGGATTCAGGATGCGTTCCAATCCGCTTGTGACGCCATGGGACTTTCGAGCGCTGTCGTTCCATCCGGTGCAATCCATGACGCTCAATCGTTGGTGGATGTATGCCCGGTGGGGATGATCTTCGTTCCGTCGGTTAATGGCACCAGCCATTCGCCCTTTGAGTTCACTGCATGGCAGGATTGTGTGCATGGCGCGAATGTCCTTTTACAGGCGGCATTAATTCTGGGAAGCGGGTAAAATTGGCAAACTATCAACCATGAAAAACTTCGATACCAAATATAACTCCATTCCCAAGACCGAGATCCATTGCCACCTCGAAGGCGCGATCCGTACACAGACCATTATTGATGTGGCTCGCGAACAGGGCGTGGCCCTGCCTTCCTACGAAGTGGGGGAGTTGGACAAACATGTCAAGGTGTTGGAGCAGATGCAAAGCCTGAAAGCCGTGTTGGATGCTTTTGATATCTTCCAACGCACTATCACGTCTCCGGCAGTCTTTGAGCGCATCTCCTGGGAACTCTTTGAAGATTGCGCCAGGCAGAACATTAAACTCTTTGAAGTGCGCTTCTCGCCCGACTGGGCATTCCACGGCTACAATTTGGATTGGGACGCCTGCCTCGAAGGGCTGATCCGCGCCCAGGAACGTGCCGAGAAAGAATTCGACATGGCCATTGGCATCATCGCCATCACCTCGCGCGGCATGGGCGCGGAGTCATGTGTCCGCACGGTGGACTGGGCCATCCGGCACAAAAAGTACATTCAGGCTGTAGACCTTGCCGATGCAGAGAAAATGTTCCCGGTGAAGGATTTTGTCAAGCCGATCTTGAAGGCTAAAGATGCGGGCTTGAAAGTCACCATTCACTCCGGCGAAGATACGCCCGCTTCCTTTGTGATGGATACCATCCAGAACTTCCAGCCGGACCGCATTGGGCACGGGATTCACAGCATTGAAGACATGAAAGTTGTCGATGCTTTGATCGAGAAAGGGATTACGCTCGAGGTGAATCCCTGGTCCAATTACCTGACCAACTCTGTCCCGACGATCGAAGCGCATCCGCTCAAGAAGTTATACGATCTTGGCGTGCGCGTAACCATTAATTCAGACGATCCTGAAGTGCTTGAGACCAATGTCAATAACGAATATCGCATTGCTCTTGAGATTCTCGGCATGAGCATGGCGGATATCCATGCATGTAACCGGATGGCCTTCGAATCCTCTTTCATTGACCCGGCCAAAACCCGCCCGATCTGGGATAGGTATTTTGTTAATTTTGCCCCCGATTCAAATTGACCGAATCAGAACCCTTAGGGTAAAATAATGCGCCAGTCTACCCGGTACATACCTGTCCCATTGGGGATTGTGTAATCATCTTTTGAAGGAATAAAGGAAGAACGTAGAATGACCAAGCGAACTTATCAACCCAAGATCCGCCGCCGCTTGCGCGTGCATGGCTTTCGCTCGCGCATGGCTACCGCAGGCGGACGCGAAGTCCTCAAGCGCCGCCGCCTTAAAGGCCGCCATAAATTGACCGTTACAGCCAACGAGCACGTCAAGCGGACTCGTTGGTAGTCTCTCGCGTTTTAACGCGGAGAATTTCATGAGGCGCGGGTGCAGAGACGTTTTCGACTGTCCCGGTCCGAAGACTTCAAGCGGGTGCGGCGAACAGGCAAGTCCTATGCCCATCCGCTTGTTGTGTTAGTAGTACAACAGGCAAGCGATTCGAAAAAACAGATTCGGGTGGGAGTAGCGGCAGGAAAGACAACCGGGACGGCGGTCCACCGTAACCGAGCCAAACGACTCCTGCGCGAAGCGATGCGCCCTTTGCTTGCTTCCATCGCTTCCGGCTGGGACTTGATCCTGATTGCCAGGCCCGCACTTGTCACCTCCACCCTGACTGATACCCGCTCCGCGCTGACCAACGTATTGACTCGTGCCAAACTTCTCATCCCTGCGGGCGAGTCCCCTGAATGAACCCGGAACCTGAGCATCAATTTCACCTGCATGATTATTCCCACGAACCGCGCCTGCGCGACATGCCGCGGACGGTGAATAACTGGCCGCGCATTGTTGTGCTGGCCTTCATTCGTTTATATCAAAAAGTGGTTTCCCCCGGTTTGCCCGCAAACACCTGCCGCTTTTACCCTTCCTGTTCCCATTATGGATATCAGGCCATATATAAATATGGTGCCTTCAAGGGTTCATTGATGGCGACCTGGCGGGTGTTACGTTGCAACCCATTTAACCCCGGCGGGTACGACCCCGTCCCTTAATTTGCGATTATTCACACAAAGGCGCACACCTTTGTTATTGTGTCAGGAGTAAATCTACCTTGAAAATGAAAAGAACAACCCTGGTGCTGTTATTTTTGCTGGGTGTCCTACTTCTCAGTGCGTGTTCTGGAAACAGCCGGACCATTGTTAATACGTGGCCGGGCCTGGCAGCGGATGATGCGCACGCCTATCTTTCCGCTGGTTCTCATGTGTACGCTGTAGATGCGAAAAACGGCAGTGAAGCCTGGCGCTATCCTGCCGAGGCGGACAATGCCATGCAGTTCTACGCGGTTCCCGTGCTGACCTCCGATGGTCAATTGTTGGTTGGCAGTGAGGGAACGGGCCACGCTTTCTTCAGCCTCAACCCCGAGACCGGCAAGGAAAATTGGGCTGAACCTTTCACCGGGGCCAAAGGCAAGTGGGTGGCTGCTCCGTTGGTATTCAATGAACGTATCTATGCCCCCAATACGGATGGCTACCTCTACACTCTCGGTTTGGATGGCAAACAGGCAGCCGACCCCATTGAATTGGGCGGCGCATTGTGGTCAGCCCCGGTGACAGATGGCCAGTTCATTTATGTGGCTTCGCTCGACCATCACCTGCATATCATTGACCCGGCTGGATCTTCGGTGATTGAGCCCATTGATTTGGGAGGTGCGGTGCCCGGCAGCCCGGCGGCAGGGGATGGTGGTGTATACATTGGCTCCTTTGCTTCCACCGTTGAATTCGTACAGTCCAATGGCCGGCATGAAGCGGTGGCCAAGACCACCAATTGGATCTGGGGTTCACCTACTTTCGCTGGAGACACTTTGTATTATGCCGACCTGAGTGGCAGCGTCTACTCATTGGACATCCCCAGCGGAAGCCAGAATTGGGGCGCGATCCAGCCGGATGGCCCCATTGTGGCAAATCCACTGGTCGCTGGCGACAAGGTCTACTTTGCATCTGAAGAGGGATCCTTCTTTGCCCTCGACCAGGATGGCAAGATCGCCTGGGAAAAGACCACCGGCGGAAAGATCTACACCACGCCTGTCGTTTCAGGCGACCTTGTTCTGGTTGCCCCCTATCAGGGTGATTTTGCCATCGCCGCTTATGACAGCGAAGGCAAACAAGCCTGGACTTTCACCCCCGCTAAATAAGGAACCCAACCCATGTGGGAACTATTTATCATTCAACCGTTGACCAATCTTTTATTATGGATCTACGACGTGCTTGGGCATGGTCCGCATATGTTCGGCCTTGCCATCATCCTTTTCACCATTTTGATCAAACTCATTACCTGGCCGCTGAACGCCTCACAAGTCAAGGGCGCACAGGCCATGCAGGAGTTACAGAACGACAAGGATTGGCAGGAGATCCAAAAGAAGTACGCCAAGGATCGCGAAAAGCTGGCGCAGGAACAAATGCGTATTTATAAAGAAAAAGGCATCAATCCTTTCTCTTCCTGCCTGCCGACCCTTATTCAATTCCCCATCATCATTGGTTTGTATCAAAGCATCATCCGCGCGCTTTCTGCGACCCCCCTGGATATGCTCAAACTGGCCCGCACCGTCTACCCATTCCAAAATGTGGAAAATATCATTCCACTCAACAGCAAATTCCTGTGGATGGACTTGGGCCGCCCCGAGTCGATTGCAATCCTGGGCTTCGCGCTCCCGACCCTTGCGATCATTGTGGCGCTCACCACCTACATTCAGACCAAACTTACCATGCCCGCCGCCACAAACCCCGGTGACCAAAGCGCGGCCATGTCTGGCATGATGAGTATTTATATGCCCTTGCTGCTCGGCTGGTTTGCATTGAACTTTGCCTCAGGCATCGCTGTATATTTCATCGTCAGCAACCTACTGGGTATCGCCCAATATGCGGCAACCGGCCGCGCCAATTGGAACAACCTGTTGCCTGGCGGAAATAAAAAAGCCCCGGCCAAGAAATAGGGAGGAGAATCCATGAGCGAGCGCACCACCCTTGAAATTATCGCTCCAACAGTTGAGGAGGCCATCCAGGATGGCCTGACCCAACTCGGCCTGACCGCCGATGCCGTCTCTGTGGAAGTGTTGGACTCGGGCTCGAAGGGCTTGTTCGGATTGGGCGGCCGCCAGGTGCGTGTGCGCCTCACCGTCAACCCGCCCATGATCGAACAACCCGCTTCCAAACCGGATCCGAAGCCTGCTCCCGCCCATAAAGCGGAGCCAAAGCCCCGGCCTCAGAAAGAAGCGAAACCCCGCCCGGAAAAGAAACCTGTCGAGCAAAAGAAACCTGCCGCCGAGCCCAAACCGATTCCCCCGGCCCCCGCTCCCAAGAAATTGGAGCGTATGGAACATGATCATGTCTTGGACACCGCCGAAGAAGTGGTTTCCAAATTGATCCATCACATGGGCATGACCGCCCAGGTCTCAGCACATTATGATGACTCCAGTTCCGAGGAGCATCGCGTCATTCAAGTGGATGTGCGCGGCGAAGACCTCAGCGCCCTCATCGGACGCCATGCTGAAACCCTGACGTCTTTCCAGCACGTTGCCTCGCTGATCGTTGGTAAACAGACCCAAACCTGGGTGCAGATGGTCATCGATGTTGAGGGGTATCGTTCCCGCCGCGAGAAGCAGATCCGGCAACTGGCCAATCGCATGGCCGACCAGGTCACCAAGACCGGGCGTAAGGTCACCATGGAGCCAATGCCTGCCAATGAACGCCGCGTGGTTCATATCGAGTTGCGCGGTCACCCTGCCGTGACCACTGAAAGCACCGGCGAAGAACCGTATCGCAAAGTGGTTATTCTTCCGAAAGACTAATTCTCCTTAAGCCAAAAGACCGTAGACCCCTGTCTGCGGTCTTTTTTGTAGTTCAGGAAGTCTGGAGTCGAAAGTCTCCAGACTGGGTATAATTCGCAACATGCCGGAACCCTCCCTTCTTCAGCCTGTGGATTATCTGCTTATCGGCCATGTGGCAGTAGACCTGACACCCACCGGTTCACAACTCGGTGGGACGGTCTCCTACTCTGGGTTGGCGGCACGGGCGATGGGGATGCGCGTGGGTATAGTCACCTCGGCAGGGCCGGATGCGCCGTTGTCGGGTCTTGACGGCATCCAGATTCATAGCGTCTTCACAGATCAGAGCACGGTCTTTGAGAACGTGAAGACCGATCAAGGCCGCAAGCAAACCTTGCGCCATCAGGCCGCGCCGATCACCGTTGAGGATGTGCCGGAAATTTGGCGGAATACGCCAATTGTGCATCTTGCACCCATTGCGCAGGAAGTGGACCCGGCCATGGCGGGACAGTTTCCCTTGTCCTGGGTGGGTGTCACGCCGCAAGGCTGGCTGCGCGGCTGGGATGAAAAAGGTTCGGTATTTGCCAAAGCTTGGGAGAACAGCGAGCAGGTTCTCGGTCAGGCTGGAGGCGTGGTGATGAGCAGCGAGGATGTCAACCGCGACCTGGAACTCGTCGAATGGCTGGCGCATCATACGCGCCTCTTCTGTCTAACGGAGGGGGAACAGGGTGCGGTGTTATATTGGAATGGAGACCGGCGGCGCTTCCGCCCGTCGAACGTGGTGGAAGTGGACGCGACCGGCGCGGGGGATATCTTTGCCGCGGCATTTTTTACGCGCCTCTACCGCACCCGCGACCCGTGGGAGGCGGTGCGGTTTGCAACCAATCTTGCGGCGTTCTCGGTGACGCGCGCGGGCTTGCAGGGTATTCCCACACAAAAAGAGATCGAGCAATGTTTGATGGAGGTTTTATCTTGACGAAGATATATACGTTGGTGAATCAAAAAGGCGGGGTTGGGAAGACAACATCCACGATCAACCTTGCAGCTTACCTGGCGAAATTCGGCCAGCGCGTGCTGGTGGTGGACCTCGACCCACAGGCCAATGCCACCTCCTGCCTGGGTGTGGATAAGCTTGGCGTGGAAGGCGGTACTTATGAAGCGCTCTTAGGCGAAGAGGATATCTTCCCGTATATTTTGTTGAACGAACGCTTGAACCTATCCTTGTTGCCATCATCGCCCTCACTGGCGGGCGCGGAAGTTGAATTGGTGGATGAACTCGCGCGTGAGTCGCGCTTGCGCAAGGCGATCCTAAAGGTGGCAAAACGCTATGACTACGTGCTGGTGGATTGCCCGCCTTCGCTCGGCCTGCTGACGGTCAATGGCCTGATGGCTGCGGTGGATGGCGTGGTCGTGCCGGTGCAGTGCGAATACCTTGCGCTTGAAGGATTGGGACAACTGACTCAGACCATTGAGCGGGTGCGCTCGGCGCTCTTTCCCGAACTGGTGGTGCGTGGCGTGATCCTGACGATGTTTGATAACCGCACCAACCTCTCCACCGATGTGGTGACAGAAGTGAATAATCATTTCCCGAACCAGGTTTTTAAGAGCGTCATTCCACGCAGTGTGCGCCTGGCGGAGGCGCCTTCCTATGGCCTGCCCATCTCGGAATATGCGCCTGCTTCTGTCGGCGCTCAGGCGTACGAAGCCCTGGCAAAGGAATTGTTGAAAGGCGATAAGAACTGAAAGTAGCCTTTGCACAAGGTTTGTTATCCGTTATCGAAGTAAGGTTCATTTTAGCGATTTGGAAATCAAGGAGCAAAGATGGCTCAGCGAAAAGGTCTTGGCAAAGGTTTGGATGCGCTTATCCCCGGCGGGAAGGCTTCTGTGCCGCCTGCGGGGGGGGGAAGTCACGGAGGCGGCGTGCAGCAGGCCCCGGTGGAGGCGATCAAACGCAACCCGCGTCAGCCGCGCCTGCATTTCAAAGAAGAGGAATTGAACGAACTGGCCGCTTCGATCCGCGAGCATGGGGTCATCCAGCCGCTGATCGTTTCTCCAAATGGGGATGGGACCTTCATTCTCATTGCGGGCGAACGCCGTTTACAGGCCTCACAGCGCGCGGGCTTGAAGACGGTTCCCATCATTCCGCGTCAGGCGAACAATCAGGAATTGCTGGAACTGGCCTTGATCGAGAATGTTCAACGCGCAGACCTGAATGCAATGGAAGAATCTGAAGCGTACCATCATTTGGCCGATGACTTTGGTCTTTCGCACGAGATGATCGCCAGACGCGTGGGGAAGAGCCGCGTAGCCGTGACGAATACCATGCGCTTGATGAACCTCGCGGGTGAGGTCAAACAGGCGCTGGTGGATGGCAATATCACCGAGGGCCATGCGCGTGCTTTGCTGACGCTCTCCACACAGAAGGCGCAGGTTTCTGCCATGCAGACGATCATCAACCTTTCCCTAAGTGTGCGTCAGACCGAGGATCTGGTACGGCGACGGATGGGACAGAAACCCATCCTCGCCAAAAAGCCCCTCCGCAACGCAGATATCAACGATGTGGAAAAACGACTGCAAAAAAGCCTGGGGACAAAGGTGGCCCTCAAGCACGGCAAGAAGGGCGGAACGGTCACCATTTATTATTACTCGAACGAAGAACTGGATGCCCTGCTGGATAAATTGGCGTAACGATCTGAGCGAACATTTTTTCGTCAGGTGAAAATGAAACTTCTCTATAACGCAAATATCCATACCCTTGATTCATCCAACCCGCTTGCTTCTGCGCTCCTCATCGCGGGCGGGCGGATCGTTGCAGTTGGGGCGAGAGACCAGTTGGAAGGCATTGCGCACGGCAGGGTTGAAAAGCAGGATATGCAGGGCCGGACCCTCCTGCCCGGCCTGACCGACGCCCACATCCACATCCAGCATTATGCATTGGGCTTGTCCAAGGTCGATTGTGAGACGAAGACCAAGGAGGAATGCCTGCGGCGGGTGGCGGAACACGCACAAAATACCAAGCCGGGCGAATGGGTGCTGGGCCATGGCTGGCAGCAAAACGATTGGGATGGGAATTTTCCCACGGCTGCCGAACTGGACGCAGTCACGCCTCATAACCCGGTCTACCTGACTGCGAAGTCGTTGCATGCTGCCTGGGTGAATACTTCCGCGCTACAGATGGCGAACATTACCCACGATACACCCAACCCCAAAGACGGCGCGATCCAGCGCGATGCGGGCGGCAGGGCTACCGGCATTTTGCTCGAAACAGCCATGGCGTTGGTCCATGCCGCAGTGCCGGAACCCACCATCGCAGAGATTGAAGCGGCGATAGAAAAGGCGCAGCCAACTCTTTGGCAGGTCGGGTTGACCGGCATCCACGACTTTGACCGCCGTGAATCCTTCATGGCGCTTCAATCGCTCCGTAAAAAAAATAAATTGAAATTACGCGTGTGCAAGAACATTCCTGTTGAGAGTGTACAGCAGGCAAATGACCTGGGCTTGCGTACCGGTTTCGGCGACGACTGGTTGTGGATCGGATCGGTCAAGGCTTTTATGGATGGCGCGCTGGGCCCACGCACAGCGGCGATGTTCCAACCCTATGAAAATGAGTCGGAGAATAAAGGGATCCTCAACATGGACGGCGAGGAACTCTTCGAATATTGCCGCAAGGCTGCCGACGTGGGCCTCAGTATGACCGTGCATGCCATTGGTGACCGTGCCAATCATGAGGTCTTGAATGCCTTTGAACAACTGCGCCGGTATGAGAGCAAACATAACCTGCCGCATCTGCGCCATCGCATTGAGCATGTGCAGGTGCTCCACCCCGATGATGCACAGCGCCTCGCGAAATTAAAAGTCATCGCCTCCATGCAGCCCATACACGCCACATCAGATATGGTCGCCGCCGACCGCTATTGGGGCAAACGTTCCAACCTTGCCTATGCCTGGCGGACTCAACTGGATTATGGCGCGGCATTGGCCTTTGGATCGGATGCTCCGGTTGAATCTCCCAATCCGTTTTGGGGATTGCATGCCGCCGTCACCCGCCAACGGGCAGACGCCACCCCCTCCGCCGCAGGCTGGCACCCCGAACAAAAGTTGACCCTCGCTGAAGCCATCACCGCCTATACGTTCGGCGCGGCTTTCGCAGCCAACGCCGAACACCGCCTCGGAAAACTGTCCGATAATTATCTTGCCGACCTGATCGTTCTGGAAGAAGATCCCTATAAAATTGCACCTGCCAACCTGTTGACAATAAACGCAAGTGCTGTCATGATTAATGGAGAATGGGTTTTGTAGTGCAGCCGAACTCTCCAAAGCTAACCCCTGAAATGCTAATTCCCCGCCTGGGGGAGTACCTGGTTCAGAAAGGATTGATCAGCGAGGAGGATCTTCAACGCGTCCTTGGTTACCAGCAGGATCAATTATCCAAGGGGCAGCATTGCATGCTCGGCCAGGCTCTGATGGATCTTCAGTTGCTCGATCGTGAAAGCCTCGATCAGGCTATTACTGAACAGATCCTGCAATTGCGTACTGCTTTGCAGGCTGCCAATCGTAATCTGGAACAGCGCGTCCGCGAGCGTACGGCAGAACTGAACGAAGCGCTGACCCGGCTCTCGGAACTCAGCCAGATGAAGGCAAATTTTGTGTCGAATATTTCGCACGAATTGCGCACCCCGCTGACCCATATCAAAGGATATGTGGAATTGATGATTTCCGAGACCCTGGGGAGCATTAACGAAGATCAGCGGCATGCCCTGGAAGTCGGCCAACGCTCAACCGCAAAACTGGAAGGTTTGATCGAAGATTTGATCATGTTTTCGCTGGCCTCCCACGGTGAACTAAGTTTAAGACCCATTCCCATAGACCTTGCCCGGCTGGCGAATCTTGTCACCCGGGCGGCAATCCCCAAAGCTGAGGAACGTGGCGTCAAGGTTATCTCATTCATCCCGGAGACCCTGCCGCAGGCGCAGGCCGATAGTGAGAAGATCGGCTGGGTACTGGGGCAACTGCTCGATAATGCGATCAAATTCACTCCGTCAGGCGGAAGCGTGACAGTGGATATTAAGGAGGAAGGCCGCAACTTGATCCAAGTCTCCGTGGTAGATACTGGAATTGGCATCCCACAAGGGCGCATGAAGGAGATCTTCGAACCTTTCCATCAACTGGATGGTTCTTCCACCCGGCGTTATGGTGGGACAGGGCTTGGGCTCTCACTGGTCAGGCAGATCATCGAAGCCCACGGTTCGCTGCTGGATGTTCGCTCCACGGAAGGGAAAGGCTCCACATTTACATTCCCATTGCTGGCTGTTCATGAGTAACCAAATGGACCTGACGACACTCTCCCACCTCCACCACATTTTTCAGGATGTTCAGAAAAAGCAGGATATGAAAGCCTCCCTGGACACCCTGTTCCTTTCCTTGCGCGGTTCGTTCATGTTTGATAATGTCGCCATTTATCTGGAGGATCTCAAAGACAAGACGCTGGATGTGGTCTACGCCCGCGCGATGGGCCGCGGTAAAAATGCAGAAGCCGACGCCGCCTGGGGTGAGATCATTGCCAGCGATGTGATCCGCAACGGCCGTATCGTGATGCGCGAGCCGCGCCAGAAAATTAAAGAAGCGAACCGTATGACACAGGCATATGTCATCGGCATGCCATTGCCAATCGCCAATAAGATTCGCGGGGCGCTGCTCTTTGTACGCTTTGGCGGGCCGGAATATACTGAAATGCAAATCCACATTGCGTGGCTGCAGGCGATCTGGTCGGCGGCGCTGCTTGAGCGGAAGGAACTGCTGGAAGCACGCGCCGAGTTGGATTCGGTCCAAAGGCAAATGCGCCTGCAGGATGATTTTGTCTCCACCATTTCCCATGAATTGCGCACCCCGTTGGGCTTTATCAAAGGATATAGTACCAGCCTGCTTCGTCAGGATACGACCTGGGACGAGCCCACCCAGCGCGAATTTCTCAACATCATTGACGAAGAAGCCGACCGACTGACCCGGCTGATCGAAGACATGCTTGAGTCGGCCCGGCTGCAAAGCAAGACTCTGCAATTTAAATTTTCCCCGCTGCGCATTGATGCGCTGGTTCGCGACGTGGCCACACGGGTCAACACCCATCACCCCAATCTAAATATTGAATTCTATATTGAACCCATGCCGCCGGTTGTGGGAGATGGGGTGCGGCTCTCGCAGGTCTTTGAAAATTTGTTCAGCAATGCCATCAAGTATGCGCCGGGGTCGAAGATCACCATTACGGCCAAGGCGCTGGATAAGAGAGTCCGCCTCACTTTTGGAGATGAAGGCGACGGCATTCCTGAAGATTTCCTGCCCTTCCTGTTTGAACGCTTCTATCGAGTTCCCGGCGAGCGGACGGTGACCGGTACAGGTCTTGGGTTATACATTTGCAAGCAAATTATTGCCGCACATCATGGTAAGATTTGGGTGCAGTCAGTGTTGGATCAGGGCACAACGTTCTTCATCGAACTGCCCGCCGAGCCCATGCTTTGACCACCTTCATTTTTCATCTTCAAGGAGATTCAATATGGCAAAGCGTATTTTGATCGTGGATGACGAACCTCGATATTTGCGCCTTTTGGAAGCAAACCTCCGAACTGAAGGGTATGAAGTCACCACAGCCCAGGATGGGGTACAGGCGTTGGACGTTTTCTCGGCCCAGCCCATCGACCTTGTGTTACTGGATGTCATGATGCCGCGCCTGGATGGATTTGGGGTCTGCCAGCGTTTACGCGAATTCTCAAATGTTCCGATCGTCATCCTGACCGCACGCGGAGAAGAGCAGGATCGCGTGCGCGGACTTGATCTCGGCGCCGATGATTACCTGGTTAAACCGTTTTCCGCCACCGAATTGCTGGCGCGCGTCCGTGCCGTGCTGCGCCGTGCGCAGGTCCCCACCGACGGCAGCCAGGTGCGATTCTTTACCCACGACGATCTTAAGATCGACTTTGCCCGGGCGGAGGTTTGGCGTGCCGAAGAGCCGGTCTCGCTTTCCGCCACGGAATATCGTCTTCTACTTCAGTTTGCACATAATATCGGCAAGATCCTTACATCCGAAGACCTGCTGACCAGCGTCTGGGGCGTCGAATATAAAAATGACAAAGAGATTCTTTGGGTAAGCATTGCCCGCCTGCGCCAGAAGCTGGAGAAGGATGCCCACAACCCGAAACATATCGTCACCCGTTCCGGGCTGGGGTACTTGATGCCCCCCATTGAAATTTAACCGACCCGGGAGGCATGGACAGGAACTCTGACATGCCGCAGAAAAGAATCCTTATTGTTGATACCGATGTCGCCAGCCGTAATTTCGTAGCCCGTAAATTGCTTGACGAGCAATATGAGGTCATTCAGGCTGACTCTGGCAAGGAAGGCTTGATTTGCTCATGGCGCGACAAGCCGGACCTGATCGTTGTTGACCCGGCACTGGTTGATATTAGTGGGGAAGAGTTTGCCGTCAAATTAAGGAACAACCCACGTACCGCCCAAATCCCGCTTGTGGCATTGAGTAGCGATCCACGCAGCGCCCGCAGTCAAGCCTGCCTCGATGCGGGATTTAATGACTACATCGTCAAATCAGGGCAGGCGCTGCCCCAGCTGTACAATGCCATTATTCGCCTGCTCGCTTTAACCGATTATGGAATAAAGCGCGATGGCTTGTCTGTGGTTTTTTTGAGCGCAAAGGGCGGAGTAGGGACATCCTCCATATGTGCCAATATCGCCATGAATATGGTGCAGAGCCAGCAGGATCTACGCCTGGCGGTGGTGGACCTGGTGTTGCCGATTGGCTCAATCGCATCCATTGTGGGGTATGAAGGCAATTTGAACATTGTCTCCGTTGCTAACCGGCCTGAGGATGAAACCACTCCACAATTTTTTGAAGACCAATTGCCAGAAATGGGAGTCTGGCGATTTAACCTTTTAGCGGGGTCCCCCAACCCCGAGTTGAGTAATCAACTGAATGTGGGGCGTATCGGGGATATCATCCTGTCTCTGAAAGCCTCCTACGATTTTGTATTAATCGATATTGGACGAACCCTTTCAAAGATCACCCTGCCCTTGATCCAGCATGCCGACCTGGTCAGCCTGCTGATAGGGACAGATATCAGCGCCCTGCCGTTGACCAAGAGCCTCCTTAATTTTCTGAAAAACAAAAGCGTTCCTCCTGAGGTGATCTATTCCATCCTTAATCGTTCCATTGGGTTGGAAGGGCTGAGCAAGGCAGATACCGAAACCGATCTGGGAATTTCCATTCGGGCTGCCATACCTTACCTGGGTACAAATTTCGCTTTTGCAAACAGCCATCACCAGCCAATTACGTTAAAATTCCCCCACGATACGGCCTCGATCATCTTAAGCGATGCGGCCAGAGAAATGATGGCGCAAGCGCGAAAATCACGCAGATGAAGCAGGATTCCGACACTTGGAGCAAAAATGACCATTGAGTATGACGAGAAGGGCAAATTCTATACAAACGTTGTTCATAAAGTTGCAGTGCCGTCGGTGATGCAAACAACCATGCATTTGATCCGGGGATTGGTGCATGTGCGGCAGGGGGAACGCCTTAAGGATGAATTGGAAAACCATGAAGAATATATGGCGGTTACAAATGCCAGTGTCTTTGATGCAACCGGCAATGTAGTCTACAACGGTTCATTCCTGGCAGTTCAAAAGAAGCAGATCGTGTGGATCATGCCTGCCGACGACGAGGAAAGCAAGGATTTGAAAGGATGAATACCGTCAATCCGGGACCCCCGCAACGATTGACCAGCCAGGACTTGGTCCGGTTGAAAAAATTCCTTGCCGATACCCTGATGCGCGCCCTTGAAATGGAGAATATCCCCGCTGCGCAACGACAGATATTTATCCAACAGAATATTGCCCGCGCTTTTGAACAGACCCAATTGAAACTACCTGAAGAAGTGCGGAACGAGATATACAGGCAGGTTAATGATGACTTGCTTGGGTTTGGCCCCATCCAGCCTCTCCTTGATGACCCCGATATATCCGAGATCATGGTCAATGGCCCTAAGAAGATATTCATTGAAAAGGGCGGGCAGCTGACCAAGTCGAATGTCGTCTTTGATGATGACGATCACGTCCTCCGCATTATTGACCGCATCATTCTACCGCTTGGCCGCCGGGTGGATGCTGACTCTCCCACAGTGGATGCGCGCCTGCCGGATGGTTCGCGCGTCAATGCCGTGGTGCGGCCCGTTGCCATTGATGGGCCTTCCATCACCATCCGAAAATTCCGAAAAGATAAACTGAAAGCCGAAGACCTGATCAACTTTGGTTCAGTGACCAAACCCATGGCCGACTTTTTGGAAGCCTGTGTAAAATCCCGCTTCAATATCATCATTTCCGGCGGAACAGGCTCCGGGAAGACCACGCTCCTGAACGTAATGTCGGGCTTCATCCCGGAGGATGAGCGCATCATCACCATTGAAGATGCCGCCGAGTTGCAACTTCAACAGGATCATGTCATGCGCATGGAGACAAAATCTGCCAATGTGGAGGGCTTGCACGCGGTGACCATTCGCGACCTCGTCAAAAACTCGCTGCGGATGCGGCCTGACCGTATCGTAGTAGGGGAGGTGCGCGGAGGCGAAGCGTTGGATATGCTGCAAGCCATGAACACGGGCCACGATGGCTCACTGACCACGGTTCATTCCAACAGTCCACGTGATGCGATCTCCCGCCTCGAAACTCTGGTGTTGATGGCGGGTATGGATCTGCCGCTCAAGGTGGTTCGCCAGCAAATTTCCTCCGCCATCGACCTGATTGTCCAGCAATCCCGCCTGAAAGATGGGCAGCGTAAAGTGACCTCCATCACCGAAGTGGCCGGTATGGAAGGCGATATTGTGGTTCTGACGGATATTTTCAAGTTCAACCAGACCGGCGTTACACAGGATGGTAAAGTGTTGGGTGAATTGCGCCCGACCGGCATCCGGCCCTTGTTCACACCGCGCCTCGAAGCCTCCGGCTACAAGCTCGGCGCTGAGATCTTCATGTCTGGGAAATTCCCTGCCGATTCCGGTCGCCGGTGACGACACTCTGCTATAATCGAGCCATTACCAATAATGAGGTGACATGAACAACCCCCAAATCACCATTCGTGAAAAGAAACTAGGCTTGCTGATCCGGGACGCCCGCATGGCGGAACGCCGCAGTATTAAAGAATGCGCAGACGCGATCGGGGTCAAGCCGGGGATCTTCCGCGCTTATGAGGAGGGTCGTCATGCCCCGTCCCTGCCGGAACTGGAAGCGCTGGTCTATTTTTTGAAACTTTCCATCCATCACTTCTGGAGCGGTGACACCATATCCGATACTCCCGCTTCCATGAGTTTGGAAGATGTGGCCCGCCTGGTGGCATTGCGCCAGCGCATGATCGGCGCGCTATTGCGCCAGGAACGCACCAACAAGAACATGTCGCTGCGTCATGTCTCAGCGGAGACGGGCATTTCCCAGTCGCGTTTGAAGGCATATGAACTTGGCGAACGCCCCGTCGCTGTGTCTGAACTGGAGAGCATCCTTGCGGTTCTGGGAAGCCGCATGGAGAATTTCTTCGACCAAAGCGGCCCGGTCGGTGCCTGGATGAATGGGCAGCGTGCCATGCAAAAATTCCTGGACCTTCCCGAAAGCATTCAGGATTTTGTTTGCCAGCCGGTTAACCGGCCCTACATCGAACTCGCCATGAAACTTAGCAGTATGTCGCGCGAAAAGTTGCGCTCAGTGGCTGAAGGCCTGCTCGATATCACGCTCTAATTATTAAAGATCACCTCGCGGATATGACCCTCGAACCACAGGAACTCGATACCAGGGGCAGGCTGGCCTTTGGAAATAAAAATTTCACCGCAGCTGCTGAATATTTTCGCCAGGCTTCAGAGGTCTATGCGGCTGGCGGGACAGCCATAAAATCTGCAGAGATGAAAAATAATTTGAGTGTGGCCTTGCTGCAAGCGGGTCAGCCCCGGGCTGCGCTTGATGCCGCCCTCGGTACCGATGAGGTTTTTGAAAAAGAAAAAGATATCAAACTTCAGGCCATGGCTTTGGGCAATCAGGCCGCCGCGCTGGATGAACTTAAGCGCTTCGATGAAGCCATTGAAAAGTACGAGCGCTCTGCCGACCTTTTCGGCCAGATCGATGAAGGCGACCTGCGCGCGATGGTAATGAAATCTTCCGCGGCCATCAAATTGAAGACCGGCAAGGTTACCGAATCCGCTTTCAAGATGATGGGCTCACTCGATGTCAAAAAGAATCCGGGGATATTTGAACGCATCCTGAAATTTTTCATGCGTTTTATCAAATGATCAACCTCAACCTGCAGGTGCGCCGTGCGGTTAAGGAGGATCATCGCCAGATCGCCAGCCTTATTTTCCATGAAACGAACACTCACCGCCATTTAGATTGGCGGTCTGCCCTCGATTGGATTGGGTCTCAGAATTATTGGGTGCTGGATGACAATGGCATGGTGACCGCCGCCTTTGCCTGCCCGGAGGATCCTCCCGGCGTGGCGTGGGTTCGTCTATTTACCCATCAATCGCATCTGCCCGGACCTGAGGCCTGGTCGGCCATCTGGGAAAGCGCCCGGGCTGAAATCCATCACACTTCTCCCCTGGTCAAAGTGGCTGCCATTGCCGTCAAACAATGGTTTCAGGAGATTTTGCTTTCCAATGGGTTCAACCTGCAACAAGATATTGTCTTGCTTAACCGCCCCAGTGGCCGCGCCATGTCACCGTTCCTTCCCCACGGGTTGCACATCCGCGCCATGGCCTCGGCTGACCTGCCTGTAGTCACCGAATTGGATAAATCTGCCTTTGGCCCTTTTTGGCATAACACAGAAGACTCGTTATTGCGTGCCTACTCTCAGGCGATCCATGCCACGATTGCTGAAAATGAATCTGGCGTGGTGGGGTACCAGATCAGCACGGGGAATCCCTTTGGGGTACACCTCGCAAGGCTCGGGGTCCGCCCTGACGCGCAAGGCCGGGGGGTGGGCTCTGCCCTGGTGGGAGATCTCATCCGACAGACCAGCCACCATTCCACGCGTGGGGTCACCGTTAATACCCAGTCAGATAATCAGGTATCGTTGACGTTGTATCAAAAGATGGGCTTCGTAAGAACGGGTGAAAAATTTCCGGTCTTTGTATATGAGGGGGGCTATGACCCGGATTGAAATTCCTGTTGGGGTTATAAGCAAGTTTGTCGAGACTCTTTCCGCAGAGATTGGGGAAGAAACATTTCGCGCTGTGCTTTCCAAGGCGGGCCTGCCGGGAGCATGGTCGCAGCTCGAATATTTTTCAAGTTTAAGTGAAGTAGAATCGGCCGAGGCATACGCCAGGCTTCAGTCCGCCTTGCGGACGTATTACGGAAGAGGCGCGCGCGGAACTCTCTTGCGTATCGGCATGAAACTCTGGAACCGCCTCTTGGAAGATGCGCCGCTGGGGCTTAAGGCACAGTCCTCGTTAATTCGCGGACTCCCAAAGACGCTCCGCCGCAAACAAGCGCTGGAATTGCTGGCGCGCATCCTGGATACAAAACGCGGCGCCCTTTCGGTTCACACCCTCGACCTTGACCTGCTGTTGGTGGACCAGACCTCCCCAACCACCCTTGGGCAATCGGACGATGAGCCGGTCTGTTTTGTGACGTTTGGTCTTATTCGCGAGTGCCTGTTCTGGGCCGTCGGCGAGGAGCATGATATTGAAGAACGCGCCTGCAAGGCCATGGGCGCAGCGCAATGCGAGTTCAAGATCACAATCGGAGGATAGCGGTATGAAACACCAGGAAATGAAATGGAAATCGCGCGATGGGTTGGAACTTCAGGCGCAGGTTTGGGAGCCGGATGTCATCACTCCCAGGGCTGTGGTCTGCCTAGTGCATGGATTGGGTGAACATAGTTCGCGCTACGCCCACGTGGCAGATGCACTGGGCAGGGAAGGGTTCATCCTGTTTGGCTATGATTTGCGAGGGCATGGGCGTTCCGGCGGCGCGCGCGGGCATATCAACTCCATCGATGAATTTATGCAAGATATCGATGTTCTGCTCGAACAGGCGCGCAAGCGCTACCCCGGCATGCCGCTATTTTTATACGGTCATAGCCTCGGCGGTATCCAGGTTCTGCACTACGGCCTGACGCACAAACCCGATGTCAAAGGGGTGATAGCCACCAGCTCCGGGCTGCGGACCGCACTGGAAAAACAACCCGTTAAGGTTTTTCTTGCCAAGGCGCTCGGGTCCTTGATGCCGAATAATGTTCTCCCCAGCGGGTTGGATGCCAAGGGACTCTCTCACGATCAAAAAGTGGTTGAGACATACCTCAAAGACCCGTTGGTCCATGACAAGATCTCTTTTGGTTTTGGAAAGACCATGCTGGGCGTTACCAAGTGGACATTGGAACATGCAGGCGAGTTTTCACGCCCGCTCTTGCTGCTGCATGGCAAGGAAGACCCGATCGCTTTCCCTTCGGGCAGCATGGAATTTGCTGCGCCCTTAAAGGAAAAATGTACGCTGGTTCTGTGGGAGGGCGGCTATCATGAATTGCACAACGAGCCGGATAAGGCCGAGGTTTTCACCACCATGACCCTCTGGATGGACGCCCGCCTGCGTGAGGGATAAATTAAGAGACCCTTAACGGTTTGCTGGACAAATCTATTTGCGCATGAGAAAATTCGCGCCACTACGAAATCATTTTTATAGGAGATAGTATGAACAACAAAGAAATGAGCAAAAGACAGCAGCGCAGGGAGCAGATTCGCCGCAAGGAAGCACGATCCCGGTGGGTAGGGATCGGCCTGATCTCCATCGGGGCGATCTTCCTGGCCTTCTTGTTCATTTACCCCAACCTCAAGCCCGTCGGCGATATTGCTGACGCGCCACAAATGGACCGCCCAAATGTAGATTTCAACGCTGCCGGTGACCCCAACGCTCCGATCAAGATCGACGAATATTCAGACTTCCAATGCCCGTACTGCCGCATCTTCTTTGAGAAGACAGAAGAACAATTGATGAGCAGCTATGTGGCAGATGGGACCGTTTATTTCGTCTACCATTCCTTTGGCGAATTTATCGGAGCCGAATCCAAGGCAGCCGCTGAAACCGCCTATTGCGCGGGCGACCAGGGCAAGTTCTGGGAGATGCATGACCTTCTGTTCGCGAACCAGACCGGTGAGAATGTGGGCGCTTACGCTGACCGCCGCCTGACTGCTTTTGCAGAAAAACTCGAACTAAACATGACTGATTTCAACTCCTGCTTTGATAGCGGGAAATATTCCGACCTGGTGGACCAGGACGGCAAGGATGGACTTCTTGCCGGAATTCAGGCGACCCCCTCTTTTGTGGTGAGCTATGTGGTTAACGGCGAAACCAAGACCAAGATCATTCAGGGCGCCCAGGAAATTGCCGCTTTCCAGCAGGAAATCGATACGGCCCTGACCGAGATGGGTTTGAAATAACAGCTGGGTACTTATAAAAAATGCGCTGTTGAAAACAGCGCATTTTTTATTTTCCAATTACCGTTTGGATTCGCTTTGCCTGCTTACGATACCTTGCTGCCAGGCGTAGACCGCCGCCTGTGTCCGATCGGCCAGGTGAAGTTTGCTCAGGATGTTGCTGACATGGCCCTTGACCGTGTTCTCGCTGATGACCAGTTTTTCTGCGATCTGGCTGTTGGTCAGTCCATTGGCGATGAGTTTAAGCACATCCGTCTCGCGGTCGGTCAGCTCGGTAAAAAGCGGTTGGTCCTCGCTGCCTTCGCCGCGGATGTTTTGCAGCACTCGCGATGCCACCCGTGGATGCAGGGTCACCTCGCCCTGGATGGCGCGGTGCAGCACATCTACTAATTTGTCCATTTTCATATCTTTGAGCACATAAGAAATGGCGCCCGCTTTCAAAGCCGGGAAGATATGCACATCCTCATGGTAGGAGGTTAGCACCACCACTTTCGTACGCGGGCTGATCTGTCGGATGCGGCGGGTGGTCTCAATACCATCCATGCCCGGCATGATGAGGTCCAACAGAACGATATCGGGGATTAACTCCGCCACCATATTGAGGGCTTCCTCTCCTGAAGAGGCTTCACCCACCACATGGAAATCGGAAATTTTTTCAAGGTAAGAACTAATCCCATTTCGGACAACTTCATGGTCGTCCACGATCAGAATGCTGGTACGATGGTGTCTCATGGATTAATCTCCTGTGCTGCTGCGAATGGGAATCTGGATGGTGAGGCGGGTACCCTGGCCGGGCGCACTTTGAACCTGTAATATCCCGCGGATGCTGCCAATGCGCTCTCGCATCGAACGAAAGCCGAGGCCTTTCGCTTTTTGATTCATATCGAAGCCGCAGCCGTCATCCGAGACCGTCACTTGCAATCCTTCGTGATTATAAACGAGGGAGATGTCTGCCCGCGTGGCTTTGCTATGGCGGGCGATGTTTGCCAGCGCTTCCTGAATGACCCGATACACCGCCTGCTCGGTTTCCAGGGTCAAAGGGCGGTCATTTTGAATGGCCAGGCTGACCAGGGTGTCGTTGCGGTGTTCCCACTCAAAGATATATTCGCGTAAGGTGGTTTGTAACCCTTTTTCCTGCAGGGCGATGGGATAAATTTCCTGGATCAGGAAATTTAATTCCTGAATGACTTCGTAGATCAGAGTCTCCGCTTCACTCACATGCGGAGAGATCTCCTGCGGAAGTAATCGGGACATCCCGTTGACAGTTCCCAGCTGTGCCAGGGCCGCAAAGGCTTTTTGTTTGGCGCTGTCGTGCAGGTCGCGGGCGAGGCGGTTGCGTTCCTCCATCACAGCCAGGTCCTTGGTCTGTTCGAATAATTCCATGTTGGCGATGGAAAGTGAGGCGCGGTTGACAAGGGCGGTGAAGAGTCGGACTGAATCCTTGGTAAGTGCATCAGGCCGGGTGTAGGCTACGTTAAAGATGGCGATTACCTTGCCGTCGACCACAATGGGGAAGTGGGCGTAGGATTGAATTCCCTCAGCCTGCATGGCGACGCGGATATCTTCCCGCAGGGCCTGAAGGTTTATAACGGACTCGACCACCGGCTGGCCGGTTTTCATTGCGATGCCGATCATGCCTTCATCGATCTTGAACGTGAGCACTTGCAGGGTCTCCGGTTGGAACCCCCGGCTGACGCGCGGGACGATCTTTTGCTGCGCCTCGTGCCAGGTAAAGACAACACTGCGATCCGCTTTCAGGATGGAGATGGAAACATCGACCAGGGTTTGAAAGATGTGGTTCAGTGTGACGCTGCGCAGGATCTTTTCGTCCGCCTGGTACAGGGCCTCGATTTCGCCAGTCCGTTTTTCAAGGTCACCGGTGCGCTTTTGGACGAGCCGCTCGAGTTCGCGGTTTTGGCGCTCAATGTTCATCACCCGCCAGCGCAACCCGCCTGCTACAGTGATGACAAAGGTTATCAGCATCAGACTGCCAAACCACCAGGTTTCCCAGAATGGAGGGACTACCACGACCTGCACGGCGATCCCTTGTTCATCCCACACGCCATCACTGTTCGAACCGCGCAGGTGCAGGGTGTATGTTCCTCCGGGCAGGTTGGTATAACGTCCATTGCGCTGGTTGCCGATGTTGATCCAGTTACTGTCAAACCCCTCCAGCATATAGGAATACTGGTTCTTGCTGGGTTGTTCGAAGGAAAAGGAGGTGAACTCAAACTCGAATGAATCCTGTGGCCATTCCAGCACCATCGCATCCAGGTGTTCGATGGTCTGGTTGGACAAAAGTGGCATGCCATCGAGGGTGACGGATGTGAGCGCAATACCGGGTGCGATGGGGTTGGCCGTAATGGTGTGTGGTATGAAAACGTTCAGGCCGTTGATACCGCCGAAATACATCACCCCGGATGGGTCCCTGGCATAGGCATTCAGGTTGAACTCATTACTTTGCAGACCGTCGCTGGCTGTAAAGTTACGAAAGCCCACGGTCTCAGGGGTGAAGCGCGAGAGGCCGAAGTTCGTGCTGAGCCACAGGTTCCCTTTATCATCCTCCAGGATGCCGTAGATGACATTGTTGGGCAGGCCTTCATTTTCGGTGAAATGTGTGAACGTGCCGGTACCGGGGTTGTAACGGCTCAAGCCGCCGCCATGTGTTCCGACCCACAGGGTTCCTGTTGAATCTTTGAAGAGGCACATGACCGAGTTGTTCGATAATGTAGCCGGGTTGGCCGGGTCGTGCCGAAAATCGGTAATTTCATCCCGTTCTTTGTTGATGCGTTTCAAGCCATCGTCAAAGGTGCCGACCCACAGGTTTCCCCTGTCGTCTTCAAGGATGGCGTTGATCTTGTTGGCGCTGAAATCCTCCCTTTTGGAGTCATCCGATAGATATTCGGAGAAGGTGTTCTTTTTGCGGTCGAATAGCAACAGTCCGCGGTTCGACCCAACCCATAACACTCCGCTGCTATCCTCATAGATCGCGAAGACTGCGAAACGGGTGGTTTCATTCACGCCGGTTTCGGGCGGCTCGAAATGCAAGAATGAATCAGTGGTCGGGTTGTAACGGTCGAGCGCGCTGCCGGTGCCGACCCATAGCACCCCATTGCCATCCTTGAAAAGTGAAATGATGTTGTTGCTGCTGATGCTGGCGGGTTCCTGGGGGGCATGTTTAAAGATCTTCGATTCTTCGGAAAGCAGGTCGAAGTGGTTCAAGCCTTCATTGACCGTCCCGACCCAGACGGAATTTTTTTGATCGGCCAGGATGGAAAAGATGAAATTGCTGCTCAAACTGGCGGGGTCATCCGGGATGTTGCGATAATAAGCGAAGCGGTCCTGCTGGCGATTGTATTTGTTCAGTCCGCCCCCCAGCGTGCCGATCCACAACACCCCGCTGGCATCTTCAAAGATCGAATAGACTTCGTCGTGGCTTAGACTGCCTGAAACACTCGGTTGATGCTGGTGGTGGATGAAGCTATTCGTTTGAAGGTCGTAACGGTCCAGACCATTGTTGGTGCCAACCCATAGGGTTCCGGAGCGGTCTGCAAAAAGCGAATTTATGATTCCCCCTGCCAGGCTTTCGGGGCGATCCTGATCGTTTGTAAAACGGGTAAAGGTCTGGTCGGAAATATTGAAGCGGTTCAGGCCGTTGGCTGTGCCGACCCAGATCTCGCCGTTGGAGCGTTCTGCAATGCTCAGCACACGGTTATGGCTCAGGGTCTCTTCGCGGTTCTTGTTGTACTTATAGGATGTGATCGTCCCGTCTTTTTTGTTCAACAGGTTGAGGCCTGTGTCAACGGTTCCGATCCAGAGGTTGTCATTGGTGTCGAGGTAGAGCGCGGTGATGAAGTTGCTGCCTAATTGGATGGAGCTGTCTGGAGAATCGCGATAATGCGTGAAGGTGGTTGTTTGAAAGTCCAGAAAATCCAACCCGTTGTTGGTGCCGACCCACAGGCCGTTTTTGTCAAGGCATAACTCTGTGACCTGCCCGCCAGTAATGCTCGTGTCATTGTTTCGGTCATGCAGGTATTGGGTGAATTTTCCAGTAATGGGGTCATAGCGGTTGAGCCCGCCCTGGCGTGTTCCGATCCACAAGTTGCCTTGTTGGTCTTCCACAATGTCGGTAATGGTACGGTCGCTCAGGCTTTGCGGGTCATCTGCATTGGGTTTATAGACTTTGAAGGTATAGCCGTCAAAGCGGTTCAAGCCATCATCAGTACCGACCCACAGGAAACCGGTGCTATCCTGCGTGATGACGTTGACCACACTCTGTGAGAGGCCCTCTTCCAAACTCAAATGTTCGAAGCGGATATTTTTCCCATAGGGGATGATCGAATTTCTATTTGGAGGCTCCACCTCTGGCGCAGTGGGCAGGGCGGTCGGATTCGCTTCGGGCGTGGGGACAGGCCTGATCCCGCCGCATGAAGCGAGGAGAACGCCCAAAAGGAATCCCACGATCCAGATCTTGTGCATAGTTCTTTATTATAAGCAATTTGACCGGGTATGAACCGCCCGATACAGGCCGCTGCATACCCGGTCAAATGTGGAAGCCAGCTGGAAAATTCAGGCTGCAGCGCCGTCCAATGCACGGAAGCGATGGACGAAATAGACCGCGAACCCGAACAGAACGATGGCGTTGGCCTGATGAATGAGGGCGATGGTGATGTTGACGTATGAGAGGATGGTCAGAATGCCAAGCGTGATCTGTAAGACCACCACGCCAATCAACCACTGAAGCCCGGTTAGAATTTCAGCCGGGTATTTCAGGTTCTTGACGATGTAGAAGGCAACGACCACGAGGATGAGTCCCACCCAGGCGAACCAACGGTGGATGAACACGATGGTCTGCGGGGTCTCAAGCGGGGCCAGCCAGTTGGTAAAGAGGTTGGGTGGGAACCACTTTCCGAACATGAGCGGCCAGGTATCCGAGACGTGACCCGCCTTAAGTCCAGCCGTCATGCCGCCATAGGAGATTTGAATAAGCAGTACCACGGTTGACCAGAAGGCAAAGTTGGAGGGCAGCGACCATTTGACTTTTTTGTTCGGGTCATGGAAGCCGTACTTGTGGCCGTAGGCCGTCCAGGTGGCGAGGCCAAAGAGGGATAGGGCCAGCAAGAGATGAGCGGTGAGGCGGAAGTGGCTCACCGCCGGGCGGTCGATCAACCCACTGTAGACCATCAGCCAGCCCATCACGGCCTGCCCGATGAACAGGATGCCCATCACAAAATACACACTGAATTCCTTGAATGGGATGGTTTTGCGGAACAGGAAGTAGAAGACTGGAAAGGCATAGAACAACCCGGCAAAGCGGGCGACATTACGATGGAACCATTCCATATAGAAGATGAACTTATATTCTTCCAGGGTCATGCCACTGTTGATCTTGATGAATTCCGGGGTCAATTGATATTTGGCAAATTCCTCTTCCCACGCGGCCTGACCGACGGGGGGCATGGTGCCGCTGATTGGATTCCATTCCACGATGGAGAGGCCGGAGCGGGTGAGCCGCACGAACCCGCCAAATACAACGAGAAAAGCGACGACAAAGGCAAAGACGAACAGCCAGTTCATCACGGCTTTGTTTTGAGTTTTAGGCATGGATAATTCTCCTCTTCGAAATCGGCGGGATTATAGCACGCGGGGTTTTGGCGCCCTTCGGACTTTTGTCACAAAATCCGACTCGTTTTGTCACCTTGGCAGATCAGCCTCGGATCAATACGATCTGGCTCTGAGGGCCGCCGATGTAGATTGCGCCCTGGTCTGTGAGCACCACATCTTCCTCCAGACCGATGTATCCGTAATGGGGAACGGCCAGGCCTGGTTCAAGCGTATATACCTGGCCAACCTCCAGGGTCTGATTAGGGGAGTCGCCATATTTTTCCCACAGGGGGCCGAGCAAGGCGCCGCCATCATGAGCCACGCGCCCGAGTTGATGACCAAGGGCATATTTGTATTCAGGATAACCCGAGTCTACGACGATCTCGCGTGCGATGGTGTCGATGGAGTTGCCGGTCACACCGCTCTTCATGGCTTCGCGCGATCTTTCGATGGCGGTACGGATGGTGATGAACCCGCGTTGCACTTCAATGGGCGCTTCGGTCTCGCCTTCGCGCAGCACATAGGCCACACGCTGAATGTCGGAGCAATAGTCTTCATATTTCACCCCGAAGTCAAAGTGAATGACATGCCCACGTTCGATCTTGATCTCAGATGGGCCGTTGTGCCCGACGACTTTGAGCGGACCGGAGTTCACAGCGGGGTTGTTCTCGCGCGGCCAGGCATAGCCGACGCCGTATTCTTTCATCAGGTTGTGCATGTAATTCGCCACGTCAATCTCGGTCATGCCGGTTTTGATGAAGTCAAAAGTTTTGCGATAGATCTCTTCCGTGATCTCAACCGCTTTTTGGATGCGCTCCAGTTCAGATTTGGTCTTGCGTCCGCGCATGGCATTGATGACCGGCTCGGCGCTGATGAGGCGATTGGGATATGGGGTGCCCGCCAAATATTGGACCAGAAACTCGTACATGGAATGGGTCAGGCCATCAGCGTGGACATTATTTGGAGAGGTGTTGACCGCTATCTGCTGGGGGGTGAGGCGGGTGATGGTCTCGCGCAGCACCACGCTGATCGATTCGTCGTATCCAATGACTTCATCAAAAACATTCAATCGGATCAGTGCTTCTTTTTCGAGGTTGCCGACCACTGCTATCTTGTCGCCGTGTTTTGTGAAGATCAGCGCCGAATGCCAGGTCAGGTCGTTCTCGCCGATGAGGAAACTGAGCACAGGGTCGCGCACGCCGCTGGTCTCGCGTACAAAGGTGAGCCAGAGATCAATATCCTGTTCTTTAAGGATCTCAATGGCCTGGTTGACTTTTTCTTGGATGAGGGACATGGGTTCTCCTTTCGATTTTCGATCTACGCTTGCGGATTTCTGATTGAGTGGATTTTCCCCGGGTCTTTGACGAGGAAGATCAGAATGCCTGCCATCACCAACGAGAGGGCGGTGGAGATCGTGAAGGTGGGAAGGAATCCCGCCGAGTCAACGATCCAGCCGCCGATGATGGGCGCGAGGACGGTTGCGGGGGCGGTGAGAGTTTGCGAGAGGCCGATATAAATGGGGCGTTCCGATTCAGTGCCAAAATCCACGGTCATGGTCATGCCGATGGTCCAGATGGAAACATTCGCCATGCCGGTCAGGATGAAGATCGGATAGAACCAGAAGATGGAGGTCGCGTTCCAGGCCAGGACAGCGCTAAAAAAGGCTGCCGCCGCCCCGATGATCAGCATGGTGCGATGGCCGATGCGGTCGCCGATCCAACCCATGCTGATATTTGAGACGGTCTGCGAGATGGTCAGTGTGGCGGTGAGGTACCCGGCAACAACCTCGGTCATGTGGAACTCGCGCAGGGCATAGATGATATAGAACGAGAATCCCATGGTGGCGAATTGGGAGAGGATGCGCGCGCTGAGGAACCAATTAAAATTCCTGTCGCTTCTTAACACCTTTTGAGCGTCAACCCAAAAATGGGTCTTTTCTTCCGGGATGATTTTTTCCGTATCCTCCGGTTCGCGGGTGGCCGCCAGTGCCAGCCAGGAGAGTGTGAAGAAAATGCTGGCCACGAAGAAGCAGATCGCAAAATCCCAGGGAGAGTCAACATAGTTGAGGATATATCCCGCACCGATGGCGGAGATGCTGATGAACAGGTTCGCCAGCCCGGCTTGCAAGCCGAAGAAAGTACCACGCGAATCCGGAGGCATGATCTTGGAGATCATTGATGTCCATGCGTTGGCGGTCACTCCGCCGCCCAGTCCCTGCCAGGTCAGCAGCAGGAAGGTCAACCCGAGGCCGACGTTGTGACTGATGAACGGGAGCAGTAGCGCAACGATGGCAAATCCCAAAAAGGGGATACGTTCATGGATGGTCATCATCAAAACCGTACGTTTGTATTCGCGCAGGCGGGAGACATGACTGGCGGTGAACAATTGAGGGAAGAGCCACCCGGCAGAGTGAATGGCCGGGACCAGACCAATGAGAGTGGCGGAATTTGTCATGCTGGAAACAAAGAGCGGCAGGATGGTCCCAAAAGAAGCGAATCCGAGCGCAGCGCCGAAGAGACTGCCGTCCCATAAATTGACTGTCAGATTATGCTTGAGATTATTTCTGATTTTTTGTTCGAGAGGGGTGAGCATGGAGAGGATTTTACCTTATTGAAAATCCTTCAATTTTGTTTTCGCATTTGAGGCGACTTTTGACCTTGACAACCCTGCCCAAATTGGTCTAAAATAAAAACGAACGTTCGTTCATTTTTATTTGGAGATATTCATGGCTGATGAAACCCAGACCAAGGGGGGGCGCACTCGACTGCAAATTGAAGACGCTGCCATTGAACTGTTCATGGAGCAGGGCTACCATGCCACTTCCATGCGCCAGATCGCGGAAAGGGCCGATTTGGCGTTGGGCGGCATCTACAACCACTTTAAAAGCAAGGATGAGATCTTCGAGGCCGTAGTTGTGGATAAACACCCTTACAAAAGACTGCTGCCGCTCATTCTGGAGGCGGAGGGGGAGTCGATGGAGGACTTCCTGAGCCATGCCGCCCGCCTTGTCATCAAGGAACTGACCTCGCAGGCATATTACATCAAACTGATGTTGATCGAGATCGCCGAGTTCAACGGCTCCCACGGCGCAGCGCTCATCAAGGAAATTGCCCCGCAGATGTTGCCGGTCTTTGAGCGTATCATCAAGACTCGCAAGAACCTGCGCATTACCAACCCCGCGTTGCTGATGCGTTCCTTTATCGGCATGGTCGTTTCCTTTATGATCACCGAAATCCTGATCTCCAATTCCATGTTGAACAAATTCATGCCCAAGAATCCCATCGATGCCTATGTGGACGTATACATGCACGGCATCATCAAGGAGACCGTATGAGGTCAAGACTATTTTCGATTATTCGCAAGGAGTTCATCCAGATCCTGCGCGATCCGCGCACGCTGATGCTCATCATTCTGATGCCCATCATGCAGTTGTTCCTGCTGGGCTATGCCGCCACCACCGATGTGAAGAACATTTCCATGGCCGTCTGGGACCAAAGCCACTCGACGCAATCCCGCGCCCTGTTGGATGCATTCCGCGTGGCGAATTATTTCAGCATCGATTACATGATCAGCGCCGAGGACGAGTATCGAACCCTGATCGAGTCCGGCCAGATCCGCGCGGCGCTCATCATCCCGCCTGATTATGAAATCCGCCTGCTGGAAGGCAAAGCCCAGGTTTCGCTTGTGCTGGATGGCTCCGATGCCACCGTGGGTGGGACCGCGCTCTCTGTGGCGAAGTTGATCGGCCAGTCGTACGCCACCAAAATTCTCGCGGAACAATCTGCGCTCACAGGCAGGCCGACCGCTTTTACTCCGCCGCTCGACGTCCGCACCCAGGTCTGGTACAACCCGGACCTGATCGCCGCCTATTTCAATGTCCCCGGCGTGATCGGCATGATCCTGTACTTCATCACCGCCCTGTTGACTGCCTCTGCCATTGTGCGCGAACGGGAGCGCGGCACCATCGAGCAGCTCATTGTCACGCCGATCCGTTCATGGGAATTGGTTGTCGGTAAAATTTTGCCTTATGCCATTCTGGCCTTCATCGACACGCTGGAAATTCTGGTCATCGGGCATTGGTGGTTTGGAGTCCCCATTCGCGGTGATCTTGGCCTGGTCTTTGCACTCTCAGGTCTGTTTGTCATCTCCAGTCTGGGCATCGGTTTGCTTGCATCGACCATTGCCAATACCCAGCAGGAGGCCTTTATTACTGTCATGGTCACCATGCTGCCAAGCATCTTCCTCTCCGGCTTTTTCTTCCCGATTGCTGCAATGCCTGAATTTTTGCAATGGGTTTCCGCAATCGTGCCATTACGATATTACCTTGTTATTATTCGCGCGCTTCTGCTCAAAGGAGTTGGCGTTGCTGCCCTGCAAAACGAGATCATTGCTCTGACCATCTTCGCCGTGTTCATCATGGGCTTGGCAGCCGCCCGCTTCAAGAAACGCCTCGACTAACCTTCAACTTGTAACTTTCAACTTGCAACCCAGGAGTTTTCCATGCAACCCAAATTACCCCCTCTCCCTGTCCGTATCTTTGTGGCGCTGATTGTCCTCGGCACCCTTGGCTACTTTGGATTTCAATATCTCCAACCGGAATCTACAGATGTGCTTGCCGCCTCTGGCACCATCGAAGCCGCCGTGGTGAACGTCTCGCCGGAGATGGCTGGCAAAGTGGCGGATGTAAATTCTGCCGAAGGCGATTCAGTGATAAAAGGCCAGCCGCTTCTTAACCTCGACCCAAGCCTGTTGACTGCCCAGCAGGCCGTTGCCTCTGCTGCCGTCGACTCTGCCAACGCCGCCCTTGCTACCGCACAAACCAAATATGACCAGACCCTTGAGGCCGCACTTGCCGCCCAGGCTGCACAACGCTCCAAGGATTGGAAGACCTCAGCCCCGAGTGAGTTTGACCAGCCCAACTGGTACATTGAGCAGGAGCAGCAGGTCACGTCTGCACAGGCCGAACTCGATGCCGCCCAGGCCGCCATTGATGAAGCAAACGCCAACCTTGAACGCGTCATCACCGACCTGAAGAATTCCAAATACCTTGCCACCGAGCAGGAACTGGCCGATGCCCGCGCAGCCTTTGTGATCGCCCAGCAGGTGAAAGATCAGGCTGCGGATGCCTCCGATAACAAGGGCTTGACCGATGCTGCCCAGGATTATTACGATGATATCCTGACCCGCCTGGATGATGCAGAACAGGCCTATACCGACCTGATGAACAGCGACGAAGCCGACGATGTCAAATACGCTCGTGGACAGGTGCTGGTGGCTCAACAGCGCTACGATGCCGCCTACGCCCGCCTGTTGACTTTGCAGACCGGCGATCAGTCTCCTGCGGTGATCTCCGCCGCCAAGGCATTGGATCAGGCGAAGTCTGCGCTTGCTCAAGCAGAAGCAAGCCTTGCCTTAATGGATGCGCAAATTTCCAAACTCAGCATCTATGCCCCGATGGATGGCATCATCCTGACCCGTAACGTCGAGCCCGGTGAATTCGTCCAGCCAGGCGCGGTTGCGATGACCATGGCCGACCTTTCCGACCTGACCATTACCGTCTACATTCCCGAAGATCGCTATGGTGAAATTTCGCTTGGCCAGACAGCCGAAGTCAAAGTGGATTCATTCCCAGATATGACCTTTACCGCCGCCGTTACACATATCGCCGACCAGGCTGAGTTCACTCCGCGCAATGTACAGACTGTGGAAGGCCGAAGCGCCACTCTCTATGCCATCAAGTTGAGCGTGCAAGACCCCGAAGGAAAATTAAAGATCGGCATGCCTGCTGATGTTACTTTCAAATAACATTGGGCATTCCACCTTTGAAAGAGTCTTTATGACAGAATATTTAGCGCAAGCATCCAATTTGAAAAAATTCTTCGGCACCACCCACGCCGTGGAGGATGTTTCCCTTGCCATTCCATCCGGCGAAATCTACGGACTTGTCGGCTCGGATGGGGCGGGGAAGACCACCACCATGCGTTTACTGGTGGGTGCATTATTAGCGGATGCCGGTGAGGTGACCATCTGCGGATACGATGTGCAACACCAGACTGAACTTGCCCGCTCCACCATTGGGTACCTCTCGCAGCGATTTTCCATGTATGAAGACCTGACCGTGCTGGAGAACATCCGTTTCTTCGCCGAAGTGCGCGGACTCTCCTCCAGCGAATGGCTGCCGCGTTCGATGGAGATCCTTGAATTCGTCGGCCTGGATAAATTTAAAGACCGCCGCGCCGGTCAACTATCGGGTGGCATGAAGCAAAAACTCGGCCTCGCTTCCGCTCTGGTGACCCGTCCGCGCCTGCTTTTACTTGATGAACCCACCACCGGAGTAGACCCGGTCACCCGGCAGGATTTCTGGCAACTGGTCATCAAGTTAGTCGGTTCTCGTGAAGGCGATGGTGTTTCAGTTATCATCTCCACGCCCTACATGGATGAAGCCTCGCGTTGCCATCGTGTGGGGTTTATGAAGAACGGGCGGATTATCGCAGAAGATACCCCCTCCAACCTGCGCTCGCTCCTGAATGAACGCATCCTCGAACTGCGCGGCTCGCCGTTGAATACTCTTCGCCATGTGGCCCATCAGGATGTGGATGTGGAGGATGTTCAAGCCTTTGGCGACCGCCTGCACATCCGCGTCAGTGAAGGCAAAGCCAGGTCCGTGCTTCGCCGTTTGAAAACAGAGATCAAGAGCGCCGGCGGTCATGCGGATGAACTCCGCATGGTTCCGCCCGCGCTTGAAGATGTGTTCATTGCCTTGTCGGAAGACAGGGCAGAATCTACCGCCTCGATTTAGAAAGGATCCCCGCCATGATAAACCTGGATTTCGGTGTTTTGATCGATCGCCCTGTGAAGGATGTCTTTGCTTTCGTCGCCAACCTCAATAACATGTCGAAGTGGAATTCGGCTGTGGTCAGTTTGCAGCAAGCCACACCCGGTGCGGTAGGGGTGGGTACAAAGTTCAAGACGGTGGGTGAGATGATGGGACGCCGCATCGAAGGCGAAATGCAGATCACTGCCTATGAACCGGATACCAAGTGCGGTTTTCAAGTCAATGCCGGGCCGATGCAAGTGAACCTCACCATGACGTTCAAGACAGTCGGAACCGGCACAAAGGTCAGCCTGAATGCTCAGGGCAACCCCGGCGGACTTTTCAAACTTGCGGAAGGCATGATGGCCGGGCAGGTCAAGTCGATGATGGAAGGCAACCTCGCCCGCCTCAAGTCTGCGCTGGAAGGAGTGTAAATGTCGCTGCCGGTTATTTACGTTGAAAACCTCACGCGGCGCTTTGGGGATTTCGTCGCAGTGGATCATATCAACTTTGAAGTGAATGCGGGCGAAGTGGTTGGGTATCTTGGCCCAAACGGATCGGGCAAGACCACCACCATTCGCATGTTGTTGGGTTTGCTTGCTCCCAGCGAGGGCGAAGCGACCGTGCTCGGTTATGATGTCCATCGCCAGAGCGAAGAAGTCCGCGCGCGGGTTGGATACATGTCACAAAAGTTTGCGATCTATGACGACCTGACCACCCTGGAAAATTTGACCTTCTATGGGGGCGTGTACGGCATCACGGACAATGCCCGCATCATGGAGACCCTGGAACTGGTCGGCCTCTCAGGTCACGAGCACACCCTGACGCGGGACCTCTCCACCGGCTGGCGCCAGCGTTTGTCGCTGGGTATTGCGTTGGTCCATAAACCAAAACTTCTCTTTCTTGATGAACCCACCTCCGGCGTGGACCCCACCGCTCGCCGCGCGTTCTGGGATTTGATCTATCAGCTTGCTGAAAGCGGTGTGACCATCCTTGTGACAACGCACTACATGGACGAAGCCGAATACTGCGAGCGTGTCGGCGTGATGCGCGACGGAAAATTACTGGCGATGGATACGCCGACCAATTTAAAGAAATCGGTCATCAAAGGAGATGTATGGGAAGTGTTCGCGCAGCCCCTGGAGCAGGGGCTGGATGCCCTGCATAACGTGGAGGGCGTGGAACGTGTCGGGTTGGCTGGAGACCATTTACGTGTCATCAGCAAGCGGGTCGAAAAAGAAGCGCTGCAAACTCTGTTGGCTGGGAAAAAGATCCAGGTGGATCGGATTGAGAAGGGCGAGCCGACTTTGGAAGATGTCTTCCTCGCACTGGCAAGATAATTAAAAAGAGACAGTCACCTTCAAGGTGACTGTCTCTTGGTTACTGTTCGGGGGTGACGATGGCCATGATGAGGTACACGATCAACATGGCGCCGTGAAAGCCGAAGAAACCCAGCACAAATAACAACCGGACAACGGTTGGGTCCATATTGAGGTAGTCGGCCAGGCCTGCGCATACACCCGCCACCATGCGGTTGGATTTGCTGCGTGTAAGAGTTTTGATGTCGTTCATTTTTTCTCCTTTCGTTTTGTCTGATTCCTTTACGCAGGCATTTGAAAAGAGTTGCAGGTTATTTGTACTTTCTCCCCTCAAGATAATTGACAATGGCAGCGTATAAAAGAAAAAAGCCCAGCGCCATGAACAGGGCGGCTTGCAAGCCCAGCCATTTTAATTGCCATAGGCCAAATCCGGCGAAGGCCGTTCCCACCAGCCCATAGAAGGTTGCGTTCCGCATATAGTTCGAGCCAAAGCGTTTGGACTGGAACAGGTGATGTTCAGTGAGTTGTTCCAGGTTACGGACTTCATCCTCGTGGCGGTTTATGCAGGCGAGCACATCCTCCACAACGGCGGCGCACTCCGCGCACAAACCGCGCTGGCAGTGTTTGCACATGCCAACGGCGGGTTGATTGGGATGATAAAAGCAATTCATCGCTATTCTTCCTTCTTTCCCATGCCTCGCCCGTCACTCGCCAATTTCTGTTTTTATTACCGGATGCCTCAAGACAGTCTTCATTTTATCCGGGGCAGCCTTGCGCGGGTCGCTCAGATAGATCTCGTGATGTTTTCCGCCAATTGGTCCGACACAGTCTGTCAACCCGTTCTGCGCCATGAAATCTTTCATACGGTCAACCGTGGCAGGTTCAGTGGCATAGGGCCCAATGTGCATGGTTTGCACGCACAAGCCTTCTTCAAAGTTTGCCAGCCGCGCCGTGGATAGTTTCTCTGTATCCCCTTTCTTCTTGCGGACTTGCTCTCGCGCTTCCTCGAATATTTCCGGTGTGACGATCTCAGGCTGGAGGATCATCACCGTGTAGAACCAATTGTCCTTCCTGAATATCTCAAACGTTCCATCTTCCACCCACCATAATCCCTCCAGCGCCATGACAGGGTAATCCATGGCATGGGCCTTGTGCTTCTTGAACATGAACTTGAGTGTGTACGACAGGCCGTACAGCGCCATTGTCGCTTCGGCAAAGGATGGCGAATTGCCCGGTTCGGAGCCTTTTTCAATGAAACCATCGATCATGGCGAATTGCAAATTGGGTACTTGCACACTCTCGATCCTTTTCGCCGAGGGTTGATAGAGATGCTTGTATTGTTTTTTCAAGTCCAGGGTTTTCATGGAAGCCTCCCACTTCATAATAGCAAATACGTTCTATTTATGCAAGCGCTCGTTATTGTTCGCCTTTGCGGATCACATTCTTGCCATATTTCTCTTGAAGTTCATCCACTACTTCCTGCAACCTGCGGGATTTTTCGCTCCCTGCGTCCCATAAACTGAGTTGCCGTACCGGGGGCCCGATTCCGCTGACGCCGACCCCAAGCAGCCGCACAGTCTGGTTTGGCTTGCGGACGGCGCTCATCAACTTGACAGCGGCGCGGTAGATCTCGTCTTCGCTATCGGTGGAGGTGGGCATGGTGACCTGTCGTGTGATCGTGGTGAAATCGGGCCAGCGGATCTTAATTTTTACAGTTTTCCCGGTGAGGTCGTTTTTACGAAGTTGGCGTGCCACCTCGCGCGCCTGTTCACGCAGGGTTTTCTCCAGTGTTTTCTCGTCGCGGATATCCACATTGAAAGTGGTCTCCTGGCTGATGGATTTGGTCTCCGACTCGGTGCTGACGGGGCGATGGTCAATGCCATTCGCATGCTGCCACAGGTCGCGTCCATTTTCGCCGAAGAGGTTAATCAATTCGCTTTCAGGCCAGCGTGCAATATCGCCGATGGTGTGGATGCCAAGTTCAGCCAACCTTGCCCCGGTCTTGGGCCCCACGCCCCAGAGCATATCTGCTGGAAGGGGGGCGATGAATTTCGCTTCTTCACCCAAAGGGACAACAGTCAGCCCAAAGGGAGGCTCGTTCTTCTTTTTGCTGGATTTTTTCCCAACCTCGGTGGCGATCTTTGCTACGAGTTTGTTGGATGCAATGCCCACGCTGGAGGGTAGATCCAGTTCGGTACGGATGGCAGTTTGCAGGTCAAGGGCGATGCGCGCCGCAGGGTGGGGAAGGTCTGAGATGTCGAGAAAGGCTTCGTCGATGGAGATCTGTTCGACGAGCGGGGTTAAATTCCATAACTTCTCCATCACCTTTTGTGAGTGTTCTGAGTACAGGCTATGCCGTGCCGGCACGATGATGAGTTCACGGCACAGGCGCACTGCACGAGACATGGGCATGGCACTGCGGACTCCAAACACCCGGGCCGCATAAGAACAGGAGGCTACCACGCCGCGTTCATCAGGCTTGCCGCCAACGGCAAAAGGCTTGCCGTGCAGGGCGGGGTTCATAACTTCTTCCACTGAGCAGAAGAAGGCATCCAAATCGAGATGAAGGATGATGCGCGGCATGATTCAATTATAAATGCGGATTTTTTGGAAAACTCATGGGAAAAATAGGAAAAAATGACCATGAAATTGTTCCGTTTCTTCATTGAACATTTGTTAGAGAAAAGTTATACTATATAGAAGCGTATAGTCAAACGGAACTTTAGGAAGAATTTTACGTCTTTATTCTGTATTGACTAAATGGAGGAAGAAATGAAATTTGTAACGAGAACAGTTTCCGTGTTGCTCCTGCTGGCTGTGATGTTAGGCATGGTCCCTGGGGCGACATCCACCGCGAGCGCGGCCACCTGTTACTGGGCGCAGTTCATCGCGGATGTTACCATTCCGGACGGCACGAACTTTGCTCCCAATACCGCGTTTAAGAAAACATGGCGTTTGAAGAACATCGGTACGTGCGCATGGACCAGCAGCGATGTTTCCCTGATCTTTGACAGCGGCGAGAAGATGGGCGCACCCGCTTCGCTTGCCTTGCCGACTACGGTGAACCCCGGCCAGACCGTGGATCTCAGCGTGGATATGACCTCACCCGCTGCGGCAGGTCATTATTTTGGATATTGGAAGTTCAAGAGCAATACGGGCGGCGCCTTTGGAATCGGCTCATCCGCAAACAGTTCCTTTTGGGTCGAAATTTATGTTTCCTCCGCATCTGGGACCGGATATGACTTTACAGTAAATGCGCCCTCCGCCGCATGGTCTGGTGGGGCGGGGGCCCTGACCTTCCCCGGCACCGATGGCAATGCCAATGGTTTTGCCCTCAAGCAGGATAACCCCAAATTGGAAAGCGGCGTGATTTCGGCGCAGCCAGGCTTGTTGTTTGGCCCCAATAATGTTACCAATGGATACATTCAGGCCGTTTACCCCGCCTTCCGCGTTCAGAGCGGTGATCGCTTCAAGGCCACCATCGGCTGTGAGCAGGGGGCAACGAGTTGTTATGTGGCTTATAGCCTTAATTATCAGATTGCGGGAGGGGCGGTTAAAACGTTCTGGACCTTCCGTGAAAAATACGAAGGCTGGACCTACAACGTCAACCTTGACCTGAGCTCGCTTGCGAATCAGGACGTCAACTTCATCCTCGCTATTTCTGCTTATGGCTCACCGACCGGTGACCGTGCGTTATGGGTCAACCCTGTTATTGAACGTGCTGGCGGCACCACCATCACATCAACGCCGACTGTGACAGGCACACCCAAGACGGCCACACCCACCTCCACCGGGACGCAGCAGCCCAATGCCTGTGACCGCGCGCAGTTCATCTCAGATGTGACCGTGCCGGATGGAACCTCCTTCGGCCCCGGCGTGGCATTCACCAAGACATGGCGCTTGAAGAATGTCGGTACCTGCACCTGGACGAACTATAGCATTATGTTCGATACCGGCGAGAAGATGAGCGGCCCCGACTCTGCGCTCATTCCGACCACTGTTGCCCCCGGCCAGACGGTGGATATCACCATCCAGTTGGTTTCTCCGAACACTGCCGGTACCTACCGCGGATATTGGAAACTTAAGAGCAGCACTGGCGTTCCATTCGGCATTGGCTCTGATGGAACCAAGTCTTTCTGGGTCGAGATCAAAGTGACCAGCACGGCGGTGAATACCTCCACGGCTACTGCCACGGCCACAAAGACCTCCACGCCCGGTCCCACGGCTACGGCTACTTCCACTTCAACCCCTGGCCCGTCTCCCACTGCAACCAATACTTCCACGCCTGGGCCCTCTGCCACTCCGACCAGCACTGCGACCGTTGGCGCTTCGTCTACTCCGACCAAAACCAACACAGTTTCACCCAGCACTCCGGCTACGCAAATATCCGGTGTCAGCTATGACTTTGTAGCCAATGTCTGTTCCGCCACCTGGTACAGCGGCGCAGGGCAATTGACCTGCCCAGGTACGGATGGAGATTCGAAGGGTTTTGTCTTGATCTCCAATCCCTCCAAATTGGAGAACGGCACCAACGACAACCGCACCGGCCTGCTGACCTATCCTCAGAACATTACCAACGGATATATCCAGGGGATCTACCCGGCTTATTTGGTGAAATCGGGCGATAAGTTCCGCGCCACGATCGGTTGTGAGAACGGCGCGTCTTCATGCTATGTTGTCTTCCGGCTGGACTATTCCATCTCCGGCAGCTCATCCATCCAAACCTACTGGGCATTTGTAGAGAGGTACGAGGGCAGTGTTTACAACGCAGATATCGACCTGTCTTCTCTGGCAGGGCAAAACGTCAAATTCGTACTCACCATCCTTTCCTCCGGTTCTCCCACGGGAGACCGCGCGTTATGGACCGCCCCGATGATTTACAACGCTTCTGGCACTTCAACTCCAACACCGACGGCCACCCCGTAATCTGACCGGATAAAAAGTTCCCGTTGTCGCAAGGCAGCGGGAACTTTTTCTTTTAGCTTTCGTCCTCGGTCTGATAAGGAGATTCCATGAAGCGACTACTTCTTTTGATATTGATCCTGCTCGCGGCCTGTTCCTCCCCTCAAACCCCGGCTGCCCCTTCAACTTCCCCCGCTTCTTTCTTTGACCTGACACCTGCTCCCTTTGACCTCAAACCGGAGGCCACTTCCGAACAGATCCAGCGCGCCTTGCTTGAAAGCGCCACCCGCTGGACCACCCTGCAACTCAGCGGAACGGCCACCTGGCATCGAGCGGGCGGTGTAACAGACGTTATTCAAGAACGCGTCTGGTTGGACCCACTCAATAGCAGGTTTCGACATGAATCTGTCGGGGTGACGAACCCCCGCCAAAGCACCCTGAGACTCAGCGATGGCCAGAACATCTACTCCGTAGACCGGACGAACCTGCAAGTGCAGATATTTGCCTTCCCCGATTTTGCGCGTGTAGGTCAATACATTCCTCAATTACAACCCGGAGTGGTGAATTCAAGCCCGCTGGCCGGGCAGATCGGGTCGCCGTTGGTAAACATGGTCTTTGCTTCAGATTTTGCGCAAACGCCGGGTACGTTCAAGCCGCTTGCCCTTGAGTCTGTTGCCGGGCGCGAAGCCCTGGCCGTGGAGTGGACCTTCATCGATTATTCCACGCCTTCTTTAAAATTATGGGTCGATACCCAAACCGGCATCCTTTTGAAAATGCTGCAAATGGATAAAGCCGGAACCGGAACTCTGGAAGGCGAACTTGTCATTGAGAGCATTACCTATGATGCCCAATTGGATGCATCTACATTTGCTTTACCGGCTGAGTATGCCCAGATCGCCCCGCCACCCACACTTCAGGTGAGCACCACGCCTGTCGCAACGGGAGCAGGCTCAATGTCCGCGGGAGATGCGGGAGAGTTGTATTTCTTTTTACAACCGCGCCAGCAGGGACAATCCATTGAACTGGTGAAGGTCTCCGGCGTCTGCGTGTATGATTCCGCCAAGTGCCCGGCGCTTGAAAAGATTCCCGCGCCCTTCCCGTTCAACTTTACCCTCAATGCCATGGCCTGGTCGAAGGATGGCAGGTATGCGGCCTTTTCCTATTCAGATGCGCCCAACGGCACACCGACCAAACTTTGGCTGTTCGATGCAAATGCAAAGACATGGACTTCCCTGGCGGAACACCCTTACATTGACCCGCCGTTCTGGTCGCCGGATGGAACCTGGATCGCGTTCAGGACTCAGGATGGCCTGGGCGGCGAGGATGTATACATCGTTCATCCTGGCGGCTCGGAATTGAAGAGCATCTCCCAGGACCTGCCGATGGAAGGCCGCCCCTATATCATGGATGGCTGGTACACCGAGAATGTGATCATGCGTTCTGCGCTCCCGGGCTCTTCTGGAAATATTTTCCTCGTTCGCGCTGCGAATGGGCAGGCCCGTCCGATGTTTGAGACGCTTCTTACCAAGGCGCAGTTTATTGCCTCGCCTGACGCAGGATTCCTCGCTTATGATGAGTATGATTACAACTCGCAAGCCCACCAGGTCAAGGTGATGGAACCGGATGGCGCCAATGCGGTGGTCGTCGCCCAATTTACAGGCGGTTCAATCTATCCGATGACCTGGTCGCCAGACAGCAGTTTGATCGCTTTCAACTATTACCGCGACCTTTCCAACGGTGCGCCAAGCGCGGAAGTCTATGTTGTCAGCCGCCGGGGTATTGTAGCGCCTGCGCTGGTGTATCAGGGCAACACGGTCGGACGGTTGCTCTTCTCTCCTAATGGTCGCTATCTGCTGGTTGAGGAGACCACATCAGCTTCTGGCGGGCATTTATTCATCATTGACCTGACCACAATGAATCAAATCATGCTGCAAGCGCCCGGACTCTCCACCGACTTCGATTGGTACGCGCCTTCCTGGCGGCCATGATGATTGGACTGCAAAGCCCCTCAGACTTTGCAGTCTTTTTATTTTCCCTGTTACGATTGAAGATGTCGCTGCAACTAACATTTGGAGTGGATATGCGTGGAAAAATAACCTTCCTTCTGTTACTTTTTTGTTTGGGTATCTCCCTTTCCTACCCGCAACCGGCAGGTGCTCAGGGTTTCGACCCAACCCCCACATTAGGCGCGCCGCCCAACCCGGAGGAGATCATCAACGCCATTAATGCCCTGCGGGCCTCATACGGGCTTCCCACATTAAATGCACATCCGGTGTTGATGCAGATCGCGCAGGAGGAAGCGGGCGGCATTGCTGCCGGCCTGCCCGGCCACTGGCGGCCGCGTGGATTGACCCTCGGGCAGTGGTTGATCTCACTGGGGTATCCGCTTTCCGGCGACCTGACCCTCGATGGATATCGTTCGGAGAACTGGATTCAATCTTATACCGCGGAGGACGCGGTCAATGCCTGGTTGGGTGATGACCTGCACACCAATACCATGCTATCGACGGAGCGCAGCGATATTGGCGCGGGCGTGGCTGTGGGAGAGGATTCATTCTACATTGTCATTGAGACTGCGCTTCAAACCCGTAGCGGACAAATGCAGTCGAACGCCTATGCCATCCTGACGGGCATTCCAATGACACAGCAAGCCTATTCCGCCATGGAGACCCAGGCCGCGGCAAATGGTGTCCTGCCCCAGTATTCCGTGCCGGTGGCCATGAGTACGCCCTTGTCTAATGGCAAGGTCTATCATGAGGTCCGCTACGGGCAGACGTTGTGGAGTATCGCCATTGCCTATGGCACAACCGTCAAACAGATCCAGGCGTTGAATAACCTCGGCGAGTCGATCGTGGTGTACGAAGGAGAGGTGTTGCTTGTTCAAATGGGGGCAACCCAGCCTGCAGCTTCGAGCGAAGCGACGATTGCTTCATTACCGTCAACGCCTACCGGGTATCCCACTTTAACCCTCGTGCCGACACATCCTCCGGCCACGCCTGACAAAGTAGTACCCCAAAATGAAAATGGAACCCGCCTCGGCGTGATGGTGATTGTGCTGTCTGCATTGTTCCTGGCCGGGGTCTTCGCAGTCATCGCCAGAAAAAAAGTGCCCTAAGTCACTTGACATAACATTCACCCTTCCATACAATACGCCCCAACATGTGCGCCATCCTGACCCACCACCATCACACAACTCCCTTCACTGGACGGGTGGCCTAGTCGCGCATCAACCCCATGCGTATCTAAACCAAAACTCCCGTTCAAGGCGACGGGAGTTTTGGTTTTTCGAGGAACCCCATGATCAAAATTCTAGACTCAAAAACTGCGCAAGCCAGCATTCTCAAACGCGTGCCACCGGGCGACGAAGAAGTGCCCGCTTCGGTATTGGATCGCATCGAAGCCACCTTTGGCGAGCGCATCACTGCCAACGAAGCGGTGACTCGCATCCTGCGCGATATCCGCGTCAACGGAGATGCCGCGCTTCGGGCCTTGACTGAAAAACTGGATGGCAAATCCCCGGATAATTTTCGCGCCTCAAGCCTGGACCTGCAAACCGCACTCGATGGAATTTCCGCCGAAGAACGCGCCGCCATGGAATTGGCCGCGCAGCGCATTGAATCCTTTTATAAAAAGCAGCCGCTCATCTCGTGGGTGACGCAGGAAATGGGCGGCGTGCTGGGGCAATTGATCCGCCCGATCCGGCGGGTGGGGTTGTACATTCCTGCCGGAACAGCGCCTCTGCCTTCCAGTGTCTTGATGTCGGCTGTGCCTGCCAGAGTGGCCGGCGTAAAGGAGATTGTCATAGCCGCACCGCCGCAGCGTGAGACCGGCGGGATTCATCCCAGCATCCTTGCCGCCGCTGCCATTGTCGGTGTGGAAGAAGTGTATGTGATGGGTGGCGCGCAGGCCATTGCCGCCCTGGCTTATGGCACAGAGACCATTGGCGCTGTGGACAAAATTTTCGGCCCGGGCAATCTCTTCGTCACCCTCGCGAAGAAACAGGTTTTTGGCGTGGTCGGCATCGACGGGCTGGCTGGCCCGACCGAGACCGTCGTCATCGCCGATGAATTTGCCAACCCGGCCTGGATCGCTTCCGATCTTCTCGCGCAGGCTGAGCACGATGTATTAGCCTCTGCCATTTTGCTGACGCCCTCCAGGACTCTCGCCGAAGCCGTGCAAGTGGAAGTAGGCCGGCAAATGGAAACCCTGCCGCGGGCTGAGATCGTGGCCCAGTCGTTGAAGAATCGCAGCGGCATCGTCCTCACGCAAGACTTGGAAGAAGCCGCCGCTTTCGCGAACCAATATGCTCCGGAACATTTATGCCTTTCGGTCAAAGACCCGTGGGCATGGAGCGAGAAAATTACCGCAGCAGGCGGCATCTTTATGGGCGAGTATTCATTTGAAGTATTGGGAGATTATGTCGCCGGACCCAGTCACGTCATGCCGACCAGCGGCACAGCGCGTTTTGCATCCCCGCTCAATGTATGGGATTTTGTTCACATTATCAGTTTGGTCGGGCTGAATGATTCGGTTGGGCGTGAGTTGTCCAAATCCGCGGCAGTCATTGCCCGGGCTGAAGCGCTCGAAGCGCATGCACGATCTGCCGATCAGAGAACAAAATAAAACCGGTTTGTGGAAGATTAATAATCCGCGGCGGAGAATCTCTCCACCCATTGCGCGCGCCATTCCGGTGCTTTGAACGGCTCAGGCCAGAACTCAACCTGTTTCCAGATCTTTCCATCGCGGATGGTGGAAAGGGTCAGGACGCGGTCTTGCAATTTCCCGTCGGTGACGGATACATCCGTCATGACACCATCTCCTTCCGCGAGGATGTGGTTGAGCACAAAATGCCATTTGCCTTCGGTGGGGTAGGCGGTGTTGATTCTTGCAAAATTTTCCCCGCCGCGGATCCTCTCGCCCGATTGCGGCCATTCGAGGATAAAACCGTCATGCAGCAATTCGGCAACGGCGTAAAAGTCGTTGCTTTCCATCTTTTGCCAGAAGAGTTCGAGTATCTGTTTGGGATTCATCTCAACCTCGGGTTAGGGCGGCACGCTTGCCGGTTACTGCTTTCTTTTGACATCCAGGATCGCGATCTTGGTGGAGTGATTGAATGGCGCCGGGTCGGTGACGGGTTTACCAATGCGTGGTTGGCCGATAAAATCCTCTGGCACTGGGATCAACTCGCGAATGCTGAGATAGCCATCTCTGCAAATATGTTCGAGGGTTTTTATATATTCTTCGCCGCTCAGGAAGAGGGCATTGTTAATGGCGATGAGAAATCCACCATGGGCGATCAATGGGCGGACCTTGTTGATGAGTCGTTCATTCTCGTGCAGCAGATCCACCTTGCCGCGTTCGGTGCTGGAAAAGAAGGGCGGGTCGATGATGACGCAGTCGAAGAGTTGCTGCGTGCTTTTGAGGCGCGCCACGACGGGGAAAAAATCCTGGGCAAAGAAATCGGATTTGTGAATGGGAAAGCCGTTAAGCGAGTAGGAATCCTTGGCAAGGTTGAGGAACTGTTTGTTCAAGTCGGTCTGAACCACGCGAGCCGCGCCGCCTGCCAGGGCAGCCACACCCAAACTGCCGGTGTAGGCGAAGGCGTTTAAAACGGTTTTCCCGCGCATGTTTTCGATCAGCCATTTGCGCAGGTTGCCTGTGTCGAGATAGAAACTCGCGTCACGGTTCATCGTCAGGTCAAGAGCATACCAGACGCCGTGTTCCTTGATCCTGCGGTCGGGCTTTTCGCCGAAGAGCAGTTCTCCGCGCCTGGCTTTTTGTGTCTGGCCATTGCGTGTTTTGAGAATCCCTGCCTGCAGCCAATTTAAAGAGGTTTGAATGTGCCTGCCGATCTGTGCAGCGAGTTTCGGGTTTGGCTGGTCGGCATAATCATGCAGCACCAGAGTCTGGCCATATACATCCAGCACAAGGTTTGGCAGGCCTTGATAGAATCCGTTGAAGAGGCGAAAGGCTTCCTCGTGGCGGGGCCCGCTCAAGGTCAGGTTCGAAGCGAGGGCTTTATCCAGCAGGGGTTGGATCTCATCAAAGTTCATGCTTCGATTGTACTTGATTGGGTGGGATGTAAGAAATACCTGATAGGGGCGTACAATATGTATTCTCATACCCCTATAAAGTTTGAGGGGTAAAATTCAGCCCAACTCACTTTTTAAGAGGTTTCATGTCTGCTTCCACGCTCCAACCGCTTTTACCTGGAAACGCCAAACGCTCGAAAGTGGTGACCAAGCCCGCCACCGATTTTTATGGCGGCCTGGGTTGGTTGATCGGTTTGTTGATCACCCTGTTTATTTCCGCGCCGGTCATCTGGTTCCTGACGAATAACGCCTCCCGCTCTGCACAGAGTGAGGTCTTGTTGATCGGGCTTGCCGTGGCATGGTGGCTGAACCCAATTTCATTGGGTGGGCTGTTCTATGTCTTGAGCAATGTCCGCGTCTGGCGCTTTTGGACGCTGTTAGGGTTGTTCGTATGGGGATTGGTGAATGTGATGATCTCGGTCTCGATCGCATCGGAAGATGCGCGGGCCTGGGTGTTGTCTGCCCTTTCGATTGTGGGATTGATTCTCCTTGGCCTTTTCTTTATCTATATCCAATTGAGAGTTTTTGTATGGGCGGCCTCCGGGAACGCGGGACGCTTCTTCTTCGGGATTTTAGGCTGGTCGCTGCTCAACGGGCTGGTGGTCTGGGCCTTGATTAACCCGGATGTGTTAAATATCGTTCTGGTAGCGCTGGGGTACATTTTACAGGTGGTCTTCGCCATCGGCTTTGCGGTGATCCAATTTGTAGCGATCTTTTGGTTCATGTCGCAGACCCGTGTGGAAGTCATCCGTCCGGGTGACCCGAAACAGATCACCTTTGAAGATTACAAAGGGCAGCCGAACCTCCTTAAGATGGTGCGCCAGTGGATTTATTTGCTTTCAGACCGTGAGCAGTTCCAGAAGATGGGTGGTCAGTTCATCACCGGTCTGTTGTTGTACGGCGAGCCTGGCACCGGTAAAACCTTGTTGGCCAAGGCCATGGCAGGCGAGGCGGGCATTGCCTTTATTTCGATCGAAGGCTCCGGTTTTCGCGGCATGTTCTGGGGGGTGGATGTGCTGCGCATGATTCAGTTCGTCAACCGCGCGCGTAAACTGGCGCGTGAGTTTGGCGCCTGCATTGCCTACATCGACGAGATCGATGCGGTGGGCATGTCCCGTGGCAGCGTGATGGGCGGCGGGGGCCAGATGATGGGCGGCATGGGCGGTATGATGGGCGGCGGCTCTGGCGCGCTGACCCGTCTGCTTTATGAAATGGATGGCATTGGCACGCTGACATCCTGGGAAAAACTGCGCGCGCGTTTTTATCAGTTGCTGCGACGGAAGGAACCCGTGCGCGACTGGCATGTGATGTTCATGGGCTCGACCAACCGCCCGGATGTCCTCGACCCTGCGCTCGTGCGCCCCGGACGCTTTGACCGCAAGATTGCGGTCGGGCTGCCAGATCGCGGCGGCCGCCGTGAGATCGTGAAGTACTATCTGAGCAAGATCAAGCATGACGAAACGGTGGATATCGAAGCGCTGGTCAGCGATACCTCGTGGGCAACCCCCGCGCGCATTATGTCTGCGGTGACGAAGGATGCCGTCCGCCTGGCCTTGTTCGACGGCCGCGACAGGATCTCTCAACGCGACATTGAACTGGCATTCCAGGAACAGGCCATCGGTCTGGAGAATCCCATTGAAGAGATGGAAGAGGATCAGCGCCGACAGGTGGCGTATCATGAAGCCGGTCATGCCGTTGTGCAGCACTACCTGCGCCCCGATGAACGCATCGTTCGCGTGAGCATTGTCCGCCGTGCCGATGCGTTGGGTTATGTACTGCCTGTCTCGAACTTTGACGTATATGCCATGCCCCTGCGCCGTTTTGTGGCGGATATCATGGTCTCGATGGCTGGGCATGTGGCCACCAAGGTATTCCTCGGCGAATATTGGACCGGTGCGACCAGCGACTTTCAAAACGTCCGTGCGCGTTTGTGGCAACTGGCGCACTTCGGGTACTTTGGCCCGCCGATCTCGATGGATGGGAACATGGGCGTGACCGGCAATTTCAGCGGTCGCGACAAGATGGTGGAAAAGTTCTGGCAGCAACTGGAAGACCAGACCGAACAGGTTCTGCGGAAACACACAGCCGAAGTGGAAGCCGTGACCAAAGCCCTGCTCGAACGCGGCGACCTGACCGGGCGCGAATGCGTGGAGATCATCCGCAAGGCGGCTGGTGAATATACGGAAGCCGCCAAGCCTGATTCGGAGAATTTATTGAATGCCATCGTGGAAGATGTGATGAGCGAAAAGTAGGAATAGAACGCAGCGTTCCTAAAACCAAAAAGAGGACTTCGTTTCGAAGTCCTCTTTTTGGTTGGTGAGTGAATTTATTTCCACGACCAGGAAGCGAAGGAGCCTTCAGCCAGCAGGCGGGGTTCGGTCACACCGGAAGCAGGGACAATGGCAAGAGCCGGGCTGCCGGAAGGTGTCATAAATGAGATCACAAGATTATTCCCGTCCGGCGACCAGATGGTGGTGGATTGCTGATACTGGTCAATGTAAGGGATGATGGCGAGAAAATCCTGGGTTGGCTGGTAGGTTGCCACCGTGCGGCTTTCGCCGCTGGCCAGATCCAAAACATTGAGTTCAAGATACAGGACCTGTTCGTTCGAATTTTCGGGGGTCGCGCCAAATGGCACCAGGTATGCGATCTCATCTCCATTGGGAGACCAGAAGAATCCGGCCACATCTTTTTCTACGATCACTTCTTCGCCGCCGTCTATGTCACCGATGTGCAGCGGGCCGATGGCTCCGCTTTGCATCTGCTCTTTCCCGGCGATGTAGGCGAATCGCTCACTATCCGGTGACCAGGAGAAACTGGTGTTGAGGTCGATCTCAGCCAGCGACTTTTCCACTTTTCCGGTTGAGTCTGTAAGAACGAGGTTCTGCGCGGTGCCGTCTTCAGAAAGAGTCGTCAGCAGGATAAAGTTTCCGTCGGGTGACCAGGCCGGGGCCTGGAACGAAGCGGGTTTCTCCTTCATCACGAACTCCGTCACTTCCGAGTCGATCCGCAGGAAGGAGAGTTGGCTGACACTGCCTTGGGTTGCCCCGTTCTTGTGGACGACCATGGTCTTGCCATCCGGGGCCCAGGACCAATAGAACGGTGTGCCGGTGTCGAGGAGGCGTCGTTCGCCGCCACTGGCGGGGACGCTTTGCAGCAGCATGGTTTGCTGCGCTGCCGTGGTGCTCAGCATGCCGATGGTCTCATTGTCCGGCGACCAGTGGATGTAAAAGGGGAGTTCTGTTTTGCTGGAGTAGATGCTCCTTACTTTTTCATCATCGGCATGGGCCACGAATACTTCTGCAGTCAGTGTATCGCTGTCGATTTGTTCGAGGCGCACAAACGCCACCTGTGAGCCGTCTGGCGACCAGGTCGGCAGGCGGTATGCGATCTGATTTTTTGTTTCAGCGGTCACGTCGGTGGTGAGCGGGGTCGTGAAACTTGCGGCTTGATCGGTAAGGTACAGGTTGCCGTCATTGCCGATATAGGCAATCAGGCCTGATTTTTTCTCCAGTAATTTCAGAATGGGGCTTTGCGGAACCTGCACGCCATTGGGGGCGCAGGCGGCAAGGGCCAGCGCCAACAGAAGGGTGGTTAATTTTTTCATGGCTGCGCCTCAAAAGTTTGGATGGCTTTTTCGATGACGGGGTCTTGGTCTGAAGTAATTTCATCCCATTGCGCTTCGACCCGGACTTTGGGGCTGAAGCCGTCCATCCCAATCTCCTCCTCCCCGATGCGGAAGGACGCGCTGGCGATGAATATCTGCCCGCCGTTTGAAAGCGGAAATCCACTGGGTGATTCGATGACTCCGGGGGTCTTGGAGCCGATCACGAGTCCCCGCTCTGAGGCTTGAACGGCTGCCGCAAAGATCTCCGGCGCTCCGCTGGTGTGTTCCCCTACGAGCACGATCAACGGGACGGTCTGGGAGCCGGAAATATCCTGGCCTTTGACAACATAGGCCTCATTTTTTGCCCGGCTGTAGATGTCAATGCTGGTCTGGTCAAGAAATAAGGAAAGCATCTCCTCAATGGGCCAGTTGCTGTTTGAGTTTGAGATGCGCAAGTCGAGGATAATTCCCTTGAGGTCTTTGTTTGTGGAAAATTGAGTGAGCGCATCGGCCACTTCCTGCGCGGTGGTGGCAGAGGGGGTGGTTGGCATCAGAATGTACCCGGTGTTCTTAGGGGAGAGCAGGTTGGCTTTGACCTTGCCAATGCCCGCCAGGGTGGCGCGGGTGATTTCAAGATCGCGCAGTTCTTTTCCGGGGCTTTGAACCGTCAGCGTGATCGAGGTTCCGGCCTCGCCACGGATGCGCTGTACCACGTTGCCGCCCTCTTCCAAACGGACGGGGTCTCCATCCACAGAGTAGATACTGTCGTGGGCGCGCAGTCCCGCCTTCTCTGCGGGGGAACCGGGCATAACGTCGAGGATGACCACATGCGGAATATCTTCCGCTTGAAAACTAATGAATGCGCCGATGCCGCCGTAGGCTGTGGTGCCGGGGGCTGTATCCGCTGTAATGCGATCACCGCGGGTGATATAGGTCAGTTCCCCTGTAGGCAGTTCCCCTTCGAGTTGGGTCATCAGGGCATCGAACTCGGCATAGCTCAACCCGGCCTGGATCTGATCCTGGTATTCCTGACGCAGGGAAGCCCAATCAAGATTCCCGGTCTCGTAATAAACGTAGTTGTTTTCGATCTGCTTGAGAATTTCGTCAAACACCTCGGACTGATGTTCCGTGGCGCTGATCTGGGGACCATAAGGGCTGTTGGCAATGTCCTTTTCCAGACTGCCGATGGCAGGAAGGCTTATGCAAGCGGAAAGGCCAAATGAAAAAATTGCGAACCAATAAAAGATAGAACGCTTCGAAGTCATGCTCATCTCCTTGACGAAGTGGAGGTTGGGAGGGGGGATTAATGGGTCGGGTTTCAGGGGACAATGGTCTTCACGTTGTCAGCTGGTTGAATATTCTTCGGGTTGAAGACAGAGATATCCCTGATCTTGAGCGTGGCCTGCGCTTTGTCGCTTAACCGCACCCAGTAAAAACTGCGATGTTCGGAGTAGGGTTCGATCTTGAAGACTATGCCTTCATACCAGCCTTCGTGCTCGCCGAACTTCGCGCCAAGGTAGATGCGGACAGGGTCGCCAATTTGATAGGTCACCGTCATTTGCGATTTAAGAACCAAAACAGCCCCGCGCCGATCACGGCTGTAATGGCGCCGTTAATCGCCCATTGCGGGTCGCCGGTCATGAAACTGCCGGGCAGGATGTTCACTCCCTGCAAAATCCAGATCGCCCCCGAGAGGATTAGTAAAACTGCAAAGATCTTTCCGATGGTCTTGAGCATGGCATCTCCTTTGGGGTTTAAAAAACTCCCTGTCTTTGTTTTGGACAGGGAGTTGATGGGATTTCTTACACTGGCGGGTTAAGGGTTGGTGGTGCCTTCCACAGCCACGCCCACCCAGGTGAAGACGCGCTTTTCACTTACTGCGCCAGAGGCCACCCAGATCGGCTGGCCCTGATCATCCACGCCGGATTGGCGGACGGGAGCGACCCACCAGCGCATGGTGTGTGCAACGTTGTCTTTTGGGCGGAAGGAACCGGGCACAATGTATTTCGTGTCGGTCACGTAGTCAGTGACACGGCGCGTCTGGCTGGCGGTGACATCTTCCACGACCACCTGATAGGCCTCGCCCTCACGCAAGACACCGACGGAAGCCCACTGCAGTGTGACCACATCGTTGGCCAGGGTGAAGGGCGCGCCGTCCGCAGGCAGGAGCAGGTTCGGGGCGGGGTAGGGAGGCGGAACGGTCGCAGTGGGTGTGGGCAGGTTGGGGTCGGCTGCCCGTTTACACAACGGAATTAACAAGGTTTGCCCGAGAAAAACGTTATCTGTCGTCAGGCCGTTGAATTCCTTGATGGCGGCCATCGGCACGGCATAGTTCAGCGCAATGCTGGAAAGGGTATCGTTTTCCTGAACGGTGATCGAGACCGTTTCACACGCCTGTTTGGTGGCGATATCGGCCAGGGGAGTGCTTGTCGCTGGAGGCGGGATTGTGGGAGTTGGGTAGGGAATCTTGAGTACCTGCCCAACTGAGATGGGACAGCTGGAGGCCAGGTTGTTGAGCACGATGATGCTTTGAACCGAAACGTTAAAGTTGAACGCGATCTGCGAGCAGGAACCATCTGTTAAAGATACTGTGTAATCGAAAGGAGGCTGCTGCGTGGCGGTTGGAATGTCGGTGGGTGGCAGGGTCGCCGTGGGAACAAGCGATGCTGTGGGAGTTAATGTGGGGGTGGGGGTATCGGCCGTCTCAAAGGTTCCGGGGGGGGCGCTGGCTCGCAATGAGAAGAATACGATCGCCGCCGCTGCGATAACGACGACTGCCAGAATGCCAATGGCCGCGGGCAGGCTGAGCCGTACTTCCGGCATGCGGCTGGCCTGTACTGATTTTTCGGTTTTCTTCACTGCCTTGGGAGCGGGTTGCGCGGTGAATTCGGTCCCACACACAAGGCAACGTACTGCATTCTCGCTGAGGCGCGTACCGCAGGTGGGGCAAACTTTTGTTTTGTTGGATGTTGATTCTGAAGCCATATGAAAAAAAATTATACCATTGAACAAAAAGGCGTTTTTGGCCCACAAACGCGGGCAGGCAGGACCCCAACCATCATTCAGCGACGGCTTTTGGCTTGGCTGTGACCAATACTTTATCCACCCGGCGACCGTCCATGTCGATGACCTCAAAGCGCAGGTTGTTCCATTCGAAGTGGTCTGCTGTTTGGGGCACGCGGCCGAGCGATGTCATAACGAAGCCACTCAGGGTTTCATATTCATCTTCGTGCGGCAGGTCATCGATCTCGAAGATCTCTTTGAATTCATCCACTTCGAGCATCCCGTCAAGCAGCCAAGAACCATCCTGCCGTTGGGTGGCTTGTGGCTCGTCTCCTTCCATCTGGCCGACGATCTCTTCGAGGATGTCGTTGATGGTCAACAATCCCTGCACGCCGCCAAATTCGTCCACCACCAGCAATAGTTCGGTGTTGTTCTTTTTCAACATCTCCAGCGCGCGCGAAGCCAGCATGGTCTCCGGAATGAAATAGGCAGGTTTGGCCAGTTCCTTGAGGTCGATCTCCCTGCCCGAAAGGCTCACCACCAACAGGTCGCGCGATTTTACGATACCCATGATGGTCTCAAGTGAATCCTGCCGGACCGGGAAGCGCGAATACGGGCTGCCCGCGATCTTCGCCAAAATTTCTTCAGTGCTGTCGTTGACGTCCAGCCAGACGATCTCTGTGCGCGGGGTCATCAGGGAATACACGCGCTGGTCGCCGAGGCTGAAGACGCCCTCGACCATATCCTGCTCGGATTCTTCAAAGATGCCCGCCTGCGTGCCCTGATCGATCAGCACCTGCAATTCCTCTTCTGTGATGATCGGCTCGGTCGAATGTTTGACTCCAAAGATTGCAAGGATCAACTCCGTGGCCCAACTCATCAACTTGATGAGCGGTGAGAAAAGCATGGAAAGCAGGGCCATTGGCGCGGCGGCGAACTTGGTGATGCGCTCCGGGCTGTGCAGGCCGATGCGCTTCGGGACCAGTTCACCCAGCCAGATGGTCAGGATGGTGATCGAGAACACCACGATGCCAAAGGAAATATTTTCCGCGTATTCGGCGATCGCTTCGACCTTGACCAGTTGCTGTGTCAGGCTACTGGCGATGGTTGCGCCGCCGACTGCGCCTGCGAACACGCCGATCAAGGTGATGACGATCTGAATGGTGGATAGAAAAACGTTGGGATCCTTCAATAATTCCAGTGCAGATTTCGCGGCAAGGTCGCCCTCGTTTGCCATCTGGTGTAACTTCGCCTTGCGCGCAGCCAGCATGGCTGCCTCGGACATGGCCAGAAGGCCATTGATCAGGATCAACACCAGGATGGTGATCACTTCGCTGCTAATACTCATCGGTTCCTATTCTGCTTGGGCGAAAATAAAAAATCCCGGCCTTGCGGCAGGTGAAAGAAGATTGCGTCTGTTCGGATAAAACGACAAAGGGGGTTCGAGCCCGGGTCTATGGGAATATCTGACATGATGGTTCTTGCTAAAATTTCCGCCCTTATTGTACCTGAAACTTATCGCTTTTTATTGATCTTGTCCTCAAGGTCCTTGATCTTCTTCATCTGTGCCTGACCGCGTTTGATGAACAGCGGAATAAAAAGCACCAGGGCCGCCAACATGCAGGTCAGCCCCAGCTCTGCAACGCTGATGTGTATCATTGAACGTGGATTCCCCGCCCCGCTTGCACTTCTCCTACAACCCAGATGGGCTGGCCCAACTTTTTCGCGCGTTGTTGAAGCGCATCCAACTTTTGACGCTCCACGCCGAACAACAGGCCACCGCTGGTTTGCGGGTCGAATAACAGCATTTGGGCGGGTTCGTCAATATCATCGGCAAAGGAAACAAATGGCTCGAAATGAGATTTGTTGTCAAACGCACCGCCGGGGAAAATGCCTTTTTGGGCATATCCGCGGGCGCCGCTCAAAAGCGGAATCTTGGCGTATTCGATCTGAAGAGCAACCCCTGAGGCCTCTGCCATTTCCGAAGCATGACCCAGGAATCCAAAGCCGGTGATATCCGTTCCGCCGCGCGCATTGAACTCTATAGCCAATTGACCGGCGGTTTTGTTCAATCTTGACATCCATTCGATGGCTTCGATGACATGCGCTTCAGAGGCCTTTTCCTGCTTGAGCGCCGTGGTGGTGACGCCTGCTCCCAACGGTTTGGTCAGCACCAGTACTTCACCGGGTTTGAGGCCACTCTTGCTGATGATCTTTTGTGGATGGATGAAGCCAATCGCGACCAGGCCGTATTTCGGTTCCTTGTCCTTGACCGTATGCCCGCCTGCGATCACCACCCCTGCTTCCCGCGCCTTCTCCGCTCCGCCGCGCAGGATCTCGCTTGAGACTTCAGCAGGGAGGTGGTTGGGCAGGGCGGCGATGTTCAATGCCAGGAAGGGTCTTCCGCCCATCGCGTACACATCCGAAAGACTGTTGGCTGCTGCAATTGCGCCGTATTCGTAGGCCGTATCCACAACCGGGGTGAAAAAGTCTGTAGTGATCACAATCGCCTGTTCATCACTTAAACGCCAAACGGCCGCATCATCCGGGTCGGCAAGGCCAACCATCAGGTCCGGGTAGGAAGCGGGATCGAAGATGTCTTTAAGGGGACGCAGAACCTGCGTCAGCGCATCCGCGCTTAGTTTGGACGCTCACCCCGCACAGGCGGAAAGAGTAGTCAGCCGAATTTCGCGTCCGGTTTGTGGAATGGGCATTTAATCTCCAAAGCCCCTGAAGGTTTTCAAAACCTTCAGGGGCTGCATGGTTTACTGCGGTAAGGTGGTTGTATCTGGCAAGGGCAGAATAAATTGATTGCCGCTTGGGATGAAGATCGTATTCACACCCGGAGCAAGTTTCAAGACATATTGATACTGCACCAACTCTGGTGTAATGGATTCAGAGATCAAGCGGTTGGCTTCCGCTTCAGCCTGCGCTTCAACAATGCGTGCCTCGGCGGCGCCCTTGGCGGAAATTACGGCTGCATCAGCCTGGCCTTGTGCGGTCTGGCGGGCTTGCTCGGCTTCCTGCTTTTTCTGTTCCACCACAAATTTCGCCTGCTGGGCTTGTTGTTCAGCGATCTGCTTCTGTTCCACCGCCGCGGCGTATTCGTCGCTAAAGCGGATGTTGCGGAGCAGAAAATCGGACATGATGATATTGTTCTCGTTCAGGCTGTTTTGGATCTCATCGCGGATCACCTGTTCGAGTTCCGCGCGTTTGGTGCTGACAAGTTCTTCCACGCCAAATTGCGAGACTGCATCGCGGATGGCGGCGCGGGCAATTGGGCGCACCACATTTTCCTCGTAACGGTTCTGCCAGTTGGTGTGCAACTGGATTAATTGAGTGGGGTCCACTGCGTAGATCACCGATGCATCAATAAAGATTTGTTGGCCGTCTTTTGTGCGGGCTTGAATGGAGTCATCGCCCGATACGGCGCCTTCACTGCTTGCGGAAGACATGGTGTACGTCTGCCTTGCAATCGAATATTTCTGCACACTTTCGACAAATGGGATGATCCAGTGCAGGCCGGGGGTCAGGGCCACGTCACGATAGCCCTTGGGCGCGAAGGCCGAAATGACCACACCGTATTCATCCGCTTGTAGAAAGACCAGCCCTGCGCCGACCGAAGTCAGCACTACAGCCGTTACGAGTAAAATAATCACCACCGAAGTCAGCCCTTTTGCAGGCTGATTACGGCTGGTACGCATAAAGATCATCACCAGCACGCCGAAGAATGCAACCCAGGCAAAGGATGCAAGTCCCTGTAGCAAAGTTGAAATGTTCATGGTTTCCTCCGAAACACTGTTTCAATCATTATATCGCGCTTGATTTGCCCCCCGAAGCATGTTAACATTTCTCCAATGAAATTTGATAAAGGCCTGATCAAAGAAATCTTTTTGGATGGTTCTGCCCGCATTGATTGCCCGCCTGAAATGATCCCTGCGCCTGGACAATATCTGCTTGCCCAGACAGGCGCTTCCAACGACCCGCTGCCTGTTCCTCTTTTCTCCAGCTTGTCCACCCCGAATGGATTCCGCTCCGCCCCGCCGACCCCGCGCGCTTGGAAGCCCGGTGACTCGCTTGCGCTGCGCGGCCCCATTGGACATGGGTTTGCCATCCCGCCTTCATCGCGCAAGATAGCCCTGGTTGTTTTTGACAAGCCTGGAGATTGCCTGAAGGGCCTAATTCCCCTGGCGTTAAAACAAAACGCGGAATTGGTTGTGGTCATTGATGGGGGAGGCTCTGACCTGCCCGAGGTGGTCGAAGTTCAACCCAGGCAGGCCCTGCTCGATGTGCTGAGGTGGGCAGATTATTCAGCCTTTGAGATTCAGCGGGACAATGTGCCTCAGTTAAAGGAATGGTTTGAGAAACACGCCCCTGTCGCCGCGAAGAGCGAAGCGCAGGTTCTCATCCATGCCCCCATGCCTTGCGGCGCCCTGGCAGATTGTGGCGTTTGCGCCATATCCAACCGCCGTGGGTGGCAAATGGTTTGCCGCGATGGTCCGGTTTTTAACTTGAGAGAATTGTTGTAACGCCCCTTACTGTAGGCAGGGTGGTTATTAATACCAGACCCTGAAGGAAGTGGTGGTTGAGGCAGTTAGATTGTTATAGGTACAGGTGATGTCCGTGGTTACCAGTCTGCCAAACGGCTGGTTGCTAAAAGCCAGAGAGAAGATGCCCACGCCATTGGTGTTTGTGCGGATGGTGGTCGCATCTTTTGTTTCATTTGGCCAGTTCACAACTGCGGTGCAACTCGCGTCTGGCACCGGAAGCATGTTTTGATCTTGCAGGATCACAAAGAAAACCTGATTATCGTTGGCAAGGGTGACCGCTTTCCACGCAAAAGCCCTCGCTTGCAAAGAGGTGATGACCCGGGGGGCATTGGTTGAAGGGCTGGTGGGGGCGAGCAGGGCAGGGTCTTCCCCAAGATTGTCAAAAAATACCCGCCCAAGGTCAGATACGACAACACGCTGGCCTTCCAACTTCCAGGGCTGCCATTCCAGCCGCGCTTTCTCAAAATACTGAACGAGTTTGTTTTCGTGGTATTCGAACCCTGAGATCGGATAACCGAACTGGGCTGCGCCTCCGTATTGCTCAAAGAAATCAAGAAATGCGAAGCAGACTGAATATCCCGTTTCAACAAAGGAACGACAAGCGAACGAGTTTTGCACGTTCAGGGCTCCAGTGGATACAAAGGTGTTCCGGCCCAGGGAAGTTAGCTGGACTCTTTGCTCTGCCGGAAGGTCAGTGCGGAGTTCAAAACGGGCGCGTTGGAAGTATTGGACGGTCTTCCCATCCTTGCTGGTGAATTGTTCCGTGATGGGAAAGCCATATAAAAAAGTGGCGTTGGGGTTGCTGATGTAAAACTTTAGGAAATCCCCATGAACGTTGTGCCCGGTTTCACTGAAATACTGCGAATCCGTTGTTTGCGCATGGACAATGCCCGATGTACTGATCAAAGCAGTAAGCAAAAAGAATACAAACAGTTTTTTCATGTCTAATTCTTAATGTCATTATACTCATAATCTGCTCAAACGCTCAAAAGTCATAACCTTTATCGGGTTGTTGTTGGACGGTTTTGGGACTGTTCACGAGGCTTTGGACGATTTTTTCAGCCGCATGTCCGTCTCCGTAGGGATTGGCAGCCTTGGACATTTCCAGATAGGCAGATCTGCTGTCAAGCAACCGCATCGCTTCCGCGACGATCAGGCTGGTTCCTGTTCCTACCAATTTTAGAGTCCCTGCGGCCACTCCCTCGGGGCGTTCGGTGACCTCACGCAGCACAAGGGTTGGGATTCCAAACGCGGGAGCCTCCTCTTGAATCCCGCCGGAGTCTGTCAGGATGAGCGTGGAATGTTTCATCAGTTGAACCAGAGGCAGGTAATCCAACGGCGGTAGCAGGGTAATATGTTTTTTTCCCTGCAGCAGGCTCTGCACGGGTCCCTGTACATTTGGGTTTAAGTGAACAGGGTAGATCACTTCAACATCATCCCGCGCTGCCAGTTGGAGGAGTGCCTGACAAATATTTTCCAGGGGCTGGCCAAAGTTTTCCCGCCTATGGGCGGTGGCTAAAATGATCTTTCTGCCATGCGCTTTCTGAATCAGGCTGACAATTTCTTCAGGCTCCGGCTGCCTGCTGACAAAGCGCAGCGCATCAATAACGGTATTCCCCGTTACTTGGATGATCTCCTCAGCAACTCCCTCGCGCAGCAGGTTTTGTTTTGACCATTCTGTGGGGGCAAAATGCAGATCCGCTGTAACCCCTGCCACGCGGCGGTTGATCTCCTCGGGGAAGGGCTGCCACTTGTCGTGGGTGCGCAGGCCTGCTTCAACATGCCCAAACTTAATGCGTCGAAAATAGGCAAGCAGGGCGGTGATCGCAACTGTGGTTGTGTCGCCTTGGGCAAGCACCCAGTCGGGTTCGAACTCTTCCAGAATGGGATCCAGATTCGTGAAGATGGAAGCGCTTAATTCCGCCATTGACTGGTTATCGCGCATCAAGTTCAAATCGTAATCCGGCTGGATATTAAAAAGGCTTAAAACCTGGTCGAGCATTTGGCGGTGTTGAGCCGTCACGCAGACCCGCGGCTCCACACCGGCGGTTTCTGCAAGACGTTTGACCACAGGGGCCATCTTTACGGCTTCCGGCCTGGTTCCGAAAACAGATAGTACTTTCATTATGAGTTAAGTGCCCGTTTATTTTCCAACGCCAATTTTTACGATTTTGAACCCGGCATCCTGCCAGGATTTTGAATCCCAGCCATTCACGGTGTCTATTGCAATTCTGGCGCGGGTCTTTCCTGAGATTTGGTCTGGTTCGATCTTTTTGAATTCGGTGTGGCTGACCAACAGCAAAACGGCATCTGCATTTTGAAGCGTTTCTTCCAGAGAATTTGCCATGGATACCCCGGGAAGTTTTGCATCCGGTTTGAAAGGCTCCCAGGCAAGAACCCTGGCTCCCTGGCTCTGCAGAAGGTGAACAACTTCCACTGCGGGGCTTTCACGTAGATCGTCCACATCGGGTTTATAGGCCAGACCGAGCGCGGCGATCTGTTTGCCGTTCAAGTCTCCCAGGGCGCGTTGCACCATCCTTACCACGAATGCAGGTTGAGAGTCGTTGACCTGGCGCGACTGATAGATGAGCGGGGTGATCTCGGGGGCGGTTTCCACAAAAAACCAGGGGTCTACGCTGATGCAATGGCCGCCAACGCCAGGTCCCGGGCTCAGGATTTTGACGCGCGGATGCAGGTTGGCGATGGAGATGGCTTCCCACACATCCACGCTGAATTTTTCAGCCAGACGGGAGAATTCATTAGCGATGGCGATATTCACATCGCGGTAGGTGTTTTCCATCAGTTTCACCATTTCGGCGGTGGTTGAATCTGTTTTGATGATCTTACCCTTTACAAAGACCGAATAGAGATCGAAACCTGCCTGTGCAGATTCGGGGGTTATGCCGCCAATTACACGGGCGTTTTCGATCAGTTCCCGCAATATCTGCCCGGGCAGCACCCTCTCTGGCGAGTAGCAAAGGTGGAAATCGATCCCCGCCTTCAGCCCGGACCGTTCCAGGATGGGGGCAAGCAGATCGACGGTTGTACGGGGCGGAGAGGTTGATTCAAGAATGACCAGATTCCCCTCTCTGAGAACGGGCAGGATTGATTCTGCGGCTGAGATTACAGCAGTCATATCGGCCAGTTTGAACTGTTTCCCCTGATATTCGCCGAATTGATGGTCGCGAAACGGTGTGGGGACTGCGATAATAAAGGCGTCTGCCTCTTCAGGAGAGGTGGCGGCGCGAAATTTCCCTGCCTGGATCGCGGTGTTGAATATCTCTCGCAAGCCGGGCTCGTGAATATGGATCTCGCCCCGGTTAAGGGTCGCAATGATGGAAGGGTTGATATCAACCCCGAGTACGTCAAGGTCTTGCATGGCAAATGTGGAAGCAGTAGGCAGGCCAATGTAGCCCAGCCCGATAACGCATATTTTTTTGTAATTCACTTGAACTCCTGATGGAGGAATAAACTATGACATCATTATACAACCACCTTGTAATTTGGTTTTGCAACATCGTTTGATGCTTTTCGTATGAATCATTGATGTTCAGCTGTTGTATAATTAATTGGAGGCAATATGGATTTCCTTCTTGACCCGAACTTTGCCTATCTGGCTCTGCTGGCCGGGATTCTGCTGGGATTGTTGGCGATCATTACACCCGGAACAGGGCTGTTGGAAGTAGGGGCCCTCTTCTGCTTTGTGCTGGCCGGATATGCCGCATACCACCTGTCCTTCAATTGGTGGGCGCTTCTGCTGCTGGCGCTTGGCTTGATTCCTTTTGTATATGCTTCTAGAAAACCGAACCGCGAAGTTTACCTGGCAGTCTCCATCCTGTTTTTGGTTATAGGGTCGATCTTTCTTTTTGCGGTGGAGGGATGGAAGCCTGCTGTGAATCCGCTGGTGGCTTTGCTTGCCTCCGGCTCGCTCTCTGCTTTTTTGTGGGTCGGCGTACAGAAGTCGGTTCAGGCTGCAGTGATTCCTCCGACCCATAATCTGGAGGCGCTGATTGGGCAGACCGGTGAGGCAAGGACCCTCATCCAGGACGCTGGCAGTGTGTTTGTGAATGGCGAGATGTGGTCGGCGCGGAGTGTTCGAACGATCCCTGCGGGAAGCCATGTACGTGTGGTAAAACGCGAGGGCTTTATCCTTGTAGTGGAAGATGAAAATTCAGAAAAGAATTAAAAAAGGAGAAAACCATGGGTAATAGTGTACTAGGTGGAAGCTTGCTTTGTGTCGTTGGTGCGATTCTGCTGGTTGGGTTGATCTTTGTCGCCAACTCCATCCGAATCGTATCCGAGTATCAACGCCTGGTTGTGTTTCGCCTGGGGCGGTGTGTTGGCGCACGTGGCCCCGGTATCGTATTCCTGATCCCTGTAATTGACCGCGCTGTCAAAGTGGATTTGCGTGAACAGGTACGCGAAGTTCCACACCAGACCTCGATTACGAAAGATAACGCTCCCATCTCGATTGATTTCTTGTGGTATTACAAGGTGCTTGACCCGGCCGAGTCTATTCTGCAAGTCGGTAATTTTGAGTCTGCGGCAGCCGGCATTGCCGCTACGACCCTGCGTGCTGTGATCGGCGGTATTCCGCTGGATGATGTCCTCTCTGAACGCGAACATATCAATAACATGCTTCGCACCCGCCTTGACGAAGTGACCGAGCGCTGGGGTGTGAAGGTGACCAATGTGGAAATACGCGAGATTATCCCGCCGCGCGATGTGCAGGATGCCATGAATCGGCAAATGTCTGCTGAGCGCATTCGTCGCGCCGTGGTGACAGAATCCACGGGTACACGCGAGGCGGCCATCAACGTCGCAGAGGGTGAGAAGCAGTCCAACATCCTGCGCGCCGAGGGGCAGAAGCAATCCTCCATCCTCGCGGCGGAAGGCGAGCGCGCCGCACAATTGCTGCGCGCTGAAGGTTTTGCCCAGGCACTCGCGACCATCTTTAATGCAGCCAAGACCATTGACCAGAAGACCATGACTCTGCAATATTTCGAAACGCTCAAGTCGATGGGAGCCAGCCCCGCAACGAAGTATATCTTCCCGATGGAATTTACCAGCCTGCTGGATAACTTCCTCGGCAAGGATGCCAAGAAATAAACGCACAGTTATAAGAAAAGCAGGAAAGTAGAAAGTGGTTTGTAGTTTCCACTTTCTACTTTTTTTATTGATACAATTCAAGCGTATGGAAATCGTCACAGCATCCATCCTCGATTTGAACTCTCTCCGCAAACTGGAGAAGGAAAGTTTTGACAAAGACGCCTGGCCACTCTTTGATTTGGTTGCAGTATTGACTTTCCCCGAGGTCATCCGCCTTAAGGCAGTGGAAGACGAACAGATGGCGGGCTTCATCGCTGGCGACCCGCGCCCGCGCGAAGGCTGGGGATGGATTGCCACCATCGCTGTCGCCTCCCGTTATCAGCGCCGCGGGATCGGGTCTGCTCTCCTGCGCGCCTGTGAGATGCAGTTTCCTGTTCCACGCGCCCGACTGACAGTGCGAATGTCCAATGAAGGCGCGATCTCCTTATATAAGCGCGAGGGATATGTCACCACGGATATTTGGAAGGCTTATTACAGCGATGGGGAGGATGCGATGTTAATGGAGAAGGAATTATGAGCGGAACGAATAAACGGCAGGTTGAATTTGAAGCACTGCGTGGTTTAAGCATTGTCCTTTTGCTGCTCTTGCACTCGGAGATCATCAGCGGCGCGGCTTTTGGATACAGCCTTGACCCGGTTGCCAAATTTATTGGGGCCTTTTTGCTGGGTTCCTTCTTTTTTCTTGCCGGGTATTTCATGGATTCTTCTGTGCAAAAATACAGGGCGAATGTGTTGGGCTTTATTCGCTCTCGCTTCATCCGTATTTTTCCGCCCTACTGGCTTTCGTTGATATTCTTTTTCATTCTGTTCACCCTTAAGCGTTATGAACAGGTGGTTTACCTGGCCAATTTGCAGGCGGTTTTTTCTCCGGAATTTGTGAAGCCCCTCTTAACCTTATGGTACATCAGCATGCTGGTGGTCTATTACATTCTCTTTGGGGTCATGCTTTGGAATACCCGCTCTAATCGAAGCCTTTTATTCGCTGCCATCGGTGTTTTTGCAGTTTGTTATGTTCTCCACGCCTTTACAGGTTTGCTGGATCCGCGTTTTTTTCGATACTTCCCGATCTTTCTAATAGGGATTTACTTCTATCGTTTTGAAGATGTTCGCAGAAAACTATTTGATCTTTCTCCGTTGTATAAGTTCTTGCTTGTCGTCCTTGGTTCGGCTGGATTTCTTTTGGTTCAATTCAAAGGCCTGGGTCTCACGAATGGATTCCACATCATTGCGGTAGATCTTTTTATTTTGAGTTGGGTCCTCGCCTGGCTTTCGATATTTCGTACCGCCATCGGAAATTGGAAGATATGGGTATTTCTTTCAGTATCATCCTACTTTGCGTATTTGTTCCATCGTCCGATTTGGCAGGGGCTTCATATGGTTATCGATCCTGAGGCTTGGGGCGGAATTCCCATGTTTGATTTTCTTCCCGGGTCTATTGTTACAATTATCGTTGGTTATTACCTCCAGCGCGGATATAACCGGTTGTTGACAGCCCTGCGCTTGAAATAACAAATGGGACATCCGTAATATCCCATCTATCTCCATCGGGTTTATAATCTGCCAATATATGTCCGAAGTCATGCCGCCGCCCGTTTGGGTCAATACAACGGAATTATTGAATCGCATGGTGAATGAAATCTCCGCGCATCCCCGCGTGGCGGTGGACACCGAGTCGAACAGTCTTCATGCCTTTCGCGAACAGGTTTGCCTGTTGCAGTTTTCTTCCAACAAGACAGATTATCTGGTGGATCCGCTGGCATTGAAGGATTTAAGCATACTTGCCCCCATATTTTCAAACCCGAATATTGAGAAGGTATTTCATGCCGCAGAATATGACCTGATCTGTCTGCGGCGCGATTTTGGTTTTACATTCAAAACCCTGTTCGATACGATGCAGGCGGCGCGGGTGCTGGGGTACCCGGCGGTGGGGCTGGATAAATTGTTGGGCGATAAGTTTGGTGTCAAGATGGATAAGCGCCATCAAAAGGCCAACTGGGCGGCGCGCCCGTTGACGAAAGACCAAATCCATTATGCGCGGTTGGATACGCATTACCTCTTCGATCTGCGCGATGTGCTCGAACAGGAATTGAGGGATAAGGAACGACTTGATTTTGCCCTGGAAGATTTCAACCGCGCCTGCCATTTTGATGAGAGCAAGCCGCGTTCGAATGGAGATTCCTGGGAGCGCTTTGCTGGCCGAAAAGACCTTTCCCTGCGCGAATTAACCATTGTGGCGCAACTCTGTAAATGGCGGGACAAGGAAGCAGAACGCTTGAACCGACCGCCGTATAAAGTGGTGATGGATGATGTATTTGTGACACTGGCCAAGAATCCCCCGGAGATGAAGGTGGACCTTTCAGCAGCCGGTTTGAGTGAGAAACAGATCCGCCTGTGGGGCGAGCATATCCTTGGGGCAGTGCGGCGAGGGGAGCTGGTTCCGCTTGTGGAGAGGAAACAAGCGGAACGTAAGAACGATGCGGTCCTCAAACGGATGGAAAAATTGAAGACATGGCGAAAGGATGCCGGGGCTGAGATCAAGGTGGAATCCGATATTATCCTGCCCAAGCCGTATCTGACCCTTCTTGCGGAGAATCCGCCGAAGACTTTGGAAGAGTTGAATCATCTGATGAAGGACGCCCCTTCAAGGGTGAAGAAATATGGTTTGCAGATCTTGAAAGTTTTAGGAGTGAAGCATGCGAATTAATTTTCATGGAGCGGCACATACGGTGACGGGTAGCCAGCATTTGCTGGAGATCAACGGAAAAAAAATTTTGCTGGATTGCGGCCTGTATCAGGGCAAACGTGCGGATACTTACGAGCGCAACCAGCATTTTCATTTCGACCCTCAGAGCGTGGATGCGGTCATCCTTTCTCACGCGCATATTGACCATGCAGGGAATCTGCCCAACCTTGTCAAGCAGGGATACGCAGGCCCGATCTTTGCGACCCATGCGACAAAAGAGATCGGTAGCACAATGATCGCGGACTCGGGACGCATTCAGGAATCGGACGCAGAATTCGTCAACAAGAAGCGTGCCAGGCGCGGCGAAGAGCCGATTGAGCCGCTATATACCGAAGAGGATGCGAACGCAGTAGTGGGGATGTTCTCCGGTGTGAATTATGAAGAGGAATTCGAGCCCATACCCGGCGTGCTAGCGCGCTTCCATGAAGCGGGGCACATCCTCGGATCGGCGAGCGTGTCCTTGGATATCGAAGAGCATGGCCGCAAATTACGCCTGTGGTTTTCCGGCGACATTGGACGCTTCAAACTTCCCCTGTTGCGTGACCCCGTGTTGCCAGACCGCGCGGATTATATGATCATGGAATCCACCTATGGCGATAAGAAGCACAGCGACCCGGAACTGGCTTTTATCGAGTTTCGCGACGTGGTTAAGCGGACGCTTGAGCGCGGCGGCAAGGTGATCGTACCGGCTTTTGCGGTGGGACGCACGCAAGAGATCGTCTATCATCTCAACCAAATGATGTATGAAGGAGATGTGCCCCTGGCCCCGGTCTATGTGGACAGTCCGCTGGCGGTGAAGGCTTCGGATATTTTCAAGAACCATCTTGAATGTTTTGATGAAGAGACGCGAGAGTTTGTGCGTGAGTCCCGCCACCCGGCGCTTGATTTTAAGATGCTGACTTATATCCGCTCAGTGGACGAATCAAAGCAGTTGAACGAGCGCAAAGACCCGATGGTGATCATTTCCGCTTCTGGCATGGCCGAAACCGGGCGCATCGTCCATCATATTCGCAATAATGTGGAGAATCCCAGGAACACCATCTGTATTGTCTCCTGGCAGGCTCCTGAGACGCTTGGCCGCAGGTTGGCAGATCGTGAGCCTGAGGTGCGCATTTTTGGCGAAGCTTACAAACGCAAATGCGATGTGGCCACCATCGGCGGCTTGTCCGGCCATGCCGGGCAGGATTTGTTGACCCAATACGCTACAGCCGTGAAGGGCAGCGTGCGGGATGTATTTCTGGTTCACGGCGAAGAGACGCAGGCTACTACTTTGATGGGACTGTTGAAAGAACAAGGCATGGACCGGGTGCATTACCCAGACTTGCACGATAGCGTTGAGGTTTAACCAAAAGAGGCCTTGGACATTCCAAGGCCTCTTTGTATCTTACCCAGACTGGATCAAGCGGGATGTTTTTTTTCTACATTTCGGTTCCAATTTGTATGAAGCAATATCATCAGGCGTTTTTTCGGGCCCTGACCCAGAGGAACCCCTCCTGCCTCGGTTTGTACGACAAGTTTCCGGTGAAGAAGGGGGCGTAGGGATCCTCCTTGGGGCCTTTTTCGGTGATTCGGTAGGATTGAATCTCCAAATGCTCCAAAAGATATTCCTTGAGAATTTTTTCTGTCAGCCGCTGGGGTTCGGTGGGTGAGGCGGGCTCTTCCAAATTAAAACTGCCGATAAATAGGCCGCCCGGTTTGAGCACTCTTAAGATTTCAACGCACATGTCAGGGAAGTTATCCACATGATCAATGGCATTGATGGTAAAGAGAATGTCAATAAAATTGGATGGCAGCGGGATCACTTTTTCCGTACATTTTAAATAGACCATGGCGTGGGAGGTAATATTGTCAGAGAATTCATCGGCGTAACGATCCGCGAGAACGTCGATGCCGATCCTGAGCGCGGCATTTTGTGCCCAGGCTAAGCTTCCACGCGGGCCGCAACCAAAATCTGCCACTACCCTGCCAGTGACGAAATCACCAGTGCCTTCCCCGGCCATTCCAAGCATAAGTTTTTGGTAATGAGCGTTTTGAAATTTCCCTTTATCGATTTCCAGCCTGCTCTTCCAAAAAGATAATTCAGCATCATATTTTTCTGTTTTTGATTTGGTCATGAACCGGAATATATCTTTTACAGGCTTTGGGGTAACTCTTTTTATAGATTCGATGATTCGCATGTAATTCCTTCCAAATAAATTGCAAGGATTATATGCTCCGAATGAAGGAAGGTCAACCAATCTTTGTCCTTCTTCATTCGGTCGGTTACGATTTTTTTCTGGAAGGATATAAATATTTTCGGGTATAATCCCGTGCGCTTCAAAATTCGGGGAGGTGCCAGAGTGGTTGAATGGGACGGTCTCGAAAACCGTTGTGGGCCTTGTGTCCACCGAGGGTTCGAATCCCTCCCTCTCCGCAAAAGTCCGGCTTAGTGGTCGGGCTTTTTATTTTTCCACCAGGGCCTCCATTGATGAGATGAGATTCGAATCCCTCCCTCTCCGCAACTACCTGGCAGGCCCTATATTTTTTAGTGGTAAGATTCTGGCGATGAAACTTCACCTTGCCCTTGCACAGATCAACACTCAGTTGGGGAATGTTGAATCTAACCTCGAAAAACATCTCGACTATATCCAACGTGCAAAATCTGAAAAATCCGATTTATTGGTCTTCCCCGAGCTCTCTCTCACCGGGTATGTTCTTCAAGACCTGGTTGCTTCGGTTGCCCATCACCCCTCGGAGGAAGACCCGGTCTTCAAGCATCTCCTCAAAGCGTCACGGGATATCGACCTTGTCGTTGGTTTTGTGGATGAAGACTCGCGACACCGTTTCTTTATCGCTTCAGCCTACCTCTCCGGCGGGAAAACAGTTCACGTCCATCACAAAGTTTACCTGCCGACCTACGGCCTTTTTGACGAGGGGCGTTTCTTTGCGTGGGGGGATTCGGTTCGCGCCTTTGATACGCGCTTCGGGCGTGTGGGCATGCTCATCTGCGAAGATTTCTGGCATGCTTCGCCCCCGTACCTGCTTTGGCTCGACGGCGCAGACATTATGCTCTTTTCGTCGGCTTCGCCGGGCCGCGGTTTGAACGACAAAGAAAAGCTTGAATCGGCTCGCTGGGTGGAACGGGTCACCAAGGCCTATGCCAGCATGTTCACTTCCTTTGTAGCGCATGCCAACCGGGTCGGCTATGAAGACGGGCTTCACTTCTGGGGTGGGGCGACTGTCTTCGACCCGACCGGCGAAGAACTGGCGCACGGTCCTTACAACGAAGAAGCCATGACTTTCACGCAACTTGATCTAAACCAAATCCGCCGTACGCGGGTGCGATTGCCGCTTTTGCGTGACGAACGCACCAGTCTTGTTCGCAGCGAACTCGATAGGATTCTCTCCCGTGGCTGATATCAACCTCTCCATCAACACCGACCTCGCCCGCGAGATCCTGGCTGGCTTCATTCGTTCCGAGATTACGCGTGTGGGCATGAGCCGCGCCATCATTAACCTCTCTGGCGGCCTGGACTCTGCCCTGTCCTGCGCATTGGCCGTCGAAGCGCTCGGCCGGGAGAATGTGATCGCCCTGCGGCTGCCGTATCGCAGTTCTTCGCCTGATTCGCTGGCTCATGCTCAATTGGTCATTGACCAGTATGGTATCCACAACGAGACCATTGAGATCACCGACATGGTGAATCCGCTCATTGGGCGTGACTCGTCCATGTCTAATGTTCGCAAGGGCAATATCATGGCGCGGGCGAGGATGATCGTGCTCTATGATCAATCAGAATATTTCAAAGCCCTGCCTGTGGGTACCAGCAATAAGACCGAGATCCTGCTCGGCTACAGCACCCTTTATGGAGACTCGGCCAGCGCCATGAATCCCATTGGCGACTTGTACAAAACCCAGGTACGACAACTCTCACGCGCCATGAATATCCCGGAACCTATTATCGCCAAGCCCCCGTCCGCGGACTTATGGGAGGGACAGACCGACGAAAACGAACTGGGCTTTACCTACGAAGACGTGGACCGTTTGCTCTACCTTCTGGTAGATCAACGCTACAGCCCACAAGAGGCGGTTGAGGCGGGGTTCGATGCGAAGTTCGTCTACGCCGTCACCACCCGTATTCGGCGCAATCAATTCAAGCGGATGCTCCCGCCCATCGCCAAGGTAAGTAACCGTACCATCGGCTACGACTTTTTATATCTGCGGGATTGGGGAACCTAATTTCATCCTGACTACCGGAACCTAAATGCATATCCCACCTTCCCTAAAACATAAAAAATTTTTTTACCTCTGGCTTGGCCAACTCATCTCCATCACCGGAACCCAGATGCAGATCTGGGCTTTATTTTGGCACATCAACCAACTGGACAAGAATCCCATCGCGCTTGGCGGCATTGGCGTGGCGCGTATTTTTCCGGTCATCATCTTTTCGTTGATCGGCGGCGCGCTGGCGGATTCTGTGGATCGCCGCAAGGTCATGTTTGTGACGCAATCCATCGCGGCGCTTCTGGCGCTGGCGTTGGCTTTGCTCACCCAATTTGGGCAAGTCACCATCTGGTACATTTATTTCATCACCGCACTACAGGCGGTGGTCGTCGCCTTCGACGGACCTTCGCGTCAGGCGCTCATCCCCAACCTGCTGCCCAAAAAGGACCTGCCCAACGCCTTTAGCATGACTTTTACATCGTTTCAGGCGGGCTCGGTACTTGGCCCGGCCTTGAGCGGATTTGTCATTTCGTATTTTGGGCAATCGGCGGTCTACTACTTCAACGCGATTTCGTTTGCGGCGGTGTTGATCGCGCTCTTCCTGATCGGCGATGTGCCGCAATCCATTTCAGAAAAATCTGCGGGCATCAACCTGGACTCGATCAAGGATGGCATTCGATTCATTCTCTCCAAGCCGGTCATCTTTTCCACCATGATGCTGGATTTTGTCGCCACCTTTTTTGCTTCTGCCAACACCCTCATGCCCATCATTGCCAGGGAGGTGCTGCAGGTGGGTGTGGTGGAATATGGCTATCTCTCTGCGGCTTCGGCAGTGGGGGCGGTTTCGGTTGCGCTGGTTATTTCACAAGTGAAGGAACTTCGCCGGCAAGGCAGACTCTTCCTTGGGGCGGTGATCGTCTTTGGCGTGGCCACTGTCATCTTCGGCCTGACCCGTTCGCTCATTGTCGCATGGAGCGCCATTGCGGTTACTGGCGCGGCAGACGGGGTCAGCACCATCATCCGCAATACGATACGTCAATTGCAAACCCCCGATCACATCCGTGGCCGGATGACCAGCATCAATCAGATCTTCTTTCAGGGCGGCCCCCAACTCGGTGAGATTGAAGCCGGAGCCGTGGCGCAGGTCTTTGGCGCGCCCTTTGCCGTGGTCAGCGGAGGGATCGGTTGTATCCTCGGCACCCTGTGGATCATCTGGAAATGGCCGCAACTAAAAACCTATAACGGCGATGAACCCACGCTGGCGGGTTCCGCCAGCCCCGCTGATTAGCGCCCTTTACTTCCTTATCAAAAAATCTATTTGGTGCGTGATGTAAGTTAATTCGCCATGTTCGATCTGGCTGTGACGTTTTTTCAGCCAGATGTTGAGCGCATCCCCATTTAACTCGGCGCGCCTGCCCAGCGACTCTTCAAAGAAATGCAGGATAAAGTGCAAAAAATACGCCTCGTCTTGTGGGTAGCTGCCCTTGTCGGCGAACACCACCCAATCGGATGAGCCTGCGGCGACAATGGCGGCCCCTGCATGTTTTAGATGCTCAAACAAATGACGCCCACTCCGACTCTCACCGCCGGTTGGCCGTTCGTCCATGGTGCGGTGATACAAGGCTTCGATCCGCTCATCCAGGGCTACATCAACAGCAGGCTCGAGCGTCGTCACTCCGTCAAAATTCAATGTCAGCCATGCCAGCGAATTTGTCAGCGTGAGCAGTGGGTGCAGGCTGTCCGGCATCGGCAGCAAGTCTAAAAAAGCGTGTGCAATTAATAGATCGGCTGGTCTCTCATTTTTTGGGATGAAATCGAAGATGTCCGCACACTCAAAGTGGATATGCACATCCCGTGTGGAATCAAATATCCGCAATTGATTCCCTGCGCCTCGCTCCACGTTCAGGCAGGATTCTCGTGCCCAAATCTCCAGCCACTCTGACGCGTAACTGATGTTTTCCCGCATTTCATCCACCAGCACATAATCCGCCTGGTCGATCACATTCCAATTCACCAGCCGTTTGACCATTGTCCCGATCCCTGCGCCGACTTCGATGATGCGGATCGGCCTCTGGGGCAGGCTGGCTTGGAGCGCGCGGAGCACATCCTTGTTAAGCGCGCGATCATCCACACTTTGTTTGGCGAGCAGGTAATGGGGGAAGGAATAAGGGATGTGATGTTCAGTCATACATGGCTGAAACACCATCTCCATCTAAATGGTTGTGCAACAGTTCCCGCATGCGTTGAAGCACAACTTGGTGGATCGCTGCGGCATCTGTTGAACCGGCCTCTGCCAGCGTGACCGGCCGCCCAAAATGGACATGCACGGTCGTCGGGCGAACTTCCTGCACCACCATGGCCAGCAGTTGCAGCGCGGCGGCCAGTTTTTCACGGTCAAAGCGCTCGCGTTTGATGTGCGTCAACGGGTGGCGGGCAGTCTGCTCCCACACCACCCCACTTACCAGGGTAGGGACAATGACCGCCTCCCGGGCGAAGCGCAAAAAGACCCCGGCCGAGTCGGTCCATTGTGTCAGCGATTCCAGCGCACCCGGGTACACCTCCGGGTCCGGTTCGATCTGCCCGGCTGGGAAGGTCAGCGCCGCACCTCCGTTCTTCAAATGTGCTGAGACCTGTCGCACGGCGCTCATCCGCCTGGCTGGGTCATCGTCAATGAAAAACAACTGACGGGTGGTGTTTTGCAGCGACTCAAGGAACGGGCGCTGAATGGCGATGATGCGCAGATCGGGCCGGTCGATGGCTGCGAACAAGCTGAGCGTATCGGCCATGCCGGGGTGATTGGAGAGGAACAGGGCTGGGCCGCTTTTGGGTAAATGCTCACTCCCATGCACGAGCACATCGCGGACGAAATATTGCCGCATGATTTTGCGGGACGCTTCAACCAGGTTACTTTCTCCAACAGAGGCATCATAGTTCAACATGATCTCCGCAAATTTGCGGGCCGGGCGGATGAAGACCCGGCGCAAGGCTGCGGCCAATGCCGGGTATTTCTGCCAGCCGAAAGAAGCCACGAGATCGTCGAGGTTGATCCCGGTCAGGGTTTCGAGGTCCGATCTCATTCGCGCTCGACCGAAAAATGTAAAGGGTAGCCTTGCATCCCCGCGGCTTGATGCGCATGCTGCACGCGTTTTTCCGCCTCCACTCGCGGCAACGACTGGACGTAGGCGGAACCCTTGATGTGCGCCGCCAGCATGATCTCTGCCGCACGGTCGTTGGCAAGGAAAAAGATCTGTTTGAGCACTTCCACTACAAAGTCCATTGGCGTGACATCGTCGTTGTGGATGATGACGCGGTAAAGCGGCTCCAGTTCAGCCTCTGTGGTTTCGATGATTTCGATTTCAGGCAAACTCATTACATTTAATCCTCCCATTTTTCAAACGCCATCCAACAGGTTCATCTCATCGGCGCTTAATTCAATGTCGGCGGCCTTGAAATTCTCGCGGATGTGCGCCGGGTCTGCCGACATGGGGATGGTGATGATGGTTGGCTTTGAGATAATCCACGCCAGAGCAACCTGATAGGTGGAGAGCCCGCGCGAGCGCGCAACAGCCTCCAGCGTTTTGTTGGCGCGCAGGTTGCCCTCATCCACGGGCGAATAGGCGGTCAGAAAAATTTCGTTCTGCTGACAATACTCCAGTACACCGTTAAGGACATAGGAACGGTCTGAAAAACTATAAGGCGCCTGGTTGGTGAGGATAGGCGTCTCGGAAAGAGATTGGGACTGTTTAAGCAGTTTTAAATTAAAGCTGCTCACGCCCAGGTGTTTCACCTTGCCATCGCGCACCAACTTGTTCAACGCACGGAAGGTCTCTTCATACTTTGTTCCGGTACCGGGCCAGTGAATCAGATACAAGTCCACATAATCCATTCTCAAGCGCCGCAGAGAGTTCTGGCAGGATTTCAGCACATCCTCATAATGCAAATGCGCAGGCATGACCTTGGTGGTAATGAACAGGTCTGTGCGGGTGATCTGTGCATCGATAATGGCTTGCCCAAGCAGTTCCTCGCTGTGGCCGTTGGCGTACATTTCAGCAGTGTCAAAGTGGGTATAGCCAACTTCCAGCGCAGTGCGCAGGGCCGCAAGTGAAGAGACATCTTTTTTAGGGTCGGCATGAGAACCGCCCCCGATCCGCCAGGTGCCAAATCCGATCTTGGGCAGGGTGATATTTTGCAGGGACTCGAATTTCATGGGCTTATTTTAACCACAATCTCCACAAACGTCCTTCCAGCCTGCACAATTTCTGCACATTTGAAAAGTATCCTGTAGAAAACGTTCAAGGAGAAATCAAATGTCGAATTTGCTTAAAAATAAAAAAATTTGGTGGATCGCCTCCGCCGTGGTGGTGATCATTGCCCTGCTGGTGGGCACACTGACCCATGCCAACGCATCAGACGCCGCCGTGGCTGAATCTGCCCGGGTGGTTTCCCTCACGCTGACAGAAACCGTCGACTCGACCGGCAGCCTCGAAGCCCAACCCTTCGCCAGCCTGAACTGGAAAGCCAGCGGCACGGTGGCAACGATCCATGTGCAGCCGGGAGATTTTGTAAAAGCCGGGGATGTGCTGCTGACGCTCGACCCGACCAGCACCTCGGCCAGTATCGTCTCGGCGCAAGCCGACCTGATCAATGCGCAGCAAAACCTGGAAGACCTGCTGAATTCCGGCACTGAACTGGCGCAGGCGGCCATCAACCTGAAGAATGCACAGGAAGATTACCAGGATGCGGAAGAGTACCTGAGCTATTTGCAGAACGACAAGCGCATTCCACAGACGAAATACCTTGCCAAACTGGTCCGGCGTGGCAATGGCTGGGCTTATGACTATGATACCGAGACCTTCAAAGGCCCCGCCCCCGAAGATTGGATCATTGAGGCGCAGAACGACCTCGCCTTGAAGGAGGCCAAATATGAAGACGCCCAGCGCGAGTATGATCGCCTGCTGGCCGGGGATACCTCCCAGGATGTGATCGCTGCCCAGGCCAAAGTGGATGCGGCGCAGGCGACCGTCAATACCATGAGCATCATCGCTCCGTTCGATGGACAGGTGCTATCGGTGGATCAAGTGGTGGGTGATGTGGTCGGTACGGGCGAACTTTCGGTCAATATTGCCGATCTGGAGAATCTCCATGCCGATGCCCAGGTGGATGAATCGGATATTGCCAAGGTTCAGGTGGGGAACCAGGTTACGGCGGAGTCTGATGCGCTGCCCGGAGTGACGTTCACCGGTAGAGTGGAATCCATCAACCCGGTGGGGCAGGCCATTTCAGGCATCATCAAATATGATGTGCGCGTGACCCTCGATCAGCCCGAGGGAGAGTCTTTCCTTCCGCTTGGCTCGACCATGAATATGGTGATCCAGATCGGGAGCCAGTCCAATGTGCTGGCTGTGCCCATCACGGCCATTCAAAACGATGCGCAGGGCGAATATGTATGGGTGCTGCGCGGTGAAGCCACAGAGCGTGTGGATGTGGTCGGCGGCGAGATCGTGGGTGAGATGGTGGTGGTGACTGGCGACGTACATGAAGGCGATGTGGTCACCACGGCGCGCGCAAGCAGTTTTGAAGCGCCCAATCCGTTTGGAGGCAATCAATGATCCATGTTGAGGAATTGACCAAGGTCTATCAGATGGGCGAAAATGAGGTGCGCGCATTGGATGGTGTCGGATTCACCATTGAGAAAGGGGAGATGGTCGCCATCATGGGTCCCTCAGGATCCGGTAAGAGCACCTTGATGTCCATTATCGGTTGCCTGGATGTGCCTTCGGGCGGCCGTTATACCATCGATGGCGTTTCGGTGGAGAACATGGACGAGAGCCGCCTCGCCGATGTGCGCGGGCGAAAGATCGGTTTTGTCTTCCAGCAGTTCAACCTGTTGGCGCGTACGAGCGCATTGGAAAATGTCAAACTGCCGCTGACGTATGCCGGGGTCTCTGGCAAAGAACGCGATGCGCGCGCGCTAAAGGCGCTCGAACGTGTGGGCCTCGGCCAGCGCACACATCACGCGCCGAACGAACTTTCGGGCGGCCAGCAACAGCGCGTGGCGATTGCGCGGGCCATTGTGAACGAACCTGCCATTTTGCTGGCCGATGAGCCCACCGGCGCGTTGGACAGCAAGACCGGCGTGGAGATCATGGAATTGTTCCAAAGCCTGCACCGCGAGAATGGGCAGACGGTTATCCTGGTGACGCATGATGCGCATGTGGCTCGGCATACCGAACGCATCATCCGTATTTCGGACGGAAGGATCATTTCGGACGATGTGAATCCCAACCCCATCAAGGCGGGTGCGCCAAGAGAAGAAGAGTAGGGGCGGGGTTATCCCGTCCTTGTCATGTGAGGAACCATGTTATTTTCAGAAAATCTCAAGATCGCCCTGCGGGCATTACGGGCAAATAAAATGCGCTCGGTGCTGACCATCCTTGGCATCGTCATCGGTGTCGCGACGGTGGTGGCGTTGCTCTCCATCGGTGAGGGAGCGACAGCCAGCATCACCAGCCAGATTCAAAGCGGCGGCTCGAACCTGCTGACCATTTCACCGGGCAGGATGCAGGCCGGTCCGGCTGCGCTCAGTGCCGGTTCGCAACAGACCAGCCATTTGTATTTCGCTGATTATCAATTGCTTGAGCGCGGCCTGACCAGCAATATCTCTGCTGTGGTGCCGGTCTATCAGGCCAGTTATACGGTCAAATTTGGGAACGAGAGTTTCAGCGCGCCGACTGTCGGCGTCATGGAAGCGCATAAGGATGTCCGTTCTTTTTCCGTGGCAGAGGGCCGCTTCATTTCAGACGGGGATAACAAATCTCAGAACCTTGTGGCGGTGTTGGGCGCTTCGGTGGCGGAAGACCTGTTTGGTGACCTTTCTCCGCTGGGCAAGACCATTTCCGTCAATGGCCTGAAATTTCAGGTGGTGGGGGTGCTGGAGTCCAAGGGCGCCTCCATTGGTTCGCCGGATGAGAATATCTTCATCCCGATTGAGACCGGATACGCCAAACTCTTCGGCGAGAATGCGATGTACAACGGCAGGAAAATGGTGAATAATATCCTCGTCTCGGTGACGGACGATCAGGATATGGATACGGTCTCGGCGACCGTGGAGTACATGCTGCGCCGTTCGCACGAACTCAAGACCAGCGATGAGTTGGACTTTAATGTGATGAGCCAGTCTGATACCCTGGAGACTCTCAACACCGTCACTCAAACGCTGACCATCTTCCTCGGTGCGATCGCCGGCATCTCCCTGCTGGTGGGCGGTATCGGTATTATGAACATCATGCTGGTCTCGGTCACCGAGCGGACTAAGGAGATCGGCCTGCGCAAAGCCGTCGGCGCGACCAGGAATCAGATCCTTACCCAATTCCTGATCGAAACGGTCACGCTTAGTTTGCTGGGAGGGCTGGTCGGTATTTTGCTTGGGGTTGGAATAGCGTTGGCATTTAGCGTATCCGGCCTGATCGCCTCTGTCATCACCGCCGATTCGATCTTGATGGCATTTTTCTTTGCTCTGGCCATTGGCGTTTTCTTTGGCTTGTACCCCGCTTTCCGCGCTGCAAACCTGCATCCGATGGTGGCGCTGCGGTACGAATAATTAATAATTATAGAGATTGGAAAGTGGAAGGTAGCGAGCGAGGTATGTTCCACTTTCCAGATTCTACCTTCCACGCCAGTCACTATTCATCATAATCCACTATTCTCTTATAATCCCTCACATGTCCAAAAAAATCCTCCTCGTTGACGATGAACCGGAGATCCTTGAGATCAGCCGCGACTATCTCAAGGCTTCCGCCTTCGAAGTGGTCACAGCAAGCGATGGTGTGCAGGGCTTGGCCGCGGCACGACGCGAAAAACCCGACCTGATCGTCATGGATGTGATGATGCCCGGTATGGATGGCCTTGACCTGTGCCGCGAGATCCGGCGCGAAAGTCAGGTGCCCATCATCATGCTTACAGCCCGCGTCGAAGAGACAGATAAACTCGTGGGCCTGGAGATCGGCGCGGATGACTACATCACCAAGCCGTTCAGTCCGCGCGAATTGGTGGCCAGGGTCAAGGTGGTGCTGCGCCGTGTCGGCGGCGATGCGTCAGCGGAGGTTATCCGCGTGGAGAATATCTCCCTGGACAGGGCCCACTACGAGGTCCATATTGAGAAGCGCACGGTGCAACTTACCCCGACCGAGTTCGAGATCATGGCCACTCTGATGAGTCAACCCGGCCGAATCTTTTCCCGCAATCAACTGCTTAATGCTGCTCACGGTGTGGCCTTTGAAAGTTATGAACGCGCCATTGATTCGCACATCCGCAACCTGCGCCGCAAACTGGAGCCGGATGAACTCATCGTCACCGTGCATGGTGTGGGCTATAAATTCGAGGCCATATGAATTCTGTCCGCCAGATCCGCCTGCGTTTGCTTTCGCTGCTCGGCCGCGCTTTTTTGACGGTCCTGCTTCTGTTGATGATCCTCTTCCCACTCATCACTGCATATGTCCTCACCAACTATGCCGCTGCAGCAAGCCTGCGCTTTCCCCTGCTCGGATATCTTGAAGGTTATTACCAGGGGCATGGAAGTTGGGAGGGGATCGAAGCGGGGTTTCAGTTCTATGATACATTTCCGCCAGAATATACCCTGCTGCTTGATGGGGAGGAGCGCATCCTTCTTGATGGCGGGCTCGCCTCTGCTGCGACGGTGGGTTCGACCTATGAAGCCAAGGCGGGCGATATTCGTTTTCAACTTGAACAAAATGGTCAGCCGACTGGGACTTTGATAATTAACCCTCTGCCGTTGGCATGGCGCGGACGCATGGCGGTCGGGATCCTTTTTCCTGTAGCGGGTATTTCATTTGCGCTTGGTCTTTTGGTGGTGGTGATCGCTTTTCTGCTTGTCCGCCGTTTTGTTAATCCACTCGCAGAAGTGATTTTCGCTGCGCGTGCGGTTGCGGATGGGAGACTCGAGACCCGCATCCCATCCGAAGGGCCACAGGATTTGCGCAGCCTTTCGGAAAGTTTTAACGAAATGGCTGCCTCGCTCGAACGCAACGACCGTGAACGCCGCGATATGCTGGCCGATATTGCCCACGAATTGCGTACACCGCTTTCCGTCATCCGCGGGCGGCTTGAGGGGATCGTGGACGGGATCTATCCCGAGAATGGCCCGCAGGTTTCACTGGCACTTGAGCAGACTTATGTTCTCGAGCGGCTGGTGGATGACCTGCGCCTGCTCACACTGGCGGAGACCCGCCAGTTGCAATTTGATATATCCCGCGTGGATATAGGACATGTGCTCGAGCGGGTGGTGGAACTGTTCTCTGCCGAGGCGCAGGAGAAGAATATTTCGCTTTCAATTGCCAGGAAGGAAGGGAATCTTTCCACTTCCATTGACCCTCAACGGTTTGAGCAGGTGTTGGGTAATCTCGTCGGCAATGCTTTGCGATACGTCCCGGAAGGCGGGCGGGTATGGTTGACTGCCGAAGAAGTCACCGACGGTGTGCGGCTCACCATCAACGATAACGGGGCTGGCCTTCCCGATGCGGATCTGCCCTTCATTTTTGACCGCTTCTGGCGTAAGGACAAATCCCGCTCGCGCATCTCTGGTGGAACGGGTCTGGGGCTGGCGATCTCCAGGCAACTGGTCGAGGCTCAGGGCGGGGTGATCGCAGCGCGAAACCTGCCTGAGGGCGGGTTGCAGATGATGATCCAGTTAAACAAAAAGCCCGCCTCCGTTTCTTAGGAGGACGGGCTTTCCTGAACCCCCGCGCGCTTACGCCGGGACCTTATCCCACTCTTTTTGTGCGTGCTCAAAACCGCGTTTCAAGGCCTCGAAATTTTTGGGCAGCAGGTGTTTGTGCCGGGCTGGCAGGTGACCTTCCAACGCCTTCTCCACATCCGCGATCTTGATCTCTGGCAGCGCGGAAAGCAAGGCGCCGATGGCTACCATGTTGACCAGTTTGCGGTCGCCGATCTCTTCGGCGATCTCATTGCACGGAACGAAGATGACATGGATGTCAGCGCGCCGTTGATTATGATCCACCATGGATTTATTGACGATGAGCGTGCCGCCGCTTGCCAGCGTGGATTCGTACTTGTCAAAAGAGGGTAAATTCAAGGCTACAGCCAGAGGCGGGTTCTTGACCAGCGGCGAGCCGATCTCATGGTCGGCGACCACCACAGTGCAGTTGGCCGTGCCGCCGCGCATTTCGGGGCCGTATGAGGGAATCCAGGTTACATCCAGACCGTTATCCATGGCGGCGTAGGCCAGCACCTGACCGCTGAACAGAACGCCCTGTCCGCCAAACCCTGCGATGATGATTTCTTTTTGCATAAATTATCTCCATGTCATTGCGAGGAAACGCTCTTGCTCTTCGTGACGAAGCAATCTCCAGATAATTATGAGGTTGCTTCGGGTTGGCGCTCCTCGCAGCGACATTAAATCTTTATCTGCTTAATCGCGTCACTGATTTTGTAATCACCCAGCGGATAGGCGGGGAGCATGTGCTCGTCCACGAACTTTAAGGAGTTGACCGGAGTCATGCCCCAGTTGGTGGGGCAGGTCGAGAGCAATTCCACCAGCGAGAAGCCAAGCCCGCGCACCTGAGTCTCAAAGGCAGTGCGGATGGCTTTCTTTGCCATGCGGATGTTCTTCGGGTCGTGCAGCGAGCGGCGCACACAGAAGCCCACGCCGTCAAGCGTGGAGAGCATCTCCGAGACTTTGATGGGATACCCCTGGGTCTCCACATCGCGCCCGTTGACGGAAGAGGATGTCTTCATGCCGGGCAGGGTGGTGGGCGCCATCTGGCCGCCGGTCATGCCGAAGTTGGCGTTGTTGATGAAGATGACGGTGATGTTTTCTCCGCGTGCGGCTGCGTGGACGATCTCGCCCATGCCGATGGAAGCCAGGTCGCCGTCGCCCTGGTAGGTGAAGACCACGCGATCGGGCAGCACGCGCTTCACGCCGGTTGCCATCGCGGGCGCCCGCCCGTGCGGGGCTTCAACGAAATCAGTATCGAAGTAGTTGTAAGCGAAGACGGAGCATCCCACCGGTGCCACGCCAATGGTCTTGCCGATCAGGTCCATTTCTTCGAGGACTTCTGCAATCAGCCTGTGAGCCACGCCATGGGTGCAGCCCGGACAGTAGTGGGTGGGCATATCGGTAAATGCGTCGGGACGTTCGTAAACAAGATTTGGGGTAGCCATTATGCAGTCATCCTTGTCAACCAGGATTCTCTCGGGTCGGTCTGAACAGCCAAAGGTCCGGAAGCGATGCGGTGAATTTCATCCAGAATTTCATCGTGGAACGGGACCACGCCGCCGGGCCTTCCATAAAATTCGACCGGAACCCGACCGCGCACGGTCAGCAGCACATCGTCGAGCATTTGCCCCATGTTCATCTCGGTGACGAGGAACGCTTCGGCCTGCGGGATGAGTTTTTCCAGCGCTTCGTAGGGGAACGGGCTGACGGTGATCGGTCTTAACAAACCGACCTTGATGCCCTGCGCGCGCGCCTCGCGGACAGCCGAGAGTGCAACCCGCCCGGCTGTACCGAAGCCGACCACAACATATTTGGCATCCTCGAGGAAATATTCTTTGTAACGTACCTCATTGGCTTGTACATCGCGCCAGCGTTTGAGCAGGCGCAGGTTGGTCTTTTCTTCATCCAGCGGGTTGAGGTAGATCGAGGAGAGCACGCGGCGCTCGCGGTTCATTGCGCCGTTCGTAGCCCAGTCGAATTCTTTGCGTTTCATTTCCTGCATGGCGGGCATTTCGGCGGGCTCCATCATCTGGCCGGTCGAGCCATCCAGAATGACGAGCGTAACCATGCGATATTTTTCGGCCAGGTCAAAGGACAGCCCCATGATGTCGATGGCTTCCTGCACAGAGGCGGGCGCCAGCACAATGCGCGGATAGTCGCCATGGCCGCCGCCGCGTACCGCCTGGTTGTAATCGCTTTGGGCTGGGGCGATGTTACCCAAGCCCGGTCCGCCGCGCATAACGTTCACTAAAACGGCGGGGATCTCCGTTCCGGCGATATAAGATAAACCCTCCATCATCAGGCTAACGCCGGGAGAGGAGGAGGAGGACATGACGCGCACACCGGTGCAGGCCGCGCCATAGACCATGTTGATCGCGCCAAGTTCAGATTCTGCCTGCACGAAGGCGCGCCCGAGTTCAGGCATGCGGCGTGAAAGATATTCCAGCACTTCCGTTTGCGGGGTAATGGGGTAGCCGAAGTAAGCGCCCAACCCCGCGCGAACGGCGGCTTCTGCAATGGCTTCATTGCCTTTCCAAAGTTCTTTTGGCATTCGTTTCTCCGTAGGGATATGGCTTGCCCGTATCCTTTTGTTGGTATTCAATTAAGTTATGCCGCCACAGGAGCGGCCTTGGTCACTTCACGATAAACAGTGATCGCCGCATCCGGGCAGACCACGGCACAAATAGCACACCCCGTGCAGCCGTCCTTGAACGTGTGCGCGGGGTGGTAACCTTTTGGAGTGAGATGTGACATGTCCAACTCCATCACCTCTTGTGGACAGGCACTGATGCAGAGTTCGCATCCCTTGCAGTAAGTGTCGCTGACTTCGATCCAGCCTTTTGCTGCCATTCGATCTCCTTAAATTATGAAGTTTGACAAACTTGGGCGGATTTCTCCACCATCATTATTATGTCGTTTTCGGAAATGGGCGAGTAGTGTCAGGCGTCATGTGCAAAGATGTACAAAGGTCACCGGTTTTTAGCCTAACACAAGGGCTTGTGGGTGAATTGCACAAGTCAATTTTAGAATTTTTTGTGGATATAATTTCTTAAAATTTGGAGGAGTAAATTATGGAGAACTTAAAGGAATGGTTGCTTGGTTTGGATACCCTGATCTTAGTCATTCTATTTTTGGGTGGTTTCATCGCCTGGGAATTGAAATCAGGTGAATTCCCTTTACGATGGTTCAGGTCGATCCGGCGGGATACTCGTCCGTTATTTTTCTGGGTCGGTATTTTGTTTCAGGTTGCTATTCTGGGAGTTGTTGTGTATTCATGGATAATCGGGCTAAGAATACCGGTTTTAACATTTTTTGATTAAGAGTAAAAGACGCGAACAGCGATGGGGGTTCATTCATTGCTGTTCGCGTTTAATATGGAAAGTTAAATTATTTTAGTTGCCCATCAAACGTGGCAAGATAGACGTTGGTGCCGTTTCCGTGTACTGACTCGAAATCGAAGTAGTAGAAAAATTTATTATCCACATAGAGGAGGGTGGTGAGAAAGGTTCTATGCCAGTCGGGGTCGTTTTTGTTTGAGAGGATGGGACTTTGCGCGCTTTTTTCCCATTTGACTCCGTCTGAGCTTACTGCGAGACCAAATAAATATTCTCCAGGGGAAAATTTTTTCAACCCATTCGTTGATAAATAGATCATAACCCAGCCATCATTGGTTTGTACTACGTTCGGGTCAATCACCCGGATAGAATCCCAGGAATTCGCATCGGCCGTTAATACCGGGTCGCTTTCAGCTAATAAGGGATCATTTGTAGCCGGGTCGTTGTATTTTGTCCAATGAATGCCATCCTTGGAGGTTGCCAACCCGATTGTGGATGTGTTTTCGGCTCCCAAGCCGTCGAAGTACATTTTGTAACCTTCCTGGGTTTTCACCACGCTTGGTGAGGCCACCTGAACTTCATCCCATGCACCTGGCGGCCCCGGGCTAAGGACTGGTTCCGGGTCTATTGACCAGGGCCCGGTCGGGGAGGGAGCCGTTGCCCGTCCGATATCGCCACTTCCTTGAAAGGAATTCCCATTCAATGTGTAAAAATACAAGACCCAGGTTCCGTCATCTTCGACCAGGCCGCTGCAAACAAAGAAATTAGCCCCAAGGTGATTTCCATCTGAAAGGTTTTTTGAGGTAATTAATGGGCTATCCGTTTGCTTAGTCCATTGATTACCGTCTGTTGAAGTTGCATACCCAACGCTCGCCGCCGAGACATTGCTGGCAATGCCATTGTAGAACATGTGGAACATGCCATCATGGTAGACAACAGCTCCAGGGTCCATGTAGTAACTGTCCCATGCCGGTTTTTTACTTTGAACTAAAACGGGGTTGCCTGTGAAGAGATCAAAAATTGAACGACTGGGCGGTTGTGTTTGAGTAACTTCATGGGTCTCTTCAGGAACAGGGGACGAAATAAGGGTCGCGGCGGGTTTTGGTGCGGATGGGGTACACCCAGCCAGCGTGAGAACGATTAAGATAATGAGATAAACCTTGCGCATCGATTTCTCCTTTTGGAAATTAACGATACGCGCCGTGATGGTTTTAGGCTATCGAAATCTTGCGTTTAAGCTCATTTATTTTTTTCCTGGATACCCCTCGTAAATGAGTGGGTGGAATGCCAAATGTTTTTCGAAAGGCTTCTGTAAAATGACTATGACTGGAAAACCCAACTTGCAAGGCTAAATAAGACAGGTCTGTATTGGGTTGGGTTGCAAATTCTAATGCGGTGCGAAGCCGCAATTCCTTAAGATATTGATGGATGGACTTCCCAGTATGTCTTTGAAAGATGCGGCACAAATGAAAGGGTGAATAATTCACGTGCGAAGCCAGGAGGTTGAGAGAGATGTCCTTTTCAAATTGCAGGGAGAGGAGTCTTCGCAGCGCTTCGACGACATCTTTTTCATGGGAAACTGCTTTCTTTGAAAGCGGATGACTCTTGCGGAGACCATAACAGTGCTCAATCACCTGCTTTAATATGGATATGATTGTCTCGTCGACAAGAAGATGATCGGGTTGTTCGGCTGATTGAATGTAGTTCACTATCATTCTTTGCATCAGGTAGCTGGCTGAATCACTGGGCCCGTGGGAAAATTCAAACAGGGCCTGGGTCTCATCTACATTTGCCCTGTAAGGGCGGATTGCATCCAAAATCAAACTGGTCTTAAAACCAAAAACATCGCAAAGGTCACCTTTCTCAGAAACCATGCCCCTGGAATAGACCTGGCCATTATTGTAGAACATAACCATGTTTGGGCTGGCTGTAACTGGTTTTTTACCCTCATGGGTAATGGTGACACTGGTACGTGGAAAAACAACCAATGCTCCACCGGATGTTTGATGCGGCCCGCAAAAATTGGGGTCGTTCGGATGAAGCCGAAACTGGGCGATGTGGATCAACCCGCTCTGATAAAGATACCTGCTGGTTTTTTGCTCGTTTTTCAGTTGGTCATTCATAATTGATCCATTAATGGTTAAAAGGCATCATATCACTGATTTTCGCCTTATTATGGATGGGAAGACGGGTGGTAGAATCGAATTATCAATCTTTGGAGGATTTCATGAACGAAGTTGTAATCATAGATGCCATCCGCACGCCGGTCGGAGCCTTGGGCGGTATTCTTTCATCTGTGCGCCCCGATGATATGGCGGCGCATGTTATTAAATCCATCATTGAAAAAAATCAGGTGGATCCCGCTTTGATCGAAGAAGTTTTTATGGGTTGTGCCAATCAGGCAGGCGAGGATAACCGTAATGTGGCGCGTATGGCGTCCCTGCTGGCAGGCTTGCCTGTGGAAGTGGGCGGCGTGACGGTTAATCGTCTGTGCGCTTCGGGACTCAATGCCATTAATATGGCGGCACGCGCCATCAACGCCGGGGAAGGGGAGGTTTACATTGCAGGCGGAGTCGAATCCATGAGCCGCGCACCCTATTCCCTCCCGAAGGCTGAAGCGGGCTTCTTGTTTGGAAACCTGACTGCGTATGACACGGCGCTTGGCTGGCGTTATCCCAACCCCAAAATGAAATCCATGTATGGCACTGACTCGATGGGCGAGACCGCTGAGAACATCGCGGTGGAACGGCCACACCTTACACGTGAAAAGCAGGATGCATTCGCAGCGAGGAGTCATCAACGCGCCATTGCAGCCATCGACTCGGGCCGCTTCAAACAGGAGATCGCGCCGGTGGCCATTCCCCAGAAAAAGGGCGACCCGAAAATTGTGGATACCGATGAACGCCCGCGCCGCGATACGACGGTGGAAAGTCTCGCCAAACTTAAGCCTGCCTTCCGGGATGGGGGAACTGTCACCGCTGGAAATTCGTCTGGATTAAACGACGGGGCTGCCGCGCTCCTGATGATGAGCGCAGACCGTGCCCAATCTCTGAACTTGAAACCGCTCGCTCGCATCGTAACTTCAGCCTCAGCTGGGGTGCCGCCCAGAGTCATGGGCTATGGCCCGATCCCTGCCACGCGCAAGGCACTAAGCCGCGCCGGGCTGACCGTTCAAGATATTGGCCTGATCGAGATCAACGAAGCCTTTGCGGTGCAATCACTGGCTGTGGTTGAAGACCTTGAACTTGATCCCGAAATTGTCAACGTTAATGGTGGCGCCATTGCCATCGGACATCCGCTCGGTTGCTCGGGCGCGCGCCTTGTGACTACCCTTGTGCATGAGATGAAGAAACGCGACAATGTCAGATACGGTGTCGCAACTCTCTGCGTGGGCGTCGGCCAGGGCGAGGCAACTGTGATTGAGTATCTTGGATGATCGGTCAGAAACAAGTTCCTGCCTGACCATTGTCTTCCACAAAGGAGAACCATGAAACGCCTTCTTTCTTTAATTTTTCTTCTTTCATTGGCGATTTCCGCCTGTACGCCGGCGTCTCCCACTGCCGAAGCGGCGATTGCGCCTGAGGCAACTGCAACAGATGCCCCAACAGAGGAAGCGCCCACGCAGGAACTACAGGCTGCGACCGCGCCGGAAAATAATCCAACCCCGGCGGTCGTGGATCTCAATGTTACAGCCTCGCCCCAGTTTTCCTTTATCCATATGCTTGATGAGGTGAACGGCTGGGGCGTCACCGACGAAGCCGTTGTCCGCACAGAAGATGGCGGGCAGACCTGGTTCAACGTCACCCCTGCAGGCGCGGCCACACTTGGCTATGGCACAGGTGGTTCATTCCTCAGCAATTCGCTGGCCTTTGTTCTCGTTGGCGACCCGACCAACCCGATTGCTAATGCAACCTTGTACCGCACCTCAGATGGCGGCCTCTCATGGACATCCAACTCAGTCCCGTTTGGCAGCGGCGACCTGCGTTTTTTGGATGATAAGAATGGCTGGATCATGGCCCAGCTGGGTGTGGCGGCGGGTTCGAACGCAGTGTCTGTTTACCAGACCACAGATGGCGGCAAAAATTGGAAGCGCATGTTCATCAACGACCCCACTGTGGATGGCGCCACAGACAGCCTGCCACTCGGCGGCCTCAAGAATGCGTTGGTCCCATTGGATATGAAAACCGCCTGGGTCAGCGGCGTGATCTATGCACCGGATACGCTCTACCTCTATCGCACTGACGATGGTGGCAGCAACTGGTCTCAAGTGATCGTGGATCTTTCTGAGAGGGCCACCGGCAGCGAACTGAGCATCACCGCCTTTCAACTTGTCAGCCCCACCGCCGGATATGTGGCGGTCAATTATTACGAAGACACTTTGAAGACCATGTTATACGTCACACGAGATAGCGGCCAGACCTGGACCCTGACGCCCACGAATATTCTCAACGGCACGGCAGTGGATTTTGTCTCAGACGCAGATGGTTTTATTTTTAGCGGCGAAGTGTTCCAGGTCACGCACGACGCGGGCGGCACCTGGGCTTCGATTCAGCCCGATACTTCCTTCGCCGATTCCTTCATGAGTATGGACTTTGTCAACCCGCAAACCGGTTGGGTCCTGGCGATGGATGTCAACACCAGCGCGATACAACTCTACCGCACAGAAGACGGCGGCCAGACCTGGACCCTGCTTTCTGAGTAAAACGCTTCGCCCCTGACCTGGGCCCCGCCTCCCAACCAAGCCTTTACCCGCCTGAGAGATTTTGTCGTTATCAATATTTTGAAAAGGAGAGAGTTATGACCAACCTGGTACGTGATTGGATGTCCAGCCCTGTTGTCGTTGTTGACCCCGACTCCAGTGTTTCATATGCCACAACGCTGATGCGCCGACGCAACATTCACAGTGTGGTGGTGGATATCAGTGAGAAGAACCCCTCTTTTGGAATTGTTACCACCACCGATATTCGCGACAAGATCGTGGCGGAAGGTCGTAACCCTGCCGAGACCACGGTGCGCGAGATCATGTCCGGGCCGATCATCACCGGTAGCGCCGGGTGGACCCTGGCAGAATGTTCGCGGGTGATGCAGCAGAAGAGAATTCATCACCTGCCCATTGCCGACGAACACGGCACATTGATCGGTATGATCTCTGCCACCGATATTTTTATGGCGGTCGAAGAACAGGGTTGGAAGGAAGAAAGTTAAAAAAAAGAACCGGGGCGGACTACAGTCCGCCCCGGTTGGTTTAACTGACCTTGACAGCGGCTTGTTTCATATGTGCCAGCACGCCGATAAAGCCATTGATGCGCTGCTGCGAGACTGCTTCCTGCAAATTCATGGGCAGATAAAAATCTGCCGGGACCGCGAGGATCTCTTCCAGTGGGCAGCCATTCAAGCCGCTGGTAAGGATGGAAGCCAGCCCGCGCACGGTGGGGGATTGTTTGGGAATTTCCAGATGGAAGACGATCCCGCCGCCGGGGCCTTTCTCAGCGATGATAAAAACCGGGGTCATGCACTCCGGTACTGGATCCATTTTGGAGCGCTCTTCCTGAAAGCGCTCAGGCAGTTCAGGGAACGACTCAGCGTAGGCGATCAACGTCTCGAGTTTTTCCTCGCGTGACATGCTGGCGATATCGTCCACAACCTCTTGAAGTTTTGCGGGCAGGGACATATTCTCTCGCTTATTTTTCGATCGGGGCATCCACCAGGTTGCCCCATTCGGTCCAGGAACCGTCGTAGTTCTTGACGGTGGGATACCCCAACAGGTATTTCAACACGAACCAGGTCAGCGAAGAACGCTCCCCGATGCGGCAATAGGCGATGATCTCTCCATCCGATTTGATGTTTCTGCCTTCATAAAGTGTGCGCAGTTCCTCGGCTGTCTTGAACGTGGCATCAGATTCATGAACAGCCTGCGCCCATGGAATGCTGACAGCGCCGGGGATGTGGCCGCCGCGGGTTGCGCCCTCCTGCGGATAATTGGGCATGTGCAGCAATTCGCCGCTGTATTCCTTTGGCGAGCGAACGTCCACCATCGGCTTCTTTGCGTCGATCTGCTTGAAGACATCATCGCGGAAGGCGCGGATGGATCGGTCCGCTTCTTTTGCTTTGTAAGTGGTTGCAGAGAAAGAAGGGGTCTCCTTAACCAGGGAACGTTTTTCCTGTTCCCATTTAGCCCGACCGCCGTTCATGATTCTGACGTTATGATGGCCGTAATATTGGAAGAGCCAGAGGGCATAGCAGGCAAACCAGTTGGATTTGTCGCCATAGAATATGACCGTGGTGTCATTGGTAATTCCGAGTTTGGAGCAAATGGATTCGAACTGCTCTTTTGTCACGAAATCGCGGCGGAGCGGGTGCTGAAGCGTGGTGAACCAATCCACCTGGGCCGCGCCGGGGATATGCCCGATGGCGTAAAGCAGTGGATCTTCATCCGACTCGATGATGCGGATGTTGGTGTCATTCAAATGGCTGGCGACCCAGTCGGTCTCCACCAGATATTCAGGGTGTGCGTACGACATGAAATTTCTCCTGTGCTAAAGTTGGTTTTGGCAGGCTGCGGTTCTCTTGTACCATATCCCTGCCGAAGTTTACAGGCAAAAATTGAGGCCCGGTTTTGCTCCTCGCAATGCTGTAAGGGCTGCATGACTTTGCCTATAGTTCCCGCTCTTTGATGTAAAATTGACGTATGGCGAGGCAAAAATATTACGTTGTATGGAAAGGGCGCAAGACCGGTGTCTTCACTTCATGGGCGGAGTGTGAAAAACAGGTGAAGGGTTTTGTCGGCGCCCAGTTCAAGGCGTTTGAAAATGAGACCGAGGCCGATGCGGCCTACCTTGCGAACTATGACGAGTACAAGGGCAGGTCTTCCACGCATGGAAATTGGAAAACAGCCAGCAAACCGCCCATCCTGCCATCCATGTGTGTGGATGCGGCTTGCAGCGGTTCGCCGGGTAAACTTGAATTTCGCGGCGTGAATACGGAGACGGGTGAAGAGATCTTCCATGCCGGGCCATACGCCGAGGGAACGAACAATGTCGGGGAGTTCCTGGCTGTTGTGCATGCGCTCACCTGGCAGGCAAAACACAATATGCACATTCCGATCTATTCTGATTCGGAGAATGCCATCCTGTGGGTGACCACCGGGGTTTGCAAGACCAAATTGAAACATACCTCGAAAAACGCCATTTTGTTCGCGCTCATCCGCAGCGCGGAGAATTGGCTGGCGGAAAATGAACTGCCTGAGGATCGCATCCTGAAATGGGAGACGGATGTGTGGGGGGAAAATCCGGCCGACTTTGGACGAAAGTAAAAGCCAGATGGTTTGGATCAGGTCAGGGTCGGGCACGAAGCGTTGTTTTCCATGATGAAGATATTAGGCTGGTCGTGGTCCCTGGGCCGTTTGCGCGGCGTGGATATCCGTTTTCATTTTTCCATGTTGTTCAGCCTGCCGATCGCGGTCTATCTCTTTAAGCCTGAAAATTTATACGGCCTGACCGAGGCTGTGTTATGGGTGGGCGGATTTTTGCTCTTCATTCTGTTGCACGAGTTGGGACACACCTTTGCTGCCAAAAGCGTGGGAGTGGAAGTGAAGAGCGTGGTGGTGTGGCTGCTGGGCGGTTTTACCAACTTTGCTTATAAGCCTGAAAAGCCATTGCATAATTTATTCATTGCCTTTGCGGGGCCGCTCATGAACATGGCGCTGGCCTTCCTGTGTGTGGCCGCCTACATTGCGTTGACCGCTGGCTTCCTGCCTTATGCGGGCGATCCGGTCGTGTACATGTGGGCGCGAACCCTGCAAAACCTGGCCTTCTCGCTGGCGGTGGTGAATTTGATCCTGATCGTGTTCAACCTGCTGCCGGTCTACCCGCTGGACGGCGGGAACATCCTGCATGCCGCGATGGAATTGTTCTTTGGTCGCAGTCGGGCCGACCGTATCACGCTATGGGTCAGTATTCCTTTTCTTTTACTGCTGGTCGGGTTTGGTCTGGTTATTCGCGATTACATCCTGCTTGCCTTTTGTGTGGTGATCGCCCTGGCCATTGGCACCTTGAACCGTTCGATCCTGCGCCGCATCAACCTGGGGATCAATTATATTTTTCGACGTTCCGCATATTACCTGATGCTGGGCGATTATGACCGCGCTGTGCAAACCTATACACGCGATATCGAAAAGCAGCCGGAACAGATCATTCATTACCTGGGGCGCGCGAGTTGCCACCTGCTGATGAATCAGAAGGAGCGCGCAATGGCCGATGTGGAGCGGGCTTTGAAGATCAATCCGAACCAGGCCTTTGCGTTGGCATTGCGCGGCGAGATCCATGCCCTCGATAAAAATTATGAAGAGGCGCTCGCATGTTTTTCCCGCGCACAAAACATCAACCCGCATTGGGCGGCCCCTTACTTTGACCGCGCGTCCGTCCACGTGGAGCGCGGCGAGTTTCCGGAGGCGGTGGAACTTTTCAACAAGGCTGTCTCGCTACAGTCGCGCCAGCCGCTTTTCTATGTGGTACGCTCACTCGCATATTTCCGCCTTGGCGATTTGAACGCCGCGCATGCCGATCAGGATGCAGCCGTGGAACTTTCGCCCAGGGAAGCGCTGGTGATGGTGGATGTCAATTTGATGCTTTACGAGAGGAACCTGGACTGGGCGCGGGATTATTATGACCGCCTTCTGATGAAGAATCCGCGCAATGGCTTTGCGCTTCAGGGCAGTGCCGATGCCTGCCTCGTCAACCAGGATTTTATCCACGCTGTCGAGTTTTATGACCGCGCTCTTGAGGTCAACCCCAAAGAAGCCCGCCTCTATCTGGGGCGAGGCAGGGCCTGGGTGGGACTGAACGAATTTGAAAGAGCGAGAGCGGATTTTGGGAAGGCTACGTCCCTGGCGGAGAAATCTCACTTGAAACGCCAGGCGGAAGAACTGCTACGGGCTGCGGGCCCGACGCTGTAAAAGGAGAAACCCATGAAAACAGCTTTACTGGTCATCGATATTCAAAAAGACTATTTCCCCGGCGGGAAAATGGAATTGGTCAACCCGCTTGAAGCGGGGAAGAAGGCCTATCAACTCCTTCAATGCTTCCGCGAACATGGCGGATATCACGTCCATATTCAGCACATTGCCTTGAAACCTGATGCGCCGTTCTTTGTGCGAGGTACCGAGGGTTCCGATATTCACGATGTCACGGCACACTTTGAAGGCGAGCCGATCGTCTATAAGCATTATCCCAACTCTTTCCGTGAGACGAATTTGTTGGAAATGCTGAAAGGGTGGGGCATTGAACGCGTGGTCATCACCGGCATGATGACCCATATGTGTGTGGATGCCACCGCCCGCGCCGCCGCGGATTTCGGTTTTCAGGTTTGGGTGGCGGAAGATGCCTGCGCCACACGCAGCCTTGAATATAACGGCACGGTCATCCCGGCGGAACATGTCCACAAGGCGTTTTTGGCGGCGCTGAGATCTTATGGTCAGGTGTTGACATCAGAAGAGGTGATTGCAAGGCTTGCCGCAGAACAGTCAGAGGCTGCTTAAGCCGCATCAGGTATCGGCCAGGAAAGAAGCGAGGAGGCCGTCACTTATAAAGTGACGGCCTCCTGTTTATCCTTGTTCCATCCAGTTTTTTAAAACCTGCGGAAATAGAATATGGTCCAAAATCAAACCGATGATCACACCGCCTGCATAGGCGCAGATATCGAGCGGGTCAAATGTGCTTCCAAAAACCGGGTATCCGGCGTATTGGGCAAACTCCACCAGGCAGCCAGCCAGGAAGACTGCGCCTGCGCGAAAAAAAGGAGATCGGAGGGCTTTGTTCTGAAACAAGCTCATGAGCAATACCAGGGTCATGGGCAGAAGAATATCGATAAGATAGCCATGTACGAACCCGGCCAAAGGGCCGCTATATTGCGCTCCGATAAGAAAGTGAAGCGCAGCAGTCCCAAGGGCTATGAGGGTGATGACAATTCTCTTGTTCATCGACGAAACCCAATTGAAGATTTTCGATCGCTGGGGTGGGCCATACATTTCATTGTGCTACTGCTTTGAGCAGCACAATGAAAGATTGATAATCGCAGACTTTGTCGAAGCCCGCTTTGCGCGCTGTTTGTGAAGAGGGGATGTTTCGTTTAAAGCAATGCCAGCCAACTTCAGTGAGGCCGTGCGAAAAAGCATGTTCCAGAAAGGCGAGCGTGAGGGCCGTGGCCAGCCCGCGTTTGCGATAGCTGCTGGTGGTTTCAATGCCAATCTCGCAGCGACCGTCTGTGTTGTACTCGGAAAGGCACCAGCCTGCGAGTTCATTTTCATGGACGGCGCACATCCCAAAACTTTTATCCAAAAAATCCTCCACGCTGGGACGTTCCGAAGTCATCTCTTCCTTGAGCGTATCCAGATGGATCAGATCTCTGGAGAGCAGGGCGGCGTTCACCGGTAATATTTGAAATCCGTCGGGAGCGATATGGCGCCAGTCTTGCTTGACTTCTGAGCAGGCGAAGTATTCCCGATCCGCGTGGATGAGTTCCTTTCCTTCGAACAGACTGCGGATTGTATCTGTCCATCCGGGTACATCGTAATAGATCTGGAACCCGTCCACCCCCTGCGTCTGAAATTGGGGCAAAAGAGTATCAGCAAAGTGTTTTTGAATGACTTCGTTAAACCCGATGAACGAAGGACCGCCAGCCAGGATGAAGCGATGCCCCGCCTGTGCGAATAAAGTTTGAGGAGATTCGACATCATCCACAAAAATTTGCGCGGGCGTTTTATGGGCGAGGATGGAACGCCCGGCGAGATGAAAGTCCATGCTGAGCAGCAGCGGGCGAACAAGTTCATAGGAGTTGGGCTGAAGAGCAAACATGATTGAGCCTCCAAAATTCCATAAAATGGGCAAGCCGTAGAATCAGCTGCACCCTGATTATATAATGCCCACGGTCACAAATTGCGCTATCCCACTTCTCAAAAAAAACGCAATTTGTGACCGCGCTGGGTATAGTCCTTTGTCGGTGCTATAATTTTTTTATGAAAACCACCATCCTTGACCCCGAACGCCAAAAACAAGCCAGACACTACGCCCGTATCCGCCGCCGCTTGTGGCTGGTGGATACGACTTTCAGCGCCATCTACGCCCTGGCCTGGCTCTTCCTCAGCTGGAGCGTTGCCCTGCGCGAATGGCTTTCCACTTTCACAGGGAACGATTGGCTGCTCATTGCGTTGTACGTCGCAGTCTTCGGCGGTGTTTATTCCCTCCTCAACCTGCCCCTCGGCTATTACAGCGGTTTTGTCCTGCCGCACCGTTTTGGACAGTCCAACCAGTCGTTCAAGGATTGGGTGCTTGACCAGTTAAGAGGCCTGGCTGTTGGCGTGCCGCTGGGTTTGATCATGCTCGAGTTGTTGTACCTGGCCTTGCGTCTCAGCGGCGCATCATGGTGGCTGTGGGCCGCGGGCGGACTGCTACTCTTCAACGTCATCCTCTCCAATCTTGCGCCTGTGCTCATCATGCCGCTTTTCAATAAATTTGTTCCGCTTGGCGACGAACACAAGGACCTCGAAGAACGACTGCTCAACCTGGCAAAGCGCGCGAACACAAAGGTCAAAGGCGTCTTCAAGTTCGACATGTCCAAACGCACCAAGGCCGCCAACGCCGCGTTGACCGGCATCGGCAACACGCGCCGCATCATCCTCGGCGATACCCTCATCAACGAATTTGCGCCGGATGAGATCGAGACGGTCCTCGCTCACGAACTGGGACATCACGTTCACAAGGATATTCCCTTCCTTGTCATCTCCGGTATGCTTCTGACCACCCTTGGCCTGTTCATTGCCTCATTGGCGATGAACTACGCTGTGAAGTTTTTCTCCTTCACCTCTGTTTCCGACCCGGCTGCCTTCCCGGCGTTGATGCTCATCCTCAGCGCCTATGGCTTGCTCGTTCAGCCGCTGGAGAATGCCCTCTCGCGCTGGCGCGAGAACATGGCCGACGATTATGCCCTGGAGTCGACGGGCAAACATGAGGCCTTTGCCTCGGCCTTCACACGTTTGGCGAATCAAAACCTTGGCGAGATGGACCCCGAAAAATGGGTGGTCTTCATGTTCTATTCCCATCCGCCGCTGGGCGAAAGAATAGCAAAAGCGAAACGGTATTTTGCATAAGAAACAAAAATGGACTTGCCGCAAAGACAAGTCCATTTTCTCTCATCTTTCTTCTTGTTACTTTCCGCTACACCAGATCGCCCATCAACTCCATTGGCACGACCGCAGCGCCGACAATGCCCGGGCCGGTGTGAACGCCCAGCACCGGGGAGATGCGCATCACTTCCAGCCTGGCAATATTGAGTTTGGATTGGAACTCCTTCGCCAGTGCATCTGCCTTTTCAGCGAAACGCCCATGCAACACAGTGACCCACACGGGCGTATCCCCATATTTTTCCTGGACGTGTGCGGCCAGTGCCGCGATGGACTTGTTGATCGTCCGCTCGGTCTTGACGGTGCTGTACTTGCCATCCGAGTCCACACGAATGATCGGCTTGAGGTTGAGCAGCGCGCCCGCAATGGCTTTGACGCGCCCGATGCGCCCGCCGCGTGCCAGGTACTCGAGCGTGTCGAGGGTGTAGATCAATTCCGTCTTTTCACGAATGACGCCCAGCCGCTCTTGAATTTTTTCCATGGCCCAGCCCGCTTTTGAAGCCAATGCTGCCGCCATGACCTGAAAGCGTTCCCCGCCGGACAGGGTGAGTGTATCCCAATAGTTGACATTCGCTTCGTTTTTCACCTGTTCACCACCATTCTGCGCCGAGTTGATGGTGCCGCTCAGGCCCGAGGAAATATGCACCGAAAAAATATTTTTCTCGGTTTCGGCCAGTTTGCGATACAACTCGGCAAAGATGCCGCTGGAGGGTTGTGCCGTGGTGGGAATCCTGGGCCGCATCGCTTCCAAACGATTGTAGAACTCGTCGGCTGAAATATCTGCTGAACTCACTTCGCCTTCCGGGAATTGAATGAACAATGGGGCCTGGACGATCTCCAGTTTTTCAAGTTCTTCACTGGTCATATCTGCAGCGCAGTCGGTTACGATCTTCATGGTAAGTCTCCTCTTTGATTTTTTTTCATTAGACCTCTTGCACAAGTGCTCCCGCCGCAGTCCCCGGCGGCGGGGACGTTGCCTTGAGCAATGTGTTTTGTTGACTTTTGCAAGAGGTCAATTGCGAACCTGTAAACCGGGTTTGCAACGACATTTATTTCTTTTCCAGAAACCACTTTACGGTATCGCGAATACTCTCGTACAGGGAGCGCGGTTCATAGCCCAACTCCCGGCTGGCTTTGGCGTGGCTGATGTTCGAGTTACTTTTCAACACCTCCAGCGAATAGGGCGTGAAGCGTGGTGTGGCTTGTGCCATCTGGTAATACATGGGCGTGAACATCGCTGCGAACTTCGCCAGATCGAAGGGGATCTTCATCTGAAAGAAATTCCTTCCGGTCACTTCGCGCACGGTCTCGAGCATGTATCGCACCGTGATCCTTTGCCCCGAGAGGATGTAACTCTCGCCGCGTTTGCCTTTTTCGGCGGCGGTGATCAGGCCCTCAGCCACATCGCGTACATCCACAAAATCGTATGCACCGTCCACATACAGGGTGGGTCTGGCCGTTGCCGCATCGTGGATGACCGCGCCCATCATCGATCCGCGAAAATCATAGGGGCCGATCACACCCGTGGGGCAGGCCACGACCGCTTCCAGCCCGGTTTGAGCCGCATGCAAGACCTCAAGGGTAGCCTCAGCCTTTGAGCGGTCATAGGCCCCATAGGGGTTGTTCATGTCATAGGGGATGTTTTCATCGATGATTCCATCCTCCACCCGTTGAATGGCGTGGATGGATGAGGTGTAAACGAGTTTGCCGATCTTGCTCTCACGCGCGGCGCGCAGAATATTTTTCGTGCCATCCACATTGACCTTGCGCACAAAGGGGTTTGCGCCAGGCATAATGGAGATGACTCCCGCGAGATGAAAGATGCCCTTGACGCCGCGGAAGGATTCAAATACCGAATCCAAATTGAGAACATCGCCCTCCACCGCTTCAACATCCAGACCGGAAATGGATTCACGGCTTTCGCCGGGCAGGATCAGCGCTCGAACCTTTTCCCCGCGTTCCAAAAGTTTTCGCACCAAGACATTACCGATGTGCCCTGTGGCTCCAGTGACCAACCACATAGTTCTCCTTTTATGACAAACTATTTTTTCAACAAACTATTCACCAACAGATTTGTGCTATCACGTGCGGCCTTCTCCCAATTTGCGCCTTTCGGGTCGAGCAAGCTTTGCAGCAAAAGTCCCATGGCAGTGGAGATGATCATGCGCGAGGTTAGTTCAGGGTCCACATTGACGAATGACCCTTCTTCGACACCTTTTTTGATGAGCGAGGTGAAATATTTTTGATAACGGCGATAGGGGGCGATGCCCGCATCCCAGATCTTTTTATCGCGGCTGGCGATCATCCAGAACTCGAGGAACATGGGCAGGTTTTCGCCCGCCGATTGGAAGATGAAGGGATAAGCCTCGGTGATCGCCATGAAGGTCTCGGGGACGGTCTGGTCTTTTGAGGCTTCGATGGCGTTGTCGATGAATTTCAGCCAGCCGTCGAGTAGCGCCAGGAAGAGCATCTGCTTGCTCTCGAAATGATGATAGAAAGCACCCTTGCTGATGCCCGCATCCTTGCAGATGTCATCCACGCTTGAGGCGTTATATCCACGCGATGAGAACAATTTAATGGCTGACTCCATGATCCTGGAGCGGGTTTCTTCACTGCGTTGCTGCATATACTTCCTTGCGATTTGCTTTTTATAATAAAACCGACTGGTCGGTATGTTTTTACTCCCAATGAATTGCACTGTCAATAGGATGAAGATTACAACCGGTTAAGAAAAAGGGCCCGTCACTCTATAAGTGACAGGCCCTTGATGGTGAATGAAAATAGTTACTTGCCAGTTAACTCACCCAGACGATCCACATACTCATTCAAGACCGCGAAAGCATCTTCAATGGGCTGGGTGGAGGTCATATCAATGCCAGCCACCTTATACACATCCATTGGCGATTTGGAGGAACCCGCCTTGAGGAAGTTGATGTGGTCCTGTGCTGCGCCGGGGACGCCGTCCAGTATTCGTTTGGCGATGGTGTTCGCCGCCGAAATGCCGATGGCATATTGGAAGGAGTAATAGTCGATGTAGAGATGGGTGGTGAACGTGGCCCAGGTAATGCCGACACGCTGACGGTCAAGGTTCATCTGTCCGCCGTAGCCTTCGCTGAACAGGTCGGCCATCAATTCGATCATCGAATTGGCTGTGAGCGGCTGGCCTCGTTCCACGCGCTGGTGAGTCTCCAGTTCGAAGCGGGCCAGGGTCGGCATGATGAAGAAGTAGCGGTGAAAGTTATCCATGGCCTCTTCGAGCAGCGCGATCTGGAAGTATTTATCGGTATTGGTCTTGAGCAGATGCGCGCGTGTCATGGCCTGGTGGAAGTTGGAAGCAGTCTCGGCCACGATGGAGGGATAAAGATAATAGTACATCGGCTGGGCGCGGCTGGAATAATAGGCATGCATGGAGTGGCCGAGTTCATGCGCCAGTGTGCTCATACTGCCGATGTCGTCGGTGTAGCTCATCAAGATGAAAGGATGCGTTCCTTGCGGGACGCGCGTTGAGAATGCGCCCTGGCGTTTGCCCGCGTTAGGCGACCAATCCACCCAGCGGTCTTGCAGGCAGCCTTTGCGCATGATGTTCACGTACTCCCTGCCCATCGGTTTAAGACCGTCGCTGATCCAGTCCACCGCTTTATTGAAAGGGACTTTGTGGGTTTTGGTGGTGAGCGGTGCCCACACATCATATGGATTCAGGGACTTTACGCCGAGCGCCTTGCGGCGGATTTGCCAGTATTTGTGCCAGAGCGGCAGGTTCTTCTTGAAGATGTTAATGAGGTTATGGAACATCTCCACGGGAACATCGCCATTGAAGAGGGTCGACTCGAGCGAAGATTCAAACCCGCGCACCTTCATGTTGAACACGTTCTGTTTGATGGATGCGGTCAAATTGCTGGCAAGAGTATTCTTGTATTCGAGGTATTTGTCGTTGTAATTTTCCCAGGCGGTCTGGCGTGCCTTGCGGTCCGGTTCGTTCAGGATGGCATCGAAGGTGCTTTGGGTCAGGGCCACCTTTTTGCCTGTGCCGTTCGTGGCAGGTGTGAATTTGAAATCGGCATTCGCCAGCATGCTTGCCGTGGAGCGCACCGTCCCGAACGGGTCGCGCATCATGCCGAGGATCTCTTCCACTTCCGCGCTGCGGACGTGTGCTTGCTTGCGGAAGAGGTCTTTGAAGTAATGCTCATAGATCTTCATGCGTGGGTCAGACTTGATCCATCGGCGTAGAGTCACTTCACCGATGGCGAGTAGTTCCGGGTCCACGAAGGAAGCGGCTGCGCCCACTTGAGCGAGCGCCGACATGGCCTTTCCGCTCATGGCCGCGCCAGTCTGATCCGCCGTATCCACTGCGCTGGACATGGTGGCATAGACCTGAATTTTTGCGGCACGTTTTGAAATTTTTTCCAATACTTCCATGGCAGCGATAAAGGTACCGGGACCGTCACCAAGGTGACCTTGAAATTTTTTCACCGAGGTTAGACTTGCCAGCAGGCTTTTGATCTCCTTATCGAATGCTTCGGGGCCGGTGAAGACACTTTCAGAATTCCAGGTTTGGCTTTTGCTGACTTTGGAGCGGGGGAGGGCAGTAGGCATGGCGGATTCCTTTTGATGTGTTGAGGCGTTGGCAGGAAGTATGATAATCCACTTTTTTTGAAAAAAAGAACCCCGGTTCATCCCGCCCTGATACAGGGTGGGGAAATCCCGGGGCGTTTATGAAGCTGTTAATTTTAGCGATTGATCTGCGGGTCGGTGAAATAATTGCCGAGCCAGTCTTTCACGAGGATCCAGCCGGTGGCGTATCCTTTTTGCGGCGGGCTGATGGTGACCGAGACCCAGACTTGTCCTTTAGAGTCAACGGTCAGGCTGGATGGCTGGTACTGCCAGACGGTCTTGTACATGGCCGAGTTAATAAACTTGTATTCCTTGCCGGGGCCACTGCGGACCAACAAGCCGCCTTTATACGTGATGGTCAGGGATGTAGACTGTGAGGGAATGGGCGTGGGGGTCGGGAAGGTGACAACCACTGTAGGATATACCACAACAGCCGAGGGAACATTGATCACTTGACCGATATAGATCAGGCTGGGGTTCGAGATCTGCGGGTTGATGGCGAGAAGATCATAAACTGTCACCCCATAGCGTCCCGCGATGATCCCCAGCGTGTCGCCCCATTGGACCACATAGGTGTTGCCAGTGACAGGCGCGGGCGGATAATAAACAGGCGTGTAGGCATATCCGCTGGGGATATTAAGCACCTGCCCGGCATATACCCACCAGCCCAACCCAGGGTTCGCGGCGCGGATGGCGTCTACGGTGGTGCCGCAAGTGTAGGCCAGGCCGCTCAACGTGTCTCCCCATTGGACAACGATCTGTCCGGGGCAATTTCCCCAAGCCAGGCCCTTTGACGGGACGGCAAACGATGTGATCAGAAGGGTCATCAATATCGCAAGTCGGGTAATTCTTGAGTGCATTCTTTCTCCTTTACAAAATGATGTCATTGTTTTTTATTGACCGTGGCGCTGGCAGGTTGCGATGGGCTGACGCCGGCAGCGGAAGCCGTGGCGGTATTTGTAATGGATAAATTGTTCAGGTTATTTTGGGTGACGATGTACTCGGCGGTGCATTCCACGGCTGAGTTGGCAGGCAGGGTGACGTTTGCCACATTGCAGTTGAATGGCGTAGCGCTGATAAGGTTGTCGTTGACCACGAATTGGGTCGGCCCGATTGAGGTTGTGCCAGTGTTGCGGATCGTATATTTATAAATGATCTTCTCGCCCACGGCTTCATAGGTTGTCACACTGGGTGTAATGGTGAGGGTGATGCCCTGCGTGGCGCGGTTGATGGTGGTCGAAGCCTGGGTTGAGGTCAACCCACTGCCTGAAGCAATGGCCGTGTTTGTAATGGATGTTTCATTCATGTTGGCTTGTGTGATCACATATACCGATTGACAAGTCACTGTAGCACCGGAAATCAAGCTGACATTTGCCGCGCCGCAGTTGATGGGCGCCTGGCTGATGAGAAAATCTGTAACAGTGAACTGAGTCGGGCCAAGGTTGGTGGTGCCATTGTTCTTGATCACATAGGTGTATGTGATCTGCTGACCGGCTGCGTTATAGGTGGTGGGGTTGGCGGTCTGAGTCAAGCCAAGGGCAGAGGTTGAAGATGAACTTCCGCTCGCTGAGTTGCGCGGTACTTTGATTACGCTTCCAACCGCCAGGGAATTATCGTTTACCATCTGGGTGATGACCGGGTCGGCATTGTAAAGCTGCGCAATGGAATTCCACGTCTCGCCGGATTGAACAGTGTGCAGTTTCACGCAGGGCTCATCCGAAACCTTGCCCGTGCTGCCGACGTTTGGAATGGTGATGACATCGCCCTTTTTGATCTGCGCCGGATCGGTCAATTGCTTGTTGGCCTCGATCAATTTATTAGGGTCGGTGCCGAAGCAGCGCGCAATCTGCCAGAGCCATTCGCCTTCTTTGACAGTATAAGAGATCGTGCTCCCGGGCGTGGATGGAGTTCCGCCCGGGTTGGTCACGGCTCCTTTGTTGATAGTCAGGGAAAAAGGCTGCGAAGCGCCCGCCCCGCCCCCGGATGCAACCGAGGTGCTGATGATGGCCGCCCCGTTCATGTCGTTCTGTGAGACGATATATTTTGCCGAGCAGGAGAGGGATGCACCTGGTGCAAGAGTGGCACCTGTCAGCCCGCAATTGAAAGGCGCCGCATTGATCAGTTTATCTTCGATCAAAAATGGATCCGGACCGAGAGTTTGCGTACCAATATTCTTGATGGTGTAAGTGATGGTGAGTTCGCGCCCGGCTTGATCATATGTAGATGGACTCGAACTTGCGGTCACAGATACGGCCCGGGGCTGGACTGTGGCAACGGTCACCGTCACTGGGGCGGAGTTTACACCGTTGAGCGTGGCGCTGACGATCAGAGTCACGGAGCCTTTATCAAGATCGCTTTGCGTGAGTGGGTAGGCAGAATTGCAGCCAATGGTTTCAGCAGGGTCCAGCGCATCGTTCTTGTTGCCAACTGTATTGGTGGGCGGGCAGGTGGCTGTGGCCCCGTTGATAATCACGGTTCCCGGGATGGCTGTCGTCCCGGTATTTGTGACGGTGTAAATGAAGTTGATGGTTTGTCCGACTGTGTTGTAGGCGATGGTTGTATCGGCCTGGGCGGTCAACAGCAAGGCAAAGGCTTGGGGCGTGGCAGCCACCAAAAGCTGGTTTGACGCGGCCGAAGGAGTGACATCCCCAATTGTGCAGGAGGCCAGAAGCAGGCAGATGGCTGCGAACAAGGTAAAGAGTTGGATCGTTCTGGTCATCTCTAAAAACTCTCCATGTAGGCTGGACGTATCCTATAAAAAATATGATAACGATTTCCAAATCAAAGTCAAGGTGCTTTACGGGGTACTCCGGTCATAGTATGGAAACGCCGGGCTGGGGATATTTGTTCCAATTTTTCGTATTGCTGGAAAGTTGGGTGGGAGAACCATGGTTTGTTGGTGATATGATTGCGAGCCATGAACAACGCAATCACCCTCGATGAAATTTCCATTCGCACTGGACTTCAGCCTGGCGACACAGGCGATATCATGGCCATGCATGGCAGGTTATATTACAAGGAATACGGGTATACGCGCCTGTTCGAGTATTATGTAGCTCAAAGCCTGGCCGAGTTTTTGGACAAATATGAGCCCGGCCGGAATCGCATCTGGGTCTGCGAGCATCATAACCGCATGGTGGGTTCGCTGGTCTTGATGGATCGCGGCGATACGGCCCAGCTGCGCTACTTTTTGCTTGAGCAGGAATTCCGTGGTTTCGGACTCGGCTCGAAACTGCTGGATCTTTTCATGGAATTTCTGCGCGGCTGTGGGTACAGATCCTCATACTTATGGACAACAGGGCAGCAAGTGACTGCTGCAAAACTTTACATGCGTTATGGATATCGCCTGACCAAAGAGAAACCTTCCGTTGCCTTTGGAGTCGAGCTGATCGAACAGCGTTATGATATGAATCTATAAAGAGCATTCTTGCGGCTGATCTTGGGTTGGTGACCATAACAAAAAAGGTGCGCTGCCCGGCGCACCTTTTTTGTTATGCCTTTTGAAGAACGAAATACCAATACCGCCGGTTGTCGAGGTGGGGCAATGCATCCGGTGAATCCGGTTTAAGACCGGCGAAATGATAGAACTGTTTATGCAGCACACGCGGCACATATTTTTTCACAAGAGCCAGACGCCTTTCACGATCAAGTTCCATGGCCTTGAGAACGTTATCCGTAATATCCTCTTCGTGGACGAGCTTGAGGCCCATGGCCTTGATCTGCGCATGCCAGATGGCGACCTTCTCTTCGTAACGCAAGTCGGTGTATAAAAAGTAGCCATTGGGTTTGAGCACTCGCCTGACATGCTCGAAGAACTTGTTGAGGTTGGGGTAATACAAAGAGGCTTCGACATTCACGACCACATCGAAGGAGTTATCGGGGAAGGGGAGGGCTTCAGCGTTGCCGTGATGAAAGTTGAGGCCTTTGAGATGGCTGTAATGCTGGCGGCAGAATTCGATGGCGCGGGTGGAGAAGTCTACACCGGTGTAGGATTTTGGCCTGAAGTGTTTGACAATGAAGGAAGCGCCTCCTCCGCGCCCGGAACTGACCTCCAGAGCCTCGGCATTTTCCCAGTCAATGTGGCGGGCGACATGGTGGTAGAGTTGCATCGGGTAGCGGTGGATCTCTTCATCCGGCGCCAGGGAAATGGGTTCCTGCTCGTGGTGCGCATACCCAAAGTTCATGAAAATGGCATTCTTGTCACGGTCCAACGCCGAGATCATCTCATATTGGATGCGGGTCAGCCAGCTTTTCAAGTTTGGGAATCGATGGAATAACAGCTTATTAAGCATCTTCTCTCTCCTGTTGGGCGGTTTGCCGTGCGATGGTTGTATATTATAACCCGGCCAAATTGTGGAGGTTATCCACAAAATGGGGACCCATTATAAAAACTTGGCGGTTTTTGGCAGTTATTTTCCGATAAAGGGTGTATGTTTATCTTTGAACATCAAACTCAAGGAGATAATATGAAAACTGGCGTCCATCCATATGCGGTACTGATTGCTCTGCTTCTAGTTTTTTCTGTTACTGCCTGCGGTGTGGCCGCTCCTCAAGTAACAGAAACTGCTACGTTAGTTCCCACATCTACAAATACAGCCCTGCCTACTTTCACACCTACCATCACTCAGACACCTACAAAGACACCAGTTCCCACGTCAACGCCGAACTTTGCAGCCACCCAACAATACGAAGGATTTTCAATGTGGGTGGGAAAACTGTTTGATGAGGGAATTCTTCCTTCGAAGGATGGTGATTACCATGCCGTTGAAGACTTTTCAAAGGCTTATGCTAAACAGGCCTATTTCACCTGGAAACTCTACGATAAATTTTCCGCTAATAACTTTATCGTTCAAGCAAGAGTCAGGATCACCAATGCAACCACGGAGAATGTGTTCAAGTCGGGCTGTGGGTTGATTTTCGCAGATACTTTCAACGCCCATGCCTTGTTCTTCTCCCTTGATGGGAATGCGAATTACCGAATTGATGGGGCTGACCGCGGTTCAAAATATATCGACTCAGCCCTTTTCCAGAACCCGGATGGCGTTGTGTTGGCCGTGATTCTATATGATCATTCCCTCCGCTTCTATGTGAACGGCCAGTTGGCTCTTTCAGGGATCACAATTTATGGTGGCCCGTTCCAATCGGGTCCCGCCATTCTCTCCGGAACATCTGAGGGTTTTGGAACGCAATGTGATTTCACCGAAATGGTCTTGTGGCGTATCCGGTAATAATTCCCTGCAATGAATAAAAATGACATCCAACACTCTCTTGGATGTCATTTTTTACTATCGCTTACGCCATTGTGTTGCGGACCTTAATCCCCTTCCTGGCTGGCATGGCGCAGGTTGTGATAGATCGTGAAGAAGAGCATCTCCCGTATGGTCAGGTTGCCCAAAAGCGGGTGGGGGAGTTGCACTTCATCCAGCGTATGCTCCTCCCATTTTTCGATATTCGATACCAGCCTGTCCATTGCCCTGGATAGATCCTGCAAAATGACAGACTTCCTTTCTTCGGGGTTATCCGGATCTTCCTGTTTTGGCAAAAAACTGCCGCTGGCTACCGCTCCCTTTGCGATTTCTTCTTTGTAAAAAGAGCAGATTTCATCATACGACTTCGATGCCCTCTCAGGTTTTCCGAACATGGTCTGCAAGGCTAACTTTGGGAGCCCCATTGCTTTGGCGATGGGCTTGATGGCCTTGATCAAATGATCCACATTATCCGAAGCGGACCACACTTCACCTTCGCGATGGAAAAAGTCCTTTGCAGGGATGGCGTTGAACCAGTCCAGTGAGCGTATTCCAGAATCCTTTATTGCTAAAATGATCTCTTCTTTTGAATGGATGGGGGGCATGATGGTTTTCCTTTAGAGATAAAACTACTTTGCATCAGAAAAGTTACACAAATTTCCTTGTATGGTCCTATGTCACAATAAATAACAGAATTGAGCCAATTCAAGCGCTGGTGAAATTGGTCAGATCTGGGTGTGAATAAAAAGCATACAGTAGCACCGCGTACAAAAAGTCCCGAAGCATTCACTCCGGGACTTCTCGTAACTTATTACCAAATTACTAGTTACCAATTACTTCATTACACCAACTCTTCGTAATTCTCAGGCAGCCAACAGCAGAGGACCAACTCTCTCGCGGCTTTGACCTCATCCATGCGACCGAATTGCGTGGTGCTGGGAGCGTTGTGGAGCAGGTCGGGATGGGTCTTGGCTTCTTCCGCGATGGCGATGAGTGCGTCGGCGAAACGGTCGAGGGTGTCTTTGTTCTCGGTCTCGGTCGGTTCGATCATCAGCGCTTCGTGGACGATGAGCGGGAAGTAGTTTGTGGGCGGGTGGAATTTGTAATCCATCAGGCGCTTGGAGATATCCAGCGCGCGGACATCACTGCCTTCGAACTGTCCTTCCATCACGAACTCATGCATGCAGATGCGGTCATACGGGATGTGATAGGTGTTGCGCAGGCGGGCTTGCAGGTAGTTGGCGTTGAGCACCGCGTACTGCGAGACATCCTTCAAGCCATCGGGTCCGTGCATGGCAATGTATGTGTACGAGCGGACGAGACCGCCGCCGAAGTGACCGTGGAAGGCTTTCATGCGTCCGATGCTGTTCTTGGGGGTGACGAAGCCATACAACGGAGCGGTTTCGTCATCGCCTTCTTCCACGATGCCGACGAGCGGGGAGGGCAGGAAGTCTACAAGGCGTTGGCTGACGCCGACGGGACCAGAGCCAGGTCCGCCGCCGCCGTGTGGGACGGAGAAGGTCTTGTGCAGGTTGAAATGCATCACGTCAAAGCCGAGGTCGCCAGGGCGGACGATGCCGAGCAGCGCATTCAGGTTTGCGCCGTCGCCGTACATCAAACCACCGCAGTCCTTCACCATGTTTACGACTTCTTCGATGTGTTCATCGAACATGCCGAGGGTGTTCGGGTTGGTGAGCATCATGCCGACCACGGTATCGTCACAGGCGGCTTTGAGTTTTTCCAAGTCCACGTTGCCGCGTGAGTCGGAGGGGATGGTGACGACCTGCATACCCAACATGCCGACGGAAGCGGGGTTGGTTCCATGCGCCGCATCGGGGATGAGCATCTTGGTGCGTTTGGTGTCGCCGCGCAGTTTGTGATACGCCGCCATCATCAACACACCGGTGAATTCACCATGTGCGCCAGCAGCAGGCTGAAGGGTCACACCGGCGAAGCCGCTGATCTCTTTGAGCCATTCCTGAGTCTCGAACATCAACGCGAGATTGCCTTGCACGGTTTCAATGGGCTGCAATGGGTGAGTGTAGAGGAAGCCCGGCAGGCGGCAGGTGTCTTCGTTGATCTTCGGGTTGTACTTCATGGTGCAGGAGCCCAAAGGATAGAAGCCGCTGTCCACGCTGTAGTTGAAGGTGGAGAGTTTGACGTAGTGGCGGACCACATCCACTTCGGCGAGTTCGGGCAGGGGCAGGTCAGAGCGAAGCAGATCTTTGGGAGGCAGAGCAACTTCGGGCACGTCTGATGCGGGCATGGTCACGCCGCGTCGCCCGGGAGAGGAGAGTTCAAAAATGGTGGGTTCGATCACGGTAGCCATTATTTCATCTCCTTGAGAATTTCGACGAGGGTGTCGATTTCATCTTTGCTGTTCATTTCGGTGACTGCCACGAGCAGGTGATTCTTGAGCGAGGGGTAATCTTTGCCGAGGTCGTAGCCGCCGAGGATGCCGTTATCGAGCAGGTACTGGTTGACCTCGCTAGCAGGCTTGGGGCAGCACAAAACGAACTCGTGGAAGAACGGATCGGTAAAGCACAGACCAAAGCCGTCGATCTTACTGAGTTCGCTGGCGGCGTAATGCGCTTTTTGGTAGCACAGGTTCGCAACTTCTTGCAAGCCTTGTTTGCCGAGCACCGACATATAAATGGATGCGGCGAGCGCGAGCAAGCCTTGATTGGAACAAATGTTGGAGGTGGCGCGTTCGCGTTTGATGTGTTGTTCGCGCGCGGTGAGGGTCAGCACATAGGAGCGGTTGCCGCGATTGTCCACGGTTTCGCCGATGAGACGCCCCGCCATTTTGTGAACGTAGGATTTCTTGGTGGTGAAGAATCCGAGGTAGGGTCCACCATACCAAAGCGGAATGCCGAACGGCTGCGCTTCGCCCACGACAATATCCGCGCCCATCGAGGCGGGAGTCTTGAGCATGAGCAAGGCGGTAGGATTCGCTACGATGCAAACGAGCGCACCCTTGGCATGGGCATCGTCAATGAGTTTGGTGTAATCGTAGATGCGACCGAAGAAATCGGGATATTGCACTACGACAAGCATGGTCTTGTCATCCACGAGCGCCATCAACCCTTCAGGACCCGCTTCGAGATCGACGTTTGGGTCGTCTCCCGCTTCTTCGATTCCCATACCCTGTGAGTAGGTGCGAATCACTTCGCGGTACTGCGGGTGGACGGTGGGCGACATGACGACCTTCTTGCGTTTGCCGCGGAATTGGGCGTAGGCAAGGTTCACGGCTTCCGCGGTGGCTGTCGCGCCATCGTAGTGAGATGCGTTGGACACATCCATGCCCGTGAGGTTGGTCATCAATGATTGATATTCAAAGATGGCTTGCAATGTCCCTTGCGAGATCTCGGGCTGGTAGGGAGTGTAGGCGGTGTAGAACTCTCCACGTCGCAGCATGTGATCCACGACGGAGGGGATGTAATGGTTGTACGCACCCGCGCCGAGGAAGGAAATGAGATGATCGCGCACATTCTCGTTCGTGGCTGCCATGTCGCCCAAGTGAGCGGCGGCTTCCATTTCTGTGAGCGCGGGGGGAAGGTCAAGTGCGGGGAAACGGTGTTTGGCGGGGATCGCATCAAAGAGATCATCGAGCGTTTTCACGCCGACGGTCTCCAGCATCGCATCCCTTTCTTTGGGACTGATCGGAATGTAGGTCATGGTTTACCTCTAATTGTAGGGGCGAGGTTAACTCGCCCCTACAAAAAAAAATTAATGCGCTCTTCCCGCACAATCGGCTTCGTAGGCAGCGGCGTCCATCAAGCCGTCGGCAGAGCCGCCTTCGACCTTGATCATCCATGCTTCGCCGAAGGGATCGCTGTTGAGGGTTTCGGGCTTCTCGGAGAGTCCCTTATTGACGGCGCTGACCTTGCCAGCCACGGGTGAATAAATTTCAGCCGAAGCCTTCACCGATTCTACGGAAGCGATGGCTTTGCCAACGGTCAACTCCTCGCCTTCGTCCACAAGGATCTCGACGAAGACGATGTCGGAGAGTTGGTTCTGGGCAAAGTCGGTAATGCCTACTGCGCCAGAGGCGGTGTCGAACCATTCATCAGACTTGGTGTACTTGAGATTGGAAGGGGTATTCATTTTGGGGTCTCCTGTTTGGAAATTTTTTTTGGCGAATCAAAAGAGGACGCACGATTCTATAATCATGCGTCCTCTGTAATTGAACCTGAGAGATTGGTTTAGTCGTTTGGTTGTTTCGTCTTGTCGTCACGTAGTCATTTGGCCGTTGACCATCAGACTACCCAACTACTCGGCTACCAGACCATCAAACTAACTTTACACCGTCGGTATCCCTTTGGCGGGGAGTTTTCCAGAGCGTATGTGCGGATGCGGGTCCTTTTGCCTGAGAGATTCACCTGGTTTCGCCTGATCCCAGATTTGCACCTTCGGCGCTTGGGCGGCTAAATAACCGCTCGAAGTCTCTTCCCGGCATTCCGTTAAGTTGTTATACAAATTCTACGGTTGACCGGGAAGAGAGTCAAGGGAGAAATGTAACCTTTAAGGAGGGGAAGTGGTTGGAACCTTTTCTTCCTGTAAGTATCGTTTTAACTTTGCGATCAGGTCCTGATATTGAGGAGCGTCAACGGCATTATCCATTTCGAACGGGTCAACCTTCAGGTCATAGAATTCAGAAAGATCGTTCTTGGTTTCGATATAAATGGAATCGCCGGTATGGATGGCGGTCCAGGCGCCGCGATCTGGCCAGGCCTCAAGCAGCACATGGTCGCGCCATTCCGCTCCGCCGGAAAGCAGCCCTACCAGCGATTTCCCATTCACCAATTTGGGCATCGAAGTTTCAGACAGTTCATAAATGGTGGGCGCAATGTCAATATTTACGACCAATCCCTCCTCAACATATGGGGTGGGGATGAGGGGCGGGTAGCGGATCGCGAACGGCACCCTGACCGATTCTTCGTAGGCTGTGCTCTTTGAGTCCAACCGATGTTCGCCCCAATGTTTCCCGTTGTCAGAAATAAAAAGGATGACGGTGTTGTCCAATTCGCCGGTGTCTTTCAATTTTTGGATGATATCCGGAATGGTGCGGTCAAGCGCCATCAGGGTCAGAATCTGCCGCCTGCGGACATTGTCGATGGTTTGGATGTCTTCTTCGGTCAATGGTGCGGAACCGGAGATCGAAATGGGCTTATCGGAGTTATCCGCTTCGTTGAAGCTGATGGGGCGAAACGGCTCCAGGTCCTGCAGAAGCGCAGTATCCTCCCTGGCCGGGGTGAAAGGTGCGTGAGGTGCGTTCGGTGCGAATAACAAAAAGAATGGCTTGGATTGCCGGCTGGCTCCATCTAAAAATTCCAGAGCATAATCCCTGAAAATATAGGTGGCATAGCCCTCGTGTTTCGACCAGGTTCCGTTGACATCCAGGTCGGGGTCGTAGTAATCCTTCATCGTACCACCCCAGAACGAGACCCAAAAATCGTATTCGGGACGGGTTTCACCCTTCCATGAGTTCAAATACTTGCCCACCAGGCCGGTGTAGTATCCGTTGCGGTGAATATCCTCGACCACGGTCTTGAACTCCAGCGGGTCTTCATTGACATGCACCCAATGGTTGTGGGCATACATGCCGGTCAGAATGCTGGCCCGGCTTGGGCAGCAGAATGGCGTGGTGATGTAGCCCTTTGAGAAGGTTACACCCTGATCAAAGATCAACTGCCGGGTGTTGGGCATGTATTCCATTGTGTCGTAACGCTGGTCATCGGTGACAATGACCAAAAAATTTGGGCGGTTATCATGGATGCGCGGAAGACCCTGGCAGGAAGAGAGAAGCACGGCGGCCAGGATAACCCCGGAAATGATTCTTAATATTTTGTTCATGGCTCTCCTGTGGATTTGGGAAAGGCTTGAATTGTAATCCAAATAAAAAAGCCCCCGTTTTATTCCGGGGACCGCATTCAACCCTTCATGTTTTGTGCAGGACCTTTTGTGTCGCCTTGAAGGCCAGCGGGGGCAGGGCATCAAGTGCGAACCATTCCGCGGCGTCGGCATCATCGGCCGGGGCCATTATGCCGCTGACCACCTCTGCTCCGTACACAATGATAAAGTCTGCCCCTCGTTCATGTTCCCGCCCGGAGATGACATGCAATACATGGGTGATATTAACGTTTAACCCGGTCTCTTCAAAACACTCGCGTGCTGCCGCTTCTGCCGGGTCCTCGCCGCCATTGACGAATCCCGCCGGTAATGTCCACATGCCGCGAAACGGTTCGTTCACCCGCCGCACCAGAAGTACGCGTCCCGCTTCTTCCACCAAAACGGCGGCCGCTACCTTCGGGTCTTGAAAGTAGATCCACCCACATTGCGGGCAGACCGGGCGCACCATGCCAAATTTATCTTCACGCATCATCTCCGCCGCACAACGCGGGCAGAATTTTATATAGCTATCGCGGGCCATCTTATTGCCATTTGCGTCTGGCGTTCAGTTGCATGAGCCACATACTGATTCCGCCCAGGATGCTGATGAATAGGAAGACCAGGGCCCATGGGAATGGGCGGGGCGCTTCACTCTGGACCGGGGACTGATTCGCCGTATCTGCAGCCGGTTCCGCCGCTGCGGCCTCGGGTTCAGCAGCCTCCTTGGGTGAAGCCAGCGCCTCGGGAGTGGCTGTCAAATCCATAACCCTTGTGGCTTCCTCTGTTGCCGCAGGGCCGGCATCAGCAGCGGATGATTCAGCGGGGGACTCTGTGGCAGCAGGAGCCATTTCCATCAGCGGGGCCCCGGTGGCGGAAAATTGTTCGACCGGGGCGCCACAAGGTTCTTCACAGCCTCCTCCGCCGCCTATGCCCAAGGGAGCCGCGGCAGGAGCGGCTGCTCCGCCCATGAACGACAACGCGTTCAAGGATAACGAAACGACGAATAGAACGGTTGCAAATACAGTTGCGAGTCGGAAAAGGGGATAGGTGCGTGGCAAAGGCGGTTTGAGCCCGACCATTTTACGAGTCACGGTGAAGTTGCGCGGGGCCTTGCGTTTGGGCAGTTTGCGAAGCAGGCCGCGGGTGGAACGAAGATCGTTTAAAACAGAAGCCAGCTCAGGGTCCGATTCGATGCGGGATTCCAATCGCGTGGATTCGGTCTGATTGAGCTGTCCATCCAGGTAAGCGGAGAGTTGTTCGATCTCACGGAAATTTTTCATCAGGCACTCTCCCTATCCAGACGAAAGGATGCGGGTAAAAGTTCCTCGAAGGAACGCAAACACTCACGGAGTCTTAATCGTGCGCGGGCAAGGCGGCTCTTGATGGTGCCGAGCGGTACCCGGGCTGCAGCGGCGACCTCGGTATAGTCCATGCCCTGAATATCGGCCAGCACCACCACCGAGCGGAATTCCACCGGCAGTGCATCGAGGCAATGCTGAATGGCATGCTCGATCTCGTCAGCCTCGGCTTTTTCAGCGGGTGTCATGTGGGGGTCGGCCAGCCATTTGGGAGAATCGATTTCTTCGCCATCGTTGGTCTCGGGTTCGAGCGGGGTGGTGGGGCGACGTTTCTGGCGGCGCAGTTCATCGTAGCAGGCATTTGTCACCGTTCGCAGGATCCATGCCTTAAAGGAACCGCCACGAAAGGTGGTGATGCTTTTGAAGGCGGAGATAAAGGCTTCCTGTGCGGCATCCTGGGCTGAGTCTTCGTCTCCGAGAATGCGCAAGGCTGTGTTAAATACAACATCCTGATAATGCAGGATCAGGGTGTTGAATGCGTCCAGATCGCCTTTTTGTGCAGAGTTGATGAGTGCGGTTTCATCCATGACTTTATTTTACCCGCTAGTTGGCGGAGTTGAAAAAGAAGCCGGGCCAAAAAGTCCGACTTCTTTGATGGTCAATCACAGGGCGCTTTGTTAGGTTTTCAAATGATCCTGCATGTTAGAGGATTAGTATTTTGGGATGGAGTATTCGATCAGCAGGTAGGGGCGATCACCTTGATCAATCGCATCACCGCTAAAGAATTTAATATAATCATTACCAAGATCGTTGTTATCGTCCAATTGGAAGGCCAGACGGATTTGGGTGTCGCCTTTCAGGTTTATAAATTGAAGCGCCGAGCTGTTCAACATGACCCAATACCATTCACTCACAGGGTTGTTTTGTATGAGTCCGACTGCCTTCATGCTGGCTGGAGATTCAAAATCAGAAACCTGCAAGGATTTCCCAAGGAATATGCCGGTGGATGAGAAGGAATTGGACTTAATATCCACCGAAACACCTCCATGTGTGATAAATGGGTCGGTGCCGGCCATGGATTGCATTTTTATCATGAGGATGGCCCTGGTAATGACCGCATTATCTGGCAGGGTGGCGGTGGGGAAGTGAAGGATGGAAATATACTGGCGGTTTTTGAAGTCATCGCCTAGGGTAAATGTGTCGTTGGTTGAATTCTTTGACCCGCCCTTATTGCTGGTTTCCCTGGATTCAAGCACCCATCCGTCCCGCGTACCGTTCGACCTGTATTTCTCGCTGGCATTGATATAAGGGTTGGGGCTGATTGTATATGTCTCACCACCAACAAAATTTCCATTCCCGATTCCTATTCCTCCGAGTATGTCTCCTTCAAGATTCTGAATCGTGTCATTGTCCACCAGGTCGAGACGGATGCTGCCATTTCCGGTGCCGGGGTTGACGGTGGCAGTATAAAGATTTCCAGACCCTGTGACCTCGGTGACTCCTGCTCCAATGACACCACTGGATGCCAGGGAGAAATCACCTGTATCTATTCCGCTGACGGCGCTTGAGAAGGTGATTGCAAAATGCGCCGGCCCTTCTTCTATCGGATTGGCATCCATGCGGGTGATGCTGATTACAGCAGGAAAGTTTCGGTTGATGATATAAGATTCTCCCGCTGTGAAGTTTCCATTACCGGCACCCGCCCCGCCAAGCGGATTGGAAACGCCATCTAAAATACTTTCATTATCTACAAGTTCAAGTCGTAATGTACCTGCGCCAACCCCGGCATGTACAACAACGGTATAAGAATCTGAGCCAGAGGCGGTTACACGGACGATTGAAACCCCGGTAAGGTCTGGAGCGCTGGCGCTAAAATCAGATGTATCCACGCCCGTCACATTTTCGGAGAAGGTGATAATAAAATCTACATCAGACATACTTGTTGGGTCGGGACTACCTGTACGGATGATGGAAACAACTGATGGGGGGGTCGTATCAATGGAATAAGATTCGCCGCTTGTGTAATCCCCGTTACCGATGCCTTCACCGCCTGGCTTATTTCCGGCAATGTCGGTAATGCTATCGTTATCGATTAAATCAAGGCGTAAAGTTCCGGTGCCAGACCCAGTGCTCGCGGTAATCATATAGTCTGTGCCGCTGCCGGCGACTTTAGTAATTAAGGCGCCGGTCAGGCCCGGGTCAAGGGTTAATCTAAAGTCACTGCCATCCACTCCTGTTACCGGTTCAGAAAACGTTGCTTTAAAGCTGACACTGGGTGCATTGGTGGGGTTGGCCGAGATTTTTACAACCGTAACGGTGGGCAGGGATTTATCCAGTGTGGTCACATTCCAACAGATTTGACTATTAATGCCCCATCCGCCCAATGGATTGCCTGCTTCATCCACAATGCTGTTATTGTCTACAAGGTCTAGGCGTAGAATGCCGGAGTTTGGACCGGTATTAATGGAAACCGTGTATGTGGTCCCACTCCCCGTGACATTTACGACCGTTGCTCCGATAAACCCATTGTTAGTTACGCTAAAATCGGTTACGTCCACGCCTGTTACGGTACTGGTGAATGTTACAGTGTAATCAACCGCTGTTGCATTGGTGGGGGCCCTGTCTGAAACACGAGCCATGGACGCAACTCTTGGGGAAACCCTATCAATTGTGTAACTTTGACCCGATGTGAAGTCGCCGTCATTTAATAAGGCGCCTCCTAATGGATTGCTGGATGTATCTGAGATTGAATTATCATCCAGAAGATATAGTCCAAGAGAGCCCGAATCCGTACCTGTGCTGACGGTTACTGTATAGTTTGAACCAAGGCCGCTGACGCCGGTGATAGATGCGCCTGTCAGTCCGGGAGGGTTATTAACCAGGTCGTTTACTACGTTCAATTTAAAATCGGAAATATCAACCCCAATAACCGGTTTTGAAAAGGTGACGGCAAAGTTGATACTGCCAGTATTCGTCGGGCTGGCGTTGGCACGGTTTATTGTGATTACAACTGGGTTGACCGGACTCACAAAATCAGATTCGTAAGAGCCGATGTCACAACTGATTCCCTTGGCGCGCGATTGTCCACGCTGGTCGAGGCTATTAACCGGAGATACTGCACACACGCTTGAATCACCCGCATCAATTGCGGGTGACCCGCTCAGTAGTGTGATCGTCTGTGTGGAGCCGCCATTGTCTGTGAGCATACCGATCTTCGCATCTACAACAGAGATAAGATTCCCTGCCCCCGATAAGTTACAGGCATTCGTGGAGGCGCCCGTCAGTAGGTTGTTGATTCCGTAATTCACCGTAATAGTTGTGTAACAATCCTTACCGCCTGTGTTATTGGCTAGGATTGAGTTCTTTAGATTGAGGCCCCCGGAGTTATAGATTCCGCCGCCATTCAGATTGCCCGTATTGGCGGATAAAGTATTGTTCGTCGCATTTAAGGTGGCGCCTGTATTATTGTAGATTCCACCGCCATTGTTGGCGGTATTGTTGGAAAAGGTGCTGTTGGTTACAGAAGCTGTGCCGGCGGAATTGTAGATGCCGCCGCCGTCACCAGCTGTGCCCAGTGTATTTCCAGAAAATGTACTGTTTGTGATTACCAAGGAACCTGAGTTGTAAATGCCCGCCCCCCTCCCTGTGGCTGTGTTGCCGGTGATCATGCTGTTGTTTACGGTTAAAGCAGCTGCATTATAGATCCCACCACCGTCAACGCAGGGGCTGCCATTGCACCTGCCATTTTGGACAGTCAGGCTGTTAAGACTAAGGTCTCCACCTGCACCCGTTTCGAACAAGCGATATGTAGCTGTGGATGGGAGGTCGCTTGCCTGGAGTACCGTATTTAACGGGCCATTCCCGGTAATAGTGATCACTGATGTTACAACGGGTAGCTGGTTATTGAGTGTTATTGTGTAATTTGAGGCAAAAGTAATGGCATCTGCACCGACCCCGGATGCACAATCCGCTGAACCGGATTGATTGTCTCCATTGGCGTTTAGAATGGCTTCACGAAGAGTACAGAAGCCATCTACTGCTACTGTGTCTGCATTACTAGTGACGAGGATGCCGGCTGCATGGATGGATGAAATTCCAAACAGCATGCCTGCCAGACAGGCGTATACGACAGCGTAAAAGAACTTGGTCTGAAGGGTGTGCATGAAAATCTCCCAGACAGTTGTTATCGCGCACCGTCACAATAATCCAATTTATACAAGTTGAATTGATGGCGCTATTGCTTAATAATGAGCGCAAAAACACTGCCTCATGAAAATCTTACCCTGTCGGGATTGATGTGTTCGTAAAGACGATGTGAAATCAAAATAAAGAATGCATAAAAGACCGGATCTTGCCGCCCTATGTAGCGATTATTTTCCCCCGGTATTTGAATCTCTATTTGAAAACCTTTTTTGTGATCTGAATATAAATCCACCGCCAAACCATCATACCGGCTGTATTTGTGCCGCCCAGGACGAGCGTAAAGATCGGAATACCGGCGCTATTCAGCCAGGCGGCGCGGAGCATCACAGCCAGCGGCGCGGCAAAAAGAAAGACCAGCGGGATACGCAACAGATTTTTCGGGCTGGCAATGACTTGTTCATCGAACAACCCAAACCATGGCGACAAGATAAACCAGCCAACCATGACCGGAAAGAACGCTGCTGCCATGCGCGGAAGGAAGGCGACGCCAGTCTCGCCGTGGGTGGCAAAACCAATGACAGTAAGCAGGGCAAGGGCGAGCATATCACCAGGGATGAGGATGGATTTTTTGTTCATGGGGCTCCTAAAAAAGCGCCAGCCGCCTTTGAATGCGACCGGCGCCCCTGGCTGATTTTATTCTCTTCTACCTTTTGTCACGATGCGGATGGGAGTGCCGAGGAAGCCATACTCTGCGCGGATCTGATTCTCAAGGTAGCGCAGGTAGGTAAAGTGCATCAGGGTCGGGTCGTTGACATAGATCATGAAGGTCGGCGGGTCGCTGCGGACCTGTGTGCCATAGAACATCTTGAGCGCACGGCCAGCGTGGGTTGGGTGGGGATGTGCATCCTGTGCCCTGTGGATGATCTCGTTAATTTTTGAGGTTGTCAGGCGGGCAAGCCGTTCTTCCTGAACTCGAAGCGCCAGCGGCATGACCTGCTCCACACGCTGGCCGGTCTTTGCAGAGATGTAGAGGATGGGCACATAGGATACAAAATTCAGTTCGTTGAGGATCTTTTCTGTATAAGCATCCATGGTGGTGCCGTCTTTTTCGATGGCATCCCATTTATTGACCAGCACCACACAGGATTTCCACTCATCCTTGATGAAGCCCGCGATATGCGCATCCTGGGCTGTGATTCCAGTGGTGGCATCGATCATCAGCAGGGCCACATCTGCACGTTCGATGGCTTTAAAGGAACGCAAGACGCTGTATTCTTCCACGCCCTTTTCGATCTTGCCGCGCCGGCGGATACCTGCAGTATCGATCAGGGTGACAGGCAGCCCTTCATATTCGATCTGCATGTCGATCGCGTCGCGGGTGGTTCCGGCAATGGGGCTGACAATAACACGCTCTTCACCGACCAACTTATTTAGCAGGCTCGACTTGCCCGCATTGGGCTTGCCGACAATGGCGATCTTGATGTTCTCATCCTCTTCGGCTTCTTTTTGCTCGGGCAGCGCATCAATCAGCGCATCCAGCAGGTCGCCGGTATCGGTGCCATGAATGGCAGAGATGGGATACGGCTCACCGAGGCCCAGTTCATAGAACTCGGGGGCCTGGTCGCGCCGTTCCCGCGATTCGCATTTGTTCACTGTCAGGAAGATGGGCGGCTGGAAAGTACCGTCTTCCTGCTTGCGCTGCATGCGGCGCAGAATGGCCGCCACTTCGCGATCCGGTTCGGTAACGCCGGTTTCGCCGTCGGTGATGAAAAGCACTGCGTCGGCTTCGCGGATGGCTGCTTGAGCTTGTCGGCGGATGTCCTCGATAAAATCAACAGAACCCACTGAGAGCGGAGTCCGACCGCCGTGGGTCGGGTCAATGCCGCCTGTGTCGATCACGGTGAAGATGCGGCCATTCCACTCCGCATCTCCAAAGAGACGGTCGCGGGTGGTGCCGGGGGTGTCATCCACTATGGCCATGCGTTCTCCGACCAGGCGGTTGAAGAACGTGGACTTTCCTACATTGGGTCTTCCTACAAGTGCAACAATTGGTTTCATGCTTCTCTACTTTATGGTTTTGGCGTGGGCGAAGGGGTGGGAGCGGGTGATGGGATGGCATCCAACTCAGTGATCACAACTTCGATGGCGTTCGGGAGGATAGACTCTACCACAATGTTCGAGATAAGGATCTCTACTTTGGGTTTAACTTGATATGTGCCTGGGACGAGGCCGGTCAGGTCTACAGTGGCGCGGATGGATTGATGGGTAAGCGTGTCGAGCAGCGGCAGCGGGCCGGACAGGATCACATCAACGCTCAAGGGTGAGACTTGAGCGGTCAATCCGTTCTCAAGGCCGACCACCTCAATGAACTCGCCTGCCAGTGTGACACTTCCTTCGATGGGCGAGACGCCCGCCTGCACGAGCACTGTCTGATCTCCAACGATGGCAACACCGGGAGGCAGGTTGAGTGTTAGGCGCGTGTTGATATCATCCTGCGCGTTTTGCAGATCAAGGGATTGGGTATCGACAACGCCGGGCAGGTTGGCTACCAGGTCTGGGTCGCTGGAGAAGACCGTTACCACGGGCGGGAAGACAGAGAGATCGGTCAGTCGGTATCCGCTGGCGACGCGCCCGATGATGCTTACTTTGACCGCTACATCGCGATAACCGCCCTGTTGGCTGACGGGCAGGGTGACATGCGCCACGTCCGGAGAGACCGTGACCCCATCCACGATCTGGCCGTTTTGGTCGAGGGCTTCCACCGGGAGGGTCTGGTCAAGGTTTTCGCGGATTCCATTCAGGTCCACGGGGATGCGGGCGCGCGTCACTTTCTGAACCTGGGACTGGGCACCCGAGACGACAACTTCCAGCGGCTCCATTTTTGCATTCCCCACCTGATATCCAACCGCGGCCTCTCCTGAAATGCTAAGGTCCAAATTAAATGATTTGGTCATCAGGGGTTCGAGGGTAAAAGGGATGGCGGCCGGCGCCGCAGAGACGATCTGAACCGGGCGCGCATTGACCTGGATCTGCAACTCGAGGGTATGTTCTCCGGAGCTGATCCCTGAAAGGTCGAGGATGGCGCGCACCAGTTGCGGGTCTGCTTCGATCATGCTCCATATCGAGCGCGGCGCGCGTAAAGTGACTTCCACTTCGGTGGGGATGTCGCTGCTCAGGACAAGGTTGGAGGCCTGGCCGACGATTTGCACCGGCACCGGGGATGGAAGCGTGCGCGTCTCATCGGGGTCTGCCGAGGTGACGGCTGAAATCCAGACCGCAAGCGAAAGCGCAAAGGCCCAAAGAAAAGTCCGGTAGTTATTGGCGATCCAACGAAACATTATTTCTCTTTTTCACGGCGATTGAAACCGGGGAACAGTCGTTCAAAGAACGTGCTTTTGTTCTCCCGGCCGTTCGGACGGAAGAAAGCAGTCAGGATGTTTTCCAGGCGGTCAGGGTCGAGCCGGCGCAGCATTCGACCGGCATGGGCGATGGAGATGCCGCCTGTCTCTTCGGATACGACGATGGCGATGGCGTCACTGGCTTCCGAGGTTCCGAGCGCGGCGCGATGACGCAGGCCCATCTGGCGTTCGGGAGTGCGGTTCAAAATTCCACTGGCGGAGAGCGGCATGACACAGGCGGCCGCCGCGATCTTCGAATGGCTGATGATGACCCCGCCATCATGCAGCGGGGTATTCGGGTAAAAGATCTGCAGCAATAATTCCGGTGTGACCCTGGCGTTCAATGTCACGCCGGTTTGAATAAACTCTTCGAGGTTGTCCAGACGCTGCATAATGATCAGGGCTCCATGCTGGCGGGCGGAGAGTCGCGCTGTGGCGCTCACCACGGCGCGGATGGTTTCCTCGAGGGCGAAATCTGCATTTTTGACGGTGGAGGGCACAAAGGTTCCGGCGCGGCCAAGCCGCTCGAGGGTTCGACGGATCTCCGGCGCAAAGATGACCGGCACCGCCAGTAATAAAGCGGGCAGGGAGTTCTGGGCGATCCACGAAAATGCGGGCAGTTCCACCAGGCTGGTGAGCAGGGTCAGGGCCACAACAAGCAGGATCATTCCGCGCAGCAACGCCATGGCCTGTGTATCGCGCAGGGAGTACAACAGGACAAAAAAGATCAGTGTGACGAGCGTGATGTCGAGCACGCTCAGCCAGCTGACGCGTTGGAATATGAAAAAGAGGTTGTTCAGGAACTCTGTCACGTTATGGTTGGTTGGGTCTCAGGCATGGCTTGCAGCGGGTGGCCGACCGCCGATGCCGAACCCTAAATGGGGCGCAGGACGCGGTCCTGGCGCAGTTGTTTGAAGAAGAGCGCGCTTCCAGACGGGATCGACTCAGCGGCGGCATCCTGCCAGGCTTGCACACCGAGGGTTTCGGGCGTGCGTTTTTCGTAGCCGAGTTGTTTCCAAAGCGCGGCTTGCCCCGGCCCTTCATCCGAAACAAAGACCAGTGAGGCTTCGCTCTGTAATTCGCCTGAAGCGGTCTCGACGCCTTTGATAAGGATCTCCAGCGCCTTTTGCTTATCGATCATATCTTCGAAGAAGATGTCGCTCGTGCGGGTGACGAGGTTCTCGACCTGCCAGCCTGCCACGCCCACCGATTGACCGTCCTGTTCGAGCAGCATGAAGGCGCGGTCGCCAAAACTTTCCATCACATCGTTCGAGGTCATGCGGACCTTGCCGCGGCTTAAGCGGGTGACCAGTTCGGCGATGAGGGCCGCATTTTTGGGCTTGCCGCGTTTAACCGTCATCTCGCCGGAAGGGACGATGGGCTTCTGGAATTTGAGCGTATCGGGTCCGTCTTCTTTCGGGTTGGGGACGATTTCCTTCCACGCTTCGCTGACCTGTTTCCACAAATCTTCGTAGGAACCGGTATTTGTCACCACAATGTTGGCGACAGCCACTTTTGAACTTTGCGCTGATTGCGCGCGGATTCGGGCCAGCGCCTGTTCCTGGGTCAGGCCGCGTTTGCGCATCAGTCGTTCCACCTGCACATCTTCGGGGGCATTTGTCACCCAGACGGTGTCGCACACGTTGCGCAGTTCGCCTTCAAGGAGTTTGATGGCTTCAATGACGATCACTTTTTGAGAGGCGCGCTTTGCCAGGATCTCTGTAGCCTGCCGCACCAGCGGATGTACGATGGACTCCAGCTGCTTCATGGCTTCAGGGTCGCTGAATACCAGGTTGCCAAGTTTCTTGCGGTCGATCTCGCCTTCCCGGTTGACGATCCAGCGCCCGAAGCGGTCGATCACCTGCTGGTAGCCCGGCGCACCCTTTGAATAGGCGCGGTGACTGAGCGCATCGGCATCGATGGTGTACGCGCCTAAATGCTCCAGCATGCGCCGCACCACACTCTTTCCAGTTGCGATATTGCCGGTCAGGCCAATGACGAATTTTCCGGGCAGGTTGCTCAATGGATTTCCTCTTTGTTGAAGTTGCGATTTCGTCTTTCAATTTTAATGTCTTTTCCTGAAATGTCCACCTTTCAACGTTGACTCTCAACCCTTTCACATGTATCATGCAAAAGCCTCAGGCTGGTCGGGCAGTCGCGGTCCTGCGTTGACGGGATCGAGGAAAGTCCGCACTCCTATAGAGCACGACGTCGGATAGCACCCGGGGCGGGGAAATCCCATCCCTTGTGGATGGGAAAACCGCCGAAAGGCGAGAACCTGCCGGATAAGGGCCACAGAAACAAACAGCCCTCCACTCTTTTGAGTGAGGGTCATGGTGAAAAGGTGGTGTAAGAGACCACCGGCGCGCGCAGTAATGCGTGTGGCCAGGTAACCCCCGTCGGGAGCAAGGCCAAGCAGGGACGATTTCGTCTGTGGACGATGGGAGGCTGCTCGTCTCCATACGTGCCTTTCCCTCCTGTGGGAGAGGCCAGTCCCGGGTAGGCTGCATCGAGCGGAGCGGTGACGCGCCGCCCAGAGAGATGACTGCACAGATGGCGCAAGCCATTGGACAGAATGCGGCTTATAGACCGGCCTGAGGCAACCCAGATAATGATTGGCCAGAACCCCACAAGGGGGCGCGTGCGGCTTATAGACCGGCCTGAGGCAACCCAGATAATGATTGGCCAGAACCCCACAAGGGGGCGCGTGCGGCTTATAGACCGGCCTGAGGCAACCCGGCTAATGATTGGACAGAACCCCACAGGGGGTGAGGTGAGATACTTAAGCGGGGCGACCCCTTCCCGCACACCGACTCCATCCTTTACGCCGGTTGCTTCCAACACACCCACTTCCACATCCACCTTTACCCCGCCGCCCGTGCCTGTCTTCTCTCATGCTGCCTTTACTTATGACGGTGACGGGAAGCGGGTAAAATCGGTGTTGACCACGAACCTCGGCGCGACCACCACCTTCTTCATCGGCGCACACTACGAAGTGACCCATTCGACAGGCTCAGGGCAAGCCGGAACTTCGATCACCAAATACTACTTTGCTGGAAGTCAAAGAATCGCGATGAGGAAAGACGGCGTATTGAGTTATATCCTTGGAGATCACTTGGGAAGCACAAGTATCGTTACGGATGCTTCCGGGAATGTCGTCTCGCAGACGAAATATAAGGCTTGGGGCGAGGTCAGGTATTCAAGCGGGACAAGTCCCACGCGATACGGCTTTACAGGTCAAATGGACTATACCGGTGACTTTGGCTTGATGTTCTATAACGCTCGCTGGCTGGACGTGTCGCTGGGACGCTTTGCCCAGGCGGACACCATTGTCCCGCCGGGCGTGCAGGGGTTGGATCGGTATGGATATACTGGAAATGATCCCGTCAACCATACGGATCCATCTGGCCATTGTAGAATGGATGCCAAAGCGGATGATTGCTTGAAAGCAGATAGATCAAATGCACCTACTTTTGAAACACGGTTTGAAACATTTTTTGCTGACGCTGAAAGGATTGCAAAAAATAAGGGCAAGAAAGATACTTTAGAGGCAATGGCAAGAATTGTTGAAAGTGCATCGGAAAATTTTAATGGGAATTGGAATGAAATGATGAAGGCGCTTGGCATGGTTTTTCTTGGGTTACCAGAAAACAATGGCACCTATTCAGGACCCGGAACTTTATATTATGCAGAGGCAACTAAGAATAAAAATCCAGATTTTCCTACTTACTTTTTAGGGCGGTATTTTAAAGATACAAGATTCAATAGATACTATCAAGATGACAATAATCAGGTCTATCATGTATGGGGTTATATAGCCAATACAGCAGTTGTTAATGGAGATTGGCATGCTGGACGGATAGCGAGGAGCGAATCCATTTACGCAAATAACTATCATGAGTTTACAGATAAAACAGATGGTAGTAGCAGGCAAGACTTCTTACTAAGTCGAGCTGGAATTGAGATAGGGAGTCAAATTACAAGCGATACAATATTGCCAAACGAACTTGGAGATGTACTACGCACGAATTTAGGCGATAGCGCGTCTGTTGATTATAGATTCGTTTGGCAATATTGGTTATTACCGGACGCGCAGCCATGAAAACAATAATCAATTATCCTAAAATTAGTTCAAAATTCATGCTTTATGGAGTTGGCTTAGTTATTGCATGTCTATTAATGATGGGCCTATTAATGTTATCAAGCAGAGGATATTTTGCGTATAAAGGAAAGGCTATGTCAAACACGGATGTAAATTATTTGTGCAAGAAACTCGAAGCGGAAAAAGAGCCTGTTTGCAATGGTAACAAGAAAATTTACCCTAGGGATTTTTCTTTATTGATTTCAAACAGGTTTGCATCAATCCCATCAACATATTTGGACGTTCAAGATGTTCTCGGCATATTTCAAATGAATTTTGATTTTACTTCAACTGGCACATTGATCAGCACCTATGATCTTAACAGAGATGGAAAATTCGATGTAGACATGACGTTCGAAAGTGACAACACTCTTATCGCTATTATGTTTGCTGAAGATATAGGTTTTTAACCTATATCTTATGTACGCCTCATTGTCTTCCTTGACTATGATGGCGACGGCAGGAGGGTAAAATCGGTCATGACCACCAGCCTCGGTTCGACCACCACCTACTTCGTGGGCGCACACTACGAAGTGAACCATTCGACAGGCTCAGGGCAGGCCGGAACTTCGATCACCAAATACTATTTTGCCGGGAGTCAACGGATTGCGATGCGCAAGAACGGAACCTTGTACTACCTCCTCGGAGACCACTTGGGAAGCACAAGTATCGTTACGGATGCTTCCGGGAATGTCGTCTCGCAGACGAAATATAAGGCTTGGGGCGAGGTCAGGTATTCAAGCGGGACAAGTCCCACGCGATACGGCTTTACAGGTCAAATGGACTATACCGGTGACTTTGGCTTGATGTTCTATAACGCTCGCTGGCTGGACGTGTCGCTGGGACGCTTTGCCCAAGCGGACACCATCGTCCCGCCGGGCGTGCAGGGTCTGGATCGGTATGCCTACGGATTAAACAACCCGTCAAGGTTTACAGACCCCTCCGGGCATGTCACTTGCGAGGTTGGGGAGCCATGTGGACCAGGCGCAACTTACATTGAAGAAACTTCTGTAGCGCAGATGAACAAAAACCTAGTAGATAAATTGAAAGACAAATATGGTGTTACATTACAAAAAGGAACTCGTTCATGGGATAGTCGTAATATTTATGCAGCTTACGCAGGTATGTTTAATGTAGATAAGGCGCTCAATGGCCAGACCAAAGCTATTTTAGGTCCAACTACATTTATATTGAATTGGCACTCTGGCGAGGGAGATTATGGCGGAACTTCTTATCCAGGTCTCACTATATTTGAGGCAACCACTACAATTCCATCCCAAAATCTTTACCATGAAGTTGCTCACTTGTTAAACTACGCTTCAGGCGGTGCATTTGAGCGACGAGTGGATGCGCAAACCCATGAAGTTGCTGGAAACTATATCTTTGGAGGTAGTGCAGGGATAATGAGTGAAAGACATGGTTTCGGCTTGAAATTTAGTGATTTGACTGACCCAAATTATGGGATTATTACCGATGTGATACAACATCCGGATACCGACCCTTCTGAACAATGGTCTGATCTGTTTGCAAATTACGCTGCTGGAAATATCGATTTGTCTAGTGGCGCGGGACAGGAGATATTTACGTTTGTCAACAGATCCTTGATGTCTGATCTTTCTCTAATATCTGGCAGATAGCAAATAGTTTGAATGAGGCCCCATCATGCGACCTGTAATGTACTGCTTGCTTGCACTCCTACTGGCCAACCTGTTTGGATGTGCATCCGCGAATCAGCCAATTTTGCCTTCAGCCACGGCAGCAAGTTCTATTACACCAACAATTATTTTGACTGTTTCCCCACTTCCAAGTCCCACTCCAATTCCAACGTTAGTGGCACAATCGGCTGAGAATGCTATAAAACAGATGCTGAATCAGGAAACAGAATGTGCCGAACCTTGCTTGTTTGGCATCATTCCGGATCGAACGACGCTAGAAGAAACTCAAAGTTTTTATGAACACCTAAATATGAACTTCAAACGCACATACAAAGAAGGAAAAAAGCATTACTATGAGGCAGGATTTGGATTTGACGACAATTGGGGTATTATCGTAACAAATATTGTTGAGGATGGCATCGTAAGGAATTTAGCGTTGGGTCTTAATTTTGTTAACTACACAGGTTCTACTCCGCAACAAGAATGGCTAGCATTCAGACCCAATGCAATTTTGGAAAGATATGGTCAGCCATCTGATGTTGAGATAACTTTGAGTTTTCCCGTAGAGTCCGGATTTTCTCCGGGAACAGCGTGGTATGACATGGTTATGCATTTTCCCGAGACAAATTTGATAGTTAGTTTTCGCTACAAGCTAACAAATGCAAATCAAAAAATAACGGCTTGTCCGCTTACGGATGCGTCTTTGGGCATGAGCATGTGGTTGGGTAAAGAGCCTCATAATCCCCCTAAGGGAATTGTTTCTTTAGGTAAAGCAACAATACTTTCTCTAGATGAATTTTATGATTTGCTCACAAAGAATTCCCAAACGGCTTGTTTTGAACTAAATGAGAACGCCTTTTTCCCCAAACCTTAAAGTTCCATGTATAAACAGGATTTCTAAAACAACTTTAGAAATCCCAAAAAGACGAACCAAACCGAAAGGTTCAGTCCGTCTCTTGACTTAGGGGGGCGCTTTCATTGTACTGCGGTGAAAGCGACAGCACATTAAAACAAAATACCCCGCACCTGTTCGGCGCGCTTGACTTGGGTTGTATAATGAAAGTGTGAGCGGCAAGCCCGCAAAACCCTATTTCAGGGTCTCCCGCGCAAGCGCGGAGTTCACAGATAAATCTGTTTGGGACGCCGCTCACCCTTGGCTTAGTTTGCCGCAGGAAGAAGTTCAGATTCGGGTGTCTGAACTTCTTCCGCTTTTAACTTGCTTGGCGGCAGTTTATAGCGCTTCGTGCCCCAGGGCACAACCAGCACCTCCTGCCCAATGCCCAACTTATCCATCTGTGCGCGCGTGAACTGCAAAGCGCTCATCCCATTCGGCAGGTTCTTCACCCGCACCCGATGCGCAAAGGCAAACAGTCCGCAGGCCACCTGGGTCGGGTCGGCAAACTTGTCCGCCGCGCCTTTGGCGAGCAAATGCCAGACCACCACCAGCAGTTTCCGCGCAATTGCAACCATCGCCTTCTTTTTCCCGATTGTGCCAGACAGCCGCTCATACTCGACCTTGAAATGCGGATGATCCTGCACCGCATGATGCGCCGCCTCTACCATCGCTGAACGCAAATCCTTGCGTCCCGCCTTCGTGATACGTCCCGTGGAAAAGCTCTCGCCGCTGGCATGAACTCTCGCACCCAAACCAGCATATCCCACGAGTTGCTTTGCGCTTGGAAATCGTTTGATGTCGCCAATCGCCGCAAGGATCGTGATCGAGGTCAGCAGTCCAATACCGGTGACTTTGGCTTGATGTTCTATAACGCTCGCTGGCTGGACGTGTCGCTAGGACGCTTTGCCCAAGCGGACAGCATCGTCCCGCCGGGGGTGCAGGGGTTGGATCATCGTGGCACTCACCTTCTTATGTCCCAGGAGGCGCTGAATGGAAGTGATGCGGCAACCCCATTCAGCAACTGATACTGCAAGTTGTTGCGCGGTGAAGAGCGTATTTCGCGGTTTCTCCCCGAGTCGGCTGGTCTGCTATAATTGAAATTGAGGTGAACCATGACCAACCTTGAGCAAACCATTATCCGTGAAATGTCCACGCTGCCCGAAGCGCGTCTGCCCGACGTGTTGGCATTCATACGCTTTTTGAAAATCAGTATTCCGCGCAGCCAGAATGAAATCGAAGAGAATTTCGACAAGGCCCTCAAGTCCATTCGCGCCCGTGCGGGAGAAATGAATATCACAGACGAAGACATTGCGGCAGAGATCCGTGCGGTGCGGGATGGCAAATAATGCGTGTTGTGCTGGACACGAACATCTTTATCTCCTCCGTGCTGGGCGGCGCGCTCAAAGTCATCCTCGACAGTTGGAAGGCGGGAAAATACACGCTGGTGGTATCCGACGCCATCGTGCATGAATATCTTGACGTGATTAACCGCCCCAGATTCAAAATCGCATGGCAGGAGGTCGTTTCGGTTACAGATTATCTGTTGCAACTTGCCGAATTTGTCACGCCTGCCGAGCAAGTTTTAGTTATTGTCGCCGACCCCACCGACAACAAATTTCTTGAAGCCGCACTGGCAGGTCAGGTGGATTTTATTGTCAGCGGGGATAAACATTTACTCGACCTTAAGGAATTTCACTCGATCCCAATCATCACAGGGCGCGAATTTTTGGATTGGATGGAAGCAAACGGGTAGGGGCGACGGCAGGGGAAAAGCGGTCATGACCACAAGCCTCGGCTCCACCCGCCTGGTGACCGATGCCAGCGGAAACCAAGTCTCCGAAGAGAGCGGGTCATTCACAAACTTTTAGCGCACCCCTTCCATGAACGGCTGAACAAGTGGGCAAAGCTGTGGTAAAAATAGCGCGCCAACCGCGCCGTATGTGGATCATCCTCTGACAGCGGGGAAGGGCGGTGTTCTTGAACCACCTTCTCCCCGGTCTGGCGGATGCGACAACCATTAATAATTTCACCATCCCTGAACGTGCAGACGAGTTGAATACTTAATCATTGTCGTTGCAATCTATTGCTCAAAGCGTGACCTGCAACGACAAATCAACACTGCTTTGGAGGGCAGTCTTCATGGGATTCTTATCCAGTCTTTTTGGGCCGTCCGTGCCCGGCATCACCGTATCCGAATTGAGCGAGAAACTGAAGTTCGGCAAACATCCGCTCGTGGTGGATGTGCGCCAGCCGGAGGAGTTTCGCAGCGGCCACATCAGCGGCGCGAAGTTGATTCCGCTGGGCGAGTTGTACAAGCACCTCAGCGAACTCCCAAAAGGCCGCGAGATCATCTGCATCTGCGCCTCGGGCAGCCGCAGCATTTCCGCCGCGAAGACGCTGGCCAGGGAAGGCTTCAACGTACTCAATGTGCAGGGCGGCATGCTTGCCTGGCGTCAGGCAAAGTTGCCGGTGCAGAAATAAATAAACCTCTTGCATAAGTGATTTGGAATCCTGAAGTTCTACTTCGGGATTTTCTCCCCTCACGCGGCTTTGATATCCTTCAAATTCAATTGGTAACTCACCCGGCCATTGTATTCATTTGTCTCATAGGTGAACAAAACATCCACCCGCGGGGGCATGGCTTTGTGCCAATCGCCGAGGCGAAAACCGATGGCATCGTGAGTGTAGCCTTTTTCATCTTCAAGCGACAGCTTCAAGTGCTTGCCATCTGCGCCGACTACGCGCGAACTTTTCACTCTCACATTCCGCGCCACAAAGGAGGCTTCGCGATTCCCATACCCGGTGGGTTCAAGATATTTCAAAGCCTTTTCATACAACTCCGGGCGGATGTCTCCCAGCAAAACCTCCGCATCTGCCGTGACCGTGGGTCTGAGATCGGTTTCGGATAGTTTTGCTTCGGCGATGGTTTTCAAACGCCTGACCAGCTCTGTCAGATTCCCGTTGCGGACGGTGAACCCCGCCGCCGCCGCATGCCCGCCATGCCGGACGAGCAAGTCCGCGCATTGGTCAAGCGCATCGGTGATGTGGAACTCGGGGATTGAGCGGCAGGAACCGCGCGTCTCTTCCTCGCCTTTGGCGGCGACAATGGCCGGGCGGTAGTACTTCTCTGTCAGGCGTGAGGCGGCCAGCCCCACCACGCCGGAGTTAAAATCTTCCTGCGCCGCAAACAACAAGTACGCGCCCGGGTCATCGGCCAGGGCAATCTCTTCAGCGCGAGTTTGCATGTCGCGTGTGATGCGCTGGCGTTCACGGTTCTGCATGTCCAATTGCTGGGCGAGTTCCCCGGCGCGGAATACATCTTTTGTGGTCAACAGTTCGAAGGCCGCTAGGGCTTCCTTCAATCGTCCGGCGGCGTTCAGGCGCGGCCCAAGCATGAACCCGATGTGACCGGCATTGAGCTTCGCCACTGCCACTTCTGAAACGGCCGCCAGCGAGAACAATCCCTGCCGGGTGGTCTGTCGCATTTGCTTGAGGCCTTTTTTCACCAGTACGCGATTCTCACCGACCAGCGGGGCCAGGTCGGCCACAGTTCCAAGGGCCACAAGGTCGAGCAATGAGTTAAGGATCTGGGCATGCACCACAGAAGGTTGACCATCATCTGACAGCAGGGCTTCAGCGATCTTATAGGCGATTCCCACACCGGCCAGATCTTTGTCGGGGTAGGCGTCGCCGTGCTGCTTGGGGTTGATGACGGCAAAGGCAGGGGGCAGGTTTTCGTTGTCGGGGTGGTGATGGTCGCTGATAATCAGGTCCAGGCCCACGGCTTGGGCATGAAGCGCTTCAGCAGGCGAGCGGATGCCGCAATCCACGGTGACGACCAGGCGCACGCCATCCGCTTTTAATTCATCCAGTGCGTTGTTATTAAGACCATAGCCTTCTTCGAAGCGGTTGGGAATGTAGCCGCGCACATCGGCATTCAAATGGTTCAACGTCTCAACCAACAGGGCCGTGGCAGTGACTCCGTCCACATCGTAATCGCCGTAAATGGCGATGGGTTCACGCTGCTGAACCGCAAAGCGGATACGTTCCACCGCCGCGCGCATGCCGGTCATTTGGAAGGGGTCGGTATTGACGCCCGGCTCGCCGCGCAGGAAGGCGCGCGCGCCGGCATCGCTGCCATAGCCGCGGTTAAAAAGCACCTGCCGCAGCAACGGTGGGTTCAGGGCGCTCAAGGCGGCTTCGGCTTCCGGGGTGATGGGGGGCAGGATGTTCCAGTGTTTTTCGTTTGGCTGCATTGTGAATGCAGTATAAACGCTCCAGCATGTGCGTGGAAGGGGATTTTTTTAAAGGGATTTGTTGGAATGACTGGGTATAATGACCCCATCAAAAGGAGTTCACGATGAAGCCGCTTGCCGCCGATGAAAAGACCGCCATGGTCATGCTTTACACCAGGGATATGCTTGTGCGAGGAGAGATCGTTGTAAAGGAAAGCGCCCGGGTCAGCATCTGGCCGCGCATGCAGGGAGTCTTGAATAACGTTCACGTTCTCGGCCCGAACGTCATCCTGCTGGCGGGCGCCGCGCCGAAGTCGATCTCCTACCCTGAAATTTTCATTCCCATGGCAGACCTGACCGCCTTTCACCTTGCGCCGCCTGCCGAAGAACCTGCAGACTACGATAGTAGTGAATTGAACCGCATGATGCTGGCTGTCGAGGGATTGTTCGGCTCGTTCACCCTCAAGGGCAAGTTACGCATCTCCACCCAGACAGATGCAGCCACCTATTTTGAGATTTCACACAGCGCCTGGGTCTCGGTCTACGATGCCGAAGTTCAAAACCCTTATTTGCCGCAATTCAACATGCGCCTGCCCATGCTGCTGGTCAACCCGCGCCATATCAACTTTGCCATTTTATAGATCATGGATTTTTCCCTCACCACTCCCGCCCTGCTGTTCCCGACCGTCTCCCTTTTGATGCTGGCCTATACCAATCGTTTCCTCACCCTGGCGACCATCATCCGCAATTTATACGACCGCTACCACGAAAGCAGGGATCATAACCTGCTGGCGCAGATTGATAACCTGCGTTATCGCGTCTATCTCATCCGAAACATGCAGATCGTGGGTGTCATGAGCCTGTTGTTGTGCGTGGTCAGCATGTTTGCCCTGTTCGCGGGCTGGGTGGGGGCAGGGAAGTGGACCTTTGGGTTTGCGCTGGTCTTAATGATCGCATCCCTTGGCATTTCCCTGCGTGAGTTGCAGATCTCTGTTGGCGCGCTCGACCTGCTGTTGACAGACCTGGAAAAGCACGAACCACTTCCGTAAAACAAAAAAGCGCCGCGATGAGCGGCGCTTTTACTTCACTTCACAACTTTATCCACTTCAAGTTGCAGGGTGGTTTTGATCGCTTCAAAATCCAGGCCATTGGCCGAAGCATAATCTTTGACCTTCATCGCCGGGTCGGGCAGGGCTGCGCCGATGATGCCTTCGATGATCTCTTGCGGCAGCCCCCATTGGATCAACTCGCCGAAGGTGGTCTTGCCTTTGATGACGTACTCTTCCGCTTCAGTTTCCGTTTGAGCAGATTCTGTGGCAGCGGCGGGTTCTTCACTGACAGCGGGTTCCGCTGCGGCTTCGGTGGAGGATGCGGGCATTACCGCCACTGTGTAGGCCTGGAGGTAGGCTAATTGATCCGCTCCCAGATTTGCCTTTTCGAGCAGGATATCCGTTGCGGGTTGCGGCAGGTAAATTTCCTGATCGGTGGTGTCAAACGGCAGGCCAAGGTAGTAGGCCACAAACAAGCGGATGGAATTTGTGCCGATTTCATAGCCGCTGTCGAGGTACATGGTTTCAAGTTCTTTGATGGCAAAGGCGGCGGGGTTGTCGCTTGTGACCTGAAAAGCCTGCGCCAGAATTTCGGGCGTAACTTCAAAAGAAGCAGCGATGTCACCGAAAGTGTACGAGCCGCGGATGTCCGCCGGGTTGGCCAGACCTGCGAACTCGCCTTCTGTGTAAGTGGCCGGGGTCTTGGTGGATTCAGTCTGCCACCAGCCAAGCGAGGATGAGATGGCGATGCCGCCGAAAAGGAGCACAACGAGTGCCATTGCAAGGGGCTTCGATGTGAGCGTCATTTCACACCTCCGGCAGTGAAGACGACGGTTTTGGCCACGGGGCAGATCGCCTCAGATGTGCATTCAAGGCATGAGATGCACTGGTGATTACGTACCACGTTGACAGAATCTACCGGGATATTCATCGGGCACATAATGGAGCAGGCGCCATCGGCCTTGCAGGTGGATGCCGCACGTTTGATGGAGAAAACGCGGAAGAGGTTGGTAATTCCGAGCACGGCTCCATACGGGCAGGCATACTTGCACCATGGACGTTCCACAAAGACCGAGAGGATCAGCGTCGCAGCCAGGACGATCAATGCGGTGGGGGCGACTTCAGTACTCCAGAAGTTGAAAAGTGCAAAGTAGGGATCATAGGCTTCGAAGAGCAGGGATCCGCTGGTGGCGGTGACATACAAGACCCAGACTAAAATTCCATAGCGGGCATAGCGCAGGATGTTATCGAGTTTGGTCGGCACAAAATGGTTGTAGCGGCGCTTAAAGATCTTATGCCCTAATTTTCCAACCCATTCCTGAACCGTTCCAAGCGGACAGACCCAGCCGCAGAAGACCGGCCCAAACAGGATGGCGATCAGGATGCTGATCCCCGCCAATACCAGCGATGAGTCATGAATTTTTTGAACGAACAACCCGCTGGAGAGGTAGGTGTAAAGCGTTTCCACGCCGCCGAACGGACAGACCGCATGCAGCGAAGCGCTGGCGAGGAAGGGAATTTCCATTCCGCTTTCTGCCAGGGTGTGATTGACCGCGATCAGTGCGATCAAAATGAAGAAGAACCATTGCACCACACGGCGGATCCAAATGCTGCGTGGGCGGAAGAGACGAAAGCGTTTGCCAAAGAGTGTGATCATGTATACCTCCGAAAAGTATTATGGTCACAGTGTAAATATAATTTGTACAGGCTTGAAAAAGGATTTATGAAGGTTTGGTAAAGAGCGGAATTTCCTGGATCTACGGCGTAATTTATGACCGCGCTGGGTATAATCACCGCATGTTCGAATTCAACATCACTGCCAAAAACAACCGTGCCCGTACAGGGAAATTTTCCACCCCGCACGGCGACCTCATAACCCCGGTGTTCGCGCCCGTAGGCACACAGGCCACAGTGAAGACCCTGACGCCTGAGCATCTCAAAGATATAAACGCCTCACTGGTCTTGAGCAATACCTATCATTTGTACCTGCGCCCCGGTGATGAACTTGTCCGCGATATGGGCGGGCTGCACAAGTTCATGCAATGGCACAGACCCATGCTGACAGACTCAGGCGGCTTTCAAGTTTTCTCGCTCGCGCAAACCCGCAAGATCGATGAAGATGGTGTGACCTTCAAGAGTCACATCGACGGGTCAACGCATCGCTTCACGCCGGAGAAGTCGATTCAAATTCAGGAAAACCTCGGCGCGGATATCATCATGGCTTTTGATGAGTGTGCCGATCCGAATGATCACAAATACATCCAAAAAGCGATGGAACGGACTCACCGCTGGGCGGAGCGTTCGCTCCAAGCCAGGACGCGTCAGGATCAAGCCTTGTTCGGGATCGTTCAAGGTGGAGTGGACCCAACGCTGAGAGCCGAGTCCGCAAAATTCATTGCCGCGCTGGATACGCCCGGCATCGCCATTGGCGGACTCTCCGTGGGGGAGACCAAACAGGAGATGCACGATACGCTGGACGTGGTCACGCCCTTGCTGCCTGAGAACAAACCTCGCTATCTGATGGGTGTCGGCACCCCCGAAGACCTCATCAATGGGGTATTGCGTGGTGTGGATATCTTCGACTGCGTCCTGCCGACCCGCCTGGCGCGTCATCATTCTGCCTTCGCGCCAGAGGGCCGTCTCAACTTGATGAATGCCTCCTTCGCTCGCGATGAACGCCCAATCGATACGACCTGCGATTGCTATGCCTGCCAGACTTTTACGCGTGCCTACATCCGCCATCTGATTATGGCAAAGGAACTACTGGCTGGCACCCTTGTCTCCATTCATAACCTGCGGGCCTTGATCCGGCTGATGGAGCAGATCCGTGGTTTCATTGCGGAGGGTTCGTTTGAAAGCCGCATCCCTGATTTATTGGGACAATGGGATAATAATGCGAAACGCAAACAACAAACTAAAGGAAATTAATGAACTTATTTCATGCCCTGATCCTTGGCGTTGTCCAGGGATTGACCGAATTTGTCCCTGTTTCATCCACTGCCCATTTGCTCATTGCTACTCATTGGCTGGGCCTGCCTTCCAATGACCGGACGTTTGCCTTCAATGTTATTATTCAAATGGGCACGGTGATGGCCATGCTGGCCTTTTTCTGGAATGAAATCTGGCAAATTACCCGCGCCTTTATCCTTGGGATTTACCATAAACGGCCCTTTGAAAATCTCGATGCCCGCCTCGGTTGGTTGGTGATCGTCGCCACCATCCCTGCCCTGGTTGCTGGCTTGCTCCTGAAAAAATTTGTTGAAAATTTATTCACCGATCCATTGCTCTGGTCTGGTATTCGCTTGATGTTTACCGCCCTGTTGCTTGCCGCTGTGGAATACTTTGATAAGAAAAAGCGCACGCTTGAGGCCGCTACCTGGGTCGATGCCCTGATGGTCGGATTTTTTCAAGTCCTGGCGATCTTTCCCGGTGCTTCGCGTTCCGGTTCCACCATGGCGGGAGCGATGTTTCGCGGCTTTGATCGCCCTTCTGCCGCGCGTTTTGCCTTTCTAATGTCTGCGCCAATTCTTTTGGCTGCCGGGGCCTATGAAACCATTCAGGCTATCATGCTGCCAGACACAACCGAGTTTTTTCCCATTCTCTTGGTCGGGTTTATTACTTCCGCACTCGTTGGCTGGGTCGCGATCCGCTGGTTGATGGCATACCTCCGACAACACTCGCTCTATATTTTTGCTGCCTATTGTTTGATTGTTGGCATACTCGTCTTGATACTAAACTAATATTTCACTACCTCTGGGTGCTCAATGGAAATTTCATCTATTCTCAAACTTCTCGTCGAAACAGAATCTCCCTCCAGTGACAAGGCCGCCGTGGACCGGGTGGGCGCCATCGTCAAGGAAGAAGCGCGGAAACTTGGCGCGCAGGTGGAGGCGCTCTCAAACCAAGAAACAGGCGACCATGTGGTTTCCCGGTGGGCCGGGTCAGGGAGGCCGATCCTGTTGCTATGCCATATGGATACGGTCTTTTCGATCGGTACGCTCAAGACCATGCCCTACCGCGAGGCGGAGGGCAAGATCTACGGCCCGGGTGTTTCGGATATGAAAGCCAGCATCGCCATTGCCCTGGCCGGGATAGAGGACGCTCTCAAGAAGGGTTTAAAACGGCCCGTCACTTTACTCTGCACATCGGATGAAGAGATCGGCAGCCACACGTCACGTGAACTTATCGAACAATTGGCAAAAGAATCCGAATTGGTGCTGGTGATGGAACCCGGCATGATGGATGGTGCGTTGAAAACGTGGCGGAAAGGCGGCGGTGGATTTAATGTCACGGTACGCGGGCGCGCTGCGCATGCGGGCGGCGACCACGAAAAAGGGCGCAATGCCATCGAAGAAATGGCGCATCAAATTTTAGCCATCCAAAAAATGACGGATTACGCCGTGCAGACCACGCTCAACGTGGGCGTGATCAAGGGCGGCACGGTTTCCAACGTGGTGCCGGACGAATGCAGTATCGAAGTGGATATGCGGATGATGAAACCCGGCGAGTGGGAGCGGGTGGAGGCGCTGATGAAAGACCTCAAACCGGTCCTTGAGGGAACCTCCATTAAGGTCACCGGCGCATTAAATCGCGGCCCCATGCCGTTCGACGATCAAATGAAAGCGACTTTTGAAAAAGCAAAATCCATTGCAGCTGCCATGAGCATGGAACTCAAGGCTGGCGGCACAGGCGGTGTTTCGGATGCGAATTTTGTCGCGCCGCTGGGCATCCCCGTGCTGGATGGTCTTGGCGCAATTGGCGAAGGCTATCACTCGGAGCGCGAGTATATCTTCGCCGGCAGTGTCCCTCAACGTATCAAACTGCTGTCTGCTTTTTTACTGAACTGGTAAAGGAGGGCTTTTGAAAAGAAAGATGGGCGTTATGCATTGCCGGAAAGACGGCCTGTTTTTGCTTTTTCTTCTTTCTTCTTTGATTATCTCCTGCGCTTCACCTACGCCGTCCGTTTTGCCTCAAACCGTCACAGCCTACTCCACATCTTCCGCCAGGCCGTGGATGAATGAACTCTTCCTCTGTGCCAATGAGCAGGGAATTCCCGTGAAGGTTGCTTCGAACGAGCCGGATATTCTGCTGCGTATTGGCGAGCCGGATGCCTTGCTATCGCCTGCTTATCAAATCGATGAAGAGGAAATACTGATCGTCACTCACCGGCAGAGCCCGGTTCAAAACCTTTCGCTCGAAGAAGCCCGGCTTTTATTTTCGGGGAAGAGCGGCCCAACTGTGCAGGTCTGGACATTGCCTTCAGAGTTGGATGTGTTTGGGTTGTTTGATCAGGTTGTGATGCAGGGGCGAAGCGTGACTTCATTGGCGCGAGTCGCGCCCGGCCCGCAGGAGATGTCGGATATATTGAACGCAGAATCCAATGCCGTGGGTATTCTCCCGAGACATTGGAAAGCGGGGGATGTGCGCGAAGTGTATTCTGTTGGGGTTTTCCCGGTTTTAGCGATCACAAAAGCGGAACCGCAGGGGCCGGTTGGTGGCCTGATCTCGTGTTTGCAGAAGTAAACTCTAAGCATTTCATAAACCGCTCTTTTGCAAAAAAATGCACAAAAGGGGTTAAAATTATTTGGTTAATCGTATGTCAAATCCTATTGTTGAATTAAAAAGTGTGAGCAAAACCTATTCTACCGCAGCAGGGGATTTCCCCGCTCTGCGAGACATCAACCTCGCCGTTAATGTGGGCGAGTTTTTGGGTGTGGTCGGAAAGTCGGGTGCGGGCAAATCCACTCTGTTAAACATGATAAACGGTGTGGACGGGCTGAGTGGCGGCGAAGTCATTGTAGATACCGGCAGGGAACGGGTGTCCATCCATGAAATGAACGAGGATGATCGCGCGCTCTGGCGCGGGCGGACGATGGGCGTGGTCTATCAATCCTTTCAATTGCTGCCCATGCTGACGCTGGTCGAAAACATCACCCTGCCCATTGACCTGTCTGGAAATTTCAAGCCGCGCGATTCGCGCGAGCGGGCCATGGAACTTCTGCGGCTGGTGGAACTCGAAGAGCATGCCCATAAACTCCCGGCCTTTATTTCCGGCGGACAGCAACAGCGTGTGGCCATTGCGCGCGCCCTGGCGAACGACCCCGACCTCCTTGTCGCAGATGAACCCACCGGCAGCCTCGATTCGATCACAGCCGATCATATTTTCGATGTATTCGAGCATCTCGTCACCGATAAAGGCAAGACCATCATCATGGTCACCCATGACATGGGGCTGGTGGGCCGCTTCTCGCGCTGCCTGACCATTGCAGACGGGGAACTTCTTGCGGAGTCTGCGCCGCAATTAAAACCGGCGAAGAGGAGCCGCAAGTCATGACAACGCAAGTCCATCGCAAACAGAAGACTCCCGCGCAGGCCAGACCGCATCGGACTCCGCATAAATCTGCTCCCCAACGAGTGAGCGATGCCGCCCCGGAAGCGATCATTGAAATGCGCGGCGTGGTGAAGCGTTTTACCAATGCCGCCGGTGAATTTACAGTTCTCAAAGGCGTGGACTTAATGATCAACCGCGGGGAGTTCGTCTCCATTGTCGGCAAGTCTGGCAGCGGAAAATCCACGCTGCTGAACATGATCACCGGCATCGACCATCCCAGCGACGGGCAGGTCATTGTCAATCACAACGATATTTACACCGGTGTCAGTGAAGGCCAGCGTTCCAAATGGCGCGGAAAGAATCTGGGTATCGTTTTCCAGTTCTTCCAATTATTGCCCATGCTGACCCTGCTTGAGAACGTCATGCTGCCCATGGATTATGTGGATATGTATGATTTCGATGAGCGCCCGCAGCGCGCCATGAAATTGCTGGAGTTGGTGGGGTTGGAAAAATTCGCCGATAAATTGCCGGTGCTGGTCTCGACCGGCCAGCAGCAATTGGCGGCCATTGCCCGCGCCATGGCCTGCGACCCGCCGCTCCTCATTGCCGATGAACCGACCGGTAATCTCGACACGCGCTCTTCGGATACCATCATCCGCATCTTTCAACATTTTGTCGAGCAGGGCAAGACCATCGTCATGGTGACGCATGACCCGTCGTTGACCTCGCGCACCCATCGCAATATCATCATTTCCGATGGCGAGTTGATCGACGAGACCATTTCCAAAGGGCTGCCGCAACTGCGGCACCGTCACATGCTGGAGTTCACGAAGATCGCCCAGGCGCGGACCTTTCAGCCGCATGAGACCATGCTCTCGAGCAACACCAGCGTGGATCACTTCTTTATGATTCGCACGGGCGAGGTGGAAGTGGTCCTGCAAAAGCAACGCAGCAAGGATAAAGTCCTTGCCCGTTTGGGGGCAGCGGAATTCTTTGGCGAGATCGAATTGATGCGCGGCGGCAAGTCCATTGCGAATGTGCGGGCGGGAGGTCAGCCGGTCGAAGTGCTGATGATTCCCCGCGCCGATTTTGTGCGGGTGATGGGTGAGTCGCCGATTACCGCCGGGGCGCTGGGGAAGATCGTGCAAAAACGACTGGAAGAACACCGCATGGCTGACCCACGCAAAGGCAAAAGGGCTGAATAGTCATGTCTGCGCCTGACCCCCGCAAGCTCCCGCAAATCCTTTATATCGAAGATAGCGATGAAGCCCGCGCGTTGGTTCGGCGTTTGCTTGCTGATCAATATGTGGTACTCGAGGCGTCCAATCCGCTGGATGGGTTGAACCTTGCAGAGGAAACCCGCCCCAACCTGGTCCTGCTTGATCATAACCTGCCGTACATGACTGGCGGCGAGGCGGCTTCTCGTTTGCGGAAGATGCTGCCCCAAACACCCAGCGTTATTGTCTCCGGCGACCCGCGGCCCGATGCGCGTGAACGCGCGCTGGCAGCCGGAGCGGTGGGGTTCATTCCCAAACCCATCGGTCGTGATTTTCAGGAACTGGTCCATGAATATTTGAGCGGCCGGGTGGATGGGTTGGAAAACGCCGAACACTATATGCGCGAGTACCAGCAGGAACTGGCCGAAAAGATCGAAGAGAAAATCCGTAGCCTTTCAAGCACGGCGGAACGCAACAAATATTTGCAGCAGCAGAATCAAAAAATGTTCACCATGCTGGAACGCAGGCACAAGCTGCTTGAGACCGCCGCGCGTGCCGGGCAGATGGTGACTTCCATTCTCAACCTGGATGATCTGCTGCGCTATACGGTCAACATCATTTGCAGCGAATTCAATTTTTACTACTCGGGCATTTTCCTTCTATCCGAAGATGGCGGGTGGGCCTCCCTGCGCGCCGGGTATGGTCTGGCCGGACGAAAAATGCTGGAGGTCGATTACCGCCTGCCGGTGGATGAGAAATCCATGATCGGGCGTTCCGTGCTGACCCAGCAGGCGCAGATCACGCTGGATGTGGCGGGCGAAGAATCGCGCTTCAAGAATCCGTTTTTGCCTGATACTCGTTCCGAAATGGCCCTGCCGCTGATCGTTAATTCGATTCCCCTTGGGGCCGTGACCGTTCAGAGTAATGAACTCAACGCCTTCAGCGAAGAAGACATCACTTCCTTGCAGACCATGGCCGACCAGATCGCGATTGCCATCAACAATGCCCAGTTAATGAAGAAACTGGAAGTTGCCAATACGGAACTTTTACGGACGAAGACTTATGAAGCCATTGCCACTGCCACCGGCGAAGCCATTCACTGGGTGGGGAACAAGGCCGCGCCGATTCCCGGCAGTGTGGAGCGTGTCCGCGAGGATGTGCGTTACCTGCTGGCGCTGCTTGGCCAGGTGGATGAAGCAGAGTTGAAAAATGAATCGTTGCGGGCCGCCGTTCAAACGGTCCGGGAGGAAGCGCTGGCGAGTGGGCTTGATCTGACGCAGATCCTCGCGGAAATGTCTGCCATGAAGCCGAATCGTTTGCAGGCTCTGGTCAGCGTAGAATCCCTGCTTGAGGATTTGGATATTGCCGAGACCAGCGCCAAGACCATCCTCGACATCAAGGAAGGCCTGATCGGCCCGGCCCGCCAGCGGCATGATACAGAGGTTTCGTTGAGTGAAATGATCTCAATGACTGTGGCAAACATGGGTCTGCCGGAAGGTGTAGTCATTCTGGAATGGGCTGAGGATATGCCGCCTGCTTTCGGTGATGCGCGCCAGATCGAGCAGATCTTCAACAACCTGATTAAGAATGCCTGGGAGGCGCTCTCCGGCGCGCAGGTAACTGCGCCGAAGATTCGGGTGCAGGGGCGCCGCTCTGAGGATGCAAAGTTTGTGCAGGTGATGGTCAAAGATAACGGCCCGGGCATTCCGAAGGAAATTCAGGAAAAGATCTGGGTGTCGTTCTTCACCACCAAAGGCGGGAAGGGCGGCACGGGTCTGGGGCTTTCTGCCGTGGCGCAGATCGTGAACCAGCATGGCGGCCGGATCTGGCTTGAAAGCGAAGCGGGCAGGGGCGCGGCATTTTATGTCCGCCTGCCTGCTGTGAATCAATAAAACCGGAGGAGTTATGACAACAGTTCTTTTAGTGGATGATGAGCGATTGATCCAGCGCAGTTTGGAGAAGACCATGCTGCGCGCAGGGTACGATGTTTTAACAGCATCTGATTGCAAGGGCGGAAGTGAGGCCTTTGCGCAGAATGTATCCAGAGTGGATATCGCTGTGTTGGATTTGAACATGCCCGGTTTCGATGGCCTGCCCAAACCGGATGCGGGCCTCGACCTGCTGAACGAATTAAAAAAACAGAACCAGGATCTGCCGGTGGTGATCCTGACCGCATACGATGAAGTCAACAAGGCCAAGGATGCGGTATCCCGTGGCGCAAGCGCCTTCTTTGTTAAAGGGCGCGAACAGGGATTGGTGGAATTGATCCAGAAGATATTGAACGGTTAAGTGGTTTACGAGAAAAAGAGGAACTTATGACCCATCAGATCGAACGACATGCGAAATTATTGAAAGCCTCGGCGCGCGCCGCCAAGAATATCACCACCATCCTGGATTCTTATGAACTTTTCCAGCGCACAGTGGATATTATCTGCGATGAGTTTGATTTTTACTACGCGGGCGTATTCCTGGTGGATGAGACCCGGCAATATGCCGTCCTCAAGGCAGGACGCGGCGAACCCGGGCGCGCCATGCTCCGCGAAGGACATAAACTTGCCATCGGTGGGAATTCGATGATCGGCGCCAGCATTGCTTATAAACGCGGGCGTATTGCGTTGGACGTTGGGCGCGAGGCGGTCTTCTTCGAGAATCCACACCTGCAATACACACGCTCTGAAATGGCCCTTCCGCTCATCGTTGCAGATGAAGCGATCGGTGCGCTCACGGTTCAATCCACCGAAGAGTCCGCTTTCCATGAAGAGGATATTGACGCGCTGCAGACCATGGCCGACCAACTTGCCGTGGCGATCCAGAATGCGAAATTGCACCGTCAGGAGGAGCGCCGTTCACGTCTGTTGAAGGCGGCCAACCGTGTGGGCAAGGAGGTGGCCTCCATCCTCGATCTGGAACAACTCCTGCCGCAGACAGTAAACATCATCTGTGAGGCCTATGGCTTGTATTACGCAGGTATTTTCCTGCTCGATGAGGCTGGCGAGTATGCCGTCCTGAGCGCAGGGTACGGAAAAGCCGGAAAAGCCATGCTGGCCGAAGGACATAAACTTAAGGTTGGGACCGGCTCGATGATCGGCGCCTGTATTGCAATGAGTGAAGCGCGCATTGCGCTTGATGTGGGGGAGGAACGCGTGCATTTCAAGAATCCGCACCTGCCGCATACCCGCTCTGAAATGGCGCTCCCGCTCATTTATGGCGGCAAGACCCTTGGCGCGGTAACCATTCAAAGTTCTGAGGAACGCGCTTTCAGCGATGACGATATCACCACACTGCTGACAATGGCCGAGCATTTGGCGGTTGCGATCAACAACGCCAGATTGATCGAAGAACTCAAAGAAGCGCAAAACGAGATCCTGCGTAACAAGGTCTTCGAAGCGCTCACGACCGCCTCCACGGAAGCGATCCATTGGATCGGCAACAAAACCCTGCCCATTTCCCTGACGGTTTCCCGCCTGCGCGAGGATATCGCCGATGGCAAGGTGGATCTCGATTCACTCAGGGAAGACCTCGATATGATCTCAGAAAGCGCCTCACAGATCGTCCAGGTCAAGGAGCAGTTGATCGGCGCTGTGCGCGAAATGAAGCCGCGTCCCGTGCTTTTTGCAGATGTCTTGCAAACAGCAGCCGTGCAGCATGGCATTTCTCGGGATGTGTTGAAGGTGAGTATTGACCCGGCCGCTGCCTATGTGATTGCAGACAGCACCCAACTTACCCGCGCAGTCGGAAATATTTTGCAGAATGCCGTCGAAGCAGGCGCAAAATCGGTCAGCGTGCGCGTGCGGCCCGACGACGAGCGCGGCGTGATTGCCATTGAGATCGAAGACGACGGGTCAGGCATGGATGCCGATGTGATGAGTAAAGCCTGGTCGCCGTTCTACTCCACCCGTGGCGTGACGCATCACGGTCTCGGCCTGCCCGCTGCCATGCATGTTGTGTCGCAGTCACAGGGCCGCATCGGACTATCCAGCTGGGAGGGCAAAGGCACCACAGTTTCCCTGTTCATGCCTCAAGGCAGGACGGGCAGCGGCGAGATCCAGCCGGGAGCTATGAGAAACGTTCTACTGATCGACGACAACGACGATTGGGCTGCTCTGCTTGCCAATCTCTTCAAGGGCTCCAAAGTAAACCTGACTCAGTCCACAGACTTGAAGAACCTTCCCGCCGCAGACCTGATCTTTGTGGATGAAAACATCGCTTCGCTTTCTTTGACCGAGGTACTGGCGGCCCTCTCCAAAGCGAATCTCGCCTCGAAGACGGTCATCCTCACCTCGGCCATCAACCCGGAGCGTGTCACGCAATATCTGCGCGGCGGCATGAAAGATGTGACGGTCAAGCCCTACTCTGCCGGGGAAGTCAATGAGTTGTTGAAATAGTCGAATGAAAACCTGGCGGGCCCTTAAGACCTGCCAGGTTGAAAGAGAAGTATGAGACCTAGATGGCGTAAAGTTTTACACGATTTATGGGACAGCAAGTTACGTACCCTGTTGGTGGTGTTTTCCATTGCAGTGGGGGTGTTTTCCATCGGGGTGATCTCCGGCGCGTATGTGATCATCTCCAATGACATGAGCGTTTCATACGCCATGAACAACCCGTCCAATGTTGAATTGCGGACGGTCAATTTCGATGAAGATGTGCTGGCTTCCATTGAAAACACACGCGGTGTGCAACATGCAGAAGCCCGCCGTGTGTTCAACATCCGTGTGCGTGTGGCTGGGACCGAAAAATGGACCTCGGTGGACTTGATCGGGTTCGATGATTTCGATATGAACACCATCAACCTGCTCACGCCGCTGGCTGGCAAGGCCGCCCCCGATAAACGCGAAGTCCTGCTTGAAAGAGATGCCCTAAATCACATGGATGTTCAGGTTGGGGATATGCTCGAATTCCAACTGCAGGATGGGTCAATCAAGACCATGCCTGCGGTGGGCATTGTGCAGGATACCGCCATGGGAGCCGGTGATTTCCTGGCTTCACCCTATCTCTACACCACGATGAGCACCATGCAGTACCTGCGCCAGCCGGAACTGTTCAACCGGGCCTACATCACCACAGAGACCGGCGGCGACGATATCTTTCATGTCCGCGAGGTGGGCGCTGAGTTGAAGGATAAACTTGACAAGAACGGCACGCTGGTCATCCGTTCCCGTTTTGCCGAAACTCACATGCATCCGCTGGCCAGCACGGTCAATGCCATTCTCGGTATTTTGATGGCGCTCGGTATTCTGATCCTGCTGCTTTCCAGTTCCCTGATCGCCAATACGTTGAATGCCTTGCTGAATCAACACTTGCGTCATATCGGTGTGATCAAACTGGTGGGCGGCCAGCGTCGTCAGGTCTTTGGCATGTACCTGACTTTGATCATGGCTTTTGCCGTCCTGGCCTTGTTGATCGCGGTGCCGCTGGGGGGGCAGGGAGCCTATGGCCTGGCGATCTTCATCGCGGATGAGTTGAACTTTAACATCCTCGGCTACCGCATTGTGCCGATGGCTTTGTTCATCCAGGTCGCAGTTGGGCTGTTGGTGCCGCTGGTTGCCGGTCTTGTGCCGGTCATCAATGGCTCGCGTATTACAGTCCTGCGCGCCCTCAGCGGAGACCTGGCCGGGGATGAGAGCCAACCCAAAGGCCAGCAACAGACGCGCGTCAGCTGGCTGGACTGGATGATGGTGCGTGCCACGCGCCTCCTCGCTGCGAGGGGCCTCCATTTTCCGCGCCCGTTCATTATTTCGCTTCGTAATACCTTCCGGCGGCGGGGGCGGCTGGTGTTAACCCTCTTTACGCTGACGATGGGCGGCGCGATCTTTATCGCTGTGTTCAATGTCCGTACCACCCTGCATGATTATATGGGCGCCATCGGCAAATATTTTGCCGCCGATGTCTCCCTGGATTTTGACCAGCCGTATCGGTTGACTGAAATGAAGCAGGCCGTCACCCAGGTGGATGGTGTGGTGGATGCAGAAGGCTGGCAATTCGTCAGCGGTGAATTATTGGATGCCAATGGCGAAGTGTTGGAGAATATCAACATCTTCGGCCCGCCCGCGAATAGCAAACTGATCAAGCCATTGCTTGTAGCGGGGCGTTTCATCCACTCAGATGATGTTCGCAAACTGGCCATGAGCGAGGCTTCATACAAATATTTTCCAAACCTCAAACCCGGCGACCATGTTACGTTAAAGATCGATGGGCGCGAAGAGGATTGGGAGGTCGTGGGTATTTTCAAGTTTGTAGATCGCGAAGGGGTGCTGGCGTACGCGCCGTACGAGTACATCTCGATCATGAATGACCTTGCCAACCGCTCCTATTCCTTCCGTTTGGTGACAGATCGACATGACCGTTCGTATCAGGATGCAAAAGCCGAGGAATTGGATAAGATCTTGCGCGAGAAGGGGTACAAAGTCCGGGTGGCTGAGGCGGGACGCGCTTCGCTGGATACAGCGGTGGAGAGTCTGGATACGCTGGTGGTCTTCCTGCTTATCATGGCCGTCCTGACCGCGATTGTTGGCGCCATGGGTCTGACGGGGACGATGGGTATGAATGTGCTGGAGCGTACGCGCGAGATCGGCATCATGCGCGCCATCGGCGCCGATGACCGGGCGGTGATGCGGACTGTGATCGGCGAAGGTTTTGTGATCGGCGTGATTTCGTTCCTGCTGGCCATTGTATTTTCCATCCCGTTCACGTATTTGCTTTCCACCATCGTAAGTTTGGCGGTGTTCGAAACGCCCATTGATGTGGTCTTTACGTTTTGGGGATATGCCATCTGGCTTGGGCTGGTCCTGATCCTCTCGGTGCTTGGGTCTATTTTGCCTGCCCGCAATGCAGCCAATCTCACCATCCGTGAGGTATTGGCCTATGAATAATAAAATTGAAAATCGTAAATCATCGAAGAAGGTATCCATGAAGAAAAATATATCGCTTGTACTTGCCCTGTTCGTTTTATCTGTCCTGATCCTGAGCGCCTGTGGAACCCAAACCACGGAGACTCCCTCTGCGGTGGAGACCGCATTGCCCGCTTCCTCCGAAGTGATCGCTGAGGGACGGCTTGAACCTGTCCGCGGTACGAACCTGACCTTCCTTGTGCGCGGGGTGGTGGAAGAAGTGCTCGTAAAGCCGGGGAGCGCCGTCAGCGAAGGAGACGTTCTGGCGCGCCTCGCCAATGCCGGGGCGGCTGAAGCGCAGCTCCTTCAGGCGCAGAATGCCTATGACCTCCTCCTCCGTAATGAAACTGGAGACCGCGCCAAATTGTGGGAAGCGTATATGAAGGCGCAGGTCGCCCGCGCCAACGCCGAGAAGGAATGGGAGAAGGTTGATGTGACCGCCATTGAGGACCGCATTGATGAGATCGACAGCGACATTGAGGACCTTAAGAGCACCCTTCAGGATGCGCAGGACGAGTTCGATAAATACCAGAACCTCGACAAGGACAACTCCAAGCGCAAGACCGCCGAGGACGATCTTGAAAAGGCGCAGGAAGATCTGAACGCCAAGATCCGCGAGCGGGAAGAGGAAGTTCGCAAACGTGATGAGCCCAGGTCGGTGTACGAAGCGGCTCTTTCGATTGAGGCGGAAGCCAAACATCAATACGAGATCAGCCTCGATGGACCGAACGCCGATCAACTGGCGCTGGCCAGTGCCAATCTGGATGCGGCCAAAGATGCCCTTGCCAATTTTGTGATCACTGCCCCTTTCAGCGGCGTGGTGGCGGAAGTCAACGTCAAACCCGGCGAGCAGGTGGGCACCGAGACCCGCGCCGTGAGCCTGGCTGATTTTAGCGGCTGGACGGTTGAGACAACCGACATCACCGAATTGGAAGTGGTCACCCTCGTTGTTGGGCAGACTGTCAGCATCGTCCCCGATGCGCTGCCTGACCTGCAACTCACCGGAACCGTCACCGAGATCAGCAATGCCTACACCCAGTCTGGCGGCGACATTTTATACACCGTGCGTATCAAGGTCAATGAGAACGACCCGGGTCTCAAATGGGGCATGACGGTCGAAGCCATATTTAGAACAGGTGAGTGATTGAATTCTGTTCCAGTTCGTGCAATAATGGAGTCGCTCCGATAAAGAGCAAAACCGGGAAAACCCGGCGACGCAAAGCCCTGGTCTAAAGCTGAACTGAGCCATGACTGCGAGGGCTGCCGAAAAAAGTAAAACCGTCAAAAGACGGCGGCACAAAGTCAGAGCGTCTAAAACCGGTACATCCGCCGGTCACGACCGACCGACTGCCGAAAGGCAAACCCAGGGAAACCTGGCGACGCAAAGTCATGGGTCTACCATCGCGTTTTACACTGCGATCAGGATCGCCAGACTGCCGAAGAGCAAACTTTTTATGCAGGGATGATCGAACACCGATCATCCCTGCTCGTTTTAATCGCTTCAGACTCCGCCGAAATGGATGCAATCTCCCCGGGGTATAATCGCCCTCATGGCAAAACCCTCCTCCCGCCCGCTCGACCCCGAATCCAAACCCGATGACCGCGTGGATCATGCCCTGCGCCCGCAGAAATTGGCGGATATCATCGGGCAGAACCAGGTCAAGGAAAACCTGTCCATTTTGATCGACGCGGCCCGGCATCGCAGCGAAGCGCTCGATCATGTCCTTTTTTATGGCCCGCCCGGTTTGGGCAAGACCACGCTGGCGCATGTGTTGGGCAACGAAATGGGAGTGAACGTCAAGGTGACGGCTGGCCCCGCGATTGAACGCGCCGGGGATTTGGCTGCCATCCTCACGAATCTACGGGCAGGCGATATTCTATTCATCGATGAAGTGCATCGCCTTGGCCGGGCGGTGGAGGAAGTCCTTTACCCTGCCATGGAAGATTTCGCGCTGGATATCGTCATTGGCAAGGGGCCTTCGGCGCGCTCCATCCGATTGAAATTGCCGCGTTTCACCGTTGTCGGGGCGACAACCCGCCTGGCGCTGGTGACGGCTCCGTTGCGGGCTCGTTTTGGCGCGGTCTATCGGCTGGATTATTACGACATCGAGGCGATGCAGAGCATTGTCGGCAGGGCGGCGACCATGCTCAAGGTCCAGGCGGATGCGAGCGGCGTGGAAGAAGTGGCGCGTCGTGCGCGCGGGACTCCGCGCATCGCTTTACGCCTGCTGCGCCGAGTCCGGGACTTTGCCCAGGTCCGCGCCGATGGGACGATCACGCAGAAGGTTGCGAAGGAAGCGCTGGACCTGCTCCAGGTGGATCCGCTCGGGTTGGATGACGTGGACCGCCGTGTGCTCAAGACCATCATCGAAAAATATAACGGCGGGCCGGTGGGCCTGAACACCATTGCCGCCTCCATCAGTGAAGAACAGGATACGATCATGGATGTGGTCGAGCCCTACCTGCTGCAACTTGGCTTCCTGGACCGCACGCCGCAGGGACGCGTAGCGACCCGATCCGCTTATGAGCATTTGGGATATCAATACACCGAAGAAGGCCAGCCGAGATTGTTGTGATGTCGTTGCGAGAGCAAGGCTCTTTCACCCGAAGCAACCTCCTTCATTGTGTTGGGGATTGCTTCGTCGACAACAAACGCCTCCCCGCGAAGACAGGTTGAGAACATGGAATCTCTCGCCCGTACTCTCATGCTCGGCGGCCTGATCCTCTTTTTGATCGGTGGGGGAGTGTATTTCGCGGCGAAGTTCGGCATTCCGCTGGGACGACTGCCCGGCGACATCCGTATCGAAGGCGAGAACGGCTCGTTCTATTTTCCGCTCACGAGTTCGATTCTGGTGTCGGTGCTGTTGACGATTGTGTTGAATGTGATCGTGAGATTGTGGAAAAAATAATTTATCCTTTATGGGAGGTAAAATGACCAATAAAAAAGTGATACTGTTTTTGTTGACCAGTCTATTGATTGGTTGTTTAAACATTTCGAGGAATGAAACAACGCCGACTTTGGTTGTTTTTACAGATACTCTGTTTCCAACCAATACGCCACTGAAAGAAACAACATCTTTACCTCTAAATACGCCGCAATCTACACGGACAGTAAAACCAACCAAAACAGTTGTCCCCTTTCTTGCCACTCGTGAAGCAGCTCTGGGTTCTTGCCGGGGGAATCCAACTAATACTATAGATAAATTTATTTACGTTGCATATGAATCCAATGGGAAATGGATCTCTATAATTTGTCAGGATAATGGGATTTATACAAAAGTTTCTAATGCATCTCTTGGTATTGTATGGAATGTCCCTGCTGTTGATAATGACCAGAATATCGAAGGTCCGGAATGGTTTTGGGAGCCTTATTTATGGTCTGATGATGGAAAGTATTTATACCTAAGGCCGAAGTTTCTAGGTTTTATCGATGACTTGTGGTCTATTTATTCGAATGGATATGGTTTGTCTCGATTGAATTTGGATTTTGGCTGGCTAGATGTATGGCTTGAGCCTGGCGACTCATATAAATTCGCATTTTCTGGCGACACAAGTTTATTTGCGTTTACTCCATTGGGTATGAATCAGGTAATCAAGATTAAAAATCTTTTAAGCGGCGAAGAAAAAATATTAGTCTTGTAGAAAAATACAATGTGTTGAAATACCAATGGACGCCGGATAATTCAAGGCTTGTGGTTTTTACTGAGGAACATATAGAAAATCCACTGGAGGCTGCTTTCTCTATTTTTGTTTATAGCTTAAGAGATGATTTGTTAATAAAAGTAGCTGGAAAAAAGAAAGTGGATATTTCTGCTTTAACCGACCCTTATGATGCGCCTAGAATTTCAATTACAAATCTGACAAACGATTTTTTGGAATTATCAGATATCTATAGTGAGGAAAAATTTCGGATCAATCTTCGTTCAGGTGAGTTTATATCTATCTCAGACGATGTTACCGCGACGCCAAAGCCTTAGGATAAGAGATGACCCTTTCGAATGAAAACCGTAGACTACCGCCCCTGAACCGCGCGATGAGGCTTCCTACAACTCCACACTGGTATGCATGGAGGGATAGTGCATATTCCGCAGGTGATTCTCTTTTAGTTTCTCCATCAGTGGCACGGCGCCCTTTTCCTCGCCGTGGACGAGGAAGACATATTCGGCCTTGTTGCTGACTCGGGCTGCATACTCCACCAACAGGTCCTGACCGGCATGGGCCGATAGCCCGCCGATGGTGGCGATCTCGGCGCGACAGGTGAAGGTCTCGCCGAAGATCTTGATGTGCGGCGTGCGTTCTGCCAGGCGGCGGCCCATGGTATCCGGCGCCTGCCACGAGACGATCATGATGGTATTCTTCTTGTTTTCCAGCGCCCAGCGGATGTGATAGACAATGCGCCCCGCCTCTGCCATGCCCGAAGCGGAGATGATGATCATCGGGTCGCTGCGGTCATTCAGGGCTTTGGATTCATCCAGGGATTTCACGTAGGTCAGATTCTTGAACTCCAGCGCGGGGTGCCCGGAGTGGACGAGTTCCCTCATTTCCTCGTCATAACATTCGCCATGCTTCTTGAAAATTTCCGAGGCGTTGACCGCCAGCGGGCTGTCCACATACACGGGCACTTCCGGCAGGTCGTGGTCTTCGTACATGCGGCTCAGGTTGTAGACCAGTTCCTGGGTGCGTCCGACCGCGAAAGAGGGGATGACTACTTTCCCGCCGCGCTCCAATGTCCGCTTGATCACATCGCGCATCTCAACATAGGCTTCCTCCGGGTCGCGGTGCGGCTTGTCGCCGTAGGTCGATTCCATCAGCAGGACATCCACATCGTCCCCCGGCAGGATCGGGTCGCGCAGGATCGGAAGCTTGGGCCGGCCGATATCCCCGGAAAACCACAGGTGTTTCTTGAGCCGTTTCTCTTCAAGTTTGAGCGAGATCGAAGCGGATCCCAGAATATGGCCAGCGTCACGCAGCGTAGCGGTCGCACCTTTGGCGGGCTCAAAGGGCGTATCATAATTAACGGGCTGCAGCAGCGGCTCGACCTCTTTGGCATCCTCCTCTGTGTACAACGGATCGACCGGCGGTTCGCCGCGCTTCATGTTGTGATAACTGGCGCTCTCGGCCTGCTTCTCCTGAATGTGACCCGAGTCACGCACCATCACATCTGTGAGTTCTGCGGTGGCGGGCGTGCAATAGATCAGGCCGGAAAACCCCTGCTTGATCAGGTTGGGCAGGTTGCCGGAATGATCGATGTGCGCATGCGAGAGGATGACCGCATCAATGGAGCGCGGGTCAAAGGGAAAATTTCTATTCTTTTCAATTGCTTCCTTTCGCCGCCCCTGATACAATCCGCAATCCAGCAGCAATCTCGAACCGTTGACTTCCACCAAGTGCATCGAACCAGTCACCGTTTGTGCCGCCCCGTGAAAACTGAGTTTCATAGCCGCCTCCGCGATTCTGCTTGTTTGATATAACGATTCTAATCCCAATCACATTGATGGCGCAAATGCAAACTTCCGATTTCGATTATCACCTGCCTGAAATTTCCATCGCCCAAACGCCTGCCGAGCCGCGTGATTCTTCGCGCCTGTTGGTGTTGCATCGCCAAAGCGGGGAAGTGGAGCACCGCCTCTTTCGCGACGTGAGCCTGTTTCTGCGCCCAGGCGATCTCCTCGTCCTGAACCAGACGCGCGTCATTCCCGCCCGCATCTTTGCCCGGAAGGAGACGGGTGGCAGGGTGGAGATTCTCCTCCTCCGCCGCCGCGACTCGCTCACTTGGGAGGCCCTGGTGGGCGGTAAAGGTTTGCGTGTAGGCAAGAATGTATTGGTTGAGATGGAGAATGGGAGTGCAAAGTCTCCAGACTTTGCACAGAAAACAGTATCAGCCGAAATTCTGGAACTTCTCGAAGGCTCCGAGCGCTTGATCCGATTTTCAGAACCGATCGAGCCATATTTCCCAAAGATCGGGAATATTCCGCTCCCCCCGTACATCCACGAAAAATTGAGTGACCCCGAGCGTTATCAAACCGTCTTCTCAAAAGAAGCAGGTTCTGCCGCCGCGCCCACGGCCGGGTTGCACTTCACGTCGCAGTTGTTGGATGAACTTCAAGCGCTGGGGGTGAGGGTGGCATATGTTACCCTGCACGTCGGGCTGGATACCTTCGCGCCGGTCAATGAAGAGCACCCCGACGAACACAAGATCCACAGCGAATGGTGTCACCTGCCGCCGGAAACCGCTGACTTGATCAATGAAACCAAAAGCAATGGAGGGCGAGTAGTTGCGGTAGGGACAACGAGCGTTCGAACCTTGGAGAGTGCCGGGCAAGATGCATCACTCAATATTCGAGACTCGAATACCAATTATCGAATATCCCCTTTTACCGGTCCCACGACTCTCTTCATCCTCCCAGGCTATTCATTCAAAGTGGTGGATGTGATGATCACCAACTTCCACCTGCCCAAGTCCACATTGATCATGCTGGTCAGCGCCTTTGCCGGGCGCGAGAAGGTTTTGGAAACCTATAACCTTGCCATTCAGGAAGGTTATAGGTTTTATTCATTTGGTGATGCGATGTTGATCGTATGATTTGTTTATAACGCGATCTCATCGCGCCATTGTGGAAACAATGTTGCTGACTGCTATACTTGTGAACAGACACATAAAGACCAGGCCAACAATCGCTGCAATACCGATCGCACGGGTGGTCATCCATTTTTTCGCTTCGGTGTAAGTTTCCAATGCAGTCTCCCGTTTGAAGGGCAGGGGGACTTTCCCAAGAGAATTTGCTTTTGCCATTTCCTTGGCAATCTCGGCCAGTTCCGGGTCGGTTTCAAGATATTTTTTGACGGATTCGATGGTCTCCGGGCTGGCTTCGCCGGAGATATACAGCGGTAATAGATCCAGTACGATATTATGGTTGAGTTCGGTCATTTTTTACTCCTGTTGTGTGCGATTTGCATATATATATTTTCGTACGCGATGCACTTTGACTTTTGCGGCAGTCTCTGACAGATTTAAAACGCGTGCAATTTCTTCATAAGGAAGGTCATGCTGTACCCGCATGATAAAGGCGGAACGATCTATTTCCGGAAGAGATAACAAAGTGACTTGAATTCGGTCCAACTCGCTTCGATGTTCGACCTCTTTCTCAAGACTCAGGTTGATATCTGGAAGAGTTTCGGATAATTCCTCATGTTCGCGATGTTTTCTTTTTGATTCGAGGAAAATATTCCTTGCTATGGTGAATAAATAGGCTTTGAGAGTCTCCGTCCGAATGGAGGTAAAGTTCATCCACGCGCGCGCGAAGGTCTCCGCGGCGATATCTTCTGCGTCGGCGGTGTTTCCCGAGAGCCAAACGGCAAAACGATAAACATCCGGCGAATAGGCTATATACAACTCTTCAAAATTGAGCATGGACATTTCTATATACTATATGCAGGATTGCGGTAAAAGTTACAAATTCCAGTATACAATCGGGCTATGCAAAAACTGGAAAAATTGACAGAAGAGATCATCGCCTGCCGAAAATGCCCGCGTTTGGTGGGCTGGCGCGAGGATGTGGCACGGGTAAAGCGCAAAGCGTATAAAGATGAAGAGTATTGGGGCAGGCCGGTGCCGGGTTTCGGGGACCCTGAGGCGGGCGTATTGGTGGTGGGGCTTGCTCCAGGCGCACACGGTTCAAACCGTACCGGGCGTCAATTTACGGGAGACGCTTCCGGAAATTTTTTGTACCCGGCGTTGCACAAGGCTGGGTACGCGAATCAGCCCGCGTCGGAGTCCCGCAGCGATGGGCTGATCCTCAAGGATATGTATATCACCGCATCCGGCCGCTGCGCCCCGCCGGAGAATAAGCCCAGTCTCGAAGAGTTGAATAACTGCCAGCCTTATCTTGAACGCGAGTTGGAGATCATTAACCCCAGGGTTATTGTCTGCCTGGGGCGCATTGCCTTCGAGCGGATTCTCAAAATATATTCAGCGCGAATCCCGGTATACAAATTCGCTCACGGCGCGTCTTATCTACTGGAAAATGGCAGGTGGGTGCTGTGCTCATATCATCCCAGCCAGCAAAATACATCCACAAAAAAACTGACCGCGGAGATGTTCGACGCCATTTGGGTCAGGGCCAGAGAACTTACAAAAAGGAATTGAATAGTGAAGCGAAGAAATTGGAAAATTGTGGCGGCGGTATTTACCCTCGCCCTGATTGTGTTTGGTTTTGCGTTTGTAGTATGGGCGAGTGACGCCTCGGCCCCGACAGAAGTTGCATTAACGGCCTTGGCCTCCGATGAGCAGGTATCTGTGAATGAGGAAAATGGCTGGTTGGTGTTCCGTCCGGTGGAAGATCCTCAAACAGAAACGGGCTTTATTTTTTACCCCGGCGGCAAAGTGGATTATCGCGCCTATGCCCCGGTGCTGCGCTTGATCGCTGCAAAGGGATTTTTTGTGGTGGTGACGCCCGCACCTTTGAACCTGGCCTTCTTCGATGTCAATGCGGCCGCGCGCATCCAGGCAGCATATCCTGAAGTTCGGAGTTGGTTCGTCGGCGGGCATTCGCTGGGCGGTGTGGCTGCATCTTCATATGCGGCCAATCATCCTGAGATCAAAGGCGTTGTGTTCTGGGCCTCATATCCGGCAAACGATATGCTGAAAACGAATGGAACAAAAGCGATCTCCATCTATGGGACGAACGACGGGCTGGCAGGCGGCGGAAAGATCGATGAGTCGAAAGCGCTTCTTCCATCGGACACCCAGTTCATTGCCATCGAAGGTGGAAACCACGCCCAGTTCGGTTCCTATGGACCTCAAGCCGGGGATAACGAAGCGACCATTTCTCCCGAGGAGCAGTGGGCGCAGACAGCAGAAGCGACGGCCGGATTTTTAGAGAGCGCGTCTCAATAGTTTTATGCGTAGAAATTGGAAGAAATTTATTCTTTTCTCATTCCTGTTCGCTTGTCTCACCCTCGCGGTGGGACCGTTCATGGTTCCCGTTCCCAAACTGGGAGGATTGGTCAGCGAGCAGGAATTTGTAGATGCCGATGGCAGGTTCATTGAGATTAACAGCGTGAATATCCATTACAAGGAAGCGGGCGAGGGCGAAATGACTTTTATTCTTTTGCACCCGTTCGGGGGCAGCACTTTTTCCTGGCGCGAGGTGATGGATGACTTTGCTGCGCGCGGACACGTCATTGCCTATGACCGGCCTGCCTTTGGGCTGACCGAACGCCCGATGCCCGAAGATTGGGAATCGAATCCGTATGGCATGAAAGCCAACATTGAGATCCTGCGCGGGTTGATGGATGCCTTCGGCGTAGATAAGGCCGTTCTTGTGGGCAACTCCGCTGGCGGCGGGGTGGCGGCGGCGTTTGCGCTTGAATATCCCGAACAAGTTGAGGCCCTCATCCTTGTAGACCCGGGCGTGGGCGGCGGATATGGCCCGCAGTTCCCGGCCTGGGCGTTGCCGTTGATGCGCCTGCCGCAGACGAGACATGTGGGCTTGTTATGGGTGCGTGATTATCAGGAGACCCTGCCACGCACCATCGAACGCGAGTGGTATGATTCGTCCAAACTGACAGATGAAGTCCGGCAAAATTATCTTAATCTGTTGAAGATCAAGAATTGGGATCGCGCCTTTTACGAACTGACCTTTGCACCGGCTTATCCTGAGATCCGCCCAATGCTGCCGCAGTTGAAAATTCCTGCCTTGATCATCGCCGGGCAGGAAGACCGCCTCATTCGCTCGTGGTATTTTGAGGCCATTGCCGCCGAGATACCGGATGCCAGTCTTGAGATCATCCCTGCCTGTGGGCATGTTCCACAAGAAGAATGTCCTGAACAATTCATGAACGTTGTAATACAATACCTGGAAGCACAATGAACAACATCATCACTCCCGGCACCCCGGCCCCCGATTTCGAACTTGAAGATATCAATGGCAGGCGTGTCCGCCTTTCCGCCTTTCGTGGAGATAAACCCGTCCTGCTGGCTTTTTTGCGCGGCTTCATGTGACCGCATTGCCGTGCGCAGTTGGCGCGCATGCGGGATTCGTACAGGGAGTTTTCCGAGCGGGGGGTGGAGATCGTCGCTGTCGGCCCGGATGGAAGCGAGACCTTCAAACGCTATTGGGAAAGGGAAAACATTCCCTATATTGGCCTGCCCGACCCAGACCATGTCGTTGCAAAACAATATCGCCAGGAAGTGAATCTGTTCAAGCTGGGCCGCATGCCGCTTAACTGCATCGTGGATAAGGATGGACGCATCCGTTATGTCCACTATGGGGCCTCCATGTCCGACATCCCCGATAACGAAACCTTTCTTAGTGTAATAGATGAGATAAACGCATCATCCAATTAACATGACTTTAGGCCGTATTGCTTTTCTAGGTTCCGGCGAGACCTCGCTTGCAGGGGGACGAATTTTTGAAACCCTTGCCCGCCTCATCCCCCAGCCATTGCGGATTGCCATTCTGGAAACGCCAGCTGGCTTTGAGTTAAACGCCTCGCTCGTCGCCGGGCGGGTGGCGGATTTCCTCAAGACCCGCCTGCAAAATTACAAACCCGCCATCGATCTGATTCCTGCTCGTAAAAAGGAAACCGAGTTCAGCCCTGACAACCCTGAGATCCTCAAGCCGCTTTTGCAAGCGAATCTGATTTTTATGGGGCCGGGCAGCCCCAGCTATCTGGCGCGCCAACTAAAAGGTACGCTGGCTTGGGAAATCATCCGCGCGCGCCACCGGCAGGGAGCGACCCTCGTTTTTGCATCCGCTGCGACGATCTCGGTGGGACAGTGGGTGCTGCCGGTCTATGAGATCTACAAGGTGGGTGAAGATGTCCATGTCAAGGATGGTCTGAATTTCTTTTCTGATTTTGGCGCGCCTGTTTCTTTCATTCCGCATTGGAACAACGCCGAAGGCGGCACGGACCTCGACACCAGTCGCTGCTTTGTGGGCATGGAACGCTTTGAACAATGGAGGCGCATGATCCCCGAGGACTCCATTGTTGTAGGGCTGGATGAGCATTCCGGCATCATCATGGATTTTGAAAAGGACGCTTGTGATGTTCATGGGGTCAGTTCAGTGACGGTCATGAAACAACATAAGGTCGAGATTCATCCCTCCGGGGTGAATTTCCCGTTGAGCGAGTTGTGCGAGATCAAGAGGCCTCAGCCGCTTGAAAACGATATTCTGCCGGAAGTCTGGAGTATGACGCTGGATGCCCGGATCGTTGAAGATGAAAAGCCCTCTGAGCAGGTTATTCAGTTGCTTGCCCAGCGCAGACAGGCGCGCGCCGATAAGGATTTTGCCGCCTCAGACCGGCTGCGAGATGAGATCGCAGCACTGGGATGGAAGGTTAAAGATACAAAGGAAGGCCAGCAATTGCAAAAGTGACAGGGACGACGCGTTGCGTCCTTGCGGTTTTAACAGGGCGAAATGCGATAAAATAACCGCGCAATATTTCACAAGGAGTACATATGCGCGCGGTAGACATCATTATCAAAAAACGCGAAAAGCAGGAACTGACCGAAGACGAGATCCATTACTTTATTAATGGCTTCACCAGGGGAGAGATACCAGACTATCAGGCTTCATCTTTTGCCATGGCCGTCCTGCTTAACGGAATGACCCCGTTGGAAACCACCAACCTGACTCTTGCGATGGCAAACTCCGGTCAGGTGCTTGACCTTTCGAAGATTGTCGATATTGCCGTGGACAAGCACTCTTCCGGCGGCGTGGGGGATAAGACCAGCATTTCGGTCATGCCGATGGTCGCGGCTTGCGGCCTGCCTGTGGGAAAAATGTCCGGGCGCGGCCTGGGCTTCAGCGGCGGCACGCTCGATAAACTCGAATCCATTCCCGGCTATCGTGTCGATCTTTCCACAGACGAATTCAAGAAACAACTAAAAGAAAAGGCGATCGTACTTACGGGTCAATCGATGGACCTTGCGCCTGCAGATGGAAAAATGTATGCGCTTCGCGACGTGACCGGGACCGTTCCCTCCATGCCATTGATCGCTTCCTCCATCATGTCGAAGAAGATCGCCGCCGGGGCGCAGGCCATAGTTTTGGATGTGAAGACCGGCTTGGGCGCCTTTATGCAGACTCTCGAAGAAGCGCGAGTGTTGGCCGACTTGATGGTGGATATCGGCCGTCTGGCGGGCAGAAGGACCGTGGCCCTGCTTTCGGATATGAATCAGCCTTTGGGGGCGACAGTCGGTAATTCCCTTGAAATGATCGAGGCCATTGAGACTTTGAAGGGCGGTGGCGCACCAGATTATGTGGAACACTGCCTGCATGTGGCCGCACACGTTTTGGTGGTTGGGCAGCGCGCCCGCGACCTGACCGAAGCGCGCGCCCTGGCTGAGAGGTGTATTGCGGATGGTAGCGCGTTGGACAAACTGCGCCTGCTGGTTTCTGCTCAGGGCGGAGACGCATCCTATGTGGATGACCTCTCGAAGTTCAAGCGGGCCCAATTCATCGAAGTGGTTAACTCTCCGCGCAGCGGTTTTGTTTCTCAAGTCCATGCGCGGATCGTAGGGGAGGCCTCTGTGGTGCTGGGAGCGGGCCGCGCCAGAAAGGGCGATCCCATTGATCATGCAGTTGGGTTTGTCCTTCGTAAAAAAGTGGGCGATCAGGTTCGCGCAGGGGAGCCGCTGTTTGAGGTCCATGCCAATGATGCGGCAAAGATGGCAGAAGCCTGCCAGGCAGTACTTTCAGCCTATCAATTTAGCGATGAATCTGTCCCGCCATTGCCGCTGTTTTACGAGTAAAATAGCGCATAGTCTAGAAAATCTGTTTATAATTGGGCATATTCCATCTGTATGCCTTATCGGTTAATTGAAAATCCGAAGATATTTTTTCAAAAATTGCGAATTGAGCGCTCATCAACAGGATTAAGACAATGGCAAAAGTCTCTTTGAGAATTTATAACCGTGAGATCGAACGGCTCATCGAACAGGGGAGCATCGATGAGGCGATTGCTCATTGTCGCCACATTCTCGTCACCTTCCCGAAACATCTTGAAACCTATCGCTTGCTGGGCAAGGCGTATCTGGAAGTGCGCCGTTATACCGAGGCAGTGGATATCTTCGGGCGTTTGCTGATGGCCGTCCCCGATGACTTTGTATCGCATGTTGGCTTAAGCATCATCCGCGACGAAGAGAATAAATTGGATGACGCCATCTGGCACATGGAACGCGCATTTGAAGTGCAGCCTTCCAACCCTGCCATTCAGGGCGAGCTGCAGCGTTTGTACGGCCGCCGTGACGGAATGGAGCCACCCAAGGTTCGCATGACGCGCGGCGCGTTAGCGCGCATCTATGTGCAGGGAGAGCTATACCCCCAGGCCATCACAGAGATCCGCTCGGTGTTGGCAGAAGATCCGCAGCGTGCGGATATGCAGGTCCTGCTTGCGTTATCTTATTTCAGAAGTGGGCAGAAATCGGATACAGTTGATCTCTGCAACCAGTTGCTTAAACGCTATCCATACTGCCTTGATGCCAACCGCATCATGGTGGAGCTCCAACCTGCGGTAACCGGAACCGGCGGGGAGAATACCCAGGTTTCTCGCATGCGCGTTGGTGAGATGGACCCATATGCAAATATGGCGCGCGGCTCTATTTTTGCTTCTCATGAAGTGGGCGATGCATCCATCAATTTGGAGCACCTCGATTACAGCGGCCAGGAAGTCCCAGTCGGTCAGGAGTGGGGTTCGTCGCTTGGCATCTCCGCCTCTGCGGTTCCCGCGCTTGGTTCTTCTGCCGACATTCAGCCGGACTGGTTGACATCCGGTGGCATATCACAAGAAACCGCAAGCGAGCCCAAAAGCGAAGAGGAAATTCCAGACTTTCTCCGCGCTGCCGGGTGGGGCGAAGCGCAGTCCCCTGAAAAACCAACCTCCATCTTTGATGATGAAGCCACGGATAATGGCGCTCTTGTTCCAGCCGACCTTCCAGACTGGCTGAAAGGTCAGGTTCCATCCAGCAGCCAGCCGACAGAACCGATGGCAATTCCCGCATCCGCACTCGATACTCCTGATTGGTTGAACGACTTGGATGATGCAAATAGGATCGACCCCAACGAAGCCCCGACGCTCAATATGTCAACCTCTGATGTGCCCGACTGGCTTGGTGGAACGGCTGGTAATGGACCTGTTGCCGCGACTTCGTTTGAGTCGCCGCAATCTCAGATTGAGGCCTCATCTGCTGATATACCCGATTGGTTGAACAGCCTTGATGCGCCTGACCCCAAAGACCAGCCTTCATCTTCTTCCGATGATGTGCCAGATTGGTTGAGCGGTCTCGGCGCAGTGGGGAGCGTTGCAGCGGCGGCTTCCATGTCACAGAGTGAACCTGCCGTTCCTGGCGACGCCCCAGACTGGCTGAGTGGCCTGGGCGGCTCTCAATCTGCTGAGTCTGTTGGGGAAGAGATTGCTCAACCCGCCGACTTGCCAGATTGGCTCAAGGGCGCCGAGCCCAAAGAGGAGCAGCAGCCCGCCGCTTCAGTGGAGAGCCTCGGCGCATCTTCGCAGGAACAGGACGATGCCATTGCATGGCTGGAGTCTCTTGCCGCCAAACACGGTGCCAAGCCTGAAGAACTCGTTACCGACCCGAACAAACGCAGCGAAACTCCACCTGAGTGGGTGGCGCAAGCCCAAACCATTGGTCAACAACCGGCTGCCCAAACCCCCGACAAACCCGCTGATATACAAAGCCTCGGCGCGTCTTCGCAGGAACAAGATGATGCTGTTGCATGGCTTGAGTCTCTTGCCGCCAAACACGGCGCCAAGCCTGAAGAACTCGTTACCGACCCGAGCAAACGCAGCGAAACCCCGCCCGAATGGGTTCAGCAAGCCCAGACGTTGGGCGCCTCAGAACCTGCTTCGGTGGTTTCCGACATAGATTCCACGGGTATGTGGCTGCGTGGCCTGGATGAAAAAGAAAACGAAACACCTTCAAAAAGTATAAGTACAGACCGTGAGATTAATCCGGATGATGACATGCCTGAATGGTTGCGTCCGGCCAGGGAAGAGCAAAAACTTGAGCGCGGTCATGTTGCCGACTGGCTCGGCGAACCCGCTGCCATGTCTCAACCTGAGCAACCTGTTGCAAGTGAACCGGAGTCCCTTGCCGCTTCGGACCTGCCTGCCTGGCTGAGCGGATTGGATGAAAAAGAAACTGCCGCCCCTGCAGCTGTTAGCGCAGAGCAAGTTGTCGGGAATCAAGACCTTTCTGATTGGTTGAGCGGCCTGGATAATGAACCCGGGCTTGACCTTGACCCCGAGCTTTTGCGCGCACCGGACCTCTCGTCCATCCAGAGCAAGGCTGAAGAACCTGCCGAGCCCTCCCGACCGAACCTGCCCAACTGGTTGAATGATCTGGATTCGGAGGCAGAGGATCATTCGTGGCGGCAACCCATCGCTTCGACCCCAACCGAGGAACCTGCTCCTGCAGCCGAGGCCCCGGTTTCGCTGTCAGCGGAACTGCCAGACTGGCTGCAAGGGGTGGATGATGAAGAGCCTGCCTCACCCAAAGCGGATGATGATGATTTACCGCCGTGGCAGCACCGCGAACAGTGGGAAGCCGAATCTGTCACCTCACAGCCCACACCCATCACTCCATCAGATTGGCACCCCATTGCGGAGAAATCTTTTAGCGAAGATTCCCAACCTGCCCAGCCTTTGGGTAATCCATTGGTGGAGAATCCGCCGACCCCGGAACCTGTATCCGAGGCTATGATCGAAAAGAAAAAGGCCCCGCTCAAGGTGCAGCCCCAGCCGAAAAAAGTTGACGCGCCGACCAGCAGCGTCGGATTGTTGGGCCAGGCCAAGGCGGAGTTGGACCGCGGCGACATCCCTGAAGCATTGCTTCATTACGGAAAGCTCATCAAGAAGGGCAAGCATCTGGAAGAGATCATCACGCACCTGAATGATACGCTCTACCGCTATCCTGTGGAGGTTAGCATCTGGCAGGCGTTGGGCGACGCATACATGCGCGCGAACCGTCTAAAAGAAGCCCTTAACGCTTATAACAAGGCGGAAGAGTTAATTCGCTAAACGGGCTGTGCAGGCTCTTGAGCCTGCACAGTTTTGTACAAAAAATTTTTGGAGGAATCTGTGGAAAGAACGCTCGTACTTGTAAAACCCGATGGAGTGCAGCGCGGATTGATCGGCGAAGCCATCTCCCGCTTTGAACGCCGCGGTTTGCGCCTTGTGGCCGCAAAATTCATTCAGGTAAGCCAGTCGCTGGCCGAGGCGCATTATGCCGAACACAAGGGCAAACCCTTTTATGATGGCTTGATCTCTTACATCACCTCTGCGCCGGTGATGGCGATGGTATGGGAAGGGAACAACGCTGTGGCGGCTGTCCGCCAGACGGTAGGCTCCACCAAGCCAGTGGAAGCCGCTCCGGGCACCATTCGTCATGACTTTTCCCTTGAAGTAGGCCGCAACCTTATCCATGCTTCAGACAAACCCGAAACCGGTGAGCGCGAAACCGCTTTGTGGTTCAAACCCGAAGAACTGGTGAACTGGTCCCGCGCGGTCGATGCGTGGGTATTTGAAAAGTAAACTGATGACAGAAAACAAGCCCGTTGATTTTTATCAACGGGCTTGTTTTTATTCCGGTTTGAATTCTTTCATTACCCAATAATCTTTGTCGAGGCGATAGGATATCTGGACGTAACCCGTATCGCCGAAGCCGAAGATGATCCCTCGATTATTCGTGAAAAGCGGTGCGTTGATGATGGTTCGCATAGCTGCGTTGAGGATACCACCGTGAGCGACAACCAGATATCTCCCAGGCCCGCGAAGGATGATTTTCTCAATGGCCTGACTTCCGCGGCGGTGTATGGCGAAATCGCTTTCTCCGGTTACATGAAAAGGCTCATATGGATTTCTAAAGGCGGGTGTGGGGTAGCGTTCGTCAGCTACATCGAAAGGCAGGCCAGCCAGCGGTCCGTTATCGAGTTCCATCCAATCCGGGTCGTTTTCAACAGGAACGTTCAAGGCTTGAGCGAGAATGGATGCAGTTTCCTGAGCGCGTTGCAGGGTGCTGGCAATGATGAGGTCAATGCCGAAGTTGCGCTGAATAAATTCCTGTGCGCGAGCGCGAACCTGACCACGTCCGATCTCAGTGAGAGGAGAATCGTAACGACCTTCATGTACACCTTCATCGTCTGCGCGAGAGCGGCCGTGACGCATTAATGTGATATCAACCTGGTTGCTCACAATACCCATCCTCCGTTAGAATTTGCGATCAAGTTATTGCAATCGCAGCAGAACCTTCCCGTCTTCCCACAATTCTTCAATGCTATAGAACTCGCGCTGATCGGGCGAGAAGAGGTGTACCACCACATCGCCGTAATCGACCACCACCCAACCGTCTCGGGAGTTGCCTTGTTTTTTGGCTTTCTTCTTAAATTTCTTGCGAATCTCGTCGATGGCGGAGTTGGCAAGGGCATCCAGCATGCGGTCACTGGTGCCGGTGCAGATGACGAAATAGTCGGTAAAGGAGGCAATCCCTTTCAGGTCGAGCAGGACGATATCTTCGCCTTTTTTATCTTCGAGGGAGTTTACGATCTCCCGGGCAAGTTCAAGCGTGTTCAGAGTTCACCTCGTGTAAATTCTAATGGGCTCTCAATGGAGCAGAAAATAGTTTCTTATAGATCGAGCCTTCAGAGTGCAGCTCGCTTTGGTAAAGATGGAGGGAGTCAATGCGGGCGGTGCCTATGCGGCCAAGTTGGGCGCCGTCCAGCGCCGCGCGAATCTTGGACAGTTCTGCCGGGCTGGCAGTCTGGCGCACGCGGCCGATGGTGAGGTGCGGAGAAAAGGGCTTGTCTTCCTTCTCAAATCCCAATTGCACGGTGCCGCTTTCGATTTGACGCTGCAGAGAGGCGAGTCCCTCTGGAGCGTGGAGTCCGACCCACAGAACGCGTGGCCGCTTCGCGTTTGGGAAGGAACCGATCCCGCCAATTTGCAAGTCAAACGGTGGGCGCATCTCCGCTGTCTTGGCGAGCATCTGCTTGAAAAAATCGAGATGCGTGGGAGAGATATCCCCGATGAAGCGCAGGGTCAAATGCAGGTTGCGCACAGGCACCCAACGCACAGGGCCATTGCCCAGCGTCTGGCGCAGGCGGGTGGTTTGCTTTTCGATCGAGTCTTGAATGGTTGGGGGCAGGTCAACGGCAATAAAGGCGCGGATTTGATTCATGCAGGGGAGTCGCTATTGAATACTTGCTGGACGGCCAGTTTCAAATCCATGAAGCCGACGGGTTTGGTCAGGTAAACAGTGGCGCCCGCGTCAAGGCCGGTTTGGATATCGTTCGGTGTGCTCTTGGCAGAGACCACAATAACGGGGATGCAGGAGAGATCCGGCTCGCGGCGCATGTAGCGCAACACTTCCAAGCCCGAGATGTCCGGCATCATAATGTCGAGAATGATCACATCCGGTTTTTCCTGGGCGATAATCGGAATGGCGGGGGTGCTGGAATACATTTTGACCACCCGAAAATTATTGACGCGCATCATTTCCGCAAACAGTTCTGCGGCATCCGGTTCGTCTTCAATGATCATGACGGTCTTTTGATTGTCGGTCATTCAATGTCCTTCACGCTAAAAATAGCATAAAGCCTGCGAATTTGCAAGGGCCGGTCTTTGGATGCCTGTTCCGTAAGATTTCACCCTCCGTTTGTGTCTAATCTCCAGACAATTTTGGAGGAAACATGACAGACTTGGAAATGTTCCGCGCCGAGAAGGATGAATTTTTCGGCAGTCATCCGCAGAGTCCGCTGACCCGTGAACAGAAGCAGGCCTTTAAAGGCTTGAATTATTTTCCCGAGAACCCGGCCTTGAGCCTTGAAGTGCAGGTGGAGGAGTTCCCCGAAAAAACACGTTTCGAGATGCAGACCTCAACCGGCGATGTGCAGGTCTATGAGAAATTTGGCAGGTTCAAATTTTCTGTCGAGGGGTTGGAGGTTGAACTGACGATCTACCGCAGCCCGCATGGATTCTTTCTGCCGTTCGTGGATGCACAAGCGGGGCGTGAGACATATCCTGCCGGGCGTTACCTTGAGCCTGAAGCCCTGCCGGGAAACCGCTTCATAGTGGACTTCAACCATGCCTACAACCCATACTGTGCCTACAACGAGATGTGGTCCTGCCCCATCACCCCGGCCGAAAACCGCTTGAAAGCGGCGATTCGCGCGGGCGAGAAACTATTCCATGAATAAAACATGACGGGTGTATGCCCGTCATGTTTGTGTTTCTTCGTTTGTGTGCTCCACCACCGATAATAAGGCTTCGTATTCTTCACAGCACTCGCCGCACATATCCAGGTGTTCGTGGATGAGTGGGGCGATCTTTTCCGCATCCACACCTTTTAATTCGTCTTCAACGAACTGATCCAGCCGCGCGTACAGGTCTGTGCAGGACATCTCCTCAGCGCGGACTTGCTCAAGGATGTCAAGGAACTTGAGCACAACCTCGTCAGAGAGTTCCGGTTGAGGGCTGATCTTGTTGCGGATGTTCTGAAAAAAGTTTTTGATTTTCATAACTATGGTTTGAGACGATTAATAAAATATTAATCTTACTTTTGCTCGAACGCGGAAAGAACATCCGTGGGCGAGAGTTCCTCGAGGGCGAGGCGTTTCTTTAACCGCAGTCGGGCATCGTGTAATAATTTATAGAGCGCGTTGCGATTGGTCTTCATGCGCCTGGCAGCCTCTTCCATGGGTACGTCCTGTAAACCGAGCAAAACCAATGCCTCGCGCTGTTTGGGAGTCAATTCCTCCTCCAAAATGCGGCGGACGCGATTTAGCATGTCCTTGCGCTCGGCAGAGGTCTCAGGCGAGGCGTGCGGATCTGCCAGCAGGCCGGGAGGTGGTGGGGCATCCTCGTTCTCGGTCAGTTCGTCCAGCGAGGCGTCGCGCCAGCGTTTGCGGCGGAGTTCGGTCAACGCAATGCGGATGGCGATCTTATGCACCCAGGTGGTAAACAGGCTGCGGCCTTCAAACGTATCGAGTTGGTCCAGCACACGCAAGAGGGTTTCCTGCGTCACTTCCTCGACGAGAGGTTGGAAGAGCGGGTCATCGGAGGAAAGCCAGCGCGAAAGGGCATAGGGCAGGCCTTTCTGAATGATATCTCTCAGATCATTCAAGGCTTCATCGTGACGCGCCCCTTGCTCCTTTAGGTCAAATAACCATGTGTCGTTGGTCCGTGTGGTCATACAACGATAATTATAAGGGAGTATGGCCCTTTTGCACGCGGCTCTGAGAGATTCTGATAGTATTTTTATAAAGATGCACCTGCCTAAAGAAAAAAACCGCCTTTAGGCGGTTTTTTGTGGGCGCATAGGGACTCGAACCCCAGACCTCTACTGTGTGATAGTAGCGCTCTAACCAACTGAGCTATGCGCCCAATCAAGCGAGCGGGATTATAGTATAGCCTCGTCGCTTTGGCAAGGACTAGGGCGGCGGCAAATAATCCCAGGGGTTAACCTTCATGCCAGCCATGATCTCAAAATGCAAGTGCGGACCAGAGGAGCGACCTGTGGAGCCGACGGCGCCGATCACCTCACCCTGCCCCACGCTTTGGCCGCAGCCGACGTTCAAGGCGCTGAGGTGGGCGTAGAGGGTTTGGAACCCATTGCCGTGATCCACCATGATCATATTGCCATAGCCATAATCGTTCCACCCGGCATACACGATCACGCCTGCATCCGAAGCGTACACCGCTTCGCCTTCATTGCCGGCAAGGTCAATGCCAAGATGGTTGGTTTTGGTTGAGTAATCGAAGCCTGAAAGGTAATGCTTGTTAGTCGGGTAAACGAAGGCGCCATAGCCCACAGCGCCGCCGCTGACTGGGTCGCAGGCGCCCTCTCCAAGGACGCGGGCCGAAGCGGGGTTTTCACGCGTCACGCCCAATGGCGCGCTCCAGCTGACAAAGTCACGCTTCCCGCCTGGGATGATGAGCCACGTTCCGGCGCGGATGTTCGCATTGTTGAAATCGCCGACCGTATTCTTGTCGATGTTGTTACCGGGAAATTCGATGATCTCTGCCGCAGTGACCCCATAGAACGCGGCCCAATCGCCAAAGGGAATACCGCCGAGCCATTCCCAATACACTCCGTCCACCGGCAGGATGTTCAATTCCTGGCCGGGCTTAAGCGAGTGTGGGTCGTCGAGCAGGACGTTGTAATTGCCCCACAAAACGGATTCCGGTTGCAAACCAAATTTTTCGGCAATGCCGAAGACCGTATCGCCATCCTGTACGGTATAGGTAAGGATCTCATCGCGCGGGCGGCTGGGGATATTGGTATGGATTTGCGCGGAACGGGATATGCCTTCGATGATGGCGATGTCTGCAGCAGGGATCGAAGCGATATCCACATCGGCGGTCACGGCGGGGTCTTGAGTTTGGTCTGCTGTTTCCGAAGTTGCCGAATCCTGACGGTAAAAACGCTGGGCCAGAACCACCACCGTGAGGATGGCAATAACGGATAACAGGTTTCCCCCGATCCGCATCAGGGACTCGCCCAAGCCGATATCAAGCAGGGTGTTCATCCAACGCGAAAAAAAACCACGCTGCCTGGAGTTGCCGGGAGCATCGCCTGTTTTTTTGGTTTTATCATCCCCTGGTTTGGGAGCATCTTCTTTGAAGTTATTTTGCATGGGATTCATCATAACATGGGCAAAAATTCATAGTCAAGTTGGGTGTTCAAATACTTAATCTGCCTTAAGCAGACCCGGCCCTTTTACGCAGGAAAAACAACCGCAAGGTGGTGAAACCCGCCAGGCAGGTCACGCCGCCCATTGTAATTGCAGTGGGTACATCCCAATTCTGCGCAACCCAGCCAATGACAATGCTGCCAAACGGAGCCACTCCCTGTAGCGCCCAAAAATACACGCTGAACACACGTCCGCGCAGTTCATTGGGCACGCGCACTTGAATGGTGGTGTTCATGCTGATCAGTTGGATGACCGTTCCCCAGCCGACAAAGGCCAGCAGCATGAGGGCCATATTCGTATTTTTTGCCGCACCAAGTGCAATGACAGGGATGACAAATAGGATCTGCCCCCATAGGAGTGTTTTGGATTTATCGGCTGTACCGAAATAAGCCATCATGAAAGCCGCTGTCAAAGCGCCAACTCCTTGGGCAGTGTACAGATTACTTGTACGCGTAGCAATTAACGTTTCCACCTTCAGAACGGGCTGTAGGATGTCGCGGGCGAGGGCCGGCACCTGCTGAATCAGCGGGATGCCAAAAAAGCCCAGCAGTGCTGACATTAAAATGGCAGACATGACCAGTGTATTTGAACGGATGTAAGTAAGGCCTGCCTTGAAATCCTGCCGCATGCCTTGGGATTTGACCTCTTCGTTCTCGACTTTGAATCTTGTCCGGGCGAATATTAAACCAGCGATCACAAACAGAAAACTGATGCTGTTTACCAGAAAGACAGTCCCTTCGGTGCCACTCCAGGCGATGAGCCAGGCCGCTACCAGCGGGCCAAGGATGCGCCCAAGGTTGAAGGCGGTGGTCTGGAGCGCGATGGCGCTGGGCAGGGCCTCTTTGCCTGCCAGTTCGATCAACATGGCCTGGCGCGCGGTCACTTCCACCGCCACAGCCGACCCGTAAATGAAGGCCAGCAGCACAATATGCCAGATTTGCAACTTTCCAGAATACGAAAGATAGGCCAGGCCCACTGCCTGTATCGCCATGACGGCCTGCAAAATAATGACCGTTTTGCGTTTATCCCAACGTTCCACCAGCACGCCGGCAGGCAGGGCAAATAACAGGGTGGGCAGCGTGTTCGAAAAGCCGATTAATCCGAGGTCAAGCGGGCGGCCGGAGATGCGGTAGGCAAGGTAGGGCAGGGCAGTGGCTTGCATCCACGTGCCGATGACAGAAATAAATTGGCCAACAATGAAGAGCAGATAGTCACGAGACGCGAGCGCAGGGAAGCGGGCGGCAAGCCAAAGTTTGATTTTTTGCATGGATGAGTTTTATAGAGATGGCTGTGTTGAATGGATAAAATTCTTATTGCAGCGGCACAACCAATTCAGGCCGGTCATGGCCGGGTTTGTTGACCATGGTCGAGACTGGGTAGGCGGACATTCTATCGGCGGGGAAGGGCCTGATGAGAGGTTGCAATTTATCGGGAGCCTGAGGCGCAGCATCCAGCCATTGCTCGTAATCCCTTGGGTCGAGGATCACCGGCATGCGGTTGTGCAAAGTCGACATCAACTCATTCGGCTCGGTGGTGATGATGGTGCAGGTCCGCAGCGAGGCGCCGTCCGGCGAGTGCCATTCATCCCACAGACCGGCGAAGGCAAAGGGGAGGCGGTCCTTCATGTGAATGAAATAAGGGGTCTTGGTCTTTTCGCCAGCCCGCACTTGCCACTCATAAAAACCGTCAGCAGGGATCAGGCAGCGTTTGTATTTGAAGCCGCCGCGAAACGACGGTTTCTCTGCGAGGGTTTCGCCGCGCGCGTTGATGAGTTTGTTCGCGATGGCCGGGTCTTTCGACCACGAGGGTATCAACCCCCATAAAAAGAAATCGGCCTTGTTCTTCGCATCGTTCGGGATGGCCAGCACCGGCTGGGTGGGAGCGATATTGAAACGCGGCGCGAACTGGGTTGGGAAGATATAGCCATCAAAATATTCTTTCAATTCAGCGGGGTCAACAGTAAGTGTAAATCGGCCGCACATGGTCTCTCCTTTTTTTATTCAGCGTCTCAGTTTTCTGGCGTCTCCGGCGCGCATGGTCACGCCGGTCGCGTCCAAATGCTCGAGCAGCGCCTGCACATATTTGCGAGTGGTGTTCAACTGATCGCGCACTTCGCCGAGCGTGATCTGTCCCTTTTGTGTGATGGCCGTTTTGATGCCAGCCACCATCTCATCATAATCTTTTTTGCGGAAGATGACATCCACCGAGACAGCCACGAATTCACCCAACTCGATCAGAGCATTGAGGATTTCATCGCCGACCTCCGCCTGACATTCCTTGATGCTCGGCGTGGCATACGGATTTGCCTCGAACTTGCGCATCAACTCGCGTACCCTGGCCTGCTCCTGTCCATTGAACTGGACCTCATGCCCCGGATCGGATACCGTCCCACGCTGGTCTTGCAATGCATCATGTGCAACGAGAAATGCGAGTGCGGCATTGAAGATCTTCGGTGCGAGTTTCAATTTACTCTTCAACTCTTCGCGCGGAATCCCTTTCCGCAGGGGATATTGCTGGTGATGCGATGCGACCAGGCTTAGAAATTTTCCTTTCAACACATTCCAATGTGGCAGGGCAACGGCAATGGTTTCGCTTTTGACAGCTGCGGCGTCACCTTCCAGCAAGAGGATTTGACCGCTCTCCAGCAATTCCTTCAAAGCGGATTCTGCGTTTGCAAACTCGAGCCGCGATTTCGTCACCATCTCTTTGATGGATGCCACCCCAAGTGAGATGGCGGCTTCGAATAAAACTTCTGCAGGCGAGCCTTGGGCCAGCGACTCGAGCGACTTCAACACATCGGCATCGAAGCGTTTGTGACGACCCTTGGGCTGGTGGTCGATTACTGCGCCACCACCGAGGGTTTCGCTGGGAGAGGGGCGTCGCAGAATGTAGCGGTCACCGCGCTGGGCCACGAGTTCGTCGCGCAATTCCAGTTGGATCCAGCCTTCTTCGCCGGCCTTGAGTTCATCCCTTCCGAGCAGGCGCAGCGTGGCGATGGTCTCGCTTGCACCGACGAAGAACTTAACTTCATCACCATGCTGGATGGGTTTGCTCATATCGTTCAGGGTTCGCAGGCGCGCATCGACCCGGCGTGTGGATTGATATTGCCCCGGGTGGGCCAGCACATTCCCGCGGCGCACCTGTTCCATATCCACGCCGGAGATGTTTACGGCCGTCCGCGAGCCGGGAATTGCAACTTCTTCCTTCTTTTTATGAGTCTGCAAGCCGCGGATGCGCCCCTTGATGTTGCCCGGCAAAATTTCCACCTCGTCGCCGATGGAGAGATGACCGTCGCTCAGTGTGCCGGTGACGACGGTGCCGAATCCGCTGATGGTGAAGATACGGTCCACTGGCAGGCGTGGGCGGTTAAGGTCGGGGCGGATGGGCTCGTTTTCCAGCAGCGATTGGAGATTGGAGATTAAAGAGTCGAGCCCGGTTCCGGCCCTAGCAGAGACGCGCAGAATGGGGGCATCTTTCAACACGGTCCCGCTCACAGCAGAGCGAATGTCTGTTTCGACAAGATCAAGCCACCCTGAGTCTGAAGCGAGGTCGGTCTTGGTCAGCACGATCAGACCGGCAGGAATCTGAAGCAGGTCCAGGATGGCGAGGTGTTCCTTCGTCTGCGGCATTACGCCTTCATCGGCAGCGATGACCAGCAGTGCAGCGTCGATGCCACCGATGCCGGAGAGCATGTTCTCAATGAAATCGCGGTGGCCGGGCACATCGACAATGCCGATCTCTTCGCCATTGGGCAGGGTCAGCCAGCCAAAGCCAAGTTCGATGGTCATCTCGCGGGCCTTCTCCTCTTTGAGACGGTCCGGGTGAGTGCCGGTTAGCGCTTCGATGAGCGTGGATTTGCCGTGATCTACATGGCCTGCTGTTCCGATGACTCTCATGCGTTAAATAAATCTTTCCTCTCCCCTCTTCCGTGTCGAAGATGAAAGAGGAAAGATGCCGGTTACTTTTTGGTGGTTTTCTTGCCGTGCCCCATGATGCGCTGATAGGAGACCATCCACTCATGCACCACATTCATCATTTCCTGCAATTGTTTTTCGGCGGCATCGGTGGTTTGATGGAGTTGGTCTTGCATGACCTGCGTGGTTTCGTTCAAGGTGTTGATGCTGGCTTCGTATCGGCCAACCTCCTTGCGAATATCGCGGAAGGATTCTTCAGAGGAGAGGCTGTAGCCCGTCCAGCGCTTCTGTTCATCGGCCTTGAAGGTGATCCATTCCTGACGCAGGCGCTCCTCTGCGAGCCTTTGCATTTCGGTCACTTCGTTGATGCGCCGTTCGAGACGGGTATTAAGTTCGAGGTAGGTCTCCTGGGCTTTTCTGGCGCTGCGCAGGGCCTCATCCATTTTTTGGATTTGTGCATCCAGGCCTTCGGCTTCTTTTTGGAACTCGACAAACTTTTCCTGCCAATCTTTGAAGACACGCTCGCGGTCGATCTGGGCGACCTTTTGAGCGTCTATAAACGCGCTTTGCGATTGTTTGCGCTCCAATTCTGAAGCGACCAATTCGGTGATGCGGCCTTCCATGGCGCGGATGCTGTCGGCCTGGATGGTGGTGCGGTCACGGTGCTCGTCAATGCGCTTGCGAACGGCGGTAATCTCACCCTGCAGGTCGGCGATCCGTTTCAGGTCGTTTTTGCGCGCCTCTTCAGTTGCCATGAGCGAATGCTTAACATCGTCAGTGGCCCGTTTGGCGTCTTCGATTTTTGAGACAAAATCACCGACGTTTGTCTGCACACGTTTGATCTCATCGGTGCGTTCTTTGAGCTGCTTCTTGATCTCTGTCAGGTTGGTGGCAACTTTGATGGCCTCGATGGATTTCTCCACCTCTGTGAACTCGGCGCGATATTCCCTGGTAATATCCTTTTCGGCTGCGGTGTGATTCTTGTCAGCCTGTTCGATCAGCTTGACGATCTCGGTACGCTGTTTGGTGATGAGGTTCTCAAATTGATCGAGACGTTTGGCCACCGGTGGAATATCCGCAACCTGTTTGCTGAGTGCCTTGATCTGCTTGGAGACCACATCCACGGATGATTCATAGGAAGTCAGGCGTTCCTTGAGATCAACCAGAGAGTCTTTGGTCTCACGCTGCTGTTTATCAAGAAAATCGAGGCGTTTAACGATCTGTTCAAATTCCATTGGGAAATCTCCAAAAAAGGATGGAAGGAAGGGTTCTAATAACAGGCATACGAAGAGATGCCGGATCCTCTGAGCCTAATATTCATTAAATTATACCCGGTCAATTATTGGACGAGATGCTGGAATAAAGCGGGCAGGCTGCTCAGGAAAGGCTGCAGAATCTGGGGGAAGATCCCAAGTACGAAAAAGCCGACCATGCCCACTCCCAGCATGATGCGCTGCGTCCAGGTTTCGTTCATTTCCCAGCCTGCATCCTGATCAGTCATCGCGAGAACGGCTAATGAGCGGATGGAAGCGGCCAACAAACCTGCGAGGCCGATAAATGTCCAAAGGGTGGTGAGCATGTTCTCTCCGGCGAGGTTCTGCCAGAGCGCAAGCCGTGATGGGAACCCGGCCAGCAACGGGAAGCCAATCATGGAAAGGTGGGAAAGCAGAATGGCTGCGAGGGCCACCGGGTACCTTCGACCCAGCCCCTGAATGTCGCTGAACCGCAAGGAGGGCATCTCGCGTTTGATGATCGAAAGTGCCAGCGTCCAAACGGTCAATTCGAGTCCACGCGGGATGAGAGTAAGAAAAATAATATCTACAAAATTCGAAGTCTGCAACCCCATTGCCAGCAGCATCAGGCCGGTCTCAGCCACAGCCGCATAGGCAAGGATGCGCCCGAGATGGCGATTCAATGCGGCAAAAGTGCCCCCGCTTGCGACCATAATCACCCCGGCTGCCACAATGGCCCCAGCTAATTGCGGGGTGTTGTGCAGCCAGGTATAGCGGTCCAGAAAGCCAAGAGCAAAAATCACAGTGAATGTTGGTAGCGCCCAGAGCAGGAAGCCTGTGGCATAGGGCGAGGATTCATCCATCAGGGTGGGTATCCAATTGTAGAGCGGAAAAATTGCAAAGAGAAACGCGAAACCCATGCTGAGCATGGCGCCTGCCTGGGTGGTCGTACCCAGATCACCAGGGCTAGCTTCTACCCCGGCCAGCATCCAACCGGAGAACAGGATGAAGGGCATGGCCAGGGTTTGATAGATGAGGAAGCGCACCACACCTCGACCGGGTTTTTGGTCCAGGGGCACCAGCAGCGGGATGACAAGCATGGCGGCGATTTCCAACAAAGGCGCGGCGTACAGGAAAGGTTCCACCGCGATGGAGGCGGTTAACAAGGCGACGATCATCAAACCAATGGAGACGAAGCGATTTGCCGTGCCTGAGGCTTCTGTGCCGAAGAACCAAAGGGCAGCCAGACCGTAGATCATCGCCAGCAAGGGCCCGTCTGCTGTGTTGAGTTCGAAACTGCGCCCGAAGAACTGAATGGAAGGCGAGATTTTTAATGAGATGGAACCCAACAAGAGGGCGGTGTCAATGGGGACGATCAGGGCAATGAAGGCAAGGAGCGCTGCAACTCCGCCGCCGATCCAGGCCGAGAAGCGCTCTTGCAGAAAGAACAGGATGAGAACGCCGACCACGAGGGGAAGGCCGATCCATAAAATAGGCGCGCTCATTCCTCGGCCTCGATCTCCGGCGGAAAGGAGCCCGCTGTTAATAAATAGGAACCGAAAATACCCAGCCCCAAATTGACCAGCGCGAGCATGCCAGTGACAAGGATGGCGCTTTCCACTGCTGCGTACAAAACTTCAAAGCCTGCCAGCATGGTCAACAAGCCGAGAACGACCCTCAATGTATCCATCGTTACACCGAGGTGAACCAGTCCGCCGCCGATGAGGATGACCCCCCCGGCGATGACGGGCAGGCCCATTCCTGGAATCACAGCCTCAATGCGGGTCATGGCTCCCAGGGCGACCAATGCAACTATGCCCATCAAGGCGATGCGGAAGGATTGTCCGCGCGGGAAGAACCCATCCTCTTCAGGGGTTTGGTGGGTGAGCAGGCTTAAGCGAGTCATGCCGAGGATGGCGGCTACCATCCACCCTGCAATGAGTTTGACCGTCCCCATGGCGAAAGGCAGGTGGCGGGTGAACAGCCAGAACGCCGCAAGGTACTGTACAGCCAGCGCGCCAAGGCTGAAACGCCAGTCGCGGCTGACCAGGATGGTCGTAGATGTGATGAGGATCAAGATAACGGTGACCCACGAAATGATGATTTCAAACATGATGTGCCTGCAGAATGATCCCTGATGGGTTTAGCGTATTCCCTGCGTTAAAAGGGAGATAAAGAGAACTAAAAATAATAACGTCCACATGATGCCGCCTTCGCCTTCGAGGGTGGTGGTGATGGCCTGACTGATGCGCCCAAGCCCGCGGTAGAGTGACCAAAACAGGGCAGACAGACTGTCGATGCGCGAACCGGCATTGGAAACCCAATGGGCACGGATCGGGGTAAAGATGCGAAAACGCCGCGAGGCCCAGAACAAGCCACCGGTCAGGAGTGAAGTGACGATGGCCTGAATCCAGGCGCCGGTCTGAAGCGCTCCATCCCAGCCCATGAATCCCAAAAGGAAGAGCAGGACTACCAAAAGGATAATTCCCGCCGGATACATAACTCTTGCCCAGCCGGGTTGCGAATCCAGCGAGTCGCGTCCGGTGGAACGAAGAGTGTGCCGGATAAATCCGGCTGCAATCAGCGCCTGTGCAATGATAACAAGCGGAAGAGAAAAACCAAGGCGGCCCGTCCATGCGATGGCAGTCACTGAAAACGGGAGGGCTGAAAGTCCCCATACCCCGGCCAGCAGAATACGATTAACCCAGATATTTTGAACGGAGGAAAGGAATAAAGCCCCTCCCGCCAGCAGCAACACACAGCCCCAAGCTACTGCTCCCAATGGGTTACCGCTGAGTGCTGCAACCATTGCCAGAGATGACATGCCGATGACCCAGTAAGGCCGACCGTTCAATTCATCCGGCGCACGCATCCACATCCATCCGCTGTAAAGTGCGGAAATACTTGAAAGGAACAGAAAAAAGGGCGTCAATCCATGGGTGAGGCTTTCCGCGGGAATTCGTCCCAGCACAACCAGGGTGGATGCCGAAGAGATCAAGCGAATGGCTGTGCCAAACCCCCGGCGCAGCGGTGAATCGGCAGCATAAGGTAGATGCTGAGGAAACCCGCCAAGATGTAAAACGGCCGCCAACATAATGAAGACGCCGGAGTTTGCTGAGACTGTTTGAAAGTCAAACAAATTCCCATTGGAAATATTCAGCACACCCGCCCAGATTAAAAATCCAATTCCCAAAGCGCGAGATGAAAAAGAGACGACCACCTTTTCTGTATTCGCCGACCCGTTGACAGAAAATAATTGCGTGACCAGTTCTGTGAAATCCAGCAGGGCCCACGCCATGAGCAACGTGATCGGGTTATTGGCCGTAACCGCCAAAAGGCCGATGCCGCCCAGTGCCAGGATTCCCGCCCAGGTAATCGTATTGACATAGATCGGGATGGCGACTGCGGTCAAAAGGATGGACAGGGTCAGGGTTGTGATCGAGAGCGCCAGCGGCCAGGATGAGCCATCTGCCTGCAGGCGAAGCGGTGAAGTAAAAAGGGGCACTGGTTGCCAGGCAGGCAGCGTAACTTCAAATGGAATTTGGATCAGCCAGACAAATACGCTGACCAGCGCCAGGAGGCCGCCAACCACGGCAACCAGCCAGGCGTAACGGGCGTTTGGTTGCAGCACACGCAAGATGGCCAGGGCCAGTGCGGTGGCAAAAAGTAATAGACAGGAGATCAGTATCAACATGGAGCGCTTAATTGTATCAGTTTTATTGCCACGACGATTTGCCCGGACACATTTGGTACAATCTTTTGCATGGATTTTCAACGTCGCAGGAATCTTCTGATCTGGACTCTGCTTACGTTAGCCGCTTTTTCCTGCACTCCGCAGCCCACCGCTGCCCCCATGGATCCGACGCCTGTCTCTGTTTCCTCAAACAACCTGCCCACGCCGACACCTTTCCAGCCGCAAGCGCAAAATTCCCCCGATCCCTATGTTGCGGTCGTCACGCCGCAGCCTGCTCCCACATACACCCCTTACCCGACCAAGTACGTTATCTCGCAGGATGTCTCTGTTCCTGTAGATTCTGCCCCCACCTCTGCCAGCGGATTAATCGTCTACAACCCGCTCACCGGCCTGCCGGTGGAAGACCCGTCTGTATTGCTTCGCAGACCGCTGGCGATCAAGGTTGGTAATTCACCTGATTACGTCCGCCCACAATCCAGCCTGACCCTGGCGGATGTGGTTTATGAATACTACATTGAGTGGGGAGATACACGTTTTATCGGCGTGTTTTACAGCAACACCTCCGAACGGGTGGGGCCTGTTCGTTCGGGACGCTACTTTGACGAACACATTTCCCGTATGTATCATTCCTTTGTCATGTTCAAAGGTGCTGACCCGCGCGAGTTCGAATATTTCAAGACCCTGGATATCAGTCAGTTCTTCATCTCGGTCGGTATCGGCAATTGTCCGCCATATTACTTTGGGCATTACAAGCGCGATTCCTACAACAATATCTTTTTTAATATGACCAAGTGGGATGCTTGCGTGAAGAAGAAAGGCCTTGATAACTCGCCGCAAACCATCAGTGGTGGTTTTTTCTCGGATGATGCTCCGCAAAGCCCGTTGTCTGTTTCGAAGATCTATTCTTTCTACTCTGTATATAGCTACAATTACTGGGCCTATGATCCGGAAAATAAGAATTATGTTCGTTATCAGGAGGACAAAGATCTGGTGGGCTTCCGCAAAGTGGAAGTCTACGCCCCGCTGACCGATGATTACACCCAATTGCCCGTCACAGCCGAGAATGTCGTGATGCTCTTCGTGCCCTACATTTTTACCAACGCGAATCAGGCCGAAGATGAAGTCTATAATCCGCAGTTGATCGACTATGGGGATGCCTATGTTTTTCGCGATGGTGTTGCCATTCCCGCCCGCTGGAATCGCACCGTGCTCGACCAGCCCATCCTGCTTACAGACCTGGAGGGCAATCCCATTTACCTGCGCCCCGGGCAGACGTTCTATCAGGTGATGGGAGTTACTTCTACTAAAATCCTCAATGGAGACGAGTGGCGATTTGAATTTCAGACACCGTAATCGATGGAGTCTAAAGCCCCAGACTTTGGACTTTATTCATGACAATGCATTAAAATGAGGTCACTTCGGAGTTCTCATGACTTTTGACCCCGCCTTTCTCAGCAGCCTTACCCTCGTCCTGACCGCATTTGCAGGCGCATTTCTGGTCGCCTTGTGGGTCAGCCTGGTGGTGTGGACATATCGCGATATTCGTTCACGCGCCCGCGACCCATTGGTTCAGACCCTCTCCGCCTTGTTGGTGGCGGTTTTGAACCTGCCCGGTGTTTTGGTCTATCTCATCCTGCGCCCGCCGCGTACGCTGGAGGAGGAGTATCAACGTACCCTTGAAGAGGAAGCCCTGCTCCAGGCTTTGGAAGACCTGCCACTCTGCCCTGGCTGTGAGCGCCGTGTAAAAGAAGATTGGCAGGTTTGCCCGAACTGCCATACCAAGCTCAAGAAGAACTGCCATGCCTGCTCGAAGTTGATGGAACTTCCATGGAATATCTGCCCTTATTGCGGCACGCCTGCTCCGGGCATGCGGCTTGAATCCACCAGCCTTGAAGACGCCTTGAAAAACATCAAGGTCACAGACGAGGAGAACGGTCCGCAGGAATAGACCCGCCCATACCGCGAGAACCTTCTCGCGGTATTTGCTTTTCAACTCTAATCCCACTTCACTGAAAGAGCCATCATGAAAATCGAATCCGTCACCCTGCATCATATTTCCATGCCCCTGGTCGCCGCCTTTGAAACCTCCTTTGGGCGCGAGACTGAACGCGAATGTATCATCATTGAGATCCGCTCTGAAGGGATAACGGCTTATGGGGAATGTGTCGCTTCCCGCGACCCTGGTTACAACTACGAGACCACCGGCACCTCGCTGCACATTATCAAGGATTTCATTGCCCCCGCCATTCTTGGTACGGATATTAAAGATGCAGACGATTTTCAGCGGCGCGTCTCCGGCATTCGCGGGCATCAACTTGCCAAAGCTGGAGTGGAAATGGCACTTTGGGATCTGATCGGCAAACGCGAGGGTAAATCGCTGCGAGCGCTGTTTGGCGGCATACGCGATAAAGTGGAGGTGGGGGTATCCATCGGCATTCAAGACTCACCGCAGAAACTGGTGGAGACCGCCACTGATTTTGTAAACAAGGGCTATGCCCGCGTAAAAATCAAGATCAAACCCGGACGCGATGTGGAAGATGCCATCGCTGTCCGCAATGCCTTTCCAAATTTGCGTTTACAGGTGGATGCAAACTCGGCCTACTCAATGGAAGACGCCGAGCATCTCAAACCGATGGATGACCTCAACCTTTTGTTGATTGAACAGCCGCTCTTTGAAGACGATATCTGGGACCACCACAAATTCCAGGCTAAATTCAAGACACCGGTCTGCCTCGATGAAAGCATTGTCTCGCCGCGCCATGCGCGTTATGCCATTGAAATGAACGCCTGCAAGATCATCAACATCAAGGCGGGCAGGCTCGGCGGATTAAGTCAGGGCATCATGGTGCATGACCTGTGCCAACAACAGCGCATGCCAGTCTGGTGCGGCGGCATGTTGGAGACAGGCATCGGGCGGGCCTCAAACCTTGCGCTGGCTTCCATGCCGAACTTCACCCTGCCCGGCGATGTCTCTGCATCAGACCGCTACTATAAACGCGACATTACCCACGAGCGCTTTGTGCTTAATTCAGACTCCACCATTGACGTGCCCAACGGCGCAGGCTTGGGCGTAACCGTGGACGAAGAGGCTTTGAAGACCTACACGCTGGCTAAAGTGGTAGTACACTAACGTTCATGCCCGTCTAATTTTTTGGTGTAAAAATACGAGGCGTTTCGCGCTTCGTATTTTTTTGCCTGATGGAATTTCAATGAAAAAGTTCTCCCTTGTCCTGCTTTGTCTGTTCCTGGTTGTTGCTTGCGGTGCTCCTCAACAAGGGGCTTCTGTCACTCTCCCCGCAAAAGCCAGCCCCACCCAACCGGCGGCTACCAGCGCCCCCACCACCACGCCCATCCGCTCCAAGGCCTTGTGGGTAAGCCTGGCCGTGCCCGATGTTCTGCGTGAGGATGCCAAATCCCTTGGCTTGCCCATGGTCAACTCGGCAGACTTTGCCACCCAAAAACTGGATGTGTCTGCTTCAGGCTCACTTTGGATCTATGCCCTCGTTGCTCCCTTTCCCACCGTGACGGATGGAGTCGCCTCTGCGGATTTGATCTCCGCCTGGCAGGGCGCTTCCTCCGGGAGTTTGAGCGGGCGTCCGCTGCTCATGGCCGAATCCACTCTGAGGGCGTTTGCGGCTTTGTGGGGCGAGCCAGCCACCGGCGCGGTGCGAAGCGTTCAGTCCGATCAACTGCTGGATGCGGCCTGGAGCGACCTGTCCAGTTTGGCCATTGTCCCGTTCGAAGAGATCCAACCCAAGTGGAAGGTGTTGACCGTGGATGGTCAATCGCCGCTTCGCAAGGACTTTGATGCGAACCTGTATCCATTGAAAGTGACCTTTGGCCTGACCGACCCCGGTCTTGTATTACCGACCACCAACCGCGACGCATCCAAACTGACGACCGTGGTGTTGACCGGCGTGACAGCGCTGGTGCGGGCAACAGCTTTCACGATGGAGACCAAGGGTGTGACGCGCCCCGGTGAATTGATTCGTGACTGGCTGGTGAATGCGGATGTGACTCATATCAGCAATGAGGTGGCTTTCGACCCCGCCTGCCCGTTCCCGAAGCCGGGTTACACCAATTTCATTTTGTGCAGCGACCCGAAATATTTTGAACTACTTCAGTATGTTGGCACGGATATTGTGGAATTGACCGGCGACCATTTTGCCGACCGCGGCGCCCAGGCCATGCGCGATACCTTGAAGATGTATACCGATAACGGCATCCCATATTATGGCGGCGGCGCGGATGTGACCGAAGCGCGCAAGCCGGTTTTGATGGAAGTGAATGGCAATAAGATCGCGTTCATGGGCTGCAATGGAAAATTGAGTTATACCTTCGTCAAGGCCACCGATACCCGCCCCGGCGCAGCCGATTGCGATTATGAATTTTTCACCCGGCAGATCAAAGATGTGGTCGCGCAGGGATATAAGGTCATCTTCACCTTTCAGCATGAAGAGTGCTATCACTCCGGCCCATGTTATAAGCATGAAGAAGGTTTTCATGCCGTGGCCGATGCAGGCGCGACGGTGGTGAGCGGCAGCCAGGCTCATTATCCGCACCTGATGGAGTTCCGCCGCGATTCGTTCATTCACTTTGGGTTGGGGAATTTGTTCTTCGACCAGATGACCTATGAAATGCCCGACGGTTCTGTCATTGATGAGACCCGCCGTGAGTTCATTGACCGGCATGTCTTTTATGATGGGAATTACCTTGGCGTGGAATTGCTGACCGCCACGCTTGAAGACTTTTCCCGCCCGCGCCCGATGAATGAGCGCGAGCGGACGCAATTCCTTGCGGAGTATTTCGCCTATAGCGGTTGGACGACTTTGTCTCCAACCCCCATCCCGCAACCGACCGTTACTTTAACTCCCATCGTGCTGCCCACGCCATAATCTGGGAGATTTTACAACCTGCTTACATTCAGGCCATACTCCCTTAGCTTGTAAATCCTAAAATCACATCGTAACCTGAAAGGAGGTTCACGATGAAAAATGTCATTTCCAAGATCATGTTGGCGGTTGTAGCGGTGGCTCTGGTGCTGGCGGTGCTCCCTGCCGGCAGCGCGTTCGCGGCAGACGACCCGCCCAAAAGCGAGTTGACTGCCGAGCGCATGGAAAAGATCTGGGCGCGGCAGGGGCGTCTCTATGAGCGCATGGGCAAGGTCTATGGCGATATGGATGCCCACATTGCCAAACTCCAGGGCCTGATCGACAAAGCTGCTGAGAACGACAAGGATGTTTCTGCCCTGCAAACGGCCCTGGATGAATATGAAGCCGCGTTGAAGAACTCCAAGCCCATCTACGACGAACTCGGCGACATCATCACAGACCACAACGGCTTTGATGCCGATGGCAAAGTCACCGATGAAGAACAGGCCAGGGCCACGCTTCAATCTGTCCGTGAGAAGGGGCAGGAGTTGAAGGCCGCGATGAATGGCAAATTCAAGGCGTGGCGGGATGCGCTCAAGGCCTTCCGGGATGCCAACCAACCCAAACCCAAACCGTAAGTGAATCGCCAGATCCAAAAACCCTGCGAGGAGAACGACATCTCCTCGCAGGGCGCCTTCTTCCTCGTTCGGGCTGGTTTTGTGTGATCTTCGGAAAATATTCCCTTAATTTTGGGACAAGCGATAAAATACAATCCGTTGTTATCCATAAAATTTTTGAATCGAGGAAATTATGAACAAGCGTGTGATCCATACTGACAAAGCACCGAAAGCCATTGGGCCCTATTCCCAGGCCATCCGTACGGACGGCATGATCTATACTGCCGGTCAACTGGGGTTGGACCCGGCCAGCATGGAACTGGTCACTGGCGGCGTGGAGGAACAGACCCGCCAGGCGCTTGCCAACCTCAGCAATGTACTGGACGCAGCAGGGTCAAATTTGGGGCATGTTGTCAAGACCACCGTTTTTCTGAAAGATATGAATGACTTCGCAAAAATGAACGCGATCTATACCGAATATTTCAACGAGAACCCGCCTGCACGCAGCACAGTGGCCGTGGCCGGTCTGCCGAAGGGCGCCCTGGTTGAAATTGAAATTGTTGCCCTGCCTGCCTAAATGTCCTCCGAACTGATCCTGATCGTAGACGATGAACCTTCCATTATTCAGCTTGCCCGCATGTATCTGGAGCGGGACGGTTTTCGCATTCACGAATCTGCCGACGGCGAATCTGCATTGGATGCGGTAGCGAAGCATAAACCGGCCCTGATCGTGCTGGATGTAATGCTCCCAAAATTGGATGGCTTCGAAGTCTGCCGCAAGTTGCGGGCGGGCGGCGACCAGACCCCCATCATCATGCTGACTGCGCGTGATGAAGATATTGACAAGATCCTTGGCCTCGAACTCGGCGCAGATGATTACCTCACCAAGCCCTTCAACCCGCGTGAACTCGTGGCGCGTATCAAAGCCATTCTGCGACGCAGCGAGATAAAGCGGGACGGAGATGCGAAGCCGCTCCATCGTGGTGACCTCACTATTGATCCCGCCGCGCGTGAAGCCCGCCTCGCTTCGCAGACTTTGGACCTGCGTGCCCAGGAGTTTGACCTTTTGCTTACTCTGGCAGAGCAGCCCGGGCGTGTCTTTACCCGCGAGCAGTTGTTGCAGAGCGCCTGGGGTTTCGACTTCTACGGCCAGACCCGCACCGTGGATGTGCATGTGGCGAAACTCCGCAAAAAACTGGATGGCGGCAGCGTGAAAATCGAGACGGTTACAGGGGTGGGATATAAACTGGTCTTGTGATGTTTACCTCGTTGCGTTCACGCCTTTGGTTGAGTTATGCTTTTCTTATCGTCACAGCGCTCAGCGTTGTGACGATTGTTCTGTTTGTCTCCCTGTTCCGCAGTCCATGGATGTATCGTCAGACGCTGGAGCGGATGCAGGCGGTCCAGTCTGTTTTGGTCGAACGGATGGGGGAGCCGCAAGCGCCAGCCCTGCCTGCTTTAGCGGAACGTGTCTCGCAAACGTTTGACTTGCGGGTCCTGGTCTTTTCTGCAGATCGGACCTTGACCTTTGATTCTTCGTCCGGTTCTTCCGCCGATTTGCCCTTCCCGGCGCGTAGGAATAACCTGCGCGCAACTCCCATTCTGCGGGATGAGAACGGTGCGGCCTGGCTGTACTCCATGCAGAGATTACCAGATGGAACCTTTCTGGTGGTTGCGGCGCCGCGCCCAAGGTTTTCGATCGTCAATATTTTCAGCGACGAATTCCTGCCGGTTATTTTGCTGGGAGGCGGGATTGCCCTGCTGCTTTCATTAATTGTCGCGTTTCTCTTCTCCGGCTGGATTGCGGACCCTCTGCAGGCGGTGGTCAGTGCCGCGCGTGAAATGCCCTCGGCGGAGGCGAAACCTGTGAGAGTCAGCGGCCCGTTTGAGGTCCAGGAATTGACGCGCGCTTTTAATTCCATGGCTGCGCGTATGCAGGCGAGTCAAAAGTCGCAACGCGAGTTCGTAGCCAATGTGTCTCATGAAATGAAGACTCCGCTTACATCCATCCAGGGATTTGCGCAAGCCCTCCTTGATGACACGGCGAATACAGAGGAAGCACGCCAGCAGGCGGCGCAGGTGATTTACAACGAGTCCGGGCGGATGCACCGCATGGTGCTCGACTTGCTCGATCTTGCCAAACTTGATGCAGGCACAGCCGACCTGAAAATGGCCCCCGTCAACATGGGGGCGTTGCTCAGGGCTGTGGCGGAAAAATTCATGCCGCAGTCACAGCGCGCCGGGGTGCGGATCGAAGTTATTGCCCCCGACGAATTGCCGACCTTGATCGCGGATGGCGACCGCATAGCGCAGGTCTTTACGAATCTGGTGGATAATGCGCTTAAATTCACGCCAGACGGCGGGACGATTTCCCTCTCGGCCAGGGTGCGCGGGGCAACTGATATGGTGATCCATGTGAAGGATAGCGGCTTGGGAATTCCTGAAGGCGAACAGGCGCGGATCTTCCAGCGCTTCTATCAAGCGGACCTGGCAAGAGGCGGCGGCGAGCGGCATGGAGCCGGGCTGGGGCTGGCCATTGTGCATGAGATCGTGGCGGCGCATGGTGGTAGAATTAGCGTCCAAAGTCGTGCAGGACAGGGCACTGCGATGGAAGTTATCCTTCCTCTAAACCCCTCAAGCACAACCACAAAAGCGCATAAAAAATAACGCCTTTTCCTCGCCGCCTCTTTGGCGGCGAAGCCTTGCCTGACCATGTCTGATCAACCCTTTGTTTCCATCGTTGTCCCTTGTTATAACGAAGAAGCCACCATTCGCAAATTGCTGGAGGCTCTGCATGCGCAGACCTACCCTCTGACGCAGATGGAAGTGATCATCTCGGACGGCCTGTCCACGGATGCGACACAGGCGGTGATCGCAGATTTTCAAAAGGATCATCCTGACCTGGCCGTTCGGGTGGTGGTAAATCAGGCGAGAACCATTCCGTCTGGGGTGAATCAGGCCATTCGTGAGGCGCGAGGCGAGATCATTGTCCGGCTCGATGCGCATTCCATGCCCATTCCGGAATATGTAGAGCGCTGCGTGACAGCCCATCAAACCGGCAGGGGAGATAACGTGGGCGGCGTGTGGGAGATTCGCCCGGGCGCGGAGACGCAGGCCGCGGAGTCGATCTCGTATGCGGCAGCGCACCCGCTTGGGGTGGGAGATGCAATGTACCGCCTCAACGCCAGACCGGGAGCGGTGGATACCGTCCCGTTCGGTTCCTTTCGCCGCAGCCTGATCGAAAAGATCGGCGGCTTCGATGAGACCTTGTTGAGCAATGAAGATTACGAGTTCAATACCCGCGTGCGTGAGGCGGGCGGCGTGGTCTGGCTGGAGCCATCCATCCGCTCGGTGTATTTTTCACGCAGTACGTTCGGAAAACTTGCAATTCAATATTGGCGCTACGGATTTTGGAAGTTCAAAATGCTCAGGCGCTACCCGCATACCCTGCGCTGGCGCCAGGCACTCCCCCCGGTTTTTGTGCTCGCGCTAATTTTGCTGATTGTGTTATCCTTAAATTTTGATGCTGCCCGTTACCTGGCTGGATTGCAATTTTTCGTTTATTTTTCCGTTCTCGGGCTGGCCGGTGTCAGACTGGCGATCAAGACAAAGAAAGGTTTCTTAATCTGGGGGCTGCCGTTCGCCATCACGACCATGCATTTTGCATGGGGCGCTGGATTTTTATGGAGCGGCATTTCAAGTTTGTTCAAGCATGGCTGATATTTACCGCCCCTCTCTGCGATTAAGGCCCAGTGAACAACGCACCATTTTGCTGGTGGGGGATTTTATTGCCTCTGTTGCTGCCACCGTCGGCGCTGTTTACTTTTGGTATCAATACTCCCTGTACAGGCTCGTGGAGAACGGTGTCAAACCGAACGTGGCCGAACGTATCCTTCAGATTGACGTGCCGTTTTGGTTTTACCTTCTGCCCCTGGTCTGGCTGCTGTTGATGGTCGATTCTTATGAATTGCACACAGCCTCGAACTGGCGCAAAACCCTGCGTGGGATCGCCGTGGCGCCCCTCGTTGGGCTGTTGGGATACTCCCTGCTTTTTACGATCAATACCGACCCGAATTCCCTGCCGCGTATCGCGATCGGTGCTTTTCTGGTTCTCGCTTCAGCCCTGACCCTGGGCTGGCGCGCCATCTATATCCGACTCTATACCTCGTCCGGTTTAATGCGCCGTTTTCTGGTGGTCGGCGCAGGCAAGGCTGGTCGAACGCTGGTGGAGGCCTACCGAAAACTCAACCCGCCTCCTTTTCTTATTATTGGCTTTATTGATGACGATCCGGCAAAGCGTCAAAAGTCTTATCAGGGTTTCGCGGTTTTGGGCGACAGCGAACATCTGCTGGATTTGATCGAAGACTACCGCGTCTCTGATGTGGTAGTGGCCATTACCGGAGAGATCAAGGGCGAAACTTTTCAAACCATTTTGGATATTCAAGAACGGGGTATTGAAGTGACCCGTATGCCCATTTTGTACGAAGAATTAACCCAGCGCGTTCCGATCGAACACCTCGAAACGGATTGGGTAATTCGTTCTTTTGTAGACCAGGTGCGGGTGCATGGCTTGTACGAATTAGGCAAGCGCCTCTTTGATATTTTAGGCGGGCTTGTTGGAAGCGTTATTTTTATTTTTTTATTCCCGTTTGTGGCATTTGCCATCATTGTTGAAAGCGGCCTCCCGGTTTTTTATTCCCAGCCACGCCTGGGAAAAGGCGGGCGTATCTTTCAAATTTATAAATTTCGAACCATGAAGCAGGACGCAGAGGCGGATGGCGAGGTAAGGACAGCTGCTGAGAATGACCCGCGAGTAACACGGGTTGGCGGTTTTCTTCGCAAGACTCGCCTTGATGAAATGCCCCAATTTGTGACCGTTCTACGCGGTGAAATGAGCTTGGTTGGCCCGCGAGCGGAGCGCCCCGAACTTGTGGCGGAATATCAAAAACAGATCCCGTTTTACCGGGCAAGATTGCTTGTAAAGCCTGGTCTTACCGGTTGGGCTCAGATTAATTACGGTTATGTTGCGACAATCAAAGAAACCATTGTAAAACTTGAATATGATTTATATTACATTAAACACCGCACCTTCAATATGGACTTTAGTATTGTTTTGCGAACGATTGGAACGGTCATACGCAGGACTGGCAGGTGAGTGGAACTGGTCAGTAACTCCGTTGCTGGGCTTGATTAACGAGGCGCTGATGGCCATATCATCAAGTGCTGTCGAAACCAACAGGCGCATCTAACAAATTCCATAACATCAAATCAAAATCATCAGAGAAAGGGATGCTCATGAACTATTTAGTCACAGGCGGCGCGGGCTTTATCGGCTCGCACATTTCACGTACGTTGTTGGAAAAAGGACACTCCGTCCGTATCTTCGATAACTTCTCTTCCGGCAAGCGCGAGAACCTCAAGGGCATGGATGTCGAAATTATCGAATGCGATTTGCGCGATGTCGATGCGGTTGCCAAAGCCGTGAAAGGCATGGATATTATCTTCCATGAAGCGGCATTCGTTTCCGTTCCCGAGTCAATGGAAAAGCCGCAGGAATGTTTCGATGTCAACGTGACAGGGACTTCCATTTTGTTTGAAGCCGCTCGCAAGGCAGGTGTGAAGCGTGCCGTCTTTGCGACTAGTGCTGCTGTGTATGGCGACTCGGAAGCCTATCCGCTGTCAGAAGATACGCCGCTGCGGCAGTTGTCGCCGTATGCTACCTCCAAGCGTGTGGATGAACTCTACGGTCAACTTTACACTTCATCTTTCAATTTTGAAGTGGTCGCTCTGCGCTATTTCAATGTCTATGGTCCGCGCCAGCGACCGGACTCAATGTATGCCGCCGCCGTGCCGATCTTCATCCGCCGTATTTTGGATAACAAGCCCATCACCATCTTTGGTGATGGCGGTCAGAGCCGGGACCTGGTCAACGTACGCGATGTGGTGCAAGCCAATCTACTCGCCGCCGAACATCCCGCCGCGCCAGGGCAAATATTCAATGTTTGCACGGGTGTCGAAACCCGCCTGCTTGACCTGCTGGATATACTCTACCAAATCTTTCCGAACGCCCCCAAACACGTCCACGCTGAACCGCGCGCCGGAGATATTTATCGCTCCATTGGCACGCCCAAAAAGATCATGGATATGCTGGGCTACAAACCGCAGGTTTCATTGGCTGATGGGTTGAAAGAAGCGGTGGAAGTGATGCGAAACGCTTAATACCATAAAACCTCGGTAGTCGAGTAGCCGCGTACTTTCTTTTTGCGGCGTATTGAGACCACCAATTAGAAGTAAACTAATACTGCTGGTTTCGATACGCCCTTCGAAACGAACGTTCAGGGCTATTCAACCAGCGGTGTTTCTAATATCGAATACCTATTCACTAATCTCTTTTCAAATGTCTTCCCGTCCCCACGTCCGTAACCGTTTCGTCCTCATTGGTGATCTTGCCCTCATCGTTGTTTCGGTGCTGGGCAGTTTTGCGTTACGGCTGGATGTGAGCGAGTTACCGTTTTATTTCCCTGCCGCGCTGGTGATGTGCGCAGTGACGTTGCTTGTCAAAATTCCTACTTACTATTTCTTTGGACTGTATCGCCGCTTATGGGTCTACGCCAGCACAAATGAACTGCGGCTAATCACCTTTGCTGTGACCACCGCCTCTGTCTTGGCGTCAGGCGTAATGCTCCTGCTCATCGGCTTTGATCTGATCAAGCCGGGCATGCCGCGCTCTGCCCTCGGCATCGACTGGCTCATCTCGCTCATCCTCATTGGTGGTTCGCGTTTTGTGCTTCGTATCCTTGCAGAACAATCTTCGGCACAGGCAAACGCCAAGACCCGCCATGCTCTCATCCTCGGTGCAGGTGACGCGGGCGCACTCGTTGTGCGTGAATTGCAAAAGACTTCGCAACTCAATCTCATTCCCATCGGTTTTCTCGACGATGATACTGCCAAACAAAATCACAACATCTACGGCGTGACCGTTATCGGCAAGATTGACCAACTCGCAAAGACGCTTGATACCAAACAAGTGAACGAAGTTATTATCGCCATTCCCTCTGCGCCGGGGCATATCATTCGCCTCGTCAATGACGAATGCCGCAAGCGCGGAATCACCTCCCGCATCATCCCCGGCTTTTATGAACTCCTCGGCGGCAAGGTCAGCGTCAACCGTCTGCGTGAAGTGGACATCACCGACCTCCTGCGCCGCGACCCCGCCAAAATTGACGACCGCCTCATCGGCGCAACGCTCGGCGGCAAACGGATTCTCGTCACGGGCGCGGGCGGCTCGATTGGCAGCGAACTCTGCCGTCAACTCGCGCGCTGGAATCCAACTGAACTTGTTTTGCTTGGTCATGGTGAGAACAGCATCTTCGAAGCCGTGCAGGAACTCAAGAACGATTTTCCTGCACTCAATCTTCAAGCAGTCATTGCGGATGTCCGCGACCTGAACCGCATTGAAAAAGTTTTCAACCAGCATAAACCGCAAGTCGTTTTTCATGCCGCAGCGCACAAGCATGTTCCGCTCATGGAAGCCAACGTCGAAGAGGCAGTTACCAACAACGTGCTCGGCACGAAGAACGTCGTCGAAACAGCAGTCAAGCACGAGGTAGAAAGACTCGTGCTCATCTCCACCGATAAAGCCGTTCGTCCGGTCAGCGTTATGGGCGCGACCAAACGTCTTGCAGAGCTCACTGTCCTCGATGCAGCAAAGCAACACAACCTGCCGTATTCGGTTGTGCGTTTTGGTAATGTGCTTGGCAGTCGCGGCAGTGTGGTGCGTACCTTCAAAAATCAAATCGCGCGAGGCGGACCTGTCACCATCACGCATCCTGAAATGTATCGTTACTTCATGATCATCCCCGAAGCCGTTCATCTCGTTTTGCAAGCCGCGTGCATGGGCACCGGCGGCGAGGTTTTCATGCTCAATATGGGTGAACAGGTTCGCATCCTCGATCTCGCCGAAGACCTCATTCGTCTTTCCGGTCTTGAGCCCTATCGTGACATCGACATTCAAACCACTGGCATTCGCCCCGGCGAAAAACTGCGCGAAGATTTGCTCGAAGACGGCGTGGACTTTGAACGCACCGGACACTCGGAAATTTTCCGCATGTCGAAAGAGGAACATGTGGACGGCTCTGCGCTCGCTCAAACGCTGGATACCCTCTCAGACCTCGCGCTTCACTCCCGGACCGATGACCTGATTCAGACCATCAACCTTTTTCTCCCCTCCGGCTCGGTGCAGTCCTCGAAGGTCGAGTAGGACGAAGTCCGTATTGAGACCCATGACCGAAGTTACCCTCACCGAATGGAATCAATTCCTGACGAAGTTCCCCGATGCGCATCTCCTGCAGATGGGCGAGTGGGGGGAACTCAAAAAGGATTTTGACTGGAAACCTGTCCGCGTTATTTCAGGGGATGCGGGCTCACAGATTCTTTTCCGCCGCTTACCGTTGGGATTCACGATTGGGTACATGCCTAAACCAGTGGACAGTGGACAGTTGGCGGTTGACAGTGAATCGTTCTGGAGTGAAGTCAATTCGGTTTGCAAAAAGAACCGCGCCGTTTTCCTCAAACTCGAACCTGATGCATGGGAAGATGAATTCATCATTTATCATTCATCATTCATCATTTCTAAACATAACATCCAACCTCCCCGCACTATCACACTTGATATTAAAGATAGCGAAGAAGATATCTTGGCAAGAATGAAACCCAAGTGCCGCTACAACATTCGCCTTGCGGAGAAAAAAGGTGTGACCGTCCGTGCATGGGACGATGTCGCCGCTTTCCATGAGATGATGACCGTCACCGGCGGGCGTGATGGGTTCGGCGTGCATTCCAAAGAATATTACCAACGCGCCTACGAACTCTTCCACCCGAAAGGGACATGTGAACTGCTCGTCGCTGAATACGAAGGCAAACCGCTGGCTTCGTTGATGGTCTTTGCGAATGGCAGGCGAGCCTGGTACGTTTACGGCGCATCGAACAATGAAGAGCGTAACCGCATGCCGACGTATCTCCTGCAATGGGAAGCCGTCCGCTGGGCAAAGGCGCGTGGATGCGAAGAATACGACATGTGGGGCGTTCCTGATGAGAATGAGGAGATGCTTGAAGCAAATTTTGAATCCCGTCACGATGGTTTGTGGGGTGTCTATCGCTTCAAACGCGGATTCGGTGGTCAACTCAAACGCGCGGCGCAGGCGTTGGATAGAGTTTACAATCCACTTTTGTATTGGGCGTATTTGAAATTTATTGGGAATAGAGCACAGTGACTGGAAACATCTGGAACGAGATCATTTCAAAACTCCCCGATCCACACTTCCTGCAAACCTATGAATGGGGGCAGGTGAAGGCGAAGTATGGCTGGATTCCCTATTACGCTGTATGGACTGGGGATGGAAAGTGGAAAGTGGAAAGTGACTCAAACCTACTTTCCACTTTCCACTCGCCAATTGTTGCCGCCGCTCTCATCCTCAAACGCACCGCCTTCCGCCGCTTTTCCATTTTCTACGCTCCCAAAGGTCCGCTCATGGATTGGACGAATGATTCCCTGCGGAAGCGGGTGTTGGACGACCTGCAATCTTTCGCCAAAAAACAAGGCGCGATCTTCCTGAAACTCGACCCGGATGTGGTGCTGGGACGCGGCATCCCCGTCAGCGTGGATGAGGTCACAGAAAACAACGGACAGGTTGTGATGTCTGATTTGAGGCGCAGGGGTTGGGTGGATTCGTCCGACCAGATCCAGTTCCGCAATACAGTCATGGTCGATTTATCTGCCAGTGAAGAAGACATCCTCATGCGCATGAAACAGAAGACGCGCTACAACGTGCGCCTCGCCGAGAAGAAGGGCGTGACTGTGCGCTTGGGTGGCTTGGACGATTTGCCGATGCTTTACAAGATCTATGCGGAAACATCTGTTCGCGATGGCTTTGTCATCCGCGATGAAGAGTATTACATGATGGTGTGGAAATTGTTTATGAGTGCAGCGGCCAGTGGTCAGCCGTCAGCAGTCCCCCTCGTTGCCGAGGTCGATGGGGAAGCGGTGGCAGCGATATTTTTATTCATGTTCGCCAGACGCGGATATTATGTCTATGGGATGTCGCGGGATAAACACCGTGAAAAGATGCCAACCTATCTTTTGCAGTGGGCGGCGATGAAGTACGCCAAGGCGCATGGCGGCCTGACCTACGACCTGTGGGGCGCGCCGGATGTCTTCGATGAAAGCGACTCGATGTGGGGCGTGTATCGCTTCAAGGAAGGCTTGGGTGGTGAGGTGGTGCGGACGCTCGGCGCGTATGATTTTGCACCGAGCAAGTTCTGGTATTCGATGTATGCGGATGTGATGCCGCGGGTGTTAAATTTTATGCGCTCGCGTGGCAAGGAAAAGACAAAGCAAGTATTAGGATAGAATCCACGAAGAACACGAATGGACACGAAGTTTGGGAGGTATTATGACGCACTTGATTTATAAAGATGAAGTGTATGCGCTCGTTGGAGCGGCAATGGAAGTACATACCATTTTGGGGGCGGGCTTTTTGGAGCCGGTTTATCAAGAAGCAATGGAGATCGAGTGTGCATTCAGAAAGATTCCATTTGTTCCCCAAAAGATTTTGCAAGTCCACTATAAACAGCATATCCTCAAAAAAGAATACATTGCCGATATGATTTGCTTTGAGAAAATCATTGTTGAGTTTAAGGCTTTAGACAATTTGACAGGCAGAGAGTCTTCTCAAGTGATTAACTACCTGAAAGCCACTGGTTATAAAGTGGGTGTCTTGATAAACTTTGGTAGCGACACAAAACTTGAATGGAAACGGTTCGTCGTCTAACCCTTCGTGCTCTTCGTGTGCTTCGTGGATGGATAAATGTTCTTGAAAAGGAGAGAGCAATCCACGAAGGGCACGAATTTTCACGAAGAAAACCTTGGTGTTCCTTTGTCTGCTTCGTGGATAAATAAAAAGGAGTCCTTATGCAAATCGCTCGCTTAAACTTCGCACATCTTCCTACCCCAATCGAAGAACTGCCCAATTTATCCAAGGTCCTGAACGGACCGCGCATCTTTGTCAAACGTGATGACCAGACCGGGTTGGCATTCGGTGGGAACAAGACCCGTAAATTGGAATTCCTGATTGCCGAAGCGCGCGAACAGGGCGCGGACCTGCTCATTTCGGGCGGCGCGATGCAGTCGAATCATTGCCGTCAGACCGCGGCGGCTGCAGCGCGATATGGCTTTGAATGTAAACTGGTGTTGACGGGGGCGAAGCCTGAGCAGGTTACTGCGAATTTTTTACTCGATCAACTTTTCGGCGCGGAAATTATCACCGTCGAAGACCGCGCTTTCCGCGATGAGACTCTACAAAAAACTTTTGACGATGCCGTTGCCGCGGGGAAGAAACCATATTTGGTTCCGTACGGCGGTTCGAGCCCCACCGGCGCGATGGGCTACACCTTTGCAATGGAAGAATTGATGCAGCAGAACATCCACGTAGATTGGATCGTCTTCGGCACATCCTCAGGTGGGACTCATGCCGGGCTGGTGCTGGGCCAGCGATTGTTTGGTTACAAAGGCAAGGTGTTGGGAATTAGCATCGATGAGCCGGAAGAGGAATTAAAGTCACACGTCTCCGACCTGGCTTCCCGTGCCAGTGAAAAACTCGGTGAACGGATTCAATTTTCACGCAGCGATGTACTTGCAACCGAAAATTACTGTCAGGCAGGTTATGGCGTCTTTGGCAAAGGGGAACGCGAGGCGATTCATCTTTTTGCCAGGCACGAAGGCTTATTGCTTGACCCCGTCTACACGGGCAGAGCGGCGGCAGGGATGATCGACCTGATCCGCAAAGGTTTCTTCAAGAAAGACGAGACGATCCTCTTCTGGCACACGGGCGGTCAACCCGCGTTGTTTGCGGATAAGTACGCAGGCTTGGTTATATAAAACCTTTGTTGGTTGAGTAGCCCCGCGTGTTTTTCGCGGGGCGTATCGAAACCAACAAGTAATATGCAACTCTTAATTTCAAGTATGCCTTCAACTGGTGGTTTCGATACGTGGCGCAACGATCACGCGCGACTACTCAACCACCGGTTTTCTTTCTATTCACCAACGTCACCACCCCAATGATCGCCCAAACGGAATTCAACGCCGTCGCCGAATACGCGCCATGGTTGAAGGTGTAATACGTCATGATGATGCCTGCAAAGATGTTCATGCCCTGATAGGCGAATGAGTCGCTGGTCACTTTTTTAGCAGAGTTCAATGCAAATGCCAACAGATAGGTTGCCGAGCCGACCCAGCCGAGAATGTCGATAAAGTCCATTATTCCAAAACCTCCACGGTCATGCCAGTTTCAATCTTTCCCTCGTTTAGGGGAATGGTATTCATCCCAAAGATCGCGCCGAGTTCATGATTGCGATAGCCGCTCAAGGTCTTGAGCGGCTCTTTGCTTTTCGCCAGCGTTTCTTTATCAATGGTCGTCACCACACAGCGCGGACAAGGCTTGACCAGCGCCATCTCCACATCCCCGATGCGGATGCGCTTCCAGGTATCTTCCGCGAACGGTTCACAGCCTTTGACCACAAGGTTCGGGCGGAAGCGATTCATCGGCAGCGTCGAATCAAGCCGCGAGTTTAAGTCCTGAAGTGATTCTTCCGAGATGATAAGAATCGGGTAGCCGTCCGCAAATCCGGTATGGTCGTCGGTATTGATTGCATAATTTGGATTCAGTCTACGCTTGAACCCATCCGCAATATGAACGAGCCGCACCGAGGTTCCAAGCCAATCGGAGAACCATGCTGCGGCTTCATCGCCCTGGTCAATGGCATCCACACCACTGCTTGACCAGATATTGACGGGCAATGGCGTGCCGGAGGATTGAACCGTAAATTGAATGGATGCAAAATTTGGTGCGGATAAATTGACCGCCTCCTTCTTAAGCGTGGGCGTGACCAGCGCCAGACGCGGATACTCACGCTGAGTCAGAAACTCGCCATCTGGCGTGACGACCATCATGCGCCGGTCAAGTTCGAGTCCCAGGCGTTGGACATTGCTCGCAGGCACATCGAACCCACGGCAGGCTTTGACGGGGTAGTAGGTGAGGGTGGATACAGTAATCATAGACTTCCTTGTTGTCTGAAGTGTTGAGTGGAAAGTTTCCAAATCCACTTTCTAATTTCCATTATTTTCAACTAATTCTTTGTAGACCATTTCCGAAATCTTCGCCATGCAGCCATGTGCCTGATTTTCATCATCTTCAGGGAAGCCATGTGTGAACAGCGAAATGGCGTATGGCTTGCGGTTTGGCGGAAAGACGATGCCCGTGTCGTGGAAGAAGTCACCCGTCCAGCCGGTCTTGTGGGCGACTTTTACATCAGCAGGCAATGGGGCGGGGATGCTCTCATTGAATTCCTGCCCGAACATGACTTCGATCATCTCATCGCAAACCTTGCGCGAAACGACCCTGCCTTCGGCGATCAACTTCATCATCTGCGTGGAACTGCGCGCGCTGGCGGCGTTGTTCATGCCAAGCCGATACGCCTTTTTATCTTCCAGTCCACGGATGACGGTCATATTTTCAATGCCGAGTTCCTTGATGAAAGCATCCACTCGGGCGCAGGTGACCCGCTCCATCAGCAGATTCGTAGCAAGGTTCGACGAACGGATGATCATTAAGCGGTTCAACTCACGAATGGACTCGCTCCCGCTGATTCTCGCGTACAGCGTTTTATCCGAATCGTCTACTTCTTCCAGCGAGAATTCACTGCCATCCACAATGCTTTTGAATGAGTTGAAAATTTTCAGCGACTCATCCAGTAAAAGCAACCCTGCCGCTGCCTGGCGGAACACCTCCATCATCACCGGAACTTTCATCGTGCTGGCAGGGTGCATGCTCACATCGGCATGGCTAAAAAATTCTCTGCCTGTTTCCAAATCCTGCACCGCTACGCTGATGGTCCTGCCTTTGAATTGCGCAATAAATTTCTCGATGCTTTCCAAGTTACACACCTTCTACAACGATCGCCTTTGAAACTGAATACTTGTGACGCAACGCGCGGGCTTCCGCATACTCAGGCGAATTGATCCACGCCTTGGCGCGTTCTACATTTTCAAATTGCAAAACGACGATCCTTTTGGGAGACCATTCGCCTTCGAGCGTTTCCGTCTGCCCGCCGCGCACAATATATTTCCCGCCGTACAATGCAACGGTCGGCGCGGCAAGTTGCTTGTAGCCTTCGTAGTCTGTTGGGTTGGTTACTTCCACATCAAAAATCACAAATGCTGTCATGTTATTCTCCGTGTTTGCTCTCAACGCCTTCCCCGGCGTTGGCTTTGAATTTAATCCTCACATCCACCGCCACCGCGCCCTTTGCCAGCACCCGCAATGGGTTGATTTCAATTTCCTCGATCTCTTCATGTTCGATGGCAAGCTGCGAGAGTTTGACCAGGACATCCTTGACCGCTTCCTCATCTACCGGCGGGATGTTACGGAAGCCTTTGAGTTTCCTCCCGGCCCATGTTCTACACATCATTTCCTCCGCCTCGGCCTGATTTAGCGGACCCAGGCAGAAGGCCACATCCTTGAGTCCTTCCACCTCCACGCCGCCCGAACCGAACATCATCAATGCGCCAAACTGTTGGTCTCGCACCATGCCGACGATGACTTCCTGCCCCTCAGGGATTTGACGTTGAATATGCACACCCTCAATTTTTGCAATTGGCATAGCCGCGCGGACCTCCGCCATCATCCGCGCGTAGCCGGTTTGAAGAGAAAGACCATCTTTGAGATTTAACATCACCCCGCCCACATCCGATTTGTGCAAAATATCGGGCGAGGCAATTTTCATCACCACCGGATAACCAAATTCATTGGCGATGGCAACGGCTTCGTTTTCACTCTTTGCCAGTTTGATCGGCGCAGCGGGGATGTTATAAGTTTGCATCAACTCATCGGTAACCCAAAGTCTGCTGACTTTGGACGGCGTACTCGCAACCGGCAAAGTCGGGAGATTTTGCAGGCTATTTGCCCTTTTCACCAGCGCCGCCAACGCCGAGGCCGCCCGTTCTGGGAAGGGATACGTTGGCACCCTCATTTCTCTGAACTCATTCTTTGCGTTCGCAACCAGGGTTGAACCGAGCAACGCCACCACTACGGGCTTTTCGTAGTTACCAACGACTTCATTTACTTTTCTCGCCACTTCCTCGGCTGTGAACATGGGCGGCGGCGGCAGGATGACCATCACGCCGTCCACGCCCTGGTCTTGCAGAAGGATGTTCAAGCATTCGGCGTATTGATTGGGCGAAGCCGAGGCAAGCATATCCACGGGGTTGTGGGTGTTGGCTGCGGATGGAAGAATGGCAGATAAAGCCTTCAGCGTTGCATCCGCCAGTCGGGCAAGGATCAAGCCGTGATGCTCAAGTGAGTCGGCGGCGATGACACCGGGTCCGCCTGCGTTGGTGAGAATCCCGATCCTGTTTCCCTTCGGCAGTGGACAATTTTCCAGCGCTCTTGCCCAGTCGAACATTTGCTCGGCGGTTTCGGCGCGGAGGATGCCCGCTTTTTTGAAGGCAGCATCGAAGGCCGTATCGGATGCAGCGAGCGCGCCGGTGTGCGAGGCCGCGGCCCTTTGACCCGCTTCAAAACGACCGACCTTAAGTGCAATAATTGGTTTGGTTTTTGAGATTTCGCTTGCGGCTTGCACGAAGCGATTGCCGTTCGAGATGCTTTCCATGTACATCACAATGACTTTGGTGTGTGGGTCGCCTGCGAGCATGGGCAGCATTTCGGTTTCGTTCACATCGGCCTGGTTGCCGAGACTGACAATGCGCGAAAAGCCGAAGCCCTGCCCGCGCGCCCAGTCGATGATGGCGGCGGCAAATGCGCCGGAATGGGAGATAAAGCCGAGGTTGCCTTGCGAGGGCATGGGCGGCTGGAGGAAGGTCGTATCAAGGGGAAAGTGCGTATCTATCGTGCCGATACAATTTGGGCCCAGTAGCCGCACGCCCAGCGCGCGCCCTGTTTCTACGCATAATTTTTCCAACGCTGCACCCTCTTCGCCTACTTCTCGAAACCCTGCCGAGACGATTACAGCGGCTTTGATTCCGCGTTTACCGCATTCTTCAATGGCTTGCGGCGTAGCTTGGGTTGGGACGATGAGGATGGCAAGGTCAACGGGGTCGGGGATGTCTTGCAGGCTGGTGTGAATTTTTCGCCCGAAGACTTCGCCGCTTTTCTGCGCAACGAGATGGATCGCGCCTTTATATCTGCTTTGGACGAGGTTGCGAGCGACGCCGTAGCCAAGTTTTTCTGGTGAGGTGGAAGCCCCGACAATGACCACGCCTTTGGGTTGAAAGAAGGGGAGCAGGGAGTTATGCATGTGGCGATTAAACCACAAAAGGAGAACGCCATCTCATTTGAGATGGTTTTCAATTTCGCCGGATGGCAAGGCGATATTCCCCCAACTTAAAGTTAATGGATCAGACCCTGCCTAAGCAGGGTCTGATTGTGTCAGATCAGGTTTAGATACCCCTGCGCGCGCGGATGTTATCCACGGCGGTCTTGGCGGCCTCAAGACTGACGCCGGTCACTTCGCGGTAGTATTTGACCGCCTCGATAACGCTGTTTCTGCGCAACGCATCAATGACGCGCGGATCGTCATCAGAATCGGCGGGCTCTACAAACGTCAAGTTGAGGTGGCGGTAGAGTTGGTCTACCTGTGCTTCCAGACGGAAAATTTTCTGCTTGAGCGCCGCGATCTCCTGCATTTCCAATGTTGACATGCCTGCCTCCAAAAGTTTTTTTTTCGGATTATAGGCCCGCGCATTTAATTGAACATCCTGCGAAGGTACTACTTTTTCTCCTTTACCAACTCATTGACCACCTGATGGCCTGCCAGCCATTCCGAGCGGCGTTTGAAGAGATTGGGCACGGCCTGATTCATGTCGCGGATCAACTCCTGTATATCTGCAGTGAGCAGCGTCCCGCCATCGACAACGATTCTTCCGGCCACCATGGTCATGTCCACGTCGCCGCCTCTCACAGCGTGGACGAGGTTATGGTGCAGGTTCCCTTCCGTCCCGGAGAGGAGAGGCGTGAGGCGCGGCGTGTCGGTGCGGACGGCGATCAAGTCCGCCTGCTTGCCGGGTTCGATTGAGCCGATCTGTGAATCCAACCCGATGGACCTTGCGCCGGTGACCGTTCCCATGCGGCAGACCGACCACGCGTCCAGCGCGGCGGCATCAAGGTTGGACAATTTGGCCAGCAGCGACGAGGCCTTCAACTCTTCGAACATGTCGAGGTTGTTGTTTTCTTTTTCACCGTCCGTGCCAAGACCCACGGCGACTCCTTTGGCGAGTAAATCCACCACGCGGGCCGCGCCGCTGGCGAGTTTCATGTTGCTGATGGGGTTGTGCGCCACGCCGATGTGACGGTCCGCCAGGATTAGAATCTCGTTGTCCGAAAGCCACACGCAGTGGGCGAGCAGGGTCTTGGGCGCATCCAGCAGACCAAACTTCTCCAACGCTTCTGCCGGGCGGATCTGATAGCGACGCGCGGTTTCTTCCACATCGAATTTGCTTTCGTTGCTGTGGGTGTGAAAGCCCGTTTGATAATGATTCGCTATTTCGATGACGCGCTTCCAGGCATCGGGCGTGGCGTAGAACATGTGCTCCAAGCCAACCCAGACCTGCACGCGCCCATCCGCGCCGCCGTGCCATTTTTGAATGAGCGCTTCGTTGGTCTTGAGCGTTTCAAAATAATCGTGGTCGGGATGCTCCGCCACATACGGAACCAACACCGCGCGGATTCCCAATTGCGCCGCGGCATTTGCGCTGCCGTGCATGTGACGCCACATATCCACGACGGTGGTGGTGCCGCATAGCAAGGACTCGGCATAACACAGGAACGAAGCGATCTCCGCCTCGCGCTCGTTGACCACGCGATGCATCGGGTCGATGAATTGCTGGAGCCATTCCCAGACGGGCAGACCTTCGGCTGTGCCGCGCAGGAGACCCGAATGCATATGCGTGTTGACCAGCCCTGGCATGAGCAGTCGATTCTCCAGCCGCTTCACTTCGACCCCGGGGTTGGCTGCCAGAATCGATGAGGCATCACCCGCCGCTTTGATTCTTCCGTCCGTGCCGATGAGGACTGCGCCATCTACAATGACTTCGTTCATGGCATTCATGGTGATAAGGTGATCGGCGTGCAGAATAAGAGGGTTCATGGTCAACTCCTAATGAGGCACATCATGTCATTGCGAGCGGCGTGCCGCGAAGCAATCTCTTGGCAACATGGGGTAAGTAAAAAATTACCACCTATCCCAATGCACCACATCTTCAAATGCGGCCCTTCCGCCCTTCCTTGGAGGTGCGGAAAGTTTCTCCTCTTCCAACGGATACCCAAACGATAACGCAACCCGCACATGCCATTCCGGCGGGATGTGCAGAATCCCACGCGCCTTTTCAAATTCATACAGGGAGGCAGGCACCGAACCAACTCCCAATTCCCAGGCGGCCAGTTGCATAAAGGCCGCTGCCTGTCCGGCATCGAACATGATCTGAAATTTTTCCAGCGGGTCCGGCGTCAGAATCGCAACGCCCAATGCCGCACCTGCGAGATGCCCCGCCCATTCACCGCAGGTCGCAAGTTCTTTCAGGATGGCCCTGTCGCGAATCGCCACGAACCGCCAGGCCTGGGTATTCTTAGACGACTGAGAGCGCCGCCCTGCATTCAGGATGTCATGAATCACTTCGTCGGGCAGGGGCCTGCTCTGAAATTTACGTACCGCGCGCTTCATGCGAATGGCTTCCGATACATTCATGACTCACCTCGTTTTTTGTGATGGGCAGAGTATAGCACTTCCCTTGTTTGTGTGGATTTTGTAAAAATATTCTGCGCTGTAAGAATCGGCTCGAACTTCTCATCTAAATCTAAAATTTTAACCATATAGTAAATTCAAGACACGCTCAATTTTTAGTTCTATTTTTTATCGTTAAAGGAACTGTGCATGAGCAAATCAACCGAGACATACAGGGAGCGAGTTACGGGGAGGATGAAGAACATCGCTTCGCTTCTGCGGCGGGGCCTGCCCTTTGCTTCGGGAGTTTTTTCATCTCTTTTGGCAATTCTCATTTATCACTTCATCATCATCCAACCGCGCCAACTCAGTGCGGACGATATCAACGCGTCTGTGGCTGCCGCAATGGCCTCCGCGACACCGCCGCCTGCATACTCGGCGCAGGTCTATCAGGTCATCCAACCGTCGCTGGTGTTGATCCAGACGGAGGAAAGGCACCAGCAAGCCGAATCAGATTTTGGCCTGGGGAGCGGCGTGATCGTCGATAGTTTTGGCGATATCCTCACCAGCCTGCATGTGGTCAAAGGCGCAACCCGCATCACGGTTACCTTCGCCGATGGGAGCGAGTCTGAGGCGCAGATCATCGACGAGACCCCCGAACTCGACCTGGCGGTCATTCAGGCTGTGGATACGCCGCTGCTGGTGGTGCCCGCGGTGCTGGGCAACCCCAACTCCATGCGCGTGGGAGATGAAGCCTTCGTGGTGGGTAATCCTTTTGGTTTGTACGGCTCGATGAGTTCCGGAGTAATCTCAGGCTTCGACCGTATCTTTCGCGTGCCGGATAGCAATGTGGAGATTCCCGGCATGATCCAGTTCGATGCGGCGGCGAATCCCGGCAATTCCGGCGGGCCGTTGTTGAACCGTTACGGGCATGTCATTGGCATTGTCACCGGACTGGTTAACCCGACGGACGAGAATTTTTTTGTCGGCATCGGTTTTGCGGTTCCCATCAATGTGGCGGTAGGCGGGATGGGTTCGCCGCCTTATTAGTTGCCATCCCCGTCATTGCAAGGAGATTGCTTCGCCGCTAAGAACAAGAGCGCGGCTCGCAATGACATAACCATTATAGGAGACTCAAGCATGGAACAAACCACAAATCGTGAAAACAAACTCCCAATGGAACGTGTGCTGTATGAAGTGAAGAAGATCATCGTTGGGCAGGATCATTTATTGGAGCGGCTAATCGTCGCCCTGCTCGCCCGTGGACATATCCTTGTGGAAGGTGTGCCCGGGCTGGCAAAGACGATGGCCATCAAAACCCTGGCCGATTCCATCGGCGGCGAATTCAAGCGCATCCAATTCACGCCAGACCTTGTCCCGGCGGATTTGGTTGGGACGCGCATCTACAACCAGAAGACGGGTGAGTTCAATACCTCGCTCGGACCTGTGTTCACGAATCTCCTGCTGGCCGATGAGATCAACCGCGCACCCGCCAAAGTACAAAGCGCATTACTGGAAGTGATGCAGGAGCGGCAGGTGACCATCGGGCGCGAGACCTTCAAGGTGCCGAATCCCTTTTTGGTGTTGGCCACGCAGAACCCGATCGAGACCGAAGGGACGTATGCCCTGCCTGAAGCACAGGTTGACCGTTTTATGATCAAGGTGTTGATCGGGTATCCCACCACAACGGAAGAGTTTGTTATTGTCGAGCGCATGACCGGCGTGGCCCAGGCGGTGCAAAAGGTTCTGAACACGGATGACCTCCTGGATCTGCAAAAAAAGGCCGATCAGGTCTATGTGGACCCATCGTTGATTGAATACGCCGTCAAAGTGGTGACGGCCACACGCAGTCCGAAAACGGTTGGGTTGCCGGAACTCGAGCCTTACATCACCTTTGGGGCCAGCCCGCGCGCTTCGATCAACCTCATCCTGACTGCCAAGGCGCTGGCTTTCGTGCGTGGACGAAACTACGTTCTGCCGCAAGATGTGGTGGATATGGCGCTGGATGTCATCCGTCACAGGCTGGTGCTTTCGTATGAAGCACTTTCCGATGAGATCAGCAGTGACGAGATCCTGACAAAAATCCTTGACCGCATTCCGATCCCTGTGGTGCCTTTGAATGAACACTTCAACGTCCGCACGAACTCCTGAGCGCATCCTGCACCGGTTGGATTGGCAGGTCATCCGCCGCCTGGATGGATATTTACAGGGCGATTACCGCAGCCTTTTCCGCGGCTCCGGCGTGGACTTTGCCGACCTGCGTGAATACCAGCCGCAGGATGATATCCGCTATATTGACTGGAATGTCAGCGCGCGCATGGATACGCCCTATGTGCGCGAATATATGGAGGATCGCGAGATCATCGCCTGGTTCCTGCTCGACCTGAGCCCGTCGGTGGATTTTGGCGCGTTGGATAACCAGAAGCGTAATGTGCTCATTGATTTTGTCGGCGTACTGTCACGCCTGCTTACGCGGCATGGCAACAGAGTCGGGGCGGTGATGTTTGGAAGCGGGATGCAGCACAAGGTCCCGGCGCGAAGCGGGCGGCTGCATGTGCTGCGCCTGCTCAATGACCTGCTCAAGCAGCCGCAGCATCAACGTGTAGCGATGACCGACCTCTCTGCCTTGATCAAGGGAGGGTTGCACAATATCAAGAAGCGTTCATTGGTCTTTGTGGTATCTGATTTCATCAGTGTACCCGGGTGGGAGCGTTCACTGAGTTTATTGGCGCAACGGCATGAGGTCATTGCGATCCGCTTGTGGGATCCGCGTGAACGCAATTTGCCAGATGTCGGCCATGTCATTCTGGAAGACTCGGAAACGGGCGAGCAAATGTATGTGGATACGCATGACAGGAATTTTCGTAAACGTTTTGCCGAGGCTGCGCAAAGGCGCGAAGCCGAATTGAGCGCGGCCTTCAAACGTGCAGGGGTGGATGTGCTGTCGCTTTCGACCGGGGCGGACCTGATCCATGCCATTGCCAGTTTTGTGATGCTGCGCCGCCAGCGCCGGAGATAGGGCATGTCATTCATCTGGACTTCCATGCTTTGGTCTTTGATACTGGTGCCGTTGTTGATCTGGTTGTATCTTCGCATGCAGAAGCGGCGCTCTCAACTGGCGCTTCGTTATGGAAGCCTGGGCCTGGTGCAACAAGCGACAGGCCGTGATGCCGGTTCGAGAAGGCACATCCCTGCGATCCTGTTCCTGGTCGGTTTGACCGTGCTCTTCGTCTCGCTTGCCCGCCCGCAGATGGTGGTGGGGCTGCCAAAGGTGGAGGGCATCGTCATTCTCGCTTTTGATATCTCTGGCAGCATGGCGGCGGAAGATTTCGAGCCCAACCGCCTTGAAGCAGCGAAGGCCGTGGCGATCGATTTTGTCTCGCGCCAGCCTTCGGCAGTGAAAGTCGGGGTGGTGGCGTTCAGCGAGGGCGGATTATCGGTCCAGCTTCCTTCGTCAGATCAGGCTGCCATCATCGCTTCGATTGAACGATTAAAACCGCAGCGCGGAACATCGCTGGCGAACGGTATTGTCGCCTCGTTGAACACCATCGCAAATGCGACCGGCCAGGAGCCGATCATGGGCTTCGAAGATGCCGAAGTCCCTGCCCCCGCCGGCCCCGTTGAAGAAATGCCCTCTGCAGATTCGGCTGTGATTGTGTTGCTTACCGATGGGGAGAATAATATGGACCCCGACCCGATGGCGGCTGCACAACTCGCTGCAGACCGGGGAGTGCTAATTCATACCGTTGCGGTTGGCAGTCCCGAAGGCGTGCAATTGACCGTGAACGGTTTCACCGTTTTCACACAGGTGGATGAAGCCACCCTCAAACAGGTCTCTGAACTGACGGGCGGTACGTATTTCAATGCCAGGGGTGAAGAAGACCTTGAGCAGGTGTATATGAACATCCAGCCGCGTCTGGTCTTTGATGAGGAGGAAACGGAGATCACCGCCATCTTTGCCGGCATCAGTATTTTGCTCCTGCTCATTGGCGGTATGTTGTCTTTACTTTGGTTTAGCCGTGTGCCGTGAGGAAACTCCAACCGCAGATCAAGATGGACGAAAAACAAGATCCAGGTTCATCTGTGGCGGATCATCCCGGTGCTGGAGGTAGATCTTAATGGAATTGCTCTGGTCTCCTGTTCTATATCTGCTGGCGTTGATCCCTCTTCTGATCCTCGCCTATATTTGGATTCTGCGGCGGCGCAAACCCTACGCGGTGCGCTATTCGAGCCTGTCGCTGATCCGTGCGGCAGCGCCCAAGCCCTCTCAATGGAAGCGGCATGTGCCGTTCGCCTTGTTCCTGCTGGCCATGTCCAGCCTCATCATGGCCATGACGCGCCCGGTTTCAACGGTCACCGTCCCGGCTGCGAATGCCACCATCATTCTCGCCATCGATGTTTCGCGCAGCATGTGCTCGACCGACATCGCCCCGAACCGGTTGGAATCCGCCAAGGCCGCGGCTTTGAACTTCATCCAATCGCAGGACTCGGATACCCAGATCGGAATTGTGGTCTTTGCGGGTTTTGCCGCCATTGCTCAACCTCCCACCACCGACCACGCCTTGTTGGAAGAGACGATCCAAAACATCACCACGGCCCGCCGCACCGCCATTGGGGAAGGCATCCTGATGTCGCTCAACGCCATCTCCGAGATCGATGATTCAGTGGTCAGCCCTTACTCAAACGCTGAGGTTATTCCCATGCCCGAGGGACAGTATGTTCCGGCCATTATCGTCCTTTTGACTGATGGAGTAACCACCACTGGAATTCATCCTTTGGAGGCGGCGCAAATGGCTGTTAACCGCGGTGTGCGCGTCTATACCATTGGCTTTGGCACCACCAATAATGATGCGCCGATGAATTGCAACCCCTATGCTTTCTCGACCGATCCCTTCTCCGACCCGTTCAGCCAATTTGACCCCTTTGGCGGGGGCGGAGGTCGCAACGGTTTCCGCCGCGAGATCGACGAGGCTACCCTCAAGCAAGTTGCGGATTCCACCGGCGGAACCTATCACCTTGCAGAAAGTTCCGAACAACTGCAGGATGTTTTTGACCGGCTGCCCACGCAACTGTTTACCGTGACCGAGACCATCGAGATCAGTTTCATCTTTGCGGCGTTGGCGGCGCTCTTGCTGGTTCTGGCCATTGTATTGTCCATGATCTGGAATCCGCTGGCATAGTTTGCATCCATAGGACAGGGCTTTGCCGGTAAGCGGATTGCGCCATCTGTGGGTCGATAAAAAACGACCTCCTCTTATTCAAAAATCTGATACGGGTATAATTCATCCAATGGATGAAAAACTCGATTTCAAACCTTTCGGTTGGTCAGCGCTTGCGCTTGCTTTTGTCGGCTGGGGGGGCCTGCTTTTGGTTGTGACCCTGACCCTGCCCTTTGTCTGGCCGCGCTGGGGTTTCTTCGCCCTGCTGCTGATGGCTCTCACAGGCACAGCGTTGCCCGCTGTTTTTTACCTTCACCAGCGTTTCCCCGCCGAACCTCCCGCTGATGCCAACGTGCTGATCCGCCAGGCCCTCTGGGTGGGCGTGTATGGTGCGACCCTTGCCTGGTTGCAACTTGGCCGCCTTGTCACGCTTTATGTGGTTCTTGGGCTGGCGGCCGGTCTCATCGCTGCCGAGTATTTTATCCGCATGCGCGAAAAAGCCAACCGCCGTATCCCCTCCCTAAATCATGACAACCCTTCGTAACCTTCCTTCCATTGAAGGCCTCCTGCAAACTCAGACGACTGCGCTGCTGATCGCGCGTTTCGGCCGCCCACTGACTTTGGATGCGCTGCGCCACACATTGGATGAAACCCGCGTGCGCTTCAAAGCCGGGATCTTGACCGACCTGCCCTCTACTGACACGATCCTCGCCCAGGCTGAACATACCCTCGCCGCCTGGACGGCGCAGACTCTCCACCCGGTTATCAACGCCACGGGCGTGATCCTGCATACCAACCTTGGGCGCGCCCCATTGAGCGCGGCCACCCTCCGCGCCATGGATGTGGTCTCGCGTGGGTATTCCAACCTTGAGTTCGACCTGGAGACCGGCAAACGCGGATCGCGGGCGCTGCATGCCGAGTCGCTCTTGCAAAAGTTGACCGGTGCCGAAGCGGCGTTGGTCGTTAATAACTGCGCCTCAGCAGTTTTGCTGACCCTATCTGCCCTGGCAAATAAAAAGCATGTGGCCATTGCCCGCTCGCAATTGGTGGAGATCGGCGGAGGCTTCCGGGTACCCGACGTGATGAAGCAATCAGGCGCGAAGCTGGTGGAGGTTGGCACAACCAATAAGGTGCGCCTTTCTGACTACACCTCTGCACTTGAAGAACCGATCGCACTGGTCATGCGCGCCCATCGTTCCAACTTCAAGATCGTCGGTTTCACCGAAGAACCGGAATTCAAAGATATTGTCGAAGCGGCGCATCAGGCCGATGTGTATGTGGTGGATGATCTCGGCTCCGGCGCGTTGTACGACACCGCCAAATTTGGGCTTTCGCATGAGCCAACCGTGCAAGAGTCCATGCAAGCCGGTGCAGATGTGATCCTGTTCTCCGGCGATAAATTGCTTGGCGGCCCGCAGGCGGGGATCATCATAGGCAAAAAGAACCTGCTTGATAAGATCAAGAAACATCCGCTGGCGCGGGCTGTCCGTGCGGATAAGTCCTGCCTGGCCGGAGTATCGGCCACGCTCGCGCACTACCTCAAGGATGAGGCGGAGCGGGAAATTCCCATCCTAAAGATGATGTCGCTGACATTGAAGCAGGTCCAGGGGCGGGCCGAAGCGTGGCGTTCCGCTCTGGGACAGGGCCGGGTCATTTCCGGTTTATCCACAGTGGGCGGCGGTTCGCTCCCCGATGAATCCATCCCCACTTTTTTGCTCGAACTCGAGGTCAAGTCGGCTGAAAAAGCCTTGCGTGCCTTGCGTAGAAATAACCCGCCCATCATCGCGCGGACGGAGAATGACAGGATCCTGCTTGACCCCCGCACGGTCTCCCCCGAACAGGAGGGGGCGTTGTTGGTGGGGTTGAAGAATTTAATAAAAAAGGAACAACCATGAGATCAGATCTGGATGCCATCATGCAATCCCATAACCTGGATGCGTTCATCGTGTTCGGAAATGCCGAGAACAACCCGGCCATGTATTACCTGACCGGCGGCGGGCATGTCAGCCATGCCACTGTCATCAAGAGACGCGCTGGAGAAGCCGTGTACTTTTACAACGACATGGAACGGGATGAGGCCGCCCGAAGCGGTTTGAATCTGATCCCCTACAGTAAATACGATTACAACGAACTCCTGAAAAAAGCCGATGGCAACCTTTTGTTGACCAGCGCCATGCGCTACCAACAGATGTTGGAAGAAATCGGCCTGACTCAGGGGCGGGTGGGTGTGTATGGTCACTATGATGTCAGCACCGTGTTCGGGGTGTTGAGTCATCTCCAAAAACTGATGCCGGATCTGGAGTTTGTCGGCGAAGCGCGGGAGGATTCCATTTTCCTGCGCGCGATGGAGACCAAGGATGAGTCCGAAGTGGCGCGCATCCGCAAAATGGGCAGGATCACGACTACAGTGGTGGACAGAGTGAAGGACTATCTCACATCCTGCGAAGTGCGCAAGGATGAGGTGCTGCTCAAAGAGGATGGCTCACCGCTTTCGGTGGGCGATGTTCATGCGAAGATCCGCTTGTGGGTCTCCGAGCAGGGCGCGGAACTTCCCTCCGGTTTTATCTTCGCCATTGGCCGCGATGCGGGCGTGCCGCACTCTGCGGGCAACCCGGCCGACCTGATGCGCCTCGGACAGACCATTGTCTTTGATATTTACCCGGCTGAGGCGGGGGGCGGCTATTACTACGACTTCACCCGCACATGGAGTCTCGGCTACGCCACGCCTGAAGCGCAGGCTTTGTTCGATCAGGTCAAGGAGATCTACGATACGCTCAACGACAACTTCGACCTGAATGTAGCATTCAAGGATTACAACAAGATGACCTGCGATTATTTTGAATCAAAGGGACATCAAACGCCAATGAATACCAAAGCGCCGATTGAAGGCTACGTCCACAGCCTGGGCCACGGTGTGGGCTTGAACATCCACGAGCGTCCCTTCAGCGGCCTGACTGCCGGGGATGACCAGCGCCTCGCGCCCGGTGTCATCATCACCTCCGAGCCGGGGTTGTATTACCCCGAAAAGGGGATGGGCTTCCGTATCGAAGATACGCTCTGGGTGCGCCCCGACGGGGTGATGGAAAAACTGGCAGACTACCCTTATGACTTCGTCCTGCCGATGAAAAAATGGACAAAATAGGCCTACCCCTGTTACCGATTTTCCAAGAATGATCCATCTCCTCTCCCTAATTCCGCGGCCCTATCTCGAAAGCGACCTGGATGAATTTCCGTTCACCGTTCCAGTGATACGCGCGCTCGCAGAGGTCACGTTCACCGCACCGGTGACCTTTTTTGTGGGGGAGAATGGCTCCGGCAAATCGACAGTGATGGAGGCCCTGGCCTGCGCGGTCGAGTCGATCACGGTGGGTAGTGAAAGCGTCAAGACAGACAGGACTCTCACCTCCGTCCGCAAACTGGCAAGATATTTCAAACTCGCCTGGACCAAACGTACACGCAAAGGCTTCTTCATGCGAGCTGAGGATTTCTTCGGCTATGCCCACTCCATGCGCGCGACCCGTGAAGAGTTGGAAGAGGAACTGGAGAATGTTGAACGCGAATACGTTGGCCGCTCCAAGTTGGCTGTGGATCTGGCGCGTTCTGCCTATCAGGGTCAACTGGCGGCGATGAAACACCGCTACGGCAAAGATCTGGATAACTTCTCTCACGGCGAAGCCTTCCTCACCCTCTTTCAGGCGCGTTTCATCCCCGGCGGCCTGTACCTGATGGATGAGCCTGAGGCCGCGCTTTCCCCTTCCCGGCAGTTGAGTTTTCTCTCCGCCCTCAAACAGATGGTTGCACAGGAATCGCAGTTCATCATCGCCACCCATTCCCCGATTCTGCTTGCCTTTCCTGATGCACAGATCCTGCAATTTAAGGATGGCGTCATCCGTGAAGTGAAATATAATGAACTTGAGCACGTCAACCTGACCCGGGACTTTCTTGCGAACCCGGAAGCATTTTTGAGATATTTATGACCGGACTCAAACCCGCCCGAATCCTTGCCATCGAATCCTCCTGCGACGAAACCGCCTGCGCCATCCTCGAAAATGGACGCGCTTTGCATTCGTCTGTAGTGGCCTCTCAAATGGAGATCCATGCCCGCTATGGCGGCGTATTCCCCGAGGTCGCGTCGCGCCAGCATGTGCTGAGCATCATTCCCGTCGTTCAGCAAACACTCGCACAGGCGCACCTTACCGTTAATGACATTGACGCCATTGCTGTCACACAGGGACCTGGCCTGGCCGGATCCTTGATTGTGGGCATGAATGCGGCCAAGGGCATGGCGTTGGCGCTTGACAAGCCCATCATCGGAGTGAACCATCTCGAAGGTCATATCTATTCGTCGTGGGTGTATGAAGCGGGGGAGAAGGAACCGCCCGCGCCTCAATTTCCGCTGATGGCACTGCTTGTCTCTGGCGGCCACACGGAGCTAAATCTGATGACCGATCACCTGACGTATCGGCGATTGGGCGCAACCCTTGATGATGCCGCGGGTGAAGCTTTTGATAAAGTAGCCCGCTTGTTGGAATTGCCCTACCCTGGTGGCCCATCCATTCAGAAGGCGGCGGAGGAAGGCGATCCGACGCGCTTCAACTTCCCCCGGGCCTGGCTCGATGGAACCTGGAACTTTTCCTTCAGCGGTGTGAAGACCTCGGTGTTGTACGAGGTTCAGGAATTGAAGAAGCGCGGCAATCTGCCGATCCATGACTTGGCGGCTTCCTTCCAAAAGGCTGTGGTGGATGTGCTCTTCAAAAAGACGATGGATGCGGCGCGTGAGTTTGGCGCAAGGGAAATTTTAGTGGCGGGTGGGGTTTCGGCCAACCGCGCGTTGCGTCAGGCTTTCAAAAACCAGACTGAATTCCCGGTTCATATCCCGCCCTTGTCCCTTTGTACCGACAATGCGGCAATGATCGGCGCGGCGGGATATTTCCGCTATGCCTTGGGGCACACCTCTGAATTGGATATGGATGTCCTGCCAACCTGGCCGCTTTCGTAAACTGCTTTCAAATTAAAAACATGCGATCCGTTACGGGTCGCATGTTTCGTTTAAAACAATCACTCCCCAGTGGCTTGCCCAAGCCAGACAGGGGAGTAATCAGGAGAATGTAATTCTTATTATATGGAGGCAGTTTAATGCTTCCTGAACATTGCTTAAGTATTGGATGAGAGATTATTCGAGGGCAGCGAGCAGTTCTTCGAGTGAAATTGGCCCTGCCCGCAGAATTTTTGGAGATTCTTCCGTGCAGTCCACCAGCGTGGATGGGATTCCGCCCGGCGTCAGACCGCCATCTAAAATCAGCGGGATGCGCCCCTGCAACTGCTCATATACTGCTTGCGCGGTGACCGGGCTTGTCTGGCCGGAAATGTTGGCAGAGGTCACTGCCATCGGCCCGGCAGCGCGAAGCAGGGCCAGCGCATCGGGATGGTTCGGGATGCGCACCGCGACGGTCTGAGTAGCAGAGATGGCCGGAGGGAGGGATGGCTTTTTAGGGATGACGCAGGTTAGAGGTCCGGGCCAGAAGCGGGCGGCAAAACGGAGGGCCATGTCTGGGATGTTTACTGCCACCTGGTCGAGGTCGCTCAAGTCTCCGATCAAGATGGGAATGGCTTTTTCGATGGGGCGGTCCTTGGCGGTGTAGATGCTTTCGATGGCGGGGTTGTCGAACGCTAAAGAGCCGAGGCCATAGACAGTGTCGGTGGGGAAGGCGACGATGCCTCCGTGTTGCAGGACTTTCAGAGCGTGTTGAATCTCGGCAGCAGGGGTGATCTCAGTACTGAACACGCGATACTTCCTGTAAGAAGATTTCCACGACCGCAGGGTCGAAATGCCGGCCGGATTCGGATTTGATATATTCGACGGCCTCACGCTTGGGCATGCCCTGCCGGTATACACGATCATGGGTGAGCGCATCGTAGACATCGATGATGGCAAAAATGCGTGCTTCAATGGGGATCTCTTCGCCCTTCAAACCGTGTGGGTAACCTGTGCCATCCCATTTTTCGTGATGATATCTGGGTATATCCAGCGCGGGTTTGAGGTATTCAATAGGGGTCAAAAGGTCGACAGCGATCTGCGGATGAAGGCGCATGACACGCAGTTCCTTCTCGGTCAGCGATCCGGGTTTTTGCAGGATATCATCAGGAATGCCCAGCTTGCCAATATCGTGCAGCAATGCACCGCGCTGGATCTGCTTGACGAGCGGTTCATCGAAACCCATCCGGCGCGCGAGGCGCACAGTCATTTCTGTGACGCGCTTGGTATGGCCTTCGGTCTCCCGGTCTCGGACCTCAAGTGCGTGAGACCAGCCCTCCAGGGTAGAGTCATATGCCTCTTCGATGATGCGGTTGGTCTTTTTTATATCTTCGACCAGTTTTGTGTTCTGTTGCAGCGTATATTCCCATTGTTGCGAAGTGACCCAGGTCATGAATGCCAGGGCAAAGAGTGCCACGACCGCGGTCAGGTTGTATTCCCAAATGTAATTGACCGCCAGGCTTGCCACGGTATAGGCAATGGTTGTGACGGCTGCAAACATGATCGAGCTGTGAGGTTTGATAATGAAACTGGACATCCCCACCGGTAGGGCAAATGCCACCATGGTGTATTCGATATAGATTGGGTGTGACAGCGACACCCCGGCCAGAATGGTAAAGAAAATGGCAATATATGCGGTAAAGTACACCCATCCGTACTGATTCATTTTCCAGAAAATGAATAGCGGTACGAACAGGAGCAGATCCTCAATCAGGTAAAAAAGATTTTCCCGGTTTGGCCTGAGGATTTGAAGGACAAGATCGTTTAGAAAAAGATAAACGAGAATCAATGCAGAAAGCCCAATAAAAAGCGCCAGTAATTGACCCTTGCGCCTGATCCCCGAATCATTTGTTCTTATCTCTATTAATGCTGCTACACGTCCCCACCAATGATCGACGCTTGGCGTCTTCAAGTCTTCCATGATTTTATTGTCCCGTCATGTTCGATACAGGTATTCTACCCATTGACACAAAGTTCAAGCAGCCGGTCGTTTCCTGAAAGATCCTTGTAGATTTGCAGTGCGGAGTCTGGGAACAGGCTGCGACCCAGCCTCAAGGACGACTCTCCTTGTGAGGCTTCGATCTCAAGTAAAAGCATAATTTTTTGGGGTGCCCAACCCGATACTATTGTAAGCAATTTCCGATAAACGTCCAGACCATCCGGGCCGCCATCGAGGGCGAGGGTGGGTTCACGGCCGTAAATGGGGAGTCCGCGCATGGTTTCAGTGGGGATGTAGGGCAGGTTGGCGCACAGCAGATCAAACGAGCGGGCAGATTCTGCATTTGGCAACAGATCACATTCCATGAACTCGATCTGATGGCTGACGCCGTGTTTTTCAGCGTTGGATCTTGCGACTTGAAGAGCCTCGGCAGAAATGTCTGTAGCGAGGATGTGGGCATCGGGGCAGTGCTTTGCGATGCTGACGGCGATAATGCCGGAACCTGTGCCGATGTCGGCGACGCTTCTTTTCTTCGGGTTGGCTGAGATCCATTTAAGGGCCCGCTCCACCAGAAGTTCTGTCTCTGGCCTCGGGATGAGCACATTGGGGGTGATGTTGAAATCGAGCCCGAAAAATTCCCAAAGACCGAGGATGTAGGGCAGCGGTTCGTCCGCTTCCAGGCGGGCAAAGGCCTGCAAGGCTGAATCAATTTGCGGCGGGGTCAGGGGCGCATCCAAATGGGCTGGCAGCCACGAGCGTGAACGTCCCAGTACATGTGCGAGAAGAACCTGTGCGTCCAACTCGTCGCATGTATGTTTTTTTTGTGAGAGGAATTCGCCCGCGTTCACTTGAGCGCCAGCAGGGACAGGTATTCGAAGACGATATTCGATGCCAGGATGGCCGTGATGTCGGCGTGATCGAAGGGTGGTGAGACTTCCACGAGGTCGAAGCCGATCAAGTCGAGGCCGTGCAGGCCGCGCACGAGTTGCAGCAACTGATAACTGGTCAGCCCGCCGACTTCGGGGGTGCCGGTTCCGGGTGCAAAGGCCGGGTCGGCCGAGTCGATATCCACGGTTACGTAGACCGGGCCTTTCATGCGTTCATGAACTTCCTTGAGGATTTCCTTCACGCCTTTTTCCATCACCTCATGAATGGTGATGGTGCGCGCGCCAAGTTCCTTTGCGTCGGCATAATCGTTTGCACCGCTCAACGGTCCGCGGATGCCGACCTGCACATATTCGCCTTCACGGATCAAGCCTTCCTGCAAGGCGTAGCGGAAAGGTGTGCCGTGACTGTACGGCACGGATTCAAATTCCGATTCCCAGGTATCCAGATGCGCGTCAATGTGGACGAGGGAGACCGGCCCGTATTTTTTGGCATGGGCGCGCAACAAAGGCAGCGCAATGGAATGATCGCCGCCGAGGGTGATGAGTTTGGCGCCGGTAGAGATTACTTCACTGGCGGTTTTGGTGATGGCTTCCATGGTATGTTCGATGGAAGTGGGAATAACGGAGACATCCCCATAATCCACCACGTTGAGTTTTTTCAGCGGCGTGACGTTCAGCGTGGAGTTGTGTCCCCAGATCAGGAGCGAGGCTTCGCGGATCTTGCGCGGGCCGAAGCGCGTACCAGTGCGGTAGGAGGTGCCGCTGTCGAAGGGCACGCCCATGATGGCGACATCCCTGCCGTTCAGGTCGCGCGATACCGGCAAACGCATAAAGGAAGGGATGCCCATAAAGGGTTGCAGGCCTGCACCGAAAGCGGGGTTCTCGTTCATGGTTAACTCCTTGATGAAAATAAAAAGGACACTCAATGCACAAGAGGGAAATGAAATTCCTTTGCGATCTTCGTGTCCTGTTTGGGTTGGAAGAATTTTACTCGTCGTCTTCGACACCGGTGGCCGCGAGTTTTCCGGCTTCGTCGCGGGTGGTGAGTTCGTCGATGAACTCTTCGATATCACCATCCATTACAGCGGGCAGGTTGTAATTGGACAAGCCCACGCGGTGGTCGGTGACGCGGTTCTGCGGGTAATTGTACGTGCGGATCTTCTCCGAGCGTTCACCCGAACCAACCTGTGAGCGGCGGTCTGCCTCGACTTCCGCCTGCTGTTTTGCCACTTCGATCTCATACAAACGGGCGCGCAAAATGCTCAGGGCGCGCAGGCGGTTCTGCAACTGCGAACGTTCATCCTGGCAGGTCACGATCATGCCGGTGGGTTTGTGGTACAGGCGCACGGCCGTGGAGTTCTTCTGCACATTCTGCCCTCCCGCGCCGGAGGAGCGGTAGACTTCGACCTCGATATCGCTGTCGGGGATGTCAACCTCCACATCATCCACTTCTGCCATCACGGCCACGGTGGCTGTGGAGGTGTGGATGCGCCCCTGCGCTTCGGTGGCGGGGACGCGCTGCACGCGATGCACGCCTGACTCGTATTTCATGCGTGAGAAGGCGCCTTTGCCTTTAACTTCAAAGATGACCTCCTTATACCCGCCCACGCCAATGGCATTCTCCGACATGATCTCGGTCTTCCAGCGCTTGTCTTCGGCGTAACGCGTGTACATACGGAAGAGGTCCGCGGCGAAAATGGCGGCCTCATCGCCGCCCGCCCCGGCGCGGATTTCCACGATGACGTTCTTGTCGTCGCGCGGGTCTTTCGGCACAAGCAGGCCCTTGATCTCCTTTTCCAGGATTTCGATCTTCGGGGTCAGGTCGTCCACATCGGCCTTGGCGAGCGCCACCAGTTCCGCATCGTTCTCGGAGATAATGAGGGCGCGGGCTTCTTCCAGGCTTTTCATCGCCTGACGGTATTCCCTGGCTTTTTCGATCAGCGGTTCAAGGCTCGTGCGTTCCTTGCTGATCTCCGCGGCGCGCTTGTAATCGGTGCCGACTTCGAGCAGTTCATTGCCGAGTTGTTCGAAGCGTTCTTCAATGGCTTGTAGTTTATCGAGCATGGTTCCTCATAGATTGCGCAATATGGATGTTGCAGTACGTTGAAATTTCCACAAGAAAGCGCGGCACCAGACCGGAGCCGCGCGAAGGATTGTATGGTCGTTGGAACGCTAATAATTCTTGACAGCCGAGAGCACCATCGAAAGGATGAGGATCAACGCAAAGACTGCGAACATGATCTGGGCGGCCTTGCGGCTGCGGGTGGCGGAGGTTTCTTCCGCGTTCTGGTTGTATTTTTTTACTTTTGAATTTTTCGTTGCCATTCTTACACTCACTTTGAAATATGTTTGTAAAAGGCCTGGGCCATGGCCTTTTCCAGTTCATCGATTGTAACAGGTTTCATGGTGTAACCGTCCGCGCCGAGTTGCATGGCTTTTTCCACCATGATATCCGCCGCTTCGGACGAAAGCATGATCACCGGCAGATCTTTCCATTCACTGCGGCGGCGCAGAAACTCCAGCATATCCAACCCGCTCACCTCGGGCATATTGATGTCGAGGATCATCAGGTCGGGTCGTTTGCCTGCCAGCAGCGCCTGGGCTGCCGGGCGCGGGCTTAGGAAATTTTTTGGAGTATAGTCCAGCAATTTGAGCATCAGCCCGATGGCGTGCCCCATTTCTTCATCATCGTCTACGATCCAGATTTCCTTCATTCCAAATGCGCCTTTACACTTTTTGCAGATGTTTCGTTCATGCCTTTTACAGCAGCCAGTTCTTCGAGGCTGGCCTCCCTAATCTTATCCATAGAACCGAAATGTTTCAAGAGCGCCTTTCTGCGGGTGGGACCAATGCCCGGGATGGAATCCAGTTGGGAGGCCAGACCCAGTTTCGAGCGTTTTTTTCGATGCGCTGTGATCCCATAGCGATGAGCCTCATCGCGGACGCGCTGCACCAGGTACAGCCCCTGCGAATGGCGGGGGAGCAGCAGCGGCTCACTCTTGTGCGGGAAGAAAATTTCCTCCTCCTGTTTGGCAAGACCCACCACCGGTATGACGCCCATCAAACCGAAGTCTTCCATTACTTTGACGACCCGGCCCAACTGACCTTTACCACCATCAATGATGATCAGGTCCGGCAGGAAGGAGAAGGACGCATCCTTCTTTGCCCCGGCTTGTGATTCTTTTTCCTGCGAGCCTTTCCAACGCCGAAAACGGCGTGTGAGCATTTCCTCCATCGAGGCAAAATCATCCGGCGCGCCAATGCTGGTGGACTCAATGTTGAACTTGCGATACAAGCCTTTTGAAGGCACGCCCTGCTCGAAGACCACCATTGCGCCGACCGTCGCAACCCCCTGAGTATGGCTGACGTCATAACACTCTATCCGGTTGGGTGGTGCAGGCAAATTCAAGTGGGTCTGCAAATCAGAAAGCGCCTGCTCTTGTCGGTGGGCATCGGCCTGCCATTGTGCCCTCAGCGAGGATAACGTCTCGGTGGCGTTTTCAGTGGCCATCTGCACCAGGTCTTTGGGCTGGCCTTCGTTAGGCACAAAGAGTTCCACCTTCTTGCCGCCGCGCTTCGATCTCAGCCACTGGGCGATGATGATGCGCTCTTCGATTTCCTGCGGCAGCATCACCTGCTCCGGGATGTTGGCCGCTTCGGTATAGAACTGCTTGACGAATTCCGCCATCACCTGGTTGTCGGTGGTGTCTTCCGTGCCTTCCAGGATGAAATATTCGCGCCCAATCAACTTGCCGCCACGGATGAAGAAAATCTGCACACAGGCTTCGCCGTCTTCCCGCGCCATGGCAATGACATCCGAATCCTCGTAATCTGAGCCAAAGACAACCTTTTGCCGCTCAATAATGGATTGCATGGCTTTCAACTGGTCGCGCAGGGCGGCGGCTTTTTCAAAGCGCATCTCTTCAGAAGCCTTGAGCATATTCGTTTGTACGCGCTGGACGATGGGCTCGCTATGCCCGCTGAGAAATTCCATCAGGTCAGAGATCATTTGGCGGTAGCCGTCTTGCGATACCGCCCCAATGCATGGACCGGTACACAGTTTAATATCGTAATACAAACACGCGCGCGGATCATGGCCGGTGATCTCGCGGTCGCAGGTCAGATAAGGGAAAATCTTTCGCAGCACTTCCAGCGTCTGATAGACCGCCCAGGCCGATGTATAAGGGCCGAAATAGCGGGAACCATCCTCGACCATTTGACGGGTGACAGTCACCTTGGGAAAGGGCTCATTCCAATGAACTTTGATGTACGGATAGCGCTTATCGTCTTTCAGGCGGATGTTGTACTTCGGCCTGTGCTTCTTGATGAGGTTCATCTCAAGGATGAGCGCCTCAATCTCAGACCCCACTACGATCCACTCAATGTCTGCGATGTCGCGCACCAGGCGGCGGGTCTTGTTATCGTGGCTTGAATCCGCGTGGAAATAACTCCGCACACGGTTCTTCAAATTGATCGCCTTGCCGACGTAGATGATCGTCCCCTCGGCGTTGCGGTAAAGATAACAGCCCGGCTTGGTGGGCAAGGTGGCAAGGATGCCTTGCAGTTTCTCCGAAATTTCCATTGGGCGCAATTCTAATCTGGAATGCGTATTACTGAAACCATGCGGCTGTCTCTTCGTAAAGGTTAAGAGTACTTTTGGATACTGTTACAGTTTGGTTATTTCCGGTTGATTTGACCGGGATTGACCGTACAATGAAAGTGTCGTTTTGTGAATTTATTAAAAGGAGAATAGCGTATGGAACAAATGCCCTCGAACACCCCGATCATGGATGCCAGCCCTGGCCCGGCTGGGTGGCTTCAAACCTGGATCAAGGTTGTCACCAAGCCCGGAGAGCAAACTTTTATTGAAATTACAGAAAGCCCGAATGCTGTGGCGAGAACTGCCTATATTTGGGTTTTTATTGTAGGCGTCATCGTTGGGCTGGCCCAGGCCTTCCTGCGCGGGGTGTATACCCTGACCGGCACCGCCCCCCAAATCCCCATCCCGGGGTTTGAACAATTCACGCAGCAGTCCGGCTCGGGCGGCGGCATCGCCAGTGTTTTGATCGGCGCGGTCTGTGGCGCGCCGCTGGCGGGCTTATTCTCTGTCGTCTTCTTTGCCCTGGGTGTCGCCATCATTCAGTGGATCGCTAAACTGTTTGGCGGAACCGGTACTTATGACAAAATGGCGTATGCGCTTGCCTCGATCTCGGTTCCGCTCTCGTTGGTTTCCGCCTTGCTCTCATTATTTGGTGCGATCCCCTTTGTGGGCATCTGTACCGGCGTCATTTCCTTTGGCCTGAGCTTATATGCGCTTTATTTGCAGATTGCGGCGGTGAAGGCGGTCAACCGCTTCGGCTGGGGGCAGGCTGCCGGGTCGGTCTTGATACCCGGTTTTGTGGTCCTGTTTGTCTGTGGCTGTATCGTCATTGGCGGCCTGATGGTCATGGGGCCGGTGATTGGCAACGTGTTCAACCAGATCAATCAAAGCCTGGCGCCATAAACTTAACGAAAAACAAGAAAATCCTCCCGCGTGGAGGATTTTCTTGTTTAACCATTCGGTAGTTCGATGGTAAAGGCCGTCCCATAACCGATCTCGCTCTCCACGTTGATCGTTCCCTTGTGCGCAAGGATGAGTTGCCTGGAGATGGCCAGCCCCAGCCCGCTGTTCGTGCGGTTACTGCGGGATTTATCCCCGCGCCAGAAACGGTCAAAGATAAAGGGTAGATTTTCGGATGCAATGCCCTCGCCCGAATCTTTGACCCGGATGCGCACGCCTCCTTCCCCGCCTTCGGCTGATTCTGTTTCGATGGAGATCGCCCCGCCCCGTGGAGTGTGTCGCAGCGCGTTGGAGATGAGATTGGAGAGCACCTCATTCAAACGGTCATAATCTGCTGTGAGTTCGAGGCTGGGAGTTGCGAGGACTGAGGACAGATCAATACCCTGGGAGGCAGCCTGGGAGGAAAAACTTGAGGTGAGGTCATCCATCAGATCGGCGAGCAGGAAGCGGGTGGGGTGAAGCGGAAGTTGTCCAGCTTCCGCGAGCGACAGGGTTTGCAGGTCGTTGACCAGACGTGCAAGCAGTTTGGTCTCATCCAGTGTGTTGTTGATATGTTCAGAGGTGGGTTCATACACGCCATCCAGCACGCCTTCAAGGTTGCCTTGAATAATGTGCAAAGGGGTGCGCAGTTCGTGAGCGATGTCGGCGGTAAGGTTGCGGCGTTGCTGTTCGGCGCGCTCAAGTTCCTCCACCATTTTGTTGAAGCGCTTGACCAACTCGTTGAACATGTCTGATTTGTTTTCTTTCACGCGCACGGCAAGGTTGCCTTCGGCAACCGAGTCGATGGCATTGAAAATATCGCCCAGCGGCTTGCCGAAGCGCATGTACAGGGTGAACATGGTGAAAACACCAAGGATCAAAAAGGCGATGGGAGCGGCGCAGATCAACAGCCAGATGTTACGAAAGCCGGAGTACTCTGTAAAAGCCCAATACAGGATGGCTGCCGTTCCGCTGAAGAAAAGTGAAAAAACACCAAAGAAGAAGAACCCAAATGGTAGAAAACGGCGTCCACGGCGGCGGGGTGGAAAGGGCGGGCGGGCGTGATTATGCATCTGCGGCTACTTATCCCTCTCGATGAATCGATAGCCGATGCCGTACACCGTTTCGATCATGCTCTCGCCGGAAGCCAATTCAAGTTTCTTGCGCAGGTTTTTGATATGCGAGTCGACGCTGCGGTCGAAGCTGGAAGAGATGCCGTGCAAGTCTTCCAGGAGTTGTTCGCGGGTGAGAGTCTGCCCGGGGCGGGCTGCCAGCAGTTGCAGAAGTTTGAATTCGTTGGGTGTGAGTTTGACCGGACCCCCGTTGTATGTGACTGAATATCGGTCTGGGTCGACTTCGAGCCCGCCCACGCGCAGGATGCTTGGCGCTTTGACCTCCCCTTTGGAGCGGCGCAACAGGGCGCGTACCCTGGCGACCAATGCCCTCGGCGAGAAGGGTTTGGTGATGTAATCGTCTGCGCCGATCTCCAGCCCGGTGACCTGGTCCACTTCTTCTGCCAGGGCAGTGAGCATGATGATGGGGACATCGCTCTCGCGGCGCAAGACCTTGCAGACCTCACGTCCGTCCATGATGGGAAGCATCAGGTCCAGGATGATGAGGTCCGGTTTTTCGCGGCGGGCCGCTGTCAGCGCGGTTTGACCGTCTGTGGCGGTGGTGACGCGGAAGCCGTTCTTTTCCAGATAGTCGCGGGCGATGCGCACGATCTTGGGTTCGTCATCTACAACAAGGATAAGTTCGGACATGGGAGAAGTATAAGGTGGAATGAGGTGGTCGGGTAGTGGGAAAAGAAAGGGGAAAGAAGAAAGAGGCGTTTCTTCCTCTTTCTTCTTTTGAGCCTATTTATTCTTTTTTATCAGCATCTGCATCTGTGGGTGCCTCACCGCCTTCATGGGCCCGCTTGTGCCATTCCGCAAAGAACGGGGGCATTTTACCTTCCCAGTCTTTGTTCCAGGGGCCGTGATGGCCATGGTTCCCCCAGGCGTGCCGCATTCTGCGGAAGAAGACCATCTTCATGGCCCCGAAGAACAGGAAAAGGAACAGGAAGGGGAAGCAGATCGCGGCAAGCGGATTGAAGTGCGGGCGGAATCCGTACCCATATGGGTAGCCGTACCCAAAACCATGGCCGTACATCATCGGCGGGACAGCCTGGCCGTCCTCTGCCGCCTTTTCGATGGCGGCGGCTACTGCGGGAGCCTGCTCAATGCCGCGCATCATTCCTGCTTTGTAGCCGAATACCCCTGCACCCGCGATCAGCCCGACGATGAGCAGCAGACCGAGAACGCGAAAGAAAATAAATGGACCTTTATTCATTTTTACCTCCAATGGTATTGTGATTTGTTTTGTCCTACGCGCTAAATGTATCAATCCATTATGGAGGAAATATGGATGGGTGCGTGAGGGATTGTGGAGGGAGCATAGTTTTTTTGTTAGAGGAGGTTGATGATGGACAGTGAGTGGGAGTACTCAAACCGCCTGCTGCTTTTAATTTTTATCCGATCTTCAGGGCAATCTTCCCGCTGGCATGCCCCGTCCCCAAATGTTTCATGGCGTCCACCACCTTGGCCAGTGGATAGACCTGTTCCACCACCGGTTTTACTTTTTCACTTTCAACCATTTCCCGCAAAGTATCCAGGTCGGGGCGGTTGAATCTGGCGATGAAAAAGATAACTTTTTGACTCGCGCCCATACTTGCCAGCCTTAATTTGATAATTTGAGCCAAAGGGCCCAGCACTTTATTCCCTTTTGGCGCGCCGACAATGATAAACCTGGCATCTGGCTTAAGAACCCGCCTGTATTCTTTCCAGGTTCGGCTTCCGGCAATATCAAAGATCAGGTCGTATGATTTGCCGTTGCGGGTGAAATCGTCCCTGGTGTAATCAATCACATGGTCTGCGCCGAGCGAGCGGATCTTCTCCACGTTTTTGGTGCTGGTCACGCCGGTTACTTCTGCGCCTAGAACTTTGGCGATCTGAACCGCGAATGTACCCACGCCTCCCGCCGCGCCGTTGATCAATACTTTTTGCCCGGGCTGGATCTCCCCGTGATCTCTTAATCCCTGCAGGGCGGTGATTCCTGCTGTGGGGATCGCCGCCGCCCCTTCAAAAGAGACATTAGCGGGTCTGCGCACTACAGCATTCACCACGTTGACATATTCCGCAAATGCGCCGTTGCGCCCGCCATAGACCTCATCACCGGGCTTGAGGTGGCCGACCTTACCGCCGACAGATTCCACCACACCGGAAAAGTCTGCGCCAATGCGTGAGTCTTTGGGTTTGAACAACCCGCTTGAGAATCGGGCAATCATCAAACCGGTCATGCCATACCACTCTGCCGGGTTGACAGACGAAGCCTGTACACGCACCAGCACACCGTCTTCGGTCACAAGAGGTTTCTCAATTTCCGCAACCTGCAAAACTTCCGGCGGACCATAGGATGAATAAACAACAGCCTTCATGAGATCGCTTCTCCTTTGATGAATTTGATGATACTGTATCAATCCAATATGGAGGAATTGTGGATGAGCCTGACAGGGATTGTGGAGATCGTATTTGAGTAGCGTTAGAATTTTCAGGGCACTGACAGGCGCCTGCAACTTTCCGCGGCGGGGCGCATCTGATAAAATGCGGGTCGGTAATAAGCACTCTCGATGGAACGTCTCAACTACGGTTGAAATCTTCAGGCCAGGAATAAGATAATGTCAAATAATGGTAACGGTAATCACGTCAAGGTTTTGGTGCTGGGCGCAGGTCCGGCCGGACTTTCAGCAGCTCTCTATGCAGCCCGGGCTGAACTTGCCCCGGTGGTGCTGACCGGGATGCAGTTGGGTGGCCAGGCTGCGCTGACACATACCATCGAAAATTACCCCGGCTTCCCCGAAGGGGTGGGCGGGGCGCAGCTGGGCGAGCTCTTTCAAAAACAGGCCGAACACTTTGGCGCGAAGGTTGAATATGACCTTGCCAACGAAGTGGATTTTTCACAGCGCCCATATAAGGTCAAAACTGACAGTGGCGAATATAAGGCTGATACGGTGATCATCTCCACCGGTGCCAGCCCGCTCCATTTGGAAGTTCCCGGTGAGGTGGAATTGACCGGGCGCGGCGTTTCCTATTGTGCCACTTGTGACGGCTGGTTCTTCAAGGACAAGAAAGTTGTCATTGTTGGCGGCGGCGACAGCGCCTTTGAAGAAGCGCTTTTCATTACCCGCTATGCCTCTTCTGTGACTCTGATCCACCGCCGCGATGAATTCCGCGCAGGCGCGATCCTGCAGAAACGGGCGACGGAACACCCCAAGATGAACTTTATCCTCAATACGGTCGTTACCGAGGTTTTGGGTTCCGACAAGATGGAAGCCTTAAAGTTAAAGAACGTGAAGACCGGGGAAGAGACGATCTTTGAGGCAGATGGCCTGTTCATTTTTATCGGCCACAAGCCCAATACTGAGATGTTCCAGGGCAGGCTGGATATGAGCGACCTCGGCTATATTAAGGTCAACGATAAAATGGAAACAAGCGCCCCCGGTGTGTATGCAGCGGGTGAGGCGGCGGACCCACATTTTCGCCAGGTGATTACTTCTGCTGGCATGGGTGCCGCAGCTGCCATCCAGGCGACTAGGTTTCTCGAAGCCGAAGAAGGCTAAATAACGGGTTGGAAGCGCAGAAGGATTTCGCCAAAGGCGGAGTCCTTCTTTTTTTCCACGCAAAAAATGTGACATTTTGTACTTTTGGTCTATGGCTGTTTCGGATAAAATTAATCGAAAATAACGGCAATTTGCCGGATAAATCGGAGGAATATGTCATGAAGAAGATCTCTATTGTGGGTGCAGGGAATACCGGCGCAACTGCTGCGCATTGGATTGCTGAACGCGAACTTGCCGATGTGGTTTTGCTGGATGTGGTGGAAGGGATGCCACAGGGGAAAAGCCTCGACATGCTGGAAGCCATGCCGATCATTGGCAAGGATACAAGCATCGTCGGCACGAACAAGTATGAAGATACAAAAGATTCCGATATTATCATTATTACGGCGGGTATTGCCCGCAAGCCGGGTATGAGCCGCGAAGACCTGCTCAAGACCAACGCCGAGATCGTCGGCAAGGCAGCTACAGAGACATTGAAGCATTCCCCGAATGCCTACTTTATTGTGTTAACCAACCCGCTTGACACGATGGCCTACCTCACCATGAAAGTGACCGGCCTCCCGCGCGAACGCGTCATTGGCCAGGCTGGAATTCTGGACTCGGCCCGCATGCGCGCCTTCGTGGCCATGGAAGCCAATGTAAGCGTAGAAAATGTGCAGTGCTATGTGCTTGGCGGTCATGGAGATGAAATGGTTCCGTTGACCCGCCACTCCAACATTGCGGGGATTCCGCTCAAGGAATATTTCCCCGCCGATAAATTGGAGGCCATCGTCAATCGCACCCGCAAAGGCGGCGGCGAGATCGTGAACCTGTTGAAGACCGGCTCGGCTTATTATGCGCCCTCAATGGCCTGTGTGCAGATGGCCGAAGCGATCTTGAAGGATAAGAAATTGATCGTGCCGTGCGCCACCTATATGAACGGCGAATATGGCCTGAAGGATATGTACTTCGGCGTGCCGGTCATGCTGGGCGCGGGGGGGATGGAGAAGATCGTCGAATACACGTTTGACGATGAAGAGAAGGCCATGTTTGAGAAATCAGCCGCCTCTGTCCGCGAGTCGCATGAAGCGCTTAAGAGTGTGGTGAATTTGTAAGATCGTTCCGTATCAAGGTCGAAGGCCGGCAGCCTTCGACCTTTGTGATGAAACATAGTAGAAGGAGTCTCCCATGATTTTGCATGAAAAAATTTCCGCTCAACTGCCCGCCTGGCGCGAGCGCATCAAATCTCTTGCGAAGGAACACGGCGAAGTGGTTGTGGATAAGGTAACTGTTGGCCAGGTGATCGGCGGCATGCGCGATATCAAGTCCCTGCTGACCGATGTTTCCTTTGTGGACCCGGCTGAGGGTATTCGTTTTCGCGGCATGTCCATCCCGGAGGTGCTTAAGGCGTTGCCAAAGGCCCGCGGCGGTAAGATGCCGATGGTGGGCGGCTTGTATTACCTGCTGATGATCGGAGAGGTGCCCAACAAAGATCAAGCGCAAGCCGTGGAAGCGGAATGGGCGAAGCGCGCTTCGGTGCCGGACTATGTGTACAAGATGCTCAAGTCCATGCCCAAGGAAACCCACCCGATGACCCTGCTTTCGCAGGCCGTACTGGCGCTTCAGAATCATTCTGTGTTTGCAGCAAAATATCACAGCATGAAGAAGGATGAATACTGGGAGGCCGCGCTGGAAGACAGCCTCGACCTGACTGCTAAACTTCCCGTCATTGCCGCGTTCATTTATCGTATGAAGTATTTCGGCGAAACCTCCAAGCCAAAATACAACCCCAAGCAGGATTACGGCTTGAACTTTGCGCGTATGATGAAGGTATCCGATAAGAAAGGCTATGCTGAACTTGCCCGCCTGTACTTCATTTTGCATAGCGATCATGAGTCTGGGAATGTCTCGGCTCACACCATGCATCTGGTCGGTTCGGCCCTCTCTGACCCGTACCTTTCCTTCTCGGCTGCGCTCAATGGTCTGGCTGGGCCTTTGCATGGCCTTGCCAATCAGGAGTGTCTGGGTTGGTTGATCGACGTCAAGAACAAGTTCGGCGGCGTGCCGACCCGCGATGAACTCTACAAATTCTCCTGGGATACCCTCAACGGCGGCCATGTCATTCCCGGTTATGGGCATGCAGTGTTGCGCGTTCCCGATCCACGCTTTACGGCTCAGATGGAATTCGCCAAGAAGCGTTTCGCGGATGATGATCTGGTACGCCTCGCGGATATGGTCTTCGATGTCGTTCCGACCGTGTTGAAGGAACAGGGCAAAGCCAAGAACCCGGCCCCGAACGTCGATGCCATCAGTGGCACGTTGCAGTATTACTACGGCGTACGTGAATTCGACTTTTACACCGTGCTCTTTGGCGTGGGCCGCGCCCTCGGTGTGACTCCCAACTTCGTTTGGATGCGCGCGCTCGGCATGCCTATTGAGCGTCCCAAGTCGTTAACCACCAAGATGCTGGAAGATGTAGTCGCCAAGGCTGCCCAGCCCGCATAGTTTATGAAAACGAACACCCGAAGCCAATTTGACTTCGGGTGTTTTTTTATTTCCTTAATTGATGCCCAGTCTGTCCAACAGGAACGAATAATCGAGCGCAATCTCTTTGATGTAATCGTACCGTCCACTGGCCCCGGCGTGACCGGAGTCAAAGTTGACGTAGAAAATGATCAGATCATCATTGGTTTTCATCTCGCGCAGTTTGGCGGTGAACTTGGCAGGTTCCCAAAATGCCACACGCGGATCGTTCACTCCCGTGGTAATGAGCAGATTGGGGTAATTCACAGCGCGGATGTTATCGTAAGGAGAATAGGACAACATGTATTCGAACAGGTCTTTATCTGCCGGGTTTCCCCATTGTTCATATTCCTGCGTGGTGAGCGGAATACTGGGGTCGTTCATGGTGGTGACCACATCCACAAAAGGGACTTTGGCGATGACGGCCTTGAACAGGTCCGGCCGCATGGTCATACAGGCGGTGACGAGCAGCCCGCCTGCCGAGCCGCCCTGCACGGCAAACCTGCCTTTTGCCGCATACCCTTCCTGAATGAGATGCTCCGCGCAGGCGATGAAGTCGGTGAAGGAATTGCGCTTGTGTTTCATCTTGCCATGCTCATACCATGCGCGGCCCATGTCGTATCCGCCACGGATATGGCCGATGGCGTAGACGAAGCCACGGTCAATGAGACTGAAGCGGTTGGCGTCAAAATACGGGTCAATGGTCGCGCCGTAGGAGCCGTATCCATACATCAACGCGGGATTGGTCCCATCCTTTTTTTGCAGGTCTTTGCGATAAGCAATGGAGATCGGCACGGATGTTCCATCCGGCGCGGTGGCATGGATGCGCTCCAAAGCGTATTTTGATTTATCGTAGCCGCTGGGGATCGCATCTTCCTTTCTGACTTCCCACTCGCCGGTGTCGAGGTGAACCTCGATAATGGAATTGGGCGTAATGAGCGAGGAGTATTTCAGCCGCAAACGGTCGGTCTCGAACTCGGAATTGCCCTCGGGAAAAACGCTGTACGTTGGCTCGGGGAATTTCACATACCGCACATTGCTCACACCATCCTCGTCACTGATGCGGATCTGTTTTAACCCGCCTTTGCGTTCGTAGATGATGATGTGTCTTTCAAAGGTATCCACATATTCCACCAGCACATCCTCGCGATGGGGAAGGATGTCGCGCCAGTTCTCGATGCCGGGCGCATCCACTGGTGCGACGCTGACCTTGAAATTCTTCGCATTGTGATTGTTGACGATGAAGAAGCGGCCCTTGTGATGGGCGGCGCTGTAATCCAGCCCTTCGATGCGCGGCTGCAGGATGTGCAATTCACTGGCCGGGTCATCCGCATCCATAAAGCGGTACTCGCGGGTGTTGGTGCTGTAATGATAGGTGATGATGAACTTGTCGTCGCGGGTCTTGCCGCAGAAGAGATAATAGGCTTCATCGGCTTCGTGGAAGACCAACACATCGTCTTTTGGATCGCTGCCGATGACGTGTCGGAATAATTTATTTGAACGCTGGGTGTCGCTCAGGGTGACGTAGAAAATGGTCCTGCTATCGTTGGCCCAATCCACACCGAAGCGCTCGTAGGCGCTGCCCGAAATATTGCCAATAATCTCGGGGAAGTATTTTCCAGTGACGAGATCCTTGATGTAGATCTCGTACACTTCGCGCCCGCCGAAATCCACCAGGTAGGCCAGTTTCGTTCCGTCGGGGCTGACGCTGATGCCGCTGATGCTGCAAAACGATTTACCCTCTGCCAGTTCGTTCTGGTCGAGGACCACCTCTTCGGGAGATTCGAGCGAATCTTTTTTGCGGCAAAAGATCGGATATTGCTTCCCGGCGGCGTTTCTCTCGTAATAGAAAAATCCGCCTCGCTTCTCCGGGACAGTGGAATCGGTTTCCTGGATCCTGCCTTTCATCTCAGAGAAGAGCATCTCCTGCATGGGGCGGGTATGCTGCATCACTTCCTCTAGATAATCGCTTTCGGCGTGCAGGTACTTCATCGTCTCCGGGTCATCTTTATCGCGCATCCAATAATAATCGTCAACGCGGGTGATGCCGTGCTGGGTCAACTCATGCGGTCGCTTGGGCGCGATGGGAAAGGGTTTGGAGAAACTCATGCAGGGAATCCTCTCAGACGAGCGGCAGGTACTTTTCCTTCAGGCTCGCCATGTGGTGCTCCACGTGGCCAACGAGGATGTAGATCAATGCGCGGGCGCTGATGGGAAACCCGCTGGCGGTACCGGTTTGTTGCACGGCATCTTCGCTCATGTTCTTGACCGCGAGGATGTTGGCGCGGCGCAGGAATTCGAACTCATCCATCAGATCCCTGACCGAAATATCATCTGCGCCGGATTCCTGGACGTAATCTCCCTGTTCGAAACCGGGCAGCGGGGTTTTGTCTTTGCGTGAAATGCGCAGCAGGCGGTAGGAGAAGACGCGCTCCCCGTCGATCAGGTGGCTGATCACTTCCTTGATGGACCATTCCCCTGGGCCGTTGCGGAAGCATGCCTGCGAGTCGGACAACCCTCCCAGCGCAGAATGCATTTCAGCGACCTGTACGTTCAGGGCGGAGATCACATCTCCCCGGGCGTCGGCGCGTTGGATGTAGTCCGAATAAAATTCGGCGAATTCATTGGGTTCGGGGGCGTTAATTTGAGCGGGCATTACAAATTCTCCTTGAGTTAAGTTTCGTTGGATACTGCGAGGCTTTTCAGGTTGCGCATTTCAGGCCAGACTCTTGCCACGATTAAGACGACAAGGATTGTGCCAATCCCACCCCCAACCACGGCAAGGATGGGACCAAACAGGGAAGCGGCCAGACCGGATTCAAAAGCGCCAAGTTCATTCGACGTGCTGATGAATATACTGTTGACTGCCGAGACACGGCCGCGCATTGCGTCGGGAGTGCGGGTGAGCAGCAGCGTACCGCGAATGACCACGCTGATATTATCCAATCCGCCGAGCAGCGCCAGCATGACAACCGATAACCAAAGTGACTTCGAAAGGCCAAAGATGATGGTTGCTACGCCGAAACCGGCCACTGCTGCAAGCAGGGTCTTACCGGCTTGTTTGAAAGGCGGCAGGTGGGCTAATGCAAACGCTACAACGATGGCGCCAATGGATGGCGCGGCGCGCATGATGCCCAATCCCTGCGGGCCGACCTTGAGAATATCGGTGGCGTAAATAGGCAGAAGCGCCACGGCTCCACCGAATAACACTGCGAACATATCCAATGTGATTGCGGCGAGGACGACCTTTGTGTCTCGCATAAAGCGGAAACCCTCCAGTAGAGAATCCATGGTGGCGGATTTGTCTGCCAGCGGGATATGCCGACCCTTGATTTGTGTGATGAGCAGCAGAAAAACAAAAGCCGCAATGCCGTCAAAGACGTAGATCATGGTTACATTGTTGAAGAGCGCCACAATGATTCCCGCCAGTGTTGGGCCGCTAATGGCGGCGATCTGCCAGATACTGATGTTCCAGGTGGTGGCGCTTGGAAAGAGTTCCGGTGGCACGGTTTCGGGAATCAGGGTGGACGAGGCTGGATCGTTGAACGCGCGGCTGATGCCAAACCCAAGCAGGCAAAGATAGATCAACCAGATGGGTCCCTCAAAGAAAGAGAGCAGCGCCAGCCCAAAAGAACAGAGCGCAAAGGCGGCTTGAGTCCATGCCACAATTCGCCGACGGTTATACTGGTCTGCCACATGCCCGCCTGGCAGCGAAAGCAAAATGACCGGGACGACCTGTACCAGTCCCACCATGCCAAGGGCGAAGGCGCTGTGTGTGCGCAGCCAGAGTTCCCAGCCGATGGCGAAGGAGAGCATTTCATTCCCAAAGGAGGTGATGAAGCGCCCGATCAACAAAAAGCGGAAGTCGTGCAGGCGCAAGGCGGCATACGGATCATGTTTGGTTGGCGGAGTTGAGGCTTCGTTCATAGAGGTAAGCCATGATTATACCCAGCGCAGTTGAAAATTGCGTTTTATAATGACCGCCCACTTTCAATGAGGTTTTTATGCGAAAATTTGTCATCATTTGGATCGGCCAACTGATCTCTACGATCGGTTCCGGGCTGACCGGGTTTGCGCTTTCGATCTGGATCTATCAAAAGACCGGCCAGGCTGCGCCCTTTGTGTATACTGCGCTGGCAAGTTCCATTCCGGTGGTGATCTTCAGCCTGTTTGCCGGGGCCCTGGTGGATCGCCTCAATCGTCGCTGGGTGATGATCCTGACCGATGTCGGCGCGGCGCTCTCCACGCTGGTTCTCTTTCTACTGTACACAAGCGGGCATTTGGAAGTCTGGCATATCTATGTCTCTTCCTTCTTTGCTTCGCTGTTCGGAACCTTCCAGATCCCCGCATTTACTGCCTCCATCACCATGCTTGTGCCGAAGGAACAATTAACCCGGGCGAACGGCATGGTGCAGTCTGGTTCGTCGCTGGATGGATTGCTTTCACCCGTGTTGGCGGGGCTGCTGGTGGGAGTGATCGGCGTGAGCGGCATGATGATGATCGACTTCATCACCTTCTTTGCTGCGGTGGGAACTTTATTGTTGGTGGATATTCCGCAGCCGCCAATATCTGAAGAGCAGAAGTCGCAGAAGATCGTTGAAGACATCCAACAGGGCTGGCGGTTTCTGTCGGTGCGGCCCGGTTTGGTGGCACTGGCCGGGTATATTGGCATTGTCAACGTGTTCGCCACCTCTGTCATGGCGTTGACCACACCGCTCATCCTTTCCTTTGCGAATGAAAAGATCCTCGGGGTTTCGCAGATGATCTCCAGCCTTGGCCTCCTGCTTGGGGGAGTATTGATCAGCTCCTGGGGCGGGACAAAGCGCAAGATGACGGGCATCTATGCCGGGGTGTTTCTGGGCGGCGTCGGTTTGATGTTCGCTGGCATGCGTTCCATTTTCTGGTGGATCTCGCTCGGTATGTTCCTCTTCCTCTTCCCAATTCCCACCACCAATTCGCAACTGCGTTCCATCATTCAAGTCAAGTCGCCGCCGGAGTTGCAGGGGCGTGTGTTTTCGGTCGTCTTTATGATCGCCCGCCTTGGGCCCCCGCTTGGATTTTTGATCTCCGCCCCGTTGGCGGACCGCATCTTCGAACCGGGTATGTTGCCCGGCGGCTTTTTCGCTTCTTTCCTTGGCCCTTTATTTGGCACTGGCCCCGGGCGTGGCATCGGGCTGATGATGAGTCTGGCCGGGCTGGGCATCTGGTTGACGACTGCGGCGATGTACGCCTACCCCCGCCTGCGGCTGGTGGAGGATGAACTTCCGGATGCGGTGCTCGAGAGCCAATAATCCCCGTCTTTCCGGGTAAAATAGAACCAATCATCGCATGAACATCACCACCAGCCGTAAAGAACTTTTCAAGATTCCAGCTCCAGCCGAAAAACTGGCTTTCTTTCAATTACTGTATGAGGCCAGCCAGGTGGATGAATCCCTGGCTTTAGCCATGCTCAAGGTGATCCACTACGAACTAAGCATGGAACAGACCCGCGACCGCTCAGCCTACAAGCGGTATGCGGATATTGTCCAATCCTTGAGTTATCACAAGTCGGAGATGTTGCAAGCCATTGTGGAAGCCTGGAGGGCGGCCCGGGTTCAAAAAACCAGCGATGAGCCGGAATGGCTTTCAGATGGGTTGATCAAGTAAACCCGGTTAAAAATCAATTCTGAATCTTTTGGGGGAATCAGAAAAATTCAACATAAAGGATTTCACCCATGACACTTACCATCGGTACAGCCACAGCCAAAAGCGGCGAGGTCGCTTATGGTGAATATTTTTTGGTTCAACATCCGGTTGGCGGCGCGGATGTTTTGCCAGTGATCATCGCGCAAGGCAGGGAAGAGGGTCCAGTATTCTGGATCACCGCGGGCATTCATGGCATTGAGCATGCAGGTATTCAGGTTATCCATAAATTGATCACGCCGGAATTGGTACGGCAGATGCGTGGGACGATCGTGGCGATTCCCGCCTTGAATCCTGCCGGGTTACGGACCTTGAACCGCCAGGCCTACTACCACGCTGGCGACCCGAACCGCCTCTTTCCCGATGGGCACATGCCGGACTTATCCGACCCGGACAAAGCTCCGCCTTCGGCATTGGAAGAAGCCTATGGGCGCATCTACGAGGAGATCAAAAAGACCGCTTCCTTTTATTTTGACCTGCACTGCATGAGCAATGATGCATTGTCCTTTATCTTCCGCGACCGCATCCTCTACCGCAAAGGAGATGAATCTGCCCGCAAACGCGCCGAAGAGGTCAGCATCAAGATGGATGCAATGGCGCAGGCTTACGGCCATACGGTGACGGCCGATTTTGCGGTTGGAAAATATATCGACCAAAAATTACATCGTGCTACAACCGCTGCTGTAGCCATGCTGGCGGGTATCCCCGCATTGACGGCAGAGTTGAGCAGTCCTTACACGCCGAAGCCTGAAGTCGTCCATGCGAGCGTGGCCGGGTTGAGGAACGTTATGCGCTGGGGCGGCATGCTGGACGGTGAGATGGAAGCCATTACGGGAATCAAAGTCGTTGACCCTGGTTTCCCGACCCATCGGCGCAGTGTGGCGCGGGTGACACAGGCTTGCATTGTCCATCACCTCAAAGAGCCAGGCGACCTGGTAAAAGCGGGAGAGCCGTTGGTGGAGATGCGCGACGCCTGGGGCAGGTCATTGGGCGTGTTGTCATCGGAATACGATGGCTTTGTCATTTCACGTCCTACTGGTATCCTGTATTACCCCGGCGATGCCGCCGTTCTGCTGGCCATCCGCGATGAAGAGCCGCGGGTGGGCGAGTACCCTGAGTCTTATTTTGATTAAGCAGCTGCGCCCTGGTCTTGTAATTTAAACTGGGCCACGATTTGCATCAGCGATTCGGCCATCTCGGCCAGACCGTGGGCTGAGGTGTTGACCTCCGCAACTTTTATGCTCATCTCTTCCGCCGAGGCCGAAACTTCCTCCACCGCTGCCGAATTCTCCTCGCTGACACTCGCGATGTTCTCGATGGCGATGTTCATTTCACTTGACCCCGCATCCATTTCGGCGGTGGCAGAGTTGTTCTGTTCCACCACTGCTGAGACGGACTGGGTGGCTGAAGCCAGCTCGCTTGATAATCCGCTCATATGTTGGGCTGAAGAGGCGATTTCCTTGACCTGCCGGTTGACTTCCTCTGCCGTGTTCAAAATCTCTGAAAGCGCATGGCCTGCGCGATTGGCCTGCGCGACGCCGGTCTCCACTTCGGCCGAACCGGCCTGCATGGCGGTTACCGCGTCTGCCACGGTGGTTTGAATATCCTTGACCAGCCCGCTGATTTCTTTTGTGGCGCCGCTTGCGCGTTCAGCCAATTTTCGTACTTCGTCGGCGACCACTGCAAAGCCCTTGCCTTGCTCCCCGGCCCTGGCTGCTTCAATGGCGGCATTCAACGCCAGCAGGTTGGTCTGGGAGGCGATCTCCTCGATCATTTCCACGATCGCGCCGATCTGCTCAGACCGTTCGCCCATCTCCTGGACTTTCTGCGCCGAAACATTCACCTTGGACTGAATGTTCTGCATGCTGGTCAGGGTTGCGGAGACAGTTGCGGCTCCCTCCCGTGCCACTTTTGCCGCCAGTGCCGAACCTTTTGTACCCGCCTCGGCGTTGCTGGAGACCTGTTGAATGGCGTTGGCGATCTGGTCGGTCGTGCCGATGACATGCGTTACAGCCACGGTCTGATCCTGTGCCCCTTTGGAAACGCCTTCAATGGCTTGGGACATTTGCGTCATGGAGTTGGCCGTACGCGAAATGGATTCGCTTTGCTGGTTCGCACCCCGCGCGATCTGCTGCATGGTGGTGGCAATTTGGGTGGTGGCCAGACCGGTCTGGTTGGCAGCCGTTGCCAGTTGTTCCGAAGCGGCCATCAATTCTTTGGCATTCTGCGAAATTTTCCCCACCGATTCGCGCAGGCGCTGCATCATCTGGCTGAAGGACAGTCCTGTTTTTTGCAGGCTGTTGACCATCAGGTTGAAGGCGTGTGCAAGTTCCCCCATCTCGTCGTTCGATCGGTAATTGACCTCACAGACCTGGAAGGAAATGGTTTGGGTCAGGTCGCCTTCGGCCATGGCTGCTGCGGCCGTGGCCAGCGTGGATAAATCCTGTTGAGCGATCTCCCTGGCGGTGGCCACCAGCTGACCGGCGGCCCTGGAGATTGAACGCGCCAGATAGTTACCAATCCCAAAGGCAATGACTACTGCTGCGACCATCAGCCCGATCATCAGCCTCTCAGTGAGGATATGATCCTTACTGGAGTTGGCCAGATGCTGGTTCGTCAGGCCACTGCTTAACATCCGCCAGGCCTGCAATTCCTTCACGATCTGGGCGTAATCCTCTTTTGCCGCCCCGTTCAGGACCTTGAGCGCGGTTTCCTGATCCAGTTTTAGACTGGGGCTAAGAAAGCCGCTGCTGTCTTTTATATAATTTTCCCAGGCTGCCAAAATCCTGTCATAGGCCACCCGGTCGGCATCGTTGGAAATCAGACTCTTAAAATCCAATAGCAGCACCTTGTTGGTTTGTTCCAAAGCATGCATGGCTTCTTCATATTGCTTCTTCTCCGCGCTGGATGTAGAAATAATATGCTGGAGTTGCAATTGACGATATTCCGCAATATTTTCTGCGATCGAATCAATGCTCACAAAGCCTTGAACCGAATTTTTCCCTATGAACACAATACTGGCGTTTAATGTGTTCATCTCGGCCAGGGCGAAACTACCCAGACCGATCATCAAGATAACCACGATTAGAAAGCCAAGGTTGAGTTTCAGGGATAAATTAAATTTCATGGGTTTGTTATTAATCAAGGGTCCAGGTTTCACCATGACTAATCTCCTGCGAATTTGCATTTCAGTGTCATAGATAACATACCAGCGCCAATTTCTCCATAAAAAAGCGCTAAAAAGTTGTCTTGAATAATTGTGATATATTAAATAAAGATGTCTTACAACCTCCATATGAAACAGTAAACCAGGTATCTTATGACTGCAAATCACACTCGTAACCCCGGCACGCCCCTTGACCTTGATTGGGTGATGGGCGCGCACATCAACAAAAGCGCGGTGGAGCGACGCACTGCCACGATCACCGGTCGCCGCACCGTGAAAAAGGATTGGCAAGCCGCCTGGCTTTTACGCGCCGTCACCTGCATTGACCTGACCACCCTTGCAGGCGATGACACGCCCGGACGAGTGAACCGTCTGTGTGCGAAAGCCAAACAGCCGATTCGCCCCGATATGCTCGAACGCCTCGGACTTAACGGTGAGCGGATTCAAGTTGGGGCGGTGTGCGTCTACCCCAACCGTGTGGCGGATGCCGTCCACGCGCTTCAAGGCTCTAACATTCCAGTTGCCTCTGTCGCGACAGGTTTTCCTGCGGGACAGACTCCTCTGCCGCAGCGCATTCAAGAAATTGAGCAAGCTGTGGAAGCAGGCGCCAAAGAAATTGACGTGGTCATCGCCCGCAATTATGTCTTGACTGGCGATTGGCAAGCCATGTACGACGAACTGCAACAATTCCGCAAAGCCTGCGGTGATGCGCACATGAAGACCATCCTTGCCACGGGTGAACTCGGCACGCTCAAGAATATCTACCAAGCCAGTTTAGTGTCCATGATGGCAGGCTCAGACTTTATCAAGACTTCTACTGGCAAAGAACCGACCAACGCGACTCTCGAAGTGAGCCTCGTGATGATCCGTGCCTTGCGTGATTATCTCGACCGTTTCGGCTATAAAGTGGGCTTCAAACCCGCAGGCGGAATCAGCTCCGCGAAGCAGGCGCTCGCTTGGCAGTCGCTGATGAAAGAAGAACTCGGCGACGAATGGCTGAAGAATGACCTGTTCCGCTTTGGCGCGAGCAGCCTATTGACCGATATCGAGCGGCAGTTGTATCACTACCTCACCGGTCACTACGCGGCGAAACATCACATGCCGATGGGATAAGAGCAGTCTAAACACGAAGGACCCCATGAGGATTAATAGATTTCTATTCACAGCCTTGTTGACATTGGTTTTGACTTCATGTTCTTCTGCGTCAATTCAATTGCCAGCTGTAACTTTTACGGTTGCTCCTACAAGTACAGCTACAATAACGCCGACAGCAACTGACATTCCTACACCGACTAAAGACCCAGATGCGCCAGATGAATATACACGTCTTGAAAATGATATTTACTATAAGGATGTACTAACGGCAAACGGAAACACCTTGATTTATTCGTGGGATAGGGATCGTCATGTTTGGGAGCGCCAATTGTACAGTGGATATCTGTTAGATTATCCTAAGGAACAAAATGATAAGGGAGGAAGCGATCAATTATTAATGACTGTATTTATTGATGCTACTATTGAAGATGAGGCATCCCTTCCCATCCTCATACACCCTGAAAATGTAGACGCAAATGGTACTTTGAATGGAACTGGTTTTATTCAAGACCTATTGCTTAGTGCTATGGGAGATAGAGGGATGTTTGGAATTCCAAAGCCTACATCTTTTTCCATGACGCCCTGGTATGACGGCTCGCATCAGTTTCATTTTGATTTTGTGAATGCTGATGGACCTCAACAGTGGGGTCTTTGGGTAGGAAGTACTATCACAATCCATATTCGCGGAGATTTTGAAGAATTAAAAGCAAATATGGATACAAATGGTTTTTCGGAAACACACTCAATGATCGTGGGGTCAGGGGCAAGCGCCACTTACCGATATGGTCCACCTAATAGTTATATGGTGAAAATTTGGACGGATGCTGATCACAATTTGTATTGTGATATTGCACCTACTTTGCGACCAGCAACTAGATGGACAAAAAACTTAATACATGAAATGATATTTTTTGGACCGGCAAGTGCTATGGAGAGTGAAGATTTGACACATCCTTTTTCGGGAGGACAATTAAGTGCATTTGTCCTTAACCAAAAAAGCTATCCATATTTTGAATTTGGACCTCCGCAATAATCTGATTGGAGTACTTAATGACAAAAATACTTGAAATCTTCAACACCATGGAATACGGACCTGCGCCCGAAGCGCCGGATGCTGTCAAGGCGTGGCTCGATGAGCATGGACGCAAATTCGGCTTGTTCATTAATAACGAGTGGGTGACGCCGAAGGGAGCGAAGTTTTATCCTTCGTACAACCCGTCGAATGGGGAGTTACTCGCAGAGACCACTCAAGCCGAGAAAAAAGATGTAGACGTAGCGGTTGCAGCAGCTCGTGGCGCATTCAAAACTTGGAGCAAAACTCCAGGTGTGATTCGTGCTCGTTATCTCTATGCCATCGCCCGCAACATTCAAAAGCATTCGCGTTTGCTGTCAGTGCTCGAGTCAATGGACAACGGCAAGCCGATCCGCGAATCTCGCGATATTGATGTGCCGCTGCTGGCGCGTCACTTTTACTATTATGCAGGTTGGGCGCAACTCATGGAAACCGAACTGCGCGACTATCAACCTGTCGGTGTGGTGGGGCAGATCATCCCGTGGAACTTCCCGCTGTTGATGCTGGCATGGAAGATCGCGCCTGCAATTGCGATGGGCAACACGGTGGTGTTGAAGCCTGCTTCGTACACAAGGCTCACGGCGTTGTTGTTCGCGGAAATTGTCGCTGAGGCGGGGTTGCCTGCTGGCGTTGTAAATGTAATTACTGGAAGCAGCAGTGCAGGCTCGATGATCGTTGAACACCCCGATGTGGATAAGATCGCGTTCACGGGTTCAACCGATGTCGGGCGCACGCTCCGCAAGCAGACAGCTGGCTCTGGCAAGAAACTCTCGCTTGAGCTCGGTGGCAAGAGTCCATTCGTCGTGTTTGACGATGCCGATTTGGATGGAGCAGTTGAAGGGGTGGTCGATGCGATTTGGTTTAATCAGGGTCAGGTCTGTTGTGCAGGGTCAAGGCTCATAGTGCAGGAAAATGTCGCGGGGAAGTTCATCCAAAAATTAAAAGCTCGCATGGAACACATGCGTGTGGGCGACCCGCTCGATAAAGCGATCGACATGGGCGCGATCGTTGACCAAAGCCAATGGGACACGATCGATGGCTGGGTGAAGACGGGCATTGCCGAAGGCGGCGAATGTTTTCAACCGAATATCGCGCTGCCCGAAAAGGGACTGTTCTATAAACCGACTTTGATCACGGGTCTCGACCCCGCCGCCGCAACTGTGCAGGAAGAAATTTTCGGACCCGTGCTGGTCTCGCTCACGTTCCGCACGCCGAGCGAAGCCATCGACCTTGCGAACAACACGCGCTACGGTCTCGCGGCGAGTGTGTGGAGCGATAACATCAACCTCGCGCTCGATGTCGCGAGCAAGATCAAGGCAGGCTCGGTGTGGGTCAACTGCACCAATCAATTCGACGGCGCTTCGGGCTTCGGCGGCTATCGCGAGTCGGGCTACGGGCGTGAAGGCGGATGCGAAGGCTTGTTTGAATATCTGCGACCAAAATGGATGGAACGTCCGCGCCCAGAATTTACGGTGAATGAAAAGTGGGGAGGACACACCCCAACGCTTCCAACTCAGCCGACAACTGCTCGGGCAAATGGACATTCGCTTCCGCCGATAGATCGCACGCCAAAGATGTACATCGGCGGCAAGCAGGTGCGACCCGACGGCGCATACACCACAACAGTATTGAACGCCAAAGGGAAGATTGTCGGGCAGGTCGGTGATGGCAACCGCAAGGACATTCGTGATGCGGTCGAAGCGGCTCATGCAGCGCATGTCGCCAAGCCAGGTTGGGCGATGCGCCATGGCTACAATCGTTCGCAAATTTTATATTTCATCGCGGAAAATCTCGATGCCCGCAATGCCGAGTTTGTCAAACGCATTGTCGAAATGACGGGACGCACACAGAAATCCGCGCAAGCCGAAGTGGACGCGGCGGTGGAACGTCTCTTCAGTTATGCGGCATGGGCTGATAAATACGGCGGCACCGTGCAAGAGACTACTCTGCGCGGAATCACAGTCGCGGTCAATGAACCTGTCGGTGTGATCGGCATTGCCTGCCCCGATGAAATGCCCTTGCTTGGTTTTGTCTCGCTGATGGCGCCTGCGATTGCACGCGGCAATACCGTGGTGATGATCCCCAGCCAGAAATATCCGCTCTCGGCTACAGACTTCTATCAGGTGCTCGACACCTCCGATGTGCCTGGCGGCGTGGTCAACATCGTCACAGGTGACCGTGACCACCTGACCAAAACCCTCGTCCAGCATGAAGACGTGGACTCGCTCTGGTACTTCGGCTCGGCGGAAGGCAGTTACCACGTCGAAAACGAGTCCGCTGCGAATATGAAGCGCACATGGACAGGCTACGGTCTGCCCCGCGACTGGCTTGACCGCGAACAAGGCGAAGGTCACGAGTTCCTGCACGAGGCGACTCAGGTGAAGAATATCTGGGTGCCGACGGGGGAGTGAGTCGTAGAAAGTAGTGAGTAGAAAGTAAGACCTCCGAGTTGTCCGCTCGGAGGTCTTTGTTATTGGTTTATGATACTTAGGTTGCTATAACAATTTTAACTTGACTTAGTAATAATGCAAAATAATGAATTTGTTTAAGCCACTTTGCTAAATCTTCGTATTGAATTTCATTATCCAGAACCTTAGCTTTCTCCCAACTCATGTGAATTCCAACTTCCCTGTCTACTGGAAAGTCAGGCTTAACAATGTCTTTATCAATATGTTCACATGCGTCTCGAAAATTTCTAATGCGGCTCCGTGTGTCTTCACTTAATACTTGTAAATCTCTTGGCTTAGGAATAAATGGTTTGCCATCGGACAACCTTAATCCAAGACCGCGCAGTCTATCAAGATATTGTATGGAACGATGAAGCGAGTTAATGCATGTTTCAAAATGATCCTGAGATCGGTAATAGTCATCTGCAAAACCATCTTGAAGAAATTTATAAAGTTTTTGCCTTGTTTCTTCATACTCTATTATTGTCTTTTCTGTTAGCCTTACATACCAATCTGCTAGCTGCTTTCCGCGTGCAGATGGTGGTCCTTGAACCTCTAATATTCTCCCTAATTGTCGTCTGCTTCTTAATGACAACTCTAATTCGCCGAGGCTTGGTATTTTAAGCTTAGAAATTGATTCATTAGATTCCATGATAAGTTTAATTGTAATAGCAGAAATGAAGATTTGTAGGCAAAACAAGGATGCGTTTTAAAGTCTTTTTCCCAAAGTACAACGGCAAAAGCAACCCCCTCCGCCTTCGGCACCTCCCCCAAATGCGACACGGAGACTTTTTATAATTTCCCAAGTTTTACTTGTCGCATTTGGGGGAGGACGGGTGGGGGTGGTTTTATTTTGTTACCACTTTAACTTCGCTTAATTTAACCTGTACACCACCTCGAAGCGTGTTCTGAATTTCGGCAACCGTATCCGTGTGCTCCATCAGGGCGCGGATTTCTTCCTCCGTCCCTTTGGCGTGGACCTTGGCTTTATAGGTCACATTTGCGGCAGGTTCGCCTTCTGCGCCGAAGTCGCCGCTCACTTCCACTTCTACCTTTTCTACCTGGATATTCCGCTTCGCGGCTTCGCGGTAGATGTCATTGCAGTAGCAGGTCGCAAGCGCAAGGAAGAGCAATTCTCCGCCGTTGGCACTGGAGCCGAGCCCGCTTGATTTTGGGGGAATGTCGATGGAATGTGGATTTCCGTTCGTGGTCAATGTGACGTGATGCTGGTTTTGGCTGTTCTCTACATGGGCACTAATTTTCATTTGTAATCTCCTAAATTTATTTTGAAGAAATTAAAAATGCTTCTCAATTCCACCGAACCCGATCTGCTTGTTCTTGGAGGTCATTTCAATGAAATACCGTAGTCGCTTTTTGAATTCATCGGGGCGTTTGCGCGCCCCATCAATAAATGCCACGCGGATGCGAATGTACGCGTCCGAAAAGCTCTGAAAATTCTTCCAGGCATCTTTATCCGCTTGAATGGCTTTCAAAATATCAGGTGGGATGATGAATTCGACATTCAAGACTTCTGTCAGCGTATCGGCTACTTCTTTGAGGATTTTCTTCTGCGCAACCAATGTCCGCAGGCGCTCGATGTTGGCTTGCGAGTATTTGGCTTTGGGCTTGCGCGGTGAGAAGCGTTGAACGGTATGCTCGTCATCCAAGGTCTTAATGATGGAGTCGATCCAGCCAAAGCACAGGGCTTGTTCTACGGCGTCGTTGTATTCGATGCGCGGCTTGCCTGTTGCCTTCCTGGGATAGATGAGCCAGATCTCGGCTTCGGTTTTGTGGTGCTGTTTGAGCCACTCGCGCCAGTCTTTGGGGGTGGTCACATAGAGAGTGTTTGAGATTTTCATGACGGGTACTTTTGACGATAAAACAGCCCCCTCGGATGGAAGCATCATCCAAGGGGGCTGAGACGAAAATTATTTCTCCACTGCTGCCATTACATCCGCGAGGAATTCCGCCATGTCCCATGCGCCATTGCGGCTGACACTCAGGCGCACGATGACCATGTTCTGCGAGGGGAAGATCAACACATCTTGGCCATCGTGACCAGAAGCATAGTAAACATCCTCGGGCATGTCGGGCCATTCTTTCGTGCTTGGGTCGCCGCCGTCGCTGGCGTTCAGCCACCACGACCCGCCATATTCACCTTTGGATGGAGGCGTGGGCGTGCGGCTGTATTCCACCCAGCCTTCGGGCAGAATCCGTTCGCCGTTCCACATCCCATCTTGCAGATAGAGCAATCCGAAGCGCGCCCAATCGCGTGCCGTGGTGTACGTGTACGAAGAACCGACCAATGTACCAGATGCATCTGGCTCCATGATGGCAGTATTCATATTGATGCGCTGGAACAAAGCTTCCTGCGGGAATGCCCAATAGTCGGTAACCTTGCCGCCCACCGTGTCGCGAATGATGCGGCTCAAGATGTTTGCAGTACCGCTGGAATAATTCCAGATCGTTTCAGGGTCGCCTGCCAATGGTTTGTTCGCGGCATACGCTGCCATGTCACCTTGGTTATACAACATCTGCGTCACACCATCGGTCAGGTCGCCGTAATCTTCATTAAATTCCAATCCACTACTCATGCGGATGAGTTGGTCAATGGTGATGGTTTTGCGCGGGTCATTCGCTCCTTGCCATTCAGGCACGGGAGCGGGGGAGTGAATGTCGAGTTTGCCTTGCTGAACCAATACGCCCAACAAAGCCTCGGTCACGCTCTTGGCCATCGACCAACCTTGGAAGAGCGTATCTTTATCGAAGCCTTCACCATATCGTTCCGCGATGATCTGTCCATCTTTGACGATGATAATGGCGCGTGTTCTGCGTGGATTGTTTGGATCGGGATTTTGGAACCATTTATCCAGCATCGCTTCCAAAGCAGGGGACTTTTCATAAGTCACCGCATCACCCAACGGCCAGGGCTGATTCGGGTCTAATGGCGTGGGTACTGGCATGATGGCCTGACTTATCTCAAATGGACCTTCGCCTGCCAGCAATGTACAGCCGAGTCCAAATCTTAAGATTGCCTTTTGCTTTGCCGCCCAACCCCATAAGGTCACCGTTGCTTCGCCCTTTGCTTCGTCAATTTTTGGGCGTAAGAAAGGAACCAATGGGTTACTTGGCAGTTCAGTCATGATGGTCGCCACATCCTGACCCGTAAGAAAATGATAAGAGCAGACTGCTTTGGCCGTATAGCCAGTAGCCACCTTGAAAGTGGGCAGCATATAAAAATATCCCCCAACCAATACAATGACAAGAAAAGCAGCGATACCGAGCAGAAACTTCTTTAATCTCATGGGATGACTCCTTCACAGTATTGTAGAGTGCTTTTGTATTGTACGATATAAATTGGCGCATGCCTAATTTGGAAGGAATGTTTTAAATAAAAAGAGACAGCCACCTTGAAAGCGGCTGTCTCTTTTTATTAACTTTATGCTTCTTCGAATTTCATCGTCGCCTGGCGGACGATGTCCAGCAGTTCTTTGAGCGGCTGGACGAAGGCCAGGGTGTAGATCACAAACCCGATGCCGTACAGCACGCCTTTGATCGGAGAGAAGATGCTGACCCAGATGATCAGCCCGCCGAGGGCGAACAGGGCCAGGGTCAGCCAGGTGCCGCCAAGGGTGGGATTTTTCTCTTTGAGCAGGGTGCGGCGGAAAATGTACGGGATGAGGGCAACGCCAAATTGGAAGACCCAGCCATAAATCAAGGGTTGAGGCGCGGTCGATTCGACGGGTCCGCTTGGGATGAGTTTCAGCAGGATCGTGGGGGCGATCAGCACAGGCATCAAGATCCATACATACGAAGCGACCAAATGCCAGCCGCCCGCCTGCGAGAGATGTCCGCTTGCTTTGAGGGCGCGGATCATCAAAACGACCAGCCAGATGGTGGCAGCCAGGTGCAGGATCAAACCCGCAACGGTGGGCGGTTCGCTGATGGCCGCGGGGATCCACGGGCCGAGGATGATGCCGAACGCGCCGAGGGTCATGCCCCAGTAGATAAGGTCAATCGCTTTCTTTTCGCCGAGCGGTTTGCCTGTGATCATCGGGATGAAATCCACGAGCAAGCCTGCAAAGACCAGCGACATGAAGCCCCACGAGTTGGCATGGATGTGAACTTCCAGCGGCACGCGGATGCGCAGCGCCTCGCTCCAGTTGAGGAAGATGCCTGTGCCGAGGACGATGCCCAACAAAAGATAGGCAACGCCCGTGACATAGAACTTGAGGCTGGCGGGAGTCTCACCGCCGCGCAGGGCCCACAATAGCGCGAGCAGCAAGGAAGTGGCGATGAAAACCAATACGCCGCCTGTAAAGATCAATGGGTGGTTCATGCTCGAAAAGCCCGCGATCAACAGCGCAAATCCTGCGTTGAGCAAAAGCCAGATATCCCAGCGCATGGCAGGGCGCGGTTTCTTCGCCTGCCCTGCGACCAACGCGGGCAACAAACCGAAGATGACCTGCGAAAGGATACCCAGCGTGATGAAGTGAACACGCACCCAGCGCAGGGCGGGGAAGGCGCTGGTCAAATTAAAACTGACCAGCGAGGCATCGGCGGCGATGAACAGACCGACAAAGGTGTAAAACAAAGTGGTAAAAACATACGGGATTGACATTTTATTTTTTCCTTATTTACTGATGTTGTGCAGTTTTTTCGATTTCATATCACCCTGAGCGATAGCGAAGGGTCTCTTGGATAACCGTAGAGGTTCTTCTCTACGCTCAGAACGACAATGTGTAAGGTGAGTTATTTATAAATGGCGGTACTCTTTGTGAAATACATCAATGCGATGATGATCAACCAGACCACCAGTCGAGACGTCATGGCCAGCAGGCTTTGCGCGGCAACCACATCACGAAACCCCAGCAAAAGGATTGCGGTTGCAATTAAATGAATGGCGAAGAAAATGACCGCCGCCCAAAAGGCAAGCGGATGATTCTTCCAGATCAACATGGCGGGGATGAGCACCGTCAAAACTCCCATGCCGAAGTTGTACACGGGCAGCCACTTCAAAACGCTCCAGCCCGGGTTCCAACCGCGCATCGCCATCCCGCCTGCGAAAATTGAAAACGCGCCAATCATAAAAGCAAGCCCAGCCGCGATCTTCAATGAATTCATGCCGCGCCTTTCGAGCCGAGAAAAACAAGGCGGGTCTTTGCCGTGATGCCGCGCTTCGCTCCGCTGGGCGCAACCACCGTCACGCCGGGCTTGATCTCGAACGCTTCCTCCTCAATGAACATCAGTCCTTCGCCTTCAAGGAAGTGATACATCGCCGCCTCGCCCGGATGCTGCGGAAGTTGCTGTCCCGCTTCCAGGCCTACGACCAGCGCCTTGAACTGCTCGGTGTTGAGCAGGAACTGCGGCTTGGCTCCGTCGCTTGAAAAGACCGCTTTGGATTTTGTATCTGCAAAATAAACATCTGACATGGGAACTCCTTTTGGATATGCCAGACTTTATCGCTTTCCCCCGCTTCCCACCCCGACTTTTGTCGGGTTTCCCGCCCCAATCTTTATTCTTCCCGAATCTTTCCCCGCTCTGCCAGCCCCGCCTGATCCAAAATGCGGATCTGCTGCCTGTCCATCTCGATCAGCCCCGCCTTCGTCAATTCACGGATGACGCGACTTAAGACATCGGGAACCGTCCCAAGCCTTGCCGCCAACTCGGTCTGATTCGTCCAGCGGCGGCGTTCGATCACATCCCCTTCGGCCTGGTCGAGCAACAGTTGAATGAATCTCGCCTCGACCGTCTTCAACGACAAGTCCGATGCCAGCGTGACGAGCCCAATGATGCGCTCCGCCATCCGCTCGATGATCTGCGTCGCCATGCGCGGATGCGCCGTCACGATCTCTTCCAACGCCTTGCGCGGAATCAGCCAGATGCCCGATTCCTCCAATGCCACCGCCGTGGCGGGGTTGGGCTTTTGGGCAAAGACGCCCAACTCATTGAAAACCTCTCCCGCATGGAGAAAACTCAAAACCTGCTCGCGCCCGTCGGGCGAAGTCCGCATGGCTTTGAGCGAACCATATTCCAGGTGGAATAGATTCGTTTCCACATCCCCTTCCCAAAACACCACCGCATTCGGTGGGAAGACCTTCCACACCGCGCTCTTTGCCAGCGCAGCCAGAGACTCATCGTCGAGTCCGCGCAGGAATTCAAAGGTCTTGAGCCGTTTCAGGAGCAGGTCGGTTTGCATGGTGGTTGGATTGTATCGTATGAGGAGAGGTGAGTATATTAAAAATTCCCTTGCTTCTCCATGAACAGAAAAGCAAGGGAATGATGATTCTTGTCGTTGGAAACTATTGGGCCGCCAGTTTGAAGCGGGAAACGACCATCTGAAGTTTTTCAGCCATCTGCATCAGTGAAGCTGCCGAAGAGGAAACCTCTGCAACCTGGCCCGTAACTTCTTCGGTGGAGGCGGAGACCTCTTCCACTGCGGCGCTGTTTTCTTCGCTGACACTTGCAATGTTCTCGATCGCCTGAGTGAGTTCATTGGAATTGGCGGCCATCTCTTCGGTTGCGGCGGTATTTTCTTCGATAATGGCAGAGACCGCATCCACGGCTTCCACCAATTCTGTGGCCGCCTTGCTCACCTTGGCGGCAGATTCTCCCGCTTCCTCTGCCTGCTTATAAACCGATTCAGCTGCTTCGAGAATGTTTTCCAATACTTCCCCGGCAGAATTGGCGCGTATTACGCCTTCTTCAACTTCTGCTGCAGAGGCCTGCATGGCCGTGACCGCTTCGGATACGGTTTTTTGTATTCCCTTGATCAACGTGGCGATTTCCTTGGTTGCCAGACTCGAACGTTCGGCAAGTTTTCTCACTTCATCGGCGACAACTGCGAAGCCCTTGCCCTGCTCGCCAGCGCGCGCTGCTTCGATTGCGGCATTAAGGGCCAAAAGGTTGGTCTGTGAAGCAATGTCCTCAATAGTTTCAACGATGGCTCCGATTTCGTTGGAACGAGAGCCCATTTCTTCCACTTTGTTTGCAGAGAGCCCTACCTTGGTCCTGATCGCTTCCATCCCAATAATGGTTTCCTTCACGGTTTTTGCGCCGTCCCGTGAATAAGTGGCCGCCTGGGCCGAATCGTGGGTGACAGATTGCGCGTTATGCGCTACTTGTTCAATTGATGTATTGATCAATGTCGTGATACGGGAGGCCTGACTGATGGCTTTTGCTTGTTCCTGTGCGCCTTTTGCAACTCCTTCGATGGCACGGCTCATTTGTTCCACAGATCCGGATGTTTTTGTAACTCCGGCAGTTTGTTGAGAGGTCCCAAGCGCTACCTGCTGGATGGTGGCGGATATCTGAGCGGTCGCCCGACCGGATTGTTCAGACGTGCCTGCCAGCTGGGTCGCAGCTTGTGTGACATCGGCGGCATTTTTATTCACTTCCTCGAGTACTTCGTGGAAATTATTTGTCATTTTTCGGAAGGAATTGCTTACATTCTGCAGGCTAGCAATGATACTATCCACCGATTGGGCCAATTGCCCGACTTCATCCTTCGACTGGATGTTCAATTTGTTGAAGTTGATCTCAACTGATTGGGTCAAGTTGCCTTTAGCGACCTGGTCAATGTCATTTGAAAAGGCAGTGAGATCCTCCTCCGCTATTTTTCTGGATGCATCCGCCACTATTTTGATCTTGCTGACGACATTCTGCTGTATGATGACATACGACCATATGAACATGACGATCATAAGCACAATCAGAAAAATAATGCTCCACAGCAAAATCGTTGATCGTTCTTCGTACATGGCAACATTGGCGGCAGTTCGTGCTTCAAAGAGCACATAGAATTCATCAATCGGTTTCATGATGTTTGCCTTGTTCTTATGATAGGTCTCGTCAAAGACAAGGTTAAGAGCCATGTCGCGGTCTGGCTCACCATGTACGGTGAAGTTTCCGCTCCCATCATCGTATAAACCTTTTACTGCGTTCATTGCAATGGTTTCGGCAACGACCAGCCCGTCTGAATTTTTTTGCGCCTCATCCAGCTTCGCAAATTCTTCTTCTGTAAAGCCTGCCTGTTTCATAAGTTCCTGAAGTGCAATGGCTTCTTCATCAGGGCGCGGCTTTTGCCCGGTGGCGGCTACAAAGTCCCAGTAAATGCGGTTGTATGCTTCCGGGCGCGGGGCTTTCCCATTTCGAATATCCAGGATCATAAAGTATTCACGCTCGTATTCTTCATTGCCGGTTGCCACATATGCGCGCGCTAGGCGGGTAAGATCATCTGAACTTTGCCTTAATTCATCGGCAAGTAAATACGATCGAAATTGCGAATCCCGGCTTTTATTCAAGTCCGCCTCGTTTTTAAAGAGGAGAAGGGTTAGGATGCCTAACCCCGCAGCTAACACTAATTGAACCCCTGATATGATGAGAAATAGTTTTTTCAGCGACATGTTTATGGCTCCTTGACTAGAAGTAGGTCGATTTAGATGGATGGAGTTTTCATTTCTTCATGATGTTTTCGGATGCCAAGCACTTTTTCAAGTTCCAATAAAATAATCAGGCGACCCTCTTGGCGAACGATTCCCTGTAAAAAATCAGAGTTCACAGAACCTACCATGGACGAGATTGGTTCGATCGATTCGTCCTGTATGCGTAATACTTCCGATACGCCGTCCACAATAATTCCGGCCTTGATCTCATTTTGGGAGACAATAATGATGCGGGTCTGCCGTGTATTTTCAATTGAATCAAGATTGAAACGCTTCCTCAGATCGATCACAGGTAGGACGCTGCCGCGCAAATTGGTAACCCCTTTAATATAGGCAGATGCATGCGGCAGTTGGGTTATGGCCTGCATTTTGATGATGCTCTCCACAACTGCAATGCGGATACCGTAAGATTCACCAGCGAGTTCAAAAACCACCAATTGTTGTTCCATAGTTCTTCCCAATTTGAAATTTAGTAATCTGATTTTGGTTTAAGGACAAAACTGAATAGTTGAAACCGTATGTAATAAATTTGTATAGATGAAAGTATAAGCAGTTTCTAAAATATTCAGGTAAAGATGAAATAAATTTCACAGAAAAGAACGGTGAAGGTTTGGTATTTTTATTTGCTAAGATTTGTCTGACATTTTCCTGCCGTTGTTAGGGCAGGGCCGTAGCCAGGTTATTCATTTTGTTTTCTTTGAAGCCCTCTATTGCCAACGAATGTGATGTGGCCCATCCTTGCTGTACGTTAATGAGAACGGTTTTTCAAGAGAATGACGTATGGTGAAATTTATTCATTGAACTGCAACTTATTTTTGCCTGAACACGTACTAGGATAAGACCGCTTCAAGAATTCACACCAGTAAAGGATTTTTTATGACAACACGCTACAAGATCCGTCAGAATCTTATTTCCATCGGAGATGATTTCTGGATCGAAAACGAAGAAGGCCAGCGCGCTTATAAAGTGGACGGCAAGGTGTTGCGCATCCGCAAGACGTTGGTGTTCGAAGACGCCAAAGGAAGGAAACTGGCCCAGATCCAGGAACGCCTGCTGACCATCAAAGACACCATGGTGATCGAAGATGCAGACGGCAGGGATATGGCCACCATCAAGAAGGCGCTTATCGCCCCTTTCCGTGACCGTTGGGATGTGAAAGTCAAAAATGGCCCCGACCTGGATGTGCAGGGGAACATTCTCGACCATGAATACACGGTCAAACAGGGACGGGAGAAGGTGGCTGAGATTTCAAAGAAGTGGTTCCGCCTCACAGACACGTACGGGGTTGAGGTTGCGGACGGCCAGAATGACATCCTCATCCTAGCCATTGCGGTTGCCATCGACATGATGGCCCATGACGGAGAAGATAAAAAGCATCGTGAGCGCAAAAAGGAAAAATAATCAGGTTTCAGGCCAGACCGTAGCCTGCCCCGCCATTTTGGCGGGGCAGACTTTTTTAATGAATTTGATGCCCGATCTTCCAAACTTTTGGGTTTGCAGGAGTTTTCTGGTAATATCTTAAGACTGTTTTAGGTGATTACCTCACGGGAGGGCGAGGACAATGAATTTATTGGAGTTGTTTCGATCCTTTGACCTGCAAACCGCAACATTTTTGGCGGGGATTGGTTTGCTGGTTCATTCCGGGCTGATCGCAATTCAGGCGATCTTGATCCGCGAGTATCAAGGGGTGCGGACGGCCGCGCTGGCGAATTTATGCATTGCCATTGGAACGTTGTTGGTTGTTACGCGCGGGGAAATGTCAGACTTGATCTCCGTGATTCTTGCAAACTATATCATGGTCTTTGGCTCAAACCTATTGCACGAGTCGGTCAGCCGATTTATCGGGCATAAACCCAACCGCTGGGTGACGATGTTTTCAGTCTTATCCGTCTATGTCCTATTCCCCTATTTTACGTTCATTCAAAATGATATTGTGATCAGGACTAACATTATAGGATGGGCCATTGCTCTGCCATATGCCTTGACCGCATGGCTCTTGTTGCGTTCGTATAAGGGGGTATACCAGCAGACCGGAAATTTTCTTGGGGGCGTTTTGGCTTTCGATGCGTTGATATTGATCCTACGCGGGATTGGTTTGTGGCTTTACCCGGCTCAGAATTTGTTCGATTTCAATTGGGTACTGGTCATTTCCGCCATCTTATTGTTTGTAACAACTTTTTTAATCCCCACCGGGTTCCTGTTGATGGTGGGACAGCGCCTGCAGGGTGACCTGAATGAGATCGCCACCATGGACAGCCTGACACGGGTAAACAATCGCCGCGGGATGGTTCGCATTTTGGAAGCGGAATTTGGGCGCAAGACGCGTACCCATGGCGATTTTTCCGTGTTGCTGGTGGATGTGGATCACTTCAAATCCATCAATGACCGATACGGACATGAAGCGGGAGATTGTGTCCTCTCCATAGTTGCACAGGTCATGAAAGCCAGCCTCCGTAGTCAGGATTCTATTTCCCGCTGGGGCGGTGATGAATTTCTGATCCTGTTACCCGACACCACAACGGAAGCCATGGACATTGCGGATCGTTTGCGTAAAGCAGTGGAACATGAGAAACTCTCTTTTAACGATACGCCCATCTCACTCACCATCAGTATTGGCATCGGAAAGTCAGATATATGTTTGGATGTGGATAAAATCTATAAATGCGCAGATGTTGCCTTATACAAGGCCAAGCAATTGCGAAATACCGTAGTGTGGACCGAACTCTAGTGCAAAAAAGCCGGGGACATTGTCCCCGGCTTTTTTGCACTATTTAGTTGTAGAGACGCATGGGTTAGTTTGGGTGGATCAGCATCACCGGGATGTGCGCATGATGTACAACCCGGTCGGCCACACTTCCCATCAACCAGCGCTGCACGCCCGTCCGGCCATGGGTGGACATGGCGATCATATCGGCGTGAACCTCATCCGCCACGGCGAGGATGGTATCCGGCACAGGACCCTCCCGGGTGATGCAGACGGCATGGAGGCGTTCCTCCCTTAAGGCCTTCACTGTATCGTTCACATAGTCTTCCGCTTCCTGCTCCAGGCCCGCGAGGATCTGACTGGCAATGGATGGTTCCCGGGCAAAGAATTCAGGCGAGGGGATCGAAGGGACGCGCAAGATGACGATCTCTGCGTCTTCAGACCGGGCGATGGCCTTCGCATGGGGCAGGGCTTTTTCAGCTAGTGGAGAGCCATCCAACGGAACGAGAATTTTCTTATACATGGTCAACTCCTTTTATCCATTTCATGTGAATAATTTCACAATATCACGAGGGGTGGTTGCTTTTCAAGTGACAATTGACATATCTGCTGGCTATAATGAGGGCATGTCGCTTTATCTTGGCTGCCCGGTCTGGTCCTTCAAGGGGTGGGTGGGCAACTTTTACCCGAAAGGCACAAAACCTGCCGACTTTTTGCGTGAGTATGCCCGCCGTCTCAATACGATCGAAGGCAATACCACCTTCTATGCCACTCCCGCGCCGAAGACTCTGGAAGCATGGGTCGAGAGTACGCCAGAGTCGTTTCGGTTTTGCCTGAAGATTCCCAAGGCCATCAGCCATAACGGGACTCTTGTGGATTATATTGAACGCGCCCGCGGCTTCCTGGATGCCATGCGCCCGCTCGCCTCATGGCTGGGACCGATGTTCCTGCAATTGCCCCCAGGGTATTCCCCGCGCCTGATGCCTGACCTCGCTAAATTTTTGGATGCCTTTCCCAGGGATATTCGCCTCGGGGTCGAAGTGCGTCACCTTGACTGGTTCGAGGATGAGCATCGTAACGCGCTAAACAAACTTTTATCCGATCAAAATATGGCGCGGGTGGTGATTGATACTCGTCCGATCCGAAATTTGGCGGGAGATGAGTTCATCAAAGGCAGCGCCTATGAAAGCCTGCTGGAAGCGCGCGAGCGCAAACCGAACGTGCCCGTCTTTGAAGAAGTGACCGCCGACTTTACCTTCCTGCGCTTTATCGGTCATCCTGAAATGAGTCATAACCAGCCCTGGATGAGGGAATGGACTCCCAGGATCGCGGATCAGTTATCGGCGGGGAGGGACGCGTTTGCTTTTTGCCATTCGCCGGATAATTTTCTCGCGCCGTTTATCGCAAAAGAATTTCACGGCCAAATCTCCTCCCGAATCAAAATCGCCCCACTTGCGTGGGACGACCTTGAAACACCCGGCGAACCGCATCAACCGGCGTTGTTTTAACTTTTTGCTTTTACCTTGCTCATGGCGTATTCTGCCAGTGCGGTAATCGTCAGCGACGGGTTCACGCCGGGGTTGGCAGGCATGACCGAGCCGTCGATCACAAACAAGCCATCATAATTGTGAACTTCAAAATTTGAATCGATCAGGCTGTCGTCGGCGTTTTGGCCCATCGGCGCGCCGCCCAGGATGTGCGCGGTGGTGGGCAGGTTGAGCAAATTCTCGCCGACCGAGCCGAGCGGTACGCCGTTGATGCGTTTGGCGAAGTCGCGGGTCACTTCGTGTGAGCCTTTTACCTGCGCGTTGATCTCGTAGCCGGGTTCCTCTTCGGCCACCATGCCGGTGCGGAAGAGTGTGAAAATACTTTTACCGATCTTGAAGCGCATGCGGTTGTCGGCATGCTGCATGACGAGCAGGATGGTGACGTTGTGTGCCCAGCCCGGCAGGAAGAGCGCCTTTGCAAAGTCGATGGGATGGGTGAGCGCCCAGCCCAGGAAGTTCAGAATCCGCATGGGTACGCTAACCTGATTGTCGATCAGCGGCGCGGCGAGGAAACGCATGAGCGATGAGCCGTCGGGATAGCGCACCGGTTCAATGCGCGTGATCTCATCGTGGTTGTAGATGGATGAGATGGATACGCCCTCTGAGTAGTTAATATCAGACTTGCGCGCCACGCTTCCGAGCAGCCCTTCGGAGTTGGTCCTCACCATCGTCCCCAGTTTCGCGGATAGTTTCGGCAGCGATTTCTTCACGTCGCGCAGGTTCAGTAATAATTTCATCGTGCCCATCACGCCTGCCGAGAAGATGACGTTTCCAGCGTGGACGGTTTGGGTTTCTTTGAAGAGTTTGGTGGAATCACGGTAGGTCACTTCGTAGTTGGCCTTTGATGGTTGGTGGTTGGCGGTCAACCGTCCACCGTCAACCGTCAACGGTTTTACATCCGTAACCTCAACTTCCGACATCACCTTCGCCCCGCGCTTCTCGGCAAAGTACAAATAATTTTTCGGCAGGGTGTTCTTGGCGTTATGCCTGCATCCCACCATGCAGCCGCCGCAGTGCTGACAGCCCGCCCGTGCGGGACCTTCTCCGCCAAAGTACGGGTCCGGGACGGTTGCACCCGCCTCCCCGAAGAATGAGCCGACATCTGTGGCGCGGAAGGTGTGACCCATGCCGCGTTCCCCGGCCATTTGTTGCAGCAGCAAATCTGCTTTCCAAAGTTTGGGGTTACGCGCCACGCCGAGCATTTTCTTCGCCGTCGCATAATGCGGACGGAGCACATCGCCCCATTTGATGCTTTGATTCCAGGCCGGGGTGGCAAAGGTCTCGTCGGTGGGAACTTCGAGCACGTTGGCATAACCGAGACTGCCGCCGCCCACGCCCGCGCCGTGCAGGACCATCACCCCTTTGAGGATGGATATTTGCAAAATGCCATGTGCGCGAATGGCTGGCAGCCAGAGATATTTCCAATACTGCCAGTTTGTTTTGGCGAAGTCTTTGTCTTCAAAGCGTTTGCCTTTTTCAAGGACGAGAACGGAATAGCCTTTTTCGGTCAACCGCATGGCAGATACACTTCCCCCGAAGCCGCTTCCAATAATCACATAGTCATAAACTTGAGTCATCCTGTGCCCTCCGCGTTGCATTGACTGGATTATATCAAGCGGCTAATACTTTTTTTCAATAAACTTCACGCCATCCAGACCATTGAAATGCTCATCTTGCGTCCAAAGAATGGCGTTGTTTGCCCGCGCTGAAGCGAGAATGAGGCTGTCTGCCATTGGCAGTTTAAGGCCGTGCGATATCTTTGCGGCGCTGAGCGCGAGGGATTCATCAATCTCAATAACTGTGCCGAGTTTCATGTCGCCAATGTGCTGTTGTGCATCGTTAATCCCTTTTTGTTGGCGGATACGCTTGAAAACCTCGTAAATACAAATAACAGGTACAAGTAGGTTTTCCGTGTCTTCGATGGCGGGAGCGAAGAAATCCGCGTTATCTCCGTCTGCGAAGTATTCGAGCCAGCCGGAGGAATCCACGAGGTTCATACGCGGTCTTCCTCATCGCGTTCAATCTTTGTATTGATTTCCTTTAATGACCCACGCGCTTCCTTCATTGAGCGGACGGGGATGAAGACCACCATATTGTCGTACGCAATGACGTGCATCTTCTGCCCCGGCTTGACCTTCATCTGCTCGCGTATTTTCTGTGGGATGACCACTTGATATTTTGGGGATACAGTAACGGCGTCCATACGATTCTCCTATCGAACCTAAAAGCGTAAAACGATTATACCATTACCAAAATGGATAGACATCCGCAGGCACGTAAATGTGACTCTGCCAGCCGTGATCATCACTGCCGAGCGGAGAGGGTTGAATTGATCGCAAAGAAAAGGGAGAGAAGTTTTTTCATCGTCCACCTCGTTGATGGGATTATACTTCCATGCGCTGGTGGTTGAGTAGTGGCGCGTGAACGTCGCGCCATGTATCGAAACCACCGAGTAACAAAAATACTTTCAATAACTGGTGGTTTCGATACGCCGCTCACTATCGTTCGCGGCTACTCAACCACCGGGTTTTATGAAAAGAGAAATATGAACACCACCTTCACCTCCCGTCGTTCGCCTGTTTACTCCCGCCGTGGAATTGTCGCCACGTCTCAACCGTTGGCAACTGCCGCGGGCATTGAAGTCCTTTCGAAGGGCGGCAATGCCGCCGATGCGGCTGTGGCTGCCGCCGCCGCGTTGAACGTCACCGAGCCAACCTCCACGGGGATTGGCGGGGATATGTTCGCGCTGTATTTTGACGCGCAGACCAGGCAAGTCACTGCCCTAAACGGATCGGGGCGCGCTCCTTCCGCTCTGACGCTTGAGCGGCTAAAGCGTGAGGGACTCCTCGCTGACAGTTTGCCGTACTATCATCCACATACGGTGACTGTCCCTGGGGCGTGTGCGGGTTGGTGTGACTTGATTCAGAAACACGGCTCGCTTTCGATGAGTGACATCCTCGCACCTGCCATTCGACTCGCGGATGAAGGCTTTCCCGTCGCACCGCTCACGGCGCACTTTTGGAGTCGGGGCGCGGATCGACAATTGAAGTCCGCGTTGAATGGGCGTGAGATGACCATCGACGGGCGTGCGCCGAAAGCGGGTGAAATCTTTCCGAATAAAGGCTTGGCAAAAACATTCAAACTCGTGGCGGAGCAGGGCGCTATCGGCTTTTACCAAGGCTCGGTTGCAGAAGCAATTGTCGCCGTAATTAAAGAGGCGGGCGGGTGTATGTCCGCTGAAGACCTCGCATCGCATGTGTCCACGTGGGAGAGTCCGATCTCCGTTGATTATCGCGGACTGCGCGTGTATGAATGTCCGCCGAATGGACAAGGCATCACGGCGTTGATCGCGTTGAACATCCTCGAAGGTTTTGACCTTGCTTCGATGGATTTGCTCTCCACTGAAAAAATGCATGTAATGATCGAGGCCATGCGCCTCGCGTTTGCCGATGCAAAATGGTATGTGAGCGATCCGGCGTTTGCGAAGATACCGTTGAAGGAATTGCTCTCGAAAGAGTACGCGAGCGAACGGCGCAAGTTGATCGACCTGAAACGCGCCACGGTTGACCCACAGCGCGGCTCGCCGGTGAATTCGTCGGGCACGGTTTATTTGAGTGTGGTGGATGGGATGGGCAATGCCTGTTCGTTCATCAACAGCAATTACATGGGCTTTGGCACGGGCATTGTGCCGAAGGGTTGGGGCTTCACCCTGCAAAACCGCGGACATAATTTCAGCCTCGACCCGAATCATCCGAATGCCCTCGCGCCCGGCAAGCGACCGTATCACACGATCATTCCGGCAATGGTGACGCGTGTTGCGGATAATTCGTTGTATGCGTCATACGGCGTGATGGGCGGCTTCATGCAGCCGCAGGGACATGTGCAAGTCTTATCCGCGTTGAAAGATGCGGAACTTGATCCACAGTCCGCGCTTGACCTGCCGCGCTTCTGTCTCGATGCGGAGTCTGCGGGTGGCAAAGTTGATATTGAAGAAGGGATGCCGACTGCCACTGTGAATGCCCTGCGCGAAATGGGGCATCCCTTGAACGAGGTCAGCGGCTATGAGCGCGCCGTCTTCGGCAGGGGGCAGGTGATTCTGCGAGATGAGTCTGGTGTGTTGTGCGGCGGAAGTGATCCGCGCGCCGATGGGGTTGCAGGAAGTTTATGAAATATACATCCACGAAGAACACGAATTTTCACTAAGGATAAAAAAACTTCGTGCCTCTTCGTGGACTTCGTGGAAAAAACTATGTGAGGAAAAATGCGCTTTGAAGAACTGAACTGGATGGATGTGGAACGATACCTTGAGCAGGATGACCGCCTGATTCTGGTGACAGGCGCGTGCGAACAACATGCCTATTTGAGTCTGCTGACGGATATCAAAATTCCGTTGGCGATGGCGGATGCAGCCTCAAACGTGACCGGGGTGCTGGTCGCCCCGCCCGTGAACTTTGGCAACTCTCCCTACTTCCGCGACTACCCCGGCACGTTGACCCTGCGAGTCTCGACTCTCAACGCAGTGGTCGAAGACATTATCCGCTCGGCGTATCATCAGGGCTTTCGGCGGATCCTGGTCCTGAACGGTCACGGCGGCAACAAGGGATTGAACGTCCACTTGAACGATGTCATCAACCACATGCCCGGCTTGAAGTTGAACTGGTACGACTGGTGGAAGTCTCATTCGGTGGAGAAGGTGGCGCTCAAATACAACCTCAAGCCCAAGCACGCCAACTGGCTGGAGGCGTTCCCGTTCACGGTGGTGAGCGAGATGCCGGAGGAGCCGAAACTATCGCCCATGGTTCCCAGCGCCATCATGGACTCCAAGACCGCGCGCGAAGTTTATGGCGACGGTTCGTTTGGCGGCGAATATTTTGTGGACAATGCCATCATGTCCGAGATGTTCAACGCCGCGCTGGAAGATATTTTGATGATGTTGAAGTTTGAATGATTTGTCGGGACGGACCCCGACAGCGGTTACATCATCGAAGCACATCCGGGATGTTGGGCTGCCAGGCCTCGTAGTGATGCTTGCACAGCCAGCGGTAATCGCCGGTGTAGGTGGCGACGCGATGCAAGCCGAGTTTTTCTTGATTGGGGTCGAGTTCGTTGAGCAGGCGATGCAAAGCCAGAATACCTGACCGTTCAGGCTCAGTGAGGACAGCACTTGGTTTCGCGCTGCGATATCCCACCTTGACTGTGGGCAGTTTATCTAGGATTGTTTTCGACAGGTCTAATTTATCTTTGATACCCCAAGTCTCAGTTGTGTTTGCGCCAAAGATAGTGTTGATGGTGGGCTCGGCAATGGGCGAGACGGTGTTAAGAACGCCCAAAACAAAATTAGCGTAAGGTGCCAGTGCAGTGACCCACTCACGGGTTTGATCGATTGGGTAAATGCCATAATCATAAACAGGATGTTGGCAACCTTCGGCCTCACACCAGAGTTGGAGTTCCAATGGGCGTTTGAAAAGTTGTTTGAGCGAGAAACTAGCGCCACGTTGCTGGAAAGTGAACAAACGGGGACCATTCTTACCCTCATCGGCGATGGCACGCATGGTTGCCATAAAGTAATCAGCGATGCGGCTATCTATTCCATCGAGTTTTTGGCTAATTTCCTGCAATTTGGTTTCAACGGTGCGTTCTTCAAAGCCTAACAGCAATTCAGCGATGGAGAGTTTGCAGGAACATTCCTGACAGCGTACATGGGTATCGCCATCTGCCCAAAAATTACGCAAAGCATGGATGTTGAATCTACCTTTACACGGTTCACCTTTGACAATCTCTGGGCATGGAACAGCAAAGCGATAACGTCCTTCCAAGCCAGGCCAGTTGTCGTTGATTAACTTTAGAAGCGTTTCCTGAAGAACATTCATAAAATATTCAGGGTATGTTCCCTGTGTGTAAATGTGGAACTCTCTTCCACGTTTTTCCAACATGGCTTGACCATGCGGATTGTGCTGTAAGAACATGCCTTTATCCCAATGCAGGCTGTGCGCGTTGACGGGATAGGCATAATCGTGGGTGCGGACAATCATCCATGGGACGAGACCAGGCGGGTCTTCTTCCATCGAGCAGACCATCGCGATGCGGCGTTGATTCTTGGGCGGTTCCTGTTCGGGCAGCCAGGGTAATGCGGGACGGACTTGGGGAACATGCTGTGCGACGAGACTGGCTTTGCCATCCGTCAGGCGGTAGGAGACGTCGTATTTCTCCATCAGGCGCAGGAAGAAGGGGTAGAGGGCGGGGTCGTAGCGCGGTTCATCTTTGAAGGGGTGGTCACGCCAGACCTGAGTCAAATGCCCGTCGGGCAGGATGCCTTCGGCGTCGCGGGTGGCGCGGTCTTCGAGCACGAAGCCGATGGCTTTGGTGAGCCATTCGGGTTTGAGCACGACGTCGTCGCGGAGTTTTTCGTCGTCGGCGTAGTGGACGATGTAGCCGAGGTCGTGCATGAGGCGGGCGAGGGTGTCGGCGTCGAGTTGACTCAAGCCGCGCGCGGCGCAGATTCCGCTAAAAGTCTCGCCATCTGAAGATGGCCCGAAAGAGATGCGTGGTTCGGGGTGAGTAATCAGTTCGTCGCGGGCGGCTTTCCAGTCGCGATTAAATCCCATCCCCATTTGCGGGAGTTGAGCAGAGGCGCGGGCGATGATTTGTTTCAGTGCGGCGATGCCCGTCATCTCGCCTGTGGCGTCGTCGGGGACGAGGCTGTCCACTTCGCAAAAATCGACAATCATGTCGCCGTAATTTGCTCTGAAGACGGGTTTGTCAATGCGTGCCAGGTGCCCGCCTTCTCTGCAATGGGTGGAGACGATGATGACGCGCGCTTCGTCGCCGACGCGCAGGCGAATCATTTCCAGCCACTCGTCCAGCCGCCCCTGCTGGACGTTGTTGCGCGGCTCCCAGACGAGCAGGTAGAGCGAACGGCGGCTGAAGAAGAATTGGTGCGTGACGCGGTAGACGTCCTGCCCGCCGAAATCCCAGGCGTTGAGTTGGATTTCGACGCCGTCCTTTTGGGGATGGGGTAAGCGCAAGCCGTGAATGTCAATTTCGACGCCGTGCGTGGTTCTTTCGTCTTTCTTGGGCGCGCCTGCGCCCTTTTCATTTTTCAACGCCTTGAGGAGCGTGGTCTTGCCGACGTTGCCTTCGCCGACCAGCACCAGTTTGGCTTCGTAGAGCGGTTCGGCGTTTTGTTCGAGGCTGCGGAGGTATGCCCAGAGCGGGTCATAATTCGGTGACTTACAAGCGTCGTATGCGCTTTGCAGGGCAGGGTTGAAGGGGTTGCTGAAGAGTTGGAGGTCTGTCAAGTGCTCAAGTTGGGCGAGGGAGAGGGGAACATTATTTAGTTTATTGTTGCTCAACCAAAGCATTTCAAGTTTTGCAAGGGTACTTATCCAACTAGGTATCATCGTCAACTCACAATCGCTAAACCCTAAACACTCAAGTTTCTTTAAAGAACTTAAATCAATTGAAATATTTTTCAGTGGGTTTCCTGTACTAATACCTCCAAGAACCAACAAGCGAAGATTGGTTAATTTTGATAAATAATTTGGTAATACTGTAATTTTATTGCCGTCAGCATTGAGCCATTCTAAATATTTCAGATTTCCTAGTATCTCTGGTAGTAACGTCAGTTGGTTGTCGGAGAGATTCAGTACTATTAACTTCATGAGTTGTCCCAGAGAGTCTGGCAGGGCGGTCAGTTGGTTGTTGGAGAGATTCAGTTCTGTCAATTGGGTGAGTTGACCGAGTGAGTCTGGCAATTCGGTTAACTGCATGTCGCGGAGGTCAAGTTCCGTTGCGCCTGAGCGCAGGGCGTCCGCGATTTTTTGTTCGGCTTCACGATATGCTTTATCTTTGGGAAGTAGATTTTTTAGAAATGCCATGTTATCCGCCTTTGGGGGTGAGGACCGTCCACGAATTTTTCACGAATAAACGAATATGGTCGGACATTCGCGTATTCGTGAAAGGTTTTATTCGTGGATGGTTTCCTGCGTCCGCAATTTTTTGTTCGGCTTTTTTATAGGCTTCGTCATGCGCCATAGGTGGCTCCTTGAGGGCGTGAACCGTCCACGAATTTTTCACGAATAAACGAATACTAGCAGACTTAAATTTTACCCCTGGTTATTGGCCGGGTTCTGGTCGTCCTTGTCCCATTGGGCGGGGTTGGCTTCAATGTAACGCCAGATGGTATCCATCTCGCGCTCGTTGTGGATCAGGCGCTCGTAGTAATTGCGCTGCCAGATCCCGGCGGCGTCGTGTTCCTGGTGGGTGCGGTACGAAACAGTGGAGCGATACGAGCGGATGACCGCGCTCAAGACTCCCGGCTTGATGTTGATCTTGTGCGGGAAGTCATTGCCCTCGTCGTGCAGGCGCAGCCGCCCCGTGCCATGGCCGGATTCATGGATCACGAGGATGCCGTGCAGGTGGTTGGGCATGACCACAAAGGCCCCCAACTCCACCGCAGGAAAATGCTCAGGGATGGCGCGCCAGCATGCATCGGCCGTTT